>Ga0210026_1000006_pt1 | contig 398789 bp, 382 predicted proteins | sample CryGeymeta201509_FD_183977 | JGI IMG/M metagenome (GOLD analysis project Ga0210026, IMG submission 183977) | Groundwater microbial communities from Crystal Geyser aquifers in Utah, USA - Crystal Geyser metaG 2015-09 (SPAdes) (version 2) | ecosystem: Environmental > Aquatic > Deep subsurface >...
TTGTAAAGAACTGGCTATATTATACCACTCAAATAGACCTATTAAATTTCTACTTTTGTAGATCAATCTCCTTAACCATTGGAATATTAACTCAAATAGACCTATTAAATTTCTACTTTTGTAGATATAACCAAAAAACCATCATGGAAAAATTTCTCAAATAGACCTATTAAATTTCTACTTTTGTAGATCGCTTGCCTCTGAACTAAAGTTAAAGACCCCATTTTTTTGTTTTTGATTGGTCTGTTAGTCATTTTTTTTAAGTCTTAACACGCTCGTAAAAATAAGTTTGGACTGTTACTTAAGTTTCGCTGCAATTTAAAAACCCGTTCCTAATTTTGAGGAGCGGTTTTTTTTTATTTGTTTTAATGAATTTTCTACCAATCTTCTTCCGAGGAGCCCATGTCACAAGTGCATTCACAATAAGCATTGCTACATTGTTCACACTTGTCGCAGTCGAAACCACAAGTACAGCCACCTTTCATGTGTAAGTTAATTAAAAAATAAGAAAGGCTTTACACCAGTAAAGATAAGACCATTATCAGCCAATTTTTTTAACTGGCAAGTATTTTCATTCTAGAATTAGCGTGACAACCAACCTCGATTTTTAAAGTTCATTTTCAAAGATTCGTACCAGAGTTCATAGCCTTCATCACTTGGGTGAAAGCTATCTGGAGAATGATAACGTACCGGTTCTTTCCCAAACTCAACGTTTACACCATTGCTATACAAATCAACAAAAGCCACTCCATAAGCCGCTGTTTTTTCAAGCAAAATTTGTCGAGCTTCCAGGGTTCTTTTAGTAAAAATCCAGCCAACACCTGCTGGCCAAATTGGCGAAGCGCCAATATCTCCTGAGCTCAGCATTATCACTCTGTCCGATTTTTCGGTTACTTTTTGCAACACGGTGGCTAAATCGGTTTCAAACTTTTTAAGATCCGTAAAATAAACGACATCGTTGCCACCCGCTTGAATGATAATTAAATCAAAATTTTGCTGACCGACTTGATCCAACTGACTATTTAAATCTGAAACTAAAGCTCCATTTACCCCTAAATTTTTAATAGAAGAATTTGGTAAATCTTCGGCTAATCGTCCAGCAACGCTGTAAGTGTTATTGGTTGTCCCCGTACCAACTGCTGTACTGTCGCCTAAAACTAAAATCTTGAAATCCGCTTGTGGTAGCAATCTTTCAAATCTTTGCGCCTTAGACGCTAAATTTTTGCCGATCTGCATATGCTGGTAAAAGTTATACCAATCAAACGCCCACCACACCGCCAAAGCCAATATTAAGCCGAAGCTCACGAAAAGAATGTATTTAGATTCAATCATCAATCTAAGCTTAAGCAAATTAGTAAAACACTAAAGTGACTCACTTTAGTTTTCAGGCTTATAATTTTCTTCAATCGTAATGGCGCTGATTTTATCCGCATTTTCAAGCAATGTCCGACAGTTTGGCCCGGGCCGCACAACCGTAAATTTCTTCCCTAATTCTTGGTACTTAATCGCCACCGAGTCAATGGCTTCTAGGGCCGAAAAATCCATGACCCGAGCGAGCTTTAAATCAAGAATTACCTGTTTTGGATCATCTTTAACCGTAAATAGTTCTTTGAAATTGAGCGTAGACCCAAAAAACAAAATACCTTCCAAGCGGTAAACTTTAGTACCGTCTTGCCGTATATGAACAGCATTTTCTAGGTGCTTCCCTTTCTCCCAAGCAAACATCACCGTGGAAAGCAACACCCCAATAATTACCGCGACTGCTAAGTTTAAAAACAAGGTCGCTATCGTGACGATAGCAATGACAAAATAATCTGATTTAGGAATTTTCTTACCGTATTTCAAACTTTCCCATTTAAAAGTAGAAATCACTACCATAAACATCAACCCAATTAAACTGGCAAGCGGAATCGCATTAACCAAAGGCCCCGCGAGCATTATAAAACCGAGCAAAGCGAGCGCCGCTACAACGCCAGAGAGTCGCGTACGAGCACCAGATTGCACGCTAATAATCGACTGACCAATCATGGCACATCCCCCCATGCCGCCCGTAAAACCACTCGTGAGATTAGCAAAGCCTTGAGCAAAAAACTCCCGATCCATTTTACCCTTCGTGTTCGTCATGTCATCTACCACCCGCAAGGTTAGTGCCGCTTCAGTCAGCCCTACCAAGGCCGCAATAAATGCAAACGGGAAAACAATGGTAATTAAATCCCAGTTAAGCGGCACGATTGGTAAATGAAAACTCGGTAAAGCCCCTACTAAATTCATACCCGCAAAATCAGCCACGGTCGTTAATTGGTGCCCCCCCATATAAGCCATAGCGAGCGATAAAATCGTGACGACACCTATCCCCACTAAGCTAGAAGGCACCGCTTTCGTGATTCGAGGAAAGTACTGAATAATCAACATCGTTAACCCCACAAACCCAAGCATAATCAGCAAATCTGGCAACGGGAGCCATACTTCGTGGGTTTCTTCAATACCATTGACCAGCATCGTTTCTCGCACTTTAAACTGTTCCCATTGGGCAAAAAATATTACCAAGGCCAATCCGTTCAAAAACCCGAGTACCACCGAATAGGGAATTAAACTCGTAAATTTACCAAGCTTCGTTAAGCCCATGAGCGCCTGCAAAATTCCCATTAAAATAACAGCGGCAAACAAATATTCAACCCCATACTCCATCACCAAAGGTGCTAGCACCACCGCAATGGCCGCCGTAGAAGCACTAATCATACCTGGCCTCCCCGTTAACAGGGCCGCGACTAAAGCTACGACGACAGCGGTTTGTAAACTTAAAAGCGGGCTCACTCCGGCCACAAAAGCAAAAGCAATGGCTTCTGGAATTAAAGCGAGAGCAACGGTAATTCCCGATAACGCATCGTTCTTAAAGTACTGCTTATTTTTATTAAATGCCGCCGTAAGTTTATCCATAGTTTTTTTAAAAAGCGGAAGTAATGCCGCTATAAATCAGGGGAAAATATAGTTTATAAGCCTTAAACGTAAAGTTAAACCTAGATTTTTTTTCTCAACTTTGACGTAGAACGTGAAAAAGAATAAAATAATTGAATAGAACTTTATGGAGAACGATATTATTCTTTTCATGCTAATAGGGGCTGTTTCACAACTGGTGGACGGCATGCTTGGTATGGGCTTTGGTACTATTTCAAGTAGCCTACTTTTAACGATGGGAATTCATCCTAGAACTTCTAGTAGTTTGATTCATACGGCTGAAATATTTACCTCAGGTACGGCCGCGCTTTCACACATAAAACTAAAAAACGTTCGTAAAAAAACGGTAGCCGTACTGGCTTTGTACGGAAGTTTAGGAGGGCTCGCCGGAGCCTTGCTACTAACGAATGTTCCTACAAACTGGATTAAACCGTTTGTGGCTTTTTATCTTTTATTCCTCGGAATATCGATTATTCATAAATACTTTCGACTTCGAAAAAAAGGCTTTCAACCATTTGAAATTTTCCCTCTCCGTTTAGTAGCTCAATTACTCAATAAAGTTCGTTTAAGAGTTCCTGGAGGCGTTAAACCGCTGAGTAAAATCCAACTGGGCATGCTGGGAATTACGGGTGGAACTTTAGACGCGGTTGGCGGCGGCGGCTGGGGAGCCATTGTGAACACCAGTCTTATTTCAAAAGGACAAGACCCACACAAAAGTATTGGTTCGAGTTGTGTGGCCGAATTTTTCGTGACCCTAACTACCAGTATAGCCCTATTTTCTTTAACCGAATCTTTTTGGTGGCAAGCCTGTTTAGGTTTGGTATTAGGCGGCGTTATAATGGCGCCTATTTCGGCTATTTTATGCAAAAAAATAAGCAGTCATGTTTTCTTGCTGGTTATTGGTGTATTAGTGACTCTGCTCAGCATTAACACTTTGGTAAATTTAGGAATTGATTGGTATTTTTTGCGTTTAACCTAAGAATTTGGGTTTAAAAAAGGCTCAATAAAAGTTCTCGTATCTTCAATCGCATTGTCCCAATTTTGGTTCCAAAACACATGTGGGTAGCCGTCATATTCAATATATTCGACGCTTTTACCAAGGTCTTGCAATTGCGCTACGGTTGACTGTGACCACTCAACCGGGCAACTTTCATCGACCGTTCCGTGTTGTATGAGCAACGGCACTTCTAATTGATTTAAATACGGGTAAGGCGAAAGCGCGGCAAAAGAAGCTTTTTCATCAACCGAACCAAAAACAGCCTCAAATAAAAGTTTTTGCGTTTCGCTTACATCGTCTCGGCGCCATTGATTAAAATTATCAAAATAATCGCTGCTTACCGGGCCCCACATAACGCCCACCTTAAACAAATCGGGTCTGGCTAAGGCCGCACTTAGGGTTACGCCTCCACCCAAAGAATGACCAAATAATCCCATTCTTTCCGTATCAACAAAATCTAAATCAGCGGCATTTAACGCTAAGGCGGCATTGATCGCATCGGCGGCAAAAGTGGCATCGCCCCACAAACGTTGGTTTTCGGGCAAAGGGTCCGACTGTGCGTAGCCTTTGTAGTCAATATGCAAAACCGCGTAGCCTTGTTTAGCAAAGTACTTTTGCTCACGTCCAAAGCCATAACCATTGGTATATTCTGAAGGAGGAAAATAACCGTGGTTCAAAATTAAAACCGGAAAAGGGCCGTTGCCGTTTGGCACATGCCAAGTAGCCGAAACTTTAAAGCCATCACTGTTATAAGTGGCGTAATAACTTTTGTGTGTGCCCCAATCGGTTAACAAATTTCCCACTTTAAAATCAGCGCCATTGAAATCTTGGTTTAAAAAAGATTTGTAAGAAAACGGCGAATCTTCACCTGGAATTTTGGCAACGGATTGTAAATCAACTTCCGTTTCATTCTGATTTAAAGTTTCTTGAGTTTCATCTTCGGTGGAAGTTACAGGCAAAATTTTAACTTCCTCCGTCTCTATTTCTTCAGAAATTACTAAGTCTGATTCTGACTCTGTTAACCCTTTTTCTGTTAAAACAACATTGGTGCCACAGCCCGTTAATAAAATAAAACACGACAGCCATTTCATATTTTTCACCATAGGTATTCATTCTGACTGAGGCTCAGTATTCCGCAAATTATAATTTATTGATACAGAGTGTAACGCGTGAGTCATAAAAACGTTAGGCAGTAGTATAACTCTTTTTATTATTCTCAAACATTCCTCAATGAAAAAATTTGGCATTGCTTTAATCGCCCTCGCCTTAGTCGCTTGTAATTCAAATTCAACTCCTCTGAAGAATGAAATTCTTGAGACCATTGATGAAGTAGTAGTCGAAAATGATACCTGCGATAAAAACTCTGGCCCAGTTTGTGGCGAGATTCAAATTCAGTGCATCACTACGCCTTGTAATCCCGTTCAAGAAACGCTTAAAAATGAATGCGAAGCCGAAAAACGCGACGCTAAAATTTTGTATAACGGCGCCTGTATTGAAAATGAATCCCAAAGCGAAGAAGACGAGAATAAACCTTCAAGTTCATTGCCTGAGGGTGAATTCGCCTTTAATGAATATGGAAATTTTCAGGGAGAGGTTTATGTAAGCGGTTATATCAAAGAAAAAACTATTCCTGAAGCCTTTTGTGAAAATCCGTGTTCAATAACTTACCAAGGTGTATTTATACAAGTGACCGATACGGGGAATGATGATTTCAAAAATTTTTTACTTGAAAACCAGACCAAAAATTATGTCAGTACTGATCCAGAAAAAAATGCACTAGCCGAAATTATGCTCGGTTGTGTGAATGAAGAGAACGAAATTTACTACAGCAATGATTCGGATGAATACGGCATGGCCGAGCAAGTAGTGGATGGCGAACTTGCCCGTGATGTTTTAGCTCATACCGATCCGAGTAAGCGCCTGGTACTTAAACTCACAAAATTACCTCTATCTGGTGGCCGAGGAGCTCCAGCCTGTTATTCTCATTTCTACGATATCGAACTTATCGATTCGCTTAACCGCACTTTTTAAAACGAAACTTGTTTGATTTCCCTAAGCCCTCTATTTTAGAGGCCATGGCAAAAGACGGACGCATTCGAAAAAACATTCTTATTGGCGCTTCAGTGCAAGTGGTTCTAAAAATGGACCAAAGTGACGGCAAGCTTACCAAAGGCGTTGTAGAAGAAATTCTAACGCCTGCAGCCAAGCACCCGCATGGCATTAAAGTAAAATTAAAATCTGGGCACATTGGGCGAGTGAGAAAAATTCTTTCAGCCAAAAAAAATCCCTATCCAGACCAAATCTTAGAAGAACCGCCATCAAGCAAAGGCTTATTACCTTGGGAAAAATTTAAACCAAAATCGTAAGCCTTAAACTGAGCCTTTAGCCGTCGTATTTAATTCGATAAATCGTCCCAGACGCATCATCTGAAACCAGTAACGCTCCACTGGGTTCAATAATTACGTCGACCGGTCTTCCCCAAGCGTCTCCATTATCTTTAAGCCATCCAGTAGCAAAACCTTTATAAGAGGTGGCTTGGTTACCTTCTAAAGTAACCAGGCTGATTTGATATCCAATCGGCGTTGACCGGTTCCAAGAACCATGTTCAGCCATGAAAATTTGGTTTTTGTATTCTGCGGGAAACTGGTCTCCGGTGTAAAATTTCATGCCCAGTGCGGCTCCGTGCGGATTCAAAGCTTGGGCTGGTGCTTGGTAGTCAGCACAATTTACGCCTTCCCCAAATTCTGGATCTGGCTCATTTCCGTGACAATAAGGATAACCAAAATTTTGACCTAGATCTGATAGCCGATTGAGTTCGTCTGGTGGCCAATTATCACCCAGCCAATCCCGACCGTTATCGGTAAACCACATTTCACCCGTTTCTGGATGCCAATCAAACCCAACTGAATTACGAACCCCACTAGCCACGATAATCGGGCTCCGGTCATTCTCGGTATCTAAACGCGTAATCGAGGCATAAATGGGTTCTTCTGGGTCACAAATATTACACGGTGCTCCGACTGGCACATATAAATTTTCATCGGGGCCAAAGGCAATATATTTCCAACCATGGGCTTTGTCGGTGGGGTATTGATCATAAACCACTTCGTATTGAGGGGAATCGTATTTCGTGTTTTCAATATCTGAAAATTTCAAAATTCGACTATTTTCAGCTACGTACAAATCGCCCTCTTTCAGCGCTACTCCGTTTGGCGTATTCAAACCTTCGGCAACCACCGTTGATTTATCTATTTTTCCGTTTTGATTCCGGTCTTCTAACGCAAAAATTTTGTCGTTACTTCTCGTTCCGACATACAAAGTGCCGCTCTCGCTTAACACCATTGAGCGAGCATTTTTAATATTAGTCGCTACAACTTCAATGCTAAAACCTTCTGGCAAATTAATGGAATCAATTGGCAAATCACTGTTTTGAAATTCAGCTTCTGCGGCTGAATAATCTTCTGTGTCTTGTTCGGTGGAAACTTCTGAATTAACGTCATCAGAAGGTTCACTCTCTATCGCTTCTTCGGGCGTGTTTGGTTTATCGATTTCGGTCATCGACACGGTGGAACAACCCACTAAAAACAAACTGAATCCAAGCGTGAACGATAAAAGATAAGACATACAAAAATGGTTTAAGAATTGAGATTTGATTGGTGAAAATCTAAATGATCTTTTAAAAAACTAGCGATAAAATAATAACTGTGGTCATAACCCTCACGCTTATTTAAAATAAGGTCTTGGTTGGCTTTCTTCGCAGAAGCCTCAATGTTTTCGGTCAACAATTCAGCCGGATAAAAATCATCGGCTAAGCCTTGCTCAATAAGCAGTGGAGCGGAATGAACGTGCCCACTTTCAAGCAAAGCGCAGGCATCATATTCTTTCCAATTTGAAGTGTCGTCACCTAAATAACCCGCTAAAGCTTTTTGCCCCCAAGCTGAATTTATCGGATTTACAATCGGGGAAAACGCCGAAACTGATTTATATTTTTTGGGATTTCTTAACCCAATAACTAAAGCCCCATGGCCCCCCATAGAGTGGCCCATAATTGAAATTTTATTCTCTGGAACCTCAAACTCAGTTTGCACTAAACCATAAATTTCATCGTTCACGTAATCATACATTTGGTAGTAATCGGCATAACCTTCCGTGGTGGCGTTTACATAAAATCCGGCCCCAGAACCAAAATCATAACTTTCGTTTTCACCAGGCAAATCAAGGCCTCGCGGTGAAGTATCAGGGCAAATAATCATGGTATCACCACCAGACAACATAGCTTGTGCCCCAGCCTTTGCCATAAAATTTTCTTCGGTACAAGTTAAACCCGACAACCATATAATACATTTAGACGGTTTTTTACCAGGTTGTGGCACAAACACAGAAAAGTTCATATCTGTATTTGTAACCTCAGATTTATGGCTGTAAAATCGAGTTTCTCCGTCAAACGATTTGTGTGTTTTATTAAGCTGCATGATCAAAATTAATTACAGACCGAATCGACTTTCCTTCGTGCATTAAATCAAAGGCTCTATTGATATCCTCCAAAGGCATCGTGTAGGTCACCATGTCATCTAAATTTATCTCACCAGATTGATATTTTTCAACCAACCCCGGAAGTTCGGTTCGACCCTTAACACCGCCAAAGGCGCTCCCTTTCCAAACACGCCCCGTCACCAATTGAAACGGACGCGTAGAAATTTCTTGCCCAGCTCCAGCCACGCCAATAATAATCGATTCTCCCCAACCTTTATGACAACATTCTAAAGCGGCTCTCATGATGTTAACATTCCCCACACATTCAAACGAGTAATCCACCCCACCATCAGTCAGTTCAACAATCACTTCTTGAATAGGTTTGTCATATTTCGTCGGGTTTACAAAGTCGGTGGCGCCTAATTTTTCAGCCATTTCCTGTTTGTTGTCGTTAATATCAACGGCAATAATTCGACCTGCACCAGCCATTACGGCCCCTTGAATCACAGAAAGTCCAATACCCCCTAAACCAAACACGGCCACAGTTGCCCCTTTTTCTACTTTTGCAGTATTGAGTACCGCCCCAATTCCAGTGGTCACACCGCACCCCAGCAAACAAACTTTTTCTAAATCGGCTTCTCGATTAATTTTAGCTAATGAAATTTCTGGAATCACCGAGTACTCGGCAAAAGTTGAAGTTCCCATGTAATGAAAAATGGGTTCGCCATCTTTCGAAAACCGAGTGGTTCCATCGGGCATCAAACCCTTCCCTTGGGTTTCTCGCACTTTTTGGCACAAATTAGTTTTCCCCGATAAACAAAACTTACATTCTCGGCACTCTGGAATATATAAAGGAATTACATGATCACCCACTTCTAAAGTCGAAACCCCTTCGCCAACCGCTTCCACAATACCGCCGCCTTCATGCCCTAGTACACAAGGGAAAATCCCTTCTGGGTCATCTCCAGAAAGTGTAAAAGCATCGGTATGACAAACGCCAGTCGACATCATTTTAACTAATACTTCCCCCATCTTTGGCGCTTCTAAATCTAAAGTCTCAATCGATAATGGTTCACCAGCTTTCCAGGCAACAGCAGCTTTAACTTTCATGTAATTAATTTTTTAAGAGTGATTTCACCTTACAAATTTATGTTTAACTTTCAGCTTTAAATAAAAAAAATCGAGCCGAAGCCCGATTCTTAATCAATGGGACATCAAAATTAATCCGCTTTGGGATTAAAAGGCACGCTCACTAATGAAATAACAATTGCAAAAATAAGTGATGGCCAGAAGCCTTCAACATTAAACCCGGGCACAATAAAGCTGGCGAGTTGAACGAGTAAAGCCATTAGCACAAACGTAAATAGACCAAGGGTTAAAACGTTCAATGGCAAAGTTAACCAGAACAAAATGGGGCCAATAAACGCTCCAACAAAAGCAATAACTAGCGCTGTAACCAGGGCTGCAAAGAAACCATCCACGGTAACGCCCGGTAAAATGTAGGCCAAAACCATCACAATTAACGCATTGATAACGAGATTCAAAAGGATTTTCATTTTCAAAAAGGTTAAGAAGTAAATAAAAACATAAATACTATTAACTATTTTTTTAATTAAATAAAGCAAAAAACATTAAATTCCTATTAAATCGAACTATACAAAAGTCTTTAATTATTTATTAAATATAAATAAATTTTAAAAAAACGTCTATTTTGAAAGAAATATATAAACACAACGTATTAGGTAAAGAATCCCTTAGCCATCTCTCTCTAAACCATGTCTGAATCGCTCGATCAAATCCTAAAAGACAGTCAGTCAAAAAAGCGGCAATATCTTAAATACTCAGTTCCCGTAGCGGCTTTATTAATAGCGGCAAGCGCCTATGCATTTTATCAAACCACTAAAGAAGTTGAAGCCGTTTATGTACCGCAAATTTATGAAGTTATAAAAGGCGATATCAGCTCAACCGTTAGTTCTAACGGGAATATTATTAATCCTGACATTGTTAATTTGTCGTTTTTAATAAATGGAACGCTTGAAAAACTTTACGTTAAAGAAGGCGATAAAGTGGAAGCTGGGCAAGTACTAGCCGACTTAGATAAACGAGACTTAAATTTTGATCTTAAGTCGACACAAAACGACGTTAATATTGCCTGGCAAAACATTCAATCTCGGCAAGCCGATATCACCGATACCGAGATTATTAATGCCTCCAACGACTTAAACGTCACGAAATCTCAAATTGAAAGCAATAAAAACACGACCCTCCAAAACCTTGAGATTGCTAAAAACAATGCCGAATCGCGTCGTAAAACAGCTGAACAAAACTTAGCGCAAACCTATGCTGATGCTGAATTAAGTGCCGAAGAAGCTTTTCCAAACTTTGAAAAAGCTTTAACCGAAATAGATTTTATTTTTGGGATCACTCGTAATTACACTGGTAAAACGATTGGATACAAAGCTTTTAATGACTCAATTCGCGAGAACCAAGTTAAGAGCCTGCACCGCGATTTAACCCAATCACTTGAAAACCTACGTGCAGAATACCAAAGCAAAACCGCTCATTTAGCGGCTGAAGAACTGATTCAATTTGTGAATAAAACCCAAGCTCTTTCTAATGAATTTGGCACTTTATTCGATGTAATCATCGTTGTCTTTGCCAGCAGCCAAGACAGCATCGATATTCCTCAAAGCGTGATAAACAGCAGTCTTTCGACTATGCAAAGCCTGCAATCACAAATTCAAAGTACACAAAGCAGCCTTTCTAAAACCCTGCAAAATATTGATAAAGCGGAGCTCGATTTAAGAAATACTCTAGTGGAAATTAACAATGATTTAGCGTCTTCTGAACTAAATCTAAAAAACACTTTAACAGATTTAGATAACAACCTAAAAAATGCCGAGTTAAAAGTCAGTAATGCCGAAAAATCGGTTAACCAATCTGATATTTCCAAGCAAACCAGTTTAAATATTCAATACGCCCAACTGGAACAATCCAAACTTAAAGTAGAAAAAGCCCGATACAATCTAAGTCTGGCCACCTTAACCGCCCCAAAGGCAGGTACCATTATTCGAATTAATGGGAGCGTAGGAGAAAGCTTAAAAGCCGACAGTATTGACGCTGAAAATGCTTTTATTCGAATTGTGAGTGATGCCAATTTCACCACCGAGGTTTATGTTGAAGAAATTGATATTGCGAAAATCAACATTGGCCAAAAAGCCCTCATCACTTTAGACGCCATTCCAGAGGCGAATCTAAGCGGTGAAGTGAGTTATATTTCCAGTATTGCGGAAATTGATAGTAACGGAATTGTGACCTATTTAGTCCGAATTGATATTACCGACAGCCAAAACCAACCGATTCGAGAAGGAATGACCACCTACGTTGATTTTGTGCTGGGCGAAGCGAAAGATGTGATCATTATTCCAAACTCGGCTTTAATAAGAAACCGCAGCGTCATGCTGGAAAACGGAGAACGGAAAGATGTTGAAGTTGGGTTTACCGATGGAGATCTAATTGAAATTAAATCTGGCCTAGCCGTCGGCGATAAAATCATTAGTAATCCTCAAGTAGAAGAGGGGGCACGTAACACTGGCTCCCGAGCCGGCGGCGGCAATTTAAGCGAAGAAAGACTAACTCAAATGAAAGCTGCTGGATTTACCAATGACGAACTAGCCAAGCTTCAATCCGCTGAAATAACCGACGCGATGCGCTCCAAAATGCAAGCCATGCGAGAAGCAGCCGGCAACATCGGTGGAGGAGCCCCTAGTGGCTTTAGTGGTGGTACACGAATCACTGGGGGGGGCGTTAGAACACCGCAATAATTAAGGCCGCCAAAAAAAATGACCCTCATAAAACTGCAAAACGTTCACAAGTCATATTATCTTGCCAATGGGGAAGAAATTCCTGTCTTACGAGGCGTAGATTTAGAAATTCATAAAAACGAATTCGTCGCCATTATGGGAGAATCTGGGGGCGGTAAATCAACCTTAATGAACATACTGGGTTGCCTTCATCCACTCAGCAGCGGTGCATATTTTTTTGAAGGCAAAGATATTGGACACGTTAAAGACGACTTCACTTTGGCTTTTATTCGGAACAAAAAAATGGGATTTATTTTCCAACAATTTAATTTAATTTCAAAGCTCAGTGCCTTAAAAAATGTAGCGCTACCAGCTTTCTACGCGGACACTGAAAAACACATCCGTGAAGCAAGAGCCCAAGAATTACTCACTTCTGTTGGCTTAGGGGAGCGATCCCATCATAAACCTTCTGAACTTTCAGGTGGACAACAACAAAGAGTTTCAATTGCCAGATCCCTCGTAAACGATCCAGAGATTATTTTAGCCGATGAACCAACTGGAGCCTTAGATTCACAGACCGGAGCCGAGATTCTAAAACTCTTTTCCGAGTTCAAAGCGCGCGGTAAAACCGTCATCATGATTACCCATGATGCGAAAGTCGCCAACATGGCCGAACGCATTATTTTCATGAAAGACGGCCGTGTTTTAGACCCTAATTACAAACTGCCCTATGTTTAAACTTGAAACGCTTTTTATGGCTTTCGAGGCTTTAATTTCTAATAAATTTAGAACCTTGCTCTCAATGCTCGGTATTATTATTGGCGTTTCAACCGTGATTGGAGTGGTGAGTATTGGTGCGGGCGCAAAAGCCAAAATAGAAGAACAATTTAAAAATTTAAGTGTTACATCTATTGTGGTTTTTCCCACAAGAGGTTCGGGAAGTTCACGCCTTTCGGAAGAAGATTTAAAAACGGTGTTAGCCGAATCAAAGTTTACCAATGAAGGAAACGCCCGAGTTTCTGGTTCTGGCTCGATTGCCTTTGGAAAAGAACAAACTAACGCCACCATTATGGGTGTCACCGAAAACTTTTTTGAGATCTCAAATTTAAAAATTCAGACTGGTGAAACTTTTACGCTGCTTGATAATCAAAACCGAGAAAAAATAATTATTCTAGGGTCTACATTAGCCGAAACCCTATTTGAAACGGCAGACAATGCTTTAGGAAAAACGGTAAAAGTAAATAACCGACAATTTACGGTAACGGGCGTTTTAAAAGAAAATGGCTCAAGCACTTTTGGTACTTCGTATGATGATACCGCCTATGCGCCTATCAACACCGCCCAACAAAATATCCTCGGGAATAATGCCCAAGTACAGCTCGTTTTTCTCGCTCGGGAAGTTGACTTAATGGATTTAGCCCAAGAAGAAATCACCGCCATTTTAAGAAAAGCTCATCGCCTGCGGGATAATCAAGAAGATGATTTTAGGCTGCGTGATCCAGGTTCAATTGTATCATCGGCCACCGAAACTTCAGACACTTTAGCCTTCTTGCTGATTTCAGTCGCGTCAATGGTGCTTCTGGTTTCGGGGATCGGAATTATGAACGTGATGTTTGTAACCGTCGCCGAACGGACCAAAGAGATTGGCGTCTTAAAAGCTATTGGGGCAAAACAAAAAGATATACTCACTCAATTCTTGCTAGAATCAGTCATGCTGTCAGTAACGGGTGGCGTTTTAGGAATTATCCTTGGGATGTCGATCATTCCATTATTAAAAGATTATGGCGCCGTTCAAAGTCTAAACGGCGCCATTCTAGGCTTTAGTTTTTCTGTTATTGTGGGAATATTCTTTGGATTTTATCCAGCACTTAAAGCTTCTAAACTAGACCCAGTAGACGCCTTAAGAAGTGAATAAATTAGACTAAGTGAGATTTTAACATCCACACTTTTTCTTGGTGAAACTGAATTCTGGCCGTTAACATATCAGCCGTGCCATCATCACCGCTTTCAGCAAAAACTGGAATCAACTCTTTTAACTTATCGACCATGGCTTGGTGATCATCGGCTAAAATTTGAATCATTTTTTCAGCTGGTAAATCATTAGGTGATTCGTCAATAAGACTCGCGGCTAAAAATTCTTTCATGCTCCCAGGCGCTAAAAATCCAAGTGAACGAATACGTTCCGCTATTTCATCATTAGCTTCGGCCAAGTTTTCATACTGTTCTTCAAGCATTTTATGGATCATCATAAAAGTGGGGCCTTGCACGTTCCAGTGAAAATTCTGCGTTTTCACATACAAAACAAAGTTTGTCGCTAAAATGGCACTGAGAGTTTCAATTGATTTCATAATATTTTTTTAGTAAACAACTCGTTAAAGTATGTGATTTAAACCTCACAAAGCCAAGTCGAAATTATTCATTTTAGAGTCATTATTCCATGCAAATAGGTATCGACAGTTTCGCTTCTATTACTGATAAACCAAACACCCCCCTTGAAAGAGCCAACGCCATTGATGATTTGCTCATGCGTATTGAAGTAGCGGACCAACAAGGCTTAAATGTTTTTGGGATTGGGGAACACCATCGCCATGAATTTCAAGATTCGGCCAACACCGTTTTACTCGGTGCCGCCGCCAGTCGTACAAAAAACATAATACTGACGAGTGCCGTCACAGTGCTAAGTGCCGCTGATCCGGTACGAGTTTATCAACAACATTCTACTTTAGATTTAATCAGTTCTGGACGCGCTGAAATCGTGGTTGGACGGGGTTCGTTTACCGAAGCGTTTCCCCTATTTGGTTTTCAAATGCACGACTACGATGAAATTTTCACCGAAAAGTTAGATCTGCTTTTACGCATTAATCAATCAGAAAAAATAAGCTGGTCAGGAAAATTTCGCCCTGTTCTAAACAACCAAGCCATTTATCCGCGCCCTTATAAACCACAATTGCCCATTTGGCTTGGAGTCGGAGGAACACCCGAATCATTTGAACGAGCCGGACGTTTGGGCATGCCGTTAATGGTGGCCGTGATTGGCGGCGAAACGCAGCGCTTTAAACCGTTAATTGATTTATATCGTAATGCGGGCAAAAAAGCCGGTTTCAAACCAGAACAACTTAAAGTCGGACTTCATTCCCTTGGGTTTGTGGGCGCAAACTATAGCGATACGATTGAAACCTATTTCCCGGGATACCAGAAAACGTTTAACAAAATTGGTCGTGAGCGCGGCTGGAGCCCCATTACTCTGGGACACTATGCTGACATGATTGGCAAAAAAGGCGCATTAGTGGTAGGAGACCCAAAAACTGTGGCCGAAAAAATCCTACGCCATAGCCAAGCTTTAGGTGGGATTGATCGATTTACGTTTCAAATGGATAACGCTGATTTAAGCCAGAAACAATTGCTCGAATCAATTCGACTCATTGGGCAAGAAGTTATCCCCATTGTAAAAGCAGGAATCAATAATAAATAAAAAAAGCCTCCGAGAACGGAGGCTTAATAATGCGAAATAAACTTAAGCTTTGTCGTGTAATTTTAAGCTGCCAACAAAATCCTTCTTCCCAATCTCTACGCCTTGCGCCCGAATTAGAGCGTAAGCCATGGTGCAGTGAAAAAAGAAATTTGGTAACACAAAGTCAGGAAGAAAATCTTTTCCAAATTGGAATTTACCAGGCATATAACTGAGTTCAATTTTTCGCTCTGCGGCGCCTTCAAATTGTTCTGGTGTGTACTGGGTTAAGTGGTCAATAACTTTATCAATTCGTGCCACCAGCTCAGCCACCGTGGTTTCATTATCTTCTAGGGTAATCATATCGGTTCCACATAATCTGGCCGGACTCGCTTTAGCAATGTCAGTTGCTATTTGAATTTGTTTAGAAAGTGAGAACATATCTTCGGTTAAGCGTTGACCCAAAAAGACCGTTTCGCTCATACCCTCGGCTTGAGCGGCATCCCAACCCTTTAAAAAAATGACTTTTAAGTTCGTTAAATTTTTAGTGACAACCGGTACCGTTAGTTCAAAATAAGACAGTTTCATAAACAAAGATAATTAAGAAATTTGCATCCAAAAAATTAGGTACTTCTAAAAAAATTCACAGGGTAAAACAAAAGAAATTACTTAGAGTTTGATTTAAATACAAATTATGTTAATATGAAATAATGAAAAAAATACAAATCAAACATTCAGCCCTCATAATTATAAGTTTATGTGTCGTGGCTTGTTTGGCGTTTTTCATCCCCAATAAGAACTTTCTTTTGGCTTCTGTACTAAATACCAGCCAAGACGAAAACCAAAGGATCATTGTAAAATTTAAGCAAAATTTAAATAACCCAAACGTTAAAAGTTTGCTTTCAAAATATAATTTAAGAACGATTAAAACCGTCAATACGCTTAATTTAAGCGTTATTTCGGTCCCAAAAGAAAATGTTAACCGCGTTAAACTGTTGCTAAATGCTAATCCTACAATTGTGGATTACACCGAAACCGATATTTTGCTCAGCCCTTTTAAAACGCCAAACGATCGTTATTACGCCTCTCAATGGCACCACCGAACGATAAATTCAGCTGGCGCTTGGGATATTCAAGAGGCTAACGATATAACTATTGCGATCGCCGATTCAGGGATAGAAGCGTCACACCCAGATTTACAAGGCCGAGTACTTACCGGTTTAAACACCGTTGATAATTCAAATGATACTTCCGACATTCATGGGCACGGCACGGCCGTTGCCGGAACCGCCGCCGCTATTGGAAATAATAGTGAAGGCGTAGTCGGAATGTCTTACAACGCTAAAATTTTACCGATTAAAGTTTCCAACGAATCAAATGGTTCGGCTTATTTATCAGACATTATTGACGCCATTGATTACGCGACTCTCAAAGACGCCAAGGTTTTAAATATTAGTTACGGACCACTTTGTGCTAGTAGAGCTTTGGCTGATGCCACCGCTTATCGACACGCCAGAAACGGAGTTACGGTTATATCAGCCGGTAATTCAGGTACCGAGTACGATTGCCAAGACGACCCAAATGCCATCTATGTTTCAGCCACCGGCAAGAATGATGTTAAAACTGATTGGTCTTCATATGGACCATTTGTAGACGTAGCTGCCCCGGGTGAAGGCATTGTAACCACTGGCATAAACCGACGATACGGTACGGTTAGCGGCACTTCTTTTTCGGCGCCATTAACCACTGGTCTTGTCGCTCTAGCATGGAGCGTTAATCCAAACGCAAGCAATCAGGAAATTGAAGCTGCCCTATTTAAAATGAGCGAAGACAAAAATCCTGCCGGAAGAGATAACTTTTACGGACATGGTCGGATTGATGCCGCTAAAACGGTGCAAGCCATAAAAGACACTTTATCAAGTGTTCCAAGCACCCCAAGCAATCCCAACTCGGAAGAACCTTCAAATAATTCTGAAGCTTCATCAGTACAAGCTGAAGCAAATGTTAAACTAGAAAGCTCGGTTTCAAGTCAAAATGGAAGTACGAGCGCCAGTGGCAAACTAAATCTTAATACAAGCCTTAATTTAAGTCTTGGTCAGTAGGAAAGGGGTGGCTTGAAAACTGAACACTATCGGTTATATCCATAATAATATTATCAGGTTTAATTCGTTTTTGTTCGTTTAAACAATCCATCTGTTCGGGCTCATCATAATTCATACACTGTGCAAATCGCAGAGTAAATTCAAATATCACCAACTTATCTTCTTTTTCCGTTTTGTAAGTGTAATTAGAGTAAGTACTACCAGCGGCACCTTCGCTTTGCGTCGTAATACAAAACGGGCTTCCATTTAAATTTCTTTGCACCGTTTCGCCTTCTGGCTTTATTTCATTCCCTCCACTCTCACAGCTAAAATCTGCATTTGAAACGATAATCAACGGTGGCCAATCTTGTGCCTCTACATAATTGGTTTGAAAAGAATCCGAGTACATAAATTCAACATTTTGCGCTTCATCAATAAAAGATTGAGTATTTTCAGCTGAAGTTTCGGAAGTTGGGCAAGCCGCAAATTCACAATTTGCCTGGGTTCGACTAACCGTTGAACCATCAGGGCAAATTTTGGCTTCTTTAGTACAAGCATCACCAGACGGAGAAATTGTAGTTGGTCTGGTTGAAACCGAATTACTACAGCCAACGATCAAAAGAACACTCATCAAAGCCAAGGCTTGTTTTTTCATAGTTAAGGTAAAAGAGTTTAATTACGTAAATGATTATATAACTTGATTGTAACACAAAGAGTGAGACTGCAAATAAGCGCTTTATTGTAGCGCATCGGCTAAATACCATTAAGCACGATAATGAAATATTTTTTTATCAACTCAGGTTCTATTACCAAAGCGGGTTCTATGAAAGACGCCATTAAAATGCTGCTGCGTCGAAAGCGCCGCAGTTAGGCTCAATAAAGCACTCGTTCAAGCTTGTAAAGGCAGGAAAGTTGCACCCGCAAAGTTGTACAACTATTATCTTCAAAAATCATCTCTATGCATGATCAATTTCAAATCCCTCTGCAGAGCTTTAATTTTATTGAGCCTGGCTTTTGTGCCTTCGTTAAGCGTGACACACGCCTTTAGCTTCGACTGGGTAACCGCCACCGCGAGTTATTCATCGGCGATTCCCGTCATTAGAGATATAGGTGTTATGAGTGGCATGACGGGCAACATTGTATTTCCTGCCGCCGCTGTTGTTAATGAAACAACGATTAGTTTTAGCTCGGCGATAGATCTCAGTTCGATGTACGTTTCACACGGCGCCCCATTCCCCACAAATATAACTTACACACCTACTCGTGGAGAAATGGCATATATGATTTTGAAACTAAATCAGTAAATATAAATTTAACCATGAATAAAAATCTATCACTCCTCAGCCTTTTGCCACTCATTCTTTTAACGGGTTGCCAGAGCCCAAACATTCCAACCGCACCCAGCACTCAACCAACCATTTCGTATCAAGAAAACGAGGCCGTCGCCGACAATTCAAAATTAAGAATTTGCCCCGACGAGTTAATTGAAAACCGAATGCCAGGTACGGTTCCAACCGATCCTCAATCGGCCAGTCAAACAATGCCGAGTGCCTATTATATTCTCGATGGCAGCCGCCGCGAAATAGCGGAATTTGATCAAAACTGGGTCAACCAAAATTGTGATGTAACGGTTCAAGAGGTGTGGTAAGTCCGCGTAAAAAAAGAGCCTGTATGAACCTATATAAAAATTACTGAAGTTTGCCTCGATGAATTCATTCTAGTCGTTCATCAAATTCCAGGCTGGGAATGGGTCTGAAAAAGTCAGCCACTCTGGCAAACCGGCCTCAAACTCGTCCTCTGTTACTAAACAATCATCTAAAGCCGAACGAAGTTCGTTTTCATTGTGCTTAATTCCAATAATAACCAGCTCTTGCCGACGATCTTTATACTTAGCATCCCAGCCTTGTAGCACCGATAATGCCCGAATTTGTTCTGGCCATTCCGCTATGTCTCGTGCCCCCCACCAACTACCAGCACAATCTAGCTGCCGCATTTTCCCCGCCTGAGAAAAAGATCCCACTCCTTGCCAACGTGTAGCAAGCCAAAAATAACCTTTCGCCCGCACTACACCGGCCCAATTTTGTTGTGTAAAATCCCAAAACCGTTGCGGATGAAAGGGCCGATTAGCCTTATAAACAAAACTGCTAATACCATACTCTTCTGTTTCTGGCACATGCTCACCTCGAACCTCCTTCAGCCACATGGGGTCCTGCGAAGCGCGCTCGAAATTAAATTTACCCGTATTAAGCACCTTCTCCAAAGGGACCTTAGAATAATTAGTTTCAATAATTTCCACGCCAGGGTTCAGCGATTTAATAATTCTGGTAATTTTAACTAATTCATCCGCAGACACCTCATCCACCTTGTTTAAAAGCAACACGTCACAAAACTCAATTTGATCGGTTAACAAATTAACCAAATCTCGCTCGTCTGCCTCTCCCAAAGATTCGCCTCTATCTTGTAGTGAATCGGTTGATTTAAAATTGTCTAAAAAGTTAGCCGCATCAACCACCGTTGCCATTGTATCCAGCCGAGCAAAGTCAGATAAAATATCACCCGATTCATCATCAAACGTAAACGTTTCAGCCACCGGTAAGGGTTCTGAAATACCGGTCGACTCTATTACCAAATAATCAAATCGCTTCTCGGCCGCCAAACGCTTAACCTCAATCAATAAGTCTTCTCGCAATGTGCAGCAAATACACCCATTGCTCATTTCAACTAGTTTTTCTTCCGTCCGAGACAAATTCGCTTCCCCATTTTCAATCAAAGACGCGTCAATATTAATTTCTGACATATCATTAACAATCACGGCAACTTTCAAGCCCTCGCGATTCGCCAGTATGTGATTTAGTAACGTAGTTTTTCCTGAGCCCAGAAAGCCAGACAGAACGGTAACCGGTAATTTTGTATTCATTAAATGCAACTTAGTTGCATTGTTTATAATAATACGCAACTTAGTTGCAAGAAAAAAGACCTCAGTATTATTTAACGCTCTACCGCTTTCATCGACAGCTGAATTTTTCCGTTTTCCATCGACATAACTTTCACTTTTACCCTTTGCCCGACTTCTAATTCCTCAGCGGGATTCGAGATAAACTTGTTGGCAATTTGCGACACGTGCAGCAAGCCGTCATTTTTCAAACCAATATCAACAAACGCCCCAAACGCCACCACGTTTCGCACTACGCCCGAAACCACACAACCTTCAACAATCGTGCTCGCATCAATTTTTTCCTCGGCTTTTCGATGCGAAGAATGCACGCGTTCGTCTTTGCCAATTTTGTCGTACGCTTCGGCAATAAACTCGAGCGTCAACGAAGTAACTTCTGGGTACAGCTTTTGCATGGCTTCTTTATGCGCGTTAAAAACCGCTTCTACCGAACCTTCATTTTTATGCGCTAAATAGTATTTAGCCAGGGCGTATTGATCGGGATGAATATCGGTGTTATCGAGTTCTTCCTTACTTTCTGGCACCCGTAAAAACCCCGTTGATTGCTCGTAGACTTTATCCGACAAAACTTTTCGTAACGCCGCTCGCGAGGCGTAAGGCCGATTAGAATAAATCTTTTTGGCCGCCCGTTTATCAATCCCGGCAATATGACTTAACACATAAGTTGAAGCCGAATTCACATTAATCCCGACCCGGTTCACTACGTCTTCAACCGTATAACCTAACCTTTCTTCCAACTTTTTTACCGGCATATCGTGCTGATACATGCCGACGCCAATCGCTTCCACCGGCACTTTTACTAGTTCGGACAACGGATCAATATAGCGTCGCCCAATCGAAATCGTGCCGCGGTCTAAGCTATCAAGATCCGGGAACTCTTCTTGGGCAATTTTAGACGCCGAATACACCGACGCGCCCGACTCGTTGACTATATAAACCTGCGTTTTGGTCACACTTTGAATTAAATCGAGTGTTTCATCCGCCCCCGAGCCATTGCCCAGCACAATCACTTCTGGCGCGTAAGCCGTTAGCAATTGTTCAAGCGTTTTCTTGGCACTTTCTGGCTGATGTAAAAAGATTTTATCAAAATAAATCGGCGTGCCTAAGGCGTCTAAAACGGCCGCTTTACAGCCCGCCCGAAACCCCGGATCAAGCGCCAAAATTATTTTTCCGTAATCGGGTTTGGTCATCAAAAGCGCTTCTAAATTTGACCGAAAAGAGGCAATCGCATCGTCTTCAGCCGTTTCGGCTAAGTCAGTCCGAATCTCATTTTCCAACGATTTAAACAGCACCGAAAACCCGTCTTTAAAAGCCGCTGTCAGTAAATCGGTGCCCGCGCCTTTATACCCAATATCTCTAAAATATTTTTGTTGGGTGAAGGTTTCCATACTTTCAGTTTTGTCGATTTTAACGTTCAAAATACCCAGTTGTTCGCCCCGGTTAAGCGCCAATATTTGGTAGGGTTTCAAGGCTTTAAAGCTTTGTTTAAAATCTTTATATAATTCGAACTTAGAAATTTGTTGGGCGTCTTTTTCCTTTAGTTTTTCCAGCATTTTCTCTGACTTCTTAGTCGCTATTACCACCGAATCACTCAGCGTTTGCGCTTTTAAAAACGACCGTAGTTTAGGTTCCGACGCTATCTCGGCCGAAATAATACTCTGCGCTCCGTCTAAAATTTCCTCTAAAGAAAAATCTTTTAAAAGTGCCGTAAATTCACTTTTAACCATCGCTTCGTCTGCCCCTTGTTTTATTTTGTCGGCTACCGGCTGAAAGCCTTTTTCAATGGCAATCATCGCCTTGGTTTTCTTTTTCAATTTATAAGGCTGATAAATTGCCTCCACTTCTTTCAGCGTTTGGCAGGCGATGATTTTAGCCAACAAATCGGGCGTCATTTTGGCTTGTTCTTCAATGCCATTAATGGCCGTTTGTTTGGCTTTATACAAACTCTCTCGTTTGGCTTTTTGCGCCAAAATTTCCCGAATATCTTCTTCGTCTAAATTACCCGTTCGTTCTTTACGGTAACGCGCCATAAAAGGAATCGTATCGCCTTCCTCCGTCATGGCCAAAATCACTTCCACCTGAAAAGGTTTCAGCGATAAAGCGGCAGAAATTTCTTTTGGGTAATCGGGTTCGAGCAACATTGGTTATAAGTTTTAATCTAGTGAGGGGAGTTTAGGGGGAAAGCAAAAAAACACTAAGCAGAAGCTTAATGTACTTTTGTTGGCAGGCGCAGTAGGAATCGAACCCACACCAAGGGCTTTGGAGACCCTTGTACTACCATTATACTATGCGCCTTCGTCGTCGATGATTAGGGCTTTTTAAACCCAAAGAGCCACCAGATCGTATTGGTGAACCTAAAAAAATCAATCTTTTATAACCCTAAGCCCGTTAGTTCAAGCAAACGGCTGCATCCGGAGCACATGGCTCGGCTGCATGGGTCATCAACAGCGTTCCCGCCACCAAGCCCAAGGCGACCATCAAACCAATTAAATACTGGGTTTCTTCGTGCATCGCTCAGTGTTTTAGGGCAAAACCAAGCATTGTCAATTTTTAGAATAATATTTTATTCATATTTACTTAATCTTTGCACCAGTTTTAAGCGCAAAACGCGTTTAATTTTCGCTTCAAATTCAGGCGCAAAAACAGGCTCAATCATCAATAATTCTTGAATGTCTTGGTTTAGTTTCGCCGCATCTAACGGCATTAACACTATATCGGCGCCGGCGAGTAAAGCCTTTAAATCCGCGTCTTCAATTTCACTCACCGCCTGCATATTCATCGCATCAGTAATAATCAACCCCTTAAACCCTAGTTCTTCGCGCAGTAAATCGGTCATCATCAAACTTGATAGTGTGGCCGGCAAACCATCCGTATCGCAAGTTTCATTTTTAACGGCTAGGTGCCCCACCATAACCATCGGAATTTGGGCTGTAATCGCCGATTTAAACGATTCAAGTTCCTTTAAGGGCTCAGTAATAGTTTGCAGTTCTAAATGCGTGTCACCGCTTACTAAACCATGCCCCGGGAAATGCTTCGCCGTGGGGATAATATTGGCTCGCATAAAATCGCGGGCCATTAAGTTCGCTCGTTCTTGTACAATTTCTGGGTCATCCGAAAAAGCTCGGGCGCCAATCACACTTTTATTCGTGCCCAAATCATAAACTGGGGCAAAATTTAAATTCATACCAAAGCGTTTTAATTCGTCGGCAATGTCTTTGGTCACTTTGTTGATTAACTCTGTGGTATCTAAATCTTTGGTTTCTTTTTCATAAACCGGGTCTTCAAAACGGTATTTAAGCAAAGAAGGCTCCGCATCAACCGATACCAATAAAGGCACGATGTTTGGATTAGCCATTTCTAGATCTGCAATTAATTCTGGGGTAAAAGTTTTATTAAGCACCATATAACCACCGACCGCTTCGGTTTCAATTAAAACTTTGAGGGTATCCAAATTGGTTTCGTTGTCCCAAGCCGGCATAATTAATTGTCCAACTCGAGCGGTAGATGAAAGGGAATTGTACCAATCATCTACCAGACTTTCTAAATAAGCATCCTCTAAAAAATAGTCGCTTAATTGCCCCTGCATTTGCGTTAGCTTTTCGACTTCAACTTTGGGCATCAATTTGTTTTTGATAGCCGCCTTTACCATTGGCGTCGTGCCTAAAACACAACTCAAAGCCAACACCAGCGCGATCATTAAAATATCTCGCCCTTTCATTCTGAATCCGATTTAATCATTTGATAAATCGCTTCGGCAGTGAGTTCGTGCCCCGGTTTATCAAAATGCGGATCCGCATTGTAGTTGAAAAACAAAGCTTCTCGGTCTGGGTCAGAGCGCATCAACGGCAACATATCCACGCAATCGAGCTGTCTTGAATCACAAAAGCTCATAATTTCAGTTTGCGGACGATCCGACTCTTTTGCATCTTCATCAAAATAAATTCGGGCGTATTTGGTTCGGTATGAATCATCGACTTGCACGTCCATCGGCAATAACACAAACTTTAACTTAATATCTTTTTGGTTCGCATAATCACTCATAAACTGCATGCCTTGCAAAAATCGTTCCCAGTAACCCGGTAAATTTGGGTCCCAAGCCGGGTGATTTTCCGATAAAAACACCGGCCAAGTCAACGTTGGTTCTTCAAACTCTGGGTCCGCTAATTCCAGCTTGTAACGCAATACCAGTAAACGCTTTTCTAACCAATCCCAAGCCAGTGATTTTGGCGGCGTACTAGTCCGGCTTTCTAGCTTACCTTCAGCGTTAGCGAATACTTTCTGGTCATACACTTTCACCAAGTCTTTTTGATTATTCAAAATCCAAGTTTTTCGGCGCAATTCAGTAATATCATTGGCCACAAAAATATTCACCACGACCGTGTCCAAGGGCATAGTCTCCGCGTATTTTTTCAGCAGTAAATAATAGTTACCAATCGAATAACCAATATGACCGGCATTCCAAACCTGCCATTTATCTCTGTCTAAATCATCTTCGCCTAATTGAAACGTAGAAGGTTGATCACTCAAATCGAGCGTGTCACCCAGCAAACCACGTTCAACATCCGGGTCAAAAGCTAAGTTTCCAATCGGCGGGTTCAGTTTCTTTTCCAGTAAAGCGGAAAAAGTTTCATCTTGATCAACCCCCGTTCCAAACGTAAAAGAATCCCCAATCATTAGAATATTTTTCGTTCGAGGTGTTTGAGTTTCCGACTCATAGTCCGCATCGTTTCTAAGACCTAAATTATTAATAAAAATTTCTGGAATCGGTAAACCGTAGCCATTACGCGCCATTTTTTTCGGATTGTGCGCGTAAGTATTTAAATCATCTACTTTAAAAATAGGCACGCCTACTGCCGAAATCGTTTCGATCGATAAACTTTGGTAAGTACGCAAATAAAATTCTAAACCCGCAAAACAAAGAACTCCAAAAAGGCTTAAAAACACGAGATTCCAAAACAATACTTTCAAAGTTTGCATTTATTTAAGCTTATCAAGACAACCAAGTTTTAAAAGCTCAGCCGCCCGAAAATTTCTAATCTTCACCAAAAACCTCGAGCTCAAATTTTTCTTTCATCGCTTCTTTGTCTATGTCTTCAGCGGTGATAATAAAATCTTCGAGCACTAAAACGTCCATATCGGTTCGAATAAAACACTTAAACGCATCAATGTGATCACACACAATCGGTTCACCGCGAACATTGAAAGACGTATTGATCACCACTGGGCAGCCTGTTAAATCATTAAAAGCCGATAATATATCGTAATAAGACTGGTTGTTTTCAGGCGTAACCGTTTGAATTCTCGCCGAGTTATTAACGTGCGTAATCGCCGGTAAATCTTTCGCTTTAGTGCCTGCGGTTAACAGCATATAAGGACTTTCAACGCCACGCAGGTCAAAAATTTCATCCGCTTTATCATCCATCACACTGGGCGCAAAGGGTCTAAAATCTTCGCGAAACTTAATTTTAATATTCACTCGTTTCCAATTCTCTGTTTGCCGTGGATCGGCAATAATCGAACGATTTCCCAGAGCCCGAGGCCCAAATTCCATTCGGCCTTGAAACAAACCAATGACTTTGTTTTCGGCGAGTTGTTGCGCAATTTTTTCCGATCGACTCGTTTCTGAATCAATTTTATCAAACTTTATACCATATTCTTGCAAGAAAGATTCAATCACCTCGTTTGAATATTTTGGCCCTAAGTAAATCGTTTCGACCGGTTTTAAATTATGCCCTTCTGGCTGCATTACAGAATGCGTGTACAAAGCCGCCCCAACACTTCCACCGGCATCTCCAGCGGCCGGGAAAATATAAACATTCTTAAACGGGCCTTCTCGAACAATGCGTCCATTGGCGACACAGTTCAACGCTACTCCACCAGACAAACAAAGGTTTTCACCACCATATTGCAAGTGGGCGTATTGCACCAAATTAAGCATTAATTCTTCCGTTACTTCTTGTAAACTAGCGGCCATATCTTTATGCCATTGGGTCAGTTCATCATCCGAATTTCTCACTGGTTTACCAAAGTGTTTGATAAATTTTTGCGACGTCATGCGCAAACCATAACGGTACGCAAAAAATTGGGGCTTAAGTCGGAAACTTCCATCTTCAAAAACTTCTAACAGCTCCCAAATTTTATCTTTGTGAATGGGGTTGCCATAAGGCGCCAGCCCCATCACTTTATATTCCCCACTATTAACTTTAAAACCCAGATAATACGTAAAAGCGCTGTAAAGTAGCCCTAAAGAATCTGGGAAAACCATTTCCTCTTTAAGGGTCAGTTCGGCTCCTTTCCCCAAAGCCAGACTGGTCGTTGACCATTCACCTACGCCATCCACCGTGAGCACCGTCGCGTCTTTAAAACCAGATGGATAATAGGTGGAAGCCGCGTGACTTAAGTGATGCGGCACATAGTAAATTTTGCCTTCATAATTAGGGAAAGCGTTTTTCGGAGTGCCAATATTAAAGAATTTTTGATACCAAGGTCGATACGTAAAGCCCGGCATTAATTCACCTAACTCTTTACGAATAATATGCTCCATCCACAACTTCTTACTCAGCCAAGCGCGCATCGCTTTTAAAAAAGAGGGGAAACCATGCGGCCACTCTTGAATGTAAGTCAGCAGTAATCGCTCAAATTTCCAAAGTGGTTTTTCGTAAAAACAAATCCCATCTACATCTTCTATCTTAATTCCTACTTCGCTTAAACAGTATTCTATCGCTTTAGTCGGAAAGTTTTCATCGTGCTTTAAGCGAGTAAAACGTTCTTCTTGAGCCGCCGCCAGCACCTTGCCATCTTTTAAAATACAAGCACTGCTGTCGTGATAAAAACACGCCAGCCCAAGCAAATAAACCGGTTTATTTTCCGCCATTAAAATTGTTTTTCTAAAGCTTCTAAAGTGTTTGGCTGATGCTCAAAATTTCGCCACATACTTTTGGGTTTAGCTTTTAACAAAAGCACTAAATCATAAAGAATGGCGTAAATACCAATAAATACAAAGTAAACTACGCCCAGCAAAATATGTTCATTTATCCAGCCCACTTTATCAGCAAACCACATCCAGCCATCCCACAACACTGTGCCTATTTTTTTCATGTGCAATTATCTTCACAAACAAATGTACCTTCCTCTGTAATTTTATAAACCTTTTCCGCACTTGGTTTTTTATTCTGTTTAATTTTCATACAAAGCCAGTTTTCACGGACCACTACTAGACGATTCTTATAGCTCACTTTTAAACATTCACCAATCTCTAAGCGGTCGATTACAGATTCTAAATCATAAACGTCTTCATTTAGAAATTTGTCTTTAGGCACTAAAACAAGCGTATTTAAATTACCACTACCAGTATTCATATAGGTATATAACTGGTGTTTACCTACTACGGTAGGTTTTAGGTAACCGGGAGTTTCAAAAATCCAAAACAACGACACTGACGTCAAAACCACTAACGCAATTAAAAGGCCTAACCAACGCATCTAATGATAAGCGTTAATTCGTCTTAAACTTTCTTCCTTACCAATAATGGCGGCAATCTCAAACGGGCCCGCTGATTTTTCTCGGCCCGATAGAGCGAATCTAAACGGCGATAAAAATTGACCATTTTTCAGTTCCATTTTTGCAATCGACTCAATCGATTTTTCTTTAATAGTTTCAGCCGTGAAATCAGATTCATCTATATCTTGCAACAGACTGGCAAGTTCTTCTAAAACGCTCTTCGCTAAAGCACTGCTAATTTTCATCTTTTCATTGACGAGGGCTTCATGATCTACTTTTGGAGCCTCTAAGAAATAGACCAGTTCGTCATAAAATTCAGCAAAAGTTTTCGCTTTTTGCGCTACCACGGGTAACACCGCTGGCAGTTTCGATTTGTGAGCTTCTAAAAGGATAGAGTTATCCGCATCAAAGGTCTTGGTCCAATCCATAAATCTTTCAGTCAATTCTGTTTCCGAATAACTTTGCAACCACTGTTGGTTGTACCACCGCATTTTCTCAAAATCATATTGGGCCGCCGCTTTATTAACACCAGCTAAATCAAAAATTTCTTCTAACTGAGGCAAACTAAAAATTTCATCGGTCGTTATTTTCGGGTTCCAGCCTAAGAAAGCCAATCCATTAAGCACGGCTTCTGGCACAAACCCTTGGGCTTGAAAATCTGGCACCAATACCGCGACGCCTGGTTCCACTCGACGCTTAGAAAGTTTTCGTTTTTGCGCGTCTAATACGAGCGGTATATGGGCATAAATTGGCGGTTCAACCCCTAAAGCCTTCCAACAAAGAAGCTGCTTAGGCGTATTAGAAATATGATCTTCCCCTCGAATCACATGAGTGATCCCTTGCTCGTGATCATCAATCACATTGGCGAGTAAATATAAAACCGAACCATCACTGCGCGCTACCACAAAGTCGCCTAAGGTTGAGGAATTTACAGACGTTTCACCTCTAATTTCGTCGATATAACTAATAATTTGGTTTTGCTCCACTTTTAAACGCCAAGCAAAAGGACGACCGCTTTTCATTTCGGTTTCTAATGTGGCTTTATCTTTTTCTCGATACGGTGACCAAAACACAAAACCGGTTTTATTTTGTTGGGCTTCTTCTCGCAAAACGTCTAACTCCGCTGGCGTTGTAAAACAAGGAAACACTTTCCCCGCTTCCCAGAGTTTTCTTAAAACTTCCGTGTGATGATCAATTGATTCGGTTTGGCGCACCATGAGGCTCGATTCTTTTTCAAAATCAAGTCCAAGCCATTTTAAGCCTTCTAAAATCTCAGTTTCGTGTTCGGTTTTAGATCGTTCTTTATCGGTGTCTTCCCAACGAAAAACAATTTCTCCTTGGTGCTTTTTCGCAAATAAATAATTAAAAAGAGCCGTTCTAGCCGTTCCCAAGTGCAAATGACCTGTTGGCGAAGGAGGCATTCGTACCACTACCGGACGCGTATTAACCGTGTTCATAAAAGAAACTCAGAAGAGTATTAAGTCGCACACATCCTAATTTAAAATCAAAATTTTAAAATCAAATCACGTTCTTTAGCGTCGAATATTACCAAACACTCTTGAACTGGCGGCCGTTTCAAAGTTTATAGTTGGAATATTTGTGGCATCAAAACCATATCGGTCTGGGTTTCTAAGACTTGAATTCAAATTAACAAAAACCATTGGATGAACTTGGGCGACATCATTTCGAAAAGCCAGGTAAGGGTCAAAAAGTGGGGCCACTCTAAAATCTAAATCTTCAACTTGCAAAGCCACCGGCGAAATATCCTGGGTTAAATGCACCTGATCACACCAAGACTCTGTTGTGGCATCGCCCATAACCGGAAAAACCTCGTTGGCGTCATTAAAATCTCCGTCTGAATTGGAATTCACAAACAACTGACATTCGGCTCCACTCCAGGCGATATCAATATCTAAGTCATTCGCTTCAATGTCGCCATCACCGTTGGTATCAGTCGGTCCCCAAGTGTCGGCTTTACCATCTCCATCAGTGTCGGCCCCAAGTTGACGATTCATAGTCACCTTTAACTCTGGCGCTATTGCATGACTGATTTGTACTCGCATACTTTGCCCAGCGTTAATTAAGTATAAATCTCTAATTGGTTCTTCTGGCAGGACGCCCCCTGCATCATAATCAAAGGTGTTTCCCATGGCTCTTGTACAATCATCGGCATTAATCCCATTGAGTTCCATCCCGCCCAAATTTCTATCTTGGATACCATCAGAATTAGTATCCCAATAGAAAACCGTTGGATAGCCAAGCAAAGCCCTATTTTCTTTCGTGTTATCAAACGAAGCCCCATTTGGAACTTGAGCGGTCGCGAAATTATTACAAACATTTGTTGGCGGCCCCATTTCAACAAAATAGCGATCGTAATCAATCGTATTATTTCTGGCCACCTGAGTAATTCTCTCAATCAAAAATCTATTTTCCGCAAAAAAGTCATGAGAAAATTGAACTTTTTTCTGACTAAAATAGATAGTCGCCACAATACTAAGAGCTGAAGTAATAACTACCGAAGCTATTCCTGTTGCAATAAGGGTTTCAAGCAAAGTAAAGCCCTTGATTTTAGAAGAAGAAAATTGTGCACGATTCGTTATTTTTTTAATATTCATCGCGTTCAAAAAAATCATATAAATGAGCCTCTAAAGTTACCGATCTTTGTCTAGATTCTTCTTCCCAATACGTTCTAACAATTACTTTTAGACGAGAATTTTGGCAGCTATCATCGGTATCACCTGCCCCACAAAACCCATCCACTGCTGGTGTAAGGGCTCCATCGTAAGGGTTTTCAATGTCTAAATAAACTTGCCGATAGAAAGGCGTGGGGGTATTTCCGGTTGCCACGTGAGTAAAACGCTTTGGCACGCCTGGTGTAATATACAGCCGTGAAGGCGCTCTTGATGCCTCAGTTTGAGCCCCATTAAGAAAATCTATATCGGCCTGCAAAGTCGCTCTTTTCAAATAAAAACGTTCATCAGCTTGATGAAAATCAACCGTGTAATAGGCCGGTGCCGCTTCATTATTCCCATTGATAAATTTTGTCGCGATAGGGTTTCCTACACAAGCATTTTTATCGGTCTCTTGGTCTAAACAAATCCACTTCTTACGCCGGTCACCTGAGTACTTAAGCCAATTGGTGTCTCGAATATTACGAACCGCTTCCATTCCTTCTCTCGCAATATTTAAAGCAATCACTCGATTCTTTACATTTAAGTTGGTATCAATCGCTCGTTGCAAAATAGTGAAAGTCGCAATCATAACCGTACTTAAAATCGCGGTGGCAAATACCACCTCCAAAATAGTATCCCCCCGCACCTTTCGGCCAGAATTCAATTTAAGCGAACCAATAAATTTAAATATCATTTAGTAATCTTGGCATTCATCACCCGTTTTGTTGAAAGTCGGAAATCCAGATACTCGATTGAAACAAATGGTGTGCACATAATCTGTTGTATTGTGACCTAAAACCATTTTTACCGAATTGGCTTTTACAATACCTCCATCACTATATTCAAGACGCCCGTTAACGCCGCCTGAAAAAAAGCTAAATCGAATATTATCGGGATAAGGCGCTGCTACCGTACCATACATTGGGTCCGGAGTATTTCCTTCATTAAAATCTATTAATTCAATTTCTGATTTCGTTAACTCGGCGTCTGCCTGCTCTTTAGTATTTGAATTCGTATCATCCCAGTAACAACGCACATCATAAACCGGTGGTGTACGGTTAGAATCAAGTAAAACCATCCACCGAACCGAAGTATTCCCATTGCTACAAAACCTATTAGTTAAGGCTGAATTACGAGCATCTAGAATGCTATCAAAAAGGCCTTGTCCTTCAGCTCGAAAGTCATCTCGATTCTTAAGACGCCAAAACTCAGGCGCCGCAATGCTAGCCACAATCGCCATAATGGTGATAGTGGTTAAAATCTCAATAATAGTGAAACCCTTACTTTTAAGCATCAAAAACTATTGTATCCAAAAGAGACCGCAATACAATCTCGCTCGATGGATATCCGAAACTTCTGTATTATCGCTCACATTGATCACGGCAAATCAACGCTGGCTGATCGTTTTTTAGAAACTACCGGCACGCTTGATAAGCGGGCTATGAAAACTGGGCAGATGCTCGATACCATGGATTTAGAGCAAGAACGCGGCATAACGATTAAGCTGCAACCGGTTCGAATGAAGTGGAAAGGCGCTCAATTAAACCTAATTGATACTCCAGGTCATGTAGATTTTAGTTATGAAGTGAGTCGAAGTTTAGCCGCCTGTGAAGGGGCTATTTTGGTAGTTGATGCCACTCAAGGAATTGAAGCACAAACGCTCGCCAATGTTTTTTTAGCGATGGAACAAGGTTTAACAATTATTCCTGTTTTAAATAAAATAGATCTGCCGGCCGCCGAACCAGAAAAAAGAGCCGAAGAAATTGAAACGGTTCTCGGCTTTCCTGCCGAAGATATTTTGACGGTGTCGGCCAAAGATGGAACCAACGTTGATAAATTACTAGACGCCATTGTGGCACAAGTTCCTGGCCCAAGTGCAAATCAAATTTTTCAAAACACAAAAGTATTCGCCGATACCAGCGAAACCAAAGCCTTAGTTTTTGATTCAACCTTTGACCCTTACCGAGGCGTAGTAAGTTCGGTTAGAGTTTTTGCCGGGCAAATTAACAAAGGTGATAAATTGCAGTTACTGCGAACTAATCGGACGATTGAAGCGTTAGAAGTTGGTTTTCTAAACCCAAGATACTCCCCCACAGATTCTTTGAATTTAGGCGAAGTGGGCTATGTGGTTACGGGGCTTAAAAACGTGGTAGATGCTCGTGTGGGAGAAACTTTTTATAAAGGAAAAAACTCAAAAGAAGCCGTACCGCTGCCCGGTTATTCTGAAGTCACGCCCTTTGTTTATGCGGGGGTTTACCCCACTTCTGGCGATGATTTTGCTCTGCTTCGAAAAGCCTTAGAAAAACTTTCGCTTAATGATGCCTCGCTGCAATATGAACCGGAACATTCTGGCGCTTTAGGCCATGGATTCCGAGTTGGGTTCTTGGGATTACTGCATTTAGATATTGTACAAGAACGTTTAGAGCGAGAATTTGATCTCGATATTTTAGTAACCGCTCCATCTGTTTCCTACGAAATGGTGCGCAACAACGGTGAAATCGCTAAAGTTTCAAACCCTTCAGATTTACCCGAAGCTTCTGAATATACCGAACTACGCGAACCCTGGATGAAAATTAACGTGCTTTGCCCCGCCAACCAGGTCGGAGGCGTGATTAAACTTTGTACCGACCGACGTGGTTTACACCAAAACATGCAGTACACCGCTGAAGACCGAGTCGAACTGACTTTTGAAATCCCTTTAGCCTCAATCGTGACTGATTTTTACGATGATTTAAAATCTATTAGCTCTGGTTATGCATCTATGAGTTATGAAAACATTGGTCTTCGTCCTGGGAAACTTAATCGCCTAGACATCTTGCTAGCGGGTGATAAAGTCGATGCTTTAAGCCAAATTGTGCACATTGATGATGCCTACCACATTGGGCTAAGTTGGTGTGAGCGACTCAAAGAAATTATTCCTAAAGCCCAATTTGCTATTGCCATTCAAGCCGCAGTCGGATCACGAATTTTAGCCCGAGAAACAATTTCCGCGATGAGAAAAGACGTAACTGCGGGGCTTTATGGTGGAGACGTCAGCCGGAAAAAGAAACTTTTGAAAAAACAAAAAGAAGGAAAAAAACGACTGAAACAATTTGGGAAAGTCACGATTCCGCAAGAAGCCTTCTTTGCGATGATGAAAAAATAAGTTCAAAAAGTGGTCCAAATAAAGTATAATGAGAAAATGAAAAATTTATTTCTTCTCTCGCCGCCAATTAAAAACCGCTTGATATTCAGGGAATCTGATTTTGAAGGCATTGAAGATATTCAAAGACTTGATGAAGAACCAAGCCCGGAAAACATTTTAAACGGACTAGAAGCTTTGATACAGGTCTACAGTCAATTTTGTGATACTCGTGCCAGAATCAGTGATTTGGGTTTGGCAGTAGAAAGGTCTCAAGAACTTTTTTTCAACGAAGGACGAACCGTGCAAATTGGAAGTTTTAAAATCACCGTTTCAAACCTTCAGCAGCTTGAAAATTTAATCAAAATCTACCGAGAAAAACTTGATATTTCCCCAGAACCAAAGCCATTTGTTGGCCCTGTGGATAGTCCAGACGATCTACCGAACACCATAGCCGTCTAAACTTTCTCTTTACAGTCTCAACGCTAAAAACATAGAATACGATTGTAATTAATCAATTTTATCATGGGACCTATTTTGGGAATTGTAACTTTTTTTGTGGTTTTGGTGCTGCTAATGCTCAAGCAAATTAATCAGTACGAGCGAGGCGTCATGTTTACCCTCGGGCGCTTTACCGGTATTAAAGAACCAGGTTGGCGGATTGTAGTACCCGTTTTTCAAAGTTTAACCAAAGTAGATATTCGTACGAAAGCGGTCGATGTACCCGATCAAGAAGCCATCACCAAAGATAATATCCCCGTGAAAATTAATGCTGTTGTGTATTATAAAATTCAAGATGCCAGCAAAGCCATTTTAGAAGTAGAAAACTTTTTCTGGGCTACTTCTCAAGTAGCGCAAACCACCATGCGAAACGCTGTAGGTGAGGTGACACTCGATGAATTATTGCAAAACCGAGCCGGGATTGCCGAAAAGATTAAAGCCACCGTTGACCGACAAACCGATCCTTGGGGCATTGATGTTGAATCACTTGAGCTAAAAGATGTGATTATTCCTGAAAATCTTAAAAGAACGATCTCAAAAGAAGCCGAAGCCGAACGAGAAAAACGCGCGGTAATTATTACAGCGGAAGGGGAAAAAATGGCCGCTAAAAATATCACTGAAGCTGCTCAAATGCTGGCTACTGCCCCAGGAGCTCTACATTTACGAACCCTTCAAGCCATAAATGATTTAAGTTCAGATCAATCAAACACTACCATTTGGATGGTGCCCGTAGAAGGGTTTGCGGCTTTACGTGGGATTGCCGATAAACTAGGCGTGAAAAGCTCAGACACCAAAGATATTTAGGTAAGTGACCGTCAATATTAAAATTTAAAACGCTCCGCTGGAGCGTTTTTTTTTATGATTCAAACTGAGCAAAGACTTCAACCCCGGTTTTTTTCCGAGTACTTTCAGCTAATGGATAAGCTGGAACTTTCTCATCCACAAAAATTTCCTCCGCGTAAACCAGGCCGTCTTTGTTCTCTAGAGCCCCTGCAGAAACAGCCGTAAAGCTAGCATCTGCCATTTGCCAAGCCAAAATAGTCCCACAGTTTTCACAAAAAATTCGTCGCCCCCATTCTGAAGAAACATAAACTTTAGCACTTTTAATAGACGTAAAATCTACGGCATTTTTTAAATGCGCCGCCATAAACAGTCCCGCCGCCCATTTCTGACACATGTGGCAATGACAAGCCCCTATTTCATTGTTTTCTAATTCAACCCCAAATTCACAAGCTCCACACAAGCACGATATTTTGTTTTTCATAGAACAATTATAAGTTCTAATAAGTTAACTTTTAAATAATTTTCTGGTATAATAGTTCGATGAAAGATTGGTTTACACTTTTGACGCCTGAAAATACGATTTATCAATTAATTTTAGCCGCCGCCTTAGGCGCTTTTGTGGGGCTTCGACGTGAAATTGATAACAACAAACAAAAACACGCTGTGTTTATGGGTTTTCGTACCATGGCGCTCATGTCGACCTTGGGCGTGATTTCAACGTTTTTCGAGCCTATGCCCTATTTGCCAGCAGTTTGTTTCGGGGGGCTTCTTACCTTTTTGGCGATTGCCTATGCCAATGGCGCTTTCAAGTTAAAACTGGTGGGCATGACGTCTGAAATTTCTGCCTTAGTGATGTTTTGGATAGGGGTTTTGGTAGGTTATGAAGAACAGATTCTGGCCATTATTCTAACCATTTTCATTGGAGGATTAAACGCCTTCAAAGACGAGCTACACCGTTTTGCCGGAACCATAAGTGACAAAGAGTGGCTAGGGGCTTTGCAATTACTTATTGTTTCTGGAGCGGTTTTGCCCTTTCTTCCACGAGACCCAATTGACCCGCTGGGCATGATTGTGCCTTTCAACATTTGGTTTTTGGTCATTATGATCTCTGGGATAGGTTTTATGGGGTATTTTCTGACCAAGTATATTGGAGTCCGAGGAAGTGTTGCTTTAACCGCCTTCTTGGGCTCAATTGTATCGAGTACAGCCGTAACCACCTCTATGGCCGATCAATCAAAACGAGCTAAACTAACCGGCATTTTCACCGTCGGTGTTTTAGTCGCCGTCGCCACTATGCAGATTCGAGTGGCCATTGAAATTGTAGCTTGGGGCACCCCAGAGATGGCGAAATCCCTGATCGCAATTCCACTGAGCATGGCGGTAGCGGCTGCGGCCATGGCCGGCTATTTTTTTTGGAAAACCAACCAAAAACACAAATTTAATGAACCTAACATATCCGCCCCAACAACCGATGTAGAGCTAGTGAGTCCATTTGAACTGGGTCCGGCTCTAAAATTCGGCGGAGTCTTTGTACTCGTGCTTCTAGCGCTGGCATTTGGCCAAAAATACTTTGGTGATTCCGGAGTATACGCGGCCGCTTTTTTCTCGGGGGCTGTAGACGTAGACGCAATTGTTCTTTCCAGCTTAGAGTCGGTAAAACTCGGCGAAATGGAGCCAATTCTGGCGGAGCGAGCGATCCTCATTGCCGTAGCGGTAAACAATTTAGTTAAAATTTTATACGTCGCTGTGTTGGGAAACCGTAGAATGGTGGGAAAAGTTGGAGTCGGAATTTTAGTGACGACCTCTGTAGGGGTTTTGACATGGCTCGTATGGTAAACCAACTAGATCAATTACCCGAAAACATAGATTGGGAAATTTTCCCCAGTTATTGCCCAGTGACTCAAAAAGTCCAAGATTTTTACCGTGAGCACTGGCTAGAGGAAGTTCATGGAACTTACCCCAAAAGCGCTTTAAAATTTTTAGATAGCGCGGAAGTTTTAGTGCTGAGAGAAGGCGATGAAATTATTGGACTGATTGATTTTAATTTAGAGGAAGGGCATCCCAATTTAGTCGTCAGACCCGATAAACGCCGACAAGGTTACGGCACTTGGCTCATCAAAAAATCAGTGGAAATGATTATCGAAAAATCCTCACCAATGCCAAATATTCATATTTCACTTTTATCTGTAGAAAGTCTAAGCCCAGCAAATGCCGCAAAAGAGGCGTTTAAAGATCGCGCTTTAATCGTAATCGATTAAAACTTGCTTCCACAAAATTCAGAGCGTATATTGCTAAAGCTCTTTAGAGATTTTTATTTAAACCCTGCAAGCGACTATCAATCGCGTAAGTAATGCACTTGAGGGGTGGGAAGAAATTCTAAAATTTTAGAAAATTAGAACCCAACGATTTTGAAATTCGTTTGCTCGTCAGCAAAACAAATTAAGCTAAATGCCCGAGCTGGTACCGTCATTTTGACGCTCGCACAAATTTAAACCTTTGTGTGTTTTTTTATGACCAAACCTTTTTTCTCGGCTGTCGATAATACTAAATCTGTCGACCAAACTGAACGCGATATGTTGCAGTTTTGGAAACAATACGATGTGTTTCAACGTTCAATTGATACTCGCAGTGCCGAGAACGAATTTGTCTTTTTAGATGGGCCCCCATTTGCCACCGGTTCGCCCCATTACGGGCATATTTTGGCCGGAACGACTAAGGATGCCGTGCCACGTTATTGGACGATGAAAGGCTATCGCGTTAACCGTAAATTTGGTTGGGATTGCCACGGCGTGCCGGTGGAATTTCAAGTAGAAAAAGAAAATAAAATTGGCGGAAAACCCGGAATTGAAGCCATGGGAGTCGCGAAGTTCAATGAACTGTGTCGCAGCATTGTAATGCGCTGTGCCGACGAATGGGAAGAAGTCGTACCGCGCATGGGTCGCTTTGTAGATTTTAAAGACGACTACAAAACCATGGACCCAGAGTTCATGGAATCAGTGTGGTGGGTATTTAAAACTTTATGGGATAAAGGGCTGATTTATGAAGGCCACAAAGTCGTGCCCTACAGTCCAAAACTAGGAAGCCCGCTTTCTAACTTTGAGGCGAACTTAAATTACAAAGATATTGATGACCCCGCCGTAACGGTGAAATTTGAATTACTAGAAGAATTAACTGAAAAACCAGTCCACGACAAAAAGACTTACATCTTGGCTTGGACCACCACGCCTTGGACTTTGCCGTCTAACTGCGGCTTAGGGTTTGGTAAAAATCACCAATACATTTTGCTGGAACACGAAGGCGCTTACTACTGGGTCGCTGAAGACGCTGCCACTCGATATTTTCCAGAAGACTTTGAAGTGCTTGACCGCAAACTTGGTAAAGAATTTTTAAACCGTGCCTATAAGCCGTTATTTGATTTTTACGCTGACACCGAAGAAAAAAGATTTATCTGTATTCACGATCATGGGGATTATGTTTCGACTGAAGCCGGAACGGGGATTGTTCATTTTGCGCCTTTTTATGGGGCGGAAGACGATGAATTGTGTAAAGAATTTGGCATCAACGGCATCAGCGCGATTGATGAAAATGGACATTTTGATCTAACTATTTCAGGTCCATCCCGGGATGAGGTGCAAAACCATCCCGGGATGAAATCGCTGCAAGGTCTATATTTTAGGGCCGATGACGAAGTCGAAGGCTCAAAAGAGAACAATGCCAATCAATGGGTGATGCAGGCCTTAAAAGAAAAAAATTTACTGTTTAAACGTGAACAAATTCGCCACAGTTACCCGCATTGTTGGCGTACCGATTGTGCCTTGATGTACCGTGGAATTACCACTTGGTTTGTAAAGGTATCGGCCATTAAAGAGCGCATGATTGAGCTCAATCAAGAAATCAATTGGACGCCAAGTCACCTAAAAGATGGTCGGTTTGGAAAGCTCCTTGAAGGCGCTCCAGATTGGGCAATTTCACGAAACCGTTACTGGGGAACCCCGCTGCCAATTTGGCGTTGTGAAAAATGTCAGCACATTGAAGTGATGGGCAGTCGCGCCGATTTAGAAGGAAAATCGAAATCTAAAGTGGAGGATTTACATAAACATTTTGTCGATGACTTAACCTGGAAATGTGAAAAATGTGAAGGGGAGATGAAACGAATTGAAGAAGTTTTAGATTGTTGGTTTGAAAGTGGTTCTATGCCCTACGCTTCTGTACACTATCCGTTTAGTGGAAAAGAATTCAAAACCGCTGATTTCATTTCTGAAAACATGGATCAAACCCGTGGTTGGTTTTACACGCTTCATGTTTTGGGCACGGCCTTGCTTGATAAACCCGTGTTTAAAAACGTCACTTGTGGAGGAATTGTGCTGGCCGAAGACGGTCAAAAAATGTCGAAATCGAAAAAGAATTACCCAGATCCAAATCTGATTTTTGAAAAATACGGCGCTGACGCCATGCGATTTTACTTGATGCAATCACCGGTTGCGACAAAAGGGGAGAACTTAAAGTTTAGCGAATTTGAGGTTCAAGAAGTTTTGAAAAATTTAATCTTACCGCTTAAAAATGCATACCAGTTCTTAAGTTTGTACGCCAATATTGATGGCTGGACCCCAACTAAATTCAGTTTGGTTCGTCATGGAGAAGCCGAACATAACGTGGCCCGCATTTATTCTGGCAAAGTCGAAAACACACATGCCTTAACCCAGACCGGAATCAAGGAAGCCAAAGCCGCAGCCGAAGAACTGAGCCAGTTCGATAGTATTTACGCTTCTCCCTTAATGCGCGCCCAAGAAACGGCCCAATTGTTAAAAGACACACAAAATTTTCAGGGTAAAATTCACACCGATAACCGTCTGCGTGAAATTGATTTTGGCAGCTTAGAAGGCAAACCTTACATCGGTGTTAAACAAAGACTCCAAGAACCAAGCACTGAAAAATTACCTAGTGTTCAGGGGCGAACGACGGAGTTACTCAAAGAACTGGTTGCCAAAGAAACGGGCCATCACGTGGCATTAGTAAGTCATGGTGGCACCATTCGCAGTTTGCAAACCGGCTGTCATGGCATTTGTGATTTAGAAGATCACCTGCAATATCCGTCGATTGGTACCGGCCAAGCACAAACTTTGTTTGTCATGCCCGAATCAAACAACGAACTTGATCAGTGGATTTTATCGGAACTGCAAACGCTGATAAAAGGCTATACTATTGCGTTTGATAAATATGATACCGAAACGGTTTGTCGCTTATTGCCGCCGTTTGTTGATAAACTAAACAACTGGTATTTACGTCGAAACAGAAAACGATTTTGGGCAAGCGGCCTTGATGCCGATAAACAAGCGGGTTACGCCACGCTGCACTACACGCTGTTTACGATAAGTAAACTACTCGCTCCAATTTGTCCGTTCTTTGCAGAATGGCTGTACCAAAATGTCAGCGGTGAGGCTAAGCGATCCGTACATTTAGACTATATGCCTTGTGCGATTGAAAGCCTTATCAATCCAGAGCTTGAGGCGCGCGTTAGTGTCGCTCGTGAAATCGTGAGCTTAGCGGCTAGTATCAGAAGCCGAGCCGGCATTAAACTTCGACAGCCACTCAGCAAGCTTCAATTCGCCTTGAACATGCAGGTCGAAGTTGATTTAGAACTCATCGCGAGTGAAGCCAACGTAAAAGTGGTTGAAATGCTCGAAACCGTTGAAGGCATTGCCACGCCTATTATTAAAGTTGATGCCCGAAAAGTCGGTAAAAAATACGGCCAAAAAGTGCAACTACTTATAAAAGCGGGTAAAGAAGGCCGCTTTAAAATGAAATCTTGCGGGCAAGTCGAAATTGAAGGTGAGCTGCTAGAAATGGATGAATACGAAACGGCCTTTCTGACCGAAGAAGGCAGTGAAGCTGACAGCACACCGAGAGCCGTGGTAATTCTCGACACCGAACTTACCAACGAACTAGAACGCGAAGGCGAGGCTCGCGAAATTATTCGTGCGATTCAAGATCTGCGTAAAAGCAGTGGTTTTGAAGTCAGCGATAAAATTCAAGTCGTTTATGAAACCGACAATGAAAATTTAACCAAAGCCCTCGATTTATTCAAAGACCAAATTGCGGGTGAAGTTCTAGCCGTTTCAATTGAATTTGGTTCAGCCGAAAACGAAATCATGGTTGAAAACCAATCTCTCAAACTAAGTCTTTCAAAAGCCTAAAACATGAAATCAAAAATATCACTTATCACGCTTGGCGTCGACGATTTAAACGCTTCACGACAGTTTTATGAAAAGCTAGGATTCAAACTCGCCGTGGAAGAAAATCTAGATTCGGTCGTGTTCTTTGAGCTAAGCACTTCAGGGATGCTATTTGGACTCTTTCCTAAAGAAAAACTAGCCGAGGACTCTCAGGTTCCAAACGATGGAGCGGGCTTCCCCGGTTTTAGTTTAGCGCACAATGTTAGCAGCCCTGAAGAAGTCGATAAAGTTTTAGAAGAAGCTGTAGCCGCTGGAGCCACGCTAGCCAAAGCCGGGGAAAAAGTTTTTTGGGGTGGCTATTCTGGTTACTTTAAAGACCCGTCTGGGTTTTTATGGGAAGTGGCACATAACCCGTTTATGGATTTAACATGAGCTTTGAAAAAACTTTAGAAAACGTCTTAAAAGCAGAAGGTTTAGATTTTGAAATAATAACTCATCAAGCATTTTTTACCGTTGAAGCAACTTTAGGCGAATACGCAAGAATGGGCATTCCTGAAAACAAAAGTTTGTTCTTGCGAGACGAAAAAAAGAAGCGCTTTTTTTTAGTCGTAATGGCTGGTGAAAAACGAGCTGATTTAAAAAGCTTAGCTGAAGAATTTGGCGAAAAGCGCTTAAGCTTTTGTTCTGAAGCAATTTTAGCAGAAAAACTTCAAACCACGCCTGGAGCCGTTTCTCCTTTTGGTCTGATCTTAGATTCAGCCGAAAATATTGAAGTCCTGTTTGATGAAGATTTACTTTCAGACGAACACATCGGGTTTCACCCAAATCTAAACACCCAAACCTGGAAAATGAAAACCACTGACTTTAGAAAATTTTTAGCCTCGCGACCGCAAGCCCTAAACTTTAAACCTTTATGAGACTCAAAAACCGAATTTATGTAATGCGACACGGGCAGTCGATTAATAATGTGTTAGGCATTGAATCGTGCCGGCTTGAAACCCAAACGCCATATGCCTTAACCGAAGTTGGGCGAGAACAAGTGATTCAAAGCGCTGCCTCAGCGCCAAAGTTTGACGTTATTTATAGCTCGCCTTACCGTCGAGCCATTGAAACCGCTCAGATTATGGGAGACTCGCAAGGAATAGAGGTTTCGATCGAATTTTTACTGCATGAATTTAGACTTCCACCTGAATTAGATCAACAACCCTACGAGGTTACAAAAGCCATAATTCACAATCCTGAAAACGATTTAAACCATACGCCCATTGGCGACAGCGAAACCTTTGATGCCATGCACAGCCGACTCACGAATCTGTTACTAGAAATTGACGCAAAGCACGAAAACCAAAGCATCTTACTCGTTTCACATGGTTCACCCATTGAAACCTTTATTCAAATCATGGAAAACCGTAATACCGGTTTTGGTCCTTTTCTAGATTTACCAAAAAATGCCCACCTTATTCACCTTAATTCTCTTAACTTAATCGCATGAATTTCCCCCAAACGGTTGCCGAAGTAAAAGAAAATTTAAGAGCATTGTTCCCCGAAACTCCGCTGCAACGCAGTGATATGTTATCGGAAAGGTACGAGGCAGAAATTTATTTAAAACGCGAAGATTTAAGCCCGGTTCGAAGCTATAAAATTCGAGGCGCTTTTAACTTAATTTCTAAAATTTTAGCTACTGGCGAATCACGCGCTTTTGTTTGTGCGAGTGCGGGCAATCATGCCCAAGGTTTTGCCTATGCTTGCGCTTATTTTAAAGTGCCAGGTACGGTATTTATGCCCGTTACCACCCCCCAACAAAAAATTGAAAAAACCAAAGTCTTTGGGGGTGAATATATTACCATTAAACTGATTGGGGATATTTTCGATGTGGCCTACAGCGCCGCTAAAGATTTTTGTGAAAAAGAAGATGGTGTTATGGTTCCGCCCTTTGATCATCCACAAATTATTGAAGGCCAAGCGACTGTCGGCGCCGAAATTTTAGAACAAATAGAGCACCCGATAGATCTGCTTATCATGCCGGTTGGTGGTGGTGGATTATCGGGCGGCGTGAGTGAGCTCTTTAAAACGGAGTCTCCAAACACCAAACTTATTTGCTGCGAACCCGCTGGCGCACCAAGCTTAAAAGACAATCTAGAAAGCCACGAGCATCGTAAAATTAATCACGTTGATCCTTTTGTAGACGGAGCCGCTGTCGCCCTAATTGGAACTTATAATTACGAAAAACTAAGTCATAATATTTCTGAACCGGTTGAGTTAATTCCAGAAAACAGACTCTGTACAACGCTCTTAGAGTTTTTAAATCATGAAGGAATTGTGCTTGAACCCGCTGGCGCTTTAGCCATTGACGCGCTGAAAAGTCTTGATCCATCAGACATAAAAGGGAAAACCATTGTGTGTGTTGCTTCTGGCGGAAATTTTGATTTTGAAAGACTGCCAGAAGTAAAAGAGCGTTCTATGCGCTTTGAGGGCCTCAAAAAATATTTCATTTTAAGACTTCCGCAAAGGCCTGGCGCGCTTAAAGAATTTCTTGAACTCCTCGGGCCAGATGACGACATTGCCCGTTTTGAATATCTTAAAAAATCAGCTAAAAGCTTTGCTTCAATTTTGCTCGGAATTGAAACCACGCAAAAAGAAAACTTTAATCAATTTATAGAACGTATGTCAGAAAAAGGCTTCACCCTAAAAGATGTCACAAACGACGAAGTATTAGCCGACTTTATTATTTAAAATTAACGATTTATTTTCTTTTCACAAAAAAGGGTCTTAGCCCTTTAAGTAAGCAAAAAATTTGACAAACACTTCGGTTTTTCTCAAAATTCAACCGAAAGTTTCTAACCCACTTTTAATATCATGAAAAAAACTATCTTAATGGGAGCATTGCTTGCGGCTCCAACCCTTACCTTTGCAGGCGGATACGGCGCTATGACTCTACCATCAACTGGTGCAGCTAGCATGACACCAACGGTGACTGTGGCTCCAGCGATGGAAGTTGAAGCCGAAACAGAATTCGGAAGTTCAGAAAACCCAATCAACGCGATCGAAGCTCGAACCGTTACTGGAACTGAAAACGACAACTACCTAGATGAAAATTACCAATTTATTCCTACAAGTTTTTGGGAAGAAGCGGGGATGGAATCTAATGGAGCAAACGGTTTCATCGAACTTGAAGAATATCTAGGTGAAACAAGCCGAGAACGTTACGAAGAACCAGGTGCTGATTTAAGCCGAGAAGACGAACGACAAGCTAAAGCTCGAAATAAAGCTCTACGACTTAGATCTGTAATGGGTTACTAATTTAGTTTAGTTAACTAACAAAAAACACCTCGCCCATGCGAGGTGTTTTTTTTATGAGCCAAAATCTGTGGTGCATCTTTTTAATCAAAGAGATTTCAATTAACGAGGTTCAGCCCTCCTCGCTACCCCCCAGAATCTAAAATAAATCACTTCTAAGCCATTACTCAGATTTAAATACACTCAGCTCGGCTTTGGGTGCTAAAAGTGCTTAAAAAAGCCGTAAACCTGATTTAAAATCGAAACCAGATTCACGACCATTGATTAAATTTTTTAGCTTTACGACGTTTCTTTTCGTCTCACTTGCGGTTTATCAAGCTGCCAGTTAACCAGCTTTTGTTGCCCGATTCCAAACACGGTTGAAGTTAACCAGTAAATTCCAACTGCCGCTGGAAAAGTAGCGGTGAAAAAACCGATCATCAATGGAAGCATCCAAAGCATCATTTTTTGCATTTGTTCCATTTGCTCTGCCATATCTGGGGATTTATCTTTCGTTTCTTTTTTCTTTTCAACTATTTTCGGTCCTTGCTGTTTTTTAGCCGCCGACATAGAAAGCTTAATGGCTATGAACTGAGCCACTGCCACCAACACCGGTAAGACCCAAATATTCGGAATTTCTAGGTTTAAGCCGAGGAAGTTAGTATCAACGATACTTAGGTCCACTCCAGAATGGAAAGGGTAAAGCAAGTGATTTAAATGCGGAGAAAGCCCATCTTTAACCACCAAATAGATACCAATTAGAAACGGCATCTGTAACAGCATTGGAGCGCACGAGCTCATCGGATTAATTTTGTGCTTTTTGTAAAGCGCCATAGTTTCCATCGCCAACATTTGTTGGTTCTCTTTGTGCTTTTTTCGAAGCGATTGAATATGCGGCTGAAGTTTCTGCAACTTTCTTTGCGACTTCATCGCCTTTTGATTCGGCAAAAACAACAATATACGCACCGCAATTGTGAGAAGAATAATAGACCAACCAAGTGAATGAGTTGGCAACACTTCAATTAAAAAGACCAAACCATTAAATAAAGGCTGCGTTATAACCAAGCGGAAAGTTTTACGAAGCCATCCCGCTTGTTTTACTTCAAACTGAGTCGTGGTAAGAGTTTGTGTTTCTTCGCCACTTTGCAAAGCCCATTCTAAACGATAATTTCCAGGGGCATTGAACAGACCCGTATTAAACTCTGGCAAGCTGTAAAGGACTGTACTTTGTGGCGGAATAACCAGTGCGGATGGCGCAAAGTTTCCACAGCTAGGCTTTGTTACGGCAACTTCTTTACTGGCAACAATGGCGAGCAGTTCTAGTGAACTTGATTGGTCACAAAAATGGAACCATTCCCAGGTTTCAGCGGTTTCATTCTTAAACCGGAACTGCACTAGCTGCCCTTGTACAGGCGTATTATCTACCAACTCCATACTAAGCAGACCGGCGGTTGTTGGAACTTCTGTTTCTGGAGCAAACCACCATTGGTAGGCGCTAACAACTAAGTAAAAAACACAGAACCAAATTAATAAACTCTTCAGAAAACTTTTTATATTATCATTCATGGTGAAAACGTAAGTAATTTTTATCAACCGCGTAGGCTTTAAATTGCTGCCAGGCAACCGCCAAATCGTCGGTATTCTCGGGGATAGATGCCCCTTTGTAAAGACAAACTAACGCGAGCGGCTTTTGGCTACGAATTAAATCCACTCCAACTAAATCATAAACCGTTCGACGCCAAGAATTTCTGGCCACCGCTCGTTTATCCACTTTTTTACTGATGACGGCCGCAAGCTTAGAGCCTCTTTGTAAAGGACAATAAAAAAACAAAAAATCCCCCGCCGAAAATTTTTTCATTTTCGGTCGGAGGAATGTAAAATCGCGCCGTGTAAAACGGTGCGTCTTAGAAATCATCTACTTCCAAGAGTTTTCTTTTGGAGCCACTGATAGTGACTTTCGTCCCTTAGCTCGACGACGAGCTATGACACGACGACCCGTTTTAGTCTCCATACGAGCTCTGAAACCATGGGTTCGCATTCGTTTACGCCAACGTCTTTTTCCTAGCATATGATAAATTTATTCAAAATTGCCGAGCGAATCTAGCTAATTGATACGCCTTGTCAAGACTTGTAAATCTAAACTGAAGCTTGAGTAAAGGCCAGCTCTAAAGCCTCAAAAGCAAGCTGGATATCTTTTCGATCAATATAAACCGTGAATTCTGAAAAGGTAGAGGTCGCTTCAATCACGTTAACATTATGCAAAGCTAAGGTGCGCAGCACCGTATATAAAAACCCTGGCTGAGAAGAGTACTCTTTGGGAAACTTGATAATCAAAGCGGACACCGAGTCATGCTCAAACTTTGGTTCTTCCTGAATATAAAGCTTAGAAATTTCTAAAAACCGGGCCTCAAATATGACGGCATGTTCGTTCATACCTTCATTCCAACCAAAATACCCATTCCGTTCTCGAATCGCATGGCTTAAGGCCTCAACCTGCTTTTCCGTGCGATCATTTTTATAATAAGTCATCGTCACCAAGTTTGATTGAATGGTAATATTCTCAATTTGGAACTTTGGTTTCATGGCCGCCTCGTTTACATAATTTTGTTGAAGCCGAGAGAGGTTCATCAAAATGGCCGAAGGGCGCACTTCTTTTTTTAGCTTTGCTTCAATCATTGGCTGCAAAAATTGAGCCAACTGAGTTAAATTAAAAATTCGGTTGGCGAGTCCAAACGACAAATGAGGATTTTGCGCCACTAATTCTCGAACGACGTCTGATATTTTGATCATTTTGTTGTAAATACAGATTAAAATCTAAAAATTGTTTGATAACCAGACAATAAACTAAAACAAAACTTTTTTACATAAATAATTAATTATTTATCTCTAGCCTTTATAAATGATGATGACTCACAAACAAAAATCATGGTTACTGACACTTTTCAAAAACGGCACCTTCACTATCAAGTGCTTTACGAGTATGCCTTGCTTGAATACGAGTTAAACCTGCAAGGCAAAGAAGTCCCGCGCTTGCCCTTAAAAGAGCCGCAAGATTTACTCCGACAAATTAAATCCCTGCGCCAACACTTAAACGTCTAACCTTCACAAAGTCTAAATTCTTTCTATGCTGAAGAGGCATGTCAGCAGAAAAATTAAATCGATGGGTTTCAGAAAACCGTGTGCCACAAAGGCTCCTCCTTTCAGGCAGTGGCAACCTATTAGAATTAGGCTTAAAAACGGCTTCCTTAATTTTAGATGAACCTTTGATAAAAATAACCCAAGGCATTAATCAAGATGTAAAAGTTTCGGTTGATGATGAACAATCACTTAAAATTGGAGATCGACAAAACCCTGAATCACTTAGTGTTAGAGGTTTAATTAGATGGCTGCACCAAACGCCGGTTTCTAAAAGACGCGTGCTTGTTTTAGAAAATTTAGAAAGAACCTCTCGCGACGCCATGCACACCTGGTTAAAAATTCTTGAAGAGCCGCCAGAACGAGCTCAATTTATTTTAACGACTAAAAATCATCACCAGCTTCCAACTACAATTTTGTCACGATTGACCGTTTTGCCCATTACCGACATTCCCGTTACAAACCACAGTACTGATGCGTCTGCCTTCCTGGCTTCAAAAGATTTGATAGACCAATTCCAAATCATTGACGCACTTGATAAAACCCACAAAGACGACCCAAAAATCGCGAAACGATTTATGGATGAATTACTGCACGAAGCCAGGCAAAACCCGCAATACCAAAGACTTATTCCTGCCTTTTTTGATGCCTACACCGATATTCAACGTAATATCAACCGACGTTTAGTGCTGGAGCATCTTGCGATTTATATGCAAAATCGTTAAATTTAAACCATATGGAAATCTTTCAAGCTCGTGATCTTCTGCGTTATAAAACTGTAACTTTAGCCATGCCAGAAAACATGGTTCTAAGCTATAAACAACCAATTTTGCTAAAAGGCGCACGCGAAAGCATAGTCGCTGAAGTTATCGGCATGCCCCGCACTTTACCTGGAGCGCGAACCGATGAAGACCTTGAATTTTCAAAAACCTTAAACTCAGACGAAATTAAAGCCTACGAGGATCTGCAAGAAAAAAGCCAAGACCTGCTAAACCAAGTTCAGGCTGCCGCCGATGAATTAAAACTGAAAATGTATTTCTTTCATGTGCAAATTGGTTGGGAAGAAAAAACAGTGGCCTGCTGGTTTACCTCAGAACAACCGGTAGATTTCAGAGATTTACTAAAAGCCATCACGCCTAAATTTAAAGGCCGGATTCACCTGCAACGACTCGATCCGCGAGACCGAGCCGATATTATCGGTGGCCCAAGATGTTGCGGCCGACCAGAATGTTGTGATGTGCGACTGAGCACCAAAAAGATTTCACTTGATGCGGTGCGAGACCAAGGCATTGTAATTCGTGGGAACGATAAACTCTATGATGTGAGCGGAAAACTGAAACGATGTTTACTGCATGAAGTCGATATGTATAGGGCAAACCGAAAATACCTGCCTCACATCAAACAAAGTGTAATGGTCGATGGCAAAAAAGCTCAAGTACGAGGTTTAGATATTTTAAACCGCCGCGTTAAAGTGAGCTTTATGGATACCGACGTGATTGAGTTTTACCCGGTCGCAGAAGTTGAATACCAAGGCAAACAAGAAAGCGTTGAAGAACCGTTAGATTTCACGATGCCAGAAATTGAGTTAGACGGCGCCTTACCCGTTTAAATATATAAATTTCAGTTATTGAGCCATAAAAAACCGCCTATGTGGCGGTTTTTTTATCTCTTTACGCTTTAAATTAAATCAATGCAAAAAGGCTCGCATTCCTGTTAAAACAGTCGCTATCCCCATTTCATCGCACGCGGCAAAAACGTCTTTATCGCCTTGGGCGCCGCCCGGTTGAATAATTGCCGCAATCCCAGCCGCTCCAGCGGCTTCTACGCTATCAGGGAAAGGAAAGAAAGCATCGCTCGCAATAACCGCCCCTTTGGCGTTTTCTCCAGCGTGCCCAAGGGCAATTTCCATGGCTTCAACCCGTGAAGTTTGTCCGCCTCCTTTTCCAATCATTACCCCGTCTTTCACTACTACGATCGCGTTTGATTTTACAATTTTCACCATTTTCCAAGCCGCTACTAAATCTTGCATCTGAGACTCGGTTGGCTTGGTATTGGTTGTAATTTCTAAGCTCGCAAAGTCAGGCAAAGCGATGTCGGCTTCTTGCGCTAAAGTTCCACCTCGAACACGCTTTAGCACGAGGTCACGAGTTTGTCCTGCCTCAAAGTTTGGAATTTCCAGCACTCGTAAATTTTTCTTGGTTTTTAAAATTTCTAAAGCGTCTGCGTCAAACGCCGGCGCCATTACAATCTCATTAAAGAAAGTAACAATGTGTTCGGCGGTCGCTTTATCGCAAGTTCGGTTCAAAGCAATGACGCCTCCAAAGGCTGAAAGCGGATCAGCCTCGTACGCTTTTTTAAAGGCTTCTGAAATAGTTTCCCCAATCGCCGCCCCACAAGGCGTCGCGTGCTTAATAATGGTAGCAAAGGCCGGGGCGTCCTTTCCGGCAAAGCTAAGGGCCAATTCTAATGCGCCAGAGCTATCGCCAAAGTTATTGTAACTGAGAGGTTTCCCATTTAATTGTTTAGCTCCCACTAAAAGCGGACCACTCGCAAATGGGTCCACTAATGTGGCTGCCCCCTGATGCGGATTTTCTCCATAACGTAATTGTCCTTTTTCTTCACTGTCTTTAGTGGTTTCTGCCCAAAACTTAGCGATTAACAAGTCGTAATGCGCCGTCATTTCAAACACTTTTGTCGCCAGCTCTTTACGAGTCGTCAGGCTAATATCACCCGAATCTAATTCAGAAATCAGTCTTGGATAATCTGAAGGATCCACCACGGCGGCACAAAACTCATAGTTTTTAGCCGCCGCACGAATCATAGAAGGGCCACCGATATCAATGTTTTCGACTTTATCTTCAAAAGTTTTAACCGCGTCTTCGTAGGTCGCTTTAAACGGATATAAATTCACGCACACAATATCGATATTTTCAATGCTGTTTTCAGTACAAAATTTTTGGTGTTCGACGTTATTTCTTAAGTTTAAAATCCCTCCAAAAATTTCTGGTGTCAGGGTTTTAATACGGCCTTCTAAACCTTCTGGAAACCCGGTGAAATCAGCGACTTCCATTAAATTCCCAACGCCCGCGGCTTGTAAGGCCTTAAAAGTTCCACCCGTTGAAAGTAAGCGGTAACCCAGTCGTTCAAGTTCTTGAGCAAACTCAACAACCCCAGTTTTATCGGAGACAGACAGCAGAGCGGTTTTCATAAAAGAGATTTAATTAATAATTAAGCGTTATAATCAGGATAGGCCAAAAACAAAGCTCCAGAGTTTGGATTGCAAAGCAGGCCATTTTTAAGCACCGTTTCAATTTGGTCAGCCGTTATTTTATCTTCAAAATGCCAGGCTTTTAAACGTCGAACGATTACCTTTTTCTTGAGCTGTTCGGTTAACTGATCTGCCAAATGCAAAGCCGGATCATCTTCAAAAAATTCTACCAAAAGCTGCTGTGGTTTAGGCGTAAAAGGAACGAGTGTTTCTTTGTTCGGATTGGCAATTAAACCAGTTCCCACTAAATCATCAACGCTTAAACTTTCAGCTTCAATGACGTACACAAAGCTTTTATCAAGTTGAAAATCAACGCCAAGCAAATCACGAGCCGCTTGATTAACCGAAAAGCCTTCGTTGTCGGTAATAATTAAGGTCTTCTCCAGCACAATCGCGTTTTGGTTCACGCTAAAAGGCTTCACCACAGGCGCCACTTGGGCCGATAAATCACCAATCTGAACCGAGGCCGGCGACTGCCCCCCTTCAATCCACAATTTCATGGCTTTGAAAATTTGATCTCCATCACATTCTAATGGGTAACGTTCAGGGTGCGGCATAATAGCCCCAACAGTGCCTTCTTTATTGACTATCATAGCTACAGCTGACATCGCTCCATTTGGGTTTTCTGGGTAACCTTGGGCGGTTTCACCCGCTTCATTACAGTAACGAAAAGCTACATGAGAACCAGATTCTAAAGCTAATTGAGCTGTTTTAGATCGAGTCGTAAAACGACCTTCCCCGTGAGCCACCGGAACATTTAGAACTTTACCCGCTCCACTTGAAAAAGCGGTGTCAGCTCTTTCTGGTTTAATCGCACACCAAGTATTATAATAGCCTGTTCCCATCACGTGATCATTTTCATCGCGCCGCACATTGTCAGCTAAAGCAAAGGGAAGTGGATCTTGCTCGACAGGAATCAATCCCGATTCCACCACCATTTGTGCCCCATTACAAATACCTAAGATAACTTTCCCCTTAGAAGCTTCTTCTCTCAGGGCTTTAAAAATAGGTTCTCGAGCCGCAATGGCTCCGGCTCGCCCTCGATCTTCAAACGAAAAACCACCCGGAAGCACGTACGCATCGTAGCTCCCAATTTTATCGACCTGGTTCCACCGAATAATTTCGGCCTTAAAGCCATTATTCTCGGCCGCTCTAGCGGTTTCAGTCTCACTATTATTACCCGGAAACGCAATGACAGCCAGTGTGGGAGTAGATTTCACACAGGCATATTAAATATTTTCCCTCGTAGGTAAAGAAGCCCTCTACTAAAATTAGCCACATCCCGGGATGGGGTGTAAAAATGTCCAAACCATCCCGGGATGTAAAAACGAAAACTTAAGACTAAACGTGTTTCCAATCGCCTTTATCTAAGTTTTCAACCGCCAGTTGTAATAAGTCTAATGTGGCCTTGATATCGGTTTGATGACACATTTCTACTTCCTGATGCATGTTTCTTAACGGCACAGAAATCCCGCCGGTAATACAACCCTTTTCGGTCATCATTTGCATGGCGTGTGCATCCGTTCCTCCTACATCCATCGCTTCAACCTGGTAGATTATTTTTTTCTTATCAGCTAGACCCCGTAAATAATTCACCATTCGACGGTCTGCAATTACGCTGCTGTTCATAACATCAATTGAAGCCCCTTTGCCCAGAGAATTAATTTGTTGATGACTTGGCACGCCCGGAATGTCGTTGGCCAACGTAACATCTAAACAAATTCCAAAATCTGGTTGAATGCTGTGCACCGCCACTTTTGCGCCTCGCAAACCCACTTCTTCTTGCACGGTAAAAACCGCGTAAAAATCATGCGGAACTTTTTTCAGTCTTTTAAGAGTTTCAATTAATACAAAAACCAACATCCGGTTATCGAGTGATTTTCCATTCACACAATCACCCATTTCAACAAAGTGTCGTTGACGAGTAATTGAATCTCCAACCGAAACGAGTTTATCGAGTTCCTTTTTATCAAGCCCCGTATCAATAAAATAATCTTTTAGCTGTGGGTTCACCTTCCGTTCTTCGGCCGACATTAAGTGCGCCGCTTTTCCGCCCAGAACCCCAATCACATCTTTTTTTCCATGAATAATAACGCGTTGTGAACTCAGTGTTTTAGGATCAAACCCCCCCAGCGGACAAAAATGAATAAAACCTTTATCGTCGATGTGTTGCACCATAAAACCAATTTCGTCCATATGAGCGGCCGCCATCAATTTCATCTTTCCTTTTTTCAGCGTCCCTTTTTTTAACGCAATTAAGTTTCCCATATTATCGACTTCCATCGAATCAACATGGCCTTTAAGTTCTCGTTTAACAATTTCGCGAATTCGACCTTCAAAACCAGGTGCTCCGGCGGCTTCTGACAGTTCTTTTAATAATTTAATGTTTAGTTTTGGCGTTTTTTTTAAAGGCATGAGGTAAAAAATTAAGTCCCTATGAGGTTAATTAAATCTCAAGAAAACTCCACCGTTATAGAACTATTATTGAGGACTTTCAGAACCTCATTGTTAGAAAAATAGATTTAACCTAAACTAACAAACGATGTTTGAAAAAATTACCAAAAATATAAAAAATGTGGGCGAAGACGCTCAAAAAGAAAGATTTAAATGGTGGAGTTTTGTCCCCTTTAAACGAGACAAAAAAGCTCGTGAAGCAGTTGATAAACTTATGGAAAGCTCACGCCTAGAGCCAAGTTTTTTTGTAATGTCTGGGCTATCGGCCATTTTGGCAACGCTTGGTATTTTGCTCAATGATATTCCAATTTTAATTGCAGCTATGGTGCTAGCCCCCTTATTAAACCCGGTGCTCGCTTGCGCGGCCGGCTTTGCCATAAACAATAAAACTTTAGTGTGGTACGCCTTAAAAAGCTTTGTAGGTTCGGTTGTCTTCGTCATCCTGGTTTCAGCGATGTTAGTGTTTGTGCTTGATAATATGGGCTACGATTTTGATATCACTACCTATGTAGATAAGTTTAAACGTTTCGACCATCTCCTCTTTTTAGCCGCCTTTGTTTCAGGATTTGCCGGTGTCTATTCTTGGTTAAAAGCCACCAACGCCAGTAATTTAGTGGGTGTGGCTATTGCGGTTTCTTTAATTCCGTTTGTCAGCTTTTTTGGCGTCTTGCTGGGGCTTCAAGAATTCAGCCTGATAAATTATTACTGGCAACCTTTTATGATTAATTTGGTTACTATTTTAGTGGGGGCCACTTCGGCTTTCCTGTTACTTGGGTTTTCCAGACAAAAAAGAGCCCTCGATCAAGAAGTAGAACAAAACAAAGAGGACTGAAGCTACCTACAAAGGTTTCCAGAATACCTGGTTTGGAATTCTTAAGTCTACGTGTTCAAGCGGCTGCGTATAAAGATTGATTTCGTCACTGACTAAATCTATTTTACGCGCTTGTTGCAGCGTATCAGCTCTCAAATCAAACCAAAAAGCCGTACCAGAATCTGAAACCAAGTGCACTTCATAAGCAATGGGTAAATACCGAATTTCTTCTACTGGGATTCTTAACTCTTCGGCAAACATCGTTCTAAGAGCGGTGATATCTTTCAATACTTGTGGGGTCGCAAATTTTTCTCTTGATTTAAGGGTTTGATCATAATTTAAAATTTTAAGTACTGGTAGGCCTTCGGCCGCTTCTTGCCGAAGCACGACTCCGTCTTCAGATAAAACCGAAAAGGTCGCATCGTATTCATTTAATACTTGGTAAAAAGGGGGAGATAAAACAATCTCTACCACCAAAGTATCAGGCCAGTTCTCACTTAGTTTTACTTCTCTAAATTCTGGAAAGGTTTCCAGCAACCGTTGTTCAATGTTGCTTTGTGAAATAAACAATAAATTCTGTCCGTAAAACTCTGCCATCAAGTTTTCAACGGCTTGCACATCGAGCGCGGGATTATCACGTTTTACTTCTACCTGTTTTAAATCAAAGTAGGGCGAAAAAAACGCAAACAAAGTAAACGCTAGCATAAAAATACACGCCAAAGTCAGCAGGGTAGAACCTTTTAAAAGACTCCCAAACTGTCTAAAAAAACGCAGCTTGGCCATAGCATTTAAAGCGCGATTTCTCGTCGTTTTTGGTTTTTTACGAACCGTTTGATTAGAGTCCAGCAAAAAATACTTACGACGCTTGGCAGAGCTTTGTTTTTTTTTCATCCAAAAATACTAAAAATCACCGCGGCTTAAACGGTTAAAATATCTTTTTCTTTTTGTTTTGCCCGTTCATCTACACTCTGATTGGCTTGATCTACCTTTTCTTGAACTTTTTTCTCCATAGATTTTTGTTCATCTTCCGACAATTCGCCTTCTTCTTTCATCGCTTTAATCATTTTAAGCTCATCATGACGAGCGTTCCGAATTGAAATTTTCGCTTTTTCCGCCAGTTCGTGCACAAACTTAACCATTTGTTTTCGACGATCTTCGGTCATTGGAGGAATCGGTAAAAACAAGTGTTCTCCCATGTTTTGGGGGTTAATCCCAAGGTTTGCTTCTTGAATAGCTCTCTCAATATTACCGAGAACCGATTTATCCCACGGCTCAATTTTGATCGTCTTTGGATCTGGACAAGAAATATTCGCCACACTTTTAAGTGGCATCATTGAACCATAACTTTCGACCTCAACGTCTTCAACCAAGAGCGTGCTAGCCCGCCCAATTTGCAAAGCGGAAAACTCTTTTTGTAAATGACTAATAGCATTATCTAGTTGATTGGCGAGAGAAGATGGGTTCATAAAACATTCTTAAAATACGGCTTCATCCTATAAAAAAAGGGTGATTGTGCAAGCCTCTGTCGCACCAGTTTTTAGCCTTCTACTTTTAATGATTCAGAGGGTTTTGTCGCCACCGCAAACTGCAACACTTCTCGCGCTACAACTCGATCATCAAACGGTATTTTTTTATCACCAATGGTTTGTTCTTTTTCGTGGCCACGTCCGGCTATGACTACACAATCACCCGGCTCAGCGATGAAAATAGCGTAACGAATCGCTTCGTAGCGATCTTCAATTTCATAAAAATTATCGCCTTCGGCGCGACTCATATTGCTTCGAATCAGTTTAGCGATTTCTTTTGGATTGTCGTTTAGTGGGTCGTCAGTCGTCAGTACAAATTCATCGGCATTTTGTTCAATAATTCGTACAGACTCGGCATAGTAAGCCTCATCTAGACTTCGGCCCCCCAAACCACCCCAAACACAGATAACTCTCCCCGAAACCATTTCATGCAACGTTTTTAATACCGCCTGTAGCCCGCTAGGTTTATAAGAAAAATCAACCACAACTGAAAAGTCCTGGCCGGCATTAACCGGTTCAAGTCGCCCAGGAATTCCCGGAAAATCAACCAACAGTTCTTCAATTTTTTTCACCGTTACTCCGTTAGCCGCCACCGTAGCCACCGCCGCCAGTAAATTAAAAATATTATGCCGCCCAACTATTGGGGTTTTAATTTCTAAATTATGATTCGGTAAACGCACCGAAAATTCTGTACCACTCGCACTTAATTCTAAATTTTCGGCTTTTACTTCTGATGGTTTTTTTAAACTGTAACTCCAACGCTTATCGGCCGGCAACTCTTGAAAAACCTCATAGTTCGCGTCATCCCGATTTAAAATACTCACCTTTGGCACGCCTGGTTTTCGGTAACTGTTATTAAGACTTCTAAAAAGTTTCGCTTTTGAACGAACATATTCAGCAAAACTGCCGTGATAATCTAGATGCTCTAAGTCATAAATATTGGTGAGTACCGCGGTATCAATCGCCACACCCCATAAACGGTTTTGATCTAAAGCGTGCGAAGAGACTTCAATCACCGCAAACTCACAGCCGGCACGAACCATTTGCCGTAAAAGCTTTTGCATATGCCAAGGCCGCAGGCTCGTGCGCAAAGTACCGTTATGCATTGATTTATCGCCAATGTTAAACTGAATCCCTGAAATAGACCCCGTTTTGACCCCTGAGTTTTGGAGTAAATAATGAATTAGTTCAACCGTAGTAGATTTACCAGAGGTCCCAGTAACCCCGATGACGGTCATTTTATTTCCTGGAAATCGATAAAAAAGCGCGGCCAGCATCGCACTATAGCGATGATAAGCTAGGCGCAATGGGGAGCGTTCAGGAATGAGTTCTCGCAACTTCTGTAACATCGAGGCTTATTATCGCGTAAAGCGCTTAAAGTGACAAGCGACTCATCTCATCCCGGGATGTAATTTTTAAATTTGAGCGCAAACATCCTGGGAGGCAAAAACTAGTTAATCTTCCTTTTCTTCTTCGCCTCGAGCGCGCCAACTAGCCATAGCGTCTTTAAGTTCCACAATAATAGGCGTGCCAGCAAAACCGTATTTCTCACGGATTTTGTTTTCCATGTACCGTTTATAAGAAAAGTGAAAAGCTTGAATGTTGTTCACAAAGAATAAAAACTTTGGGGGCGAAGTGTCGACTTGGCTCACATATTTAATTTTACCCTGTTTTAGCCCGTGTGAGGGTGTTACGTGTCCGTAATAGATATCTTTAGCCAATAAATTTAATTCACGCGTAGGAACGCGCTTTGAGCGTTCGGCGTTCACTGAAATTAATGATTCTAGAATTTTGTCGGTCCCTTTTCCGTTTTGCGCTGAAAAGAACAGCACCGGCGCCCACGGCAAGAAACTAATTTTATTATGCAGATAACTTAAATATCGGCTGCGAATATCAGCGATATCTTTATCCCACATCGGAACGGCTTCAAGTTCTCGGTCATCGGTTTCGTCATTGGTTCGAGATTTATCACGCGCCAAATCGAATTTATTAACCCCAATTAACAAAGCCTTTCCCGCATCTACAATCTGACCTGCTAAAGCCAAATCTTGATGCGTCACTCCATCTAAAGCGTCTAATAGTAATATACACACGTCAGCCCTTTCAATTGCCTGGCGTGTACGCACTACCATCCAATATTCCATTTCTCGGCCAATTTTCCCCGGGCGTCGCACTCCGGCGGTATCAATAAACCTAAACTGCGTTCCGTCTGGGGAGGTCCAATCGGTATCAATCGCATCACGAGTGGTTCCCGCCACGTCAGAAACCACGCTCCGTTCTTCACCAATCATTTGGTTAAACAAAGTAGATTTTCCCACATTTGGTCGGCCCACTAAAGCCACCTTAATTCGTTCTGGGGCTTCCACTAAAGCGCTATCAATTGGTTCAAAACCCAGTTCTTGTAACCGCTCTTGAATGACTTCGGTTAAATCCCAAAAACCAAAGTTGTTTTTCGCAGAGATAATAGCGGGAACGCCAAAACCCAGTTCTGCCAGTTCATAACCTCGCATGGCTTGCCCGTCATCAATCTTATTGGCCACAAACAAGACTTTTTTGCTGACGCGTCGTAGCTTATCAGCAATATCGTAATCATCCTGAGTCAATTCCACTTTGGCATCTACCATCCACAAAATCATATCCGCGTTGTGCAGTGCCAGTTCGGCTTGCACCTGAATCGCTGTTTCCAGTGAATTATCACCAAAGTCAGTCAGTCCAGCCGTATCCACCGCCCAATAAGTAATGGGGCCCAAGTTATCAATTTTTTCGGTCACGCTATCACGAGTAGTTCCCGCAATATCAGAAACAATCGCCCGGCGTTCACCCACCAACGAATTAAACAAGGTTGATTTACCAACATTAGGACGCCCCACGATAGCCACAATAGGATATGATTTCATTACTTGACCAACGTAGCTAAAAGGCGCGCTTAGTAAAGGGTATTAAAATAAGGAAGCGCGAATTCGCATCCCGGGATGAAATTTAAGAACCTTCTAATCAAAGTCAGCAAAGAAATCTTTTTCTAAACTAAAGGTCTTCCCTGGCTCCCAACTGGTGTAAGGCCAATGCTTTATATCAGAAACAATTTCATGTTTAACGGCATTCCCTTCAATGTAATTCACTAATTGTGATAAATAGGCCTCATCTAAAACTTCTTTCGCTTTAAAACGCCCTTCAAACACCGGAGATTTTAGGCCTGGATTTAATTTACTGCCATAACGCTCTGAAAAATAGCGCGCATACGCTACCTGTAAACGATTCATAAACTTAGAAATAGTCATCCCGGGATGGTTTTCTGAAGCAATATCAATTAACAATAAATGAAAATGATTCGGTAGAACGCAAAAGCACTTAATAGATAGGCTTTTATACGCCGGTTTTAAATCTATTAACTTGTTAAGAAAGCGTTCGTAATCATGATTTTTATAAAATAAGGTCTGTTTGTTATAGCCACGGTTATAAACATGATAATAGGTATCGGAATCTAAAGTTCTTCTTGGCATGTTCATCCCGGGATGGGTAAAGCGGTTTTAGGTTACATCCCGGGATGTATAACAGCAGAAAGACGCCGTTAGGGGAATAACCGAGCTTAATCTAAATTTCATCCCGGGATGGTTTTCCACGTCATCCCGGGATGTAAAATTTCCCAAACACAAAAAAACCCCCTGCGAGTCCGAAGACCCGAGGGGGTTTTTGAGTTTAGTCACAAAGCTGTGATTAACGTTCGATTAAAAATTAATCTTGGTTAACAAGAGCTGTTGTGTCTTGATCAAGTAGGAAACCATTGAAGAAATCATTGTTTCCACCATTAGCAGATTCATCAGCCCAAACAATGTTGTTTGTTGTAGGACTTAGAAGTGCGAATGTACTTGGACCAGCTTGTGCAGCATCCGTAGGGATAGTTACAGAAACTGAATCGTCATCAGCTAAACCACCAGCAGTATTGATAGTTGCATCGAATAGAAGCGCGTAAGTTCGAGAAGAACCAGCCGCCACGATTTGATTAGCAAAATCAATATCAACTAATGCTGTAGTAGTCGCATCACCAACCGGAGTTGCAACACGAGCCGCTGAAGTATTGATTGGAGTAGCCGTAGCTACAACAGATGAAGTATCCAATGTACCATCAGTTTTCACTTGAAGTACTCGGAAATCAACAACGTTATTTCCATTAGATGCAAGCGTAGTATCAAACTCCATACCTTGTAGAGCTACTGCAAGAGTCATTTGACCTAATTCAACAGAGTTAGCTGCGTCAGCAGATAATGTGAATCGGTAGAACTCTTGTTCAGATAGCGAAGGATCAGCGAATGAAGGCTGAGTAGTCGCGTGACGTGCTGTCATTTGAGTTTTCAAGATCAAGAAATCTTGAGAAAGAACTCCAGCAGTCGTAACGTCAGCAGCAGCAAGATCAGAACCAGTAGCGGCAGTAACAGCTTCAACACCGTTATCACCTAATGCTGTGTCTAGATCAAGATCAAGTACTTTCCCAGATTGAGCCACACTTGAAATGTTTTTCACATCAACTCGTACAGAAACAGTAGTGTTACCGTCTTTAGGTACTCGAATTCGTGAAGTGTTTCCTAGTTCAAATTGAATTTTACCGTTAACGGCAGTTTCAGTTTGGATTAGAGCGCCAGCTGCGTTGTAAAGTTTGTACGTTACTCGGTCAGAGGCATCAGTGTTTGTAGATTTGAAGTATAGGTCAGAAACTTGTACTTCGTCATCTTCTGCAGAAAGACGTACTTTCAAGATTTCTACATCAGTTTGGTTAGCTACAAGAATATTAGAGAAAACCGTTTCTCCTAGTTCAATAGATAGTTTACCAGAAAGTAGAATATCGAAAGCCGCTCCACATAGAGTGTTAGCTACAGACGTATCTAAAGCATCAGTATCACAATTGGCGTCACCAGAAACAGTTTCGTCAATTGTAGCGCCTAGAGCTTCGTCGTTTTCGTTAACAATTACTTCTTGACCGTTTTCTACGTTGTCTGCGTTAACCGCAGTAACTCGAACACGGAAAGTAGAGTTAGCATTTTGTTGTGTAACCGCGTTTCCAATTGGAACAGCCTTTGCAAGAGTGTCTACAACAGTAGTATTTCCTTCTTCACCTAAACCAATAACGTTACCGCTAATAGTTCGAACAGCGAAGTCAGTTGGAGTAACAGCACCACCGGTAGCACCGATAATACGGATAGTATCACCAACTTTTAGGTCTTTAGCATCAGCTACAGTAACTGAATTAGCCGTACCTGGGTATTCAGTTGTAACGATCGAAACAGCATTAGCTGTATGACCAACACTGAAAGCTTGAGTAACCGTAATAACGGGTTGACCAGCAGCAACAGCAGTAGCAACCGTTCGAACCTCAGCACCGGCTGCAGTAGCAGTACCATCAGTTGAGATTACGATTTGATCACCAGCAGCAAGAGGCACAAGCGTTCCTCCACCACCAACATTGATAATAGTTGAAGCAGCAGCAGCAGAAGCGAACTCCTCACCACCCTCTTGAGCGCCATTACCAGCTGTACCACCACCATTACCATCATCTCCAGACGCAACGTCTTTAGCGGAAGCAACATTAGTTTGAGTACCAGCACCATTAGCAAGCGTTGTAGAAACAGGGTTTCCAGCCGCAGCAGAAGTGTTAGTATCGAATACTACTTCGAATTCTTTTTGTGAAGCTGAATCAATAACCACAGATAGGTCGTTGAAAGTAGCAGCCCCGTTAGTATCTAGGTTTCGAGATGAACCTTGTTGAGTTCCCCCAACGAAGATTGCAGCTGTGAAATCTTGGATGTTTGCTAGAGCGTTACCAGTTGCAAGAGCAGAAACAGTAACAGATGTAACATTAACGTCTCCTGAATCATTGTTATCGAGAACAAATTTCAACATAGAAACATCATCTACACCAGCAACAATTTCTTCAGCACCGTCGGCAAAACCGTCAGTTCGAGAAATTGTAAGGATAGATTCTTCAACTTCTACGAAAGAAGCTTCAGCAGAACCAAGAACTGTTTCGATTTGATCACCAGTTGAGATGTATTCAGGAGAATCGAAAGCAGTATCAAGTACTTGCATTTTGATTGAACCACCAGTTACGGCGTTATCTTGAATATTCCCTACTAATTTAAGGATAGACGTACCAGCAATTTCAAACGTAGTGTTGAAAGCTAAGTTAGCGTCAGCCAAAGTAGTACCAGAGAAATCGTTTTCAGTATCGATCAATTTGTCGTTTAGGTATAAACGGAAATTGTCGAAGTAAAGATTCATTTGAGCCAACGTCATGTTAGTTGTTTTAGCTCGATCAGTGAAAGCTTCTTTAACGTCGATTGTAACACCATCAGTAATGATAGGTTGATCAACCACTAGACGAGCTGTAAGGAATACAACATCGTTAGAACCAGGAGCGTACTCTTGGTTGTTTAGAGAAGATGGATCTCGTGAAATTGTAAGATCACCAGCTTCGATAAGGTAAGCTCGAAGACGAGCACAGTTATCTTCTGCTGATTCACCAGTACAAGAGTTACCAGAATCTACAGTTTTAGTACCAGATAAAGTTCGACCGTTACCAGTGTCTGAAATGGCTTTAACACCAAATGCAGTACCGATTTCGATACCTACGATATCTTCGAAGTTATCGACTTTGAAGTTGATAACATCGTCTTTTTCAGCAGAAACGATGTCTGCACGAATAGAGAAGATTCGAGAATCACCGTCTTCAACAATATAACCACCAGTTACACCATTATCTAAACGGAAAGTCATGTAATCACCATCAATAATAGTTTCAGCAGAAACTTGTTCACCAGAAACGTAAAGACCTACGTTTTCTAAGTTATCTTCAAGTTCAGCTGTACCATCATTTTTGAAAGTAATAGCTCGAAGTTCAACATCTTTGTTGGTGTCTGAAGCGTTAAGCATTCGGAATTTACCAAGTTCGATGAAAGAATCTCCTACATCCACATTAGTATCAGAACCAAGTGGAGAGAATTTTAATTGAGTAACTTCGTAAGAAGCCACTTCCATTTCTTCACCTTCAATCGGGAAGTCACCCGCAATGTTGTCAGCAGATGAAACAATGTCATCAGCAGAAACAAGTACGAATCGGTTGTGGTGTCCTACATTTTTATCGTTTTCAGTGAACTTCATAGAAGCTACAACGTCAGCGATAATAGTTTGACCAGCAGGGATTACGATTGGTGGGTTGAATCGAAGTTCAACAACATCATCGTTATTTACTGATTTGTCGTTACCAACTTTGAATCCGTCGATTTCTAACCAAACGTTATCAAAGTCGTCGTTATCCCCAAGACCAAGACGAGTGAAAGTCACTGAAGAGATTTCAATGTCTGCATCGTCAGAAGCTGTCATTTCAACAGTTGTGAAAGGAACAGAAGTCGCGTTGAAAGGGATGTTAGTACCTCGTGGAGTTTCGTTTGAAAGCATAACTTCCAAAGTTCCTTCCGCGATACCAGTGAAGGTACCAAGAGCTACTAATTGAGCATCGTAAACGATTTTAGCGGTTTCAGCACGAGTAACAGCGTTACCAGGACCGAAAGTACCATCACCGTAACCACGCATAGCGCCGTTATTGTAAACCGTTTCGATGTAACCGTAGAACCAATCACCAGCGTTAACATCATCGAAATGAGGAGCGCCAGATAGATCTTGGTCTAAAGCAAAACCGTTAACTACCATTTTAGCAATTTCGGCTCGGTTGATTCCAACACCAGGACGGAACATTCCATCAGGGTATCCGTTGATCCAACCTTCGTTGTACATAGTTTCAATGTAATCGTAGAACCAAGCAGATTGGTCTACATCAGGGAAGTGAGGACCACCAGTAGTATCAATATCTACACCAGTAGCCAACACGATAATTTTAGAAACTTCAGCACGATTCAATTGTCGGTTAGGAGCAAAAGAACCATCATCGTTTCCAGAAAGAACGCCTTGATCCATAAGTTCTTCGATAGCTTCAGTAGCCCATGTAGGGATCTGAGCATCGTCTGTAAATCCAAGATCTTGCGCATTTGCAAAACCCATAAGAGCTACAGAAGAAAGAGCTACAGACGCAAGACCTTGTCGCAAAAAAGCAAACAAATTCATGGTTTATAGTTTTAAAAAGTATTATTTTTGAGAATTCGAATAAATTCGGATTCCTCTATACAAAATTGATAAGCTCAATGTTAAAAGCTGTGCTCAAGCCAAAAGGCTAAAGCCACAAAGCGAAACATTCTCTGTATTAAAAGAAAGTCGCTGCCATTTTCTAGAAAGGTTGCACCTTGCACGGGCAATTGGCTTTCCGGCTGTTTGAATCAAAGATCAAATCCTTTTATCACTAACGCACAAAATGCACGCAGCGAACCGAGAGCCTTTCTGCTTTGTTAAAGCGGAACTCGTGGCAAGTCGGTCGGAAGTGAATAAATGTTAGTCTCTGAAAGCTTAAAGTCAAGCCTTCACAAGAGCCACTTCACTCACGATGCCAAGAACGAGAGGTCCCCACACTTTGTTACAAAAAAAGCAGGGTTTTGAAGCACAAAGAATTGCACAAAATGACAATCATTTTAATTTGAGTTTGCAGTACTGTTGCACAAAGAACTGTAAAACCTATTAGCAAGAGTTAACACAATTTATATAAAACCATTTAAAGGGATTTTAAAAATTCTAAAAATTAAAAAAGCCAACCCGTGAAAAAAGGGCTAAAAATAAAAAACAGAAAATGCAAAAATGTGGCAAAAAGCCTCTAATCACTAGCAGAGCCTGAAACTGAGCCCTTTAAATTTGCACCAGCTTCGCTTAAGTTATCTAAGGCCTCTTTCGTTTCATTCAAAGCTTCCTTAGCCTCAATTAAGTTGTTTTGTACTTCTTCAAACTTAGCTTGCCCTTGCGCTGCCGCAGTTTCTAAAGCGATTTGCCAACCCTGCACTTCTGCATTTAGCTGGGCGTAACGCTCTTGCAAATCTTCCTGTTTCCAATCTTCCAAGTCTCGTTCTAAAGCGCTCGTTACAAACCCTGGCACATATTGGGCCGTGTCAGGATTTTCATCTAAAAAACCGAGAATCGTTTCACGGTATAAAAAAAGCACGGCTAAAGCGCATACAATTAAAATAACGATTGGAATAAAGCCCACGCCCCTACGACGCTGACGATAACGGTCGTAGTAACGTCTCATTACTCTTCAAACAGTGATTTGATATCAGAACCCTTAAACCCACTCAGTTTAGATTTAATCTCAGTGAGCTGGTCAACATTTAGTTTTGGCTGTGGTAATTCAATCCCAGGCACGGGTCGTTTTAATTTAATATCTGGCGGGGCAATGTTCGCCAGCGGAGCCACAACCGGACCAACCGGCGGAACAACATTAGGACCACTAATTTCCGCTGAAATTTGAGAACGAGCCTTACACTCAGCACATTCAGCCGAAAATTCGACTTGATGCCCTTTAACCCCTTGTATTTCAATTTTCTCTTTAGCAAAGGGCGCCTTACATTTAGGGCAGTGAATTTGCGTTTGAATACGAGCGATGATTTTTTGTAAATATTCAAGTTTCATAGTTCTATTATTTAAACTAATTTGCAGAAAATGCACAATTTTTTTTGGGCAATGAGACGGGGCTAATTTAATAAGTTCTAAACGTATCCTCGGTAATTCGGAGCATCTTTTAGAATACCAACATCATGTGGATGGGACTCTCGTAGTCCCGCTCCCGTAATTTGTACCATTTGGGCTTTGGCCTGAAATTCAGCAATGTCTTTGGCGCCAGAATATCCCATAGCACTTCGAATACCGCCACAGAGCTGAAAAATTTCACCGGCCAGTTTTCCTTTTAATAAAATTTTACCCTCAATACCCTCTGGCACTAGCTTGTCATCTGCTACGTTTGACTGAGCGTACCGTTCTTTACCCCCTTTTTTCATAGCGGCAATAGATCCCATACCTCGATAGTATTTGTAAGTTTGTCCTTCAGAATAAATTATTTCCCCCGGACTTTCTTCCGTTCCGGCCAGCAAAGAGCCAACCATGACCGTATGCGCACCGCCAGCCAAAGCTTTAGCCATATCACCAGAATACTTTAAACCGCCATCAGCAATAACCGGTACACCTAACTCTTTAGCTTTAGCCGCCGTATTCATAACAGCGGTCAATTGTGGCACCCCCACACCCGCGATAATTCGGGTGGTACAAATTGAACCAGGGCCGATTCCTACCTTAACGGCATCGGCTCCGGCTTTTACTAAAGCTTCGCACGCCTCTGGAGTAGCAATATTTCCCCCCACGACATCAATGTGAGCGTAGTTCTTTTTAATATAAGTTACCGTATCAAGAACGCCTTGCGAGTGTCCGTGAGCCGTATCAACAATTAGAATATCGACCCCAGCCGTAATTAGTTTCTGCACTCGTTCTTCCATGTTATGGGCCGGACCAACCGCTGCCGCTACCATCAATCTTTTTTGTGAATCTTTAGCCGCATGTGGATAATCTTCGTTTTTTTCTATATCACGTCGGGTCATCAAGGCGTGCAAGGTACCATCATCGTTTAAAATAAGTAACTTAGAGTGTTTTGATTCTTCTAGTACATCATTTGCTTCACTCAGGGTTATTGGAGCTTGCGCCGTCAATAAATTCATTACCGCTCGCATTCTTTCGCCTATTTTTTGATGTGCGTGCTTATGCCCTAGATAATCGTTACGAGTCAGAAGTCCCACGACTTTTGTTTTAAGGGTTCCATCTTCCGTAATAGGCACCGCTTTAAATCCATGTTCATCTCTAATTTTCACTGCATCTGAAATAGAATGATTCGGAGACAAAACCATAGGCTCACGAATAAAGCCATTTTCATAACGCTTAACTCGTGCCACCATGAAGGCTTGTTCATCTGGATCACAATTTTTGTGAATTACACCGATTCCACCTTGTAAGGCCATCGCTATCGCCATTCTATCTTCAGTCACGGTATCCATAGCCGCAGAAACGATTGGAATATTCAAAGTGATATTTCGCGTAAACTGAGTTTTTAAAGAAACCGCTTTTGGCAAAATATTAGAATACTGGGGAACCAGTAAAACATCATCAAACGTTAAGGCCATTGGAATATTGGGCATGTGTGCAGGAAGTTATTTGCGCCAAACTAGGGGAATAAAAAAAATTCGTCAAGTAGTCCTACCGAAACTTTTAAGACGAAGGGGCAAGGGTGAAAATTAAAATTAAAACAAGAAGTTCAATTTTTGAGCTAAAGCTTCGGCCAAATCTGGCGCTAAGCGGGCTTGTAGGCTGGTTAAAAAAGCCTCAGAGGCCTCATTTCTTGGCAGCGCTTCTACTTGAGAGTTCAAGTAAGCCAGCTGTTCCATTTTAATGGGTGATTGTTGGACCTTGCGCAGCACACTTACCACATAGTTTTCAGCTAAAGTATGTAAGGCGGCTGCTTGGTCTGGATTCGCCACAGAAGCTAAATAATGCAGTAAAACATAGCGATTATAAGCCGTTATCTCGGTTTCAACCGGAGCAAAAGCGAGGCTGTTTTTATTTTGTTCAAGCACCGTAAACAACTGCTCTAAGGCATACGCTTCAGTTAAAATGTCGATTCGATCTGTTTTAAAGGCCAGGCTTGGGTAAACATCTTTAACGGCCACTGAATCTAAATTCACGCGACGATTAATAGTCATATCTCGACCGCGATCGAGAATTTGAGTTACTGACCGGAAACTTTGTTCCGCCGATACAATTTCATCATGCGCTTGTCCACGCTTGCCAAGCAACATATTTTCAATACCCGTTAGCGCTTTCGTTCGAGCAATGATAAGTTTTCCAATTATGGCTTCAATTTGTGCATTTGAAAGCCCTAGATCATCCGGCATAATTTCAGACTGTCGAAGCACTGTATCACTGCTTAAAACAATTCTTTCTCCGGCCTTAGCCATAACTTCGCCATCATTTAGGTCGTAAACCGTCACATTCAAATAGCCCGGCAAAACTCTCGTTTCACCCGTTTCTGAAACTTCTACGACGACTTCACTTCCATAATCATTTTGTACTAAACCACGATCGGTTTTTATTTGTGAGTTTTGCGAAGCCGTATTATGAACTTTCCCTCTATCAAGAAAAATTCGACCCGCTCTTTCTACTTTTAACCAACTGCCAGACTCTACTTCAGATACAAAATGATCGGTGGTAATTGAGGCTTGTCCTCGATGTCCCACCCGAACCCAATCACCTTTTCTTAGATCCTGCGTCCCAGAGACCAGTAAACTTTCGTCCCCACGAATAATTTCAACCACACCTCCTTGGCTTTCAATCTCACCGACAACTCGGTTTGGTAAAAACGGGGCATCAACAAAACCAATCATGCTGAGCATAAATGCACTCAACGCCGTGTAAGATAAGCCTTTTGCAAAGTGACCTCTAAATCTAAGCCACCGGTAAGGTTTGGTTTGAATTTGATACTGGTGCAGTGTGCGCTCACGCAAGCCAGCCTTAAATGAAGGTTCGGCTTTTGGCTTAACCTTTTCAAAGATAAATTTAAGTCGTGATTCTAAGTCTTCAAATACCATGTTCACCACAGCAAACGACTTATAATCTAAAACGTTACAAGTTTTCCAACAATTCTTTACCTTCTCCCGCGTACCGGGTTAAAGCAAAATCAAGCAAGGCTCCCCAGATTAAACCTTCAATTGCTAATTGAATAATTGGCATTGAGTTTGAAAACTGAAATTCTGAATAGTGTGAAAAAGCTTGAATCATGTTGTCATGTACCAAACAAGCTAAAATAAGGTTTAAGCCAAAACCGATTGAGGCCCCACGCAAAATCGAAGGGAGCCCCCAGCCCAATAAGGGGTATTTAGTATAAACTCCCGCAAAGCCAATAATCGCGCCAAAAATCATGTACCAACCAATCATTCCAAATCGTAATGCGATATCAATATTCGCTTGAAGCGCTGGCAATGAGAAAAAAACCATTAAGCCGATTAGGCCTCCAAGTATTTTCCCCAGTCCGATTCTAAAAGTTAAAGAATCTTTACAAGTGTGTTTTTGTGTTTTAGCCATTTATTTTAAAACTATGTTAGGCCATTGTAACACTAAAAGCTCACCGATTCAATAATAACTGGTTCTAAAGGTCGATCCATCATATCAGTTGGAACAGCGGCAATTTTATCTACGATATCCATTCCTTCGGTTACATGGCCAAAAATAGTATGTTTACCATCTAGGTAAGCGGTATCAGGTGCGTGCACAATAAAGAATTGTGAACCATTTGTCTTTGGGCCACGATTTGCCATAGAGATTACTCCACGAACATGTGACAGCTCTGGCACAATTTCGTCTTCAAATTCATCGCCCCAAATACTTTTACCACCAGTCCCGTTTTGATTTTCGTAATCTCCACCTTGAATCATGAAGTTTTCAATCACTCGGTGAAAAGGCGTTCCATCGTATTTTCCTTCTTTGGCTAAACCAATAAAGTTTTCGACCGTTTTAGGAGTTTTATCAGCGTAAAGTTCAAGCGTAACATCGCCTTGATTCGTATTCAGAGTTACTGTTTGGGTCATTTTAGAATTAGAATTTAGTGAATTACAACCAGTCATAGCGAGAACGACAAGTGCACACAAAGCCAGTTTCGTTAAGTTTTTCATGGTGAGCCCATTGTAATAAGCAAAACGCCCAAGTCCAAAAAAAACAAGAAAACCTCTATTTAACCAGCTTAGAAGCCACAAATCCCGCCGCAATGGCCGCTTCTTTTGTCGGAAAAAATCGGCGCTTAGAAGGTTCTGTTCCTCGGGCAGCGTAAGTATTGCTTGGGTAAAATTTCATGGTTCCGGCATTACCAGCATACGCAAAGTTACGAAAATCTTGATCGTGCTCGCTCGGCAGTTGCGCCAGCGCTACTAAATGTTCACCGTCACCTTCGACAAAATCTTCATTCCAAACTAAACGCGCTGCGCCATTTATAGAGGCTTTAAGACTATCACCTTCTAAGGCTTTCAGCTCGACTATCGCTATTTCTTGGTATTTACTTTCAAAGCACATTGGGGCCGCCTTAACTTTTTTATCGAGCACCGAAAATCCACCTAAAACAAAACAGCTAATCGCTATAACCAAAGTCGGCAAAACACTTTTAATAAAACGCATACGCTGTAACTACCGGCTTTTTAAGTCATTTATCAAGACACAAACTTAAACCAATCTTCATGATTGGGTTTCACATTTAGACCAATGCGAGTCTCGTTGACTTTTAAGGCTAACGGGGCACAATCGCGCTTGATTAATTTAGATTTAAATATGCTCCGCACGCATCACTGTAACCAACTTCGTCCTTCAGATATTGATACTAAAGTCACTTTATCTGGCTGGGTAAATAACCGACGAGATCACGGTGGAATCATTTTTGTAGATTTACGAGATGCCAAAGGAATTACGCAAATTGTTCTTGATCCGAGTATTAACCCCGAAGCGCATGCGGCCGCAGAGCACGTTCGAGCCGAATGGGTTTTAAAGGCCACTGGAACGGTACGAGCCCGAGGTGAAGGCTTAAATAACCCAAAACTTGAAACGGGTGAAATTGAAATCGCGATTGATAATTTAGAAATCCTCAACCAAGCGCAAACGCCTCCGTTTGAGTTAAATATTGAACAAGAAGTTCGTGAAGATTTAAGACTTGAATACCGTTATTTAGACTTACGACGCGCTAAAATGCAGCGTAATCTTCGTTTACGCCATGATATGGTAAAAGTTATTCGAAATTATTTTGATGCCGCCGGCTTCATGGATGTTGAAACGCCAATTATGGTTAAAGGAACGCCTGAAGGCTCACGCGAGTACCTAGTCCCATCGCGGCTACACCGTGGTGAGTTTTACGTTTTACCACAATCACCACAACAGCTTAAACAATTGCTGATGTGTGGAGGGGTTGATAAATATTTTCAGATTGCTCGATGTTTTAGAGATGAAGACCTGCGAGGAGACCGACAACCAGAATTTACTCAATTCGAGATTGAAATGGCTTTCTGTCAGCAAGAAGATGTGATGGAAGTAATTGAAAATTGTTTTCATGAACTGACTGAAAAATGTGCGAAAGACAAGGAATGGAAAAGTTATTTAGAAAATAGGCGATTTAAGCAAATCACCTGGCAAACGGCTTTAGAAAACTATGGTTCTGATAAACCAGATTTACGCTTTGGCTTAGAGTTTGTTGATATGACCGAAGAAGCTAAAACTTGTGGTTTTGGGGTATTTGAAAGCGTTGATAGTGTGCGTGTAATGCGTGTACCAGAAGGCGGAAAACTAAGCCGAAAAGATATTGATGATTTAACTGATTTAGCCCGCAAACACGGCGCCGGTGGTTTAGCCTGGGTTCGAGTTGGCGAAGACAGCGGCCCGGTAATGAAAAACTCTAAACCAGAATTTATTAAAGCTTTAATTGAAAAAACACAGTCACAAGAAGGGGACTTAATTTTCTTTGGCGCTGGAACTTTCCTGCAAAGTGTCGAACCGCTCGGACAAGTTCGTTTGGCGGTAGCCGATAAATTCGGTCTCAAAGACCCAAACCATTTTGCCTACGCTTGGGTAATTGATTTCCCGATGTTCGAACAAAAAGAAGACGGCAGCATGCAAGCGGCCCATCATCCGTTTACCCGACCAAACAAAGAAGATATTGATAGGCTCGAATCTGACCCAATGAGCGTCCGTTCTTACGCCTATGACGTGGTATTAAATGGGGTTGAATTAGGCGGAGGCTCTATTCGAATTCACGAGCCAGAACTACAAGCGAAAATGTTTGAAGTGTTAGGCTTAAGCAAAGAAGAAACCGAAATGAAGTTTGGTCATATTCTAAAAGCTTTTAAATTTGGAACGCCTCCACACGGAGGGTGCGCGATGGGACTTGATCGCGTAGTGATGCTGTTTGCTGGCGAACCAAATATTCGTGAAGTTATGGCTTTTCCAAAAAACCAATCCGCGCAAGACTTAATGCTGGGCGCACCTTCGCCAATGCCAGAAAAAGAACTCGAAGAACAAAACATTCGAGTTATTGAAGAGGACTAAAAAAGATAATTTAACCGTGTGAGAAGAGGCGGCACCCGTGCAGGATGTCGCCTCTTTATTTTTTGAAACCACCGTTGGTCAGAAAAGGAAACTTCGTCGATAGTCAGTTTCCTCGCGTTTTATCTTCACACGCTGACCGCAATGATCGCAGTCGTGAGTTTCCCCCCAAGTCGATACATCGTGGTTAATGCGCCGGCAGATCGGACAATTGTAACGCTGATTCTCGTCCAACGTCGCCACCGGCAAATTTTCCATTGGGCGAGGCGGAGCTGCGAGGGAGGCTCGCAAGGCCTGACCTGTGGGCTGGTAGCGCACCAACGCAGTGGAACGCTGCCGAGCTTTGCCAGACGGCGTAAAGGGCGAGGCCTCAACTCGCAATTGCTTGCGAGATTTTCGCTGGCGCTTGCGCGCCCGCTTTCCCCCTAGGGGATTTTTTCGTACCAATGCAACCTCCTGTGTTCAGGCCATAACAGCCAAGTTTCAAAATTAACTCCCGGATTAGAACCTTCTTGCAAAGTGAAAAAATCACAAAGAGCTTTGCACTTTTTAAAATTTAACCGCAAAATAGTCAAGTAATGTTCTATAACCTTAGCCGCTATCTAGCCTCAAACACCGAACGAGTGATTTACCAGTTTGGAATCAGTCTGCGCTACGTGATAACCGTTATAACCTTAGCCACTCTTTTACTGGGCGGCCTTTCCTATCTGCTACAACAACTTGAAGTCGGTGATGTGCTAGAACGCGCACCGCTGATAATCTTAGCTTTAATAACGCTCTACTATACACTTTATTTTTTAACCACGGTCTATTTTGTAACCGATCAAAAAATCTACAAACGCGAAGGCATTGGTTTTGCAAAAGTTACCAGCGCCAAACACACTGAAATTGACGACATGAAAGTGCAGCAGGGGTTTTTAGAAAAGGTGTTGTTTAATACCGGAACCCTTAAATTTAATACCCCCGGGAGCGCTGGATTTGAAATTATTTTGCCCCGCGTCGGCGAACCATTTGGTATGAAGAAAACTTTATATGAAGCGTGGAATAAGTAGTTTGGAAAGGATGAAAATAATTGTTCCCATTCGCCCTCGGTCTGTCGCAGAACTGGAGATTTTACTACGCAAAATAGAGAAGCAAGTAGATATAATTGAAATTTGGTTCGACACAGTCGTCCAAGAATTAATGATCGCCCCCAGCTTAATTCACCAAGTGCAAAGCCTTTTAACTAAAGCCAAAATTGAGCAGCAAGTGCAACTTTTAGGGGTTTGTAAAACAGCGGCCGAAAAAGGGGCTTTCCCAGGTACTGCCAGCCAAAGAGTTGAACTTTTAACTGAGTTTTTAAAATTAGGCGGACAATTTGTTGATTTAGACATAACGCAAAATAGTGCCGCTTTAATTTCGCAAATAGAACCCGAAAAACTATGGCTGAGCTATCACGACTTCCAAACCGTTCCCACGGATTTAGCCGACATAAAAGCCAGCATGGAAACCTTTACTCCACAGCTCTATAAGTTCGCCGTAACGCCTCAAAACCAAGAACAGTTAGACCGCTTTGTTAACTTTGCCAAATCGTTTGATAAACCGGCCATATTTACCACTATGGGCCCTTTAGGGCTAAGAGGCAGAGAGCAATTAAAACCTCACACTTGGGGCAGTTTTTATGCCATTTCAAGTGAATACACTACCGCTACTGGACAACCTACTTTGGCTGATTTAAACGATTCAATGTAAGTGATAATCGTCACCAATTTGCGCTTATCTCGTCAGTCTTCTAAGATATTAGAAATTAAAACCTCAATCCAAATGGGCATCAAATCTGGCTTAAAATCGATCAATCACTTCCTAGCGCAATACGCGTTTGTGATTCTTTTAGTAGGTGGCGCCGGCTACTACTTTTTAGCGCAAGACAAAAATTTTCCATCTCCAAGATTTTTAACCGAAAGTCGACAATCAACTAGTTTTGACGGTTATGCCGGCAACGACGTGATGGAGGAAAGTATGGCTTACGACATGGCCGCCTCCCCCGTAGCCAGCCGCGCTAAAATGACCGTTAGTGATATGATTCGACCACCAGAAGTAAATGCCCAAGGATTTGACCCTGAAGGACTTGAAGATAGAAAAATAATTAGAAATGGTTCTTTGCAGTTAGAAGTTGAAGACACTGAAGAAAGTTTAGCCATTATAGAAGCTGAACTTTTTAGCCAACAGGCTTATATTACGCATCAAGATTCATGGGAAGTGCGACGTGGTACTCTGGCATACAATTTAACCATTCGCGTTCCAGCTGAAAAACTAGATGTATTAAGTGAGAACCTAGAAAAAATTGGTCTCAAAAAATCAGAAAGTTATTCCACCCAAGATATCACCGCCCAATACCGAGATACAGATAACCGTATTACAAACCTAGAAAGCCGACGTGATCGATTGCGAGAATTAATGGAACGAGAAACCGAAACCATTACCGATGTACTAGAAATTGATCGCGAACTCGCCAATGTCCAAGACGAACTAGACCGTTTAAATGCCACACAGAAAAGCAGAGACACCGATGTATCTTACTCGACTCTACAATTATCCCTTACGCCTCAACCCGAAATTGGTGACTTTAGTAGCCCAGATTGGAATTTAGAATCAACTTGGAAATCAGCCGTTAACGACTTTATTTATGATGCTCGCGATGTGGTTGATAAACTTATTAGAGCCTTTGTTTACACGCCAATTTGGCTGCCAATGCTACTGATTTTATGGGGTCTAAAGCGCTGGTTATTTGGCAGCGGCAAACCCAAAAAAGAAAAGAAAACCAAGACTGAAAAATAAATTTTTAAAATGATCAATGCCTCGCTTGTCCGAAAAAGATAAGCTAGGCATTTAAGCGAAGGCCGCTAAAGTGTTTCTGATGACAATACTAGAAAAAATTATTGCCCAGAAAGAGCGAGAAGTCTCTGGCCTGGAGAGAACGCTTAAAAATGCCAAGCCGCTCAAAAATCATCGGAGTTTTTTGCAGGCTTTAAAAAGAAATAAAGGTGAAGCCGTAAAACTTATTGCTGAAATCAAAAAAGCGTCGCCGAGCAAAGGGGCAATTGCACCCGAGGCTGATGTGGTAGAGATTGGTCTTATTTACGAGGAGAACGGAGCCGCGGCAATTTCTGTACTAACGGACTACGAATTTTTTCAAGGGTCGCTTTCAGATTTAAACAACGTTGTTCGGGAAGTAGAAATTCCAGTGCTACGTAAAGATTTTATTATCGATAAAGGGCAAATTTTAGAAGCGAGACTCAGTGAAGCCAGTGCGGTTTTACTGATGACCTCAGTCCTTAAAACAACCGAAAAATTAAAAGAATTCAGAGAGTACGCCGAAAGCCTTGGCATGGACGCTTTAGTGGAAACCCAAGACGAAGCCGAAATTCAAATCGCCCTCGCGAGTGGCGCTAAAATTATGGGGGTTAATGCTCGCCATTTTTCAGATTTATCAGTTGATATTAAACGGGTTCCACCACTCCTGCAGCTTATTCCAAATAATATTATAAAAGTCGCCGAATCAGGTATTTCCACCAAAGCCGATGTCGATTTAGTTTCGCCGTATTGCGATGCGGTGCTAATTGGCAGCAGTTTTATGAGTGGCGACCCAAGAACTATAAAAGCTAAAATTGACGCCCTATTATGCATTTAAAAGTTTGTGGTGTCAGAACCATGCCAATGGCCCAAAGCTGCCAAGATTTAAGCGTGCCTTACGTTGGTTTTAATTTTGTACCCACTTCTAAAAGATACATAGCCCCAATTTCAGCTCAAAACTTAAGTCACGCTTACACCGGTCAAAAAGTGGGAGTATTTCAAAATGAAACCTTAGAAAAAATTTTCGAAACCTGCCAATTGGTTGATTTAGACATCATTCAGCTCCACGGCCAAGAAACACCCGAAATGATTGAAACGCTAAAGAACGAACTTAAAAAAATTAAACCTTTTAAAATCTGGAAAGCCTTTAGCGTAGACGAAAGCTTCGATTTCCGCCAATTGCAACAATACGGCAAAAACTGTGATTTATTTTTATTTGATGGGGCAAACCCAGGATCAGGAACACAAATAGTAAACACTAGCACGTTGCATGACGCGATTAGTGAAACACAAAAACTAAGCATTCCCTTCGCCTTAGCCGGCGGTATAAACCCTAATACGGCCGCTAAATCACTCGATTTATTCCCTACTGCCACGTTGTTCGACACCGCTTCCGGCGTCGAGACAAACCAAGAATTTAAAGCCGAAAAATTAAAACAATTACTAGAAATATTAAAAGATGAGTAAACCAATTTTGTTGTGGGATTTTGATGGCGTGATGGCAGATTCAACCCAGTTTGTGTTTTCATACTGGCGCCAAGAAATGAAAAAAGCGGGTATTGATTTTAAACTCAGTGATTACCAAGCGACCTTTACCCATAAATTTCCTTTTGAATATTTAGCCGAAAACTACCCAACTGTTGCGGAAGACATAAAAACCAAATATTCATTATATGAAGAAAATTATTACCCCGTTAAAGTAAAAGCTTTTCCAAATTTCATCTCTAATTTTTTAGAAATTTCGCCTAATTTTGAGCATCACATTATCTCTTCAAATTTAAAAAGTGTCATTGATTCTTGGCTAAAAATTCAAGGCTTAACACCGTATTTTAAGTCCGTAGTAGGACGAGAAACCGAGGGGTATAAAGATGAAAAAATTAACCACTTACTGCGGCGCTTACACCGCAATAAAAGTGAGGCCCTTTTTATTGGGGACACCATTAGTGACATTGAACACGCCCAGGCGGCTGGTGTAAAAAATATTGCGGTTAGCTGGGGCGTCCATTCCAAAGATCAGCTAAAAAAAGCTCAGCCCGATATGATTTGTGATACAATTGAGGAGCTTTTTAGCACTTTAAAAAAATGAGTTTTGAAATTAACGATAACCTATTAGCCCTCATTTATTTAGTGGGCTTTGGCATATTGTGGGTTGGATTTATGACGCTGCTCGCCAAAGTAACTGGGTGGTCTAGACTCTATGCACAACTCGGTTCACACGCTTCACCACAAATTATTGGCGGCAAACAAAAAACTTACCGATTTGTTTCGGGCTACATTAATAAAACGCAGTATAAGAACTTTCTTAAAGTAATTACGACTCCGTACTGCTTAAGTGTTAAAGCTTTTTTTCCCTTTAATATTGGACACAAGCCACTCGTGATTCCATGGGATAAAATAAGTTCTATTAGAGAAGATCGAACTATTTTTTATAACTCCGCCATCGTAAAGCTAATCTCTCCGCTAAATGACGAACTCAAGCTCCCCAAAAAGATCTTCCTTAATAATGAGCATTTACCAGAAAGACTTTCTATTTCGCCCACTATAAATTTGCATGAAAATCCATATCAATAAAGAACCATTTGCCCTTATCACCGGGGCTTCTAGCGGTATTGGAAAAGCCACTGCCATCTCTTTGGCCGCGCTCGGTAAAAACCTGATTATTGTGGCTAGGCGTCAAGAAAGGCTTGATAAATTGAAACAGGAATTAGAAAATTCTTATGCTATAGAAGTAATTACATACGCCTTAGATGTATCTGATCTAAAAGCGGTTGAAACTTTTTACCAGACTATTGCAGAAGAAAAAATTGATATACTAATTAACAATGCCGGGCTTTCGCGCGGGAAAGAATCATTTGAAAAGTACGACTTTTCTGACTGGGAAGAAATGATTGATATAAACATCAAAGGTTTCTTAAAAGTCGCTCAGCTGTGCATTCCTTTTTTAAAAGACACAAAAGGTCACATAGTTAACTTAAGTTCTACCGCTGGTCTTGAAGCCTATGAAGGGGGAAATGTTTATGGCGGCACAAAAAGCTTTGTACAAATGATTTCTAAGTCGCTGCGTATTGATTTACTCGGGACCAGCATCCGAGTGACAGACATTGCCCCTGGGGCCGTAAATACTGAATTTTCAACCGTCCGCTTTCATGGAGACAAAACCAAAGCCGATACGGTCTATCAAGGCTTTACCGAATTAACCGCCGAAGACATAGCCGATAACATAGTTTACTGCGTCACCAGACCTCCACACGTTAATATTGAAAGTTTAGTCGTCTATCCAACCGCGCAAGCCAGCCCGCGTATTTTTCATAAAAAATAAGCTTGATTTCAGCAAAAAGCTATGTACCGTTGCACCGGTACAACATGACAAACTTTATTGAAAATTCCGGTGGACACTTTGGCGAATTTGGTGGCTGTTTTGCCCCTGAATTACTGCAGCCAGTACTGCGTAAGGTCACACAAACTTTTGAAAAATTTAAAACTTCAACCACGCTGCAAAGCGAATTTAATGAGTTGCTGCGAAATTTTGCGGGGCGACCAACGCCTATTTATCACGCTAAAAACTATAGCCCCAAGAACGGTGCCCAAATATGGGTAAAACGAGAAGATTTGCTGCATGGTGGAGCCCACAAAACCAACAATGTGATTGGGCAGGCTTTGATTGCTCGCGAAATGGGAGCCAAATATTTAATTGCCGAAACCGGTGCTGGGCAACATGGTATTGCCACCGCTATGGCTGGAGCTCATTTTAATTTACCAGTTAAAGTATTTATGGGCGCAAAAGATGTGGCCCGGCAACAGGTTAATGTCGAAAGAATGAGACTGTTAGGCGCAGAAGTGATTAGTGTCGACACCGGCTCTTCATCGCTTAAAGATGCCATAAACGAAGCCATGCGTTACTGGATTTCTCATGCCGAAGACACCTATTACATGTTTGGAACTGCCGCTGGTCCGCACCCATTCCCAGAATTAGTGGCGCGTTTCCAACGGGTCATTGGCGATGAAGCGAGAGCGCAAATACTGGAACAAACCGGTAAACTCCCCGCTCAAGTGCTGGCTTGTGTAGGAGGCGGTTCAAACGCTATTGGGATTTTTCAGGCTTTTTTAGAAGATAAAGAAACAAAACTCGTTGGCGTAGAACCCGCCGGCGACAACATTAAACACGGCCTTACTATTGGTCGCGGAGTCACCGGCTGTTTGCACGGCAGTATTAGCAAAGTGAACTGTGACGAGAACGGCCAGATTGAGGAAAGTCACTCAATTTCTGCGGGGCTCGATTACCCTGGGGTTTCACCAATACACGCTTATTTAGATCAACTGGGTGACGCCCAGTACGTGGGAATAACCGATGACGAAGCGATGGAAGCTTTACTTAAATTCTCACGATGCGAAGGCATCATTCCGGCGCTAGAATCCTCACACGCTTTAGCGGAAGCTTTTAAACGAGCCGATAAAATGAACGCAGATGAAATTTTAATGGTAAATTTGTCGGGCCGAGGGGATAAAGATTTACACACCGTGTTTGAATATTTAGAAAAATCGTAATATGAACCGCTACCAACAAACTTTCGAACGCTTAAAAAAAGAAGATAAAATTGCTTTTATTCCTTTCTGGATGCTCGGGGACCCGAATCCTGAAGCGTCGCTCGAAGCCGTAAAAACTATTGCGGAGCAAGCCGATATTTTAGAACTTGGTCTGCCCTTCTCTGACCCGCTGGCGGATGGCCCAACGATACAAGCAGCGGTGAATCGAAGCTTACAAGCTGGAATGAATACAGAAAAATGCTTAGAACAAATTATGATTATCAGAGCTGATTTTCCAGAAAAACCAATTGGCTTGCTCGTCTATTTAAATCTAGTGCTACAATATGGCATTAATCGATTTTTTACTGATTGTAAAAAGACTGGCATTGATTCAATTTTGATTCCAGAAATGCCGGTTGAAGAAATAAAGCTCGTTGAAAGTGCGGCCCAAGAAAACCAAATTGATTTAGTGTTTTTACTTTCAACCAATACACCACAAGATAGAAGACAAAAGATTTACGATCATTCTGGTGGATTTGTCTACACGGTTTCTAAACCGTCTATTACAGGAGCTAAAACCGATTTATCGGATGACACTCTGGCATTAGTTCAAGAACTTAAATCTCAAACTGATTTACCCATTTGTGTGGGTTTTGGAATCTCGACCCCAGAACACATTAAAGCCCTTAAAAAAGCCGGCGCTGATGGAGCCATTATTGGTTCAGAGTTGATTAATATCTATCAAAAAGAAGGACTTGAAGCCTTAAATGACTTCGCCCTATCTTGCGCTTCAAGCACTTAGTTTTTACTTTTACTCGCTAACAACTTCTTCTGTTACTAGTGGTCGGTAAGTCGAAGCAAAGCTCTCCTCTTCAGCACTTTCAGCAAAATTAACATTCCGTTTCCAAATAGCCGATAGTCGACCGTCATAGCCTTCCCAGTGTTTAGTTTTTTCTATGCTCACTTGGCGCGTGTCTTTAGTTCCGTAGAAAACGGTAATCATTTTTTCATCCCGCATGGCAAACTTCATCAAAATGTCACCGGGCGTGTTATTGGTAAACTGCAAATCAATCACTCCTAGGTAAATAGTCGCATCTAAACCGGCTGGTTCATATTTTTCAAATCGCACAGAGTGCGCTCTACGTTGTTCAATCGTCAAACCTGCATTTAAAGCGGCTCGAAATACGTTGGTTGATATTTGGCAAACCCCACCTCCAAGCCCCCAAGCATTGGCGCTATTTCGAAGCACACGTGCATAAGTAAACCCTTCCTCTTCGGTTACATCGCCCAGTTGTTCATTGAATGAAAACGTTTCACCCCGTTTAATAATTACCCCGTCAAACTTAGCGATAGTCGCATTAATGTTTTGCATTCGTCGAGCATCTGAACCAGCATAATCACTCACTCCCACCGAAAGTACTTCCTTAATCCCTCTCTCCCGTAGAAAAGGCTCTTGCACCGCTTGTTCTAGTTGATTATTAAACTGTGGATCAAAATGAGCGCCTTCTTTAACCCAAAACTCACTATTTAAAGCGCGATTAATCAAAGCCGCTGAAACCGTAAAACCAGGATATGAAGAAAATGGCTCACTCTTAATCTCAGGCGTATTGGCCGGTTGGGCTTCACTCATTCGATTTCTTTCTTGTAGTTGCGCTCTGATATGAGTTGAAACATCAAAGCCTGGATTTCGCGGCGTACTTGCCACTACGTCACTCGGAGTTACGGCGGCAGTTCCAAATACGAGAGCGGTTAATCCTAAAATCATCGGGCGATTGTAACAGATTTAAACCCTTATTTCAAGTAAGTATTTTTTTAATTACTCTAAATTCATAAAAAAAGCGCCTTTTAAAATAAAAGACGCTTAAATAAAAAATTTTTCGATAAGGTTTATTTAGCTCGTTCTACGTATTCTCCACTTAAGGTATTAACTACCACTTTGTCTCCCACTTCAATAAATGGAGGTACTTTTAAAACTAAACCCGTACTAATAGTCGCATCTTTGGTTACATTCCCAGCCGTGTTTCCTTTAACTCCAGGGTCGGTTTCAATAATTTCAAAGGTCATTTTTGGCTGAACGCTGACATTGATTGGGTTTCCGTTAAAGTACTGAACATCCGCTTCCATTCCGTCAGAAAGATAATTGATAGTATCACCTAGCTGCTCAGCCGTAAAAGCCATTTGCTCATAGGTTTCGTTATCCATAAATTCGTAATCGTCACCCGTGGCGTATAAAAACTGTGCTCTTTTATAAGTAATTTCGGCCGGTTCGGCTTTTTCAGAGCCAGAGAAAGTCCGCTCCATCGTTGACCCAGTCAATAAGTTTTTAAGTTTTGTTTTCATATGGCCTCCCTGTCTGGCCGTTTTCCCAAATTGATTCCAAGTCACCGTGTAGGGTTGACCATCGATTTCAATATGCACTCCGGTTTTAATTTCTGAAATACTAAGCATAAGATAAATTTAAAAAGTTAATTCCCCTGCATCATAGAAAATGTGTCTGAAAGTGTACAGTTTTACTGCACTTCAAGTTCATTTTTGAAACTATAAAAGTTAACCCCAAACACTAAACCAAACACTAGTAAGCTAGAAAAAGGTAAAACTCCAATACTTAAAAGCAGCAATATAGATTCAAACGCTAACACAATCACGTAAAAATTGAGCACACTTAAGTAACTTTTACCGTAACTCCAATCTGGAATTTTAGCCAAAACACCGACGCCCCAGAAAACTAAAGCCCACCAAGCAGCACTGATTAGTCGTATCAAACTCAACCAGATCCATATACAGACAAACATAAACCCAACAGCAAATGATAGAAGCGTTGGTTTAACGCTATAATAACCGTTTTGAACATCCATTTTAGTAAAGGAAAAATCTTCTTCAATTTCGCTAAAATTAAAACTGCGGTATTCTCCGGTATCTTCCCGTACCACCATTTTGTCGGCCGTTACAACTAAACCACCAGCATAATCTTCTAAACTGGCTTCACTGAAAGTAATTTCTTGCGTATCAATAACCGCAATAAATTCTTCATCTTCATAAATAATGTAGGGTTCTGGCAGATTGGTAGATAAAACACCATCCGTCACACTCGCCTCAAATTCAGGCACCGTATTCCACCAGTCATTTTCTAGCCAATTAACCCAGTTTTGAGCGAGTAAAAACCAAATCGCGACCGTTGCCACAACCGAAATCAAACTGTTCCATACAAACCAAAATACCCAGGTTCGGCTAACCGCCTTTTCTTTTTCAGCGTATAAAACAGTCTGAATAAAGTTAGGATTTGTCCAAACTTGAGCCATACGAGCCCAAACATTAATTTTTGGAATTACGATTTCTGGAGTTTGTTTTTTCATAAATTCTTAAAGTTAAGGCTTTAGCAATGTACAATTACACTTGGCAAAGTAAGTAAAATTTATAGGATCGCGACTGATGAATCAAAAGAAAACAGATGCAAAGCCAAACCCGCTTGAAGAGAAAATTTTAGCTTTAGAAAGTGAGTTAGAATTAGCCCAGAACCAAGCAAATGAAGCTAAAGCCTCTAGTTTACGGGCTTTAGCCGATTTAGAAAACTACCGCAGACGCCTTAGTGGCGAGCAAACTAAGTGGTCTGATCAAGCGGTAACTCAGTTTTTACGCAAAGCGCTGCCTTCATTTTTAGAGCTCAGTTTAGGGGCCAGCCATAGTAGCGATGAAACCATGCAACAAGTCGTCGAAAAATTCTTTGAAACCATGCGAGCTCAAGGTTTAAACCACATTACGCCAAAAGCTGGCGAAGTCATTAACCCTGATTTTCATGAAGTTTTAATGGTAGAAGAAGGGACGGCTGGAACCGTCGTTCATTGCCTCGAAATTGGTTGGGAATATAACGGCCAAGTTATTCAGCCCGCCAAGGTTTCAGGCGCGCAAAGCTAAAGGCTTAACTTGACTTAAAGTCACTAAAAATTAAATCTGTAATTGAAATAAATCTCACCCACTATGAAAGTTAAGAAACAAACCACTTTTAAAATTATTACCGGCATCATTCTGCTTATGTTTGTTATGAGCAGCGCCGTTATGTTCTTGGTGTAATCCACGCACGTTTATGACAAAAAAAAGAGTCGTCGTCGGTTTATCCGGCGGCGTTGATTCAAGCGTTACCGCCAAACTTTTAATCGACCAAGGCTATGAAGTTATTGGGGTTTTTATGAAAAACTGGGATGACAAAGACGACCCCCATTGTCCAGCTGCAGTTGATGCCATGGACGCGCGAAACGTAGCTGACCATTTAGGGATTCCCTTTTATAGTTTTAACTTTGCGGCTGAATATTGGCGCGATGTATTTGATTATTTTCTCGAACAACATCGCTTGTTCAGAACGCCGAACCCCGATATCTTGTGTAACCAATTTATTAAATTCAAAGTCTTTTTAGAAGCGGCAGAGAAACTAGGCGCCGATTTCATTGCCACCGGACATTACGCTAAAAACCACTTTAACACCGAGACCGGTCTCTTTGAACTACAAGTACCGAACGACGCAAACAAAGACCAAACCTATTTTCTCTATACGCTGAAGCAGAAAGCGTTAGCCAAAACCCTCTTCCCATTAGCCGACTTACCCAAACCTCGAATCCGAGAAATCGCTTTAGAATCTGGTTTTCATAACGCTAAAAAGAAAGACTCTACTGGTATTTGCTTTGTGGGGGAACGAGACCACATGGAGTTTTTAAAAAAGTACCTCGAACAAACGCCCGGCGACATTATTACCGAAAAAAGCGACGTTATTGGGAAGCATATTGGGCTCAGTTTCTATACCATTGGTCAACGACGAAACCTAAACATTGGCGGCGTTAAAGGTTACAGCGAAGCCCCTTGGTTTGTGCTGGTGAAAGACACTGATAAAAACCAAATCATTGTTTGCCAGAACGATGACAACCCAAGACTTTTTCAAACTGAACTAAAAGCCAATAGACTCAGTTGGGTCAGTGGGAAAGCCCCAAGTGAAACTCATTTAACGGCCAAAATTCGTTATCGGCAAGATTTTCAAGACTGCACTGCCAGAATGGAAGGGGAGGAAATTCACGTAACTTTTAAAGACCCCCAACGTGCTGTTACCCCGGGGCAGTCAATTGTGTTTTACGACGAAGCCGAGAAAGTTTGTTTAGGGGGTGGTGAGATTTGTTAAAACATGTCTTATGGCTTGAACCGTTTTGGCTCTGACCGCTTCTGGTCCCAACATATAATTAAAGTGACCATGGTGTGTAAAAGATGTTCTCTACCACTCTTAAAATCCATTTCGCCCAGCTTTAAAAGCTCGTCTTTTTGAGTCACAAATCGATCATCGATCCTACCTTCTGCATTCAAATGTTTCATAATAGAAGACTCTGGATTGAGATCTCTAACCGAATGAAACCATTGAGAAACACCCGGCAACGAACTAATTTCTGAAGAGCCACTAAGCGGGGCAGACAAAGTCACTATTTTACCAATCCTACTTGAGGTTTGGCTTTTGTTTTTTTCAATCACTTGGGCATAAGCAGCCACGATTCCTCCCAAACTGTGACCAACCAAATCAACCACCTCACCTTCAGGCATCTTATAAAGAGTGTCCAATAATTGATGGGCTCTTTCTTCAATTCCTTTACGACTCGTAATCGCTTGCAATCCCTCTGGTAAATCTGTGACTTGTAACAAATTAAAATCAGCATTTACCGCGCTAATTAAATCACCATAATTATTAGTTCCACAAGAAAGACCTGGCAAAACGACTAATAATCTTTTATTAGCTGAAGCAGGATAATCTGGAAGAGGGGCTTTTAAGGTTTGCAAAAATTGCGGTACTTGATAACGATGATAAGAAGGCGTCGCTAATATCTGGGCACCACGCTTCCAATTCTCAAGTGCCATATTGTAATTATAACACAAAAAACAATAAAAGCTATTGTAACAAAAAAGCCCCACATTCGCAGGGCTTCTTATTTAACTGATCCCGGGATGAAAATATTTACTGTAAATTACATCCCGGGATCTATTCTCTACTTCACAAAACTATCTGGAATTGGAAAAGCGTGTGCAATACCACGAATTTCTTCACGAATCTCTTCTTTCTTCGCTTGATCATCTTTGTGCTTCATCGCTTCAATCATCAGCTCTGCAACTCTTGCGCTTTCTTTTTCTTTCAACCCACGAGTGGTAATCGCTGGCGTTCCAAAACGAATCCCAGATGGGTCAAACATTGACCGTGTTTCACCCGCAATAGAGTTTTTATTAAGTGTGATACCCACTTCATCTAAAACCGTTTCGGCTTCTTGCCCCGTCACGTTTAATGAACCGTAAACATCCGCTAAAATAAGATGATTTTCCGTTCCACCACCTAGCATTCGCACGTTTTCTCGTTCAAATACATCCGCCATCGCTTTCGCATTTTTTAAAATTTGTTGCGCGTACGCTTTAAATTCTGGCTTCAGGGCCTCGCCAAACGCAACGGCTTTAGCGGCAATGTTGTTCATGTGTGGGCCGCCTTGCAACCCAGGGAATACTGCTCGATTAACTTTTTTGAAAATATCTTCACTATCTTTAATCAAAATCATCCCACCTCGTGGCCCTCTTAGCGATTTGTGCGTCGTCGTAAGAATTACGTCAAAACCATAGTCGAACGGATTTTTAAGCGCTCCAGCCGCAATTAAACCAGCAATATGGGCCATATCTGCGACTGCGTAAGCCCCAACTTCTTTAGCGATATCGGCAAATTTTTGGTAATCAAGTTCACGGCTGTAAGCCGAGAAACCCGCAATGATAATTTTTGGTTTTTCCGCTAATGCGGTTTCCCGCATTTCATCAAAATCAATTTCGCCCGTATCAGGATCTTTCATCCCGTAAGTCACAAAGTTATATATTTTAGCCGAATGCGTATGAGGATTTCCGTGAGTTAAGTGCCCTCCATGTGAAAGGTCCATTCCCATAATTGTGTCACCTGGTTTCATCAATGCTGAATACACCGCTAAATTAGCTGGCGCCCCAGATAAAGGCTGCACATTAGCGTATTTACAGTTAAAAAGTTTACAGGCTCGTTCGATACAAATGTTTTCAATAACATCTGTAAATTCTTGGCCACCATAGTAACGTTTGCCCGGTAATCCTTCAGAGTATTTATTGGTAAAAGAACTTCCCAAGGCTTCATGAGTGGCTTTAGAAACGTAATTTTCAGATGGAACTAATTCTAAACCATTGGCTTCGCGGTCTTCTTCTCCTCGGATAGCCGCCGCAATGGCTGGATCTTGAGCTTCGATAAAAGGAATTTGTTGAGCGGTAGACATTTTTAAGGGGGGATTAAGTTAAATAAAAAGACCGCCCCAGAATTCGAGGCGATCAGAAAAGACTGCGCAGAAAGACTATACTTCTTTTCGGCCTTTGCCAGAAGGTCTGCGAGCCGCAACTGGAGTGGATAAAATGTGGGTCATTTTTCGCTCCCAATGTACCGTAAATCCTCTGGTTGCGTCAAACAAATTACGTTTCAGTTTTAGAAATTTAGATTTCGAATCTCACTCCTCTCAAAAAAGTGCACCAGGATTTTTTCCAGCCAGATTTTATCGGTCTCATTAAAAGACGCTTTTTCGGTACTATCAACATCGAAAACCGCTATTAAGTTTTTTTGAGGATCAAAAACCGGCACTACAATTTCTGAATTTGAGGCGCTATCGCAGGCAATATGCCCCGGAAAAGCGTGCACATCTTCTACCAATTGTGTTTCACGTGTCTTGGCAGAAGCACCACACACGCCTTTACCAAAATCAATATGCAAACAACCAAGAGTACCTTGGTAAGGCCCCACAATTAATTTTTGTGGTTCTGACACCAAATAAAATCCGACCCAAAAGTAATACGGAAAATTTGTTTTCAGCACGCAATTAATCGTACTCATTTTAGTGATCCAGTTATCTTCGGTTTTCAGTAGATTTTGTAACTGCTTAAAAGAGAGTTCGTAAGCTTTAGTTTTAGAAAAAGTCATAGTTATAAAAAGTTAAAAAAATAATAAATTAAGAAAGAACGGCCAGCAAACGACGAGCCACCTCTTGGTGATAAAAATTAGCCGAATGCAGGCGCACTCCTAGTTTCGCAGCTAGGGCCTCACCCCCTAAATCGGCTTCTGGTAACAATCCGCCCGCAATACCAATCGCTCCCGCTTGTGGAATAATTTTTCCCGTTTCGTTGTGCAATAAACCATTCCGATCAACGGCGTATTCGCCCTTACTGAGCTTCGGATTTATTGGTTCACCAGCCGCATCAAATAAGGGGATTTGATTCGCCATTAAACCCGTCGCCCAAATAAGATGTTCCGGGGCTTCATAAGCCGCGTTTGCTTGAGAAACAATTTCAAATGGCGACGAAAAGTTATGAGCTTCAGCTTGGATACGTCTTCCAATTTCCCCCGCTTTACCTCGAGCGCCCGTATACCGAAAGGCGCGATTCGTTTGGGGGCACACTTCAGATTCTGCAAAATATTGCTGACTCGCTTTATCCCTAAAAAGCAACTTCGAGCCACTTTCAACCGTCTCAATTTGGCTTTCAGCGCGAAAGGTCTTTATGGGTTGGCCGTTGGTATAAATCTTAAATGAATTTGGTCGTAAATCACGGCCTTGAAATTCTAAATTTTCCACCAACAAAGCCAGGCAAAGAAGACCAGAGTGACCAGCCCCGACAATGCCTAAATCTTTGCCTGAAGTGTATTTATCAATTAAATCCGCCAAAGCTTCTTCATTAAAAATTGCTTCTGCCAACGTAAAGCGATCGGCCTCCCAAGTACTGGGTGGAAGTTTGGCTTGAGCGCCCGTGGCAAGAATTAAGTTTTTAACCCGATGTTTTTCGGCTTTCTCAGTAACAATATCCCAAGCAAGACCATCAGGCTCTTCAACCATTTGCGCACAAGCAATTCTGGTTTCGGTAATGACTTGGCTAGGTGAATTATCGACTTCCCAAGTGGCTTTTAAAACCCGGCCCACTTGGTTATAAAATTTTGCCACCACTAGCAATGGAACCGTAACCGCCTCTGGGTCATCAATATATTGCTGTAACTGTTTGCCTTCTGGCGTGTTCAGACTTTCGGCTAAGGGTGAATTTGGAGAAATGGTTAAAAACTCCGAAGGTAAAGAGTTACTTGGAATACCATTGTAGTTTCCCAAATTTCCACCCCCCAAAGTGGTCTCGTCGCCTTTTTCAAAAATTAAAACGCCCCGGTGTGATAAATCATTAAAACTTTCTAAATCTGGTTGCGAAACCGGCAAAGCAATGCCGCCGGTTCCTCCTCCTATAATGCCGAATTCGGCTGCGTATTTCATGTTGTAAATTAAGCTTAAATATTAAAAAAATCCCCAGCTTCAGAGGCCGGGGAAAACTTAAATTGAAATTAATAATGTATCTCAATTTAGGCTCACCGCGACCACCGAAACTTTCATTTCGGTTCGCATCAAGGCCTGCATCATTAAAAAATTAAAGTACATTTGTGGGTTTATTGATTAAAGAGTGCCAGCGGATTTTCCGGATCAACACCTTTCATGTATTTTCGATGTCTGTCGTAACTGGTAAGTTTTAAAACCGAGCTCACCCAACGGTGAATTAAAGCCGTTCCAGGAGCTTTCCAGGTCACTTTAACCTCTGGCTCAATTTCACCATAAAATTCTCTTCTAGCCCGCGAACCAACCACGCCAGAGGCGGTAAATTCCCTTAAAAGCAACTCGCCTTCAGGTGTCAAAAATGTGGGAAATGTCGGTTCGGCTAATTTACCCTCTTTAAATAAATTCAAGTCCCGTAAATACTCTTTAAGTAAACCCAAAGAATCATATTCAGAGTGAGTTTGAATCCCTACAAAATTCATTTTTGGATCCGTCGCCGCTCCAACCGATTGGCGCACATTTTCAGCTTGGTTGAGTACTATAAAACCCGCTTGTTCCGCTTGTTCGGCGCTAATGTCTCCCCAACGCGAAGAAAGGGCATTAAAGTTTGTGTCACCACCACGTGTTAACACGTGCTTTCGAGCAGATTTTGGGACAAAGTGAGGAATTACTCCCCAGTTTTTTTCATCTCCATTCTCCGGCACCCCGAGTGTTCTTTGCACTCCATATTTTGTCTCTAACAGCGTGTGAAAAGCAAAACAAGAGAATAACCCCGAGGTTACTGGCCCCTCTTCAATAGCCTTAACAAGCTTTTGAAAATCTGGTAAATAGGGCACCTCATTTAAAGTTTTGAAATCATGTTCGGTATTAGCACCCGTAAAAATTAAAGCATCCAAACCTTCATCTAAAACCGCATCAACTCGTCGTCCAAATTGAGCCGCATGTTCGGCCGCTTTTCCGGCTCTCACAACCCCTTCTAGATTTACATAATGCAGGTGAATTTGTAAGGATTGATCCGCTAAATTTATTAACTGAGCCCAGTCTTTAATCGTTTGGAAATAAGCACTATCAGGCATCAAATTTACTAAACCAAAATGTAATTCCCGAAAGCGGGCCGTTTCCCCACGTGCTTTATCTTCCACTCCTGGCAATCCATCTAAGGTTTTATCTCCTAAGTAATTAATTAACGACATATTCTAGTTTTAAATAATAAAAAAACCGCCTAGAGCAGGCGGTTTAATGTTTAAAGCTTTATTTTTTAGCTACACACTAATCCGACTACCCTTTTGCAAGAGCATCATCATAGCCATAGCCATCAATAAATAATTCACGAGCACAATGTAATCAGATTCTTTACAATCGTCAAATTGCATTTTATCCATCTAGCGGTATTAACTCACTAATGAATGGCGAAAAAGGCTTTATGGAAAAAGGGTTAGCCGATCTTTTAGGATTTATTTTACCAGAAGAAAACAAAGAAGCTAAGGTAAATTTAATAGCCGAAGTAGTACGGGCCTGCCAAGAAGTTATTGAACAATCTGATAAAGATATTTGTGTCATTACCCGTGGTGGGTCGACCCAAACACTTCTCAAGTTTAGTAAAATTAATACCCTGTGACGCGATGAATAAAAGAACCAGAACCCATTCCAACCCACTGGCGAATCTGCAAGAAATACACTTTGAAGGTTTTGGAAACGATAACCCAATATTTGTCGATGTAGGTGCGTTTAAGGGGGAATTTATGGAAAAACTAGCTGAAAAATTCCCGAATCATAATTTTATTTGTTTTGAAATACGCACTCCAATCGCGGAAGCGTTAAAAGAAAAGTTTAAAGATAAGCCTAATTTTAGAGTCTTTGAAGGTGACGCCGCCCGCAACTTTAAAAATATTCTAGAACCGTGTCTCAATGAGGGCGCTTCCATTGAACAAATTTTTGTAAATTTCCCTGACCCGTGGTTTAAAGACCGCCATAAAAAGCGCCGTTTTATCACCACCAAGTTTTGCAATGATCTGGCACAATGGTTTCCAGCCAAAACCGAGATTGTATTTCAAACCGATCAACAATTCTTATTTGAAGAAACACTCGAATACTTAAAAGAAACACCATACAAAGGCATTAATCAATTTGAAGGCTCTGTGCATGGCATTCCCACCGACTGGGAAACAGCTAAACTGGCAAAAGGGGAAAAAATCTGGCGCATGAAATTTACGCGTTAGCTTTATTAATAAAATATGAAAAAAGCTTAGGGGTTAGCTGGGTTCCCTAAGCTTTTTTAAGTTCCTTATTAAAAGGGGAAAACATCTCCCCTTCGGCTCTATCGCGCCACCCCTTCAAATCGAGCGTCACGAATAACAATGACTTTTACTTGCCCAGGGTATTGCATTCCTTGTTCAACTTTTTGGGCAATTTCTAAGGCTAGTTTTTCCGATTCAACGTCTGTTACTTCTTGCGAATTAACAAACACACGAACTTCTCGTCCGGCTTGAATCGCAAACACCTTCTCAACGCCTTTAAATGAACCCGCAATAGCCTCTAGCTCTTTCAAACGTTTAATGTACTTCTCCATGGTTTCACGTCGCGCTCCTGGGCGTGAAGCCGAGATAGCATCAGCCGCTTGAAGAATTCGTGCTTCAAGAGATTCGTAAGGGAAATCTTCGTGATGAGATTTCATGGCCGTGACCACTGGTTCTTCAATTCCAAATTTTTGTAGAATTTCCATCCCAATAACCGCGTGTCCACCTTCAACTTCATGTGAAACGGCTTTACCAATGTCATGTAGAAGACCCGCTTTTTTAAGCATTTCTGCATCGGCTCCTGGTAGATAGTGCGCAATCCCTTCGGCCAAGTAAGCCACTTCAATGGAATGTTGTAAAACATTCTGCCCGTAAGAACTTCTGAATCGCAGTTTTCCAACAAGTTTTAAAATCGCTTCTGGTAGGCCAGAAACGCCTAATTCAAGCGCCGCTTTTTGCCCAATTTCAATCAACAGCTTTTCACCTTTACTTTCAGCTGCTTGCACCGCTTCTTCAATCTTAGAAGGATGAATTCGACCATCTTTCACCAAATTCTCTAAAGCGATTTTGGCAATAAAACGTCGGAAAGTGTCGTAAGACGATAGGGTGATCGTTCCCGGGGTATCATCGACAATTACATCAACACCCGTCAGCATTTCAAAGGCATTAATATTACGTCCTTCTCGACCAATAATTTTCCCCTTAATATCGTCTGAATCGATTTTAACCACCGTTACCGTAGACTCTGAAGTTACGTTTGAGGCAAATCTTTGAATCGACTGTACGATAATGTTTGAACCTTCTTCGTCAGCCGCCTTTTCAATCGACTCAATCTTACGTCGCATAGAGTCCGCGAGCTCTAGTTCACATTGCTCTTCAATTCGAGCCAAAAGTAAATCTTTTGCTTCTTCTTTCTTCAGTTGAGCAATTTTCTCAAGCTCTTTATTTTGAGCATCTAAACGAGATTGTAATTCCTCTTTTTTAACGTCTAAGTCTTTTACAGACTGTTGATACTCTTCTCTCGCTTTTTCGGCTTTCTCTACTTTTACTTCTAGTTGTTCTTCTTTACGCACTAAACGCTCATCGGCTTGCTCTTGCAAACGCTGTAAACGCTCTCGCATTTGATTTTCTTCACGCTTGGCCGTTTCTTTTAGCTGATCAGAGTACTTTCTTCCATCATCTAAAATTCGTTCCGCTTCGGTTTCTGCATTTCTACGAATTCGCTCAGCTTCGCCTTTAGCGGTTTCTTCGAGCAATTTGGCTCGTGGTCGTACAAATAGGTACGAGACCACAGCGCCCAGGGCTACGCCCCCCAAGGCCAAAATAATATATAAAATGTCCATAGCTTAAAATAGGATTAATGAATGAAACGCTTTCAAACTCATCTGTTTTAACTTCAACTTTAGATTTTCCAGACACATAAAAGCCTATCACATCGTAAAAACGAGCCATAAGGCGGGTTAAAAAATCTATAAACTGACGAATTAAAATCATCTCAAAAGTAGTCTACCAAAGGGCGGACAAAAGTCAATCTCTGGCACTATTCCGCCAATTTTTAACGACAATTTCGACACGTTCCCAAGAAGCCTAAATGAACTTTCTTAAGCAAGAATTGTTTTTCACGCGCTAGCTGGTCTGAAATCGCCTCGTGATAATCCAGAAAAATCTCCTCTGCACTGCCACAACTCTCGCATATCAAAAAATGATGCGACTCGGTTTGATTGTCGCAATCAGAACAAAGACGCCATTTCCCCTGAAATTCGTGCACTAAACGTACTTCCTGCAACTTTTCTAGCACGCGGTAAATAGTAGTTACATCAAGCGTGTGACCTAAGATTTTTTCGATTTCATGCGCCGATAAAAAGTAGTCATGAGACTCAAGTATCCGTAACACTTCACGAACCCCAAGAGTCACTCTCCAACGGCGAGCAGTAAAGGCAGCTTCGACAGGGGCTAAATTTTGATTCATATTCCCAAGCATAGTACTCATAAACAAAAGGGGAGGCTAGTCAGTCTCGCTAGACTTTTGCACTCAATGGCGGATAAGTGACACTCTAAATTAATACGCTTAAGCAAAGAACGAAGTTAATCTTTCTGAATCATAGAGAAGCAATAATCCAATCACTATCAATATCACGCCACCCACTAAATTAGCCATTTGCGTAATTTTTGGACTAAACACCTTCAATGACATGGTTTTAATAGCAATCGTAAACACGACTAAATCATCTAAAATATAAGCAAAATCGTAGATCAAAATGGCTGAAATTTTTTGCCACCAATCTAGTTCTAATGCGACCAGCGTAGAGGTAAAAACCGTTGGTATGGCGAAAGAACACAAAAGCTCAAAGGCATTTACCGAAAAGGCCAACAATATCATTCCGGCAAGGACCAACCACAATTGTTCTCGTTCCAAGATTGCGCCAAGTTTTTGGTGAAATTTTTTCTTACTCGCCGCATCTCGCACATCACACTCGATCCCTTTAGTTCGGTAGGTATAAACCGCCCAGCCACCTGCCGCAATCGACATTAAACCAATCAACATAAACACATAAGTCATTGATTTAGTAGCAATCATCGTTGTGATAGCCTGAAATCCAATCAAATAGGTAAACAAAGCGGCCAAATATATAAGCCCAGAGCTCGCAATAAAAACACCGCCGATTAACCAACGCTTACGCTGATCTTCCATGGTTAACAGGAAGCCTAGTAAAATAAACAAAGTCCACATGGCACAAGGATTGAAACCATCAATCAGCCCCAAAACCAAACTCATCAAAGGCCAAGAGTAATCAAGAAACCCACTCCACCAAGCTTCAGATGAAGATTGAGCAAAGGCCAAAGCCGGCCACAAAAAACCGAAAGCTAGGGCAAATAAACTTTTCATAAAACGAGGTTTAAGATTTTTTTCCTAAAAAGGCAATCCCTCCAGCCAGACCAATCCCTCCTAAAACAATTAAGATCAAAATAATGTCTAGACCTTTCGATTCCTCTTCTTGAATTTCAATCGTAGATACATCCACCGCTGGAGGTCCGTAATTAGCCTCCATGGCCGCCAAAATGTGATCTGGCGCAAATCCAGTAATAAGCTGATCGCCAATTACATTTGATGGCACACCAGATGGCGTTTCACCGATTTCGGCTAATCGTGTTGCCCATAAAGCTTGATTTTCAGTGTCATGCCAAACTTCATATTCATTGATCACAATATCTGGGTAAGCTTCTCGTAAAGTTGGCAGCCACTTTCTTTGGTTTTGACAATGAGGACATTCACGTCCGTGGAAAAAGTCTAAAGTAGGAATCTGTTGCGCAGAAACCGTAAAGTTAAGGGCCACAAAGCCAAAAATTGAAAGCAATCCGTATTGTAATAATTTCATCATCGACACTTTAAAGACCGAATTCAATTTCGCAAATCAATTGCGGCTCCCTTAAATATAACCATAATAAATTTTAGATGCTCACTTTTAAAAACGTTAGTCTAAAAATAGGCAAATCAAACGTTCTCTCAGAACTTGATTTCAGTGTTAAGCCAGGCGAAATTGTCGCTGTACTAGGAGCTTCTGGAGCTGGGAAATCTTCTTTGTTTAGCCTATTAATTGGTGAAAAAAAGCCCAGCAGCGGTGAGATTTTATTAGATGAAATATCGCTTGGCGATTTGTCATTTACCAGTGTGCAACAATACCGACGCCAAATCGGCATTATTTTCCAAGACTTTAGACTGTTACCCCAAAAAACTGTTTTTGAAAACATCGCCTTTGCCCTAGAAATTTGCGGTAAGGCAAACCAAGTACGCAACCGAGTACCAGAGTTACTTAAATTAGTAGGACTCGAGAACAAGCAAGACCGATTTCCAAGAGAACTGTCTGGCGGAGAAAGACAAAGGGTGTCTATCGCACGTTCGCTGGCCCACAACCCCAAGATGCTTATTGCCGATGAGGCCACGGGGAACTTAGATCCGAAAAACTCCAGAGAAATTTCCGAGCTCCTGCTTTACTTAAACCAAAAAACGAATTTAACACTTCTTTTTGCGACTCATGATCCGGTTATGGTGCAAAAGCTAAATCCACGTGTTATTCGCTTAGAAGCAGGGCGAATACGGTTTGATAAACAGACTTGCGCACTCTCCGAAGCGTTTGCAGATCTATTATAAAAAGTTTGACAAGTAAGTGACAAATCCTTAAATTTTTGACTAGTAAGTTAGTTGTGTTTTATTTTATTTAGAGTCCTTAATGACGCAAAAACAAATCGTTGATGTTAACTTTTCCGAGCTGATGTCTCGGCTACTTGATCTCTTGAGTCCAAAAGAGAGAGATGTGGTAGAGCGACGTTTTTCGCTTGGCGGAAATAAAAAAGAAACCCTAGATAAAATTGGTAAAAGCTATTCTATCACTCGTGAAAGAGTGCGACAGATTGAGGCGGTAGCGATTAAAAAGCTGGCTCGTATTTCAATGGATCCGTCAATGAGACAGATTCACAATTTGGCCTACGAAATTTTATGCGATCACGGTCGTGTTATGGCCGAAGACCAACTAGTTTCTGAAATGCTCAAAAACATGGCGAATGCCAAGAAATTAGACACAAATGCTATTAAATTAGCGATGCGCGTTTCAGACCGCATGACAAAACAAGAGAAAAATCAATTTTACCGACCGTTCTGGAGAACGTCAGAACTTTCGTTGATGGATGTTAAAACAGTTATCAAAGGCATTCAAAAGATTATGCGAAAGCAAGGCGACGTAATGAATGTTGAAGATATTACCGAAAAACTTGAAGGCAAGTACCCACAAGAAATGGTGAACTCTGTATTATACGTTGACTGGAGTTTTAAACGGATTGATGATCAATGGGGCTTAACCACATGGCGTCACATCAATCCTCGATCTATTAAAGATAAAATTACTATTGTGTTTAAAAACACGGGTAAACCACTCCACTTTACTGAAATTGTAAATCACGTTTTAAGTGATTTCGATGCTAAGAAAATGGTAACGCACCAAGCGATTCATAATGAACTGATTCGTCACGATGAATTCGTGCTAGTTGGCCGTGGAGTTTACGCTCTTTCTGAGTGGGGTCTTCCATCAGGAACGGTTTGTGATCTAATCAAACAAGTGCTTGAAGAAAACGGAGAGCCAATGAAACGACAAGAAATTATCAACTCAGTACTTAAAAAACGAGATATTCGAGTTGGTACAATCTCACTAAATCTTCAGAAGTATCCTTTCTTCCGACGAGTGGGACGAGCGGTTTACGAATACGCTGGTGAACTAGACAATCGTCGACGTCATAAAAAAGCTCAAGCCAAAAAAGCCGCTAAAGCCGAGTAAAGGGCGGTTCTATCAAAGATTCATTACTAAAGCGGCGTTTTACTAAAACGCCGTTTTCTTGTAGTAGTTGTTTATGATGGAGCAAACCAACCACCACAAACATCATCATGCCCACCATAGGGAGTGCAAAAGAGACATAACCAAACTCTAGCAAAGAATTATAGATTCCATGTAAAACCATTGCCAGTAAAACACCTTCCATCATCTTTTGTTCGTGAAACAGCACTTCCCCTTTTAAATGGATGATTTGATGTATCTTTTCCATAATTGGATGACGATTTTCTAGGACTTCGCGCTGATAGATATTATTCGCAAATTTAGCCACACCATAGAAGTAACCTAAGATAGCTGAAAAGCTAACATGCGCTCCTACCGATACCAGTGATCGAAGGGCCACAAGCATCATAAACTCAGGCCAAGAGAACAAACTCATTCCGCTGATATTTGTGAAGTATTGAAGATTTTCTACAAAAGCAAAACCTAAGGCTACCACAATCGAAAACTGAATCGCCTCGCCAACAGAATGTATTTTTTCTTCATTGGAAAATCTTAACACCAGGTGCTTGGTAAATTCTTCAAGTATTCCAACAATCATAAAGAGCCAAACTTTTTCATGCATTGAAAGCGTTCCCGCAAACGCGACTAATCCACAGATAATTCCAACGGATATAAAGAAGAAGGGCGCTTCTAAAATCTTTCGGAACTTACGCCTAAATACCACGAAACTATTATCTCCGGTCATGGTTTCAAGCACCATCATTATCAAAGCGACAAAGGTAAAAATACCAAAAACAACCATTACTGTAGCCGTAATATATGCCAGCAGTGCACTAGCGCTATTGGAAGAGACGAGGTCTCCCAAATAAACAAATAAGTTTGTATGCGCTAAAAAAACAACGCCTTGATCCCAATATTTTTCATAGAGCTTAATCGGTAATACCGATAACATTCCGGCAATAAAAGTCAGCACTAAATAGTGCTTATTCTTCGGTAAATTATTTCGGAAGAAGAACAGCCAAAGCAAAATAGGCAGCAAAGAAATAGTGCCAAAAAACAACCAATTTTGCGTTAAACTCTCAAACAAACTCATATAATTTTAAATTGAATAATTATTACATTATACAATTTTTTTAAATAAAAGCAATAAATCAAAAGTGTTCGTTGCAAACTGGCTCAGTTTCTTTAAGATTGGCTCACTTAAAACCTTTAAAGATATGGCCCTTTCACCATTAGATGACCGGTACGCAAAAAAAGTAGAAATTCTAAACTCAATTTTTTCTGAATTTGGACTGATGAAATTTCGAACCATTGTTGAAATTCAATGGCTCTTGGCTTTATGTGAGAAAGGCATTGCCCCTAAGCTTCCGGAAGACGTAAAAATCGGTTTAGAAACTTTATGTGATAATTTTACAGCCGAAGAATACGCGGCCATAAAAGTATTTGAAGCCACGACAAACCACGATGTTAAAGCGGTTGAGTACTTCATCCGTGAGCTAGTTCCACAAAGTCATTGGAGCTGGATCCACTTTGCCTGTACCAGCGAAGATATCAACAACCTATCCTACGGCTTAATGCTGAGTCATGGACGAGAGGCCGTTCTTTGCGTGGTTGATAACTTGTTAGAAGACTTAAAACAAAAAAGTATAGACTGGAAAGCGATCCCAATGCTTTGTCGAACCCACGGACAAACAGCTACACCATCAACTATGGGAAAAGAATGGGCCGTCTTCTGGGATAGAGCTCAAACGATCAGCCAAAGCATTGAAGGCGTACCAATTACCGGAAAAATTAATGGGGCCACCGGAACTTATTCTGCCCACGTAGCGGCCAAGGCAGATATTGATTGGATTGAATTTAGCCACGATTTTGTAACCGAAAGACTCGGACTTACCTGGAATGCGCTTACCACCCAAATTGAACCACACGATCAGCAAGCCTTACTGTTAAATGAAATGAGTCGCCTCAGTAATGTCTTAATCGATTTGTGTCGTGACGTATGGGGTTACATTTCTTTAGGCTATTTTGGCCAAAGAACCGTCGCTGGAGAAGTAGGCTCTTCCACTATGCCGCATAAGGTTAACCCAATTGACTTTGAAAATGCAGAAGGGAACTTCAAGTTGGCTCGAGGTCTTGCCAGAACGTTGAGCGACGAGTTACCCGTTTCCCGTTGGCAACGTGATTTAACGGACTCAACGCTGCAAAGAAATTTTGGAATTGTGTTTGGCCATTTTTATTTAGCCCTTAAATCTCTGCAAAAAGGTTTAGGAAAGTTAGAACTTAAAGAAGAGAAACTAGCGGCCGATCTAGAATCAGCTCCAGAGGTTCTAACCGAAGCCGTTCAAACCGTTTTAAGAGCTTATGGTCACCATGATGCCTATGAACAATTAAAAAACTTCTCCCGCGGGCAAGCGCTTAATTTAGAACAAGTTTATGAATTTGTTGACCAGTCAGACCTGCCAGATGAAGAAAAAGCGAAACTAAAAAAACTAATTCCGGCCACTTATACCGGCTTGGCTGAGGCCTTGGTTGATAAATTTGTCGTTTAATAATGATTTTTATAGGCCTTGGCTCTTCTGTTGGGGACGCTCAGGCTTACTTTGACCAAGCCCAAAAATTATTAAAAATTTCGAGCATTGAGGTTTTACAGCAATCAAAGCCACTTAGAAATCCTCCCCAAGGCGGTGTGGCCAAAAATGAATTTACAAACGCGGTTTGGGAAATTGCATTCCCTGAAACCAAATGGGAAAAAATAAACTGGATATTACTGCCAAAATGGCGTCGCGAAAAACTAAAAGCTTTAAAACTTTTAAAAATACTACAATCTTGCGAAAACGTGTGTGCGCGTTCTAGAGAAAAGAGATGGGACGACAGAACCTTAGATTTAGATATCTTAATGTTCCATGCTATTAGGATTAATAGCCATCACTTAACGATTCCTCATCCATTAATCCCAGAGCGAAACTTTGTACTATTGCCGTGGCAAGAATTAGTCGACAAAAACTTTGAAATCCCTAAGTTCGGAAAGATCAGTGACCTGATACAACGCTTAAACGATTAAATCATGACCACAGAAGAAGCCATTCGCGCCATCCTAAAAAACATAGGAGAAGATCCAGACCGAGAAGGTTTACTGGAGACGCCTAAGCGAGTAGCTAAAGCGCACTCGGAACTATTTTCTGGCTACACGGTAGACGCGAGTAAGCTGTTAAAAACATTCACCAACGAAGGTTATGATGAAATGATTGTGGTGAAAGACATTGAGTACTATTCAAACTGTGAGCATCACATGTTACCTTTTTTTGGAAAAGCCCATGTCGCTTATATTCCGGATAAAAAAATCACCGGACTTTCAAAACTACCAAGGCTGGTAGAAGTTTTCGCCAGAAGACTGCAAAACCAAGAACGTTTAACCGTACAAGTGGCCAATACTTTAATGGAAAGTTTGAGCCCAATCGGAGTGGCCGTTCAATTTTCGGGTCTGCATATGTGTATGTGTAGCCGAGGGGTTGGACAATCAAAATCAGAAACTATATCTACCTGTTTTAAAGGAAAATTTAAAGAAGATCCAAGCCTACGAGCTGATTTTTTCAATCAAATAAAAACCAGCTAAAGCTGTAGTCGCGGCAGGGCTTCAATATATTGAACCGCCGCTTTCGATTTTTGTTCTGACTGCATTTGCCAATAAGCGGCCGCTCCGATCATGGCGGCATTATCGGTAGAATATTCTATTTTAACGGGGGTTTTTAAATTAATGCCATACTTATGCATAAACACTGAAAACACTTTATTTAAGTATTTATTAGCCGACACTCCACCGACAAAATAAAAAGATTTAACTTCTGGGTAGCGCTCTAGAACCGTTTGGAATTTTTTTAAAAATATACGACCGCAGGTTTCTTCAAAGCTGGCACAAACATCATTAATAAATTTATCGCTGAGCAAGCCTTTTTCATTTTCTTCCAATTCAATTAATCGTCTAACCGCCGACTTGACGCCCGAGAATGATAAATCAAGACTGTTTTTTCCTAGATTGGGAATGGGAAAATTATATTTTTTTCGATCGCCCGTTTCAGCTCTTTTGGAAATCAATGGCCCCCCTGGGTATCCCAAATTTAGCATCTTAGCCACTTTATCAAAAGCCTCTCCAACCGCATCATCTAAACTTCCGCCAAGTTTTTGCCAGGTTAACGCATTTTTCCATAAATAAAATTCAGTGTGTCCACCAGAAGCCGTTAAGACCAAAGCCGGAAACTCAATATCACTCGATTCTCGCTCTAAAAAAACCGAACATAAATGCCCGTAAACATGATGAACCGGTATTAAGGGTAAACCGTAAAGCAAAGATAAAAAACTAGCGGCCGTGGTGCCACTCAAAAGAGATGTCTGAAGCCCTGGCCCTTGCGTCACAGCAATAGCATCTATCTCAGTTATTTCTATTTTAGCCTGATTTAAGGCCTGCTCTAAAACCGGTCTCCAGGCTTCTGCATGCAGCCGAGCGGCAATTTCAGGCACCACTCCCCCCCAGGCCTCATGTTCAAGCTGTGAAACCCGCACGGAGCTTAAAACCCGACAACCATTTTCAATAATGGCGACCGCCGTATCATCACACGAAGTTTCAAAGGCAAGAATTTTCATATTCTTTCAAAGCGTAGCTAGATTAAGGCAAAAAAAAAGAGCCAACTTTAAAGCTGACTCTCTATTTTTAATTTAGAAAATGATTAAATCATTACCTCAATCACGTAGTCTTTTCGAAAACGCTTATAAAGAATTTTCTCCGCCATCACTTTCATCGCAGACTCTAAACCTTTTTCAGGTCGAGCTGAATCATATTGACGAGTCCAAACATCTCGAAGCTCTTTTTCTAGTAACTGGAAAATTTCATTTTTTGGATCGGTAAACTGAAAACCACGAGCGCGCAGCTCCATATTTTTAATTTTTCCTTTTTCGTGTTCTACATTCACAATAATAATCCCCGTTTCCGAAATATCTTGTCGATCTTTCAGCACACTTTCTTGTACTTTTTCACCATTTTGAATTAACACATTTTTTTGTGGAATAGCTTCTTTCTCGGTCATCAAACGAACCCCTTTGGAAGTCACAACCGCACCACGCCCATTTTTCATCACAATTACGTTTTCTGGTTTGTAACCTAAGTCACGCACCACCATTTCACCATGACCTTTTCGCATATAAACTTCACCATGAATTGGAGCCATGTATTTAGGATTTAAAAGCGCACACATAAGCTTACACTCCTCGGCATTTCCATGCCCAGAAACATGCGTGTTCATATCTTTATGATCAATCACCTTGCAACCAATATCGGCTAAGTTGTTTAATACTGAAACCACCGCCATATCATTCCCAGGGATTGGAGAAGAGGCAAACACCACCGTATCTTCTTTGCGAAGTGTTACTTTTGGATGTGTACCAGCGGCCATTCGGGTTAAGGCGGCTAATGTTTCTCCTTGTGATCCCGTAGAAAGAATCATCACTTTACTTGGGTCCATTTTATCGGCCTTCGGGCTCATAATCTGCAAAGTCTTTTCTTTACACTTAAGGTAGTTCAATTTTCGAGCTACCGCGATATTTCGCTCCATTGACCGCCCCGATAAAAACACCGTTCTTCCATCGGCTTCAGCCGCTTCAACGGCTTTCGCAACTCGACCAATATTTGAGGCAAATGTCGCCATTAAAATACGGCCTTTGCTACTCTTAATAATCTTAGCAATATCTTCAGCAATCACTCTTTCTGAAATAGTGTGTCCTGATTTAAGAGAATTCGTTGAATCAATCATTCCGAGAACCACTCCACGTCTACCAATTTCGGCAATTCGGCCTAAATCAGCCGGCTGATCATCGGCTGGATTATGATCAAATTTAAAATCTGAGCTATCAACAATTGCCCCATAAGGCGTGTTAACCACGATTCCAACCCCGTCAGGAATTGAGTGGTTTACGTGGAAAAACTCAACTTCGAATTTTCCCGCTTTAATCTTAGATTTTGGCGTTATTTCGGTGATTTTAAGTTTGTTTCGATCTAAATGTTCATCGCACGTTAGTACTAAAAGTTCTTTCGTTAAACGGGTCGCAAATAAAGGTGGGTAACCTAAGTCTGGTAAAATATAAGGCGCGCCTCCAATATGATCCAAATGACCATGCGTATAGAAAACTCCTTTAATTTTATGCTTGTTTTTCACCAAATAAGTTAAATCTGGAACCACGGCATCGATACCTAAATGTTCTGGTGAGGCAAAAACAAGTCCCGTATCAATAATGATAATCGTGTCATCCCACTCAATAAACATCATGTTCATTCCGACTTGCTCCATTCCACCAATTGGAACCACTCTAATTTCGCCAGAAGGCGCAGACTTTATAAAGTTGGTTGGGTGAAATTTATCCCTTTTTTCAGCCGTTGGACGGTGAAAAGTTGGATCATTACTGGTTGGTTTAGCCGACAAATTTGGTCGTCTAAAACCACCGCCTCCGCCGCCACTTTTATTACCGTTTCCGTTTTGGTTGCGGTTGTTGTTCGGGCGAGGTTTGCGATCAGCGTTATTATTTTGCGGAGTTGTATCGGTTGTTTTTTCGGTGTTAGTCGAAGTGGTTTCGTTTTTTTCAGCGGGCTTTGCTGCTGGGGCTGCAGTGGTTTTCTTTTTTCCAAAAAGTCCTTCTTTGTTCAGCCAATTTCCTAGTTTGTCTTCTGACATCTTATAAATGTATTAGTAAATTTTGATTTATAGTGTCTCGGGCTTACAAATTAATTTTTCCTTTAGGCTTCCCTTTTACGTTTTAAGGAAGTTTGAATTTTAAATCTGTTCAGCTCTTTGAGCACTTTTGTCTGCACTTTGGCAGAATGTTTGAGAATGGGTGCGCCCTGCTAAGCAAGACTGCTAAACCGAAATTCTCTATTTAAATCTGGTCTAGTGTAGGGCAATTGAAGGCATAAGTCAAACAAGCTCCACCATTAGAACTGGTAATGCGTCTTAAAATGTGTCGGTTTTATCCCAGTTTTCCGGCTGACTCTAAAGCGTATAATTCACTATTACCGCCTACAAAGTTTCCATCTAAAAAAATCATAGGAACTGTCGGATAGCCACCAACCGAATCAGAGATTTTTTTTCTTAACCCAGGGTTTTTTGAAATGTCATGATCTTCAAATTCAATCCCTTTAATGTGCAAAAGGTCTTTTGCCATAATGCAGTAAGGACAAGTTGGTTTCGTATAAAGCACGGCTTTCATATTAAAAATAAATTAAAAATCGTTACATATGACTAAGCCTGGAGCGGCAGGAAGAAGTTCCGGAGCACTACATTTATCGGATTTGCAGCCCGCCGCTTTACAGCCTGATTGAGCACTAGTGTAACATCTATTTTCGCCTTCAATATGCAAACAGAAAACCGTCGGGGGATTTTGCGCATCTTCATTCGAGTTAATTTCCCACACAATATAATCTGGTTCGTTTAATGTAGTATTGCTAGATTCACTCATTGAAGGGGATTGTGCGCAAGCACTTAAGCCTAAACTCAATCCCAACAATAAGTAATTTTTCATAAATTAAAGTTTTTCAACCAGTTCTACTAAACGACTTGAATATCCCCATTCGTTATCGTACCAAGCTAAAACTTTCACCAAATCACCCATCACCATAGTTTCAGCCGCATCTACAATCGAAGATCTAGAATCTTGCTTGTAATCACTTGAAACTAAAGGACGAGTCTCAAATCCTAGGATATGAGGCATTTTATCCGAAGCTGCCTTTAAGGCCGCATTCACTTCTTCCGCCGTGGCTCGCTTTTTAACCTGAACGGTTAGATCAACCAGTGATACGGTTGGAGTCGGAACCCGAACCGAAGTTCCAGTCATTTTTCCTTTTAATTCTGGAATTACCAAAGCTACAGCTTTAGCGGCACCGGTTGAAGTTGGGATAATATTTAAAGCCGCTGCTCGAGCGCGACGTAAATCACTATGACCCACATCTAAAATTCGTTGATCATTGGTGTAAGAATGGATTGTAGTCATTAACCCCGCTTCAATACCAAAGCTATCATTAAGTACTTTAGCTACCGGAGCTAAACAATTTGTCGTACAAGAAGCACAAGAAAGAAGAGTTTCTTTACCCGTGATTGAATCACAATTAACCCCAATTACGAAGGTAGAAAATCCGTCCCCTTTTGCCGGAGCCGAAAGCACTACTTTTTTAGCTCCTTGATCAATATGAGGCTGCGCGGTTTCAACGGTTCTAAAAACCCCCGTACATTCAAGCACGACGTCGATTTCTAGTTCTTTCCAAGGGAGTTCAGTGATGCTACGAGAACCAAAACTTCGAATCCGATCATCACCAACCTGTAAAAATTCTTTCCCCTCTTCTTCAACGACTGAAACTTCTTTCCCTAGTCGCCCAAAGTTACTATCAAATTGAAACAGCAGCGCTGTTTGTTCTGATGGAGAAGGATCATTAATCGCTACTAATTCAAGGGTGTCTCGATGATCGGCCAGAATTATTCGAGCCGCAGCTCGTCCAATTCGTCCAAATCCGTTAATGGCCACGCGTTTTTTCATGTGTATTTTGAAGATAAAATTCTGCCGTATTATACCCGAATTCAGCCTTTATGTGAACCCAAAACTTTGACATTTAACCGAGTAAAATTTAATCTTTTATTCGATGTTAAACTGCACCACCACCACGCTGACCCGTAAAACCGAATAAACGGCAGGTTTTGGTGACTTATATTTTACCCCAATGCTCCTGCCAAAAACTGCTGGAGACTTCTTTAATTGAAAAATCCTATGAACGCTTCTGAATTAACCCTTGAAGAACGACGCCGTCATACCGGCTCCCATGTCTTATCTTACGCCGTCGGAATGGCCTTCAAAGACGTTAAAAGAGGTGTAGGACCACATACAGAAACGGGTTTTTACCAAGATTTTGATTTTGGCGACCAAGACGTTTCAGACAAAGATTTTAAAGCAATCGAAAAAAAGATGCGCTGGATTGTAAACAAAGACTTTAAAGTTGTACGTGAAGAAAAAACACCAGCCGAAGCTCGCGAGTATTTTGCCAATGATGAATATAAACTCGAACTTATCGACGAAATTGAGGCTCGGGGAGAAACGCTTACTTTTCATAATTTTGTAAATGAAGGTGGTGAACCGGTCTATCAAGACTTATGTATGGGCGGACATTTAAACTCAACCGGTGAACTAGGGGTTTTCAAGCTGACTAAAATGGCCGGCGCTTACTGGCGCGGTTATAGCGACCGCACCATGATGAATCGAATCTATGGTGTGGCTTTTAAAGACGAAGCCGAACTTAAAGCCTATCAAGAATTATTAGAAGAAGCGGCCAAACGCGACCACCGTAAACTTGGAGCGGAACTAGATTTATTCACTTTTTCTGAAAAAGTTGGTTCTGGTTTGCCGCTTTTTACGCCAAAAGGGGCCTTTATGCGCAACCAAATCAAAAACACAATTATGGATATTCAAGGCCAGTATGGCTTTGAAGAAGTGTATATTCCTCATATTACTAAAAAAGAGCTGTACGAAACCTCAGGGCATTGGGATAAATTTAAAGACGACTTATTCCACGTAAAGGGCAAAGGCGATACTGAGTTTGTGATGAAGCCAATGAACTGTCCGCATCACACTCAAATCTACGCTTCACAAATGCGTTCTTACCGAGATTTACCGATTCGTTACGCGGAAACCACCACCTGTTACCGTGATGAGCTACCGGGAGAACTACTTGGATTGAGCCGCGTTCGTGCCCTCACTCAAGATGATGGACATGTTTTTTGTACCAATGATCAAGTGGGTGAAGAAGTACAAAATTTAGTAAAAGTGGTTCGTGAGTTTTACACCAAATTAGGCATGTGGAGCGAAGATCAATTTTGGGTGAGTTTATCGGTTCGTGATATGGCTAATAAAGAGAAATATTTAGGGCAAGATGAACACTGGAGCCAAGCCGAAGATTTTTTAGAATCCGTAGCACAAGGCGAAAAATTACCTTACAAAAGAGTCGAAGGAGAGGCAGCCTTTTATGGACCAAAATTAGATTTTCAATTCAAAGATGCCATTGGCCGTGAATGGCAATTGGCTACCATTCAAATAGATTTTGTACAACCAGAACGGTTTGAGCTGGAGTACATTAATGCCAAAGGTGAAAAAGAACGTCCCGTTATGATTCACCGCGCCATTGCCGGAAGTCTAGAACGATTTATGAGTGTGATTATTGAACATTTTGCCGGCGCTTTCCCGGCTTGGCTCGCTCCAGTACAAGCTCATATTTTACCCGTAAACCAAGTGCACGAAGACTTTGCCTATAACTTAGCGGCTCAGTTAAAAGACGCTGGTGGAAGAGTAGAGGTTTACAATCCAACCGACAGTTTAGGCAAAAGAATTCGTAACTCTCAAACCAAGAAAATTCCATACACACTTGTTGTGGGAGATAACGAAATGAATTCAGGAAAAGTGAACGTCCGCTCTTACGGCAGTGAAAAAGAAGAAACCATGGGACTCGACCAATTTATTGAACGACTGAACGCTTAAATGCTGAATTCTATACCGGTACAGTGGCGAGGCTTTAGCCTGGCCGCTTTGGCCATGATTTCTTTTACCATTGGTTCACTTGGAACTAAGTTAGCCCTTAATGCCAGCGCTATAGATTTTTACAGTATAGCCATTTGGGGCTGGGGAAGTGGGATGGTCGCCGCTACGCTCTTTTTTTTCTTGCCCCTTAAAAGTCAACGAGAAGAATTGTTACCCGAATTAAAAAAACATAAACAATTCTTTGGAATTATTTCCGTTTTAACCCTTATTAACGGCTCCACTTGGTTTTATGGTATGTCGCAAATTAACGGCGGTGTAGTGGCTTTGCTCGATCAAAATGTGATTGTTTGGTCATTTTTACTAGGAGCATTATTTTTAGGGGAACGTTTTAGCTGGCGGCAACTCTCGGCTATTTCTATTACCATTCTAGGTCTTGTAATCATCTCCAATTTAAAAGGGGAAGTCACTCTTCTGGGTATTCTTTGCTTACTGACTTGTGGGCTTTCAATTTCACTACAAAGTTTACTGATTAAAAAATATAAACTGCCATTTAATGCCTTGGCATTAGCCTTTTGGCGGGGTTGGGCCATGGTCATATTTTCATTCCTCATTAGTTTATCACTCGGTATTTTTCAATCGCAAATTGAACTCTATGCCTTAATAACCGTGGGTGTGGCTCAATTTTTTGGGCTTTTTGTGGGTCGAGCCGCCTACATTAAAGCGCATGAGTTTTTACCCATGTCACATTTAAGTTTTTTGATGCTAGGAATCCCAATAATCGTGCTTCTAAGCAGTTTTGTCGTTTTAAATGAACCAGTCAGTCTGCAAAAAATCATCGGCGCTCTCGTCATGCTTTCTGGGCTTATTTGGTTTTTCACTCGAAAAGCGAAAAGAGCCAAACAAAAAAAAGCCGAACCACTCGTGTCCGGCTTAAACTAAACGCTGAAGTGTATTTACTTTAAAAAGGTAAGTCTTCTGGTTGAAGATCTTCTTGCGCTGGCGCTGGTTTAGCGGCTTTTGGCGCCTCTTCGCTATTTCCACCACTTGGTTTCCAGGTATCAACTTCTAAATAATGTGTCATTCCACCCGCTGATGGTTCTCGACGTTCTTTAACGTTCAAATTAATCCAACCATTACTTAAATTAGCCTGCATCTTTTCAAGATCTTCGGCTGTTAAGCTCAACTTCATTAGGTCACCATACTGTGTAGTTATTTTTTTTCCGTTACCGACATAAATTTTTTCTTCTGACATGAATATTTGGGGTTATTTCAGGATTCATAATATACAAAAATCTAAGTCTTACGAGAAACCTTTTTAATGTTTTTTTAATTTAAGTAGAGCTTTCTTTTTAAAATAATAAAAAAAAACCGATCTTAAGACCGGTTTTAGTTTTGAAGTTGAAATAAATTTCTTAGTAACGAGCCAAGTGAGCAAAAGCTTTATTAGCTTGAGCCATTCGGTGAACGTCTTCTTTACGTCCGTAGGCAAAACCCGTTTCGTTTGAAGCGTCTAAAAGTTCAGCGGCTAATCTTTTAAACATTGGCTGTCCTTTCTTTTTACGAGCCCCTTCAAGTACCCAACGAATACAAAGTGATTGTTGTCGTTTCTCGGTTACTTCCATTGGAATTTGGTAAACCGCCCCACCGATACGTTTGGCTTTTACTTCCATCGCTGGAGTGGCGTTTTTAAGCGCTAATTCAAAACACTTTAATGGATCATCTTGTCCACGTCTGTGCATTTCTTCAAGGGTGTCTTTTAAAATTTTAACGGCCACCGTTTTTTTACCGTTTTTCATAATACAGTTCACAAATTTGTCTTGCAGAGGATCGGCAAAAGAAAATTGGCTTACGTATTTTTTTCGCGGTTTAGCCGCAGCTTTTTCGGTTGTTTGAGCGGTGCTTTTTTCAGGCGCTGCTTTGCTCTTTGGCGCTACTTTTTTGTCTGACATTGTCGTACAATTAATAAATAAATTATAAAAAAAAGGGAGAAGGTTGAACCTTTCTCCCTAGAATTTTAACTAGCTTTTAGGTTTCTTAGATCCGTAACGAGATCTAGCTTGTTTACGTTTCTCAACCCCTTGAGTATCGAGTGTTCCTCGCACTACGTGGTATCGAACTCCCACCAAATCTTTCACTCTTCCTCCACGAATCATAACTACTGAATGCTCTTGCAAGTTGTGACCTTCACCCATGATGTAGGCATTAACTTCGTATCCGTTAGTTAAACGAACTCGAGCAATTTTCCGTAGGGCCGAATTCGGCTTTTTAGGAGTGGTCGTAGTAACTTTCACACATACACCACGTTTTTGAGGGGCAGGCAGGTTAACCACTTTATTTTTCAATGAATTGAAAGTAGACTGCAAGGCCGGAGATTTAGACTTCCGGATTTTATCCTTTCTTGGATTTCGAACTAACTGATTAATAGTAGGCATAAGTTTTTAGGGTTTAAGCCTCTTTAGAAGAGGGTTTATAATGTTTCCCGGCAGGGATCAGCCGGCCGATGATAACGTTTTCTTTTAGACCGTCAAGGGTATCTATCTTTCTCGTGGTAGAGGCTTCAACTAATACCCTAATTGTTTCTTGGAATGAAGCGGCTGAAAGCCATGAATCAGTCCAAAGTGATATACGAGTTAGACCCAGTAATAGTCTTTCGTAACTCGCTTCTGTTTTCTTCCCTTTCTTTAAGGTTTCGTTTCCACGATCTACTTCAATTACGTCTCGAATTTCACCTGGTAGGTACTCAGAATCACCTCCATCCAAAATTCGAACTTTAGAAGCCATTTGCTTAGAAATGATTTCAATATGTTTCTCATTAATATGTTGTCCTTGTGAGCTGTAGATGTACTGAACTTCGTAGAGAATGTACTCTTGTACTTTTTCTACAGAGGTTAATTCCATCAACTGTCTTAAATCAATATGACCGACGGTTAGAGCCTGACCTTTTTCAGCCGTTTCTCCATCCTTAATTTTAAGCATGGTTCGGTGTGAAATGGTATAGGTTTTTTGCAAAGCTTCAGCTTGTTTAATAGTAATCCCATCGGCTGAAACTTTAACCACCGTTCCTTCACATCTAGATTTAACGTTTGATTTATCTTCTGAACTTCGAGCAATAATTTGTTTTTCTTTAACGACATCACCTTTTTTAACAGCAGACTCCATATTCAAACCTAAGTGGTGAATATCTTCTTCTGCTTTAGCCGCTGACACGATAATTTTTGTGTCATTTTTACCTTTCTTCACTTTCACTTCACCTGAAATTTCAGAAAGAATAGCTGGGTTTTTTGGTGAACGAGCTTCAAAAAGTTCATCCACTCGAGTCAAACCTTGGGTAATAGAAGCCCCTTCAGTTGCAATCCCTCCCATGTGGAAAGTCCGCATCGTAAGTTGTGTACCAGGTTCTCCAATCGATTGAGCAGCAATAATTCCAACCGGCGTTCCGATTTCCGCCACTCGACGGTTACCAAGATCATGACCGTAACATTTTCCACAAACACCCCCTAAAGTCTTACAGTACATCACTGAGTGTGTATCAATAGAAGACACTTGGTGTTCTCGAATAAGTTCAACTTCTGCATCCGCTATTACTTGGTTCTTTTTAAGAACCGTTTTGCTACCAACTTTTACATCATTTCCAACCGTTAAACCATAAACTCGTTCTTCAAACGATACCCCTAGGAAGTCTGAATTTTCACGGGTAATAGTTTTGAAAGTCGTCGTTCCACAATCTTCTTCTCGAACAATAATATCTTGTACTGAATCTACTAAACGACGCGTTAAGTAACCAGCTTCAGCTGTTTTAAGTGCGGTATCTGATTTCCCTTTCCGCCCCCCATGAGTCGCGATAAAGTATTCAAGAATGGTAAATCCTTCTTTAAGATTCGATTTAATTGGCAGTTCAATTGTTTTACCAGACGGACTGGCCACCAAACCTTTAATCCCCGCCATTTGAGTAATTTGTCCCCAATTCCCACGGGCACCAGAATCGATCATGTAATAGATATCATTTTCTTGATCGTATTCAGCGATCATTTCATTCGTAATATCTGATTTAATACGTGACCAAATTTTAATGGTGTGGTTATATCTTTCTTCATCGGTAATTAAACCGTAGTAATATTGGTCATTAATGTGATTCACAATCACGTTCGCTTTTTCCACAATTTCATCTTTATTTTTTGGTGAATGAAGATCGTAAGCAGAAACCGTAATCCCAGACTTAGTCGCAAATTTGAAACCAAGATCTTTAATTTCATCAGCCAATTTAGCCGCTCTTTCAACTCCGTAGTAAGTAAAGGCATGTGAAAGCACTTCTTTTAAGCCATTTTTACCAAACACTTTATTTTGGTAAGGCATTTCTTCTGGAAGAATTTGGTTGAAAATAATTCGACCAACCGTAGTTTCGACCATTTCTTTTCCTTGTCTGATTTTAATTTTCGCTTGCAAGTGAATTCGTTCACTGTCGTAAGCAAAAATAGCTGATTCTTCAGTAGCAAAATCCATTCCTTCGCCCAATTTTCCATCGAGCATTTTGGTCAAGAAATAACACCCAAGCACCATATCTTGTGAAGCGGTAACAATCGGTTCCCCAGCTGAAGGCTTAAGTAGATTTTTAGACGAAACAATAATTTCACGCGCTTCACGCTGAGCATCAGCTGATAACGGTAAATGTACCGCCATTTGATCCCCATCGAAATCCGCATTAAAAGCGGCACATACGAGCGGGTGTAATTGAATCGCTTTACCTTCAACTAAACGGGGCTGGAAAGCTTGAATCCCAAGACGATGCAGAGTAGGAGCCCGATTTAGAAGCACATATTTCCCTTCAATCACTTCATCAAGAATATCCCATACTACTTTTTCACCATTTTTAATTAGTTTTTCAGCACTTTTAACATTGTGCGCTAATTCAAAACTAATCAATTTTGAAATCACAAATGGTTTAAAAAGTTCTAAAGCAATTTTTTTAGGCAGACCACATTCATGTAGTTTTAAAGTTGGACCAACTACAATCACTGAACGACCAGAGTAATCCACTCGTTTACCAAGTAAATTTTGACGGAATCGTCCTTGTTTACCTTTCAACATATCAGAAAGAGATCGAAGTCGACGTCGTTGTACTTGATTCACTCCAGAACGAGAATTTCGCACTGAATTAGAAATCAAAATATCAACAGATTCTTGCAACATCCGTTTTTCATTTCGGCAGATAATTTCAGGCGCTCCAAGTTGGATTAGTTTTTTCAAACGAGAATTACGATTAATCACTCGTCGGTACAAATCATTTAAATCAGAAGTCGCAAATCGACCTCCATCCAATTGAACCATTGGTCGTAGTTCTGGTGGAATTACTGGAATTACCGTTAAAATCATCCATTCAGGACGAATATTACTTCGTTCAAGTGATGAAACGAGTTTTACCCGTTTAAGAAGTTTTTTCTCCTTTTGCCCCGAAGCCGCTTTCAATTCGGCTTTCAATTGGTCAATAAATTTTGGCATATCCATTCGTTGAATCACTTCACGAATCGCATCAGCACCAATTCCAGCACGGAAAACATGACCAAATTTCATTGAAATTGCCCGGTATTCAGTTTCGGTTAGTACTAAACCAACTTGAAGATTTTTAAGCTCATCTTTAGCACTTTTAAAATTTCCATTTACTTCTTCTAAATTCATCACCAACTCATTTTCTAGAGCGGCTAAATCTTTTTCCGTCATATCACCGTTTTTCACTGCTTTTTTAGCGGCTTTTAAACTCGCTGAATTTTCTTCTTTCGCTTTCTCTATAATTTTTTGGTAATCGGCTTCAAGTTCGCTCATCGCTTCAACTTGTTCTTCTTCATCTACATCCACCACTAAATAGGAAGCAAAATAAACAATTTGTTCTAACTGTTTAACCGATAAATCCATTAATAAACCAATCCGTGAAGGGGTTGATCTTAAAAACCAAGTATGGGTTACAGGAACTGCCAATTTAATGTGTCCCATTCGTTCACGACGAACAATACTGCGAGTTACTTCAACTCCACAACGTTCACATACAATTCCTTTGTATCGGATTCTTTTATATTTTCCACAGGCACATTCCCAGTTTTTAACCGGACCGAATATTTTTTGACAGAATAATCCGTCTGGTTCTGGTTTTTGAGTTCGATAATTAATCGTCTCTGGTTTAGTAACCTCACCGTGAGACCACGATAAAATTTCCTCCGGCGAAGCGACAGAAAGAGCTATCGCGTTGAAATCTTTGATTTTTTTGATGTTGCTCATGGGCAATCAGAAAAGACTTAAAAATTAGGGTTTTGGTCGCACTATGAAAGGTTTAAAACAAAAAATTTAGTCGTTTCTAATCTCGTAATCTTTTTTGTCTCGAAGCCTAAAACAGTACTTCCGAGTTGTTTAAACGCCTTTTTAAAACGTTTAAAAGCCAAAAGAATATAGAAATTAAGCCCCTCTAGTCAAATTAAATCAAAAAAACAAATTTAAATGCACAATTTTCTCTTAGTGGTTTAGTTTTTTTAAATAATAGATTTATAAACTTAGTCTTAATAGGGCTGATATGTGGAAAGCTTTATATGTTGATTAATAAAGGGTTTTAGGGTAATTTTTTTAGTATTTAGTCTTAATGTTTAGTTAATTATTGGGAGGGGTGGGAGTATAAAATTTATTCTTACTTGAGCTTTTATAAGACGGTCTTTTTACTGATTACTAAATTAGTTCTTCATTGAATCTTCATAAATGTGGATAACTTGGGTTAAAAGCGTGTAAAACTTTTAAATTAGAATGTGTACAAATTTCTAAACAACTAGCAGGGGGGAAAACAGAATGGGTATTAAGTCCAAATCTCCCCAGGTCTGATCAAGGTTTGCACCGGAGTTTTGCACCCTGGCATAAGTTTTGCACCTATCCCGATTTGTGTGCCAAACCCCACTATAGCCCCCAGTTTAGTGTGATTTGAATCAATTAAATCTTCTTTGATTTTTACGCGCACAGTTTTTTTATCGAGACGTAAATTGGCCGTACAACTATAAGCCCCAAAGTTAACATTATCGGCGATAACCGAATCTCCAATGTAAGCCATATGGCTGGTAATATCTTTTCCCAACCAGCTGCGAGCCACTTCAGTGTTATAACCAATGACGGAATTTTCTCCGATAATAGAGTTTCGGACAAGCGCGTTATTACCCACGACAGCATTTTTACCGATATAAGCCGGTCCGCTGATAACCGCGTTTTCAAAAATACGAACGCCCTCTTCAATAATTACGTGTTTTCCTTTAATAGTGGCACTTGGGGCAATATCGGCTTTAGAACTGGTATAAGACTCAGAAGTTGCAAGCAGTACATCCATCATTTCGAGTACGTGCCAAGGGTATTTAATCGCTTGCCAAACTCCATTGTATTCAACGGCTTTGAAGTTATGGGTTTTAAATAGAGCGTCTAAGGCCACCTCGTATACGTCATCGGATTCTGATCGCGCGTTGCTAAGGGCTTTTTTTAAGTCCCCAGCTTTAGCAAAAGCGTGCACCACTATATTTACTAAATTTGAAGGTTCTTTGCCTTCTCCTGGTTTTTCAATGATAGATTGAATTTTTCCTTGCGGATTTATTTCTAAATAACCGCCTGGGAAATAAGTAGCTCTTCTCTGGCCCAAAAGAGCCCCATCATTTAAGCTCGCTTCTTTAATAATCTTTTTAATAATGTCAGCTTCGACAAAATCATTACCGTTATAAATTAGAACTGATTCATCATCTTCTAAAAATTCAAGTCCAGCGAGTATTCCACCGGCCATACCTTCTTCCAATCTTGGTTGAATGGTGACTTGAGCTGGGCTTAAAAAATCGTGATTTTTGCAAAGCTCTTTAACCGCTTTTAGGTTGTCTGGATTGGTAACAATTATGAAATTGGTACAACCGGCTTTAGCAGCATTTTCTAGTAAATGGAGCATGAGCGGTTTGCCAAGAAACTCTAAAAAATTTTTATCGCTTATCGGTTCCATTCGACTCGAGCTGCCCGCGGCCAAAAATATGGTTTTCATGTTTCGGGGTTATCTTAGAGAGCAACTGGGGTTGGTGCAAATCATCCTAAAAAAAACGAATTTCGACATTTGACAAAAAAATTTCTAAAGCAAAATTTCGCCCAATCACCCGCATGACAATTTTCATGTGTAAATTTACACAGAGGAAAGGTCTCTGGTGATTCGAGATCTTTTCATATCTGACAGGAGTTAAACGTGCACCAACTTGATCGAGCAGCCGTGGAAGCCTTGAGGGGGATTGCCGCTCTGGCCATTCTCGCCGTCATCCTGCTGGAGGCCGCTGGCCTTGACCTAGCGGTGGTATTGCTGGCCGGCAAAAACCATCCGTATTACGGCCTTACCGCCGTGGTCGCCATCACGCTCCTTATGGCCTGCAAAGGCCGTTGGGCGATTCGCCAGCTACAGCTGGCTCGTTCCTGATCTGACAAGATCTCGCTCAAAGGCGTCCCGCAATTACTGCGGGGCGTCTTCTACTTATTTTTTTGTTGTGGTGTTTAAACTTTTTCAAACTTAAAACCTTCTTCCCCGTTTTCGACTTTATAATCAATGCTTTTATTTTGCAGCCATTTGTAACTTTGTATATCGCAGAAAATTCTGATTCCATTTGCCTCCACAATTTTATCTCCTCGATCTGGTCGTTCTTGAAAGTCTAAAAAGTAGCTCGGATCACCATATTCTTGAATCACTTCAATTTTAAACCCGAACCCCTCTTTACCACCGTCTTGTTGAAAAGCGATAATTTTTTCTTTAGCCGTGTCGGTAATAACTGGGTCTTTTTTCTCCCCTCCGGCTTCATGGCCTAATTCGTCAGCGGCTTCATTTAAATCGCGCATCACGGTCTCAAACATTTCGTCGCCGTAATGGGCGATGATACCGTCGCGCAGGCTTTCGTACTGATTAATATGGCAACCAGCACAGGCAATGCCATGCGCCGCTAAAATTTCGTGCGCGGTCGGAAAATCCAGTAGCACATCGGCAATAATTTCTTCTCCAGTAAACGAGTGGGGTGTTTGAGACATAGTGATTTATGTTTAGCGTTTTTTAGAAAAAGAGCCAAAACTTTGCCAAAGTGATGGCGAAGGGATTTTGTAAATTTTAAGAAAAAGATTAATCTGATCACACCTATGAAATCAGAAAATATAAACGCTTTTGACGTACAATACGCACAAATTTTAAAAGAAATTTTAGAACACGGTATAGAAGAAAAAAACGAACGAACAGGCCATGTTTGTAAAAGCTTACCGGGGATGACGATGAAGTTTGATTTAAGCGAAGGGTTTCCGTTATTAACGCTGCGAAAGATTCCTTTAAAGGTTTTTATTGCTGAACAGGTTTGGTTTTTGATGGGCGGTAAAAATTTAGAATGGCTGCAACAGTTCACAAAAATTTGGGACAATTTTGCAGAAGAAAATAACTGTGTGGAATCCGCGTACGGGTTTCGGTGGCGAGCGCATTTTGGCCGCGATCAAATCGATGGTTTAGTTCAGCTTTTAACCGATGAGCCGACTTCACGGCACGGTGTGATTTTGATGTGGGACCCGAGCGATGATGGTTTATCAATGGGAACGAAAAAGAAAAACGTGCCCTGCCCTTATACCTTTACGGTGCAAATTATTGGCGGTAAGTTGTGTCTGCATTTAGTGATTCGTTCTAACGATATGATGCTCGGGAATCCGCACGACACCGCTGGTTTTGCTTTGCTAGCAGAATTTTTAGCCGAGAAACTTGGGGTTACACCGGGTTACTTAACCGTCAGTATTTCAAACGCGCATATTTACGATATTCATTTTGCTCAAGCCCAAGAAATTGTGGAACGAAGGGTAGTACATTCACCGATTAAATTTAAGTGTCCGCAAGATGCTTTTGATCGTGCAGAGAATGGTGATACTAAGTTGGTAACTGAAATTTTTGACCAATTTAAAGCCGAATACAACCCGCAAGAGAGTTTGGGGAAGATGAATATTGTGCTTTAATAAATGAAAAAAAATCAAAAAATTGACGTTGAGCTAAAAAAATCACTCATTTCAGATGGAAATAAATTGTTTGAAGTAGGTGTAGCGCAGGGCATGAAAACCTTTGATCAAATTATTACAATTTCGACCTTCGCAATTGGCTTCTTATTGTTAGCGAAAAAAGACTTGATAGGAGGGAGTCTCAGTGTATTTCAAATTGTGCTAATATTACTTTCTGCTACTAGTTTTTTTATAACTATTGTGCTTTCAATCTTTAGGAATTACAACTCTGGATATGGGCTAGTTTTTAGAGGGAAAAGATTGATTTATGAAGGGTTAGAAAATTATGATAAAAGCCAAAATTCTAAAGGTGCAGCCGAGGTGGCCGAGAAAAAACGGTCGGAGCTTTCATGGTTTACTAGGCTAAGTTTTTTTACAGGCATAGGTTTAATCTTAGTTTTACTTATAACTGTACGTTAAACTAAAATCACAAAAATTCTCTAGCCAAGATGAATTGGGCGAATATTCTTTAAATGATGTTGAAAATTACTTCTTGCATCCGACCAACCAGACGCCCAAGTGGCAAAGGCCGTAAAGAAGTGTAAGTCGAAAAAGTTACGAATTTTACCGATGAGTCTTTTCACAGACTCTGATTTTTTATTTTTAACTTTTTTATTTATGTCATTAGATGTTATTGGAAACGGATTTGAAGTAGACACTCAAGCAGAAATACCGGCTTCTATTAATGAAGCTCTAAATACTCGCACTCAATTAACCTTAGTAGAAGTAAATCAGGTTTTAGAGGGTACTGGCTGGGTAGCCACAATTTTACGAAATGGAGTCTATGATGGTGAGCTTGGTGAATCAGGTTTTGAGTTAGTTCAAGGCCAGTTTGATGAGGACGGTGACCTACTCGCCACAACAGACTCGTTACCAGTTTTAAGTGCCTGGCAAATTGGGAACCGCGTTAGGTTTGTTTTAAAATCTGCAGATCGAAATGGTAGTGCTAAAATTCATCTTGATGAATTAGTCTCTTAATATGCCCACTATATTTTTTGATTTCGATTCGACCGTTTGTATCAAAGAGTCTTTAGACGAAGTGATTACTTTGGCTTTGAAGGAATACCCAGAAAAAAAAGGTTTAGTGGAGCGGGTTGAAAAAATCACCAACCAAGGTATGAACGGCGAACTTGATTTTAAAGAATCGGTACAAGCGCGCTTGGAAGTCTGCCCGCTTAATTTGGTCCATTTTACCCTGACCGGGCAGCACTTAAAACACTGCATTACCCCTGGATTTACCGAGCTTATGACCTGGTTAAAAGCCGAAAACTGGGATATCTATATTGTCAGTGGCGGCTTTTTACCCTCTATTATTCCGACGATAGAAATTTTAGGTCTTCGTACCGATCGACTCTTTAGTAACGGACTCCGCCTTGATGAACAGGAAAATGTGACCGGGGTTGATGAAAGCAGCTTGCTTTGGACGAATGCGGGAAAGACAGAAGTCATTAATCATTTAAAAAAAGCTAGAGGCCTGAGGGACAGACTTATTTTAGTGGGCGATGGCAGTAATGATTTAGCCGCCTATAAGTCAGGAGTTGTAGACGATTTTATTGGTTTTGGAGCCAATGTAGTCAGGCCGAAAGTAAAAGCAGAATCGCCTCATTTTGTGACTTCTGTTGAAGCGTTAAGACAAGTTTTAGAAAAAATTAACTAACCAATTTTAGGATGAACCAATCACTTAATAAAGATCAGATAAAAATTTTGTTACTCGAAGGCGTGCATCAAAACGCCGTCGATTATTTTAAAAATCAAGGGTACAGTAATATCGAGTCTCTTAGTTCCGCTTTACCAGAAGCTGAATTAATCGAACGCATTAAAGACGTTCATTTTTTAGGGATAAGGTCTCGAACTCAACTAAATGCCAAAGTTTTAGCGGCGGCCGAAAAGTTAGTAGCTGCTGGATGTTTTTGTATCGGTACCAACCAAGTCGATTTAGAAGCCGCTCGCGCTCGCGCGATTCCAATTTTTAACGCCCCGTTTGCTAATACCCGCAGTGTGGCTGAACTGACGATGGCTTCAGCGATTCATTTAATGCGCGGTACGTTTGCTAAAAGTATGGCCGCTCACCGTGGAGAGTGGCTTAAAAGTGCGGCTAATTCTTATGAAGTTCGAGGTAAAAAACTCGGAATTGTGGGTTATGGAAGTATTGGATCTCAGTTATCGGTGATCGCTTCAGCGCTCGGTATGCATGTGTATTTTTATGATACCGAAAACAAATTAGCGCATGGCAACGCCCAAGGGGTGAGTTCTTTAGATGAGTTACTAAAAATTTCGGATGTGTTAACGCTGCACGTACCTGAAACACCTAGCACCAAGGATATGATTAATGCTGAAACCCTGGCCAAAATGAAGCCAGGCAGCCATCTTATAAATTATGCCCGAGGGACGGTGGTAGATATTGAAGCCTTAGCCGAAGCTCTCAAATCAGGGCATATTGGTGGGGCGGCTTTAGATGTGTTTCCCGTTGAGCCTAAGGGCAAAGATGAAGCCTTTGTTTCTCCGATCAGAGGGATTGAAAACGTGATTATTACGCCTCATGTTGGGGGAAGTACTCAAGAAGCGCAGGCTAACATCGGAGTTGAAGTGGCCGAAAAGTTAGTGAAATATTCTGATAATGGATCAACCGCTTCAGCGGTTAACTTTCCTGAAGTCGCTTTACCAGGGCACGAACAGGCGCATCGAATCATGAATATTCACCAAAATAAGCCCGGTATGATGAGCGAAATAAACAAAATATTTTCTGACGGTGGCGCAAATGTGATGGGACAGTTTTTACAGACCAGTGGCGATATTGGTTATGTGGTGATAGATATTGACGCCGATCACAATCCAGCCACCTTTAAGACGCAGTTAAAAGAGCTTGAAGGCACGATTAAAACCAGAATTTTACATTAACCCTATGCTCACGTTTCAAACGACTTTTAACCCCGGCCCATCGCAAATCTCTAGCCACACTAAGGCCGATATTCAAACGGCCCTTGATAATCGTTTACTCGAAATATCGCACAGGAGCGCTGATTTTTCGGCCATTTCAAGCAAGTGCATTACCGAGCTAAAAAAACTTTTAGGTGTTCCCGAGGATTACCGGGTCTTTTACCTAGATTCTGCCAGTCAGGCTTGGCATTCAATTATATGCAATGTTGTAGCAAAAAATAGTTTTCACTTTATAAATGGGGCATTTTCAGAGAAATTTTCTCATGCGTCGCAATTACTCGGCAAAAATGTGGAAAACATGTTAATAGATTGGGGAAAACAGCAAAATTTCAACGAAGTTAAGCCCTTAAACGACCCTGAATTAATAACCGTTTGCGCGAACGAAACGAGTACGGGGGTAAAACTTTCCCCTCAAGACTTGCAACTACTCCGACAAAAATTCAAAGAGGCCCTTCTGGCAGTAGATATTACTTCTTGTGCGGGCGCTGTTGATCTGGCTATTGGGGCCGCAGATTTATGGTATTTTTCTGTGCAAAAATGTTTTGGTTTACCGGCCGGATTAGGCTTATTAATAGTGTCTCCAAAAGCTTATGAGAGGTCGTTGCAACTAGCGAATGATCAAAAAAACATGGCGGGTATTTGGCAATGGCAAAAACTAGAGAAGCCGATGCGTGAAAAAAATTATCAAACCCCTCAAACGCCAAATGTGTTAAATATTTATCTTTTGGCTCAGCAATGCGCCCGTTGGAATCAGGCCGGTGGTTTAAAAAAATTGGTCGCTGATACGGAGGCTAAAATGAAAATTTTATCGGCCTGGGTGGAGGCTCATCCTGATCTAGACTTTTATGTGGAGAACGAAGAAGATCGATCAAACACCGTATTGGCGGTTAAGGCGAAACCGGAAATCGTGACCCAGATGAAGGCAAAAGCCCTTGAAGCGGGGTTGGTGCTTGGCTCGGGCTATGGTAAAACCAAAGCAGATGTTTTTCGAATCGCAAATTTCCCCGCGATTAGTGAGTCAGACATTAAACTTTTGATACAAACCCTTTCATGAAAGTGACCCTACTTATGGCCATAACCTTAGACGGAAAAATTGCTCAATCGAGTGATCATTTTCCGGATTGGACCGGGAAAGCAGATAAAAAATTCTTTATGCAGGAAACCAAAAAAGCGGGTTGTTTAATTATGGGATCTTCGACTTATGACACGATAGGAAAACCTTTGCCAGGCAGAAAAAACGTCATTTTGACTCGAAAGCCTAAATCTAGAGACAGCGAGTATGACGAGGCTGAACTAGAGTTCACCGACGCAAAACCACAGGAACTTTTAGATCAATTATCAAACGAAGGCTTTAAAGCGGTAGTGCTGGGAGGTGGGGCCCAAATAAACACTTTGTTTGCGACAGAAAATCTGATTGATGAAATCATTCTAACTATTTCACCGCTCGTGTTTGGTTCAGGACTGAGCTTGTTTAACGAAGCGCTCGATTTAAAACTTGAATTGCAAGAAGTCAGCACTTTAGACGAAAATTTAGTGTGCGTGCGTTATAAAGTGTTAAAATAAAACTACATGATTTTAACGCGTCACGAAATTCGAGAGCATATCAATAAAGGGACTCTTGCCTTTGAGCCAGAGTTGGATGAATTTCAAAACCAACCCCATGCCGTCGATTTGCGACTTGGTACGGTGTTTTATCTTCCAAAAATTTGGCGGATGACTGAGGCTGGTCGCGAAATTGTGGCCGTAGATGTAACCGAGACGGCGGGTGATAACTACGAAAAAATTGAATTAAAACCAGGACAGTATTTTGATTTAGCCCCAGGCGAATCGATTATTGCTTCAACGCTTGAAAAAATTTGTTTAGAAGCGCCAGATATTATGGGTATTTTGTATCCCCGAAGTTCAATTAATCGCAGGGGGTTATCGGTTGATTTAACCGGAATTATCGACACTTTTTACTGCGGAAATCTGATGATTCCGATTCTTAATAAAACTTCGTCGCAAGTAATTCGTATTTACCCAGGCGAACGAATTTGCCAGGTAGTTTTTCATAAGTTAACCCAGAGTTTAACCAGAGAGGAAGCCCTAGTGCACGGTAAAATTGCCGCTAAATACAGTGATTCTGATGGTCATAATTTAGTTTCAAAAAAAGATGACCAAGAGGAAATTGATCTTATTAAGTCAGGAAATCTAAAGGGGCTTAAAGAACATCAATACTAAGCGTTTTAAGGCTTAAGTACCTAAGTTCGTCAATCTTAATTAATTGCTAGTTTAGGCGGACTAAAAGATAATTAACTTATGTTTTGGGAGGTTTTTACACACGAATATTTTTGGCTCAGTTTTTTGCCAATTTCATTTTTAGGGGCTGGTTTTTGGCTGCTTTTTTTTGAGCGAGTGCGCGAACAAAAAGATCCTATTGGACAGCTTTTTTTAGCTATGGGAGCCGGTTTTCTTTCCACGGTGGCCTATGCTTCTTTTGGGACGTTGTTTGGAATTGAGAGCTTTTTGGCGCAAGTATGGTGGGAGGAGTGGTTTAAAGTAATGGCGGCGATTGTGGCGATGGAATTATTTGATAAACGTTTTAAAACGGTGGCCGGTGGAGTGGTTTATGGGTTCGCCGTGGGACTTGGTTTTGCGATGGCAGAGAATCTGGTTTATCTGACAAAAATTTATTCGATGACGGAATTTAATGCAGATTTTTGGCTTACTTGGCAGGGTCGTTTCTGGAGTTCGACCATTCTGCATGGCGTTACGACGGCCTTATTTGGTTTATTTTATGCTTCAGCTTATTTATCTAAAACCATTAATAAAAAAGCCAACGAGTCGCCACTTTCGGTGTTTTTTAAACCCTTACAAAAAAAACAGATTTTAGAAGTTTTGAGTCTACACGTTACCCGTGAGCACTTGATTGTAAGTCATCATAAAAGTTATGAAGGGCATTCTGCTCGGGCCGTAGTTTTAGAGGGGTTGCTTTTAGCGGTTATTACACATGCTTTATTTAATTTAGCTTTAGACTGGTCAAAGCCTGAGGTCGCCTTTTTGATTGCGATGCTTTCTATGTGGTACTTGCGTCGTAAGGTGGACATGGTGTCTCATGCGCAAAATTTTGACAAACCCTAAAAAACAGACAACATATTTAACCGTAGCCAGTATTTATTATTTAATAAATCTCGCTCTAGTGTTCGCGATGTCATTCCTTGGATACGAGTTGAGTTCAACCCAAGTTACCTCCTGTCAGAGGAACTCCTCCCAAGCCAGTCATCGCAATCGGACCCGCGGCTTTCTCCTCCTGCCGCGGGTCCATTTTTTGAACAAGGCCTTAGCTAAGAACTAAGACCTTGTTATGCGATTGAACCTATATCACTGTTTAAACACCACCATTAACGTAAAGCTCTTCGGCTTTATCCCAGTTAACGCAGTTCCAGAAAGCGCTAATATAATCGGGTCTTTTGTTTTGGTATTTTAGGTAATAGGCGTGTTCCCAAACATCTAAACCAATAATTCGATTATAACCGAGTGATAATGGAGAGTCTTGATTTGCCGTAGAAATAATTTTGAGTTCTGTATCTTTTACCACTAACCACGCCCAACCAGATCCAAATTGACCAGCAGCGGCGGCTTCAAATTCTTCTTTCATTTTTTCAAAACTACCAAAAGTATCGTTAATTGATTCAGCGAGTCTGCCTGTTGGGGCGTCTCCGCCTTCAGGAGAAAGAATCATCCAAAAGAAGTTATGATTACAAAAACCGCCTACATTGTTTATGATGGCTGATTTTCTATCAATTGGCAGGTGATCAACGTTCGTTAGAATTTCTCGTGGAGTCTTGCCGGCAAAATCAGTACCTTCGACGGCCGCGTTTCCTTTAGCGGCATACGCTTCGTGGTGTTTTGTGTGATGAATTTCCATGGTTCTGGCATCAATATGTGGCTCTAGAGCATTGTAGGCGTATGGGAGTGGATCTACTTTAAAGGTCATTTTTTTGTAGGTTAAAATTCATTTACAAGTATATAGTTTTTTAATTATTTTAAAAGCTTCTTTTAAAAAAAACTCTTCAACAAATGAGTTGAAGAGTTTTATGTTTATGAAGCAGTCTTGTCATTACACACCAGCTTTTTCTCGGACTAAAGTATCAATTTCAGTCATTAAATCAGGGTTGGCTTTTAAGAAATCCACCGCTTTGGCTTTTCCTTGTCCAAGTTTGGTATCAAGATAACTGTAGAACGCGCCAGCTTTTTGAATAATATCAAGCTTAACGGCTACATCGAGCAGGTCTCCAGCTTTTGAAATCCCTTCGTTGAAGACAATATCAACGGTGGCTGTTTTGAAAGGAGGAGCTACTTTGTTTTTCACCACTTTGATTCGCGCCTCGTTACCATGAGCTTCTTTGTCGTCACCCGTTCCAGTTTCTAGTTTTCCACCCTTACGAACTTCTACCCGAACCGAAGCGTAAAATTTAAGGGCATTCCCTCCCGTAGTGGTTTCGGGGTTACCAAACATAACTCCGATTTTCATACGCAGTTGATTGATAAAAATAATAGTCGTACCCATTTTAGCCGCCGTAGCGGTTAGTTTACGAAGGGCTTGGCTCATTAGACGCGCCTGTAGTCCCATGTGACTGTCTCCCATGTCGCCTTCAATTTCCGCTCGCGGAGTTAAGGCCGCTACCGAATCGACAACGATTAGGTCTACTCCACCAGAACGCACCAAGGCTTCACAAATATCAAGCGCTTGTTCTCCAGAGTCTGGTTGTGAAAGCAGTAAGTTATCAACATCAACCCCTACTTTCGCTGCGTAGGCTGGGTCAAGAGCGTGTTCTGCATCGATAAAGGCGACAACCCCGCCCGCTTTTTGAAACTCGGCTGTGGCGTGCAAACAAAGGGTAGTTTTACCAGATGATTCAGGTCCATAAACTTCAATGATTCTTCCTTTTGGGTATCCGCCGCCTAAAGCCAAATCTATTGAGATTGAGCCCGATGAAACTTTTGGGAGCTTGACCACTTCTTGGTCTCCCATTCTCATGATGGCGCCCTTTCCAAAATTTTTTTCAATTTGTGATAAAGCTGCTTTAAGCGCTTCTTGTCTTCCGGTATCGATTTCTTTTTTAGCCATAGTTTTTAAAGATTAGTTAATTTAGTTATTGATTGCTTTATTTTCGAAGGCAAGCGGACTTCTTCATGTAAATTTAAGTTCGGATAAGGCTTTTATAAGCAAAGGCACTGTGTGCATATTTAAGTCTTTTTTGTGGAACTTTTACTTTGCCACGAGGGGATTGAGGCAAGCGACTGTGGGTTCTGAATTTGGTTGGTTTGTAGGTAAAAAACATTTTTATTTTAAAGATTAGAAAATGAACGAACAACAACGCCTTGAATTTGAAAATCGTGGGTTAAAATAATGGGATTATGTTCTGGATTGGTAGAACAAGGCTTCAAAATTACCAATCCGTCTTCTGGAACATATTTTTTAATAGTGGCTTCGTCATCAATTAAAGCGAGCACCAGGTCACCTGATTTAGCCGTGTTTTGCTGACGAATGAGCACCATGTCTCCAGGAGCGATACCGGCTAAGTCCATGGAGTCGCCCTGAATTTTAAGAAAGAAATATTGGTTTCCACTGGGAGCCAGCTGGCTGCTTATTCGGTAATAAGCTTCAATGCTTTCTTCGGCAAATATCGGGCCACTACAAGAAGTGGTACCAATAAGTGGCACTTCGACGGTGCTGGTATTTGTGCTTTGCGCCAACACACCGTCGTTAAAGTTTAGTTTCCGGGTTTGTGGGCACCGGTTTAACACACCATTTTGCACGAGTTTATCGAGCATCACCGACGCAGAACGTGGCGATTTGTATTCCATGGCTTGCATTAATTCCCTTACAGAAGGCATGCGTCCGTTTTGATTTACAAAATTTCGGATGTGCTTAACCGCTTGGGCTTGTTTGGAATCAAGTTCTAAAATACTCATTGCATACAGGAGTATACACATCGTATATTTTTGCGTCAATTATTTTGTTTAAAATCTGTTTAAGGCAGTAATAGATTTATTTTGGTGTGTATACATTGTGGCCAGTGTTTCCCGCTTGGGCTTTTTTTTAATTATTATAGAAAACTTGTTTCTGCATTTGCAGAAAAAAAACAGCTGTTACTTACTAAGTTTCAACTTAAATTTAAACTCAAGAATGGAGCTAAAAGTCTATTTACTGGTATTTGGCTTTGGTCCAGATTGATTATCTCGATTGAATGGTTTTGGATTCGACCGATTTGATCGGCGCGGTGGCCTATCGTTTGTTTTAGTGAAATCTCTTTTAGGGCGAGGCTTTTGCTCGATTTCTTCGCCGTCACGGTCTACTAAATGGTAGTAAACCTTAAGAGCGTCCTCACGGCCTTTAGAAATTTTTTTAGATCGACATTGTCCGCAAACTTCACGAGTTCTTCGTCCAAAGGTTTTGAGTTCGGCAGGCACAATAGCACGGCAATCGTGGCAATAGATCGCCATTTTATGACGAGGAACATTTTCCCAATCAATATTTTTAAAGGCTTCTCGGGTTTCAGGCGTGACAATTTTGTTAACGCCATCCATGGATTCTTCCCAGTCTTCAAGGGCAATTTTACCGCCTTCGGTACTTTTGCCTTCAAGCTGAAATTCATTCAAAAATGAGTCGGCCGGTTTATTATTTGGGGTGGTTGGCATTGCTTTGAGCTGGTTTAGGAACTTCTGGGTGTTGGAAGAAAGCCTTCGCTTCGTGTTGTTTATCAAGTTGGAAATTTAAAAAAGTCGCTACCAAGGCACATATTTGAACCGCAAAAGCGACAAATATACCAAATCGCAGTGAGTGTTCGGCGTAATTATTGCCGGTTGCCAGTAGCACAGACCACATTAGCACAATAAGAAAAACTTGTTGGATACCCGCTCCTAAGAAAAAATAATTTTCGCTAAAAGGCATTTTGATCGCATTTCTTTCTAAAATTTTGTCTAAAAAAGTTACCACCACGCTGAAAGAAATTAAAAAAATACAAATCCCAATTAAGAAACCTGGACCTCGAAAACTGCTGTAATAGAAAATTCTTTCATAGGCTGGTGTGGCGGCAAACCAAGGGAGGAAGCAGGCGATCATGGTTATTAAATGGCAGCCAAAAATAACCATTTTTTCCAGATTTAACTGGCGCAGATTTTTGTGAACATAAGCGTATTTCATCCCTGCTATGATAGCTGATTTTACCAAATTGCAAGTAAGGCTGGTACAGATGTATTAGTTTTATTGCTTAAATGTGAGTAGAATCTGGCTCGATGAAAGTAGCTTCTTATTTAACAACTCCAATTTATTACGTAAATGATGTGCCTCATATTGGGCACTCATACTGTACTTTAGCCACTGATACGTTGGCTCGTTTTGCTAGAATGCAGCTGGGAAATAACGAAGTTTTCTTTTTAACAGGAACGGATGAAAATTCGCAAAAAACAGTTGATGCGGCCGCAAAAGCGGGCGTAAGTATTGAGGTGTATTTAAAAGATATGGCGGCGCGCTGGCAGTCTACCTGGGATACAATCGGTATCAGCTATAATGATTTTATTCGAACCACCGAAGCTCGCCATGTGGATACGGTACACGAATTATTTCAAAAAATTTACGATAAAGGGGATATCTATAAAGGCACCTATAAAGGTTTGTATTGCACGGGCTGTGAAACGTTTAAAAAGTCATCTGATTTAAACGAAGCGGGTCGGTGCATTGATCATCCAAACCAAGACATCAAACATTTAGATGAAACGAATTATTTTTTCCGTTTAAGTGCTTACGAAAAGCCTTTGCTGGAGTGGTATGAGAAAAACCCAGATTGGTTGCAACCTAGATCTAAGAAAAACGAAATTATCAGTTTTATTAAATCTGGTCTGGAAGATGTATCTGTCAGCCGAGAAACCGCTGAGTTTGGAATCTCTCTGCCAATGGATCCCGCCCATAAAGTCTACGTGTGGTTTGATGCGCTGATTAATTACTATTCTGGCATCAGAACTCCAGAAAGAGAGCACTTTTGGGAATCGGCTTTTCATATTATTGGAAAAGATATCACTCGTTTTCATTGTGTTATTTGGCCGGCCATGTTGATGGCGGCCGGGATTCCTTTGCCAAAGGGCGTGTTTGCGCACGGATTTTTTACGATTGATGGCACGAAGATGTCTAAAAGTTTGGGGAACGTGATTTCGCCCGTAGATTTATCGGTGCAGTACGGAAACGATGCTTTAAGAGCCGGGCTTTTAAGTAGCTTTGAATTTGGCAGCGACGGTGATTTTTCAGCTGAAAATTTTGCTGAGTTCTATAGAACTAAATTGGCGGGAGGCGTTGGGAACTTGTTTAACCGTGTAACCGTTTTAATAACTAAGTTTTGTGATGGGCAAGTTGATTTAAATAACGCTGGTTTAGATTTGAAACCAGAATTCGAAAAATTTGAAAGCTTGTTAGAGCAAAAACAGCTCAAAGGGGCTTATGATTTTTATTTCGCGACCGTCGATGCAGCGAATCAACGTTTAAATGAAACAGAAGTCTGGAAGCTGGCGAAGATTGACGCTGATGCGGCCAGCAAGATTTTTACCGAGCTGTTTGATTATTTAGTTTTACTCAGCGAAATGGCGGTGGTACTATTACCAGAAAGCGCTCCTAAAATGAGAGCGATGATTGGGCTGGAAGGAAAAGTAGGAGCGGCTCAAATTATGTTTGATAGCGGGCGAACCGATAAGTAATCCATAAAAAGTAATTGCTTTTTTATTAACAGTAAATAACAATGTATTTGTAATTATTAACTCTTAATTAAAATGGCAGAAGAAAACGGATCGGCTACAAATGGGTTTTTGCTGGGAATAATTGTAATTATTCTTGTTGGGATTGTCGGGTATCTGGCTTACACCAGCGGTTTTGGGCAAGGTCAACAAGCGGCCGAACCCGACATTAATATCTCTTTACCTGATGGGCTAATGCCAGACGGAGGGAGCGGAGAATAAGAAATTTTAATGTTAAAAAATCATTTATTATCAAACCCGGGCTCTATGAGTTTGGGTTTTTTATAAATCGTCACGGTGCAGTTCTTCTTTGGCTTCTCTTGAAGAAACGGGTGTGGCAGCTTGTAATATTTTACTCAGGAGAATCGCGACGAGCCAATAAATGACTAGGGCTACTAAGGCGTTAATTTCTATACGACTTGGCCCCAGTTCCGTAACGGGGAACAGGTCATTAAAAGGGAGTAATAATAATTGGCTGACTGGATAAATTAACTGCGCGAGACCGGCTTCAGGGTTTGCGGCAAATAGACGCAATATAAAAAAAAGAACCAGAAAGGCTTCGATCACAAAAAAAGTAATCCAAATTATCTTTTTGTAGCGAAACAAGGCAGTGCTTTTAGACATGGTTTTTGTGGTTGTTTAGCTAGCGGCAGGTAATTTCTCTGCCTATTTTAAAACTATTGTAGCGACTGAGATGATTTTGTGCACCAATTTTAGGGCCTCAATTTGGTTTTGTGTTCGTAAATGACTTGAGCAAAGCGAAATTTATCAATAGTCTGTGCAAGCGTATTTAACTTAAAAACTATGATTTTCAATTTTATAAAAAGTATTTTCAAGGGCGGTTCAGACAAATCAAACGAAAAAGAATGTTGCGGTGGTTGTCATAACCATGCAGTCGATTTAGGTCTTTCAGACGAAGATCGAGCCAAGCTGCAAGTCGTGGCCGATTCGGTGGTAGTAGGAAAAATTGAATCTATTCGACCTCATTCCAGTGAAAAAGTAACTAAAGTTCAGGTAACCGAATGTGATTTAGGGAATGGTAAAACCGAGCAAATTTTATGTGGTGGCGCGAACATTGCTGAAGGACAAATTGTGCCAGTGGCCACCCTTGGCACAGATTTAGGAGGCGGTTTTATTATTGGGGAACGCGACATTCGTGGCGAAGTTTCACGCGGCATGATTTGTGCCCGGCAAGAAATTGGATTGACTGAGATTGAAGCGGAAAAAGACGGTATTTGGATTATGCCAGCGGCGTTGGAATCAAAACTAGGACTGCCGGTGAATCAGCTTTGATTGACTTTTTAGAAGATTGTTATTAAAATAATTATACGAAACCGACCGTATGGTCTGATATCAACCTAAGAAGGATCATCTTGGTTTCGTCAGATGGTTCTTTTCAACTTTAGGGAGGTCATTATGACCCAAACACCGTCTACCTTCACGCAGCCAGTCAGGCTGGCAGATTCCATTGCCGAGGAAGCGTTCGTGCTACACGACCTCTTCGTGGCCTATGGCATTCCGGTCGAAAACGTCGGCTATGATGCGGCCGCAAAGACGCTCGTGTTTCCCAATGTGGGAACGGCACAGAGCGGAATTTTGCTCTGCAACCAAAAGCAGGGCCGCGTATGGCTCTCGCAGACGACCTACAAGGGCGTAAAAGGCGTGGCAGCCGCAGTGCGCTTTGGAGCGCAAGCCGCTGTATCCAGTGCCGCCTGAACCATCTGCCAGCCGAGTGGGCGCAACAACCTTTGTTGCGCCCCTCACACTCAAATCTAGTCGGCTTTTTAAGGTTGCTTTAATGATCATAATTTATAGATTAGTGCCGTTAAATAAGGCTTAGTGTATGAAAATTTCTTGGCAATGGCTGCAAGACTTTGTGACGATCAATGAAAGCGCCGAAGTGGTGGGTGAAAAACTAACACTTCACACGGCTGAACTTGAAGAAACCATTAAGGTTGCCGACAGTTTTGCCGGTGTTTTTGTCGGGAAATTGATTTCGCACGTTAAAATAGCCGATTCAGATAAACTGCACATCGGACAGTTTGATGTGGGCGCCCAAGGTCAAAAGCAAATCGTCTTTGGTTCGGTTCATCCGCTGGCTGATGGTGAAATAGTGCCGGTGGCGTTAGACGGTGCTCGTTTAGGGTCAGGTATAGAAATTAAAAACAGTGAAATTCAAGGGCACAAATCAGAAGGCATGGTGTGCGATAATCGTGAGCTGGGTTTGAAAAACGAAACGCTCCTACGTATAAGCGACGAAAGTTTAGTTGGAAAGCCACTTAGTGAAGCCGTTGAAAGCTTAAGTGACACCTTGTTTGATATTGATAATAAGAGTTTGACGCACCGTCCTGATTTGATGGGGCATCGTGGTTTTGCGCGTGAATTAGCCACTATTTACGGGGTGAATTTGCGATTACCAGAACCAGTAGTGAGTTTACCAGAGGTAGCGCCATTTCAGGTTGAGATTCAAACGGATGGTTGTCGACGCTTTTGTGCTTTACCAATTGAAGGCGTTAGGGTGACGGCTAATGATCCATCAAAAACCTTTCGCCTTGAGCAGTTGGGTACAAAATCACTTTCGAACATCGTTGACATTACCAATTGGATTATGCTGGAATTTGGCCAACCGATGCATGTGTTTGATGCGGATAAAATTGAAGGTTCAATCGTCGTTCGATTAGCCAAAGAAGGTGAAAAATTAGTCGCGCTTGATGGGAATGAATATGAGCTTACCGCCGAAGATATGGTGGTAGCCGATAGTGTTAAGCCTCTTTCAATTGCTGGAATTATGGGGGGACTTGCAAGTTCAGTTTCTTCCAGTACCACCAATATTTTATTTGAAGCCGCCAACTGGGATCCGGTGATGGTTCGTAAAACCGCACAAAGACACGGTATTAGAACCGAAAGTTCGATGCGTTACGAGAAATCACTCGCCCCAGAAAAATGCCAAAGAGCCTTGCTAGCTGCGGCCGAAATGGCTTTAGATTATTGCCCAAAGGCAAAAATTACGGCTGGATTAACCGATATTTTCCCGCAACCGCAAACGCGACTTAAGTTGGAACTTGACCCAAGTAGAGTCAGTCAGATTGCCGGGGTCGATATTTCCCCTAAGTTTATGGAGGATAAGCTCTACCGCTTAGGTTTTAAGGTTGATAGCAGTAAAACCCCATGGCACATTGAGGTCCCTTTCTTTCGCTCAACTAAGGATGTTTCTATAGCTGAAGATATTATAGAAGAAGTGATTCGAATGTATGGTTTTGAAAACATTCCGAGTACCCTGCCAACCCTGCCGGTACAACCGCCAGTTGAAAATAAACTCCGCACTCTGGAATGGAAAACCCGCGATTTCTGGAGCGCTAATGGTTTTCTAGAATTGATGAACTACTCTTTTGTTAAAGGCGAAGATCAAGCTTTAACGGGCGAAACGGAGTACACAGAAATTGAAAATCCGCTTTCAGATGAATATCAGTTTCTACGTCGCAGCTTAGTGAGTAACACCCTTAAGCATTTAGAATCTGAGTTGCGAACTCAGGGGGAATTAGCTTTTTACGAATTGGGTCGTACTTATCACCCAGCGGGCAATGTTCTGCCGACTGAAAAATCAGAATTGTTGCTTTTGCGTGCGAGTTTAGTTGCCAAGTCTGAAAATCAGCAATTTTATAATTTAAAGTCTGAATTAACGCTTTGGCTCGAAAGCCTGGGGTTATCAAATATAGAAACGCGACCGGCGCAAAACGTTAAGCCCTATCAGCACCCAGCTAAGACGGCTGAAATATTGGTGAACGGAAAATTAATCGGCACTATTTGTGTCTTACATCCTTTGTTTTTACCACATAAACCAGCCACTATTGCTTTGGCAGAATTAGACATGGCGGTTATTGAAGCCGAACTTAATACGCACACAGAAGCTTATGAAAAACTAAGCTCTTTCCCGAGTGTTCATCGAGATGTTTCCCTCGTCATGCCGGAAAAAGTGCTTATGGGAGAAGTGGTAAAAACAGCTCAAAATGCCGCTAAATTTTTAGAATCAATCGATTTGTTTGATGAATACAGAGATCCAAACAAATTGGGTGCGGATCTAAAAAACCTCGCTTTTCATTTAAGCTTCAGATCTAAAGATCAGACTTTAACCGACGATTTAATAGAAGCTGATTTTAAATCTATCACAGACGCGCTTAAATCAGGCTTAAAGGCTCAATTGCGTTTAGAATTTGATAACGCTAAACTCCACCCAGGTGGTCACTCTCTTGAGCAAAGCTTAATTCACCTCGATAATTAAAAAATATGGGACTCTTTAGAAAATCAAAAACAGAAGAATTACTGGATTCAGTAATGCCACAAACCAAAAAGAAAAAAGGGTACGGAGGTATTATTACCGGTATTGTCGTTGGTGGCGCCGTGGGTTCTGTGGCCTCGCTTTTATTTGCCCCTAAAAAAGGTTCTGAAACTCGAGCGGATGTAGCCGAAACTGGAAAAAAGCTCTTTGATGAAGGCAAAACCAAGGCCGAAGAGTTTTTGGATAAGTATAAAAAATAGTTAATACCTCTTAGTTATAATTGCGATATAATCCTTTCCAAATCAGATTAGGTTGCAATTTTTTGGTATTCGGGCAATACTCTCCGGCTTATGTCTAAAAAACTATTTACACTGGCTTCCGACTTTAAACCTACTGGGGATCAACCAAAAGCGATTAAATCCTTGGTGAAAGGTCTTAACAATGGGTTGCGTCACCAAACTTTACTCGGGGCCACTGGAACTGGGAAAACGTTTACGATGGCCAACATTATTAACGAAGTCCAACGTCCAACTTTAATTTTAGCGCATAATAAAACCTTAGCGGCCCAGCTTTGTGCTGAGTTTCAACAGTTTTTTCCCAATAACGCGGTGAGTTACTTTGTCTCATATTACGATTATTACCAACCAGAGGCGTATATTGCTCGCACTGATACCTATATTGAAAAAGAGGCGACCATTAATGAGGAAATTACCAAGTTTCGTCATGCCGCGACGGTAAATTTATTAACGCGTAAAGACGTGATTATCATTTCGTCTGTGTCTTGTATCTACGGTTTAGGGGACGTTGAAACCTATGAAAAACTAGCGCTGCATATTAAACGGGGTGAAAAATATCCACGGGCTGATTTTTTACGCAGTTTAGTCGATATTCAGTTTCAAAGAGTTAAAACCGATTTTGAGCGAGGAACGTTTGAAGTGCTCGGCGATATTATCACGATCTTTCCACCCAATTCGGATACCGCTTTTCAGCTTGAATTTTGGGGCGACGATTTAGAAACCATCACCGAAGTTGATGGCTTTACGGGGTCAACCGTGGCGGTGTTAGAAGAATGCACGATCTTTCCAGCCAAACATCAGGTTACCACGGCCGATGTCATTGAAAAAGCAACGTATGGCATAGAAAAAGATTTAGATATTCGTTTAAAAGAGCTGCAAGGTATGGGAAATAATTTGGCGGCCCACCGTTTACAGCAACGAACTAAGTACGATATCGAAATGTTGCGCGAAATGGGTTATGTGAACGGAATCGAAAATTACGTTTCTTACCTTAATAAATCTGGAGCCGGCCACCCACCGGCTACTTTGCTCGACTACTTTCCAAAAGATTTCATGTGTTTTGTGGATGAATCGCATATTTCGATTCCACAAATTGGGGGAATGTTCAACGGAAATTTGAGCCGAAAACAAAGCTTAATTGAACACGGGTTTAGGCTTCCAAGCGCGATGGACAATCGTCCGCTGAAATTCCCTGAGTTTGAACAACGAGTCAAACAAGCGATTTATGTATCGGCCACCCCTGGCAAATATGAATACGAACAAACGGATAAAGAAAATATTATCGAACAGATCATTCGTCCGACCGGTCTTTTAGACCCGATAATTGAAGTGCGCCCAACCGAAAACCAAGTCGATAATATTATGGAAGAAGTGACCGCCACCATTAAAAAAGGCGATCGAGTTTTGGTGACGACGGTGACCAAAAAATCAGCCGAAGATTTATCAGAATATTTTATTGAACAAGGTTTAAAGTCTAAATACCTGCATTCAGAAATTGAAACGCTGGAACGAATTCAAATTCTAACCGAGCTGCGTCAAGGGAAAATTGATGTGGTAGTGGGAATTAACTTGCTACGTGAAGGGCTGGATTTACCAGAGGTATCGGTGATTTTAATTTTAGATGCCGATAAACAAGGTTTCCTTCGTTCGCGAGATTCTTTATTGCAAATTATTGGTCGAGCGGCTCGTAATAGCCACGGTAGAGTCGTGATGTACGCTGATAAAATGACGCCCGCTATGGACGCAGCCATTGGGGAAACTAATCGTCGTCGAACCGTTCAAGAGGACTACAATACCAAGCACGGCATTACGCCGACCACGATTAAAAAATCGATCGTTGATATTTCTAAAGACTTGGGCGGCAAAACTCGAGATTTTAAAAAAGTCAGCAAAAAAGAAGACGTGAAACGGATGGTTAAAGAACTCGATGCCGAAATGAATTTATCGGTAGAGAACTTAGACTTTGAACGGGCTGCACTATTACGAGATCAAATCATGGAGTTGGAACGGAAGCTGTAATTCTACTTCCATTTCCGCAGCCCATAAATGGCTAAACTAATTTCTACCACTGGTCGAATCAACAATACAAACGTGCCACTGACAATATTAAAGCCCGTGGCAAAAATATGTTGCCCGATAAGTATCCACCAGCCACCGCGACTTTTACGTCCCCAAGAGACTTGTTTAGTGATAATAAAAACCCACATCAGAACTTCCCACCAAGCATTTATTACGGTTCCGGGCCAGAAAATAATCACACTGGACACGAACCATGGAATGATGGCGTAATCTGTAAGGAGGGCTCGCTTTCGTTTTTCATCTGACCAATCCCAAATGATAATATTTCGAATTGCTAAAAACATGGTGGCAAACTGATTCATAACCGTTATCCATGATTCTTTCTGCGTAAAAACGATCAGCATCCCAACACAAAAAACAAGATATAAAAACCACGCCCATCTTTTTTTGAGGGCTAAAAAGTAAGTAAAACTAAACATGGCTCCAACCGAGATGGCTTCAATAATCCAGAGGCCATTTTGCAGGTACTCAAACATTTGTCTTTAGAACTTAGCCAGCAATCGGCTAATGTCTTGGTGCGCGACTTCATCAATTAAACGAGCAGAATTTTCATCCCGATGAGCGACCGTTTCTAAAAAGTTTTGGCGTTCTGGGTTATGGTAAATTTGGCCGAGATAAAACGGGTCACTACTGAAAGCGTATTTTCTAGCCGATTCCATATCGGTTGGATCGTGTTCTTCAGGCAATCTTTGAATGTGTTCTAAATACCACTCATGAGTGATAAATTTGTTATAGGTTGGGCAGGCTTGTAACACGTTGATAAACGCAAATCCTTTATGAGCTAAGCCTTTTTGAATGGTCTCTGTCATGTGGTCAATATCAGCACTACAAGTTTGCGCTACAAAAGAGGGTTTTAAACCGAGCACGACTTCAAGCGGGTGAAAAGGTTCAATTTCTAAGCCTTCTGGGGCACAGTTCATGCTTTGGCATTTTGGAGTTAAAGCGGAGGGCTGCCCAGTCGTTAACGCGTAATTTTGGTTGTCGTGCAGAATAAATAAAACCGGGTAATCATTTCGAACCGCGTGCGCTAAGTGGGCTATCCCCTCAGAAAAAGTAGCGCCGTCGCCCGCTTCGGCAATTACCTGCATTTTATGATTGGCAATTTTGAAGCCGGCCGCTAGCGGCAGCACTCGTCCGTGCAGACCGTGAATGGTGTTGGCTTCGATTTTATCAGATCCATTGCCGCTACAACCCACATCAAAACAAAACATCACGTCACGACGACCTAGGCCTTCTAGCGATAAGGCGCGTTTAAGAGCATTTTGAATCGGATAATTTCCACAACCGCCACACCACCAATTGATGTTGTCATCACGTAGGGTGTAATCGTTATAGATTTTTTGCGCGTCCACGAGAGCCTGTAATTTTGGGGTCGTCATGGTTATTTATTTTCTTTAATATATTTATCTAAATCTTCAGTAAAAAATGGTCGGCCGTTCCATTTGAGCATTCGACCTTTGAAACGGTTTTGCGTTTGTTGTTCAATTAAGTTTCCTAGTTGACCGGTGTAATTCCCTTCGGCTAAATGCACATTTTTATTGTCGGCGAAAAATTGGTTTAGGGTGTCTGTTTTAAGCGGTGAAACAAAGCTGTAATGCAGGTAATTTACCCTTAAGCCATTCGCTTTAGCGTCGTTTATAGCGTCAAGCAATGGCCCTTTTGTGCTGCCCCAACCCACAAATGAGATATCGGCATTTTTGTTTTCGCCATAAATCTTAGGCTCTGGCACTGAATTAGCCGCAAAATCTAATTTCCGTATGCGTTTAGCGTACATATCTCCAGCGGTTTCTTCTTCATCTAAAATCCCTTCAGAGTCGTGTTCATCCCCATTTGCAAAATAGTAAGCCTCGGTTTCGCCTGGTAGCCATCTTTTTGAAAGTCCACTTTCGGTGACTTCAAAACGATCGGTATTTTTTAGTTTTTCTAAATCTTGTTTGGCCACTAAACCGCGTTTAATCGGAATGGTGTTTTGTTGTAGTGGCGGAACGGAAACGTATTGTTCGGCTGAAACTTTGTCAGAGAGAAGTATCACTGGCATTTGAAATTCTTCGGCAAAATTGAGTGCATGTTGAATTAGTTCAAAGTGATCGGTTGGGTCAGAAGCGGCAATAACCATGCGTGCAAATTCACCATGTCCACCGTGCATAGCTAGGTTTAAATCTCCTTGAGCGGTCCAAGTTGGTAGTCCTGTGGCAGGTCCAGGTCGTTGAAATAAACAACAAACAAACGGCGTTTCAATTGTTCCCGAAAGCGATACGGTTTCGGTCATTAAATCAAACCCTCCACCAGAAGTAGCACACAACGCGCGGGTACCAGCGTGCATAGAGCCAAGGGCCAAATTGGCGACTGTAATTTCATCTTCGGCTTGTTTGACGACGTACCCAAACTCTTTGGCGTGGTTAGCCATGTGGGTCAAAAGATGCGTCGAAGGACTCATTGGATACGCGTAATAAGCTCGGACACCCGCATGAATAGCGCCTAAAGCCAGGGCGTAATTACCGTCCATAAAGGCCGTTTTAGGTTTGTTTTTTGGGAGTTCAATGGTTTTAAAAGTTTCGGTTCTTTCGTAGCCCAGTTTTGCACATTTCAAATTTGGTGGAATGATATTTGGCTTGCTGGCGAACTGGTCTTTAATTTGATCGGCAATGGTTTCGTAGGGCAGGCCTAAAACTTTCCAAAGCATTCCAATCAGCACCACGTTTTTCATTCGCTCACTCCCACCAGCTTCATGGGTGATTTCACGACCGTTTAAATGCGCCACGTTAATATCGCGCTTAACCGCTTCTTCTAAAATTTCAGTAATACCACTGAGTCTCTCATATCCGTGCACCAACGTTCCGCCATCATTGAGGGTTTTGAAATATTTCAGTAAGCACGGTTTATCAATCGCCACTAAAATATCTGGCCGGGCTGATAAACTGTTAATCGATTCTCGACTGGCATTAATCGTAAAACAAGACGTACCGCCTTTAATGAGTGAAGGATATTCTCGGTCCGCGACCACATAAAAACCCAGATGTTCTAAGGCTTTGGCAATGATGGAGCCCGTAGAAAGCAACCCTCCATAACCCGAGTGTCCGACGACTCTAATTTTTAAACGTTCCATTTAGATTTTTTTATTTAAGTCTTCTACCCAGATTTTCACTTTATGCTCTAGTTGAGAGAGCGGACATTTATTAATCATTAGATTTTCGTGCACTAACTCCCCATTATGCTCCTCGATATATTTGGCAAGTATTCGGCCCGATTCAATATTGTAATCCGTATCGTACTTACTATCCCCTAAACCAACCACGGCCGCTTTTTGTCCCGCCAGATCAATGTCTTGAATGCGCGGCCAAAAACTATACCTGAAATGATCCTCTAAAGCTCCATGCTCGTAGGTGCTACAGCCCAAAATTAGTAAGTCGTGACCCGAAAGTTTATCTTCAGGATAATGTTCACATCGATCAATTTTAACTAGGTGTCCGTGTTCGCTAAGAAAAGCGGCAATGTATTCGCACACCATTTTAGTGTTTCCACTATTAGAGCCATAAACTATTTGTATTTGTGCCATGTTTTGAGTCATAAAAATACTAACCGATTCGTTGATTAAGAGCCAGAAAAGTCATTAAAAAAGTAGAGAGAATTTATTTGTGTTAATTTGAAATAAAAATATAAAAATGGTACAATGTAAAGATTGTGTTAAAACCTATGAATTCATTTTACAAAACTAACAAACGAAAACTTATAGCCGCGAGCATTATTTTATTAATGTTTATAGTCTTTAAATATTTAACGTCAGATAAGGCGGCCCCTGCGGAAATAGAGGAAGAAAACAATTCTACAGAAACCGAGATAGTCGAGAAGCAGGCCGAGGTGGTTGACTATGGCTCATGGACGCCCGTTGAATACCGAACGGTGCTCGGGCAAGTCGTTTCAGATTCCAATATTGATGTGAAGGCTGAACTCAATGGAACTATTGCTCAAGTAAATGTTTCGGTCGGAGACCAAGTTACGGCTGGCCAAGCGCTTGCAAGCTTTAAAACTACCGGAGACCCTGCCGCCATTAATTATCAATCGGCGTTAAGTAGCTTGCAAACCACTCGTATGTCGGCGCAAAACAATGTTCGTTCTGCGGAAATCGCGGTTGAAAATGCGCAAAAATCACTGGAGCAAGCTGAAGTTCAGCAATACCAAAATACGATTCGATCCGCAGAAATTGCGGTAGAGAACGCGCAAAAATCTTTAGCTCAAACGATTCAACAGCAGGACCAAAATTATGATCAAGCTTATGAATCTTTAAGACTTGAAGCCCAAAGTGTAAAAACACTCATTACTTCGGCGATTGATACGATTGATAAATATGTTCAATTTACAAACAAGTATCAATACAACCAAGATATCGCCTACACACAAATTGGAAACACGGATGTCGTTCGTCGGCAGAACGTGAAAAACCAGGGTCAGCAATTGGCCTTAAGAGAGAACGCACTAATGCCAGTACCGGCAGGAGCCAACGAAACGCAAATTATTCAAGATGCAAATGTGCGTCTCAATCTACTAAAGTCCCTGCAACAAACGTTTGATGATTTAGAAATTTTGATTGAAACCACCGCCATTAATTCGCGAATATCTGAATCGCAAGTGCAAGGCTTTTTGTCGGGCGTTGAAGCCGTCCATAATTCAATTGATGCTCGAGTAGGCGCTTACCAGGCTTCAATCGACAACACTCGTGGAGCTCGGGAACAAACTCGGCAAGCGGTGTTAGCGGCGCAGAACGCCGTTGATTCGGCTTTAGCGAATTTAGAGCTCACAAAGTCTCAAGCAGAGTCTCAAGTATTGTCGGCTCGAAATGCAGTGGAAAGCGCTATGTCAAACGTAGAGCTCGCCAAATCTCAGGCTGAAGCGCAAATTGTCGGCGCTCGAAACCAGGTAAATATTTCAGGCGCTTCCACCGCAGACTTAGTTGTGCGAGCGCCAATTTCAGGTACCATTACCGATAAAGAAGTTCGAATTGGTGGCTTGGTAAATCCAGGAACAGTGTTGTTTACGATTGTAAACGAAGGGCAAAATAAAAAGGTGGTGGCTTATTTAACTCAAGACGAAAGATCACAGGCTCAACAAGCGAGTTCAATTGAAATTGAAATCGAAAACAAGCTGGTCCCAGTAACTGAAAAATTCTTTAGTCCGCAAATTGACGCGCAAACGCAAAAAATTCTGGCCGAGTTTACGATTCCACCGAGTACGACTTTGGTGGGTAATTTAGCCACGGTTCGAATTCCGATTGGGAGTCGTCTGGCTGGCGAAAGTAATCTAATTCCTTTTTCTTCTGTTTCTTTTGAGCCAGATGGAGCTGAAGTCTTAGTGCTTGGCCCCGACAACATTGCCGAGCGACGAAAGATTGTCGTAGGACGAGTGGTAGTGAGCAATATCGAAGTTGTAGGCGGATTGGAAAGCGGTGACTTAGTAGTTGAGTATTACAAACGAGTGTTGCCGGGTGAAAAAATTATTTCTGATTTAATGCCTTCGGCACCAAAGTCAGAAATTACTAGTGATGACGTGCTAGAAAACGAAGCAACCATGAATCTTAATGTTGAGGCCGACAATGAATAACCATCAAGACAGAGCGGCGTTACCACAATTATGGACTTTTTTGCTTGAGCGCTTTCGAGTAACGTTGCTTTTTGCCCTCCTTTTTGTGGTGGCCGGAGTTTTTTCTTACCAATCAATTCCTCAAGAAAGTACGCCAGATGTTGAAATTCCAATTGTGATTGTTTCAACCGTTTGGCCCGGCGCTACGGCGGAAGATGTTGAGAACTTAGTGACCGATAAAATCGAGCAAGAAATCAGCAGTATTGATGATGTAGCCGAGTACACCTCGACCTCAGCGGCCGGAATTTCGAGCGTGGTGGTTGAGTTTGAAATTGGCACCGATATGACCGAAAACACCAACAAGGTGCAAGATGCGGTCGATGACGCTTCACAAAAATTACCCGATTCAATTTTAGACGATCCAAATGTAGAGCAGGCCAATATTTCTTCGACGCCCGTGTTGACTCTGGCATTGTCGGGGGACTATTCTTATTCGCAGCTCAAAGCCTTTGCCGAATCTTTGTCAGACCAAATAGAAACTATTGATGGGGTTAAAGAAGCTCGTTTAAGTGGCGTGCCAGATGAGCAATATCACTTTTACATTGACCCGATTAAATTGCAGGGCTTGGGCCTTAGTTTAGACGAAGTCGTCCAATCAATTAATGCCTCAAATCGTGATATTCCATTGGGCTCAATTTCAGTTCGTGGTGAAGGCGTTGATGTAAGAGTGGCGGGCGAAATTGAATCTGTGTCTGAATTTATGACGCTGCCATTGCAGACTCGTTCTGGTCAAGTTATCCGGCTAGAAGATCTAGGGGAAGTTCGCCGCGAGTTTGATGAACTTGATGTCGAGAAATTAATTTCAACCGGAGAACCTTCGGCTCGATTTATTTCAATCGACGTATTAAAAGCGGAAACCAAAACCAACGTGCCGCGTGTGGTAGCAGAGTCTTTAGCTACGGTTGATGATTTTTACGCTACGGGGCAAATTCCACAAACGATTAAAATTGATACGGTTTTTAATTCAGCTGACGATATTGAAAACAGCCTGGGAACATTATTTAACAGTGGTTTTCAAACCTTACTGGTGATTGGGATTGTACTTTTAGTGGCGCTGGGTTGGCGTGAATCTTTGCTCGCCTTTGTGGCGGTGCCTTTAACTTTACTGATTGCAATTTTGGGGCTGTATATGGTTGGGGAGACTTTTAACTTTTTGTCATTGTTTGCCCTCGTTCTGGCCCTCGGATTGCTGGTGGATAATGCCATTATTATAACCGAGGGGATTTCTGAAGGGATTAATGATAACAAGCTGTCGCCAATTGAAGCGGCTCGCCAAACTTTGGTGCAGTTTCGTTGGCCGGTGATTACCGGAACGGCCACCACGATGCTGGCGTTTGCACCAATGATGTTTTTGATTTCTGGGGTATCGGGGGAATTTATTGAAGGGATTCCAAAAACCGTCATTTTAGTGCTTTCAGCTTCGCTGTTTGTTTCACTCTTTATGTTACCCGTCTTTGGGGTGATGTTTTTTCAACTCTTTCCTCCACAAAACCACCGAGAATCGAAGGTTATGAATAAATCAAAAGAGTATTACCAAAGCTTTATGGGCTGGATTTTCTTAAAAAAAGCCCGCATATATTTAGTACTGGGAATCTCGTTTGCGATTATGATTTTTGCTTTTTCTCTGCCCGCTACGGGACGAGTTTCTGTTGAGATTTTTCCATCAGGGGATGAAAATTATTTTACTGCGTCGATTGAAGCGCCAACCGGAACAGATTTAGCCACGATGACTAAATTACTCCCTCAAATTGACGCGGTGTTTTTACCGTACTTTGATGAAGAGGATAAGTGGCTGAAAAATTTTCAGGTTTCAGTGGGTGAAAAGTCACCCTACGACCCAAATCAAGACGGGACAAACACAGGATCAACCGAAAACATAATTGGTATTACGATCAATCTATACGACAAAACTGAGCGTGAATCTAATTCTAAAGATTTAGCTCCTCGGGTTACAAAAGATCTAATGGCCGCGTTACCAGACTATTTAGAAATTAAAATTGCAGAACTATCGGCTGGGCCACCAGGGGGTGACCAACCGGTAACCATAAAACTGGTAAGTGAGAACTTAGACCGAATTGATGCTATGGCTTCCACCTTAGTAAATGATTTAGAAGCGCTCGAACTGGAGAACGGTGCAACTCTAAAAAATATCACCGATAATCGAGGGGAAGCGGTTCCACAAATGACCTGGACTTTTGATCGCGAAAAATTAAATCGATATGGTTTAAGCCCGAGTCAATTGCAACAAACGCTGCGAGCGGGAGTCCAAGGTATTACGATTTTACAACTCACCGAAGACGGTGAAGAAATAGATGTTGAAGCTCGTTTTGATTTTACGGGAGAACGTGAATGGGGCAGCCCTGAGTCGCTTGATATTGTCTCGCAAATTCCGATCAGAACTCCAAGTGGTGATTTCATTAACTTAGCCGATGTGGCGACTTTCACCATAAACGCTGAAAGAACTCAATTTGGACATATTGACGGAAAACGAACTATTTCGGTTGGAGCCGCTATTGAAGGTGAGGCCACCGCTGCCCAGTTCAAAGATCAACTGGAGGCTTTAATCGCGGAATTACCAACTCAACCTGGAGATCAAGTTTCTATTGGCGGGGATAATGAAGAATCGCAAAGATTGATCACAGAAATGGCTATGGCGATGTTGCTTGGAGTATTCTTAATTCTCGTGGTGCTCGTGCTTCAATTTGATTCATTTCTGCAAGCTGGCGTAATCGTGATGTTGCTACCACTATCATTGATGGGAGTGTTCCTTGGATTCTGGTTATCTGGAACGCCAATTTCTTTTCCAGCGATGATTGGGATTGTCGCCTTGGCGGGGATTATTGTGAATGACTCGATCGTATTGATTGATCGAATAAATTATAATGTTGATAAGTTAGACGATCCGTACGAAGGTTTTCTTGAAGCGGGAAAATCAAGAATGCAGCCAATTATTTTAACTTCAGTGACTACTATCTTTGGGTTACTGCCTTTAGCTTTATCAGACCCAATTTGGGAAGGACTTGGTTTTGCGATCATTTACGGAATGACCCTCGCCACATTTTTGACCATTATTTTGGTGCCCTGTTTAATTGTAATGTATCAAGATATTTCTTGGGCCGTCTCTTCAGCGGTAAAATGGCCGTTTAAAATGCTTAAAAAAATTTTTGCTTAATGGCTCAATTTGGAGGTGTTCCAGAAAGATTCAAAGAGCACGGTTTAAGAGTGAGAAACTTTCGGCAAGTTGTGCCGGGCGATTGGGTCGAAGCAAAAAGAGATGTCGAAGGCACAATCGAAACGCTTAAAAAGGGTGTTAGTTATCAAGTAGTTCAATTGCTCGTTGAAGCGAACGGCAATGATCGGCAATTTGTGAAGCGCTTAAAATTAGTGGGACACAAAGGTGATTTCAATCCGAAAAGATTTCGCTAAGGTTTAAAAGTGAAAACCAATCAAGCCAGTATTGATTTTTTAGATAGTCACAGGCTCCCCAAAGATTTTATCTTGCTGGAAAATGTGATCATTGATCGGGGGTCAAAATATTCGGTCAGTGGCGGAAAAGTTTTAAACCGAGAGGAAATTAAAGCATTTTTGACCAAACTTAAAACGCCTAAAAAATACGCAAAAGCGACGCATCACAGCTGGGCGGCTCGGCTAAGTCGCGATGGAAAAATTTGGGAAACCAAACAAGATGATGGCGAAACCGGTGCTGGCGCCGTTATTTTGCGTATTATGCAAAAACAAAATTATGTAAATTCAATAGTCGTGGTAACTCGTTGGTTTGGTGGAACGCATCTGGGAACTGACCGCTATAAACACGTACAAGATGCCACAAAGTTAATTCTGGAAAAAAGTGGCTAAATAACGGTCCGCAAAACTTTACTTTTCCTCGCTCTTCTTTAGTTTCAAAGCCCAATGGTAAAGCAAATTAAAGTGTTTGGCGCCTCACAAAAAGTAAACCACCCAATCGAGGTGGAGGCTTTTTTGCGCCAGCTTGTCGCCGCGCCCCCTCGGTCTGGCAAAAAACTGGAGCAACAAAAATATCTGTTCTCTGCGGGAACCAAGATTCCAACCATACAAAACCGCGACTTAATCGCGGTCGCTCGTAAAGAAAATATTAAATTGCCCACCAGCTTAGAGCAATTACTACAAAAGCGGTCGGTGCGAACTATTTCAGGCGTTTCCCCTATTGGGATTCTCACCAAGCCTTACCCTTGCCCAGGACGGTGTGTTTATTGCCCAACAGAGGACCGGATGCCCAAAAGTTATATGAGTAACCAACCGGCTGCCGCGCGAGCCGTACGGAACAAATTTCACCCCTATAAACAGGTTTATAATAGACTGACGGCTTTAGCCGAATCTGGGCACCCAACTTCAAAACTAGAAATTATTGTAATGGGGGGAACCTGGAGCTTTTTACCGCACCGTTATCAAAGCTGGTATTTAAAACGTTGTTATGATGCGGCCAACGAGTTTGGTCTTACTGATGAAGCCAAAAAAGCCTATAGAAAAGAAGCGACTACCCTTAAAAAGTCACAGACTTGGAACGAAACAGCCGACCACCGAATTATTGGCCTAACGCTCGAAACCCGGCCCGATTTTATTAATGAACGTGAGTTGGTACGAATGCGTCGTTATGGTTGTACGCGGGTTGAAATTGGCGTACAAACGCTCAACGATGATATTCAGCGATTAACGAAACGAGGGCATTCACGCAAACACGTGGTTAAAGCCATGAAGCTGATGAAAGATTTCGGGTTTAAAGTCTGTTGGCATCTGATGCCAGGGCTTCCAGGCAGCACGCCAGAAAACGATTTAGAGTGGATGAAAGAAGTGTTCTCAAACCCAGACATGTGTCCAGATTTTATTAAAATTTATCCGTGCGTGGTGCTAGAAACCGCTGAGCTGAAAGAATGGTGGGAACGCGGTGAATACGTACCTTATCACGATGATGATTTGGTTAAACTGTTAACCCAGTTTCAAACCTTTGTGCCAGAGTGGACTCGTATCATGCGTCTAATGCGTGATATTCCGGTCAGTAATATTTTGGATGGCGCTAAGTTTTCAAACCTGCGCCAGATTCTTAAAGATCAACCTGATAAACTACGAGAACTTGTTGGTGACGAGTTTTATGATGAACATAACTTGGCCGAAACTAGTTACATTTTCCGAGATATTCGGGCTCGTGAAGTAGGTTTTGCCGATATTGAAAAACATCCAGATATTCTTCAAACTCCACCGAAATTGGTGCGTCGTGATTACGAAGCGAGTGAAGGTCAGGAAATATTTTTGAGTTTTGAAGACGACAAGGAAGAGCATTTATTTGCCTTACTTCGGTTACGAAAACCAAGCGGGCAAGAGTTTAAGCACTATGGTGCCGCTCTAAAAAATGCGGCGTTTATTCGTGAAGTGCATTCATATGGGGGTGAAGTTTCTGTCGGTGAAGCCGAAGGTTTAGGGCAACATCGTGGACTTGGAAGAAAGCTGATTGAAGAAGCGGAACGGATCGTTAAAGAAGAATGGGGCATGAATAAGGTTTCGATTATTGCGGGTATTGGCACGCGGCAATACTACCGAAAATGGGGGTACGAAGAAAAAAGCACCTATATGGTAAAAAAGCTAAAATAAATCTGGCATGAGTGACATTGTAATTTCCAGTAAAAAAGACCAACGGGCGTTATTAACCGTGCAGAGTTTTGCGCTGTTGGGGCAAGGGTTGATTGGTGTGTTTTTCCCTTTTTTCGTACAACGAAGTTACGGCCTAAATGATTGGCAGTTAATTGTTTGGTTTGCCGGTTTACAACTCATTATGGCCGTGTTGGTGTATCCGTTAAATTACTGGGGCGTAAAGTGGTTTGGGATCCGTCGGGTGGTGCAAATTGGCATATTTTTTCAGGCTTTATTTTATGCCTTGCTCGGTTTAGGCATTACCACGATGGCAAGCTTTGTGCTGCTCAACATTTCCTTTTTATTATTTATTGGTTTGTTTTGGCCTGGGTTTAATTATTTGTCAGCCTTAGCGACCGTAAATAATGACCGGGGCAATTATATGGGATCGCTGCAAATTGTGGCAGTAGGGGTAAATTTAGTGGCGCCTGTTATAACCGGGTTTTTACTCGAATGGAAACAAGAACAGTGGGTGCTGCTGCTCTCGGTGATTAGTTTTTTAATTTCGCTGGCTTTAGTTCGTACGATTCCCAAAACGGGGGCGGAGGTGAGTAATTTAAAGGGGTTTTCTCGTCAGTTTAAAAGCATATTTTTCACTAAAAGGAACTTTCCCGCGTTTGTCGCCGATAGCGTGATTAGCAATACCATGTGGGTTTTGTGGCCAATGTATTTTAAAGTCGTGGTAGGCAGTTTTAGCGCGATGGGAATTATCACTTCTACCATGGCTGTTATTGAAATTTTTACCGCCAGATTCTTTGGGAAATTATCGGATAAAAAGTCTGCCCGGTGGTTGATTAAATCAGGCTCTATCGCCCGTTGCGTAGATTTGTGTTTAAGGGCCGTTTACTTCAAATTTAATCATTTGTATGTGGTCTTGGGTATCCAGTCTTTAGGCGCCGCTTTTGGCCCTTGGTTTCAAATAGCCGTTGGAACTAGAATTTTTGAAGTGGGAGAAGAACAATCTGAAAATTTACTCGATTTTTTGCTCGGCCGTGAGATGTTTTTAGGCCTCTTTCGCTTTGTTTGGTTTTTGCCTGTAGGAATCTTGGTTTACTACACCAGCGTTATTTATTTAGCGATTGCTTTTATTATTGCGGGCTTAATGGCTTTAGCTTTTAGACGATTCTAAGTGATTGACAATTTTGGCGACGTCTTTAGACTCGCCCTCGCTTAAACGCGAAACTAGGGTAGTTAGCGAAGTGGCCAAACGCATCTGACTGTAAATCAGACGACTCCGTCTTCGGGGGTTCGAATCCCTCACTGCCCACCATGAAAACTTCAGCTTTGCTGGAGTTTTTTTGTTTATAATTGGTACAAAGCAATTCCTGCCGCAATTGAGACATTGAGCGAGCCCTTTTGGCCCCGCATGGGGATTTCTAAATGTTCATCACACTCTTTGAGTAACTCTGGGCTTACCCCTTCAACTTCGTTTCCGACAATTAAAGCCACGTTATCGTCTTGGTTCTTGTATTCTAGTAAATTAATCGACTGACTGGTTTGTTCTAGTGCTAAACACTTATAACCCTGGGCTTTAAGGGTTTGCACGCAATCAAGTGGCACTGGGTTATGTTCCCAAGCTAAAAATTCTTCAGCGCCAAGTGAAACTTTTTCAATGCGTCGATCTGGCGGGCAACCGGTGTAGCCCGTTAAATAAACTTTATTCCAACCAGCTCCATCGGCGGTTCTTAAAATAGAACCAACGTTATGCAAACTGCGTAAATTTTCAAGTACAATAACTTTCATCTCGGGCAATATATAAAAAAGTCTCGCTCTAGCGAGACTTTAAATTCTAATTTTTGAGAATAGTTTCAAAATTATGCAGATTCACCCGCTTCTTTAGCCGCAGCGGCTTTAGTCGCTTCAAGTTCTTTCTTTTGTTTTGGCGTCATTTTTTCTTTTTTCACGTGTTTCCCTTCACCTGCGTTGTGGGCAACACCAGCCGTAGTTTTTGTATCTTCAACTTTAGCCGCACCTTCAGCCGCCCATTTTTTTAGGGTTCGAATGGCTTTAGCCGATAACTTCATTTTTTCTACTCGACCCGTTTCTGGGTTGAACATTTTTTTAACAAACAGGTTAGGACGAAAAGTCCGTTTAGTCGCTTTCAAACTGAAAGGACGATTGTTTCCTGCAGTAGTACGTTTACCGGTTAACTGACAAACTCGAGACATAATATTTACGTTAAATCCAGCCGACTGTATGTAAAATCCCTTCTACGTCAAGTATTCGCGCTCCAAACATAATAGCGTAAATAGCCCACTATATTACTCAGTAAAAACACACTTTCTAAAAAGATGCCGGCCGGTGTAAAAATTAAAATATTAAAAGTGATCCAAATGCTCGTTCCCAGCATGGTCCAGAGCCTGAGCGCTTTATCGCTGGGTCTAAAAGCGGCGTAGTTAAAAATCAGATTCGCCAGAATGGCGATCAAATCAATTGGTTTTTCGTACATCAAGCCCGCCACAATTAGTACTAAGGCCATAAAACCCCACATGAATTTGGGATTCGTGGTAAAAATAGAGGTAAAAAAGCGCAACGTCGCGATATAAATCAGTAATCCGGCGGCGTATTCTTCGAGTAAAACCAGGTGCGTACCAATAAAAATAGTCGAGATTGTCAGCCACGTTAGTATCACGCGACGCTGTTTGCACTGCCACGACACTAAATCACAGCCCAGCGCGACAATCATGAGCATTTGCGAAACCCAAAAAGCGTTCCAGCCAAAAGCGGGCGCTTGAGAAAAATAGGTTTGGAGCAGTTCGAGCATCCAAACAAACCTAGAGTTTAAGCCCTAATTGTCCAGATTCTCAAAACAAAAGCTTTGGTTGAAATTAAACCACTTGTCTCATGCGATCAAAAAATTCAGCGGCAACTTTGGCGTTTATCGCTAAAAAGTCTTGTTGTGCTTGAGTCGCGGTGCCAGCCACTAGTTGTTTGACAATCTCTTGATTCTCGACCAGGCTGCCTCCGGCAATTTCAGCAAAATCGGTCACCGTTTTAAAACCATAATCTTCGGGGAAAAAAGCCCCGGTTCGAATTTCTTTATTGGCCCCAACCGCCCAAAACCTGGTCGCGCCGCCAATAGAAACATCATCTAAACCAAAAGCCGTGTCGTGCACCAAGGCCGCATTTTTGTTTAAATGTGCGCAGACTTGGGCTAGTTTATCGCCTACTTCTAAACTAGGGACGCCAATCATTTGCCCCGCCAAGGGTACGGGGTTCAAAAGCGGTCCTAAGTAGTTAAAAATCGTTGGATGGGGAATTTCTTTCCGAATAGGCGCTAAAGCTTTGAGCGCTGGGTGAAAAGCTGGTGCAAACACAAAACTCAAGTTGTAATTTTTCAGCTGCTGGCTCACTTTTTCTGGGGTGTCGCCCACGGGTAAGTTTAAAGTTTCAATAATATCAAAACTGCCCACGCGGCCTGAGGCTGCTTTATTCCCGTGCTTAGCAATGCAGTAATTTTTAGAAAGCTTGAGCGCCAAAGCTGTTGATAAATTGATGCGCGATTTGCCACTGCCGCCGGTGCCACAAACGTCAAAAGTAAGTTTCCCAGGATAAGGCACTTTGATTTGGCGCGCTTGGAGTTCGACCACAAATTCTAAAATATCTTCGACGGTTTCGCCTTTTTCGTGCAGTTCAATCAGCTTGGCTTTAACCGCTTCGGGCTGGGTTTCGGCGTTATCGAGAACGAATTGGGCGGTGTTCATGATTTAATGAAATTTTCTAAAATCTTCAGTCCTTCCTTCGTGCCAATTGATTCAGGGTGAAACTGCACCGCAAATAATTTTTCGTCGGGTTTTTCAAACGCCATGATGTGTTGGTGTCCATCATCGGTGACAGCGGTGACTTTCAAGGCTTCATCAAAACTACCGGGTTCCACGACCATCGAGTGGTAACGCATGCCTTCAAAGGTATCGTTAAAATCTTTAAAAAGTCCCGATTTATCTAAAACTTTCATCGGCCACCTTTTGCCGTGTTGGGGTTCAATTTTAATGATTTTTCCGCCAAAAATGTGCCCCATCATTTGGTGCCCGAGACAGACACCTAAAATAGGAATTTTGCCCCGGAAAGCGTTAAAAAGTGCTGGCCCGACGCCAATGTCATCCGGGTTTTCGACGGTGCCGGGCCCGGGCGAAAACACCAAAAAATCAGGCAAAAAATCAACCGCCTCAGCGAGGGTAATTTCATCATTTCTTTTAACGGTTACCGCCAAACCCAGTGCCTGAAAATACTGCACTAAATTGTAGGTGAAGCTGTCGTAATTATCGATGAGCAGTAATTTTTTGGGCATCTAAATTTAATAAATAATTTTTTCAGGCTTTTTTTAAATGGTATTCGGCCGATTTTGCTTTGGTGAGTTCTGAGCCCTGCCACTTGGCGCGGCCAAGTGTTAAACTTTCAAGACTAAAGGTAAGCGGTTCAAAGTTTCGATTAATTTCTTTGCCTAAAGGCTTTGGGTTCTGCACGCCGTAAGCGACTGAAATATGCGGTAGATAATTAGTGTAACGAAACTCTGGGTGTTGCGAGAAAGGAATCTCGTTGCAAAGGGTTTCATGCAGTTGTTGTAACCGGCCAGTAGGGTCATAAACTTCGGCCCACAGCGTCGTAGGAAATACATTAAAATTTTGCAGTTCTAGGGCAAAACCTGGCGTTTGTGAGGTGATATCATCCAAAGTTTTTTTCATAAACGAGAGATCATTTTTTTGGAAATGCGTTCCCAGTCTCCCCGGCAAAGTAAGCGTTAAGTGCATCTCTTCTGGGCTCAGCCAAGAACCGCCTTCTAAAGCAAAATCTTCTTTAAATTTATGGGCTAAATCACAAAGTGCTTGAGCGGTTTCTAGCGGTAGCGGGCTTTCTATAAAATAACAAAAATCCGCTTCTTGTTCCCAAGTGATTTGACCAAATTGGGCGTGGTTTTTCTGCCAATTCTCGTTAAATTTCTGACTTAAATTTTCCTTCATATTTTGGTTTTAGTAAGCGGGCGGAAGCTTACGAATTTCGCAGCCCATAGTTAAAGATTTTGCATAGACTCTTGGCTTTATTATGCACTTCTAACCATTCTTTTTTAGGGTCAGAATCTTGCACAACCCCAGCCCCAGTACGAAACCGAGCCACTCCATCTTTAAGAAAAAAAGACCGGATCGCGATACAAAGTTCCATGTTGCCATCAGCGGAAAAATATCCCATCGCCCCGCCATACAAATTTCGTGGAGCGGTTTCAAATTCTTGGATGAGTTTTATGGCTCGTAATTTAGGCGCCCCGCTAAGTGTCCCGGCCGGAAAAATCGCTTTAAAAAAATCGACCGCATCAAAATCTGTTTTGATCTGCCCTTCAATATCAGAAACCAAGTGCATCACGTTAGCAAAAAATCGACCGTATTTTTCTTTCACCACTTTTATAGAATTGGTTTCACACACTTTTCCTAAATCGTTTCGGCCTAAATCAAGCAGCATATCGTGCTCGGCGTTTTCTTTGGGGTCACTGGCCATTTCTGCCAAAATCGTTTGGTCTTGTGCTTCGGTTTTACCGCGATAACGCGTGCCCGCAATCGGGCTATAGGTAACCGTTTGCCCTCGTTTAGAGCCTAAAATTTCGGGGCTAGCGCCACACACTTGTCCGTGTTCGCCAAAGTCAAAAAACACTAAATGCGTCGTGGGTTCAACGACCCGTAAAATCGAATAAAAATCGACGCCGTCTAAACCCTTGGTGTCTCGTTTAAACCCGTTACTAATAATCATCTGAAAGATTTCTCCGTCTAAGATTTTTTGTTTGGCCTCGGCCACTTTTTTACCAAAAGTCTCGCCAGATTGTTCTGATTCGAATGCTGAAAAATCAGCGTAGTCTTCATTTTTTAAAGCGGTTAGATCCACTTTAGGGTCTTTGAAGTTACGGGCGGCATTTATAATTTCTTGATTTTTCGCGCTAAACAAACTTTTGTCACCGACGGTTTGAATGGCAAAAATCTTTTTATCGGCGTGATCAAAGGCAAAAAAATGTGAGAACTCGTAAAATAAAGTGTGTGGGTATTCACTTGGATTGCCGGCTAAATTCGGTTCAATTTCATCAAAAATTTCCCAGTTAAAATAACCCACCAAACCGCCTGAAAACGGAAAACTTTTTGGAAACGGTTTTGACTGGGCAATAGCGGCTTTTAATTGCTCGAAACTATCTTCTTTCGTCACTACCTCTTGCACGGGCACAGCGGCAATCAGCGAAAACTGATTATGGTCATCTTGCATCGCAGATTCGAGCATAGCGCAAGGCGCCCCAAAATGTTCGCGCATCGCTTTAAAAACCGAAATCGGCGTTAGTTCACTTTCATAATCAAACACTTCTAAAATCATGTCTTTGGAAAAACTTTAGGAAATACTTCACGTCCAACGCCAAACTGTAATTCGGCACTACCGCGAGAAATTTGGGTAATACTAACACCTAAACGCTTAGCAATTTCTCGTTGCGGATGCCCCGCCATCAGCATCTCTATAAGCGAATATCTATCGCACAGAGTTTGACATTCCTTTGGCGTAAGAAAGGCACGTATAAAATTTTCAACGTCTTTTTCGTTGTCCATTTTGGAAATAATTGATGCCATTTTTTTTAAAATTTGAGCTTCTTTTTTTGTCATTTTGTAACGGTTAAGCAGTACAAAATTATTCATCAAAACAAAGATGTCAAAAAGAATGCTTAGCCTTCTTCTTTATTTGTAATGGTAGCAACCGCGAGTACCTGCATAATTTGTCCGCGAAAGCTAATGGTTTCTAAATTTTGGAACAACGCTCGCAAATTGTTTCGATCTACGATTGCGGGCAACAGAAAACGACCACCTACATCAGGTTTTATAGCACATTTTTGTAGTTGCAGTCGTGAAAAAATGGCTGTTACCATTTCTCGTTCATCTTCAATTTTAATGGTTGTTTTTGGGGCAATTACTCCCAGTATTCTGGCGGTATATTTGCCAGATTCTCCTAGAATTTCGGCTAACTTGTTTTTATCAAATTCTAACAATAAAGCGTCTATGTTTATTTCCTCTCCCAGTTTTTTGGGATCCACAATAATTTCTAAATCATCAGATCCGTATGCGGTTCTTAATTCTGATTTAAGCGAAACGCGACCTTTACCGTCGAGCTTAAAAATTTTTTGTCCGTGCATCTATTTGTTTATAAAAATAATTTCTAATTATGTCAATATTTATCATACGTTAAAACCCTTTAAGATAAATAATAATGATAATTATAGGAATAGATCCGGGCTACGAACGATGCGGTTTTGCCGTGCTCGAGCAAACAGGAAACAAAACAGCCTTACTGACTTTTGGAACCATTAAAACCAAACCTAAGGCAGATTTTTTAGTCCGCCAAACCGAGATTGCTCAAGATTTTACCGCTTTGCTGGAAAGGTACAAACCCCAAAAGTTGGCGATTGAAGATCTATTTTTTGCGCAGAACGTAACGACGGGGTTAAAGGTCGCTCAAGTGCGAGGGGTTTTAACGCACATCGCTTACGAGGCGGGTTTAGAGATTGTGGAACCGAAACCGACTGAAGTTAAAAAGTTTTTTTGTGGAGATGGGCACGCCGATAAAAAAGCCATGCAGCAAATGGCGCAGCTGACTTTTAACCTTAAAGACTCTCCTAAAATTGATGACGCCGCCGATGCCATCGCCATGGCCTATTATGGAGCCTTGGTAAGAGTCTAGCTGGAGGGGGTTAAAAGCTAGTCAAAAGGGATGTTTTAAGGTATAATAAGCCAATGCCTGAGGAGGAAGAAAAAAAAGAATCGACCGAGAAAAAATCGCAGATTACACCCGCGGAGGCAGAAAAGCGTGTCAGTACGGCTGTAGCTGAAGTGATTCCGGACGAAAACGATAGTTTGTTAATTGAAGAAGATGGTGACCCTTTTTGGGTTATTCAGAGAGTCTTTTGGGGCATTTTAAAAACGGGCGCCTTACTGGCTTTGCTGCTTTTTTTAATTTGGTTGGTTTGGAGGCCAAGTTCTTTTTTGGGCAACGGAAACGAGCCTGAATTTGAGTTTGAACCAGAACAAGTCGAAGAAGTACAAGTGCCAGAAGAAAATAGGAATGCCCCTTGGTGGAAACGCCTTTTTGGGGGCGGTGATGAAACGCCTGAACCAGAATTTACACCTGAAAACCCAGAAAATCCAGCACCACAAAATCCAAATTTAGAATCAACCGATCCTACGCAAATTGCGTACGAATTAGAAACGGCACGAGTATTGCTGGTTCGAGGTATTATTCCGCAATCGGTGCAATGGTTAAGGCAGGCAAAAACGGTGGGGGAGATCTCGATGCAAGTGCTACGGCAGGGTTCGCCGCAAGCGCGTTCACGGCAAATTGAAGAAATCTTGGCCGCCGCTGACGACTTGTTTGTCCAATCCGCTAATTTACAAATTCAGCTGCAAGCCGAAAGAGATTACTTTTTAACCGAAGGGAATGCCGCCAATGCTAGAACGGCTGAATTAGAGCAGCAAATTGCATATGCCCTGCAAGTGCTGGATCCGGTTCCGGTGGAGGCTTTAGTGGCCGAAAAAATTGCTTCTCAGCAAAACGCGAGCTTTTTCATGTCGAACGCTAAAATCCGCGATACACTAAATCGAAATATCCAAACTTTCGATCAGCTTCTACGACAGCGCTCCATTCCGCTGTTAAACCCGGCCACGGAGATTCGCGCCAACTAAAAAGCAAACCTAAATTCTTTTTCAAACGCTGCCGTACCGGCTTTGGTAAGTTGATTTGCCGCGGCCAGTCTGTTTCATACATATCTTGCATTTCTATTTCTAGCGAAGTTTTATCCACCGCTGTAGATTCATAGTGGTAGGCCATTAAAGATTCTTTCCACTGAGGGCGGTTTAACAGTACCGCAAAAAAATCGTCTTGGGCTTGATCCTTTAAGTTTTCGTTCAGGCTTTCTTGCAGAATTTGTTCGACCACGGCTAATTGTGCTTTTGCACTGCCAACATTAGAATTACTGCCACCTGGGTCTATTCCGACAATCGTTTCAATGGCGGTGTGACTTTCACCACTTTGATCGGTAACGGTTAGTTTGAGCTCGTGTTCACCGGCCGTTTCAATATAAAACCCGGCTGGATTTTTTTGATCTGAAAGAAACTGCTGATCAAATTCCCAAAGAAAAGTTTTTAAGTCTTTTGGGCCATCTGGATCCGTTGAATATTCACCCGTTGGGTTGAGCAAAAACGAAACCTTGGCGACGGATTTTTTTGAACCTTGCAACGTAATAATGGCTTTAGGAGCTTGGTTTTTAGTTGTATTTTCTTGCCCCCGAGAACCGTTAAAATGCTCAAACCAATCGGTGTTTAGTTGGTTATCATTTCCCCCAATGGGGCGCGCGACAGATTGATTTGGAACTAGGTTTTCAATCGAAACGCATTCGCTTTTCCATTGACCGGCTTCAATAAATTTTTGCACTCTTTTTCGTTCGGTTTCGCTTAATTGTTTCTTTTGCCAACATAACGTATCCATCCATGTTTCTTGGCTAGTTCCCGCAAAACTAATCAATTCTACGGTGCCAGAACCGCCCGATAAACCATCACGTTTATTGCTATGGAATAAATGCTCTCCGGCTTTGCCTTGGTCTGGTGTGCCAATTAAAAAGGTGAGTATATCTCCTGGACTTACAAAATAAGCCTCCTCAAAATACCAAAGCGGCGTGCCGTTATGTTTTAATTCGGTGTACTGCAGGTTTATTTTTTCTGGTCCTGAAGCGATTTTTATTTCAATAAAATCAGCCACGTCACTATCAACCGAGACCTCATTTATTAAAGCCCTAAACTCTGTTGAAGTGGTGGCGAGTATGGGATTTTTTTGCCCCTTAGAAGACTCAAAACCGACTTGATGTGGCGCGCGAACGTTAATCGTTTTGAGCTGCTTTGTCGGTTCGTCCCAAACTAAAACTTCACGTTCTTCGTAATCTTTGGTCGACCGGCTCGCAGCTTTTGGGTAATTAATCTGATTTAAAATGGCCCCTTCACCATTTAAAATTTGCAGGGTTCCACCATCGTTGGGAAGTCCAATTGGACTCGGTGAAAACACGAAATAGCCCTTTCCCTCTAAGGCAAAAACTAATGGGTTTTCGGTGACTTGAACGCCTTCGCCAGGCATTATTTTATCTATTATATCGGTGAACGGTTTGGGCTTATTTTTGTCATTGCTTAGCTGCCATTCACTCAAATCAACTTCACCCTTTTGTGTCACTTCAAACTCAAACCATTCGGGTTCATTGGCTAAAGTATGGGGAGCAATTTCGGTGATTTGCACCGTTTGGGCTAAAGCCAAAGCGGGAGCCAGTACTCCAATAAGCATTAAGGTTTTCATGTTTTAATTTCTAAGTCCTCATGCGTTTTTCAGCAACGACCAAACAACATGAAACCTTCATGAAGATTGGAAGCCCCTTAGTTGCTGAAAGTCTTTAAATCACTAGTTTAAAACGGAATGGTACGGTTACTTAAATTATATGCTTTGCGGGGTGGCGTTTTGCTAGGAATTTCAGCTTTGGGCTCGAAATTCCTGGGGCTCTGGCGTGACCGGTTAGTGGTTTCGACTTTTTCACCCGAGAGTTCAGACTTGGTTTACGCCGCGTTTCGAATTCCAGATTTCTTTTATTATTTGCTGGTTGGTGCCACGGTTTCGGTAATTTTTTTACCGCGGTTAGTAGGTTTGTCAGAGCGAGAAAAAATAGAGTATATGAGTTCCTTTTTGTGGGGTGTTTTAGTGTTTTTTGGCGTTTTAAGCGCCTTTTGTTTTTTAATGGCTCCAGTTTTAGCTACCTGGTTCGCCTCTGGGTTTTCACCAGACATACAACAAGGCGTGTCCAATTTAGCTCGTTTTCTTTTTGGGTCTGTTTTTCTGTTATCACTTTCAAGCGTATTTGCCGCCGCCCTGCAAGCGCAGCAACGGTTTGTCTCAATTGCATTAGCGCCATTGTTTTACATGGGTTTTATTGCCTTGGGGCTTTATGTGTTTAAAGATTATTTTGGAGTTAACATTGTCGGATACGGCGCTTTGGCCGGCGCGATAACCCATTTGCTGATTACCAGCGGGGCTTACTTTTTGACTGGGCAAAGGGTGGCACTCGTGTGGAAAAAACCAGCCGCCGCCTGGCTAAATTTTTGGCCAGATTTTGGCAGACGCGTTTTTAATAACGCCGCTTTTCAAATAAACCAAACCGTCGACATTTTAATTGCTTCTTTTTTGGCCATAGGCGCTGTCACCTCTTTCACCTTGGGCACGAATCTGGGGCATTTTTTGCTTTCAATTGTCGGGCTATCAGTAGCCAATTCGGCTTTTCCAAAGCTGGCAAACGCAAAACACAATTACCCGCTGCAACGTAAAATTTTGCTCTCTTCGGCAAAATGGATTTTTTTCTTTTGTGCTCCGGCGGCAGTGGTCTGCGCGGTTTTTTCAACTCAAATTCTACAACTGCTTTTTACGCTAGAGAACGAGCGTTTACAAATGGCGCAAGTCGTCTTTTTCTGGACGGTAATTAGTTTGCCTTTGACCTGTGTTTTGCCGTTACTGGCACGGGTTTTTCTGGCTAATGATGATACCGTTAGCCCTCTTTACGCTACTATTATTTCTTTAGTGGTCGCCACCAGCACAGCGGCCTATTTAAGTTTGGTGTATTTACCTAAAGATCAAGCCATTCTGGGTTTAGCGTTGGGCAATTTCGTCGCTAACACATTAGGTTTTATTTTATTTATCAGTTTAATCTGGTGGAAATACGAACGTGTTCACAAAAATAATCATGTTTAAAGCCGAATTTACCGTTCTCGAATCTGAAGCCGGACAGCGTGTTGACGCTTTGTGCGCCCTAAAATACCCGCATATTTCGCGATCTCGTTGGACAAAACATGCGGAATTTTTGTGCGAAGAGATGGAAAAAAACGCTAAGACAAAAGTGAAAACTGGTGAAGAATGGGAAGTCAGCTGTGCTGAAGAATCCAATGTTGATCACCTAGAGCCTTGGGATTATCCTTTAGAAATTTTAGCGGAAACCGACACCTACCTAGTGATTAACAAACCCTACGGTATTTCGGTTCATCCCTCTAGTTCAGAAAATTCAAACGAAACTATGGTTAATGCGCTAGTGCACCATTTTGGAGCTAATCTAGCCGAAAATTATGATGAAATTGAAGGCCGAAAAGTCGCGCGTCCGGGGTTGGTTCACCGTTTAGATAAAACCACTTCTGGTGTTTTATTGATTGCTAAAACGAATCAAGCACACAAATTTTTTCAAGATAACTGGAAAGACTTCGAAAAAACTTACTACGCTAAAGTTCAAGGAGGTCCACCAGCGAATGGAAAAATTGAGTCTGGTATTGTACGAGACCCTTACAATCGAAAAAAAATGAAAGCGACCCAAGACCCAGACAAGTGGTCTGTGACAGAGTTTGAAACCATTTCAATTAAACCTGGTAACGACGTCATTAAAAGTGAAGCGCTTTTAAAAGTGAATATCAAAACCGGCCGAACGCACCAAATTCGTGTGCATCTCAGTTCGATTGGCTTTCCGGTGATTGGGGATGAACTTTATGACGGACCAGCAGCCAAACGGATTATGCTGCACGCAACTAGTCTTAAATTTATAGACCCAGATACGGGCAAAGAAGTTTTGGTGGAAAAAGAACGACCGTTTTAAATTCCAGCTTTTTTTGAAATAGACTTTTTATTATTTCGTATTAATAATAGAAATGAGATTATTTTTTTAAATGCCGGATATTCCACAACGCTTACCCGATGGTTTAAACCCAACTGCAAAAATCGAAAATGTAGATGGTTTTTTGTTTATGCTGGAAAGTCTTCTGCCAGCAGAAGCCGAGGTGATGTGGGTTTCTCCAGCCGCACAGTCTGAGCAGCTAATTTCAGTTCGATATGGTGAATATGTGATTTATTTTTCGGGAGAAGATTTATCGGGCGATGATTTTTTAAATTGGCATGATTTTTATGATCCTCAAAAATTAAAGAAATGTCTAAAGCGACGTTTAAAAATAGACAGAGCTCATTCAAGCCAAAGTATTGCCACCTTTGTTCGTCAAGCCATTCACGCGTTAGGGATGGAAGAATTATTAGTTATTGAAACTCATGAAGATAGAGTCTCGATTACAGACCATGCCGATGGAAATGTTTATGGGGAAATCTATCAAAATGGCTCGATCCTAAAAACTTTCCAAAGCGTAAGAGCCGAAGTCGAAGCCATCTTAGAGATTCCAGCTTTAGAAGGGGCGGATAACTTTAAAGGTTTTGTAGAGTTATTTGAATCGGTGAATGCCAACGAATTTCAGGGGGCTTTTACCTTCGCCCCTTTTAACGAAAGCGATCTGGAAATCACCTATGGTAATGGGAAGCGTAAACGTAAAAAAAATTTTATCAGAATTTGGATAGACGAATTTTTTTGGAAAGAAGGGGTGAATCGGAAGGACTTAGTCGATTTTTTAACCGATCAAATAAAAGAACGCTTAGATGATCGGCGACTGGAATATTTGTTGTTTATGAATTTATTTCGGCAAGTAGCGGCCGATTACCCCGACCTTAAATATCGCATTGGGCTCAACAACGCTCGCTTTGTGAGTGCCGATAGAAGGCAGTGTTATTTTTTAGGCATCAGAGGCAAAGTGGAGGAATCCTTAAAGCCAACCCCTTATAGATTTTGTGCGGAAAACGGCTACCAGTATGGGGAAATAGATTGCGGAAACTTTTTAACCGAGTCGGCCTTTCGTACATTTCTAGAATACGATTTAGGCTACGCTTCCCCAAAAAAGCTTTTACAGTCAGAGTGACCGCAGGCTTAAAAGTTTACAATTTTAAATTTTAGTTTATTTTTTTGTAAATCAATTTTTGTAATATGTCCGTAGAAACCAAACTAGCCGAACTTGAATATACAAGAGAAGAGCAATTAAAATCTGCAGAAGGAATTGCCCTAGAGATTATGATTGAAACTGATGAAGCAAGTGCGGTATCTCGAGCATTAGTTTTACAGGTTTTAGATGATTTTAAAGGAGAATTTAAACCTAATTACGAGCAAGTTCGAGCGGCTTTGAAAAAACAAGATATTTCTGTGAGTGAAGTAGAAGCGGTAATTTCTGATGCGGTATCCGAGATTTGTTCACCTGAACTAGCTATGGGGGCCGCCAAAAAAGTTCTGGCGATAGTAAATGAAGCGGCTAGCCGTGGCGCCGAAAGTGCTTTGGTGGCGTTTAAAACTAATATTCAGGCCATTAAAAAGGCAATTAAATCGGTTAAGCCCAGCGGTAAAATGTTAGACGCGGAGTTGGTCTATAATCAAATGGCGGTTATTTTTCCGTCACTAACCAATAATACCGAAGCAAAAGTCTTCTTTATGGCTACGTTTAAAGACTAGGTTTAGCTGACTAACACCGCTTTAATACGCCTGACTCCGCGACTTGAAGACTCTTCTTTTTTAATTTTAAAAGCGCCTTTCAGTTCGTTGGTATTTTTAACGTGTGGGCCACCACAAAGTTCTCGTGTCCAAACCTTGCCGGTGTCATCTTTAAAGGTGAATACTTTGACAATGTCTGGGTATCGTTCCCAAAAACTGGCTTCAATCGTTTCATCTTGCTCAGCGTCTACTTTTGGCACTTCTTCGTAAACTTGCTCCGCATTGGCGGCAATTGCGGCGTTAACGTAAGCCTCAACCGCTTCTTTTTCTTCATCTGTCATTTTATCACCGTGCGTAAAATCAAAGCGTAAACGCTCGGCGGTAATGTTACTCCCGGCTTGATGTACGTGCGTGCCTAACACTTCACGAAGCCCGGCCAAAAGCAAGTGAGTAGCGGTATGAAGGCCCGTTTCGACCTCAATGTTTTCTCGGCTCATTCCTCCTTTAAACTTCCCTTCGGCTCCCGCTTTAGATAAAGCTTGATGCGCTTTTTCGGCTACCTTGAAACCTTCGGTATCGACTTTTAAACCGGCCTCAGCGGCTAACTCTTCGGTCATTTCAATTGGGAATCCGTAGGTTTGGTATAAATCAAACGCAACGTCTCCGCTTAAAATCGTTTCGGCATTAGCGGCTACTTTTTGAAACTGTTTTTCTCCTTTTTCAAGCGTGGTTCTAAATTGTGATTCTTCCCGGCTCAGTTCTTCTAAAATAAAATCTTGGTTTTTTATAAGTTCTGGATAGTGGCTGCCTAGTTTGTCAATAACGGCTTTTGCAATAGTGTGGCAGAAATTATTTTCAATGCCAAGTTTGCGGCCATGTCGAACTGCTCGTCGGATAAGACGGCGTAAAATATAACCTTGATCTACGTTCGAAGGCGCGACGCCATCGCCTAAAATAACCGTTGAACTTCGCAGGTGGTCTGCCACAATTCGAGCTGAATTATGTTTTGCAGAATCACCGACTGGATTCTCAACAATACCGTTAAAGCCACTAACTTCAGCAATGGCGGCTAAAATATCGGTAAAAGCATCAGTTTGATAAACCGAAGTTTTACCGTTTAGCACGGCCACCGTTCGTTCGAGTCCCATGCCTGTATCTACATTTTGGGCTGGCAGTTCTTCCAGGCTCCCATCGGGCAATTTATTGAACTGCATAAATACATCGTTCCAGATTTCAACCCAACGCGGATCTTCCCAGGTTTCTTGGTAAGGTTTATCCAGTTCAGGCGATTCTGGGTCTCCGGTCCAGTAAAACATTTCACTGTCTGGGCCACAAGGACCGGTTTCGCCTTTCGCCCACCAGTTTTCGGCGGCATCTAAATAGGCAATTTTATGTTCTGGCATACCGTTCTTTTTCCAAATACCAGCCGCTTCTTCGTCACGTGGGGCATTTTCATCGCCTTCAAATACACTCACTGCTAAACGCCGTAGTGGTAGTTCTAATTCCTTAGTTAAGAATTCAAAACTCCAGGCAATTTGGTCTTCTTTAAAAAAGTCACCCAAACTCCAATTGCCTAGCATTTCAAAAAAGGTCAGATGTGTGGCATCGCCCACTTCTTCGATGTCTCCAGTTCGCACGGCCTTTTGGCTATTGGTCAGTCGCGTTCCTAGCGGATGAGGCTCTCCCATCAAGAAAGGCACTAACGGGTGCATTCCAGAATTGATAAAAAGTGCCGTTGGGTCATTTTCTGGCACCACGCCGGCTGAAGGAATAACCGCATGGTCTTTTGATTTAAAGAACTCAAGCCATTTAGTTCGAAGACTGTCAGTAGTGTATTGCATCATATTTTTTAGTGACCTATTTATAATTAAAAACCAGCTTGAGACAAGCGGGGTAATAACTTCTTGAACTTAGAGTGAGAAGTTATTTGTAAAAAACTCGGATGGCTCGGGCTGGACCTTCACCGACAGAATCAGAAGATAGTTCTGGGAAATTGTTTAACACCCACATGTGAACCACTCTTCTAAAATAAGGCGGCATAGGTGGAAGTTTGATTTCGCCAAGGTTTCGTTCTTTCATCAAATCAATAAACTTCTCGGCTTTAGCGATCATTCGGTCTTCTTGATCTTTGCGGTAGTGGTCTACATCCACACACACAAAAAGGTTTTCACTGCTTTGCGCGTACAACATGTTTTTCAGTAAGGTTTGGATGGCGTTAAGCGTTTCCCCGTTTTTCCCAATAAGCCGCGCTGGAGTCGAACATTCAATATTAGCCCGGTACTGACCGTGCTCTTCAGTGATAGTGACACAGTCATAATCCGCTCCAAATTTATCTAAAAGGAGCTTTAGCGCTTTCTGTATAATCGTTTCCATGAGGATTTTGGCGAAAGAAAAGGTTCGAACTTTATTTTAAGTGACCTTTGACAGAGTGTCAAAAAACATCCTCTATCGGCTGGCAATAAAGGGTTCGTATTTTTAGCGCTAAAGAAGTAAAATGGCTTTGAAAAAAAAGCATCAATCAATTGTTACTAGCCCTTTTAACGTATGAAAAACACGGATAATCTCGCCAAATGGTTAAAGAATTCTGAGTGGGACGCCTTCTTGGTCACTAATCCCCAAAATATTGGTTATTTAACAAACTTTTGGGGTAGTTTTGGTTTGTATCTACAGACCCGGTCAGGAAAGTATTTACTCACTGATGGTCGTTATAGCGAAGTAGCCACTACTTTAACGGACGTGGAATTTATTGAATATAAAGGCGGTATTCCAGAAGATTTTATAAACAAAGTCCGTGGCAAGATTGCGGTTGAAGACACACTGACGCTTGCGCAATTTAAAAATTATGAAGCCTGGTTTAAAGATTCGCATCTAGAGCCCGTTGCGGGCGTGGTTGAAAAATTAAGACGTCAAAAAAATAATTCTGAATTACAGATTATGAGAGCAGCGCAAATGCAGACCGATAAAGTACTCATCCCATTTCTGCAACAACATTTACGTGTGGGAATTAGCGAACGTCAGCTTAAATTTAAACTCGACCAAGCCTTGCAAGCGGAGGGACGCTTTGGGCTCAGTTTTGACAGCATTATTGGTTTTGGCCCTGGCAGCGCTTTGCCGCATTACATTTCTGGGGAAAGAGCGTTAAAAGACGGCGACAACATTTTGATTGATTGCGGGGTGATTGATCGGCATTACTGCAGTGATATGACGCGAAACTTTGTGTTTGGAAAACCAAGCGAATCGTATTTAAAGGAATTTAAAGATTTGCTATCGGCGCAGATTAAAACTTTAAAGGCGGTTAAAGCCGGGGTAGAAACAGCAAATTTAGATAAAATGTGTCGTGACGAATTAGGCGATTTAGCGGAATTTTTCAAACATTCTTTGGGGCATGGAGTGGGGATTGAAATTCACGAAGCTCCAACATTAAGTGCACGCAGTAAAGAAGTTTTGCAAGTGGGGGACGTGATTACCATTGAGCCGGGTGTTTACCGACCTGGTCACTACGGAATTCGGATTGAAGATTGCGTAATTGTGGAAGATTCGGGCTTCGAATGTCTGACTAAAACCACCAAAGATTTATTAAGTTTTAGTGAAAACGGGGGCGTGCAAGTGTTGGTGACCTCTGCATAGTGGAGCGTGGATGAATCACACTCCCTACTTGCTGGCATTGCACCGAAGACTGAATTTAACCAGACCTCGCTTTGAAAAACTAAACGCCTTTTTTGCCGAGGATTGGCAAAAAGCGTATCAAGGCCGTATCAGTGATTGGCAGGCAGCGGGCCTTGATAAAGCCTCTATAGAAAAATTTTTTGCTTCAAAGGAAGTGTTTTCTCCCATTACTGAATATGAATTGTTGCAAGGTTGTGGTGCTAGTTTTTTTACGTGCTTTGATAGCGCTTACCCAGATTTATGGCACAACATCGCACAACCACCAGCCTTGTTTTTTTATAAAGGGAATGGGCAAAACTTAAACGCTAAGTCGATCACGGTGGTTGGTTCACGAAAGGTGACCGATTACGGGCGGCAGATTTTGCAAAAAGTACTGAAGCCAGTTTTTGAAAAACGTTTGAACGTGGTGTCGGGCTTGGCTTACGGCGTTGATGCGGCCGCCCATCAGTTGGCTTTAGCCGTTGAGGCTCCGACGGTGGCGGTTTTAGGGAACGGTATTGATGAAATCTACCCTAAAAATAACCAGCCATTAGCCGATAAAATATTAGCCGCTGGCGGTACGATTATTTCTGAATACCTACCAAAAACCGAAGCCCGCCCAGAATATTTTCCGCAAAGAAACAGATTGGTGGCCGGATTAAGTCAGGCGACAGTGGTGGTTGAAGGAGCGCTTAAATCGGGCAGTTTAATTACCGCTCGGTTGGCAAACGATTTTGGCCGTGATGTTTGGGCGGCCCCAGGCGATATTTTTCGCACTAATTCAGCGGGATGTAATCAGCTTATTTCGCAAGGGGAAGCGGCTGCCTTAGTCAGTAGTGACTTGCTTTCAGAAAAACTTAATCTGCTTAATACAACAGTGTTGCATGATATTGATTTAAGTGATTCGGAAAAAGATTTAATCCGTATTTTAAAACAAAAGCCGGCCTGGCAATTAGAAGATTTTATGAATGAAATGCGACGACCTCCCTCTGAAATTAGTGGAATTTTAACGATGCTAGAGATTAAAGGGGTTTTAAAAAACACGGGTAGAAGTGTTTATTTGTCTTAAAATAATTTGTCTTTTTGTCAAAATTTGGTATTCGGTAATAGATGGAGAAAGGCAAAGCCCCTCAATTCTTAACTTTAACGGAGCAAGTCTGGTGGAACGACTTGTTTGAAGATTTTGAAAGTGTGGCTTCGGACGACGCGATTGAATTTTATCGTGGCCTTTTCAAAGAATATTGTGACGGAGGACAGCCCGCTCGCAAAAATGAAGCTGACAAGGCCTCATACGCAGAAGATGTGCCTCGAAGTTGGGGGCATTTTAATTTAGCGGGAAATGTGGAGGGAGAAGATATGGACTTAATTGTGGAGCCGTTGGACAAAATTAAGCTGGGGTTTGAAAATTTTTTAAGGACACGAGGGAAATATCATTTTTTCACTGAATGCGTGGAAAGACCTGAACTGTGTGGAGATTTGTATTTTGATCAATTAGAGGTGTTTTATGACGATAACTTTGAGGGCTTAACGCATTTAAACAAAGAAGGCGTGCAAACCCTTAAATTAGAAATTCAAGATAGAGAGAGATTCGGTTGCACCGAGATTCAGTTTGCCTTGATTATTGCTCACTTGAAGAAGCTTTATGATCAATTTAAAGCGACTGGCGGTCGTGATCCGCTTGAATTTGATTGGTGGTCATCGGTCCCAGATAATGTACGACACCAATCGGGAGTTGTGTTCACTCCAACGGTGTTTCGAAACTTGTTTCGAGCCGGGTTAACAGATTTTGGACCCTCTTTCGTAAACCATATACCAGACCTTCAAATCAGAAGAGCGATACTTGAGAGTTTAGAATTTGCGGTTGATGATTCGGAGGACGAAGACGAAGAGCCGATTGATGTTAGAATTTGGGATCACATGCAACGGGTTAAGTGGTATCTAGACACTTTTAATCTTCCCCCTTTGCACCAGAACACGATTTTCAAAGTTGTGCTTTCAATGGAGCCGCCTTATCGAAATCGAATGAGGAATAAAGAGGTCAGTCAATCCGATCCAACTCGGCCAGAACCGCATTTTAGTCATTTTTTACGAGTTTTAAGAATCGGGCTCGGTTTAATTGATTCTGTTCGAAAAAAAAATTATCGCCTAGAGGGAGATTTAGCGCATATGTTTGATGATTTATACACCGATGAAACTCAAACCGAAATTGACCCAGATAATTTACTTAGTTACTGTATTGAGCTCTTAACCCATGATTTAGAAGAGGATTGGAAAATCACGGGTATTAGTAATCCACAACAGGTAAAAGCTTTTTTGCGAGATTTAATTCCCACTCAATATCCAAAGAAAGCCCAGTTGCTTGAGCGAGTGGCTTTCACGTCCCACGCTTTAAATTCAAAACACTACGATTCACGTGAACAAAGTTTAAGAGTGTTGCGGTCAGATTTAAGTTTAGCGCGTATAAAGCTGCCGGATATGCTGCAAAATCACAGTTCTCCTTATACCAATAAAAAAGAAAAGCTGCGGATGTATTCGGACCGTTTTTTAGCCAAATTTTGTAATCAGGGTTTGGTTCATATTGTTCCAGACCGCTTGATGATATCGGCATTAGCGCAAAACCCAGTGCTGCCAGAAGCTGGTGTGGTTTGGGCTAAGGTGCAAGAATCTATTACTAATGCCTACGCAACAGATGATATACAGAGCTTGGCCGATCGGTTAAGCATTCCCTTGGCCCAAAGTGATCAAGAAATGTTTTATTAAGCTTGGTGTTTTTCTAGCACGCCCATCAAGAGTTCTTTTTTCTCTTCTAGGCTTTCGTGATTCCGCGCTTCAAGTCGTAACGCGATTTTTGGCGAGGTATTCGAGCAGCGGATAATCGCCCATTCTTCATGTCCAAAATCAATTCGAATCCCATCAAGCGTGTTTGCATCTGGAAAAATTTCTTTTAAATCGACGATCACTTTTTCGAGTATTTCAAATTTCGCTTCATCATCAACGGTGATTCTTTCAGAAACTTCCAGCATATCATCCCAACCAACGGTGACTTCTATTTCTAGCTCCGGGTTGCTTTCAATCGCTTCAATAAATCTTAATGTGGCCAGCAAAGCGTCATCATGACCGTAAAAGTTTTCACCAAACATAAAGTGTCCCGATTGTTCACCTCCAAGTAAGGCCTTGTTATCGTGCATGGCGTGTTCAATGTGTGAATGCCCCGTTTGTGATAAAATAACGTTCGCGCCTTTGGCCGTTAATTTGGTAATGAGTAATTGTGAACTCATCGCATCAAGTACAATATTAGCGCCTAGGTTTCGCGTCAAAAAATCACACCCCAGCACGTATAAAATTTTATCGGCACTGAGCACCGTGCCGTCTTTCAGCAAAACACCAACCCGGTCACCATCGCCATCAAAGGCTAAACCTAAATCGTGTTTTCCACTTTCCATTTCTTTTTTCAAAAACGCTAAATTTGCCACGCGTTCAGGGTCTGGTTGGTGGTTGGGGAACGTGGTATCTAAATCACAAAATAGTTCTTTTACTTCGTGTCCAAAGCTTCGTAAAAAGTCTGGGTAAAACATACCTGGAATCGCATTGCCCGCATCCACCACGAGTTTTAACGGCGTTTGCTCGGGCGTAATTTCTTTAATTTTTTTAATATAATCTTGCAATAAATCGACGGTTTCACACGCATCTAAAACTTCACCAGGGGTTTGCCCTAAACGGCAGTCAGCGCATTTAGCTAAATCTTTAACTTTTTGAATTTCCTCTCCACTTACCGCCCCATTTCGGTCCGTCAGTTTTAAACCGTTGTCACCAGCGGGATTATGCGAAGCCGAAATCTGGATAGCCGCATCAAAGTTGCCGTGATGGAAGCCAAAATAATTAACGGGTGTCGGAATCGCCCCCCCCCAAGCCACGTCACAGCCAGCCGCTTTCAAGCCAGAAATAATAGCCGGGTAAAGTTCGGGCATAGATTGCCGACCGTCACCAGACACCAGCACTTTGGGTTCCACTATATTATGTTTGGCTTTTAAATACTGGCCAAACCCCTGAGCTACGGCCATAAAACCATCTTCGTCAAAGTCCACAAAGGCTTCACCACGAATGTCATAAGCCCGAAAAATTTTGTCGTGTAAAATCATGTTTTAGAGGGGAAAGAAAAGCGACGCTTTTCAAGTCGGCTTGATTATGCCAAACTTCAGTTGATGCAACGAATAAAAGGTCTAAAAATCTATGTTTTCTTCACTTTAGTGTTAGTACTGGGGTTGATTTTAGGGCCGAATTTAAAGTGGTTTAGCCCGACTCGATGGTGGGGACAAAGCTTAGTCGTGTTGATGAACGAGAACGAAGCTCGGCCTTGTGGCGGTTTTGTTACCGCTTATGGCGTTTTGAATTTACCTTTTGGTGGCGTGGAATTAAAAAACAGTTTTGCTTTCCCTGAACTTAATTTAGGGCTGAGCCCTGAACCGCTTTCACGAGTGTCGATTGACCAAAAATTTTGGGATTTAGGCACTTCGCCTAATTTAAACATTTGCGCGCAAGAATTTGTGAGCGCTTACGAACGCGCCAGCGGCAGTTACCCCGACCGCGCGCTTCTGATTCAATCAAGCGTGGTGGAAAATTATTTAACCGCCTTAGGCGCAATTACCGCCGGCGACTTGACGTTAAGTGGGCAGAAATTTTTTGCGGTTACCTCAAGACTGGTGGCCGATATTGATCGGCACGACGAAGACGCTCTTGATGGACGGAAAGATCCGCTTAATTTAGTGGGAAAGAAGTTAGTGATCAGCACGCTTTTGCGACCTTGGAAATGGCACGCGATCAGCCAAGCGATTTATGAAGCCGAAGCTCGGGGCGCTATTTACCAGCACCGCCCGGGGTATGAAAATAAATTTCTGTGGACGGAAAACCAAGATTTCACCATGGCTTTGAGTGAATGGAATTTAGGCGGAGGAAAAAGTTCAAGATATTTAGATAAACAATGGAATGTGCGTTTAAACCAAATCACCAAAACGCAGTGGGAACTGATAAACGATATTACCGTGACGCATTTAGGCGGCCGCGATGAACCGTTATCACAAGCCTGGCAGGGCGGGTTTGAGTTTAATTTTTTTAATCGGGAAGAGCGCTTTGTGCCAGCCACGATTGTGCCAGGTGGTCGTTTTACGCACTCAGAAACCTTTTTGGTAAACCAAACTCAATTAACCACGTTTATGGAGGATTTACCGCCTCGATATAATTTAAATCTCTATGCACCGCCGTACCAAGATTGGCACGCCAGCTTGCAGGTTCGAGCCTTGGCCCAACAAATGGTCGAAAGTAATACCGACGCCTTAGAGCCAAAGGAAAACACGGCGCTCTGGCAAGGCGATATTTCACTACAAGGCGAGCCGTTTAGCTTTAATTTGGTGCCCGATACTTTAGCGCCGTTTTTAACGTGGCATAAACCACTACCCAATCCTTCACCAGAAATTACCGAGCTGTTAGATTTAGTGCCCGGGGACGTGGTCGTGGAACTGCACTTTAATGAACCGATTGATATTCTAAACGCGCGCCCCGCCACGCTAGAAAACGGTTGGAGACGTTATTTATCCAGTGACTTAAACATCTCACTGACCGATAGAAATTACGAAGTGCCTTACACCATCGAAAACCTCAGCCCACAAAGCGCGCTGTTACTAACAGATAACACGACGTTACTGCTTAAAGTTCGTCCGCAACCCTACCAAACCGATGAACGGTATTACATAGAAATAAACGATATTGCTGACCAATGGGGTAACACCAGAACCATTGATAATCGCACGGTGATTACGCGCTAATAAAAAACATTTGCCAAAGCGGGTAAATCTTCTTATATTCCGCAGGCTCACTCGTATTATTTTTGCCGAGCAAAGCCCCGCGCAGGCGGGTGCTATCTAGGTTTTGCGAGGTGAGGAGGAGATGATGAAATATTGAAGTTCCCGCAGGGAACGTAGAAATGAAATCATCGACGACGATCCCGAGTAGCTCAGTGGTAGAGCAGTTGGCTGTTAACCAATTGGTCACTGGTTCGAGTCCAGTCTCGGGAGCCAAATTCCTTTAAATGGTAGTTAATACCTTTTTTAGGGTTTCCTGGAATATGAGAAATATCTGATTGAGCTAGTATATCAAAAGGTTTTAGCCATTCCATCTCAACACGATCCTTCCAAACTTTAAGGTTCGAACCTAGCGATAGTAGCAAAGCTTTTTTGGGTTCGAACTCAGCGTCAGCCATAATTGATTTAGCATCGCGCATGACTTGAAGTTTTTGCCAAGCTTGCTCAAACGATTCTTCGTGTTCTTCTTTTAAGGACTCTATTTCGCCTTGAGTTGTATAAATATCCTCTTCTACTCGAACGATAGTTTCTTCTGCTTCTTTTCTCTTAAGTTCGGATAACTCTGGAAGAAATTGCACTCTTTTTAAGTTGCTTTGTTCCTCTTCGAGTTTTTGGATTTTCTTTTTTAGTCTGTCTAGGCTGGCTTTGTAGATTTTTTCCTGCTCTAGCCAAAGCGTATAGAGCTGTCTCCGGAAGACTTCGAATAATCCGTCGGTAATTACGATCTTTGATAGCTCTTTTTCAAGATTTTTAGCTACCGCCTTCAAGGTTACTGAAGGTGAGGCTTTTCGATTTTTCCCCCAAACGGGCTTACCATTTTCTAACTTGTTAGCGAGAGGCGTAAATCTTTCAATTAAAGAGCACTTAGTCGTTTCATTAATCTCCTCGCTACATTGAGGGCATTTAGAGGTGTCGTTTTTAGTTTGCCAGCGATGTTGACAGCTAGAGCAAGTGAAACGGTTCTTAGACTCGAATAAAAGCCGTGCGGGTCTCGTTTCGCCCTCTTTAGTGATAAATTCAAACTCTCCACTTACTGCAAACCCGGCTAGTAGTTCACCTAAGCCGACGGCTTTTTCATACTTAGCGTGCTTAAAGCCTAAACGTTGAAGCACCATTTGCGCCTGGTTGAACTCTTCTTCTGAAACCATCGTGGGATGATTCCCCTCAAGCCACAGCTCCTCTTGATCTGAAGGATCTATACTCTTAAGAAGACCTTGATAGTACTTATTTCTAAAACACTCTCGAACTTGAGAGTCGCTAATCACTCGCTCCCTTCCGCCGTAGGTGTGAACAATCCCAAGTTCTTTTTTTCGATTATATATCTCTTTAAGAGAATACTGACCGCTTATCAGCATTTCCCACAGTTCACGCATTTTTTCAAAATTTTCCGAGTGCGCCTCTACGGACTTTTCGCCTTTCTCTGTGCCTACATTCAAATAGCCGACTGGCGCCTTCCCGGTAGTCCCTCCTGCTGAACGCTTCCGATTCATCCCGGAAGCCGTGTTCTTTCCTCGCTGGTCGTTTTCAAATTTAGCGACGGACATAAAGAGCGAAAGCGTGAACTTATCAGTCGCAGAGTTCGTAAAAACCTTGTCTACCGTTCTTATTTCTTCGAGGTAAGACTTTTGCGGATTGCTTTGGTACGGATCGAGTAATTGAACGATTGTACCGGTATCTTCGGCATTGCGAGAGAGCCGGGAGAGATCAGTACAAATTAGTACATCGAATTTACCTTTCTTGATTTGTTCGATCATATTCAAGAAAGCTTCCCGATTAGCTTTCTTCCCGGCGTAGCCTCTGGCAGGAACTTTGGCAGAGCCATCTTCGCGAAATAAATCGACCCCCTCCTCGCCTTTCCAAATTAAACTCCTTTCTGAATATCCTTCGTTTACTTTTTTCTGGGCTTCAAAGTAGTTTCTAAGATCCTTTTCTTGGCGTTCTAAAGAGTATTTTTGCTTATTTTTACCAGTACTTTCATCGGAGTCCTTTGAGGACTTCCGCATATAGACTACACACCGAAGCGCCATACTTTATTTTTTATAAAATCATCATGATTATAAACACTTTCTTAAAAATAAAGTAACCGCTTCTCCGGTTTGCCTTAATTCAGGTAGAGATAGCTGGATTTGGTAATCTTCCCTCAAAACTCTATCCAAGTCTTCGAGAAACTCTTCGTTGTTTTTGTAGGGAACTACATTTTTGGGGTACTGAAAACGCGACATGAGACAAATAATCCCAGGGGAGTGTCGCACAAAGTGCGCTCATTTATTTGTCACAATCGTCCTTCACTGGGTTATTAAAGAAGGCGGTCGCAGCTACCTGTTTTAAAACGGATGAGTCAGGAAGCACCTCAATTCCGAAATCGATCTTAGAGGTACTTTATTTTTTTTCAAGTTTTAGGCGTTCGGGCGTAAGTGTTGCAAAAAGCAGTGTTTTAATAGAAAATATTTATGCACTTACCAATTCGATTTACCTTACGGGCTAATTTTTTAATTAGCGCGAATGGGGAACTAAAGATGGGGCAATTTCCGTCTAACAGTTCTCCGTAAGGGAAATTGGTAGGTGCAACGGTAAGTTGCCCCTTTTTTGTTTAACCCTGTTAAGATGAAACTAGTTTATCCCGTAAAGTGTCCTACCTGCGAATACGAAGGCGAAAGTCTTCCACGAACACCCTTTAATTGGTTCTTAGCCGTCGTTCTACTGTTTTTAGGGATTATTCCGGGGGTTATCTATATCGCATTCGTAAAAACCCAGCAGAGCCGATTTAAATGCCCTCGCTGTAGTTCTCCTAGCTGCTACGCTACCGGCGAACCAAAACCGGCGCCAAAAGTCGAAAGGAAGCTTAACCGAACAGAGATGTTTATAGTCGCGATTCCGATTATTTTGATCATCTTAATGATCGCTTTAAATCAGTAGAAAATCAGCCTCATCTTAGGGAAGTTTTTTTAGCTTAAACAAGCTTTCCTATAGCTTCGGATAATTCCGGAAAATTTTACGTTTCTTATAAGTTGAAAAAATTCCGGAGAGATTCTAAGTTTAGCTTTCTACAGACTCGAATAAATCATGAAAGCCAATAGTTAAAGATTGTCTCTGTTCACCGCTTAAATCAAAGTCACTTCCAAACCAAAGGTAACAGCCAGTTATAATTGCGATAAATACCAAAAATCCAAACATAATTTGAGGCGTTCTTTTTTTGTTATCTAAACGAGTAATGGCATAGATCAAGAATCCAAATATGCATAATGAGCATGCGAAAAAGACAGTAAACGCAACCGCCATTTTCAAGCTTTCAATTCCTTCGTAAAGCCTGATAGAGCTGGAAGAAAATATTACTAATGCGGAGAATATGGCAAGAACCTCTACGGTTCTCTTTAAGTTGCTTTTTTGCTCATCTCTTAAAGTTTCTCGAACTTCTTTAATATGATCTTTTTCATCTTCTAAAATTGACAGTTTATGTAGATTTTTCTCAATGTGTTGCAGATCAGTTTCAACAGTATGTCTAATAAAAGTAGAAAGTGAGAAAACTTTTGGACAAAAAGATAAATTAAATCCCGCAAAACAAGGGTATGTGAATCTTCCCATTTCCATATAAAGTTGGCGCGCACGGTTTAATCTTTTTTCAGATTGCCTGATAACTTTTTCTGATTCGGCTAAGGTCTTATTTAAATTCTTTGCTTTAAGGTAGTAGTACACTCCAAGTTTATACTCTCTAAAGTAAGATGGATGGTTTGAATCGTTCTCATCGGTGTCATAAGTACTTTCGATCTTATCTTCGAGCTCCTTATTAGTTGAACCTTGGTAGTAGTGATCTATTAAAAAAGAAAGATGAAAATTCTCGATATATAGAATATTTTTCTCTCTAAATAGAAGATCATGTTCGTTTTGAGTACTATTTTCGGATCGTATAAACTCAATGATATTCTGTATCAATTTATCTCCTTTGTCTGAATATCCTACAAAATCTTTTATGTATCTAGCTATGCAAATTGATTTTTCCCAGCCGAAGTCGGCTATGCTTTTTACCGATTCTTTTTTTAGAGCTTCAGACAATGAGGTTTTACTAAGCTCTCTTAATAGTTGTTTTTTTGCATCTTTTTTTGAAAGCCCTTCAAAATAAATTTTTTTCTCAAGTTCATCAGCTACTTTATGAAAAAATGTCACTTCATAAAGGTCTAAACATTTAGGGGTGTTTTTAAGAAGTTCCTGAAAGCTTATCTCATCTTCTCTAGATGAATCAATTTCATGCTTCCATATTAGAAAATCTAAGAATTGTATTAATTTTTGAGAGTCTGGAATGCTATTGAAAGTTTTTAACTTTGAACGTGTCTCTCTAAGATTTATTAGGTTTTCATAAAGCCCAATATGCTCTCTAGTATCGGTAATAGTATTCATCTCAAAGCTCCATATCTTGATTAAAAAAGCCGTAAGAGCATCATGGCTTAATTCTTTTTTATTCATTCGGCTCTCCAAAATTTTATTTTTGGAAAAATTTAAAGTGTCATAGCCGTTGTTTGATAATATGCCTTTAATTTTTCTGACACTCCTAAAAACATCCTGAAGAAAGCCTAGGTAAGACTTTAAATTATTTAGATCCTCTATATACTCTTGGGTTAATTTTTTCAATGAGTGTATTATTTTACTCGCCTCCTCTTCTGGTGTTATCTCCTCTTGTGACTCTTCTTCGCCTTCTTCGCCATAGTCTTTTTCATTTTTAGCTTCGTAATTTTCCGCTACAGCAGCAACTGTTGCGAAAACTTCAATATCTTTCTCTTTAATATCAAGTTTCTCCTCTAACTTAAGTAAAACTTTCTCAAATTTTTCTAGCCAAATTGAATTCCAAAATTGACCTTTACACAAAGAAGTAAAAAGTTTTTCACTTAAGCTAGGCATATCTGCTTTTAATGCTCTAAGAAGAGGGATTTGGTTATGTCCGTCTAAAATACTTTCAAGATTCTCTAGGAACTCATCAGATATAGCATCGCTCATTTAATATCTCGTTAGTATCCATAGCACTTGCTCTTCTATTACTCTTTAGTGCTTCCATAAAAGGCTTTCGCCACGCTTCCCAACGATGAGAGACCTCTACTAGATAGTCTTCTTTTCTTCTAAGTAATTCGTTTTCATTACCTTTTAAACTAGATATTGCCTCTTTCAATAAAATAGTAACTTCATCATCAGTACAACAATCTGGAGCGTTTCCAGAAACTCCAGACTCATGACATTCTTGCATGAAGCCTTTGTTAACCTTTAAGAATCCATATGAATCGTCCTCAACTGGACCCTTGGGAAGGGCTACCCATTCATCGAAGGTGCTAAGTAATTTTTTTTCTAGAACACAGGTGAAAAATAAGAGCTTCATTATCTCTACGAAAGTAAGCTTGGGATAGGCTCTTTTGCCAGTATGTTCTTCAGCAACATCCTGATAACTATTGTTGAGAAGAACTAGAAAAGATTTAAAATAATCCTCCTTAGTTTGCATGGTGATTTTTTTTATAATCTAAATATATACTTTATAATTTATATAGTAAACCGTTCTAAATTTTGACTGTTATTAATGAGCTTCACTCAACCCTACCGAGTTTGCCACGTAATCACAGATTGGCTTAAGTAGGGTTGAGAGGTCTTGATCAAAATCTTCCAGCAGAACCTCTGGGATAATTAGATTATCTCTTTCCACCGGATAAGTGTCATCGAAATCTCGTCCGCCGTTGTAAACTTCATGACCTTTTACGCCTAGGAGGCTTAAGGCGACCACAATAGGGCATTCAATCCCCAAATCTTTTTGAGTACCTAAATATCGCCTTACATGACCCTTCAGCCTTTCTGGAAGATCGTAAACCGGGAAACGATCTGGGCTTAAGTACGTCGAAGTTGCGGCTTCAATTATTCCGCTCCTAAATACCTGAACGTAGGTCGCGTGACTTTGGTCTTGCGCCTGACTGTAACTAGCGAAGCCTTCGATGTTTATCTTCCAAGTACAAGCTCCATTTCCCATCGGCTTAGGGTAATCTCCAGGAAAAGATTCGTGGCTCTTTAGCTCTAAATTCGGCGCGTTTGAAAAAGACTGAAGGGGAATTAGATGTATAACAAATTTTGCCTCATTCCCCATTTTTACGGTCGCTTCATCGGCTAAAATTTTTGCAAGTCGGTCGGATCTAAACTGCTGAATTTTATTTTCTAGCCCTTCCGAGTCTAAAAACAGTCTGCGGATCTCATAAACGTCCAGCTTTTGCTTCCCTGCCGAAGTCCTCGAATAGAACTTCCCGCTCTTAAGCATGTGCGGAGATGACCAACTAGCCGGAATTTTTAAAATCAAAACGGTCTTATCATCTATCAAAACTGGTTTTATGTCTATCGCTGGGATTCTCGGATCTATTTCCGAAGTTATCAGTTGCTTTAGTCTTAAAACCTCTCGATCGGTGTCGTCCGACTCTATTCCGTGCAACGCGTACCGCGCTTCGCCTTCTGCAGGTTCCTTATTTTCTGATATACCAAAAATCAAATATCCGCCCGAAGCGTTTGCAAAAGAAGAAACTGCTGCTAAAAACCTTTGCTTTCCTTGATCTGTAGCTTCAGGTAAGTCGCGCTTGTATTCGAGCGTCTTACTTTCTGACGTCTGATTATCGATTAGGCGCTGGATAGTTCCTTGGTCGATTGAGGCAAACGGTTCGGTTATTTCCATACGAGTAAACTAGCAGATCCTTCCAACGTTTTCTATCAGCTTGGTTCTTTTCCGGGGAGGGATCTCTTACTAGAAACTCTAAGCCGAGGCTTTAATACGCGATAACTCCTCATTCCAAGTGCTGTGTAACTTGGTCTTCAAAGTCCCCCTGTTAGGCTTATACCCGTTAGATAAAATGGTTCGAACCACGAAAGTACTAGGGGAGCCATTCCTTCGTTTCAGCGAAACGAAGCAGGACATCAAACGGTTCACGCAGGTCATAGACCAGCTTTCCGTTTTTTAGTCGTAGGTTCGAAGTCACTAAAGTGAGTAATTGCTGTTTGCGAGGCTCTGAATCTTCACGAAATAACAGGCCTGCTTTTTGGGCTAGGTCTAGAACGGCTAAACTAGAGTTTAAGAAGGTTTCATCTTTGCGGCTGGCGTCGGTCAGTTCTTCTTGTAGATCTTGCTCTTCAGACTTAAAGCGAGTGACAAGTTTGTCATACTCATCGGTTGTAATACACCAATTTCTACACAGACTTAGAAGCTCTAACAGTTGAATAAAACCATTAATGCCTCACTTGGTTATAAATGAATAAATAACAGCTAATCGGTTATGCATTAGAGAAACTCATAAGATTTTATCTGAAAAGAAGCAGTTTTTAACCTCTTGATTCAAGCGGGATAAAACATTGTAGGTAAATCATAAGTCCGTTTGGTAGATCAAATGTCATTGGCAAGCCGCTGGCATTACTTTTGTGCCATATACCTAACCCCGTTGATTTACTCATGGTTAATGTTTGTATGCCCCCGTACCATAAGTCCTGTGCGATGATAGTTTTATCGTTGTTTTTTAAAATTTTCCACGCTTCCCCACTGGTTGCACCACCACCAACGGCCGCAGAGGTTAGAAAAGTTATAGTATCATTAGGATTTATGATAAAAGATAGCTCGTCTGTACCTGGTTTCAAATTGGATTCAACGGCTGAATAATCTAAGTATTTACCTTCATTGCTACTTGGCCTAGCTCCATTTTTTTCAAAAAAATAGGCGGTTTCTTGCGCTTTACACGGAAAACTTTGACCGATCATTTGTTCGGGAAACAGTTTTTTCTTTTCAGATTCTGTGAAAAATTCATCTACATCTGGGAACTCTTCTTTTAATTCTACAAGAATTTCTGAATAGCTCATAAAACTATTATTTTTCAAATCCTCAGCAAATTCATAGGGACTTACGTAATCTTCTTGAAGCTCTATTGGGACTGTTTTTTTCTCCTGAATCGATTTAGCCATAGCTAAATCATTTTCAAGTGTTTCGTTTTTTTCTTCTAGTTGCTTAATTTCGTCATATAGTGCTTCCTCAAATGAGGAAACTTTTGGGGTGTTTGTATTTAACGTCGATGAATTTTGGTCTTCACAGCCAGAAATAATTGTCACAGTCACGAATAATATAAATATTCTTTTCATATGTTTTAGTTTAACGGCTTTTTTTGTTATCAGCAATCTGAACAAAGGCTAGAGAACAAAGTTAAATCTACTTATAAGACAAGGCTATGAGTGTTTTTTATACTAAGTTATGTGTGTTTTTGTTAGTATTGGTGCTTGTTGCTCAGCCATTTCTATTATCCTTCCAAATCTGTTTACTTGCTTGTGATACCGAGTTCTAAATAGAAACGGAAGCTTGAGCCAACAAAAATGCATAGATCTTACGATCTGTGCTTTTTTGTTTAATTCAAAAGTGCGCCAAACCAAAATTTAATTAACTTAATCAAATCTTCATATATGCTTAGGTCATTATGAAAACGCTTGAAGAACTAACGCAGCTGCTGATCAAATTTAGAAATGACCGAGATTGGTCTCAATTTCATAATTCCAAAGATCTCGCTTTAGCTCTTTCAATTGAAGCTGCAGAGCTAAATGAGTTGTTTTTGTGGAAGTCAGAAAAAGAGGCCGAAAATATAAACAAAGTGAGGCTCGGCGAAGAGTTAGCCGATGTTTTGGCTTATGCCTTACTTTTGGCTGAAAAAAATGATTTAAATATTGAAGAAATTGTGAGAAATAAAATTAATTTGAATGCGGGAAAATACCCCATTCACAAAGCCAAAGGGACTTCTGAAAAATATACTGAACTATGATAGAAGTAACTACTTTTGATTTTAGGGCTGACACTTTGTTGAAATTAAAAAAATTTCACTACGGAACCGATTGGCCGGCGGTTTATTTTTTAGAGAACGGCAAGGAAGCTTACATTGGTGAGGCGGTAAATGTGCTTCGTCGTGGTAAGGAGCATTTAAAAAATCCTGATCGGCAGAGGCTAAAAAAAATTCACATCTTGTCAGACTTTGAGTTTAACAAATCAGCGTCTTTGGATATTGAGTCTTGGTTGATTCAGTACTTATCGGCGGACAACAAATTTAAGTTACAAAATGGGAATGGTGGTTTAAAAAATCACAGCTATTTTGATCGTCCAAAATATGAAGCGAAATTTGAGCAATTGTGGGAAGACTTAAGAGTCGCTGGTTTAGCGCAAAAAACTTTATTAGAACTAAGAAATTCTGACTTGTTTAAATATTCGCCCTACAAAGCTTTAAATGAAGATCAAATAGAGGTAGTGGGTGTCTTGATGGCAGAAATTAAGGCAAAAAAAATCAGCACGCATTTAGTGCATGGCGGAGCCGGAACCGGTAAAACGATTTTGGCGACGTACTTGATGAAGCAATTAATTGGGGATCAACATTTGGATTTAAAGATTGCTTTAGTGGTTCCAATGACGTCTTTACGAAAAACGCTAAGGCAAGTTTTTAGAAGTATTGAAGGTTTAAATTCCAATATGATACTTGGTCCTTCCGATGTATTTAAAGCGGATTACGATTTGTTAATTGTGGATGAAGCGCATCGACTTAAAAAAAGAAGAAATATTTCTAACTACGGTTCTTTTGATATTAATAATAAAAAATTAGGACTTGATAATAACGGAACGGAGCTTGATTGGATTATGCGAAATTCTAAGCATCAAATATTTTTTTATGATGAGCATCAATCGGTTAAACCATCTGATATAGGACCAAATAAGTTTAAAGAGTTAGATGCCATTGAGCATAATCTGGCACAACAAATGCGCGTTAAGGGTGGGGATCAATACATTAATTTCATCCATAGTTTATTTTCTTCACATCCAACCTTATATAAAAATCACGAAGACTATGATGTCCGATTCTGTGAAAAGCTCGAACCGATGATTGGTTTAATTAAAGAGAAAGAAAAAGAGCATTCATTGGCTCGTATGGTGGCGGGTTATGCTTGGGATTGGGCGTCGAAAAAAGATCCAAACGCTCATGACATAGAGTTAGACGGTTTAAAATTAAAATGGAATAGTTGCATAGAAGGCTGGGTGAATTCGAAAAACGCAATAAATGAAATTGGGTGTATTCATACGGTTCAGGGATATGACTTAAATTATGTGGGAGTCATTATTGGACCGGAACTTTCTTATGATTTTGAAACGAAAGAATTTATTTTTAAACGAAAGCTTTATAAGGACAAAAACGGTCATGTAGGCGTTCGAGATGAGGAAGAGCTAAAAAAATATATCATCAATATTTATAAAACACTTCTAACCAGAGGAATCCGTGGAACTTATGTGTACGTCGTTGATAAAAATTTAAGAGAATATTTGAGGGATTACTTTTCATAGATTATATCTTTCCTCACCTTTCCTCTTGCCATTTTCAAAAAAACCCCTATGGTTGGTTTCCAATAGCGTCGAGTTTTAGCCGGGTTTAATTTAAAAAGTAAATTCCTATCACCATCACTAGCGGAATTTATTTTTTAACCATTTCAAACTATGAAAGGTACTATCAAAAACGTATTGAACGGATTTGGATTCATTTCTCCAGAAGACGGAGGAAAAGACATCTTCTTCCACGCAAACGATCTTGAAGGTGTAACGTTTGATGAACTACAACCAGGTAACGAAGTTACTTACGAAGTTGGTTCTTCTGACAAAGGCCCTAAAGCCGAACAAGTGGCTCTTGTATAATTACAATCCACACTTCAAAACTAAAAGCCGTTCCCTTGGGAGCGGCTTTTTTTTTGTTTTAAACCTATAATTTTTGCCTACCCCCTTGTTAAAGGGGGCGAGGGGGATTGGTCATTAAGCGTTCAACTTTAACGCCATCACTTATTTCAGCGGTTTAATAAAAATAAAACCCAGCAAGCGTTTAAAACCCGTTTTAAAATAAAACTTATGGGCTTTAGTGCGCCACGGCGACGAGAATAACAAAACATAATCGTGTTTTTGTTTCCGGGCCTTGGCCTCAATTTTATTCAGAGTTTTACGACCAAAGCCTTTCCCTTGTGCCTCGGGGGAGATGGCCAAATATTTTAAATAAAACCATTTACGTTTAAAAATCATCAACGAGGTAAATGCGGCCAGCCCGAGGATTTTAGGCGACTTTTTTTTGTGTTTGATGGCGTAAAACCGGTGTTTCCCTTGAACAAACTTAAAGAGTTTAAAAATTAACCAAAACCCCAGAAAAGGAAAAAGCACCCAAAAGATTTTGGCGGCCTGTGGGTGTTGTTTTGGTTTTAAAGGTTTTATTTTCATGTTGATCCCGGGATCAGCGAATTCTTAAGGTCTTAGATCCCGGGATCTAAGTCGGAAAGAAACTCAGACATTTGTACCGCTGCGCGCCCACGATGTGAAAACTCGGCTTTGGTGGCTTTGTCCATCGCGCCAAAAACTTCGTCCGCGTCTTCGGGTAAAAACACACTCGAAACGGGAATACCAGCTTCAATCGGGGACTGAGGGAAATCAACAATTTCACCCGCACTTTCCCCCAGCACTACTTTTTCGGTGTTATCGGCTGGGTCAAAATAAGCAATCGCGGAATAAAAAGTAGCGTCGCGGTTTTCTTCATCCCGAATTAAGGCTAAAAACTGGTCAATCCAGTCGTGGTCGTCTTTGGCGTTAATTTCTCGTTTGGTTTTCAGACCAAATTTTTCGGGAAAAGCCGAGAGTCTTAAACCCGAATCTTCAGCAATCACCGGCGTATTTAGTTTTTTGGCGTAGTACTTCGCCTTTAAAAGCGCATTACTTTCAAACGTGTCACCGGTTTCTTCGGGTTCTTCAACGCCTGAGAAATCTGCTAAAGTTTTCCAAGTGATGTGTTTTATATTTCCAAAGAACAGCTGCATTTCTCGCGCCTTTCCCTGGTTTGTAGTGGCCAGAGTAATCGTTTTCATAATCCGAGTTTTTTTAGTTTCTCGACGGCGTTTACCGATTGATCGGGTTTAAACCGGAGAATAAACGCGCGCCTTAATTCCAATTTTTGCAGTAACAAATGACCGATCTTTTTTTCCATCCGTTTGAGTTCTTTCAGGTAACTGGCTGGGCCCCCGAGGCTGCGCACAAATACATCTACCAGCCCTAAATCGCCCGAGACTTCAATCGCCGTCACGGTTACAAACCCCATTTTATCTGGGTCTATCAGCGGACGCATAATTTCTGGTAACAAGTGTTCCATGGTGCCCGCGAGGCGTCGGCTTCGGTCTGACATTTTCATCAAGTCGATATTAAGCAAAAAAGCTTGGCTGTCACTCACGATATTAAGTTCTAGTGAATTGTGGTTCGTCATTTGCCCGTTTAGGGGTTATGATGGGCGACGAATGAAATACTGTTTTCTCGATCTTGAAACCACTGGCTTTGAAGCGGCCAAAGATTCTATTATTGAAGTTTCTTTAGTCGTGGTTGAAGACGGTGTTGAAACCGGCCGCCTCGACCAAGTCATTATCCCTGATAAATCGTTGTTGTCTGATTTTGTATCGCAGTTAACCGGGATTGATCAAAACGAAATTGATACCAATGGCGTTTATTTTACCGAGGTAAAAGACGAAGTGCAGGCTTTGGTAGCAGGCACCGTGATTGTGGGGCACAACATTGATTTTGATATTAATTTCTTGAAAGGGAATGGCATTAACCTAGACGATTGTGAGCGCATTGATACGCATGAATTGGCCCGAATTTTACTGCCAAAAGAGTCAAGTTTTGCGCTGGAAGTGTTAACTAAAAATTACGGTTTTACGCATGAAGACGCCCACCGAGCCATGAGCGACGTGTTAGCGTCTAAGGACTTATTTGAGATGTTATTACAAAGAATTGAGGATTTGCCCACTGAATTTTTAGACCGCATCAATGGTTTTTTATGCCACGAAACGACTTGGTATGCCCGACATTTATTTTTAGCCGAAACGGGCAGCCCAAAGGCGCAGGCGCGCCCCAAAGACAATGGTTCAGTGACCATTAATCATTCTTTAAGCCCGAAGGGGGAAAAAGCGTTCGACGCTTTAAACGAACACCACAATGTGTTTATGCGCGTCAGTGATACGCGTCATGCCACCGACACCCAAAGTAGTTTAGCCCAAAAGCTTTCAATTGCGGGGCAAAAAGTGTGTTTAATTACGCCTAAGCTCAGTTATTTTCCGGATTTCCCGAGTTTGCCAACCCCAGGGGTTTTGTTTGACGCTTTACGCTGCCCGGCTTTTTTGGCCGCTCGAGACAACCAACTAAACGACGCCGATACAACTTTTTATTTAAAGTGTTTGTATCGTCATTATTTAGGCTACCGCGGGTTATGGGATTTTGATTTATTTTTTAAAGAACGCGATTTGTGGAACGAGGTGAATGCCACTTCACTCGAGAGCCCTATTTTTAAGACCGTGGCTAAAGAAAAAGCCACTGAACCGGTGCTTACTTGTACCCCAGACGCTTTTGCCCAGTTGCACGCGGAGGCCTGTTTGGCCGACCGAGTGGTAATTATTGATGAAGGAGAGTTGTGTGCCGAACAATGGCTGCAAGCGCCCACGAAGCGCTTTAATTTTTATCCGCTGCTGCACAGCGTTGATGATAACACCGCTCAAGCAACGCAGTTTTTTATTGCCCGGTTTGTGCGTGATTTCTTAGAACCAATTTTAGGAAAAACTATGAGCACATTCCCCGAAAGGTTGTTGCTGAAAAACGAAGACCAACTGCAACGTTTTGCCGAAGATATTGAAAATCTTTTACCCGAAGAGGATAAAGCCCAGTGGTTAGAGTGGTTAAATCCAAGTGATCCAAAGTTAGTTCGTTGGGTGGTTTACGCGCCTGAAAGTGGCAATTTGATGTGGCATTCTTGGCATCCAGATGCGTGGCGAGAACTAAAAAGCGCGCTTCATACGCGCGCCAAACTGGTGATCGTACGGCACGATATTCACGCCAATGACCGTATTTTTTTCCGGGTCTTTATGGGGGAAATCGAAGGCGAAATCCTCGATTTACGAACCGAAACCAAAACGCCAAAACTTGTTATTCCAGACGACGTAGTTTCGCAAACCTCACCCGATTTTAACCCCTATTGTGTGGCTCAAATCGAGCGAGTTTTTAACAGCGCAAAAGCGAATGTTGCCGCTAATTTCTCGAGCCTTGAAACGCTTCGTTCCAGTTTTGATGCCCTGCAACCAAATATGAGCAATGCCCAATTTTTAGCGGCTGAGAAGGTCATGGGGGGAGACGGAAAAATGCTGGAGAAACTGAGTCAGCATCAAGACGATAAAATTTTGTTACTTTTCCAAAAAATCTTAGATCCAGAGTTAGAGAAATACGAATGGTCTGATTTAGTGGTGCAAAAGTTTCCTTTCGGCGCGCCCGATCCATTGCTCGAGAAAATAGAAGAAAAAATGAAAGAAGTGGGTAAAAACTTTTTTGCCGCTTGGGTGATGCCGCGTTTAACCTCGACTTTAAGCCGGAAAGTCGGTCAGTTTCCCAACCTTGAAACGGTGCACTTTTTAGATCCACGTGAAAACTCACGTTGGGGGAAAGGTGTACTAGATGAAATTTTTAGATAAATTGATTTATTTGGGAAAAATGCTAAAAAGTTGCTATGTATTTTGGGGCTTTGCAAATGGGGGAAAACGCTGAAGCGCAAGACGCGGCTGCAGAACGTTTGCAATATGGAGATGAGGCGGTGTGGGCTTTCAAATATAAAGGGGTATTACCAACGTATCTAAGACAACAGGTTTCAGGCGTTTTAACGCTGCATGATTATACCTTCGCGCGATATCTTGAAGCGGCAGAGGGAAATCGACGCGTAGCACAGGTTTTATGGGAAGAAAATCTGCGTCGTATTAAGGTGGCTTTACCGGAATACGAAATTACGGGCTTTGCTTTAGACCCAGAAGGCGAAGAAGTACGAGCGTTTATGCATTACACGCGGCAGAACTTAGCGAAATCTAAATACACGCTGCCCCGTTGGGATGACTGGAATCAAGTGTTTTACGAGAGTAATGGCGGCCAGTCTGATTTACTGCCAGGCATAGATATCCCGCGAGCTTTAACCAGCCTGACAACCAATTATGACGAGGTAAAAGCTTTGTTCTTACAGCACAAAGAGCACATTTTAGAGATTCTTGAAACTGGTAATTTAGTGATTATTAGCAATCATTGTACGTGGCTTAATTTACCTTTGATTGCGGCTTTTTTACATGAAACTTTAGAGATTCCACTCGATCGAATTAACACCATTTTAGGCGGGGCTTTAACGACGCAGCACGCGGGTTTTGAAGTCGCCAATATGAATAATTTATATAAAACCGTGCCCGATACTCCAAACGGGCGGTTAGATACGGTCGCACCGGAGTTGCAAAAAAGTGTGCACCAAAAATTTGGGATGGCTTTTATGCGCCAGCTGAAGCAAACCGGGCACGTATTTTTGATAAGCCCTGGAGGAACCACCGATAAAGTGACCCCTAAAACCATTGAGTTGCTTGAAGCGTCTGAAGGGACGAAACATCTGCTAGCGAACCTTGGTAAGAAGCATCATATTTGGCCTATCGCGACGCATTCAGGGGCTTTGTATACGCAGCAAAAAATTAAGCCTGGCGCTTTACGGTTAACCGAATCGGGTATCATCGAGCCCGGTGGAACCGTAAAGGCTTTAGAAGTGCTTAGACAATCTATCGAGACGCTCAACGTTGATCGAAAAGTTTTAGTACATCCCGAAGAAGCCTTTGCGAGATAGAGCTTGCTGAGTAGACTCATAACCTCTTCAAATTTAAATCATGCAATTGCCAAAATTTTCACTCCCAGCTTCTGATGGAAAAACCTATACCGATAAAGATTGGAAAAATAAAAAAGTTGTTTTATACCTTTACCCGAAAGACGCAACGCCGGGTTGTACTTTAGAAGCCAATGATTTTCAGCAACTTTACAAGGCGTTTCAAACGTCTGAATTTGAAATATTTGGCCTCTCAAAAGATTCTGTCACTTCGCATGAAAAATTCTGCAGCGCGCAAGAGCTAGAATTCCCTCTGCTTTCAGATGCCGAAGGCACTTTGATCAGCGGCCTTAGCTCATGGATTGAAAAAACTTTGATGGGAAAAACTTACATGAGCACTGATCGATCAACGTTCATCCTTGTAAACGGAAAAATCGTGAAAGAATGGCGGGGTGTTAAACCAGCCGGACACGCGGTTGAGGTGCTGGAGTTTTGTCAGAACTACTAGTTTTAAACAGGCTCAATATGACCCCGGGGTCTGGTAAACTAATTTAGTTTTAGGAGCGAATTTATTTTTTAACGTATAAATACAGCGTGGATTTACCCAACTTAACCGTTTTTTTGGGCGTTAATTTTTTGATGGGGAAATCGTAGCTTATTAAGCGAAATCCCGGTTTAAGCGTCGACCATTTTTTGGTGTAAATATCGGCCATAATGGTGTCCCACAGGTAACAATAAATCACGTCGGCTTGGCTTAAATCGAGCGTGAAAAAATCTTGGTTTATAAATTCGATTGGCTGGTTTTTGGCTTTAAATCGATTGATCCATAAAATGGGTTTTAAAACTTCCACTCCAATGTATTTGGCGTTTGGTTCGGCTTTAGCGGCCGTAAATAAAAAAGGCGCCCACCCACAACCAAGCTCAAAAACGGTTTGCCCAGGCTTAATTTCCGCGAATTCTAAAGCCTGGTTAATAACGGTTTTAGACGTTGAAATTAAAGGCACTTTGTAGCGAAACATGAACACTAACAAATAGGTCCAAAAAACGGTGCCCATTAAAAGAACTACTAACAAAGCTATAAGCAGAAAATCGATCATCATTTTAGTATCCAGTACTGATTGGTCTTCGCGGTTGAGCCAAAAGCTCCGCCAAAATTTACGCCTGCGAATTCAAAGACTCCAAAACTCATACCTCACTACTACCAAAATTCTGCCAATACTCAATCTCTTTGCGGTCGTCTTCGCTTAAACCGTTAACGTCAATTAGTGGGAATTCTAAATTTAAAACGGCTCGATTGGCTTCTTTTAATTCGGCAATCACGGTGGCACGATCTTCGGCCGTTACTTTTAAAGTCCGTCCGCCCAATTTGCCGCTTGGTTCGGGCGTTAAAAATTCAATCGCGCATTCCGATACTTGCCAATTAACCCCCGGGGATTGTTTCGCTAAAATATCGTAAAAAACAAGCTGTCGCCACAGCGCCTCGCCGGGTTTCACTGGTTTTGGCTTCCCTGATTTGTAATCAACAATGGTGGCGGTGTGCTTTTTTGGGTCGTTAAACACAATCTTATCCATTTTACCGGTAATACTGATCCCTTCTACTTGCGGATTAAAGTGTCCAAAATCGTATTCAAGTTCAAACCCAAACGGATAATCTTGTGCAAAATTAAGTAGTTTTTCTTGGTAATAATGAGTGAGAATTTCTTTCCCGTGATCGAGCCATTTTTCAAGCTCATCGGCTTTAATATTGTGGCCTCTTAAGGCTGATTCGTATTCTTGAAGCATTGAATCAAGCGAGACTTTTTGATTTTTCTCCAGCGCGTAAAAAGAGCGTTCCAGTGCTTGATGCAGTGAAGTGCCCAGCGCCATATGGGGCAGCGGGCGTCGTGGGAATTTATAGAGTCGTTGGTACAAAAACTGACGTGGGCAATCCAGGTAAGTTTGCAAACTAGAGACCGACCAACGAAAGTTTTTCACTCGGTCTTGTAAAATTGAACGTTCGGCCGCGGTTAAGGTTTTTTCGGCTTGTTGATAAAAAACCGGCAACAGCGATTGTAGTTGTACTTCTAGCGCACTACTTTCGGTTTTTTCGCTTAAGTTCTCTGGGATTTCATGCCAAAAAATTGAAGGCGTTTTATCGCGGCCACTAAAGTCACTGGCCGCGTAACTGAGATAAATTTGTGATTTAGCTCGCGTTAACGCCACAAAAAAGAGACGACGTTCTTCTTCATTTTCATCAAATTCTTGCGTGTTTAGTTGTGGTAAAGCCATGCCGCCTTTGCTGCGGGGGTTGCCCCAAGCTTTATCTTCAAGCCCGGGAATAAGCACCACTTCAAACTCTAACCCTTTAGATTTATGCGCAGTCATCAGCTGCACGGCGTGGGCGTTTTGCGGGACTTTATCAGGGAAAACGGGAATATTTAATTCTTGGTGCAAACCCACTAAATTTAAAATTTCGTTAAGTTCTTGGTTAAAGCTGATTTTTTTTCGAAAATTTTCGGTGTGGGTTTGTTCGCGAATCCAGGCAATAAACTTTCGAATCGCTTGCCAGTCTTCCAAGCGGTTGTGCGTAGTTAAAAAGGGCGCTAAGCCAGATTCATACAAAAACTTCTCGGCCATGACGGCCGCTCGGGTATGGCTGTAATCACGACGTGCGGTGATAAAATACTGAAAAAACTGATTTAATTTTTCGCTCGTGCTCGGTTGATCAAGCAAGGTTTGGCTCATAGATTTTCCTGATTCTCGATTTAAAGAAAGCTGCAATAAGGCTTCGGGTTCAATACTTAAAAAATCACAATGGAGTAGTTCGAATATTTTTTCGTCGTCTTTCACGTCAGCAAAAACCCGCAGCATTAACAGCAGTTGCCCTACCGCCTCGTTGGTGAAAATATTTTGCGCTACTAAGGCCGAAACCGGAATATCAAACTTTGGTAACTCGCGGGCGAGTTCAGCAATTTCACGATTTTTTCGCACTAACACCGCAATCTCGCCACCTGGGATTCCAGCCTTTAAATGGCCTTTAATGGTGTCAGCGAGAAAAGCAATTTCGGCCAATCGGCCAGACAGTTCGGCCTGCACAATCCGCCCTGGGTTTTCACTGGTAAAGCCTGTTTTTTGCGCGGTTAAATGTTTGTCTTGATTCGCGCGTTCTTGGTTGTGCGAAACGCTGTTGTAAGCCGCATCTAATACGTTTTGGTGCGAGCGGTAATTTTCGGTCAGCGTGATTTCGAGGTGGGTTGGGAACTGGGTTCTAAAATCGGTAATATTGGCCACACTGGCGCCTTGAAACCGGTAAATTGATTGGTCGTCATCTCCTACGGCAAAAATATTGGGCGCTTCAATGCCTTCGGTTAACTGCCATAAAATCGCGTTTTGCGAGGCATTTGTATCTTGATATTCATCCACCAACAAATACTGGAATCGTTCTTGTAGATCGAGTCTTAAATTCTCGTTTTGCTTAATTTCGGCCACCACCCAATTAATCAAATCATCAAAATCATATAAACCGCGCTTGGTCATTTCGGCGGTGTACGCTTCCCACAGCTCGGCCAGTTCTTCCATTTTTGCCACTTTATCTTCAATTTTGGCTTTGGCTTGGGGTTTCCAGTCACCGGGCATAAATTCTTTAAATTTTCGTTTATAAAAATTTTCTGGATCTTGTTCCAAACGCTCTTTTTCCGCCGGAATTAAATCTCTTAAAGTTTGCGGAGTTAAATTCTCACGTTTTAAATCACTCACCGCGCTTAAAAAATCGTATTGATGCACAAAGTCATCCCAGACGCTGCTAAAATACGTCCATTTTTTTTGTTTTATCACGGTTCTAAAAACGAGGGCTTTTTGCAAATCGTCCCCAATTTCTCGTTCGCCAATTAAAGGGTAAAAAACGTGTGGATTGTCATCCATCACCCACTGACAAAACCCATGAAAAGTCATAATTTTTACTTGGTAAGCCGCTTCGCCAATCCAAGTTTGCAGCCGGTTCCGCATTTCGACCGCGGCACTTTCGGTAAAGGTTAGACACAAAATATTTTGTGGATTCGCACCAATACCAGAGTTTAAAATATGAGCCACTCGCGTCGTTAACATATGAGTTTTCCCTGTTCCCGGTCCGGCCAGTACGAGCACTGGCCCATACAGTTGTTCCACGGCTTGACGTTGCGCAGGGTTTAAAGTACTAATAATTTGATTTAAATCTTTTATCATGCAGAAATTCTGGCTTTTAGTAACGGTAATTTATTTAGTCGGTTGTTCTACTCCAGAGGTTAATACAACCGAGGAAAACACACAAACAGTGAACGTTGATTTAACGCAAAATCAAGAACCAGACTTGGTGGTTGAAGCCCCTATGACGGAGCCCTTAAAAATTAATGACCAAGAGTTTTTTGTGGAAATTGCCGATACACGTGAAGAACGGGAACTAGGTCTTATGAACCGTGAATTTATGCCAGAAAACATGGGTATGATTTTTGAATTTCCAAATACCGCCCCACGAAATTTTTGGATGAAAAATACCTTGATTCCGCTCGATATGATCTGGCTGGATGAAAACAAAACCATTGTCGATATTCAAGCGGCCGAACCTTGCACGACCGAAGAATGTGCGGTTTACAGCGGAAAGGCACCCGCGATGTATGTTTTAGAACTTAATAAAGGCGTATTAAAGGCGTCAGTTGGAGACCGGGTAGAGTTTTAAAAAGCGGTTTCAATTTTTAAGTCGGGTAAACCGAGTTCTTCCAAGGCGTCCAAATCTTCTTGGCTGCGTGCCACAATAATAACGCCTTCTTTTTGGCAGTGTTGCATGACGGTTTCAAAACTTACAAAAACAGGTTCGGTTTGAACAAATAAGCCAATATCCGCTTTCTGCCACATCGAAATTAAGGTTCGAATAAAGTTGCAGTTCTCGGCTTCACCGTGAGTGAATGTGAACTCGGACGCTGCTGTAGGAGAGGTAATTTGAACAAACTGTGACTGCTCTTCTGGGCTCAGTAAATCCCAAGCTTCTAAGGCTATTTTAGTCATGCGCTCAGAAAAGGCTCCCACACTTGAACGATGCGCTAAATCGTCAATTTTTTGACCTTGTTTTAGGGTTTGCCAAAGTCGTAATACGGCATATTTCTGCCAACGGGCATCGTTTAGAATCAAGTCATAATCGACTTGGGATTTAGCGGCATCAAAATGCTTTTCTTCTCGAAAAAATGCGTTTTGATAAACCGTTAACCCCGCATCAGCAAAATCGGCCCAACTGCCATCCCATACAAAACCGCGTCCGTTAGCAATAGATTTAATTCTACCTTTTTCGTTATTAAGTCGATTGACTAAATTTAAGTACGAACTTTTAGATTCTTTACTTGATTTAGCGCGTTTTCTTTCCGTCTTGAATGAAAAATGACTGGCATCATTCGGGCGATCTTTTTTGCCCGCTACTAAAGGTGACTTATCGGGTGGAAGAGTGATAATCCCCATCATGCAAACCGTTCCAATCGCCCATCTCGCGGCTTCATTTTGCCAAGATTCTGGGGTATTATCTTCAAATTTAAGTTCAAAAATTTCACTTGGACCTTCGGCCTCACGATTAATTTTTATCTGGAATTTAATTCCAACATCTTTGATATCAAATTCAATATGATCCAGGACTACGTTTCGGTCTTTTTGGCTTTCCAGCAAACCTTTAACAAAGGTGGCTTTAATGCCGGCCTTGGCCAGTTGGGCGGTTAAATGTTTCATTTTAGGAATAAAAGCACTCGCCACACAGGTTTTGTCCCACGAGTATAAAGGCAATTCGAGACCCTTTGGGCCTCTATGAACCCCTTGTTGATATTCTTCCCAGGGTTTAAAGCTAATGGCTTCGCGGCAAGCTTTTCCTTTCGCTTTTCTAAATTCGTTGGCCTGTCTCCACTCAGAAATTTCGCGTCGAATCTTTTCTCTTTTCTCTAGAGCCGAATCTTTTTCCTGTTTCGCAATTGCCCATGAAACCAGCAATGCCATTAACTCATCATCTAAATCGGGCGAAAGTGCTTTAAAGGTTGGATGCACAATTTTTAAAGTCACAGCATCAACGGTGAAAGTCTCTAAGCAATTAAAAACTTTTGTGCCCGTCCGCGGTGCAAAAGTAATCAAATCTCCCTCAAGTTGAATTGAGGCAAAAATTTCCTCGAATTTATCAATATACTCAATCAGCTGTTCGGCTAAATGCGTTTGCCAATCAAGTTCATTGGCAAGATCCATCGCTTCTACACACGGCTGACATTTTGTAAGTGGGGTTCTTAAATTGTCAGGTAGAACTGGTTCAAATTCTTGAATAACAGAAGTCTGAATTTCAGTGGCGACTTGTGGCGCTGGATTAATAACTTTTCTGGTTTCGCACCAAAATTCTTCTGGTACACCGCTGGTGCTATTGGCATTTGGAAAAGCGGTCGATCTATCGCATAAAAACCCCGACACTTGGTAGTCAAAATTTTGCGGTTTTTCAATAATAGCTTTTTGCAGTTCTTCCCAAGTGGCAAAACAATAAATGGTCGTGTTTTGCGTTTTTCGGCTTCTCGCAACCCCTCTAACTACCAAGTGTAAAAAAGTACCTGCAGGCCAAGGACTGGTTGAAATTTCTAGTTGTCTTCCTCTGCATCTTGAATTAATACTTTGTGGTGGGGCGTATTTTACTTCTGGAGCTTTAATTATTGCTTGAACTTTTTCCCCCGTGAGTTGAGCCACTCCCTTTGGGGCTTGGATTTCTTTAGCTACTGGGGTGTTTATAAAACGTCTGTAAAACGATTTTGGAATTCCATCCCGGTACTCCCACAGGGTTTCAACGGCTTGGAGTAACAATTGGTTTTCATCATTTAAAGCCGTTTGTTTCGTTTCAAAAAATATTTTCCAGAGCGGTAAAAATCGATCAGCGGTTAGGGTGTCATCGAAACTTAATTTAGTGCAGACACGTAAAAATACAGCCACTTCCAGAGCGGTTAAAAGCGCTGATTTTAAGGCTTCATTTTCTTTTAATAAATCTGGTTTTAATAACGCCGGTGTGCACAGAACAATCCACTCAGGGTGAGTCTTAAATTGCTCTATTCCCTCATCACTACTTAAATAATTCGTTAATTCTGCGTGTATGTCTTTTTCTAATTTATTAATAGAAGCCGCTTTTTGTACGCCTTTAAGCGGCGGGAAAAAGATTAAACGCTCACTAGAAGCATTATGGTTAACAAAGTTCAAGCGGGCGGCGACAGCATTTTTAAGAATTAATTCAGTCGCTTTAGCATGGTTAACTAAAAGGCTTTGGTCATTTTTTTGCACAGACTCTTTAACTTGTGCCTGCGCATAAAATTGATTTATGGAGGCCAATAATCGCATAAAAAAATCGTCTAAAGCCCCTTCCTCTAATGCGTAATCTGGCATCGCCTTAGCCTCAGTCAAATAGTACAAAACCTGGTTAATCGTAATCGATCTTGATTTGGCATAGGCGGCCTTAATACCCTCGGCAAATTCTTGCCCATGTTCTATAACTATTTGTGCAATTTCAGTCGCATCCACTATGGCTTGGTGGGTTCGCTCGAAAGTTTCACCGTTATCGGCAAAAACCTGTTCTGCTAGTAAATTACTTTGGTAGGCTTCAGATTCTTTTAAGGCCAAGGTTCTTCTCATCTTTGCTAATTTAAATGTTTTTAAAAAAAATCAAATTCTAATTTGTAGAATTTTTAGACAGAGGCGTTTTTTGACAAAAAGCTTTCTAGAGCTACTTTAAACACGATGAAACACTTAATGGTCGTAGTCGAACTTTATTTCTAAATTGAAGGCGAGACTTCGATGACTTTTATACTCGCCTTAAAGCGAGTTTTTTTTACAATCTTTACACTATGGAAAAAGCCTATAACCACCTGAATTCAGAAGCCGATATTTATAAAGCTTGGGAAGAATCTGGCGCCATGCGCGCAGATGAAACGTCAAACAAGCCGCCCTTTACGATTCCTTTGCCGCCACCGAATGTAACGGGAGAATTGCATTTAGGGCACGCCGCTATGCTGGCGATTCAAGATATTTTGACGCGTTATAAAAAAATGCAGGGCCACGAAGTGTTGTGGTTACCAGGCACCGATCACGCTGCTATTGCGACTGAAAATGTGGTGATCAAGCATCACGGTAAGCAGTCGCGTGAGGAGTGGCCGAGTCGGGAAGACTTTATGGTTGACGCTAAAGCTTTTGCCGATGAAAAACACGACAACATTGTGAATCAAATGAAGCGAATGGGATCGTGGCTTGATTGGAGCCGCGAAGCCTACACCTTCGACGAACCGCGAAATTTTGCCGTAAACCGAATTTTTAAAGATTTATATCAAGACGGATTAATTGAGCGTGGTTATCGCCTCATTAACTGGAGCGTGGGCGCGCAATCGGTACTATCTGATGACGAATTAGAATGGGACGAAGTCAAAGAACCTTTTTTCTATATCAAATGTGGAAAGTTTATTATGGGAACGGTTCGGCCAGAAACCAAATGTGCTAACTCGCCATTAATCGTGCATCCAGATGAAGACTACGTGGAATTTGAAAATTCAGCAGGAGAAAATTTTATCGTGATCAAGCGTTTGTATGACGACAAAGAAAAATTTTTCAAAACCCTTAATTTCTTAGACGCTGACGCGGATTATAAAGTTTTAAAAACCACGAAAGGTTCTGATTTAGTGGGCGAAAAATTTAGCGCCGAAACCTATGCGGGAATGCGAGATTTTTACGTGATCGCTGACACGGTCATTGACCCAGAAAAAGGCTCTGGAGCTATGACCATTTCAGCGTCCCATTCAGCCGATGATTACAATTTAGCTAAACGTTGGGAGAAGTCCCCCTTGTCAAAGGGGGATTTAGGGGGATTTATGCCGCCGAAAGATTGGTTTATTCAAAAAATTGATTTTGCAGGGAACATGACCGAAGTGGCGGGCCCAGTGGCGGGCTTTTCAGTGAAAAAAGCACGGAACGTTTCGGGTAAATTACTAGAAGAAAAAGGGTTGCTGGTCGGGAAAGACATAAATTACGAACACCGAGTACCGCTTTGTTACCGGTCTAGTTGCGTGGTTGAACCGATGATTTCGCCGCAGTGGTTTATTATGGTGGAAAAAGAATACACCCACGCACTTGATGGAAAAACAACGTTGAAAAGGCAGATGCAAGCCGCCGTCCGTGGCTTTGAAAATGAAGATCCAGCGGTTCAAATCATTCCGGAACGCTTCAACAAAGAATATTTTAGATGGATTGATAACCTGCAAGATTGGTGTATTTCACGCCAGATTTGGTGGGGACACCGAATCCCGGTTTGGTATGACGAACAGCAAAATATTCATTTAGCCGAAGAACAAGAAATCATCTTTGCGCGTCACGGTGAAAGTGTCGGCAATCGTGATAGTAAGGTGCAAGGCGTGGATGATCCGCTCACCGATAAAGGCCGAGCGCACGCGCAAGAAATGATTGAGGTTTTAAAATCTGAAAATGTGGGCGTGATTGTAACGGGCACTTCGGCCAGAAATACCGAAACCGCCGATATTATTGCCAACGGTTTAGGCGTTAAAGTGGTGCATATTGAAGAACTAAGTTCTTATGATACGAAAGACGTAGCCGGTATGAGCATTGATGATATTGGTCGAGTGGCCGCCATAAAATACTGTAAAGAAAACGGGAAAGGGGAAGATTTTGACGTCTTCGTTGAACGTTTAAGAATTGGTTTAGAGAAATTAAAGGCCGTGCGATCAAAGGGAAAAATTGTGTTTGTCACCAATCGTTCTATTTACTCGGTACTGCAAGTGCTACGAGATGGTGGAGATACGTCTGATATTTTTGAAAAACGATCAAAAAATTCACATTTACCACACGGAGTTATTGATCGTTGGCCTATTTTCCAAGCGCCCGATTTGCCAAATTTAAGACAAGATGAAGATACGTTAGACACTTGGTTTAGTTCGGCCTTGTGGCCGTTCTCAACCCTTGGTTGGCCGAATAACGAGGCGCCCGATTTACAAAAATTTTACAACAACGCCGTTAATGGCCAAGGGACAGATGTTCTAGAAACTGGTTGGGATATTTTGTTTTTCTGGGTGGCGCGAATGATTATGTTTGGCCGTTATGCCACCAATAAATTTCCGTTTCATACGGTTTATTTGCACGGTATGGTAACCGATGAACACGGTAAAAAAATGTCGAAATCAAAAGGGAATGGGATCAATCCCATTGATATGATTGAAGAATACGGAGCCGATCCGGTTCGTTTGGCTTTGGTGATTGGTTCTACGCCAGGGCAAAAAATTCCGATTGGCCCCAATAAAATTAAAGGCTACCGAAACTTTGTAAATAAAATGTGGAACGCCACCCGATTTGTGGGCCTGCAATCAGCTGACTCTGAAACAGGAGCGTATGAAAGATCGGTTCCGACTCAGCCGTCAGCAGACAATTTAAGTCTTACCGATCAATGGATTTTATCTAGACTTAGCACCGTTTGCGCCGAAGTTAAATCGTCGCTTGAAGCGTATGATATTTCAACCGCTGGAGACAAGATTTATCACTTTGTTTGGGGTGAGTTTTGTGATTGGTATTTAGAAGCCGCTAAAGTGGAACCAAACATTGATGTACTGAGGTATGTGTTAGCCGAGATTTTAAAACTAACCCACCCGCTGTGTCCGTTTATCACGCAGCAATGTTGGCAAGAACTGTTTTCAGACAGCCTGATTATTGAGGAATCATTTCCAAGTTTAAGTCTTGAAAATCCAGAAGCGGTTAAGCAATTCACAACCGTTCAAAATATTGTGGGGGCGATTAGAACTTTGCGGGCTGAAAAAAATCTGAATCCTAAAGATAAAATTGCGGCCGGTATCAAAACCGATGAAGCGCATTTAAAATCGGCTTCAGATCTCGTAAAAGCCTTAGCTAATCTTTCTGATTTAGAAGTTGCCGCTCAAGCAATAACACCGGAACATAGTGCCACCACGATTGTCGATAATTTAGAAATTTTTGTTGATATACCCTTCGATGCGGATGCAGAAGCGGCTCGAATCGAAAAATTGAAAACGGAATTGTCTCAAAAAATTGCGGGACTTAAAGGACGCTTAAGCAATCCAAGTTACACTGAAAAAGCGCCACCCAAGCTCGTTGCCGAGACTCAGGCACAATTGGAACAAGCTGAGTCAGAGCTGCAAAAACTGAGTTAAACTGTATCTAATCTGCGTTTATGGGGGCTTGGCAACCGTAAACGCTTTTACCGGCGGGCAGAACGTTTTAAAATAAAAATAATGAAAAGGGGACTTTTGATCGGATTACTTCTCGGATTGTTTGGTGCCTCGGTCGCCCGGGCTGCGATTAATAATATTGATTTTATTCCGAATAAAACCCCAGGAAGCGCTATGTCAGCGTTGGAATTTAATACCATCATAAAAACTTTAGTGGGCATTGATCGTGATGACAAAAACACCAGTTTACTAGATGATGACACCTATGGTATTGGAATTGCTGATGGATATTCACCAACCGAAAAGTTAGAAGTTAATGGGAATGTTAAAGCCACGGCCTTTATTGGAGACGGCGCTTTACTGACCAATGTAACCACAACCAGTCTTTGGGCTGAAAGTGGGGGCAATATTAATTATGGAAGTGGAAATGTGGGAGTGGGCGATGCTTCGCCTGAAGAAGCTTTGACGGTGGCGGGAATCGTAAAAGCGACCAATTTTATGTACCCAGATGGAACTTTAGTTTCAGACACGGGCGGTGGCGCTAGCGGCGAATGGACGGCAAATGGTTCTAATATTTACCGAGCCTCTGGATATGTGGGAATCGGAGTTCCAGTTCCCACGCAAACTTTAGATATCAACGGTCCTTTACGGGGGCGAAGTGTTATTACGGCGGCAGATCCTTGGGATGGAACCGGGATTCAGATTGGAGGGAATTTACTGGGGTGGGCAAATCAAGGCGGAACCAACGATGCTGATTCGGTCAATGGGGCACCTGACTTGTGGCTGACAGCTAGCAATCAAGTTTATGTTCGTTCGCCTGGGGGTTTAAATGTAAATCAGAAAGTTTCATCGCCTTCCTATTGTGATGAAAACGGGCTCAATTGTTTTGGAACGCCTCGAATTGATATCTTTAAAATTACTACCCAAACTTCTGGTCTGACAGAAGACGCTGACACGGCTTGCCAAGCGAGTGGATATCAAGGTTACTGGGCGGGTATGAACCAAAATGGTTCAGAAATTATTTTGTGTTATGTTATTTCAGGAATTCCCATTTATCTCAATTATTAAACATGCAGGTTAAACATTTACTCCTTTTAGTTGTTTTGATTCTAATGATCCCACCGGGGTTTTATTATTTGATGAATCAGAGTTCAAATCCTGAAAAAGAAGAACCCTTCGAGTATGAAGTGGTTCAAACGGGTCCTGACTCAATATCAGTTAAAATTTCTGAAAACGGAGAAGCGGCAGAAAGCCCCTACTACGACCAATTCGTTAAAAAAATTAAAAGCACCCCTACGTGGCTGGTTCAAGATGCTAACTTTCAGGGTTGTGTGACCAAAGCGGTAGACAATTGTGTGGCTAATACCACTCAAAAAGAAGCCCAGTTACTTCAATCAGATAGCTTGTGTGACGCTCTGCCTCCTTCAGAAGCCGCTAATTGTAAAAATCAATTTCACTACACCAAAGCCATTCAAACCAAAGATATAAGTTTATGTGAAAAAATTACGAATGAGTTTCAAAGAAACGCCTGTCAGAACGGAGTTTTCACTCAAAAAGCCTTGGAAACCCGCGACCCGCGTTGGTGTGACAAAGTAACTACCGCCAGTAACACCACTCCAGGGCTGGTAAGTCCGGAAAAACAAAATTGTTTAAACTTGCTGGACTTACAAAGAGGCGCTTCTGACAGTACTTTTTTGAATAGCGACTGGGATGACGAAGTGATGCAAGAAACAATTTTAAATTAAGAGGCGATACCGAGTAATTTTTCAAGCCAATCTCCAACCACAAAAGCGACCGTTGCGGCAATGCCTCCTAAAAACAGGGTTTCAAGCACAGCTCTAGCTTTGTTTGTTTGATTTACGGCGCCTTTTAAATAACCAATGATGACAAACGCGATCGCGGTTGTGAAACAGGCAATCGTAAACGCATTTGGAAGTTCAATTCCAGCAACTAGTGCGTAAACATAGGGGCTAATAGGAATAAAACCGAGGATACAAAAGGCCGTAAAGGTTACGAGCGCATTGGCACTCGGATGTTTTTCTTCTCTAATAAGACCATGTTCACCCACCATCATTTCATCCACCCATAAATCTTGATGCGTTGTAATGTGATGCACGATGTCTTCTAGTAATGGGCCAGAAAACCCCTTAGCTTTATAGATCTCACGTATTTCTTCGGTTTCTTCTGCCGGGAATTTTTCGGTTTCAGTGTACTCTTGGGTTTTAATATGGTCGTACCGTTCTAAATCCGTTTTGGTGGAAAGAAAGCTGCCAATAGACATTGATAGGCCGTCGGCCAACATGTTTGAAATACCTAAAATTAATACGACGCCTGCTCCTAGTTCTGCCCCAGAGGCCGCCGCTACCACGGCAAAGGTCGTAACCGCGCCATCAATGCCTCCGTATACAAATTCAGGGACAAAGGCTTCGTATTTTCCGAAGAATGATTTGCGGTGTGAAACGAGTTCATCGTGGGTTTCAAAGTTTTCAAGATTTTTAGACATGCTTTTAATTTTTACCAAATAAGACGGGTAGTAATTGGGCGACGGTTTTAATGGGTTCTACTTTTAAGCCTTTAGGAATTTCTATTCCAGTAGGAATATTAGGCGTAATAACTCGCTTGAAGCCTAGTTTCTCAATTTCTATTAACCGGGCATCTAATTGTTGAACTCGGCGTACCTCACCAGATAAACCAACTTCTCCAAGCACTACGGTGTCGGCTGGAATTTCTTTTTCGAGTCTTGAGGAAAGCACGGCGGCGACAATTGCTAAATCTGCTGCTGGATCGGTAATTCGTAATCCGCCAATGACGTTTAAATAAGCGTCATGTTGTTCACAGGTAAAAGGTGTAAATTTAGCGACGACGGCCAGCAGCAGGTGGAACTTACTTAAATCAAACCCATGAGAAGTTCTTCTCGGTTGCCCAAAATTCGTTTTAACGGTCAAAACTTGCAGCTCTAGTACAAAGTTCCTAACACCATCCCGCAAAGCCGTGATAACTGATCCTTGCGTGTCTAAGGCCCTCTCAGCTAAAAAGAATTCAGCCGGATTACTCAACGCCTGCAATCCAGCACCGCGCATTTCAAAAACACCTACTTCAAGCGTGGATCCAAATCGGTTTTTTGGGGCTCTTAAAAGTCTCAGTTCCGAATTTCTTTCCCCTTCTAAATAAAGCACCACATCCACCAAGTGTTCCAGCACCTTTGGGCCCGCTAGTTCGTCGTTTTTAGTTACGTGCCCAATAATTAAAATTGTGGTGTTGGTTGATTTGGCCAGCTTCAACAAGATTTCAGCGTTCTCTCGAATCTGACTGACCGAACCAAAACGGCTATTTTGCAGCCCTACCATTTGGATAGAATCCACCACCACAAAGGCGGGTTTATGTTTTTGCACGGTGGTAATAATGTCTTCCAAAGCATTGGTTGAAAAAATCCGTTCTTTGACGCCATGGCTTGAAGCGCCATCAAGGAGTCTTTCGGCGCGGTTAAAAACCTGGTCGCGGCTTTCTTCTCCCGAGAAATAAAAACCTTGATTGAGTTCTAAAAAAATCTGCAACGACAGCGTTGATTTTCCAATCCCTGGGTGCCCGCCAAAAAGCGTCACCGAGCCGGGAAAAAACCCACCGCCCAACACTCGGTCCACTTCTGTTTTGCCGACTTCAAGTCTTTTAATATTACCGGTGCTGTTGTCAGAACTTTGATTGGCCACCAGCGTTAAATCAACCCCAGCTTCAATTTTGCCTGAACCTTCGTTTTTTAACTTTGATTCTCTAAATTCTTTCAGCGTATTAAAAGCGCCACAATTGGGGCATTTCCCTAGCCAAGTAGGAGCGGTGTCGCCACATTCGTTACAGACGTATTGGGTTTTAACTTTGGCCATTTCATACCGACTGTACTGATTTTTTTAAAGCTTAATAGTCGGGCCGGTACTGAAACTCCCAAGACTCCCCTTGGCCCTGGTTTGGTTTAGACCCGATCGGATAATTCTCTTTAAAACCATGCGCCGCTGCTATTTCTTTGAATTGAATCCAAGCCGGATGATCGCGCACTTCGGCACAAGTTTTTCCTAGGGCTTCTTTTTGACCCGGAAAAAATTCGACCACATCAATGGCTGGATTACCTGCAATAGAATGCTTACTACAATAAGGCGGTGCTAAGATCGAAAAAATAGCTTCTAGATTGATTTTTTTGCCTTCTATATTTATTTTACGGTAACTGCCAGTAACCATTAAGTAGAGCTGATAAGCGGGCGATCGAAACCCAGAAGCAATAGTTATAGTTTGTGATACTTGCGCTTGATAATCCGCAATCAGTTGCCCCCATTTTTGAGCGAGATCGGTTGGTAAAATTTGATCATCAACCGCTAGAAAATCGTGTTGTTCGGGTTCGGTTAAACTCCCATGTATAATTTGATAATCTTCTAATTGATAATGTTCGAGAACCCTTTGAGTGTTTTGGGGATTGGCAAAAAAATCTATAAGCGCCAAGGCTGCCGCTTGGTTTTCTGGTTCCTCAACTACCACAGATTGCCCTCTAATTAATTTTTTAGATTGAGCGACAAACGCTCTTAAATCATTGAAAGTGCTGCGTCGTTGTGGAGCGCTTCCATCCAAAGCGCCTTTAATAAAACCTTCTAAGTGAACGGCTTTTTCAGCGTAAAATTCACTCAAGCTTTCCACGTCTAATAAATCAAAATCAATCGAGGCTTCTAAAGGCATTTCTGCCAGACTTTAAGAAAAAATAAATACTTGGCGAACTATTTACCTAAAAAGTCTAGACCTTGGAGCGACAGTTTTCGACCCATTCACGGTTCGCTAAATACCATTCGATAGTTTTTGGCAAAGCTTCTTCAAAAGTGTGTTTTGGTTTCCAGCCAAGTTCTCGTTCTAATTTGCTAGCGTCCATGGCATATCTCCGGTCATGGGCTTTACGGTCTGGTACAAAGCTAACCTCTGAATTCGATTGGGGAATATGAGATTTAATCTGTTCCACAATTTCTAAATTTGTTTTTTCGTTGTGCCCCCCAATATTCCACACTTCACCGGCCGCGCTTTTTTCAAAGGTGAGTAAAATGGCTTCACAGTGATCTAAAACATATAGCCAATCGCGAATGTTTTGCCCATCACCATAAAGGGGCAGCGGTTCGTTATTCATCGATTTAAAAAGGAAAAACGGAATCAATTTTTCGGGAAACTGATAAGGACCATAGTTATTAGAACAACGCGTTATAATCGTATGCATGTCATAGGTTTCGTGCCAAGAGTTAACCAGCACATCGCCTGAAGTTTTAGCAGCGGCATACGGACAGTTTGGGTTTAAGGGTGTGTTCTCGGTAAAAAAAGGCCGGCTTTCAAAGGGCAAGTGTCCCGTATCGCCTAAGTCCCCATAAACTTCATCGGTCGAAACCTGGTGATATTTTTGTAGCTCAAATTCGCGTGCTAACTCTAGTAAAACATGGGTGCCAATTATATTAGCGTTAATAAAGGGATCAGAATCAACAATTGATCGATCAACATGCGTTTCAGCGGCAAAGTTTATTAGCGCATCAAATTTTTCAGCGGCAAATAAGTCTTTCATAAATGGCTTATCGGCAATATCGCCCTGAACGAATTTATAGTTTGGGTGAGATTCAATATCCCTCAGGTTTTCAAGATTCCCAGCGTAAGTGAGTTTATCTAGATTAACGATGGTGTAGTTTCGTTCTTTTAAAATATGACGCACAAAATTGCTGCCAATAAAACCCGCTCCACCAGTGACTAGAATTTTCATCATTTGAATCTTAAGGCTTTTTTTTGGCTTTTCACCTAATTTAAGTAAAAATGATTCGCACGCCGTCGTAGCTCAGTGGTAGAGCACCGCCATGGTAAGGCGGGGGTCCCGGGTTCAAATCCCGGCGACGGCTCCAGATTACAAATAATTAAAAAAGCCCCGAATACGGGGCTTTTTGTTTAAAAATTAGCGGTGTCTGTATTAGTTACCAAAACCAAACCAGCTTTTGATGCTAATCCAGGCTTTTACAAAAAAGTTGGCGTCTTCATCAACATTCGCTTCGGTTTCAGATTCAACTGATAGGTCTGCATCAATACGATTCATCATTTCTTCCCCTTCTTCCATCATATTTTCCATACCTTCTTCCATCGCTTCGGCTCCAGCCTCGATTTCCGCATCAACGTCTACCATAATTTCATTGGTAGCGTTCATCATATTATCAAATCCGGCTTCAAGGTCGGCGCCAATATCCGTTGCCGCATCGGCCGTTGCATCAACAGCGGCATCAAAGTTCGCTTCAAGCTGATTCATGTCTGAAGTGAAAGTTTCGATCATGGCACGGTCTTCAATTTGAATGTCTCCATCAGCACTATTATTAGCATCAACTTGCATAATACGGCGTTCATTGGCGTTAGTTTCAATATTGTTATTACTTTCGATTTGAACATTTACATCATCATTGATCATCGCATCAGCATTCATTGAAGTGGTAACGGCACCGGTTTGAGCCAAAGCTAGCACGGGGCTAACCATCAAACTTAGTACGAAGGCAGTGTTAGTAATTTTCATTTTTTATGGGTTAAGTATTATCACCAGTTATATAATACGGATTAGAATTAAAAATGCGACACCTTTATATACTTTTTTAATTACAGTTAATTTATTTTTAATTAAAAAATGTTTCGCTTCCAAAATAATCAAAGTATTTAACGATTAATTCTGAGGTCTAGTTTTTATGATTTAGATAGATAAAGTGAAAACCGTGAAAACTTACCTTCTCGTTCTTGGTCGTCATCCCGAACTTTCACGGGCAGAGCTTCGCGGCAAAGTTGATGAAATTTTTTACGATGAGGAAAAGAATTTATTACTCGCTGAAAATCTGCAGTTTACGAATCCTCGAGAGCTGCCTCGGGGCGAAGAACAGCTGTTTATTGACCAACTAGGCGGCACGATAAGAATGGCGGAGGTGGTAGGCGAATATTTCGATAAAACCCAATTACAGCAAGTTATATGGAAACGCATAGCCGCCGCAGAAAAGTTTAAGTGTGGCTTTAGTGTGTTTGGTGGCGGCAACAAATTACTCTCTGATTTAATTTTCAGCACAAAGAGTCATTTTGATAAAATCCGAGTCGAGAATTATAACCAAGAAAACTTAAGTTCTGGCCAAATATTTCAGCGCCGTATTTTACAAAAAGGACACGAGTTTATTATTTGGAAGCGTGGTGAATCTTATTTGCTGTGCGAAACGGTCGCCAATCAAAACTTAAGAAACTACGAATTGCGTGACCGTAAAAAGGATTTTCGTGATGCTAAAATGGGAATGCTGCCACCAAAGTTAGCTCAGATTTTGCTGAATTTAGCGACGCAAAATGGTTCAGAGGATTTAACCATTGTAGATCCTTTTTGTGGAAGCGGAACGGTTAACATTGAGGCCGCGATTGCCGGCTTTAAAACACTCGGTTCAGACTTAAATGAAAGATTTGTTGAAAAAGCGGGTGAAAATTTTCAGCAAATGGCAGAAAAATTTCGTTACGAAAATACGGCTGGCCAATTTAGAACTATAAATGCGAATCGATGTTTATCAGACGTTGAAGTATCAAATCCAGTTATTGCCACCGAGGGGTGGCTGGGAGAAAATTTTGAAGCGCGCCCAGACCGAGAAACCATTCACAAAAACGCCGGAGAAGTACTCGATTTATGGCGTGGCGTTTTAAACCATTTAGCAGAGCACAAGGTGCAAACGATTGCCGGCTGCTTGCCGGCTTGGAACCGGGCAGGAAGCAAGCAAACCGTCAGTGAAAAATTTTTACTGCACGCTCAAAAACTGGGCTACAAACCAACGCTTTTTGCCAACGGTAAGCCAACGACTTATTACGAACGGGAAGATGCGTTTGTGGCTCGAGAAGTGTTTGTGTTAAAACGAATCGCTTAAGTGAAGAAATCATTAATTTAGCCTTTTGACTCCCAAAGGCTTTGTAGCGTATCAACTGAGTTATGATACGGCCTTTAAAGATAACGACCGCCACGCGTTTTTGGCAGCGCCTCTGTGGCATCAAGAAAGTGGCTGATATAGAAACGGCGCTTTATTTTCCGCGTTGCAAAGCGGTTCATACCTTTGGTGTAAAAAAAGCTTTAGATTTATTCTGGGTGTCACGGAGTGGCTTAATTATTCAGCAAAATTTCAAAGTTCCAGCCAATAAAATTAAAGCCTGCTCGAAAGCCTATGGGGTCGTAGAAGTTTTTTCTCAGCTGAACCCAAAATTAAAACTCGGTGATAAGATTAAATTACCAGGCCAAGCTTTGGTTGAAAGTGCTTTGGTTTTACCCGTTTTGTTTTTACTGCTTTTTGGGTTTTTAGAGTTGAGCTTAATGCTGCAAAGTCAGCAGCGTTTAACGCACCAGGCTCATTTGGCAACGCAAATACTGTCATTAACTAATAACGATGAAAAGCTCGCAGGGTCGTTGCTAAGCGCCTACCAAGAAGATGAGATACAAATAAGTATTACCAGCCTAAAGTCTGGTTCGGATCTGGAAATTACCTCAGCTGAAAGACGTTACAGCGACCTAGTTCAAGTCAGTATTGGGCAACCTTATACGCTCAATATTCCTTTTTTTAATCGTCCTAACTTTGATTTAACCGCTCAGGCCAGCGCAAGAATATTGTGCCAAAATTTAACCACTCCGTTTCAATGCGATTAAAACTGTTTTTCTGGTATTGGCTGAGCGACCAACAGGGCTTTGTGGTCGCTTTCACCGCTTTAGTTTTACCGGTCATTCTGATGTTAGGGGTGCTAGTTCTGCAAAGCGGACAGCTTTATATTCGTCAGGCGCAATTACAGTTTTCTGTTCGTCAGGCGGCCAACAGCGGTTTAATTCCGTTGGCTCAGGCTTTAAAGGCCCAGGCAGAAGCCAATTACCAAAATTCATGCGAAGTTGAGTTTCCACCAGACGAGTGTGATTCAAGTTCGTGGCAAGATTTTTTAAGTTCAACTGAAGCTCACGCTATGGCTGCACAAGCCAACATTTATGAAGCCGTTGAGAGCGAAGTCACACAATTTTTAGAAACGACTGATCCGAAATTATTTCTAGCGGCTGAAAATTTAACTTTGGTGTTTCCGGTTCCAAACCAAGGAGATCATCGAATCAGCGCGCGAGTCTTGCTTAAAGAGCGGCAAATTTCTTGGTTAGGAAATATTCTAAGACCTGAAGATTATTCCATAGAAGTAGAAGCGCTGTCTTATTTGAATCTTGAATCATGAAAATTTTACCATCGTTTTTAAAACTAAAATTATCGGCCCGAAAAACACCACTTCCAATGGTGATGACTCCCTATAGGGCGGCATTAGAAAAAACACAAAAACAGTATTTTGTTGGGCTGGTTTTGCTTTTGTGTGCCCTTGGCTACTACAGTTATTTTTATATTGATTCCCAAGCGAACGCCCAGAAATTAAGCCCAAGATTAAGTGCTAAAACTGATTTAATATATCCACACGTTTTAACCTCAGAAGATTTAATTTTTACCAAAATACCCAACAAGTGGCTTCCAGAGGGGAGCTTCGAAAATGCTGAATTTTTAGTTGGTAAAACGCTCGTTAGAAGCATCGTTAAAAATGAAGTTTTGGTAGCAGCCGATATAGCACTCCAACAAGACCCAAATTCTATTACCGCTCAGTTCAAAGAAGATTTTGCTTTTACTATCGGCGAAGATTGGCTGGTTTCAAAATTACCCGGACTCAGCAAAGGAGATCTGATAGATGTTTTGGTGACAAATCCAAAATTAAGTAATGATTCAACCATCACCATTGCTTCAGGGTTAAAAGTTATAAAAGTAGACTTGGCGAATGGCCGAAAAAATTTAGTTTTGAATGTTACAACCCAGCAAGCCCAAGGCCTGCTTTTTAGCCGTGGTCTTCGCCTGCCAATGCAAATTTTAATTCACAGCGCTCCGCAGCATTCGCCCAGCAATTTACTTTTTTAAATGACTCAAATAATTTCTTTTTTCAGTCCCAAAACCGCGGGCGCTAGTAGCGTTAGTTTAAACGCAGCACTTCTTGTGTCCGCGCACTATCCAGACAAAAGTGTGGCCTACATTGAAGTGGCAGGTTGGAGTTCACAACGTTCAAGTCTAGCGGCAACCCATCAATCAACTTGGTCCGATTTGCTAGCGTTTCATAGAACTGATGAATGGCTGCCCAACTTACTCAATCGAGGTAAATTTAGTTTAGGGGTGGACGTTTTTTTCTCCCCGATAGCTTCGGCATATCCAGACTTTGAAAAAGATCTTTCAGCTGATTGGTTGAAGCTTTTATCTCAGAAATATGAGGTAGTGGTTTTAGATATTAACAACGCCGCTCCAGGGCCTTGGCAGGAATTTTATTTATCGCAAAGTGATCGTGTTGTTGGTGTGGTTACACCAGATCCAGTTTCTATTACTGCGTGGAAAGACTGGAGTGCAAATTTCGCGAAGCCCGAAAAAATAAGCTGGATGATGAACCAGGTGGCCAGATTTGATCAGAAAAAATTACAGGTAAAGTTTACACATTCAAATTATAAATTTATCGGAACATTACGCTCAGAGCCTCTAAAGTTTTGGTATCAAATTTATCAAAGCTTCCCCGTGGCATGGCAAAAAAAATCTAAGTTTAAAAAAGACTTAAATATCCTACTTCCTCAAATTTTTCAGCGATGAGCCAAATGGAAAAATTGCATCAAACTGGGGTAGAATATTTGCTTGAGTATTTACGAAAATCTCTTTCAAGTGACCCGTTAAGCGAACCATTGGAACAGGTAGCCAGTCATTGGTTATCGTCTCAAAATTATCTAGTTCCCCAAAAGCAATGGTTAGAACTTCGTGACTCATTGTTACATGCTGTGGTTGGTTTTGGCCCTCTCGAATTATGGTTAAAAGATCCACAAATAAGTGAAATTATGGTCAATGGCTACCAACAAATTTATTTAGAAAGAGGCGGAAAACTTGAGCTGGCTCAGCAATGTTTTGCTTCGAATGATCAACTCTTGCAAGTTATTAACCGCATGGTCGCTCAAGTAGGACGCCGGATTGATGCCAGCCAGCCGCTTGTTGATGCTCGATTACCCGATGGATCAAGAATCAACGTCATTATTCCTCCATTAAGTTTAAACGGACCAGTTCTAACGATTAGAAAATTTCCCACCAAGCCTTTTAAATTATTTGATTTAATAGCTCAAAACTCAGTGAATAAAATGATGGCTGATTTGCTTAGTTTACTGGTTCAAACCAAACAAAATATTTTAATTTCAGGTGGAACTGGTGCTGGTAAAACATCGACTTTAAATGCCTTAGCGATGTTAATTCCTCATCAAGAAAGGCTTATTACCATTGAAGATTCTGCCGAGATAAGAATCGATCATCCGCACTTAATAACCCTTGAATCAAGAGCCAATAATTTAGAAGGCGAGGGATCAGTTTCTATTAGAGATTTAATTAAAAATGCTCTGCGAATGAGGCCTGACCGGATTGTGGTTGGTGAAATACGTGGCGGGGAGGCTCTTGATATGTTGCAAGCTATGAACACGGGGCATCAAGGGTCTATAACCACCGTACATGCGAATGCCCCTTTAGAGAGTTTGTATCGGCTTGAAACCATGGTTTTAATGGGAGATGTTAATTTACCGATTACGGCTATCCGTCCGCAAATAAAACAAGGTATAAATTGGATTCTTCAACAAAAGAGATTGCCCTCTGGGAAACGTAAAATCACCCAAATTGCATGGTTAAATTCTGATTTAAAAACTGAAGAATACGACGTTCAAACCGTCGCGTATTACGATGAACGAACAAAAACATTTAAATCGAGTGGTTTTTTCCCTGAAATTTTAAAAGACCAAGCTTCTGCATCACTTATTAAATGGTGCCAAAAATGATTAATAATTTTGATTTTTTATTCGGTTTTTTATTCAATAATTCGCTGTTTTTTTGGGCGCTAGTTTTATGTGCTATTACTTTTTTCGTGTTAATCTTGGTCCGTCTTTTCGTCTGGTTTGAATGGCAACGGCCTTATATTTGGTTTTGGAATCAAACATTCAAAGAACCTGAAAAATCAGCTTTATCTCCTTCACTTAAGAAAGCCTTAATCGTCATTATTTTAAGCGTTGTTTGCTTTATTTTTTGGGGACGTATTGGCTTAGTTTCAGCCCTACTCTTCGGTTTATTGCTGTTAATGATTTTAAAATTTAAAGGAACCACGGATGATAAAAAACAGCTAGAAAAACAGTTGCCTACTTTTATGAGAGCTTTAGGGAGTACTTTGAAAGCCGGTTACAGTGTGCCACAAGCGTTGGAGTTTGTGTCTTTAGAAACGGTAAATCCTCTGAAAAATAAACTTAAAGAAGGGCACCGTTTACTGCTCATTCAGCAACCACTAAATTTAGTACTTAATGATTGGAGAGACAAAGTTAAGGTGCCTGAATTCAACTTTTTAACCGATAGTTTGCAATTACAAGTCAGCAGTGGAGGAAACTTGGTTCAAAGTTGTTACGCCGTAGCGAAAATGTTAGATGAGAGGGTAAAATTAGAACAAGACATCCGTTCGTTCACCGCTCAGGGGAAAATGAGTGGTTTTTTAATGGCGTTGCTATGGCCGATTTCATTGGCTTTATTTGCTTGGCTGTCGCCCTCACATGTTGAAGTTCTTTTTAGAACCACTGCCGGACAAATATTGCTTAGCTTTTCATTCTTGCTGGAGCTACTCGGTTTTTATTTTATTTGGCGCTTAATTCGTTTAAAAATTTAAATGATTCTCTTTTTAATTTCGGGCTTGGCGATTATTTTTTTACTTCTTAAGATTTGGCAATTTTCTCCGAAAAATCCTTCTCGAGCTTGGCCTCAAATAAGAAATGAACCGAGTGTTGTTAAATTTGAAGGTCTTAAAATTGTAAAATATATCAGTCTGCTTTGGTGGGCTCAACCAGGAGCGTTCGTGCAGATATTAAGCGTAAAATCAATCACAAGAACATTGCCGCAGCCTTTCTTAAATATATCTCAAAATGAGTTTTTAAGTTTAAAACAGTTTTTGTGGAGCATTGGATCGGTCTTATTAATTATTAGTTTATGGGTGACGGATTTATCGCTTAAGAATTCATTAATTTGGATTAGTTTACTGCTGGTAATAGTTTTATTACCTGATATTTTTCTGCTTCAAAAAAGTCGTTTGTTTCAACGGCAGTATGAAAAACAAGTCCCATATTTTTTAGATTTACTGACTTTAACCTTGCAAGGCGGCAGTAACTTAGAGCAGGCGTTAATTTCCACCACTCGAAATTATGACAGTCAGTTAAGCCGTACAATTTCCCATAAGTTGAATGAGCTTAATTGGGGAAGAAGTTTAGAAATGCTTTTTAAGGATTTAAGCCTTGAAATTAAAGATGAGGATTTTCAGCATTTTTTGCACAGCGTCATTCGGGCCAAAAAGTTAGGGGTCAGTTTATGCCAAACTCTTATTATTCAATCAGAAATTTTAAGAACCAGGCGACGCCAAAAAGCCGAGGAGTTGAGTCGGACCGCTTCGGTAAAAATTAGCATTCCATTGGTACTCTTTATATTTCCCGCTTTGCTGATTATTTATATTGGCCCGGGTATTTTACAGCTACTGGAGCGCACATAAAATTTGCTTCAATTTTTGAAGTCTCGTATCATTACGAGCAACATAAACGTAAATAGTTTTTTGCCTGACGCCACTCTTTCTGGCCTGACCGTGCCGGTAGAAATAGTTGTGCCAGAGCCACTTTCACAAGAACGAACATTAGACCAGGTTTTATCGGTGCTTGAGTGCATTGAGCCGATGAACCAAATACCTTTCTTAGATTGGGCTAACTTGGTTTTAGACCAGGCGGATCGCGCCAACGATTTAACCGAGATTAAGCACGCCTTAATGCTGGTTCAACAACAATTAGAACACCGTTTAAATCAGGTCGACCCAAGTCTTAGTTTATCAAAATTCAAACCACTAGAGCCGATTGGCAAAGACGGCTTAAGGTTTATCCCAACGCCAGAGTTTCAAGAAGCTTTTAACCGTTTTCGATTTAACCTTTTGGCTCGAATCCATGATCTTAATCCACAAAGAATGAACCTCGCTCAGTGTAAACCTGGAACGAGCGTTAAATTTTGGTATTACATGCACATTGAAAAATATATGCCAGGCGGGTTTTACGATCAAACAAGCTGAAAAATAATCTAAAATCTTTTGAGGTCTTGCTGCGCTGCCCGATCAATCGATCTTTCTTTGAGCACCTGTTTTTTCTCGTGACGTTTTCGTCCTTTTCCAATCCCCAGTTCGCATTTAATTTTGCCTTTGCTCATATAAACTTTAAGGGGTACCACCGCGATTTTTTGTTCTTGTTGTTTAGCACTCAGTCTTAAAATTTCTTTTTTATGGAGCAGTAATTTTCGGGGTGCGTGTGGATCTTGAGCGCCCGCTTCACCAAATTTCCAAGGCGTAATTTTACAGTTAACAAGCCACGCTTCGCCGTTATCAAGCCGAACCCAAGCGCCTTTCAAATTCCCTTCTTTTTTCTTTAACGATTTCACTTCCCAGCCCGTTAAAACCATACCGGCCTCCACAGTGTCGGTCAGTTCATAGTCAAAACGGGCTTTACGGTTTTCCAGTAAAATCATTCAGAGTTGTTTATAGCACATATTTGGCGCTTGTCATGAAGGACTTTTAAATCCCTAGGCCGAGGCATTTTTATTCATGGCTTTAGCAGCGGCAGTTCGTTCTCGGTTTTCAGCCTCTTTTTTAAGATTGACAACGTATTGCTGCAGCGTGATTTTTAGCACCATTGGGTCCGCTTCAATGGTTTCAAACTGCTTTTCTTGCCATAATTGCCACGCTAAAGCTTGAGCGGTTTCTTCTTTATCGAGATCTTCGCCTTTAATTCTTTTTTCAATTATGGTTTTAGTATTTGGATTTCCCAGCAATTTTAAAATTTCAGTCGTTTTAGGCTCAATAGCGCCTTTTAGCTCTTCCCAAAAAGCATACACAAAACCGACAAAATTTTCTTCTCGGCTAAAACGAATTTCGGTTTCTGGCACAAATTTTGGTTTAGTGAAATTACTTTGTTTGGCCGTAAACTTATGAAATTCATCTTCAATGATGGCCTGGCTTCGGTTTAGTTTTTGGGCGATGCGCTTTAAATACTCATCAACTTCGATCGGTCTTTGCACTAACTTTAAAAAGAAAAAGAAGCTATCAAGGAACTTTTTTTCGCCCTCAATTCCCTGTGGTAAATTTTTAGCAGCGAACCGTTCTAAGAAAAAATCTAAGGCTGGTGGGCAATCTTCAATCATTTTTTGCAACACTATGGCGTTATTTTCATTCACTAAAAAATCACCAAAGTCTTTCACTTCATCAAGGCTAATGACAAACGGATTGAGTTCCATTTCCAAACACATTTCAACGCCTTTAAGCGTCGCTTTTTTACCAGCCAAGTCGCTGTCGAACGCCAAGTAAAAATTACTGGTTAAACGTCTTAGGGTGCGTAAATGATCATCGGTTAAAGCCGTGCCACAAGTCGCCACCGTATTCGTGAAGCCCCGTTCATGAGCAAATATTACATCCAAATTCCCTTCGACTAAAATCACGGCGTCTAGTTCTTTAATACTGTTTCTGGCGCGATCTAAGCCAAATAAAGTGGCTGATTTATGGTAAACGGGGTTTTCGGGTGAATTTACATATTTCCCTACTTTTTCTCGCTCTAAAATGTCGCGGCCTGAAAAGGCAATAATTTCACCGTTACGCGGTTCACAAATTGGAATCATTATCCGTCCCCAAAAGCGATCCATCATGGCCTGATCCCCAAACGATCTTTCAAAAGCCACGCCTGATTCGGCAATGAGTTTTTCTTTAAATCCTTTTTTGAGTAAATGCTGGGTGAGGCCGTCTTTGCTATCACCTCCATAACCCAGTTGCCAGCGTTCTACCATGCCATCACTTAGACCGCGATTTTTGGTATAGGCTTTGGCTTTGGGGGTATTTTGCCAGGTTGTGGCAAAATACTCTGCGGCGGCTTTATGCAAAGAAAATAAATCTTGTTTATCATTTTTACTAGGGCCTTTATCGGCTCCAAAATCTTTGGGAATCGCGACCCCTGCCATATCGGCTAAAATTTCAACGGCTTCGCGAAAACTACAGTTTTCAATTTTTTCTATAAAACTAATGGCGTCGCCCCCTTCGGCAGCACCAAAGTCATACCACATTTGTTTTTCGGGGCTGATAGAAAAACTAGGCGTTTTTTCGTTTCGAAACGGACTGCGACACACAAAATTTTTGCCGGCTTTTTTGACCTCCGCGTATTTGCGAACAATCTCAATTAAGTCGACTCGAGCTTTAACGTCTTCAACAAATCTGTCGTTCATGTGTGGGACTTTACTTTTAGCGATCTTTGAACTACAAATCAACTGCTCTTTCGAGAGGCAATACGTCTCGAGTAATCGAGGTGAGGAAAGTCCGAGCTACCAGCGAATGCGCATTTACGGCTAACGGCCGCTCCGTGATTTGGTAACATTTCATGAGGGAAAGTGCCACAGAAACTATACGGCGTCCCGCTTTGCGGGAAAACCGGTGAAAAGTCCTTTTAAGTTAGGAAATCTAAGGCGCAAGCTTTAGAAGTTGGAAAACCCAAGTGGGTAGCTAGGCGGGTGGCCCGGAGAGTGTTAGTTTGCATTCCAACGTTGATCACGTTCCGGTTCCGTCGCTCGAGGTGTTTAGTAATAAACATCCCAGATAAATTTTGCCTGAAAAACAGAACTCGGCTTACCAGAGAGAGAGCCCCTTCCGGGGGAAACCAGTTTCCCCCAGAGACCCCCTTCTTAAGTTGAAGTCGCTTACTTAGGGAACCCGCAAGACCCTAAGTTTCGCTCCCTTTAAAAATATGTCATGCTTTAATTGAAATGAAAAAAAAGATCTGTCTCTTTGGCGCGTCGGGTTTACTGGGCTCAGAATTTAAAAAAATCTTTGAAGCCCAGAATCTAAATTTTATAGCGCCTAAAAGTAACGAGGTTTCGCTTCTTAAACACGATAAAGTGCTGGATTACTTAAAGACTGAAAAGCCTGATTTAATCGTTAATTGTGCCGCTTACACGGCGGTCGATAAAGCGGAGACCAATAAAGAAATTTGTTTCAAGCTTAATGCCGAAGCGGTTCAAAATTTAGTGAAAGCGGGGATTCCCCTGATAAATTTTTCAACCGAATACGTTTTTAACGCTCCAGCCGATTTAGAAATTCCTGAAGATTACCCGCGTGACCCTCAATCGGTTTATGGTAAATCAAAGGCTAAGGGTGAAGAAGCTTTAGAAGCGTCAGACATTGACTGGTGGAACATACGAACTAGTTGGTTGTGGAGTGAAGGCAGTAACAATTTTGTTTCGACGATTCAACGGTTAAGCGAAAAATACGATGAGATTAAAATCATTGATGACCAAATTGGACGCCCTACTTATGCGCCAGAATTGGCGGCTTTTGTGGTGAAGAACTTTATTTTAACGCAGATCCCGAGATCTACAGACGCACTAGAAATTAGATCCCGGGATCAAGTACCAAAACGGGGGCATTACCACCTCCAAAACAGCGGTACTCCGGTCAGTTGGGCGGGTTTTGCGCAGTACTTTTTAAACCAAACAGGCTGGCACGGAAAAATTAAAAAAATATCTAGTGTAGAATATGGAGCCGCCGCGGCTCGACCAAAAAACTCCGTTTTGAAAAATACGAAGTTGGAAATTGGATTGGGGGATTGGAAGAAACCAATTTAGCTGTCTTTTGATGGAATTCTTCCAGAATCAATCAGCATTTTAACAGCGGCTGCAATTTTTTGAGCAGTTTCTTTACTTGTATTTCTTTCAATGGCTGATGGGGCTTCAATAGATTGTTTTACAAAAGCTCTAAAGGTTAAAGCCATTCTTGCTGCCGCTTGAAAATGTTGATGACGTTGGCGTTCTTCTAAATATCTTCGACAAATATCTTCAAAGGTTTCTCTATTAGTTGAGGACATTAAGCCTTCTGAAACAATTATTCCGGTATTTCTCATGAAAAACTCCGTGTCCATTGTTTTGGGAGTGCCTGCCGTGTAATCTTTCACTTCACTCTCGTAGTCCGTTAGAATCGCCCTCAGGGTTTGACCGATCGGGGAGTCATCCCACTCCGTTTCAGTTTCATCTTGTGCTAGGTATTGGCGCTTCATTTTTTCTGGAAGAGAATATATGACGGCATCCATCTCTACTAAGCGTGTTTTGTTGCGTTGTTCCAAAGCCTTCATAGCTTGACGCTGTTCGGCTGAGAGGGTTTCATCTTCCCATATTGTTCTATATCCAGCTTTTCCTGATTCACCTACTTTAATTAATGCTCCTAAATAGGTGCATCGTCCCTCTAAATCTTGATCAAGTTCATAAATATAAATTTCCGGCTGCACTTCTGGGGTTTCTTTTTTTCCGAATGGCCAAAGGCTAGATAATCTCATTAATAGTAAAATAAAAATTACATAAAACTTGTCAATACTTGGGCATTATTTTCTTGACCTAAAACCGTCATTCTTTATATTCGCGCGCGATATTGCGGTTATTTTCCGCAACACACATTAACAAATTTTTTAACTCCACCCCCACATGGCCGCTCCCAAGAAACATTATCCACTTAATAAAGTCCGAAATTTCGGAATTATTGCCCATATCGATGCGGGTAAAACCACTACTACTGAACGTATTTTGTACTACACTGGTAAATCTCACAAAATTGGTGAGGTTCATGAAGGTGAGGCCACTATGGATTGGATGGAACAAGAACAAGAAAGAGGAATTACTATTACTTCGGCGGCCACTACGGCTTTCTGGAAAGACTGTCAGTTAAATATTATTGATACGCCTGGGCACGTGGATTTTACGGTAGAAGTGGAACGTTCAATGCGCGTTCTAGATGGCGCTGTAACTGTATTTGATGGAGTGGCTGGTGTGGAGCCTCAATCTGAAACGGTTTGGAGACAGGCCGATAAATACAACGTGCCACGTATGGCATTTATCAATAAGCTTGATCGAACTGGAGCGTCTTTCTGGCGTTCTTACGATTCTATTATTGATCGTCTAACAAAAAATGCTTTCCCAATTCAATTGCCAATGGGAATTGAACAAGGTTTCCATGGGATTATTGATTTGATCACTATGAAAGCCATGACTTACCATGATGATCTTGGGGTTGATGTTCGAATCAGCGATATTCCAAACGATGAACTTGATTTAGCGCGTGAATGGAAAGAAAAATTAGTAGAAGCGGTAGCGGGAATGGATGATGTGTTAATGGAAAAATACCTTGGAGGTGAAGAAATTTCTGAAGCCGAACTTAAAGCCGGTATTCGTCGAGTGACGGTTTCGGGTGAATTTGTGCCAGTTCTTACCGGAACAGCCCTTAAAAACAAAGGGGTGCAACCTCTACTTGATGCTGTAGTAGATTATCTTCCAACGCCTTTAGATGTTCCAGCGGCCGTTGGAGTTGACCCAGATGATATTGAAAAAGTAGTGACTTTTGAAGCCAAAGATACAGAGCCTCTAGCGGCTATTTCTTTCAAGATTGCCACGGACCCATTTGTAGGACGAATTACTTTTGTTCGAGTTTACTCTGGGGTTCTTAAATCAGGGGATACGGTTTTCAATCCAGCTTCTGGACAAAAAGAACGAATCGGTCGTTTACTCCAAATGCATGCCAATACTCGTGAAGAGATTGACTGCATTCCTGCAGGTCATATCGGAGCCGCCATTGGTTTGAAAGGCGCACGAACGGGAGATACTCTCTGTAACGATAAAACGCCAATTGTACTTGAATCGATGGTGTTCCCAGAACCAGTAATCTCTATTTCGGTGGAACCTAAAACAAAGTCTGATCAAGAAAAAATGGGTCTGGCTCTACAAAAATTAGCCGAAGAAGATCCAACTTTCAGAGTTAAAACCGACGAAGAAACCAACCAAACTATCATGTCTGGAATGGGAGAACTTCACTTGGATATCTTGGTAGACCGAATGAAACGTGAATTCAAAGTAGAAGCCAATATCGGTCAGCCTCAAGTGGCTTACCGAGAAACAGTGACCAAAGAAGTAGAAGCGAAATATGTTCACAAGAAACAATCAGGAGGTCGTGGTCAATTTGGTGATGTTTCAATCCGTCTTAGACCAGGAGTGCCAGGTGCAGGACTTAAATTTACCAATGTTATCAAAGGGGCTTCAATTCCAAATGAATATATTCCGGGTTGTGAAAAAGGTTTCAAAGAAGCGGTTACTCGGGGAATCTTGGCTGGTTACCCAGTGGTAGATGTTGAAGTGGAACTTTTTGATGGTTCTTACCATGATGTGGATTCTTCTGAGCTAGCGTTCAAAATCGCTATGATCAAAGCCTTTGAAGAAGGCGGTAAAAAAGCCGGCCCTGCTATTTTAGAGCCAATGATGAACGTGGAGGTTATTACACCTGAAGATTTCTTAGGAGATGTAATGGGAAATATTTCTTCTAAACGAGGACAAGTGCAAGAAATGGGTGATCGAGGTTTAGCGAAATTCGTTAAAGCTAAAATCCCGCTATCTGAAATGTTCGGTTACGCGACTGAAATTCGTTCTATGACTCAAGGTCGAGCGTCTTACAGTATGGAATTTGGTGAATACGCTAAAGTGCCAAACAACGTGGCTGAAAAAATTATCGCAGACAGAAAAGGTGAATAATTAAACCCTAAACAAGATTAAATTTAGAAGACCCGCAACTTGCGGGTCTTTTTTTAATAATCTGTCTCTCAGATTAAAATTCGATGAAACGGCAACCCTTGCTTTTCCTCAGCAATCACTAAAATTCAGGGGTATGAATTACGGAAAAATAATTAAAGACTCTTGGCATATAACCGTGGAAACCCCACGTATCAAATGGCTGGTTTTAATTCCGAGTTTTTTTGCGGTGCTGATCTTCACGGTTGAAATTGCTTGGCAGCTGTATTTGTACGCTGATGAGTATGACTTAATGGGTATTACCGCTGGTGAGGGGTATGGTATGATTTTTAGTTATGTTGCCGATAACAGTTTATGGGCGGTGAGTATTTTGGCGGTTTTATTAATTGCTGTCTTTATGTTTATTGTGCCGTTATGGGTACAAGGCACCTTGATTTTATGTGTCAGGCACAAGCTTATTAGCCCAGATGTTAAGTTTTTGTTGCGTCCTAAAATGCTGAAAGGGTTTGAGTATTTTTTTCCGTTTTTCAAATTTGAGGCGGCGACTTCAATATTCTCACTTCTTTCGATTCTGTTTTTTGCCTTAAGTTTACACCGTTATTTTGAATCTTTGTTTAGTTTTGTGTGGCCAGTAATTATGGCTTATGCCTTTATAGCCATGGTTATAAACTTGTTTCTGAGCTTTGCACCGTTTTATATTGTGACGCAAAATATGAATACGGCCCAGGCCATCAAAAGCAGTGCCGCCCTCGTTTTTACCCATCTTGGGGAAACGATCACCATTATGTTGCTCATGTTTTTGGTGAATTTCCGCATGTTACTAAATGTAATTGTGGTCTTAGGCGTGCCAATTGCAGTTTTAGCGGCCTTTAGTTTATTTACGACTAAGACGGCTTTAGCTATCTCTATTATTTTTGGCTTAATGCTTATTAGCTTAGCGGCTTATTTAACCGCTATCATGGCGGTATTTATGACGACCGTTTGGGCGCTTAGTTTTGAAATTTTAAAAGCCGAGCACGATCAAATAATTGCCGTCGATGAAGACTAAAACCTTGTGGTTTATAGCCCTAGGTTTGGGAGCGGTGTGTGTATGGACCGGCTGGAACTTTGTTCAGGAAACTAAACCTCAGTTGATAATTGGTATCCAAAAATCAGCCATAGTTTTGGCTCACAGTCAGTCACCAACCCTGTATTGGGGTGATTTAGATTTGTTTGGGGATTTAGCTTTAAAACTTAAAAACGATCTAAAACAAAATTTGGCTGAAGGTACTATTGGTGAAGCCGCACGCTACATCGATCAAAGTTATAGCCAGTTGCAACCAGGATTTTTTTTAGTGACGCTCGGGAATCAAAGAATGTTTGTATTTACAGATCCATTTTTGCCAGAAGATTTAGATCCTACATTAGCCTTAGAATTTAGCAGCGATTGGACCGTTTTGCAGCGCAGTTCATTACTTCCAGAGAGCTGGCCAGAACCTCGTATGGGATGGATTGTTTTAGGTTCTCAAATAAGCGAAAGCTTGATGAAGAAATCCTTAAACCGTCAAAAACCGGTGGTTATACCCGTCAGTGAAGGCACGCTTTGGCTGCTTAAAACACCTGAAACTGAGTGGACGATACAAAAGCCTTAAGCGTTGATTGAGTGACAGAATGCCCAACTTAGCTATCATTTGTGTGATGCACTTTTCAGATAAATTGGCGGCCGTTATTCACAGTAAAAATTCTTGTCTCATGCTCGGGCTCGACCCAAATTGGGAAAAGTTGCCAACATCAATTAAAACCGCTCAAACCTTACAAGCGAAGGCGGATATTTATGAAAAATTTTGCTGTGATATGGTGGATGTTTGTGCGGACAAAGTTTGCGGCATTAAAATTCAAATGGGTTATTTTGAGGCGCTTGGTTCGGTGGGGGTTAAAGCCGTCGAAAATCTAATTGCCTTCACTCGAGCGCAACATCCAGAGCTCATCATCATGATGGACGCTAAACGCGGCGACATTGGTTCTACCAGCGAAGCCTATGCCCAAGCCTTTTTGGGGTCAGACAGCCCATTAAGCGGTGATTGTGTAACGGTAGCGCCATATATGGGAACCGATTCAATAAAACCTTTTCTCGATATTTCCAAAAACAATGCCAAAGGGCTGTTTGTTTTGGCTAAAACCTCTAATCCATCATCGAAAGAAATTCAAGATGTAGCCATGTTGAGCACGGTTCACTCAAATTTAAACTGGACCGTTTCGAAGTATTGGGCCTTTCTTTATGAAGAACTTTGTCATTTAGAAAGCCTTAATGGCGGCTCGGTCTATGGAAGTCATGGGGCTGTAGTGGGAGCCACACATTCCGAGGACTTAAAGGAATTTAGAGAACTAATGCCTAGTGCATGGCTACTTTGCCCTGGCGTTGGCGCTCAAGGCGGAAAAATCGAAGACGTATTAGCCATCCGCGATGAAGATGGGCTAGGCGTTTTGATTCCCGTTTCTCGGGCTGTTTTATATGCTGGGAATCAGAATGATTATTTGGCGAAAGCCAAAGAAGCGATGGAGGAGTTGTGGGCAGCTCAGAAGTTATAGTTTTATAAATTTAGAAAGTGAGTGGTGCTGAGCGACAAAATTTGAGTTGGGCAACAAAGTTTTTGTTTCTTTTTTTAAAAAGAATGGATTAAAAGATTTTTACGAAAGTTTCCCTATTAGACGAGGCTAAAATCCAAATAAACGCAACGATTGAAATATTTTATAAGGCTTTCTTTTAGTCTAAAAATCTGTTACAATAAGCCTTAATAAAAACAAAAAAGCATGAAAATCGAATTCTCTGGGGCAGCGCGACATGTGACGGGTTCAAAACACTTGTTGCATCTTAATGGTAAAAAGATTCTTCTTGATTGTGGTCTGTTTCAGGGCCGACGAAAGCAAGCCGCTAAGTGGAATGAAATGTTTCCTTTTGAGGCAAAGGATATTGATGTTTTAGTCCTTTCTCACGCTCATATTGACCATTCAGGAGCCATTCCATTGCTGGTTAAAAAAGGGTTTGAAGGGCCGATTTATTGTACGCATGCCACCCGAGATTTGTGTGCCGTGATGCTGCGAGATTCGGCTTATATTCAACAGCGGGATGCCGAGTACATGCGTGAAAGTGGAAAAGATCCACTGGCAGAACCACTTTATGGTATTGAAGATGCAGATAAAGCGATCGCTCAATTTCGTTCGGTGAATTATGATCATAAATTTAAAGTGTCTGACGGCGCTTTTGTCACTTTTCGTGACGCGGGACATATTCTCGGTTCAGCGGTAGAAGAATGGGAAATTCATGATAACGATACGCACCAAGATATTCGCTTTGGTTTCACGGGTGATTTAGGTCGAAAAGATTTACCGGTTTTAAAAGATCCCGTTCAGTTAGAAAATCTAGATTTTTTACTAACCGAATCAACTTATGGTGATCGATTGCACGATGAAATTAAAGACGTAGAAGATAAGTTCGCGGCCAGTTTAAATGAAGCGTACGAACGAAATGGAAAAATTATTATTCCCGCTTTTGCGATGGGCCGAACGCAAGAAATTTTATACATGCTTAAAAAATTGGTGATCGAGAAAAAAATTAAACCAATTCCAATTTTTGTCGATTCGCCACTGGCTTCTGCCGCATCAGAAGTGTTTCAAATTCACCCTGAATGTTATGATGAAGAAATGCAGGATTTAATCCGCCAAGGGATTAACCCTTTTATCAGCGGCGAAGGAGTACAATTTACATCCAGTGTTGATGAATCAAAAGCGCTCAATAAATTCCCAGGGAGTTGTGTAATTATTTCAGCGAGTGGAATGTGTGAGTTCGGACGAATCCGACATCATTTAGCCAACAGTGTGCAAGATGATAAAAATCTAGTTTTGATCGTTGGTTTCCAAGCGGAAAATACGCTCGGGCGAAAATTAGTGGAAGGTGATAAATCAGTAAATATTTTCGGGGAACCGCATACCGTAAATTCACAAATTCAAATCTATAACGCGTTTTCAGGTCACGCTGATCAAAAAGGATTGCTTCGCTTTGCAGGAGATGCAGGTCCAATAAGAGATGTGTTTTTAGTTCACGGTGAATCGGATCAACAAAATGCCTTAGCGCACAAGATGAAAGATTTAAAAAACTTTACCAAAGAAACAGGAATTCATATTCCTTGTCCAGGTGAGACGTACGAACTTACCAGTGAAAAAAGATTTGTTCGAACCCATGAAATGAATGAAATTTCAATGCAGTTCGCAACCGAGTGTGAAATTTTAAGTGAAGAACAGTAATCAATCTTAGTAAATTTAATTATGGGAAACGCAGTTGAAACTTACGCTTCAAGACCCCCTGAAGATTTAATGATTGGGGAATATGTCACTATTTATTATGGGGCAGATGAAAGAGAAATTAGCAGCTTTGTTTCGGCTAATTCTGACAGCCATGTTACTTTAGACGGTGATGTTGTTATAGCCCACTCAGACATCCACTTTATTGAATAAATAAAAAATTTATTAAAAAAAGACCTCCCACCAGGAGGTCTTTTTTTGCAGCCAAACAAATCCGGTGGTTCCTAGCAAAATAGCTACGGCGTAAGGGAGGTTTGATGGCTTTTTAAAAGCCATCCACCAAAGCGCTTGCAGCGCTCCTGCCAAGGCAATGAAGGCATAGATTTGTATTAAATAGTTTAGTGGAAAAACCGCACTCACTAAAATTATGAGCTTGCTGTCACCCCCACCAACGACTCGAAATCTCCACAGTAATAACCCCAAACCAAGACCAATCAAAAAACTAGGCCATTGAAAACTATCGCTGTAGAATTGCAGACTTAAAACCCCGATTAAACCGATGAAAATTATTTGGTTTGGTATTTTGCGAGTGTAAATATCTAGCACTGCTGCGATAAGCAAAATAGTAAGAAGCCATAGATAAATGATTATAGAAAACATGAAGTTTTGGTTAAGGCTAATGCCAGTTCACCATTGACCATAGCCGCTCTTGACCTTAAGACTCAAGAGTACTTTTTAACTTTTTCTTCATCATGAAAAATTTCTTACAAACTTGGCGCAACGATAATTCTGGGCAAGCCCTGACCGAATACGCCCTTATTTTAGCCGTAATTGCTATCGCAGTAGTGGCGGTCATGACCCTTCTTGGAGAACAAATTACTTCTGTTTTCAATGGTGTATTGACCAGTTTAGGCGGCACGGTTGCCGAAGCATAAGTCTTAAATTAAGTTCGAGTTCTGGCGTAAGAGTTAGAGCTCATCTTTTCTTGGTTTGACGAACACATTTTTTGCACTAAAATTGCGGGGTATGTTAAGTCGAAAAAAAAAGGCCCCTTCTGTAAAAATACCAAGTAGCGTGCTTAAGCGTGAAGCTGAAAAAGCGGCTAAGCGTATGATTGAGGCTGAGCGTAAAAAAGAGCGTAATAAAGAACTTAAGTCGAAAGCTAAAGCGAAGGCGACTAAAAAAGTAGAAACGCAAAAAGCGCAAAAAGAAGAAATTCAAGCTTTTTTTGCCAATGGTTTCCAGCGTGAAATTATTGGATCAAGCCTAATTGGGCTTGGGTTAATTTTGCTAGCTATATTTTTTAGTGAAGCTCCGGCCGCTCAATGGATTCATTATGAAGTTTTCAGGGCTTTGTTTGGAGCGACACATTGGTTGCTGCCGTTTGGTTTAATGGGATTTGGAGGTTTGCTTTTCTGGCAAAAGGAAATTTTATTTCCCGCCCCAAGAATCATGGCTTTGATGCTGTTTGTAGTCAGTATTTGTGGTTTAGCCAATTTGTTAGTGCCGCATACTGACAGTTTAGCGCTTGAAAACCGTTATGGTGGAGCGCTTGGTTTTGCGATTGGATTTTTCCCGAGAGAGTATTTTGGGGACATGGTCGCTGGTGTGTTTTTGCTCATCTTATTTTGGGTTAGCGGGGTGATTGCTTTTGGAGTGAGTGTGCGTGAGCTCTTTAAAAGAGTATCGGCACCTAAAGAAGTTGAGACCGGCATTAGCTTAGAGAAAAACTCAAAACAATCGGTCGCGAAATCCGTCGAGGCTTCGCCGACTGGGCGTTTCGAAAATGAAGTCGAAATTATTGATTCATCAGCCAAATTACACGCGAGTAAACCTGCCAAAACAGCCGCTCCAAAACCCGTCGTTAAAGATTTAACTTTAGAGGAAAAAGACGCCTTAACTGAAGCCAAAAATAAGTCGTTTGGTAACTGGGAGCCGCCGCATTTAGACTTGCTGGAAAATAAGGTCTCAACCATAACCGTCGACGAGAAAAAGCTGCGCCAAAAAGCCGAATCGATTCGAGAAAAACTCGATCAATTTGGGATTGAAGTCACCATGAAATCCGTCCACGTTGGGCCAACGGTAACCCAATTTACTTTAGACCCAGCCGCCGGTGTAAAACTCAATAAAATTACCACTCTAAAGTCTGACCTAGCCTTGGCTTTGGCGGCGCCGAGCGTGCGGATTGAAGCCCCTATTCGCGGTAAAAAATTAGTCGGTATTGAAATTCCAAACGAGAAACGGGCAACTGTTGGAATGCGTGAAATTTTAGAATCAGATTTTTGGGAATCTGATCAATCAGGACTAAAACTGGCCGTTGGGCGGGATGTTGCGGGTAAACCCGTAGTCGTTGATTTAGCGAAAATGCCCCATTTACTCATTGCGGGTAAAACCGGTTCTGGGAAATCAGTGGCGATGAATGCCTTTTTGGTTTCGCTGTTGTGGAATAATTCGCCGGAAGATTTACGGATGATTTTGATTGATCCGAAACGGGTAGAATTAGAGCCTTATAATAATTTGCCCCATTTATTAACGCCGGTGATTACCGAGCCTGAAAAATCAGTTTCGGCTTTGGCCTGGGCTGTGGCGGAGATGAATCGAAGGTATAAAGATTTTGCAGCTAAAAGATGTCGTAATATTTCGGAGTACAACGAAAAAAATCCAGATATTAAAGAGCCTTACATTGTGATTGTTATTGATGAATTGGCCGATTTGATGATGGTAGCAGGAAAAGATGTAGAAGCGGCTATTTGTCGGATTGCGCAAATGGCACGGGCGGTTGGAATGCATTTGATTGTCGCGACTCAGCGTCCATCGGTTGATGTAGTGACCGGGTTAATTAAAGCGAATTTACCGGCTCGTATCGCTTTCCGAGTTTCATCTGGAATTGATTCTCGAGTGATTATTGATGGAGTCGGCGCCGAAGACTTATTGGGCTTTGGGGACATGCTTTATTTAGATGGAAATTCGGGGGACTTGTCTCGAATTCAAGGCTTGTATGTGGCTAATGAAGAAGTGGAAAGAATTACTAATCATATCAAACTTCAGTTTCCAGAAATGATTGCAAACGACGAAATTACCGCCCACTCTATTGAGGGTATGGCCAAAGGCGGAGTTCTGACTGCGGGGTTGGATAAAAATACGGATGACGATAATTTAGACGACTTGTTTAACGATGCGGTAAATGTAGTACTTGAGACTGGGAAAGCCTCGGCCAGTTTTTTGCAGCGTCGATTGGAAGTGGGGTACGCGCGGGCCGCACGATTACTCGATCAAATGGAAAGCCGAGGCATTGTTGGCCCTGCTCGAGGAGCTAAACCGCGTGAAATTTACGGTCGTCCCGAATAGACTTCTTGGTGATTTTGTGGTAAATTGATTTAATGTCATTTTTTGCCAAAGCCTTTGAAAAGTTTGACCGAGCCATGGGGATCGAAAATGCGCCTTGCAGAGTGGATGATCCACAAGCAGTAGCCTTAGTAAATGCAGGCTTTAGTCTTTTAGATTCTCAAACAGAAATAAATGCTGAAACCAAGTTAAGTGAAATTGCTACTTCTCAAGATTTATTAAAAGCCTTAAAAAATCTAGATTCCGTTTATTTACGCGCCACCGAATTTAGTTTGGGGAATGACATTATTAACGATGTCAGTGTGGGCGAAATGATCACCCACTTAGATGCGACTAAAGTTAACACGCTTATTGATACGATGGTGGAAAGTGAAAAAAGAGCCGCCTCTGTGTTAATGCACGTCGAATTATCAGATTTAGAAAACCAAATTAACAAAGTATGAATAAGCCTTTACCACGGGTTCAAACTTTACAATCTTTCTTTTTGAAAGATAAAATTATTCATGAACTTGAACTGCATCGTTTATGGGTGGAACGTTTTATGTTTATGCTCGGGCTTTTTTCGGCGGCCATGGCTTTCCCCCAAATTATGACGATCTATGGGCAAAAAGATTCGTCTCAGGTTTCACTCACCGCTTGGGGATTTTATAGTTTCTCGGCGTTTTTATGGCTGATGTATGGAATCATTTTTAATCGTCCGGTGGTGAAGCGAGTTCAAATACTTTATTTAGTGACGAATTTGTTAGTGGTTTTGGTGATTCTTTGGTATCGATAAAATTCTCTAAATAACTATCCTAGAGGTTTAAAAAGCGCTGTTAAAAACAGGGCTTTTTTTGTTGTATACAAAATTTGGCTAAGAATACATTAGTTGATCAAAATATTAAAATAAACAAAACTATTGCAATTGACAATGTGCATAACTCTATGGTAAACCGACGTCTACCTAACTTAAGTATTCCTTAAATCCCTTTTTAATATGAATTTCGTAAAGTCGTGTTTTTTCACTGTTGCTTGTGCCTTGTTTTTAATAAACCAAAACCAAGTTATGGCCGCTACTATTAGCGTTCCAGCCGATTACACTACCATTCAAGCCGCCATTAATGCCGCGACTGCGGGCGATACGATTAATGTTGATGATGGAACTTACAACGAAGTTCTAAATATTACTAAGTCACTGACAATTGTTGGACAAAGTGAAGCAGGAACCATTGTTAATGCTACTGATACGAACGCTTATGCTGTAAATGTATTAGGCGTTAATAACATAAGTTTGCAGAATTTTACTTTTACCCGAACAAGTGTGGCTAATTGTACACCGGCTAACACAACCGCTTGTTTTGGTTTGAAAATTTCTGGCAGTACCGGAAGTTCATTCCAAAATTTAACGATTGATGGTTCACCCCGAACCGGACTAGATTTTAACGGAGTGGATAATTCAGTTATCAGCGACGTTACGGTTACCAATACCACTTACGGAGCGGGAATTGGTTTAACAGATTCTGATAACAATACGCTTACAAACATCACTACCAGTGGTAATTCGTTTAGTGGAATAGCTATTTTTACCAGTACTTTTTATCCACCAGCGGGTTCGTCTGGAAATAATTTAACCGGAACAAACTCATTCTCAGAGCCAACAAAAGTCTACTACCAAAAAGGAAATGCGGCCGATCCAATTACTTTCACGGCTACAGGTGATTTCAACTTTGTTGTTTTAAGCGACACCCCAGGCAGTGAAACCGTAGGGGTTTATTACGCCACTTTGCCTGAAGCGGTTACAGGTGCCGAAAACCTTGAAGTTCTACTCGGAAATAACGCCGCTTCAGCGGTAGTGATTCAAGATATGAATAATCCAGGGACGACCTATCCAGATAACGATCCAGGTATGGCTGGCTACCAAGCAGGCGATGTTACACCTCCAGTTTTTGACTTCCTATCAGCGGTTGGCCAAGACGCTGGTAATACAACTAAAACGCCAGTAGTAGGCGTTTATTATCTGAAAGAGGGCGATAAAATCTTCTTCACTTTAGGTTTAGACCCTGATGACACAGTTGGAACCGGAAACAGCTTTCTCAATTTTGATATAGGAATGTTGAGTCTACAAACGGCTAATTTTATTAGTACCTCAACTCCAACCAATGCTCGGGGGCGTCGTTACACAATTTTAGCGGGGCAAGAAGGAGCAGTTGGTATTACAGGGATCACTTTTAAAGATGATGCCGGTAATGACATGACTGGTATCCCGCCACTGCCAATTAGCACCAACATAGTCGTTGATACCACTGCTCCAACCATTACGAGTGTGGTACAATCAAGTGATAATTTGTACCGAGATAAATGGGCCATTGCCGGTGAAAATGTAACCTATGACATTACATTTTCAGAAGCCGTAACCGTAACGGTTAATACTCCTAGTAGCGCGGCAAATATCACCACTCTAACCCAAGAAGTAGACGCGGTTTCGGCGACAACTGACCAGTTAATCTTTACTGCCGTTGCAGGCGATAATGGCCTTATTACTCCAAACGTAGATTTCACTATTACTGATTTGGCTGGAAATCAAACCGTTGTAAACAGCCTTGGCACCGTTTCACGAGCCGATGGCTCTGGCCCTGCCGAAACTGATACCACCATTCCTACAATCGCTAGTGCGAGTATTAGCTCAAATAATGCCAATTCAGCTTGGGCCAAAACTGGTGATACAATCACACTCTCAACAACTTTCTCTGAACTTTTACGCAGTAACTTTACTCAAACCGTTGTGGGTACTATTGCGGGTGAAGCCGCAACTTTAAACAATACCTGTGGTGGCACCACTAATTGTATCGCTTACAATTTTTCACTCTTAACCGATGGAAATGAAGCGGAGGGGATTGTCCCCTTTACGGTTGATTTCCAAGACCGTGCTGGGAACGTTGGTTCTCAAGTAATCGCTACAACAAATGCTTCAAGTGTAACGATTGATAACACGGCACCAACAGTTCCAGTGGTAAATATTGTTTCTAATAACACTCTTGATACCACTTTAGCAAAATCAAACGATACGATCACCGTCACTTATACAGTCGCTGATAATTTAGCGACGATGGCCACTCTTAGCGGCGCGGCTACAATTTTAAGTAGCCCAGCGGTCAGCGGTGGAGTGGTAACTGGCGCAGGAAACACCATTTCTCGATTTACCGATGGAAGCGAAACTTCAGAAGTGATCGTGCCTTTCTCTTTTGCTGTTGCTGATCAAGCCGGAAATGTAAGTGCTACCGTTACGACCACAACCGATGCATCTCAAGTTAGATTTGATCGAACCGATCCGTTAATTTCACTCGTAAGAATCATTAGTATTAGTCAGGATGCTTCGGCGTTCACTGGCGATCTTCCAACTTATTACGCAAAACAAGGCGACAATGTTCGTTTAGTTATTCGAATGTGTGATTATGTAGACGGCCAAAACAATCCTCCTACTGGAACTTTCTTTGGGCAAGCGGTAACCTTGGTTGACGCAGGTTTAGTGGGGAATCCAGGCAACTGTATAACACCTGAAGGAAATCTTTCTCAAACTCGAGATTGGAGAGGTATTTCAGATCCAGCAGACGGCGCCGAAGGCGTGATTCCATTTAACATTACCGTCAAAGACAACGCTGGGAACCAAGTCGCCAATGTTTCAACGACTACCGATGGAACTTCAGTTATTTTCGATAAAACAGCGCCTACAACTCCAACGGATATGGTTGATTTAGGTGGGGCGCAAACACTCGGATTTAAACCAGCCCCAAACGCTGATTTATACACTTGGACAAACGATACAGACCCAGCTGGTGGAACACCACAATCTGGCGTTTACCAATTTGATATTCGTTACAACAACCCAAATACAGGGATTAACGAACAAGTGACTTTAACGGCTCCAAATCGAAGCTTTGCTCCTACGCTAATGATTCCTGATTTGGCGCCTTACACCGTGAACATGAACGTTCGTGATAAAGCGGGTAATGGTTCTGGTGAGCAAGTAGTTTACACTCAAAAATACGGTATTGAAATAAGTGGAACGGTTGTTGATACCGATACGGGCTTACCGCTAGAAGGAGTTTATGTAAACGCTATCGCTCAGGCAGGAAGTAGTTGTAATTTACCGGGTCAAGAAGTGTGTAGCGCGGCTACAGATATTGATGGTAAATACACCATGACCGTGGCTCCAAATACGAAATACAAATTGGATGCGACTAAAACGCCAACTTACTATATCGCTAAATCTAATTTAGATATTAAAACGGCGGACGTAGTTTCTAACATTTCACTTAAACACGTAGAAGAAGGAGAAATTCAAAGTGGTTACCAAGGTACCATTATCACCACCGATGCAGAATTTAGTGTAAATGGAGTGCCGCAAACAACTTATATTACGGCTTACAGTCAATCAGGAGAAGTAAGCACCAAAGTGACTTCTGAAGGGATCGAAATTACCAGTTTTGGAACCGTAACCGGTGTCACTTCAAACAACCCAAATGTGGTGATTGAATTTAAAGGCGGTAATACTTATTTGGTAAAAAATGCCGGCAATATTATTTCAACGACCGATAATGAAAACCGAGGCAGTTCTGTGAGCAGTAGCTTTGCTTCAGGAGCGAATCGAGTGGGAATTAGAAAAGCGCAAGGCGGTTCAAGTGCTGGGTTTCAACCGGGAATTCGTCGTGAAGACCGAATCGTTAACAATTCTGGTTGGACTGAAGCGGAAAGTTTAGCTTTTGCCGATCAGTTAAACCAAGGAACAGACTACCAAGTTTTACAGTACCGAAACCGAAATGGTTACATGGTTTTCGCGGGTTACCAACAAGGTCGAATGGCAATGTCAGATATGGCTGGAAGTAACCCAATGCTTCGTTTAAATAAACAAGTTGTTTTCCGTGGACCACGACGAGGCACAGAAGATACGTTTAAAAACGTAACCGTGGCCGACCGACAAGAAATCGTTGAAAGTTTATTTGGAGAGCCAAAAACTAGACCAGAAGACCTAGTGGTTAAATCAGATACTCGACCAAAAGCGGCTCGACCTGAAACCAATACCACTAAAACCGAACTGGCTTACGATAATCCAGAAATTGAAGGTTTTGGAAGACCAGACAGTGTCTTCCCAGGGGTGATTAATAAACGTGAAAACGATGCTCGATACGTTAATAAATTTGCTCGGGTAACGCCTCCAGCGAGCGTCGCGCCTTCTCGCCTGCAAGGAAAAAACGTCGATATGATTACCTTTAAAAGTAACAGCAAACGTAACAGTAAAAAACTGGTTTTAGGACAATTGTTTAATGATAATCCTCAATTAGTCACCGGCAGAACTAGAGTCGCTCAAAACAACTAAGAAAGAAATTTCTTACCATTTAATTAAAGCCGCTTCAGGAGTTTCCTCAGGCGGCTTTTTTTATGGAATACGCCCAAGTAATTAGCTTGATAAATCGCCTTCAATAAGCCATAGTCGAGCTTGAATGAATACCTTTGGAAACCTTTTTCGAATTACTAGTTTTGGTGAAAGTCACGGTAAAGCCGTCGGCGTAATTATTGATAACTGTCCGCCGCTTATAGAGCTTTGTGAAGCTGATATTCAAGCCGATCTTGATCGACGACGACCAGGGCAAAGTCATATTACTACGCCACGTGATGAAGCCGACCAATGTGAAATTTTATCAGGTGTATTTGAAGGTAAAACCACCGGCACTTCAATTGCGGTAGTGGTGTGGAATAAAAACCAAGAATCAAAAGATTACGGGAATATTAAAGACGTGTTTCGACCGTCTCATGCTGATTTTGGTTACGACCAAAAATATGGCATCCGAGATTACCGTGGGGGGGGACGCAGTTCTGCCCGAGAAACAATTGCGCGCGTCATTGGCGGAGCGGTGGCAAAAAAAATTTTAAAGGAGAAGTTAAACGTTGAAGTTTGGGGGTTTGTCGATCAAGTTGGGGAAGACAAATTTAAAACCATCGACAAAAGTTTTATTGAAAAGAACCCGTTGCGAATGGCGGATGAAAAATCATTCCCAGAAACACTAAAAAAAGTGGAAGCGGTTAAACAGAGCGGTGACTCGATTGGTGGCAGCGTACAAATCCGGGTTGAAAACGCGCCCGTTGGCCTTGGCTCACCCGTCTTTGGCAAACTCGAAGCCGAACTAGCTCGCGCAATTATGAGTGTGCCAGCCACTAAAGGAATTGAGTTTGGTGAAGGCTTTGATTTAAGCGCTATGAAAGGCAGTGAAGCCAACGATCCATTTGTGGCAACTACACAGATCCTGGGATCTAAGAACAGCGAATCTGCTGATCCCGGGATCAAGTACAGAACTCAAAGAAATGCCAACGGTGGTATTATTGGCGGTATTTCTACGGGTGACGATATTTGGTTCCGAGTGGGGATTAAGCCCACTTCATCAATTATTCAAAAGCAAACCACAGCTAATAAAGCTGGTGAAAATGTAGAGATTGAAATTAAAGGCCGGCACGACCCAATTTTAGTGCCCCGCGCCGTCCCGATATTAGAAGCCATGACCGCCATGGTGATTTTAGACCACGTGATGTTACATAAGGCCCAGTGTGGATTATGAACGAAATCCTCTTCATCGGCTTTGGCTTGTTTCTGCTTAGTTTAAATCTAATCGCTTTCCGTTTAGGACGCGCTTATGTTTTCGCGTTAGTGGCGATTTATACGGTTTTGATGAATATTTTTGTCACCAAACAGTTTGATTTGTTTGGTTTTGCGGTGACCGGTGGAAATGCGCTTTATGGCGCTTTATTTCTCCTTACTGATTTACTCAGTGAACACTATGGCAAAAAGCAGGCTTTAAAGGCCGTAGGCGTTGGTTTCGCGGCCAGCGTGGTGTTTGTGGTTGCCACGCAAGTTTTACTGGCTTTTACACCTAACGATGCCGATTACACCCAAGACGCCATGATGACTTTGTTTAGCGTGACTCCGCGAATTTTAGTTGGGTCTATGCTGGCTTACATTATTGCCCAAAGTTTAGACGTTTGGTTGTATACGCGTATCAGAACTTGGAGCGGCGATAAAATGTTATGGCTGCGAAACAACGGTTCGACTCTTATTTCCCAAATCGTTGATACTCTTATTTTTACCGCCGTGGGCTTAACGGCGTTTACGTGGCTGCCATTCGAAGGCATTATTCCGCCTGAATTATTTTGGCCAATTTTTGCGACCACCTACACGATTAAAGTTTTAATGGCCTTGCTTGATACTCCTTTTATGTACTTAAGTTACAAAGTAAAAGGCGCAGAAATGAAGCGTTAAGTTGCCGTTTCTCCCTTTTTTATTAGGGTCAATTTAATGAAAAAATTTGCCGTTATTGGTTACCCGGTCAGTCATTCTAAATCACCAGCGTTGCACGAGGCTGGTTTTAACGAACTTTCAATTGAAGCCGAATTTAGCGCTATTGAAGTGAAACCGGAAAATTTAGAGAGTTGGATTAGTTTAAACATGATTGATTATGCCGGGGTCGCGGTAACGATTCCTCATAAAGAAAAAATGGTAGCGATTGCGCAAAAACTAAGCCCCGCGGCAAAGGTTATTGGCGCGGTCAATACGCTTTTTTGGGAACACGAAGTTTTGCATGGAACCAATACCGATTGTGTTGGGGTGCTGCGCGCTTTGCAAACAGAGGTACCTGATTTAGAAGGTAAAAGAGTGCTCTTACTCGGCGCCGGTGGAGCAGCCAGAGCCGCTTTATTTGCGCTACAAAATGCCGGTGCTAAAACCACAGTATGGAACCGAAGTGCTGATCGAGCCGTTCGCTTAGCGGAGGAGTTTCACGCTGAAGCCATAGAATCCTTGCCAGTCTTAAACCCAGAGAAATTTGATATCATTATTAACTCAACCTCGGTCGGGTTAAAAGAATGGAAGTCTTTACTTCCAGAGGACTTTTGGACGCCACAGCACGTGGCTTTTGATATGGTTTATGATCCGCTAGAAACCCGGTTTTTAAGCGAAGCCGCTGATGCGGGCGCGTTAACTATTACTGGAGATCAAATGCTGGTACATCAAGCCCTAGAGCAATTTCATTTATGGCACGATATGGAGCTTGAACCAGAAGTAATGGGGAATGCTTTTTTCTTGGCCGACGAATAATGAAAAAAGTTTATTGTCCGCACTGCAATCACACTTTAACCCCATGTGAAGGGTACAAAGTTTTAAACTTTAAAAAGCTAAGTTGTCCTAATTGCAAGTCAGAATTGGTGCCTAAATGGCACGCTTCAGTTAAACCTTTATGGCAACGTCGTTTACTAGTTTTAGCTTGGAGTTTTCCGGCCATAGTCGCTTTAAGTGTGGTTTGGTTTGAACCGCAATGGTGGTTATATCTGGCAGGGGCTTTGACTCTCTTTCACGTCATTGCTTTGGCCTATATTTGCATTGGCGGGTATTACAGCGTTCAACTTAAAGACTAAAATCTTGAGTATAAAAACTTCGTCGCTTCTGAAGACGCTTGAGGGAAGTAATAGAGCATACAAAAGCAAAGCGTAAACATAAGTACGATACTAATAGTATTGCAGACTCCACATCTAAATTTGCTAGTGATTTCTGGTGTATCGCTAAAGGCCAACCAACTAATCCAGAAGATAATTCCTACTAATGGAAACCAAATGAGGTTTTGAGTGTTTGAGGCTAATTCAGATATTTTATCGGTTAAGCTATAAATTCGGCTATTTTCCCACAGCCATAAGTAACCTTCGTTATTAGTTGTATTATTAAAAAATTCGTCAGATTGTGAATTTCCACTTATCCCGAGCATTTTACCGAGCACCGTATGGGCGACTTGAAAATCTGGCGCACGGAAATAAACCCAGAAAAAATTCAGCATAAGCAGTGTAAAGACCCACTTAATCCAGCCGGCTACTTTAGCTAAAGGTTCTTGAAAAATTCGTTCCAAGCACACCATTAATCCATGTAAGGCTCCCCAAATAATAAAGGTCCAGCCAACGCCGTGCCACACGCCACTGAGTAAAAATACAATCATCACATTGGTTAAATTACGCAAATAACTCACACGACTTCCTCCGAGTGGAAAATAAACATAATCCCGTAAAAAGTTACTGAGAGTGATATGCCAACGTCGCCAAAATTCGGTGAAAGATTGAGAGGTGTATGGACTTTTAAAATTGAATGGAAGTTTAATATTGAGCATATAACCAATCCCAACGGCCATTTCTGTGTACCCGCTAAAATCAAAGTATAACTGGAGACTATACATCGCCGATATCATCCAGCTGGTAACAAAGTCAAGTTGTTCTGGGTTTTGGTAGCCCACATCAACCACATCCCCAAGAGGGTCTGCCAGGAGGACTTTTTTCATTAAGCCCAGCGCAAACAAAAATAAGCCCAGCCCAAAGTTTGATCTTAAAAAATGATGTCTTTTTAAGTCATCAAATTGTTTCATCATATCACCATGGTGTACGATCGGTCCGGCGATCACCTGTGGGAAAAAAGCGACATATAAACTGTAATGCCAAAACCGAGACTCTTTAATTTTTTGCCGCCAACTATCCATTATATATGTGATCTGCTGGAAGGTGTAAAAACTAATTCCGAGAGGGAATAAAAAGCTTGGTAAAGACCAGTCTGTATTCGCTAATTGGTTTAATGATTCGAGAAAAAAATTGTTGTATTTAAAATACCAAAGCCAGGCTAAATTGAAGATTATTCCGAGCACCAAAAGCCATTTTCTCGGGTCTTTCTGTAGCGCTTTTCCGACCAAGAAATTTATAAGTACTGAGACCGAAAGGAGTGGTACGTAGCGCCAATCGATCCATCCATAAAAAATAACCGAAACGGCTAGCAACCACCATAAACTGTAGGTGTTATAGTGAAAACGGTTTATTAGCCAATAGCCCGCCACAGCAATAGGGAGAAATACGAGTAAAAAAACCGTTGAAGTGAAGAGCATTTTTTAAAGGGTGGCGCATGAATTAGGGAAATTTTGTCCACTGTTGACCGCATCAATCCAGGTCAGGGTATCTTTGAAGCTTCTTTGTCGGGTATATACGTGGCTGGTTGAAGCCAACTCACGGTAAGTGGTTGGTTTTTTTTCAGCGCAAAGTCTATTAAGCAGGCGCACGTTTTGTTCTGGCGGTGTAATGTTGTCGGTTGATCCTTGCAGAATTAAGGAGGGGAAATTCCAATCTCCATAGCCTGAAATATTTCTGGCTAAAGCTTCATAAAACTGAGGGAAATCAGTTTCTACCGTCCCGTTTTTTAAGCTGCTCCATAGTTCGTCACTATAAACTTTAGACCCATCATAACCATAAAAGTTTCCAACCGATCCTATACATTGCTTGTGATCGGTTACCAAGCTTCGAGCAAATCGAGGTTGAAGCAATTTATCTGGGTCAGAGACTTCTTTGCCGTATAAATCTTGGTAGGCGTAAATTAAGTATGGGCCTAAATTAGAATTAAATTTTAGTAAATCTACGGTGTGGTTGGCAGCGCCATAAGTAATTAAGCCAGCAATCGGCAGGTTTGGGGCGTATTGTTTGTAGATATCGGCGGCGGCAAAAATTGAATGGGCTCCTTGGGAGTAACCCGATAAATAAATTTTATCTTGCAGCGGAAGGTTAATTTGAGCGGCTAAGTTTTTAATTGCTTTTAAACTATCTAGTACGACTCGCGCTTCTAAATCAGCGACAAAATAATGATGCAAACCATCGGTATCATTAAAACCAGAGTAGTCAGGGAAGACAACGGCGTAACCTTGTCCGGCAAAGGCCGCGTTATAGCCTTCGTAATCACCCCAATTGGCAACTGCCACATTTTCTCGGCTAGGAGCGCACGCATCATCAATTCCCGTAGTACCAGCGGCAGAACCCAAAATCGGGAAGGGGCCATCACCAATCGGAAGGTAAACCAGAGCATTTCCGGTCGTTATTCGGTTATTATGATGAGTTGTAGTAAAAGTAATTTTCCATTTTTCAACGCTGTACTTGGCTTTATCATAAGGATAGCCTCCGTAAAAACGCCGAGCAAAACCATCAACTTGAGCCGAACTAAAAGTGCTTAATTTCTGGCTCTCTAGTAATACAACTGCATCGGTTGGTTTGTCGTTCTCTACATTTGGAATCGACAGTTCTTCGGCTATTTCTTCAACCGCTTTGAATTCACTATCCTTAGGGGTTGCAGGAATGACTTCAATTTCTTTTATCTCTTCTTCATTGTCTTCAGGGACGGCTGGAATTAAAATTTCAGAATCCTTCTCATTGTCTTGGTCCGAGTCTTGGTTTTGACCAAAAGTTAAATCACTTTCTCCAGTGCTATTTAGATTTGCGGCTAAACTGGAAGGATCTTGTTGCGCTGGCAAAAAGTAAAATATACTCGCTATTCCAACAGCCATGAGGCACACAAGGATAATTTTATAATTGTGAGCGGCATTGGTCTCTCTTTCATTCATGATTCTTAAGTTAGTAATTTAAAATAATAAATAAATATTTTTAGAGGTAAGTAAGGGCTCATTCATCACGCTTTATAAATCCATCTTTTCTTAAAACCGAAGTTTTGAGAGAATTAATCATTTCTCAGTAATAATGCACAATTTAATTATTATTTCAAGTATTGTATATGAAAAAGTATTAAATAATTAGAAAAACATTTGCAAAGAACTACTTTGTGATATATTCTGCTTTTGTAATCAACCTATGTAAAATGAGAACTAAACCAGAAATTGTAGACTATGTTTTAAACAAAATGTCTCAAAAGAAGCTGACCAAAAGTGGTCTTGGTCAAGCATTAGGAGCCAATGGTGGCGCACAGGCAAAAGTTCAAAGAGCCAATGGTTTCTTGTCGCCTAAAAGTGACAAAGTTAACATGGCAGATTTGTTTTTAGTAGCGCAGTTTCTAGGTGTTGATCCAAAAGATATTATTTTGCACGAGGTAAAAGAAAAAGAGATCAATAGTGATCTTCCAGATTACAACATTAATCCTAATCACTTAGTGCCGCTTGTTTCAAGTGCAGCAAACACAGAAGAAAGCGATGATCTAAAAGAATGGCTTATTTATCCTTACGATAATAGTGCTCATAAAAAAATTGTGGCTATTACGATGCCAGATAATCGAATGGCACCAATGATTAAAAAAGGAGAAATCCTTTTTGTCGATAACCGTCTTTATAGTTTTAGTCTTTCGGACCGACTAATTCTTGCTACTTATGGGAACGAATTTATTGTGGGAAGATTTAGGCGTTTAGAAAACGGGCAAGTTCAAATTTATTTTGATGATCCTTTGGCCGAACCAGTTGTTTATAGTACTGACAATGAGCATTTAGAAATCGTCGGAGTGGTAATTTCTCGCTTTTGTGAAACTAATTAAATTCAAATAATGAAACTCTTCTTAACAAAATTTCGTATCGAAAAAGTGCCCTGACCGATTGAGTCAAAGCACAGTAGTATATTTGTAGAAAAATTTTAACAAAACTCACTATTTTTTTAAAGCCTTTTTAATCATGAACCACGCTAAACCGACTCTCAAACAAGAGAATTCCCGTGTACTCGGGATTACTCTTGGAATTATTACTCTTTCATTAATCACCTGGTTGTTTGCGTTTAATAATGCCTACGCCGCTGATATGGGGAGACTCGATTACTCTAAAATGACCGTAGAAGAAGTCATAACAACGGCACCAGAGTTTTCAACTCTCGCGAGTATTTTACCCAGTACGGACCTGAATGCCGCACTAATGTCTGGTGAAAACATCACGGTGTTTGCTCCAAACAATTCAGCTTTTGCTAAGCTTACTACTACAGAAATCGAATCGTTAATTTCAGATACCAGTCTTCTAAACGAAATTCTTAATTTACATTGGCTCAATGGCCGAATTTATACGGGATTCTTTTATAATGAAAGATTCTTCAGCCCAGACGGGATGACTCAAATTCCAGTGCGAAACGTAAATACTAACACGTATATTGGAAACGCTAAAATTGTCATGAGTGATATTGCAACTCGTAACGGGATTATTCACATTATCAATGAGGTTGTTATGCCTGATGCGGGACAATACACGGTTGAAGTACCTCGAAATCAGATTATGCCAACCCCCGTGGCACCACGACCCACAGGGGCTTATAGTGAAACAATTGATGAAATTTATGAAGATTCAAATGATGGGATAGAAGGTGGAAATTTAGTTGAGACTATGAGCCAGTACGAAGATTTAAGTATGCTGACTGATTTTATTAAAGAAGCTGGGCTAGCTGACGCTTTAGCGCAATCTGAAAACGATTTAACTATTTTTGCTCCAACCAATAAAGCATTCGGAATGCTTGATAACGACGTCATTCTTGGACTCAGAAACAATTCTGTTTCACTGCTTCAACTACTATTGAACCATGTTATTCCGGCCAAAGTAACCGAAGATGATATGACAGCCGCAATTGAAACTGGGGTATCTCTAAATGACTCATTTCTTAGATTTAGCCGCGTAAACTCACCAATGGTAGAGAACGCCCGAATCTTAGCGCCCAACTTAGAAGCTTCAAACGGTGTAATTCATGTGATTGATGAAGTCATCAATATGAATCAGTAAAAAGCTCTTTAAATAATTATTTTTTAATCAATTTATAAAATGGATCTACTCTCAATCGTTGCCGTACTATTAATTGGTGGATGGGCCTTGGGCTTCTTTGCCTTTGGAGAGGCCGTAGGAATGCTTATTCATCTTCTTTTGGTGTTAGCCGTAATCGTAGTGCTTGTTCGAATTATTAAAGGCAAACCAGTGGTCTAAGCCACATAAAAAAACTGAAAATTATTTATTAACCACTTATTAACATGTCAACTTTAGACGCTTACAAAGACAAACTTAAAGCCAAATATGATCAATTTACCGCTCAAGTTAGAGAGGCAGGTGCTGACGCACGCATTGAATCAAATTCTAAATATTCAGATTTTCAAGATAAGAAAAATGATTTTGAAACGGCTTGGAACGACTTTTTAAATTCATCAGAAGACAAAGGTGAAGAAATGAAAGCCAGAGCCGAAGCCAAATACAAAGAAATGGAAGCCAAGTGGCACGAAATGAAAAGCGAAATGTAAGGTTTAAATAACCTCCAAAGTTAAAAAAGGCTCTTATATAAGAGTCTTTTTTTGTTGGTATCCCCGCTAAGAATCGAACTTAGATCTTCGCCTTAGAAGGGCGCCGTTCTATCCATTGAACTACGGGGACGAGCAACTGAAAACTACTTTAATTAAAAATTTGAGAATGTAAAAATGGCTTTAGAGTTTCAATTGATTTTTAACCATCATTGCTTTAGAAGTACTCTACATGAAATGTTCTAGCTGCGGTTTCGAAAACACGAAAGTAGTCGATTCTAGAGTCTCTGAAAGTGGTACTTCGATTCGCCGAAGACGTGAGTGTGAACAGTGTGGTTTTCGTTTTACTACTTTTGAAAAATCACAAACCAATAGCCTAATGGTGCATAAAAAAGATGGCAGCACAGAGCCATATGACCGAGAAAAGCTGGAAAAAGCTATTATGATTGCGTGTGGAAAGCGCCGAGTTTCTTTAGCAAAGGTGCGTGAGAAGCTTTCTGAGCTAGAGGAAAAGTGGAGCGCTAAAAAAGAAATCTATACTTCAAACATTGGTGAAGACGTTGTAGAGATGCTTCGTGAGCTTGATGAAATTGCCTTCATCCGATTCGCATCAGTCTATAAGCAGTTTAAAGACGTTGAGACGTTTAAGAAAGAGTTAGAGAAGATCCTTTAGCATTTAAATATAAACCTAAAAATTGTGAGTGAATTTAGGGGAAACTGTTTACCTTGGACTTTAAGCTTCCATTAGCTTTTCGATTTCGGCCTGACTCACTCTTCGTGGCATGGTTTCTCTTTGGGCTCTAATTTTTTTGCGAAGCTTAAAAAGTTTCCACCATTGAGTCAGCGTTTCTTGTTCAAATAAGGCAAGATACATAAACATTTTAAAGTTATACCAGCCAGTTGAACTCTTAACCCCGAGAGAAAAATCATCTACAAAGTTTTTTTGAACCAAGATTTTATGGTTTAAATAAGACATTTGGTTGATTCGGCTCGGTTTACTATTGCGGTGTTTAATAATTTCCCAAGTTGAAGAACCTAGTGTTGTAACAGTTCTATCATGATAAGCGATGGCGTTGGGAGTATAGCGACATTTCCAAGCAGCCCACTGCATTCGGTAGGCCAAATCTATGTCTTCTTTGTACATAAACATGGCTTCGTCAAAATACTCTTTTTCTCCCTCTTGATTTGTGAAAGCTACGTCTTCAAGGGCTTTTCGCCGATAGAGCACAGCCGCCCCTGAAATTCCAAACAAATCTTTTGTTTCATCATACTGTCCGTAATCGACCTCCCCTTGTCCTAGGTCTTCAAAACGATGGTTTTTAAGCATTCTAATACCGACCGAATCAATGAAGTTGGTCTTACCCATTTCTCGGACATCACCGCTATTATCGCGGTAGCCTTTGAAATCCCATCGTTTAAGTTTACCTCCAGCAGAACCATAGATTGGTTTTTCAGAAACGGCTCGAACTAGAGCCGAAATAAAATTCGGTTCAAAAATCATATCGGCGTTTAAACAAGCATAAAACTCTCCGTATGTTTGATTAATTATTCTATTATGGCCTTTTCCAAAACCGAGATTTTCCTCGGATTCGAGCAATTCAATTTCCGGGTAATTTTCAGAAATTACGGCAGCAGAATTATCTTGTGAGTGATTATCGAGCACTACAATTTCAAGATTTTCGTAATCTTGAGCGAGTAAGGAATCTAGACACGGTTCTAAGTAAGCCTCAGAATTACAAGTAAGGAGTCCAATGGTCACTTTTGGAGAGACCGCATTTAGCATGGGTGTTTCGGATTTGAGTTCACGCCTTAGGCTGATGCCACTAAACGCTTCGTGCGCTAAAATATTCGCTTCAAGCAGTGAGTCATGGGTTCCAGCATCGGCCCACATGCCCAAAAATTTACGGGCTTTAAGCAGATTTTTTTCGCGATAAAGATTGTTCACATCGGTAATTTCTAGTTCGCCTCGTTTAGATGGTTGAACTTGCTTGATATAACTGAAGACTTGGTTGTCGTACAAATAAAGCCCCGTTTGTGCGAGTTTAGATTTTGGAAAGCTCGGTTTTTCTTCAATCGAGCGAACGGTGTTATCTTCTTTAAGTTCAACAACCCCAAAGCGACCTGGGTCTTCCACCTCTTTAACAAAGATCTGAGCCCCTTGCTTAAAGCGCATGACGTCATCGGGGAAAGCTTCTTCAAAAATGTTATCCGATAAAATAACGGCTAAGCTTTCGCCATTGGCAAAGTCTTCCGCTAAGCTCAGTGCTTGAGCGATACCCCCCGCGCCATCTTGGATTTTGTATGTAAAGTTTACATTTATGTCGGCCCCAGATCCGAGCAATTGCATAAAGTCACCGGCGTGTTCTGGACTTGAAATTACAAGGATCTCGTTTACCCCAGAACCTTTTAGAGTTTCGATGGGATAAAATATCATCGGTTTGTTGTAAACCGGTAATAAATGCTTATTGGTCACCTTTGTACAAGGATAGAGTCTTGACCCGGTGCCGCCCGCTAAAATCACGCCTTTCATAAAGTTTATAAAGGTAACTATACTTTTTTCTATTTTGATTTTGAAATAAAACAATCTTAAAAGCAAATCATTCCTTTTTAAAACTGTATTTTTGCCTTTGCCAGAGCGGTTAAAATCTGTTATAATGTTTTGAATTTTATGCGCCAATATTTTACGAGCCTTCAAGTATTTTTAGCCGCGGCCTTAGCCATGGTTGTATTCATTGGTATTTTGTGGGTTGAAAAATCTAACTTTAATAAAGTTTCAGACCTAGAGGACCCCTATGAATCCGCTGTTTTAATTAACGAAAGAGTTGTGGTGAATGGAACAGAGGCTCGATCATGGCTTCATAAAACTGGAGAAATTTTTATTCTTATGCCGGGTGGAAAGTTGAATATGACTAACCAGGCGCGGGAATTAGAAGAAGGAGTTCTATTTTTAAATTCTAGTCTTCAAGATCAAGCTGACATTGATCAAGCAAAAGTAGGGTTTTCGGCGCCATTTGCTTTAGGTGAGGCTCGTTTGTCTGGGGGACAAATAAAAATTGGGCCAATTGTGGTAAGTATTCCCCAGGGGGTCGCCGTGCTTAAAAGAGACTTAGTCCGGCAAGAAGCTATTATTTATGCGCATGACCATCCGGTTTATATTTATTTGCCAAGCGCTACTGAGCCCTTTTTAGTGCCGGCAGGCTACATGGTTTTAGTAAAAGAAAATCGAGCAACACTGCTCGCGCCGCTTTATTTTACGAAGCTAAAAAAAGAATTAAAGCTGGAGCCCTTAGATGATAAAACCTTAGGCATGGAATCTGTTCAATCTGCCTTATTACAGGGGATTGAGCTTTCAAGATTGTGGGAACAACAGGTTATTCTTTATGCAGAGGAGAGTGTCGTTGCGCTAAATCGTTTTGCTCCAGACAGCGTGATGGGGAAACTCTTAAATGGGCTCTATTTTATTCAACGATTTTATGCTTTGGGCGTAGATGATAATTTTAAAGATGAATATGGTTATAAAAAATTAACCGCTCAAATTAGAAATGTATATTTTGCATTTGCTGATGCTGATTTAGAAAGAGCCCTTAAGGCCGCACAAGAATTTACCGAAGTTCGAGGGGGCGCGGATTGGGCACGTTATTTTATCGAAACTCCAACGTATAAAAAAATCTGGAGTCAATTTGCTAAGCAGCAAAGAGTTTGGTTCTACGGGGCTTTTCCAGATGATCGAGAAGTTGAAGTGTTAAAGGTTTTATGGGGACCAAAAAATAAAATCGTAAGTTTTGAAGATTTTCAAGACAACTATTTCCTTTTTGAAACCTATTACGCTCAAAACTACATTGTCCCAGCGCAAAGAGAGCTACAATTTATTCTCGATAATTTTACAAACCTTGATTATGACCTAATTCAAGATAGCCGAAATATTACTCAAGCGCGTCGGCAAGTGAGCCTATTGCTGCAACGGGATGCACAGCGAAGTAATAGTTTAATCTTTGAGCTTTACATCGAATTAGTAGAGGCAGAGCGTTTGCTGCGGGCTGAAGAATCAGAACTTGGTCAAGAGGTGCGTTTAGAAGTGGCTCAAGAGTTGCTGTATTTCTTAGATAAATTACTAGATTCGCGAACGAGACAAGACGAAGTGATTATTCTTTTAAAAGCCTATAAAAATTTAGATATTGGTTCATTGGCTGAAAGTCTTGGACGATCGGTGTTTAATGAGAAAGAACGAGAAACATTAAACCGAGTACAAAGTCTAGAGAACTTGACCGAGGAAGATATGGCGATGATTCGAGCCGACAATGTTACAGCAGAAGAAGTTAAAAATCTTCGTGAGCAATTACGGAACCAAGCAGAGCAAATTATAGCGGCTGGCCCAACAGGAGTGCAGACGATTGAGGACTTAACAGATTTCTTCTTAAAACGAGAAATTCTAACCCAAGGGATGCGAGTGCAAATAAACGAAAAAGATGACAACAAGTTTATGACCTTTAATCAGGCTTCATACAATGGATATCCCCTGCAAGGAACTTTTGAAACCGAGCGTCAGAAATTCTCATTAATTAAATTAGGAGAGATCACAGAGACTCGAGCCACGGCTTCAAATTTCTCAGCGTTTTTATCGCAAATGTTAAGCGCGAACGAAAAACTCAGAAATGATGACAAACCTGAAGTGGTAGACGACGGTCCAAATAACGGAACTTCAACGGCTATATTGCAACGCCGTAATATTCTGAAGCTTTTAGAGCAACAAGGTATTAGTGCTAAGTTTGATAACATTTTGCTTACCAATGATAAACTTACAAAAGCGACCGTCAGACAAGCTAGTTTTGAGAAAAAATATTTATTAGTGCTCGACTTTGATATCGGTCCCCCGATCAGAATTCGAAACGTTACGGTTGAATTTGGACGCAGCTCAATTCTGCTTGCAGGGCAAGTTTTCCCACTCGAAACACTACAAGCTGATTTACTGAAAGCAATTGAGGCGAAGCTAGAAGAGGTGAATTTGGATAGTGGGGCTTAATTGACTTAAGGGGGGGCAAAACTATATTCTGCAGGAAATTATATGGTGAGATTGTATCTATCACGAATCCTGCATTCCCCATTCGGCTTCCAGCTGATTTGTTTGACGTTTCTGTGTTTTTTCCTGTTTAGCTTCAGGCCTCCTTACGTACAGAACCTGCAACCATTTGGTGATTTTGGAACCGCTTTTACCGATGATTTTATTCAGGTTCGAGCTGCGGGTTTTTTAGAAAACTCAGTTGGCGTAAATACCGCTGGTTTAAGAGACACACTTGTTCAAGATGAAAGTGGGCAAACCGTGATTCAGCGAAAGCGAGATGCCACGGTTTATTACACCATTAAAATCGGTGATAATGTTTCTAAAATTGCACACAAATTTGGCCTGCGTGTGGCCACAGTTTTATGGGCTAATGATTTAAGTGCGAAGGATAATCTTCGACCGGGTGATAAAATGACCATTCCGCCTGTTGATGGGGTTTACTATAAGGTTCAGGCGAATGATACGTTGAGCGAAATTGCTAAAATTCATGGCGTCGATATCAGCCGAATTGAAGCTTATAACTCACTTAAAAATTCTATAGTTAAAGTTGACCAAGATATCTTTATTCCAGGCGCGCAAAGAATTTATGTAGAGGCCAAGCCAGTTATAGTCCCCGCTAATTCTGCGCCGGTTTATACCGCTACCATTAATCGGCCTGGAGCCAACACCTCCACCGCTGCTATAAGTTCGATTGGAGTCGATTTGATCCGGCCTACGAGAGGAGTTTTGACTCAAGGGTACAATAGTGGCCATTACGCTATTGATATCGCTAATAGTCGTAACACGCCGATATATTCAGCGGCTGGTGGAGTTGTAACTATTGCCCGAACCGAAGGTTGGAACTACGGGTATGGAAATTACATTGTGATCGATCATGGTAATGAAGTTGAAACACTCTATGCTCATAATGAATCTATTAAAGTAACGGTGGGGGATACGGTGCAAGCAGGTCAACTAATCGCCTTAATGGGGAATTCTGGGCGTGTCTTTGGACCGACAGGAATCCATCTACATTTCGAGCTACGGATTCGAGGTCGAAAAGTAAATCCTTACAACTACTTTGATTAAGATTAGATAAAGCTGTGGTATTGCGACCAATACGCTATCACATAGTTTTTACGCATGAGTCCGACCCAGCAGTTAAGGCTTATATTAATCGCCTTTTTAAGCGGTGTGATTTTGAGTTTGTCGATTTCTCTATTTTACAGTGTTCTGTGTTTAGTCATAATTTTGGGGTTGTCTCTAACGAATCTGAACCTCAAAAATTTACTTTTGCTGCCATTGGTTTTTGGCCTGTGTTATGCAAATTTTTACAGTTTTTACTTTTACCCAAATCAATTAAATCAAATGGTTGGTCAGTCAGTTTCTCTAAAAGCTGAAGTGGTGGGCGAAACCAGAGTCAGTCGATCAGGGCAACAAACCGTCCGTTTAAAAATAGATGCTTGGCGACAAAATTCGTCTGAATGGCAAGAAATCAAAGGTTCAATTTTGTGGCAAAACGCGCCGAAACCACTTTTTAATACCGGAGATAAAATTGAGGTTAAGGGAGTTATCACCAATGTCAGTAATTTTTCTGAAGACTTTAATGCTCAAGTCTATTGGTCGAGGTGGGGGGTGAGTCAAAGTTTAATCAGGAGTGAACTTATTTCGCGACCCATCTCTGGGCCAAACCAAAATTTTGTATGGAGAGACATGGCCACAAATCGCTTGGAAAATCTGCTTCAAAAACCCCATTTAACGGTGGCATTAGGAATGTTAGTGGGTTTAAAAGAAAAATTACCAAAAGCTTTAGAAAATGATTTTAAGGCTTCGGGGCTTCAGCATCTATTAGTTGTTTCTGGAACAAACGTTACTCTTTTAATCGTGGCTATAGGTTTGTGCCTTAAGCCTCTTGGGCCTTGGTATAAATATGGAATTGGATTGCTGGCTTTAATGGCTTATTTATATTTGGTGGGTTTTGATCCACCAGCTTTAAGAGCTACCCTTTTTGGCGTTTTAACTGGCTTTGCTATTACGAGCGGATTCAATATTGAATACCGAAATTTATTTCTGTTGGTAGCTTCTATCTTGGTTTTAATAGATCCAAGGTTTTTAACCCATGATGTTAGTTTTTGGCTGAGTTTTAGCGCTACATCCGGTATTCTTTTTGGGATGCCAATGGTTTATAAGGTTTTATGTTTTGTGAAATACAAATATTTAAGGCTTTTGTTAGGAGCCTCTTTTTGCGCGCAGATGGCGGTTTTCCCTATTCTTATAATTCAGTTTGGGAGCTTCCCCTACGCAGGTTTAATCAGTAATTTAATCACGGAACCTTTAGTTCCTTTAATCATGTTTTTAGCCGCTGGTGGAATTTTAATCGGAGACTTTGAGATGCTCGGAATAGCTTATCTTTGGCAAGCAAGCCTGGAGGGATCAATTAGCGCTTTAATTTTAGTAGCCCAGCTTTTTGGCCTATTAATGCCCGTTTATGTGCCTCCAAGTGTCGGATATTTTGGGGCGTTGTGTTTACTCGCAATCGCTCTTTGGGCTAGTTTTAGTGCCTATTATCAAAGACACTTTTGGCAGTGTCTTGAAGTTGAAATGAAAGGCGGGGAATGATTGTTTTTTTTGAGGTAATGTTCACAATGTTGTCTGCATGAAACGTAAAACGGTATTTTTAGATCAGGGTGAATTTATGGGGGGAGCCGAACATTTTCTGCTCGACTTTTTTAATGGCCTGAGCCCAACCGAAGTCAGGCGTTTAAATCCACTTATCCTGGGCGGCGAATGTGATTTATACCGCGCTCGAATTCCAGAAAACATTGAGAGAAAGTCTTTTGAGTTACCGGCCGTTAAGGGCGGTAAGGCAAGTAAAGTGCTCGCTTTTTTGAAGCTGATAAAAACGGCTAAAAAACTTAAAACCGAACTGAAAGAACAGCAAACCACTCAATTGTTTACCAACACGCCGCGAGCTCATTTGGTGGCTTTATTACTAAAAAAATTCTGGGGTTGGAACGGCACTTGGGTCGTGATGATGCACGATTTTACCACACGACCACCGCAAATTATTCAACAAATTGGTGCGCGCGCTGACGTGGTGATTGCAAATTCTATGCCAACTCGTAGTTGGTTACGTCAACAACTGGATTCAAAGCATCACGAAAAACTTAGATTAATTGAAAATGGGGTAGAAACTGTGAGCGGCGTGATTCCAGTGAGCCAAGTGATGAGCCTCATTAACCTAAGTCGACTTGATGAACGGAAAGGCCAATTGTATTTCGCTGAAGCGGCCGATTTACTGCAAGACCGAAACCCTGATTTAAAATTTTGTTTAGTAGGCGATAGCGTGGCTAGTGACCAATCAACGATTGATTATGAAGCGAAAGTACGGGCCTTTTCAAAAGACCGACAACTCGAAAATCTAGATATTCGACCAGGCGTTAAAAATCCCTTAGAAACAATCGAAAAATATGACGCTTTGGTGTTCACTCCAACCGAACCAGAAACTTTTGGGCGGGTAGTTATTGAGGCGCTTTCGCGTGGAAAGTTGGTGTTAGCTTTTGCTCAAACCGGACCAAAAGAAATTCTGCAGCACTACGAACGCTGGTTGCTGAAAAACAAACAACCGGAATTACCAGAATCTGATTTATTGCTCGTAGAGCCAAATAATGCGATGAGTTTAGCGGAACGAATGGCTTATTTTGCCGATAATCCAAACCTAGTTTCACTTTATACAGCGCACGCGGCTGAATTTGTAGCTCAAAATTATAGTTTAGAAGAAACCAAGAAGCGGCTTTTAGAAGTTTTGCTCAAATAGGTTTAAGCGAATTGATCTGGGTCAAATCCAGCCATAGCCGAATCACCAAAACGGCTCGCCGTTTCTTCATCCAAACTGGCTAAAGCGTCACTTAATCTTGCTGGAAGTTCTTCCACTCTTGAAGCGACTCTCATGACGGGTTGATCTGGCGTTCGCTCTCCAGATTCGTTTAATTTTGCATCAGCGACTAGGCGTTCAGCGGTTACTAAATCAGCGAGCTCACGAAACTCTTCTCGTGTTTCGGCACTAGCCGTAATTCTTTCTGCATATTGCTCGACCTCATCTCTTAGGGCCGCTTCTTCTTCAATAAATTCATCTAAATTAATAGCCTGAGCGCCCATAAATTCTTGGAGCGCGTTCATAAAATCGGAAATATCAGGATATTCACCGTTAGCCGATAAAGTTCCATTCAAACTGTTTTGAAAAGCTGAGAGTTGTCCCACCATTTCGGCCTGAGTGTAACCTCCTTCTGCTCGAATAGCGTCTAGGTCTAGAATTCGTTCTTGAAGATCAAAAGGCGCTTCACCATTTTCGAATAAATCGGCTAAGCCGTCTTGAATTTCTCCAACGGTGTCAAAAGTAAGTTTATCATCAACACTTTCAGCTTCTTCATACCCTCTTGGCATTTCTTGAAACAAAAACTTTAAGCTTACGACCGAATCACCTGACTGTAAAAATTTCATCTGTATTTAAATTAATCAGATGATTATAGCAGATTTTGCTAAATTTTACAAACCTTTAAGCGGTTCAAGCTTTCAGCATTTTAGCTAGCTCCTGAGCATTAGAAGAAAAAGGGCCTGTTTCAATATTGGCCATCAATTCAGCACTTGATTCCGGCAAAAATTCGGCCAGTTTAGCGATCGTTGATGGTCTTAAACTCACCTTGTCTCGATTATCTGAAAAATCAATTTGAGAGACAAATTCTTTAATTGGCCCTAGTAATGATAACTCAAACAAAGGTCTGTCGTCCTCTAGTCCTAAAGCCTTAATGGCAGAGTCCAATGTTTGAGTCGTAGCGCCTAAATTTTCTTCGGTTGGGTTTGAAAGAATGTTTCGCGCGGTTTGTTTTAACGTTTGAGCGAGAGCCTTTAAATTAGCAAAATAAGTTATGGGCCGGGACATAGATTTAGGCGTGTGGTATACCGCGGCAGGCCATTGCTCACTTTGTGGCAAAGTCACTTTCTCTACCTTAAAGCCAACGCTTTGCGCTATTTGATTGGCTTCGGTTACGTCTTCTTCGGCTCTGCTCGCTAAATCTTTGATCGAATGGGCAAGTGACTCTAAGTTGCAGGCGAGAATTACCGCAGAGCTAAGGATTAGTTTGTCTTCAAAAAGGTCGACTTCTAAGCTGTCAGCAAAAATTTCGAAACAAGCCGATAGATCGTTTGGCTGTTCTGGTGTAGGAGTGAATCCTTTGATATCTAAAGCCATTTTAGTATTTTTTTAGAAGTTTGTATTATAGCGATTCTTTTGACTTTTAGCAACTTCATCGCTAAGGTCGCCCTGCAAAGGCAGCGGACAAATCCGCGGCTTTTTTTGTTTCCCCAGCAAAATATATGACCAAACAAATCATCGTTCGCGGCGCCAAAATGCACAATCTTAAAAACATTGATGTAGAAATTCCCAGAGAAAAATTAACCGTTGTAACGGGAGTTTCTGGTTCCGGTAAATCAAGTTTAGCTTTTGATACCATTTACGCTGAGGGGCAAAGACGTTACGTTGAATCTCTTTCTACTTACGCTCGACAGTTTTTACAACTCCAAGAAAAGCCAGATGTAGAATCGATTGAAGGTTTAAGTCCAGCGATTTCAATCGATCAAAAAACGGCCCCACGTAATCCCCGTTCAACCGTGGGTACGGTGACCGAAATTTACGATTACCTGCGTTTGCTTTTTGCAAAAGTGGGCGTGCCACGACACCCAGAATCAGGTCGAAAACTGGAAAAACAAACCCCTTCACAAATTGTGGATCATTTACAAAAATGGGAAGAAGGGGAGAAATACATGATTCTTTCGCCAGTGGTTAACGGAAAAAAAGGGGAACACCGAGAAGTGCTGGAACGGATTCAAAAAGCCGGTTTTGTTCGTTTAAGAATTGATGGGCATATGCATACTATCAACGAAGATATTGAGCTCGATCCAAAAAAGAAACATCACATTGAAATTGTGGTAGATCGTTTAGTAAAAGCCGATTACGCGAAAAAAGTAGTCGAGCTTTCTGATGGCAGCAAAGTGGAAGAAAAAAACAATGAACGTTTGCGAGTATTAGACTCCATTGAAACCGCTTTGAAATATGGGGAAGGGATTATGATGGCCCATCGAATTGCTGATGAAAGCGATCATTTGTTTTCCGAACATTTATCAGACCCTGAAACCGGTTTTTCATTTCCGGCTATTGAGCCGCGGTTATTCTCTTTTAATTCCCCCCATGGGGCTTGTGAAGCCTGTCATGGTTTAGGCTATCGTTTAGAATTGAATCGTGAAGCTTCTATAAATACAAAACTTTCAATTCGAGAGGGTGGAATTTTGCCTTGGGCGAGTTTAGGGGCTAATTCTCAAACCTGGTATTTAGCTGTTTTTGAAGCCATTGGAAAAGAACAAGGTTTCACTTTAGACCAACCAATGGGAAAAATTAAACCAGAAGTAATGGAGATGCTGTTCCATGGTTTTGGGAAACAAAAGTTTAGCATCAAATTAAAAGGCGCCTTTAGCGGGAAGACCACCGAAAGCCAATTTGAAGGTTTAATTGCTCAAACAGAGAAACGATTCAATGAATCTGACTCTGATTTTGTACGCAAAAAGCTAGAAGAATTTATGATCGAAACTACCTGCCAAATTTGTGGTGGAGCCCGTTTAGGTATTTACGGACGAAATGTATTTGTGGGAGAAGAAACCGTGCATGATGTTTGTAAAATGGCCGTCCCGAATTTAAAAAATTGGATGCAAAGTTTAGAAATGACCCCTGAAACAGAAGACATTGTTCGGCCAATTCAAAAAGAAATTACCGATCGTTTAAGCTTTTTAGAAAATGTGGGCTTAAGTTATTTAAATCTTTCTAGAACGGCCAATACGCTTTCTGGTGGAGAGGCTCAACGGATTCGTCTGGCCACCCAAATTGGTTCTCAACTGCAGGGGGTTTTATACGTTTTAGATGAACCTTCAATTGGTCTGCACCAACGTGATAACGACCGATTAATTGGAACGCTTGAACACTTACGTGATTTAGGGAATACCGTGCTCGTAGTAGAACATGATGAAGATACCATGAGAGCGGCGGATCATATTATAGAAATTGGGCCGAAAGCGGGCGCCCATGGAGGGAAACTCGTTTTTACCGGAACAATGGCGGAGATGGAAAATTGTAACAGTGAAACGGCAGATTTCTTGTTTGGTCGAAAGTCTATTCGCACTCCGCGAGTGAGACGCAAATCAACGGGCGAGCTGCGAATTACAAATGCGCGAGAAAATAATCTTAAAAATGTGAACGTGGATATTCCACTGGGTTGTTTTGTGGGAATTACGGGTGTTTCTGGTTCTGGTAAATCTTCATTGATTAACCGAATATTAGTGCCGACTTTAGCTCGAGAATTGAACCGAGCCAAAAAACCATCAGGCGCTCACGATGACATTACGGGTATCAAGCAGCTCGATAAATTAATTTCAATTGATCAATCTCCCATTGGACGAACTCCACGTTCAAATCCAGCCACGTATACTGGAGTTTTCACGGATGTACGGGATGTGTTTGCTGCGACTCCTGAAGCGCGTTTACGAGGTTACAACGCTGGACGATTTTCGTTCAATGTGAAGGGGGGGCGTTGTGAGGCTTGTAGTGGTGACGGGATCAAAAAAATTGAAATGCACTTTTTGCCCGACGTGTTTGTGCCGTGTGAAGTTTGTAACGGTCAACGGTACAATGATGAAACTTTAGAAATTACTTACCGAGGTAAATCAATTGCCGACGTACTTTCTATGACGATTGAAGATGGAGCCGAATTTTTCGACAATTTTCCAAATATTAAACATAAGCTAGATGCCATTGTAGAAGTTGGACTGGGTTATATCCAGCTGGGGCAAAGTGCTACGACACTTTCTGGTGGGGAAGCCCAACGAGTTAAGTTGGCGACAGAATTAATGAAAAAATCCACGGGTAAAACCATCTATGTTTTAGATGAACCAACCACGGGGCTTCATTTCTCTGATGTTAAAAAACTTCTTGGTGTGTTGCAACAACTAGTGGATAAAGGAAATTCAGTCATTGTAATCGAACATAATTTAGACGTTATAAAATGTTGTGATCACCTGGTTGATATTGGGCCTGATGGCGGTGATTTTGGCGGCGAAGTAATTGCGACTGGAACCCCAGAAGAGGTAGCCAAAGTTGAAAGGTCTTACACGGGTTTCTTTCTAAAACGACTCTTTACCGACACAAAAGAGAAGTAAGCCACTAATAAAAAGTGTGTTATAGTTTTGCTATGACCACTTTTTTTAAAAAATACGGATATTTAACGGCTATTATCCTTGGGATTTTAATTGTCTGGGCTGTGTTTTCGCTCGTAATTCCTAAAATGGCGAAAGCCCCACAGCCCCCAGCGGTGGTATCGACCGAAATTGAAAGCTTGGTGGATCCTGTAACCCAAGAAGTAATTGCCGTTTCAAATGATGAGCAATTCACTAATTCAAGTAGTGGCAAAGATGAGATAAAAAAAAGCTTACTGTCTTTTTTGGATTCAGAAAATGAAATCAAAATGGGGGATGAAATTCAAATTGCTTGGCAATTAGAATCACCATCAAACGCTAAAGGGATGGTGATTTATTTGAACCGAGACGTACCAGCGTCAGAGAAATTTGATTATTCTGGAGCCACGGGCCCCATTACCTTAGAGCCCATTAAAATTGAGTCTAACCAAGGAACCATTGAATGGAAAGTCGGAGAAGTAGGTTGTGCGCCAACCGATTACCCTACTTGGTGTGAAATTCAGCCCGGGAATTATTTTCTAGAAGCGGACATTTATGATCAAGACTCTTTCCCAATTTTAGGGATGGTTATGCCCCCAGATCCAGAACCGCGATTGCTTGAAAAGATGATTTCAGAACCGTTTTCAGTTATGGGGGTTCCGAATTTAAAGTCACTTGAGTCGGAATTGTTTAGTTTGGCGGTTAACACCTTCACCAACAAGCTGAATTTAGATCAGGGCGGCGGTATTTTCAGCGCTCAAGATTTTCTTGAGGTAAGTAAAACTTGGTATGAAAAGGTCGATAACACTTGTTTAGAATACACAGCGAAATCTCCGTTTAAGGGGAAACTTGAAGTCTGTGGAAACCCCCTTAAACGTGGAGAGGCAACTTTGACAGGCGATGGTACTTTAGATTACGAGCGTGCCGATGTTTTGGGCTATATGGAAGCAAAAAAATTAGCGGCAGCCGAAGCGATTAAACCTTATGAAAATCGTGTTGCTTTTAGGTCACAGCCAAGTCCTGAAGAAGCTGGCTACCCAGGGAACTCTGTAATTGATTTTTATGTGTGGAGTGACCAAAATCCTGATGCAACAACTTACCTCAGTTCAAATTTGCGAAATTGGTATTACCAAGGTGGAGTTTGGGCTTTTTTGTATCAAGTAAATAAAGCCGGTGGAAGCGAAAAAGGACCAGACCGTTTTAATGATTTAGTGCTCATAAGAGTCAGTAACCAAAACGAAGTCTGCCTCGTTGAATCAGCGCCACAAAGAGACTTCAGAACTGATTTTAAAAAGGATAATCTGGTCTGTTCTTAAACCATCAGCCAAATCAGAGCCCCTGAAAGCAGTGGCACTAAAAGATTGTCATCTAAATATAATTTACCAATTCTCCAAGGCACCGTTTCAGCGGTTATAGCAATGGTACTGGCAATTAAAGCGGGAAAGAAGGGTACAAAAAATTGAGCGGCAATCGTTCCCATAATAATTCCTGTTACTACGCCAACCACATTTTTGCGGCGGTTCCACGGCAATCCATACTTGTAAACCTGGCTGGCAAACAAATGATTCAAACTATCGCCTACAGCGAGTATTAAAATAGCCGCGTAGGCAATGTTGATGTTTTCTTTCTGAAAAATAAGGAACGTTAAAAATACGCCCGCGCAAAAGTAAAAAGCGCCACGACCCGGAAAATTTTGGTCTCGAGGTCGATCAAATAAAGAAAGCGTTTGGCCTAAAATGGGAAATTTTTTGTACTGAGCGACAAATGAAACAATAAGACCCATCACCAATACAAAGGCGATAGCTCGAAGTCTTAAGGCGCCGGCCCAATGCAAGAACACACATAAAAATCCCAGGGCAAAATGAAAGCTCTGCCGTCTAAATTCAAGTTCCTGCCACAAGACTTTAAATAGTTTGCGGCTTTCAGAATGAGAAAAAACCGCTCCCACCACGCCTCCTAAAATAACACCAGCGGCTATATCAGATGGATAATGTACAAATTCATAAACTCGGGCAAAGCCGACCGTTACTGCAAAAATAAACCAACTAATCCCCAGCCACTTATTAATTCGCCACAGTGGTATTAGTAAGGCAAAAGCAACCGCCGTGTGCCCCGATGGGAAACTATACGAATGTCCTGGGACTAAAGGCTCTAAGGCTAAATCAATATAAGGTCGTGGCGTGCCAAAATAAGACTTAAGCACGTACGCAATAATTCCGGCCGTTAAAACCGCAAAACAGCCTGGCACTAACTGGCTTTGGTGATTTTCGTTATGCCAAACCCGATAAAGGGTTACCGATCCAAACAAGCCGAGTAAGGCATAAATGAAGTACTCGGTTAAAAAAACGATGACCGTATTAAGTAAGGGCGTCTGCCATTGCACGATATAGCCAAAAACATAGCTATCGAGCCAAAATCCAAAAGGAATTAAAAATAACCCTAGAATGAGCCAGTAATAAACTTCACGTTCTGGAGCGCGATAATTGATGACTTTGAGAGCGTCAGTAAACAGCTTCATGCTTTTATAAAAACAGTAGTGTTTTTATGGCTAATGACTAGTGTATGAGCAACTAAATTTAAAATATGACCCTCACAGTCGATCAAGTTTTAACGCGCGGTGTCGCCGAAGTTCTGCCTCAAAAGGAAACTCTCGCTAAATTAATGTCTGAACGAAAAATTCGTTTGTATTTGGGAATTGATCCAACTGGGGCTCATTTAACCTTAGGGCACGCCGTTCAACTAAGAAAATTACAACAATTTGCTGATTTAGGGCACGACGTCATTTTGTTGATAGGTAACGGAACGGTCAGAATTGGTGATCCAACGGGAAAAGATTCCACTCGCCCGATGCTGACTGATGAGGAAATCAAAGCTAATTTTGAGGACTGGAAAAGGCAAGCCTCTAAAGTGCTCGATTTTGATAAAATCAGAATTGTTTACAACGGCGATTGGTTAGATGCTTTAACCTACGCCGACATGGTCAAGTTGCTCGCTAACGTGACGGTGCAACAATTAATGGAACGCGATATGTTTCAAGATCGTTTAAAGGCCGGCAAACCTATTCACGGTCACGAAATTATGTACCCGCTGCTGCAAGGCTACGATTCAGTGGCAATGGAAGTTGATTTAGAACTCGGGGGAACTGATCAAACGTTTAATATGTTGATGGGGCGCACGCTTTTGCGCCAATACAAACAGAAAGAAAAATGGGTTTTAGCCAATCCAATTATTAACGGAACCGATGGCCGTAAAATGAGTAAGTCTTACGGTAACTACGTCGCTTTAGATGAAGCGCCAAATGAAATGTTTGGGAAAATTATGAGCATGAAAGATGAAGAAATGCTGACCTACTTTGAAATTTTTACCGAAGAAGATTTAAAAGAATCTGAAACCTTAATTAAAAATTCGCCGCGAGATGCAAAAGTTAAACTCGCTAAACATATTGTGACTTGGTTACATTCTGACACTGACGCCGAAAGCGCCTACCAAGACTTTGTAACCAAGTTTGTAAAACACGAAGTGCCTGATGAAATGCCCGAGTTTAAGCTTGATGTTGATGGAATTGAGATTATGCCATTAATGACAGATGTAACAGGTTCAGCAGCATCAAAAAGTGAAGCTAAACGTATTATTGAGCAAGGTGGTGTGACCTATAATGGAGAAAAGATCACTGATCCTTTCGATGTTGTTAATGTCTGGCCAGAAGGGCAAGTGTTAAAGGTTGGTAAAAGAAAATTTGCTCGAATTATTAGAGCTTAGCGTGTTCTTTACTTTCTCAGCTTTTTCACCTGCTTTCTTAGGTGTTTATGCCATTTAAAGTTTTGGTAGCCTTTCCCCTCTCCATCGGCAGAAATCATTAACGAAATCCACTGAGTAGATTCGAATTTTGAAAGCACGATGTTTAAAATCGCCATAATTGGGATACAGAGTAGCGCTCCTAAAATTCCCCAAATGGTTCCCCAAAAAGCGAGTGATAAAATAATTACCAGCGGACTAATATTTAAAGTATTTCCCTGAAACCGAGGTTCCAAAATACTCCCAATTAGAATCTGAATAAAGATTAAAATTCCGCCGATCGCAAAAAATTGGTAGCCGCCCTCAAATTGCACTAACGCGACGAGCACTGGGAAAGCCGTGGCGATAATTGATCCAACAGTTGGAATGAAGTTAAGCATAAAAATGAGCAAAGCCCAGAAGGCGGCAAAATCGACCCCAAATAAAATCAACACAAAGTAACTCAGTAATCCCGTGGCCACGCTGGCAACCGCTTTAATTTTAAAGTAAGAATTTAGATCCTGTGATATATCTTTTAAAATATCTACCGTCCGGCTGTAGTTGCGACCTTTAGCGGTGATGCGTTCGAGTTTCTGCGGAATTTTTTTGTATTCCACCAACAAGAAAAGCACATAAATGACCATCAGAATTGTTTTTCCGGCTAAGCCGCCAGCGGTCCTTGCGGCGTCACTGGCAATACCTTTTAAATCTAAATTGTTAAAAAGATTCGCGTTTAGAAAGTTGCGCGCATCAAGTTCGGAATTAGGCGCGTATAAATCAATCGCACTTTGGGTAATGGCGGTTAGATTGGTTCTGTATTCTGGAAGTTTTGCATTGATTTGACCAATGTTGTTCCCAATAATGCTGCTGGTAATCCAGGCAAAAACGCCGCACATAATTATGGCTAAAGGTAAGGTCAAAGGTTCTGGAATTTGAAATCCTTTGTATTGGTAGTTCAGTAATTTGGCCAAAGAGATAATGAGATACCAAAAAACGACTGCGATTATAAAAGGCTGAAGAAAAGGTTTACCGACATAGAGCAGGTAGCCGATAAAAATAAAAGTTCCAAAAAAATAAAAGGTGTGAGCGAAGAAGTTTTTGGGTTTCATTTATATTTATTGATACAATTTTAAACTAAGGCTAATTACTAAATTGGTCAATTTTTGAGTTCCTCAAAAAAGCCTTTTTAAGGTTATTGAGATTGAATTGGTGGTCCCGCCAAGAATCGAACTTGGATCGTCGGTTCCGCAAACCGATGTTCTTCCATTAAACTACGGGACCTCGTCCGAATAAATTTCGTTTGCTCTATCCCGCTGGGCGGGATGACGCGCACTACATTTATTCCTCCTCTCCTCATAAAGGCGCGCTACGCTCTCCGCCTTTAATCGGTGTTTTGTACAAAAAGAGCTGATTGATCCTACGTTTGCGAGGTTTTTTGTCAAAATTCTTTAAATTTAGTTGTTTAGGGAAGCTGTGAAAATGATTATTATGAATAATAGACAAATTTTTTTTGAAAATATATAAATATAACTTTTATTTTAAATTAATTTTACTTTTTAGTTTAATTTTGTTGATTTTTGTTATAGGGTTTAAAAAATAATCTTTCATATCTAGATGAAAAAATCTAAACCAATCGCTCCAGCGGAAGACGCCAATATCTTTGCTTCAACTCTGGCAAAGACTTTAGAGAATCCGGTTAATTTAGGAATCGGTACATTGCCAGGGCATAGTTATCAGCCAATAGACGCTCAAACATATGCTGCTGGTCGAGAATTTTTGCTTAATTTTTTAGGCATAGACGATACAAATCTCAGTTTGATTCCGGTAAAGGGTGGTGGAAGCGGTGCTATTTCGGCTGGAATATCGGCGTTAATATCAATGGGATATGCACCAAAATCAATGAGCTTTAGCGGTTGGGATTGGACCGGTTACGACAGTTTCTGTTACACCTATGGACTCGCAAAATTATACTTGCCGAGTTCCGAGTACAGTTCGGAAGACCCCGATACTTTGATGATGATTCAAACCAATCGAAACGGAGATGGGAGTCGTTTGAATTTAGAGCGAGCCCAAAAAATTATTGAAGAAAATAATCGTTTAAATCGCCCTAGTTTTATTGATTTACCTTATTTTTCTGGTGAAGATTTTGAGAAAGAAATCCTGCAATTATTTCAAGAAAAGGCCAAAACACCAACGATTATTGCTTGGTCGCCAACCAAAATTTTTCAGACCTTTGCGGCTCGGCCAGGAGGGGCTGTAATAGTGATGTTCCCTTCAAATGAAATGTACGAAGAGCACCGTTGGGTGCAAAGCATAACCGCGCGTGGAACGACTGGTTTTGATGACGCAGTTACTCGCGAACTGTGGGAAGAATTAGCGCACAATCAAGCTGGACTTAAAGAGCGACACGCGCATTATCTTTCAATTATAAAAGCTTCAACGAGCGTTTGGAAAGAAAATGCTCCGGCCGCTGCAGCTCCTTATTTTGATGCGGAAAATTATGGCGGTATGTTTCGTTTATTTCCGGCTCAATCAGATACTCAAGCACGCTTGGCCGATAAAAATATTGTGGCCGTTTTAATGCAATACGAGGGTGAATATCGACTGCGCGTTAATTTGAGTGGAGTCATTTTGCCAAGCGGTGAAGTGATGCCTGGTGCAGACGAAATCATTAAAACCTTTTTTGAGGTTTTGAATTTAAAGTAAGAAATTTTCTAATCTATTTTCTAACGAATTAAAGCTAATGAAAACCCTAAAAAATCTAGATCGAGCGCTCCTGATTAAAAAAAGTATTGAAGCCAAAGAAGCCGTTGTTTCAAATACGGGCGCTTTGGTGGCTTGGAACCCGGCAAATGCTACTGGTCGTTGCCCACAAGATACGTATTTAGTGAAAGCCGGTGTTTCGGAATCACAAATTGATTGGAGTAGCTCGGCTTGTAACTCCCTTGATCCAAAAATTTTTGAGACTTTATGGGAAGAGTCTTTAGCGTTGCTCGAAAAAAAATCTGAGATCTTAGAGCTCGATCGAGTCATTGGGGCTGATGCCGATTATGCGTTGCCCGTTAAGCTTTTAACGGACCGGGCTTTAGGGGCCGTATTCGCCGATAACATGTTTAGAGAGATTCCTGAAAATTTAGCAAGCAGTGTGTTGTACGAAAAATCTTTAACCATTCTTGTTTTGCCAAATGATCCCGTTCAACCAGAAAAATACTCGGGTCATTTACGAGCGAATGAAGGCCGTTGTTTAGCCTTAGATTTAGAGAATAATCGGGCCTTGGTTCGAGGGACCGCTTATCTGGGCACGATTAAGAAAACGGTTTATACAGCGATGAATTATTACTGCATAGATCAGAATATCCTACCGCTCCACTGTTCAGCAAACGAGGGGAATAATGGTGATACGGCTATTATTCTAGGGCTTTCTGGAACGGGTAAAACAACTCTTTCCGCCGACCCAGCTCGAGCCTTAATTGGTGATGATGAACACGGCTGGAGTGATAACGGGGTCGCCAACTTTGAAAATGGCTGCTACGCGAAGCTCATTGATTTAGATAAATCTCGCGAACCCGAAATATTTCGGATTAGTTTTGAAATGGATAAACCCTCAGATCAGAACGGGGTGATTATCGAAAACGCCCTGATGTACCCGGATGGGAGTTTTGATCTCTCTGATGATCGTTTAACGGCAAATTCGCGGGTGTCTTATCCGATGGAAGTGATGCAAAATGTTAAAATGGAGGCCAAGGGCGGTCATCCTCAAACGATTATTTTTTTAACGGCTGATGCACATGGAGTACTGCCACCGGTGGCAAAGCTTTCTCCAGAGGAAGCTCAACTTTGGTTTTTAATGGGCTATACCAGCAAATTAGCCGGCACCGAAACGGGCGTAACGGAACCTAAAAGCGCCTTTTCCAGATTTTTTGGCGAACCGTTTATGGTGCGTCACCCACAGCAATATACCGCGCTAATGAAAGAAAAAATTGAGACGCATGGAGCAAATGTTTATTTAGTGAACACTGGGTGGAGTGGCGGTCCTTACGGAGAAGGCGCTCGAATGGATATCAATTTAACCCGTCGCTTAGTCGGGGCGGCTTTGAGTGGCGAGCTTGAAACGGTTGAGTATCGATATGATGAGCGTTGGAAATTTTCAGTACCGATGAGTGTTAAGGGCGTCGATAAGAACATGTTGAACCCCGTTAACACGTGGCAAGATAAAAAAGCCTTTAAGGAGCGAGCGGACGCCTTAGCTGCACAGTTTTCAGTAAAATTTAATAAAGACTTTAAAGAAGTTGGTGCACACGTAGCGGCACATTGTCCTGGGCTTTAGGCCAAAAAAGTGGCCATTCGTCTTTTGGTTAAATGATACTGGCGGGTGGCCACTAATAGGCTCACAACAGCTCCTAAAGTAACGAGAGCCCACTCATAGCCGTTGGTGACTGAATAAGTTTGATTGAACACAAGTGTGATTTGGTAGGCCAAAAACAAAATATAAAATAAAGTTATAGTGAGCCGAGCTCCTGGAATACTAAGCAGTACGACGTTAAAGGACCACGTATCAGCGGCCCATTCTGCTAATTTTTTTTGATTTGCGCCCTCGCTTTTAAGGGCGCTGGTTGAATAGATTTTTGACGCCAAACCGCTAAAAATTAGTGTCCCTGCAAATACCGTTAGCATTAACATCGCAATAACATACTGCGATCCCAGTAAAAGAAGCCAAGCGTTTACAAGTTGCATTAATTCTGTGTTCTTTTAGCTAAACAAATCACTTTCTGGATAGCGAACTTTTCCGTGGTGTGGATCTTCGGTTCGGTAACCAATCGGCATCATTACCACCGATTTCATATGATTTGGGAGACCTAAAATTTTGTTAACGGCTTCATTATCAAAACCCTCCATTGGGCAGCTATCAATTTTAAGTTCGGCACAAGCTGCCAAAGCAAAGCCATGGGCAATGTATGCTTGGTTGCGAGCCCAGTCTAAGATTTGGTGTTCGGTTCGATCTTTTAACGCTCCGCGCATCATTTGTTCGTACGGATTCATTTTCTCTTTGATTTCCGCTTTTCCTCCGCTTGCCATTTCAAAGTAATCATTAATTCGGCTTTCCCAATCGGTTCGTGCACAGAAAACGAGTAAATGAGAGCAGCTTCCGACTTGTGGTTGATCCCATGAAACGGGTTGAATTTTATCTTTGACGGCTTGATCAGTTACAATTTTTACGTGGAAAGGTTCAAGTCCAAAAGAAGTCGGCGTCATTTGAATGGCTTCTTTGATTTTTTCAAAGTCTGAATCAGAAACTTTTTTTTCTGTATCAAAAATTTTAGTCGCGTGGCGCCATTCGAGATTATTAAGAAAAGACATTCTATAAGGGTTTAATAAATATTAGGCAATCGGAGCGGCTTGCAGAGCCATAATTCTTTTTTCAAGTGGTGGGTGACTAGAAAAAAGTTTTGTGAATCCTCGGTCACCACTCATTTTCATAGTGGCAAACGATTTATGTCGGTTATCAACTTGGTGGTGAGATTGTAAAAATTCTAAAGCCGCGATCATTTTCTTTTTGCTGCTTAGTTGCGCGCCTCCGTAGTCGGCACCGAACTCTCTCCATCGAGAGAATGCCAGAACAATCGTTGAAGCCAAGATTCCAAAGAAAATTTCAAAAAGGATCGAAATTCCGTAGTAAATAAAACCGCCAACTTCATCAGGGTCTCGCCCCATAGCACGCGAAACAGCGTAGGCCGCCACTTTGGCCGCAAAAATAACAAAGGCATTAATTACTCCTTGCAAAAGAACCATTGTGACCATATCACCATTTTTTACATGGGCCATTTCATGAGCCAGAACACCTTCTAATTGGTCTTTATTCATGGCATTAAGTAGACCTTCAGAAACCGCAACTAGTGAGTTGTTTCGGTTCCAACCAGTTGCAAAGGCATTAATTTCGGCTGATGGGTAAATACCAACTTCTGGCATGCCCACTTTGGCTTGAGTGGCTAAGTTTTTGACCATTTGTACGAGTTCCGCTTCGCGGCCTCCACGTGGATCTTTAATCACCTGAACTTTCATAATCCACTTAGCCGAAATTTTCGACATGAACAGCGATATAATTGAAGCCGTCATCCCAATAATGAGTGAAAATATGGCGAGCGCTTGCAGGTTTAAGCCGTTTGGCGTTAGGTAGGCTGTATCAATTCCAAATACTGAAACGACGGTGGTCAAAACCACTACAATCGCAATATTAGTGACGAGAAATAAGAAAATTCTTTTAATGAATGCCATGATGAAAAAATTAAAAATTAAGGTAATCCTAATCACTCAGCAATTTATTACGATTGAAATTAAAAATCAAGACACTTTTAGCAGTCTTTTTTGGGGAGTGCTAAAATTACTTAACCGTCACACTCTTCGCTAAATTTCGCGGCATATCCGGATCTAGGTTCCGCAATAAAGCTAAGTGATAACTAAAAATCTGCACCGGAATTAATGTTGCAATTGCCTGCGCTTCACCCGCTTCTGGCACTTTTATCCAGTGATCAAATATATCAGCATTTTCGCTGGAAACACCAATAATTTTGGCCCCACGAGTTTTAAGTTCAATGGCATTAGAAATCGTTTCTAGTTCATCTCCAAGTACAACGCACGGCACGCCTTCTTCAATTAAGGCGAGTGGGCCATGTTTAATTTCACCAGCGGCAAAACCTTGCGCGTGAATGTAACTGACTTCTTGAATTTTAATCGCCGCTTCTAAGGCAATTGGATAGAGAGGGCCGCGGCCAATAATAAACATATTTGGATGATCAACGTATTTAGCCGCAACGGCACGAATATGATCCTCATAACGTGGATTGAGCAAATCATTAATCGCCGAAGAAGTCGTGCTGAGCAACTCTCTTCCTTGATTTATTTTACCGGCATCGGTGTAAGCCAAAAGTAACAGCAAGGCCATTTGGGCCGTAGTAGCTTTCGTAGAAGCCACGGCTTTTTCTGGTCCGGCATTAATCGGTAAATGCACATCACTCATTCGAGCGACCGACGAACTTTCAACGTTTGTGAGCGATAATAATTTGGCTCCTCGTGCTTTCGCTCGTTCAAAAACTTCTAAAATATCTGCGGTTTCCCCTGATTGTGAAACCGCCACCATAGCGGTTCTTTGGTTAATAAATCTTTCAAAATAAGGGACTTCGCTGGCAGCGACTACATTAATCTTTCGCCCAGAGATTTGGCTGAAAAAGTACTCAGCCGCTAAACAGACTTTATGCGCCGTGCCGCAAGCCACTAAGTAGGTTCCGTTTGAACTTTTAAGCAACTCAACCGCTTTGTTTAATACATCGTCTTCGTGGTTTATAGCACGAGCAATGCTGTCTTTTTGATCAAAAATCTCTTTAATCATAAAATGTTTATATTCACCTTTTTCGGCGTGCTCTAGTTTCCAAGGGACTTCAATATCACGTTTAGTTATGGCTTCTCCAGAATCTAAATCATAGAACTGTACTTTTCCCCCTTCAATGAAAACCATTTCGTTGTCATCTAAATAGTTTACCAGTCTGGTTTTTTCCAGAAAAGCTGGAATATCCGAGGCAATAAAAGTCTGGTCTTTATCTCGACCTATAATGAGCGGAGAACCCCGCCTAGCTGCAAAAATTCCTGGAACATTCTTAAACATTACCAAAATGGAAAATCGTCCATCAATTTTAGTGCAAGCTTTCCGAATCGCTTCTGCCGGTTTTAGGCCTTCTTCAAGGAGTTCGCTAATGATGTGGCCAATAACTTCAGTATCAGTGTCAGATTCAAATACAGACCCAGCGGCCAAAAATCTCTTTTTATATTCGGCGTAGTTTTCAAAAATACCATTATGAACCAGCGTCACATCTCCCACTTGATGTGGATGTGAATTGGCCACAGTTACGCCCCCGTGGGTAGCCCAGCGGGTGTGTCCAACGGCTTCAAATCCATCGGGAAAGGGAACATTAACGTCAGAAATTTTACCAATATCTTTGGTGACGTTTAAGGCTTTGGAATCTGCTTCTCTTACGGCGACTCCCCAAGAGTCGTAGCCTCTATATTCAAGGGTTTTTAATCCTTTTAAAACCTGGCTACCGGCATCTTTATCAGGCCCAGAAACGGCAAAAATTCCACACATGGTGGAATTATGCTCAATTTAACTTTAAGAATCAATCTAGTCGTTTAGCGATTTGAAATCTTGAACGAATCGACATCTACCAGTTCGCCAATCAGCCAATTAGTCAGTTTGTCTAAGCCTTTAATATCATCGAATTTAAAAAGTCCGTCGATTTTACTCGCGAGGGCTTCTTGCTTATTCCGGTGTTCAAATTCTAACTTGTTCAGCGCTTTGTAGGTATCAACATGGGCTATTTTTGCTTCATCACTATGTTTTGAACTGTGTAAGAAAGTTCCAATGGCTCCTAAGTCTTCCGGAGAAACAAAGATTCCACGACAACAAGGACAACCGTCAATATGTATCCCAGAGTCATAGGCGTACTGTCGTTCTTCCATAATAATTTCACACTTAGGGCAGATGTAGCCATGAGCATGATCGGGCTGACCATCCCCTCGCACAATTGTTTTTAATTCAAAATGGTTATTCTCTTGCCACGAAATAGCTTCCTTTAATTCTCCTAGGTCAAACCACATTCCAGCACAACTCGAGCAAGCCTCAAACTCCGTATTTTCTTTATTTAAAGATTCCATTTTGTTTTGGCAATGGGGACAAGAGTGATTGGCGATCATGGATTTTATTTTTAAATTTATAGGTCATTTTAGCATTTTTAAGGTATTGTGTAAAGTTTCTGAAATCTGTTAATTTGACAGGCGCTAGTCAGTCACTATATTCGCGCTCGAAATTAAGGGGAATTATACGTTATTACCCATTTCCTATTTATTAAACAAAACGTACATGTTAATTATTCGTTTCGCTCGTCGTGGTCGTAAAGGTCAAGCTTTCTTTGATTTGGTAGTAGCTGAAAAATCTAAGCCAGTTCAAAAAAAGTTTATTAACAAGCTTGGTTACTTTAATCCTCGAACAGAAGGAGGAAAAGGGGAGTTTGTTTTTGATAAAGAACAAGTTGAAAAATACATCACAAACGGAGCTCAAGTTTCACAAAGTGCAGCGCGATTACTCGCTAAGAATGGTTGTGAAGTAGCGGGTAAATTTGTCGCACAAAGAGTTTCAAAACCTCAGAAAACTGAAGCCCCTAAAGAAGTAGTAGAAGAAGCTCCAGCGGAAGAACCAGCAGAAGCTGCAGCCGAAGAAGCTTCAGAAGAAGCAAAAGCAGAATAATTAAACGCCAAGATTGCGTTTTTTCAGGTCTAGTTTTACACTAAGAACATCTGTTAAATATGCTTATTTATGTCTGAAGCCATTAAAACCGCTACCGATTTTGTCAAATACACGCTCGAACAAATCTGCGAGCACAAAGATTCTATTGAAGTAGAGCACAAAGTAGATGATTTGGGCGTATTGATTTCGGTAACGGTAGCCGAGGCCGACATGGGCAAATTAATTGGTAAAAGTGGTCAAACTATCAGTGCCCTTAGAACGTTAGTTCGAATTATTGGCGCACGAGAAAATGAACGTATTAATTTAAAGGTTTTAGAACCGGCTGAATAATTTTTGATAAAATGGATGATAACCGAGTTATAGCTCCCACGACTGACGATTTTCAATTTAATACTACGACAACCGTTAATTCTGGTACCAATGTACCTGGTAATGTGCAGTATGCGGATCAAGTTCCTCAAGTGGTAAACGGTTCTACCAGCGCTGGCCAAGTTTATGCACCTAATGCTCAATCTTTAATGTCTCCCAATTCAGATCTACTCGGCGACTTAAGTTTAATGGACATTGTTCAAATGTTCGTCGTCTACGCTTTTATAGGGGCGGCAGCCTTATCGGCTATTTTTATTTTTGTTGGAGGTATTTCGTTTATTTTATCTGGTGGGAATGATGAAAAAATCAAGCAAGCGATTAATACAATTAGGTATTCAATCATCGGTTTGATTGTCACCATTCTAAGTTTTACTTTTGTGGCGATTGTTGGTCGATTGTTTAATTTGAATTTTATGGGTTTTCTTTCATACGAAAGAATAAAAAACGATATTAACCGTTTAGTGGAACCTTTTAGTGCGGAAAATCAGAACAACAATTTTGAAGTTCGAAACTAAATTTTAGATTAAAATTTAATCTTGTACTAAAGGCTACTTGTTTTAGTTTTTGCGTATGCAAATTCTAACTCTTTTTATTAAGTGGATTAAAGAGGCGCTCTTTCCTTTAAAATGCTTGGTTTGTGCCAAAGAAGGGAACGTGCTTTGCAGAAATCACTACCACTACGAGCCCGCCTCTAACATTGAAATAAAAACAGCCAGTGCGTTAGATGAATGTATATCGGTGACGAATTATCACTCAATTTCGGCAAAAGCGCTGATAAAGTCACTAAAATTTAACCGGCATAAACCAGCCGCTAAGCTTATAGCGGAAGGTTTTAACCAAACTATAAATTGGAACGCCTACAAAGGAGCCACTTTGGTTGCCGTTCCCTTGCACTGGCGCAGAAAGCATTGGCGTGGGTTTAACCAGTGTGAAGTGATTGCGCGGCATTTAAAACTTCCAACGAATATTAAAATTAATTTAACCGCATTTAAGCGAGTTAGATTTACGGGGCAACAGGCACGTCTAAACAAAACTGAAAGATCTAAAAACTTGTTAAATGCTTTTAGTTGGAATCAAAATCATGCCGTACCACATACCGTTTTACTACTAGATGATGTGGCTACAACTGGCAATACACTTGAAGCAGCCGCTGAAGCTTTAAAAAGTGCAGGGGTAAAGTTCGTTGTTGGAATAGTTTTTGCTCGTCAGCTAGAATCGAATTAGAACCATCTAAGGAGCCTTTATTATCAGTGATATGTGTGGTATAATAAGCTAATGAAAAAATTTGATATTTTATGTTTCGGGTCTTTAACACTCGATATTTTTATTCCACTGTCAGAAGAAGGGCCTATTGGAATTGAAAACACTCTCGACTCGCCTGAATCCTTTTTAAAAATTCCATTGGGAGAGAAAATCCAGGTTAAGCACTCTTTAGTCCAAGCCGGTGGAGGCGCATCTAACACGGCTGTTGGTTTTGCAAAACTAGGCCTTAAACCAGCTGTTTTTGGAGTGATTGGTGACCAATCGTACCGAGGTTTTATGATGGCAGAATTGGCTTTGCATAATATTAATACGGATTATTTAACGGTCGCAAAAAATCAGACCTCAAGTTTTTCAATCATTCTAAATTCTTGGGAAGGAGAACGAACGGTTTTACACCGTCGCACAGCGTGTGAAAATTTCAATGAAGATACTTTGCTGAACGCACCAGCCACGAAGGCCTTATATTTTGGTCATATTGGAGCTAAAAATCTTCTTGAAGCTATTCCTGCCTATAAAACTAAGAATAAGGAAGCTTTTATCGCTTGGAATCCTGGTAGCACTCAATTCAAGCTTGGGTTTGATTATTTCAAACCCGTTTTCCCTGAAATTGATTGTTTGTTTATTAATCGAGAGGAAGCCGAAGCGTTTACCGGTTTAAAAGCAAAAATTCATCGGTTTGTCGATTATTCACCTGAACTTTTTGGTAAGGAGGTAACGCCTTATACCGCTTATAAACCAAGGCATCTAGCGGATTTGCGTTTGATAGCGAACCAGTTTTTAAATGCGGGAGTGAAGACCGTTGTTATAACGGACGGACGTCGTGGCGCGCAGGTCTTTACCGATAGCGCTCATCTAATCTCTTTGCCGCAAGAAGTCCCGGTGCTTGATACTTTGGGGGCGGGTGATTCGTTTGCGGTTGGGTTTGTGGCGGCGGCTCTACATGGCGAAGATTTAGCCACGCAGATGGCGTGGGGTAGTTTTAATGCGGCTTCAGTAATTCAGAAGTTTGGCGCTCAACCAGGTCAACTAAAACTTGCCGAGATAGAAACTTTGACCCGTTCATTAGAGTAGTCTTTCTATTTTCTAAAAAACTCAAACACCGCTCGGTTTAAGAAAAATACCTTAGTTTTTAAGTATAACTTTTTTAAAGGGGCTAAAATTTAAACCCGAAAACTGACTTATAAAAAAACACCTCGCCATGGCGAGGTGTTTTTTATTTTAAACTTTGTAAGTGTTAGCTTACGTAAGTGCTTGTTGAGAAATACCAGCAGTAAGAAGTGTATTGATCAAAGCGAAAGAGATAAGAATGATCAAGATACCAATAGCAGCGAAGGTAAGAATTTTCTTCGCTTTTTCTACATTACCGTCATCACCTTGAGAAGTGATGTATAGGAAACCACCGTAGATTACGAACACCGTAGCGATCAAACCTAGGAAGTAGAGGAAGAAATTCACAAACTTAAGAACCATTGCCCGTAGACTTGCTTCTTGTTGAGTAGCATTTCCGATTTCAGCCGGATTGTCGATAGGACTAATGAGTTGTGCCATTGCCGGATCTACGAATAGAGCCGAAACAAGTAGCAAAGCGAAGCCAGGGGCGAGGAATTTCTTCATGTTTTTTTTTAAAAAATAAATTTAAATATTTGTATCAAAGTGACTTTTTTAAGCCAACTTCGTATAAGTATACCTCAATTGTGCTTGAAAACCAAGTATTTGCAAAATTTTTTTTATTCAAGGTTTGGTTATACTAAAAATCAGATATGCTCAGTAGTCCTTTAGTCAGCGTTATTCGAACCACGAAACATCATCTCAATAAGCTTGAGTCGATGGGAATTGTGACGGTGCAAGACTTACTGAACTTCTTTCCCAGAGCGTTAGAATCAACCGAATCGGCGAGCAGTGCCATGCAAATTACGCTGGGGGAAAAAAATACTTTAGAAGGAACCCTGCAATCTTTTACCAAAGAACGAACGAGGGCCGGTAAGTACTTAGGCAAAGGGACGATGGTGCTAGATGATGGCACGGTGGTAGAAGTCGTTTGGTTTCAAATTCCCTATACTTTAAAAAATGTAGCTTTCCCAAAAAGACTTTTTTTGCTGGGCAAAGTGGAAAGAAATTACGGGAAACTAAAAATTATAAACCCAGAAGTTCATTTAGAATCAAATGTTCATGTCGGCGGCTTAAGACCGGTTTACCCAGAATCACAACCAATTAATTCAAAATGGTTACGAGAAAAAATTTCTGGAATGATGTCTCTTACCAGCGAGTTTAAAGATCCAATTCCTGAAGAAATTCTAAAAGCCGAAAAGTTGATGGATTTAGCCAGCGCGATCAAAAAAATTCACTTTCCGAGTTCAAGTGATGAATGGTTTGAGGCGAAGCGTCGTTTGGGCTTTCAGGAAGTATTTGAAATTCAGGTTCGGGTTTTACAAGCGAAGTTTTACCGAGAACAAACGCATCAAAATCCATACAAAGTAGATTTTGACCCAGAAATTGTAAAACAAGATTTAGAAACGCTGCCCTTTACGCTGACGAATCACCAAAAAAAAGCACTGCTCGATATTTTAGAAGACTTTAAAAAAGACCGGCCGATGCATCGTTTATTACAAGGTGATGTGGGCAGTGGGAAAACCATTGTCGCTTTTATGGCGGCCTTGCATATGGTGAGAGCCGGCTATCAAACGGCCATTTTAGCCCCAACCGAAATTCTAGCCCAACAGCATTACACGGGAATGTTAGAGTTTGTAAAACGTGTTATGCCCGACCCAATTCCAAATGAAGCAGCGTTGCTGGAAACCGAATCAACCGAGCAGTGTGCGTTATTAACCGGTTCGGTGACGGCAAAAAATAAAAAAATTATCAAAGATAAATTACGCCAAGGGCAGCTAAAGTTTTTAGTTGGCACGCATGCAATTTTGACCGAAGACACCGTGTTTAAGAATCTGGCGTTAGCGGTGGTTGATGAACAACATCGCTTTGGGGTGCAACAGCGCGCCCTTCTAGCGGAGAATCAGGCGCATGTGGTGGCGATGACGGCCACGCCCATTCCACGAAGTTTGGCGTTAACGATATATGGGGATCAAGATTTATCGATTATTGGGGAAAAACCGGCTGGGCGAAAAGAAATCATCACTCGCATTGTGGCTGACAGTAAAACCGAAACGCTTTGCTACCGTTTTATTGATGACCAAATTGTAAAAGGAAGACAAATCTTTTGGGTGTGTCCGTTGGTGGATGAATCAGAGAGTATTGAAGCCAAAAATGTATTAGCGGAATATGTACGCATTAATGAACAACTATTTCCTCAGCATCGGGTGGAGTATTTGCATGGAAAAATGAAACCGAAAGAAAAAGACGCCATTATGCAGCGTTTCAAGGCGCATGAATTTGATATTTTGGTTTCCACTTCCGTGATAGAAGTCGGGGTAGATATTCCAAATTCTACGGTGATGGTAATTGAAAATTCTGAAAGATTTGGGCTGGCACAGTTGCATCAGTTTCGCGGTCGAATAGGGCGTAATGATTACCAGTCGTATTGTTTTTTAATGGTGGGAGATAAAAAGGATAAATCTAAGGCGCGCCTGCAAGCGATGGAACGCAGTAACGATGGATTTTACCTGTCAGAAATAGATTTAAAACTACGCGGATCTGGAGAAGTTTATGGCCTCAAGCAAAGTGGTTTACCAGACTTAAAATGTGCTGATTTTACAAACGTTGAAGCCATGCAAGCGGCCCGCGATTGGGCCACAAAAATTTTAGAAAAAGATTTAACGCTTAATTCATATCCACGTTTAAAAAGACGGATCGAAAGTGAAACGGTTTATTTTTAAATAACTCTACTCAAACATTTCAATCAGCTTTTCATGGTACGCCACCGCAATTTTAAAAATATCGGTAAAAGTAAAATCTGCGTTTTGGCTCTGTTTAACGCGAGAAGCGTGAACAAGATCGTTGAGGGTTATCATCAGGGGGCTTGTCGAGAAAAAATCGACTAAAACTCTATTAGGAATTGAGACTTGTCTATTTTTTAAATAGGCTTTAAGTTCTTTTAATTTTCTCCAACGCTTTGTATAAAATTTCATGTGAGTGCCAAAACGTGAAAATACCATCGTAGTATTTAGTTTGGGCAGAGATACTATCACCCATGGTGTCTCTAAACTCTCGAACCGAAACAAGGGTGGGATTGTTGGAAATTTGGTGCTCAATGTGTTCTAAAAATTCTATTACATTTTCATGAACTAAACTTAGCTGGGCGTAAATAAAAAATGTGACGGGAATAGCCTCCTCTTCATTGGGAAATTCAGGAAGCTCTCGAATATACCTTTCGGCGGCTTGTAAGAATAAATAACCTGGACTTTGTTGATCGGGGAAAAAGGTGGCTTGAGATTCACGAATGGTATCAAGCGCTAAAGATCTAAAATCTTTGGGTCCCTCTGGTAAACCATCACCTCCTTCCGGCGTTTTAAAGAAGAATTTTACTAATACTTCATGTTTAATGGAATAACTTTTCAAAAATTTCATCCTAACTCTCCACTAAATTATCTTCTGGGTTTTTTTCCATCGCGTAAGCGTCAACCGGAGCTAACTTTTCTTCACGCGCCAGTTGTGGATTGTAACTTTGGTAGAAAAGCTCAATAACTTTTTGGGTATCCAATTTTTTAACGCTTAAGCCGCAATTTTCTAGCCCGGTTGTAACAACATTTACGCGTTCATCTAGGCCGGCTTTAAGGGTTTTGAATTCTTTGCGTCGGCGAATAATATCCTCCACTTTGTCGTCTGGGTGAATTTTTTCCCAGAAGCTTTGCAGAAAACTTTTCTTTTCAGCTCGCGGCGGGTTTTGTGGAATCACAACGTAAAACTTTTTTTCCATAATATCGGCGTACTCCACCAGTTTCGCTATGTACTCGATGTATTCTCCCATTTGTCTTTTGAGCAGTTGATTCTGCTGATGACGCATTTTTTCTTTTAAATTTTCAAGGTATAAATCGATATCAAGCTTTCGAGACTTTATTAAAATTTGCACCGGAAAGTTAAGCGCGTTTAAATACCTTTGATAAGAGTAAATAATCGCATTTTGTTCATCCTCGGACTTAAGGTTGAAATTAACCGAAGAAACTTCAAGCACGGCTCTAATCCCACCGTTTTTAAGCAGTAAGGTGTCATCATGAACGCCTGCGAATTCTAAATACCGCTGCGTAGACAGTAATTTTTGCTTGGCCTTGGTTCGGATGGTTTCTTTTTCTTTTTTATTCATAGGATTTTTTAATCGTTACTTCGGGCTGACTTTCCGCCGCTATCAATCAAGTCTGCAAGGTTTTTGATTTTTTCACTCGAAATATTTTTCAGAGGCGCTTGTTCTTCATCGTCTTTAACTTTGGTGGTAAAATCGACCGTTGAAGAAACAACTTCTTGGCTGCCCGCTTGCCAATAACGTCTGGCTGGCAGCAGTAAGTGTTCAACATTTAATAGAAAAAATTGAGTCAGTCCAAGGCCTTTAATTCTGATAAAGCAAAAAGCGCAGCCCGCAATAAATGGCAGCATAATGAAGGCAATGGCCACCTGTGATAAGATGTAAGTTTCACTGAGCTGAACAAACAAAAAATATGAAATTCCACCGGTTACCATTAGCACCACGAGCTGTTTCATGGTGATAAAAAACAAGATTTTATCTTCTCTTTGTACGTCTTGAGGAACTTTATAACGAAGTGACATCACGCGATTATAGCAGAAATAGGCTTAAAAATAAAGGCTTTCCCTTAATTATTTACAGCGTTGGGGCCTAAAAATTACACTCAAAAACTTCTCTCTTTTTTACAATCATAGTTATACTCGAAACCATGGAAGTCGCCCTTACTTGGAATTTAGTCATCTTATCGGTATTTGTGCTGCTATTTGCTTACAGTTTTATGCTCGGGCAAGACGACACCATCAAGCTGATTTTATGTATTTATATCGCGATTTTAACCGCTGATGGAGTCGCCGGGGTCTTGCAACAATTTATAATTGATCCCTCTCCTGGGTTTCAGACTTTGCTGGCTGAAAGAAAAGTTCAAATTATGTCGTGGATGAGGATGGGGCTGTTTTTGGCGGCCGTAGTAATTTTTGCGGTCAAAAGTGGCTTTAATGTGCATTTAGAAAAACACGATAAAGCGATGGTTCGCTTTGCCATTCATGGTTGGTTTTCTGCTATGTCGGCGCTCCTTTTTTTATCGACAATTTTAATTTATCTCTCTGGAAATTCTTTCGTAGAAGGCATGATGTTTGCCCAAGAAATTTCAATTTACGAACAGTCTTTGCTGGCGCAAACCTTAATTGATTACTACCAACTTTGGTTCTCATTACCCGCCATGAGTTTTTTAGTGACCAGTTTTCTGTTTGAAAAAACCGATAAAATTTAGAGTATTTTCTGGCGCTTTAAATAGCCCAGAACAATAATGCAAAACAGGGTGAAAAAAAGCACAAATCCACCAAGGATAAGCCAAAAAGCTAGATGGTTTTGTTCGAGGTTGTTGTGAATGTTCATTCCGTACAGCCCCGTCACAACGGCCAGCAAAGAAAAAACAGCTGTAATGAGCGTCGCTAGTAGGTCATAACGAATAATACTATTTCGTCGATTTTGTAGTTTTAAAGCAATGATTTCCTGCGTGTCATCAATATTTTCTTTTAGGTCTCCAAGGTGATAACTCAGCCGTTCAATTTGATCGGTGTAAGATTCAAAAATAGATTCAACCTCTTCAATATCTATATCTTTGGCATCAGTGATGGTCAGCCATTGGGTGATACAAAGATCTTGTAAATCTTCATCGTCATCCAGCACTTCTAGGGCTGCCGCTTCATTTTCTTTTAAAATAATTTCAAAGCGAGAGAGCTGTTTTTTGAGTTTAAGCAGTTTTTCTAAGCTTCGATCATCATATTCTTGTTCGACCCTTTTAAGCAGTTTAGTGGTGGCTTTTTCTAAATCATCCGCCGTAGTTTTCATTTTTTGCAGCTTGTGGTTAAAGGCAAACTCAATCACGCGCAGTTCAAAATCTAAGCTTTGATCTTCGGCTTTCAGCGCTCTTGCAAGCCCTGGGGCTATGATTTCATTTACCTCATCGCTATCGGTGTTAAAAAGCCAAACTCGATCATGACTGATCAGCATTTTAATGACTCCTAGGTTCATAATCACGCCCTTCCCTCGGGCAAAAATAGTGGCCACTTGGCTAATTGAAAAAATCGGTCTCAAATCCCGAAACGGAACTTCAAGTGTTTCAACAATAGTTTTACGCCCCACTTCGCGCGTACTTTTTTTTCCGTTAATATCGACTTCAATAGTTTTCATGTAGTTTAGAGGCGTTTTAAAATAGAGCGTTTTGCAGAGCAGAATTTAAAACTAATCCTTTTTCTGTCGGCGTAAAATCAAGCGTTAGGCCTTGCAGGTCTTTGGCGCAGATGGTTACAATTTCATCTTCTGTTTCGAGCATAACAAAAGGGCCCTTAAGCGCCACAATCTGACCAGAAACGCTTTCTTCTGTTTCCAGTTTTACGGTATGGAGCGCTTTTGCACTTTCATTAACCCGATTAAGTCCGAAAGTCTCAGTCCAATCTTTAAACTCTGGTTCGGGCAGTAAAAACTTCTGAAGTTCTGGATGATTTTTTAAAGCGTCTTTATGACTTGTCAGTAAACCGCGTAGTTCGGTTTCACCTTCCTCAGCCGTAATTTCTGGGAGAATAAAATTTTTCTTTGTGCTAGCTTGAATTTTATCAGCGAGTCCGGCTTGTCGAAAACACGTTTCTATTTGGCGGGCTAGAACACCGTCAGGCGTTTGAGCTATGTATAGGGTATGATGCGAACCTTGCTCTACTTGGCGCAGCGTGTGTCGCTCTTTTTTGCAAACTCCAACCTTAGTGACGCCCTTATCGAATAAAGCGAGGTAAACCAAATGATCTCCTTCGAGTCGCGCTAAATCATCAGGGGTAAACATATCGGTATTAAAACCATCAAAGGAAGTGTAAATAAAATTTCCTTCTCTGTTTCGACAGGTCTCACATTTTTTTCTTCCCACTACGTTTTGCGGGCACGCTTGCCACACGTTATCACGCATAGAACCCGCACATTTAGTTTCACCACAAACTTTTACAGAAAGTGAATCATTGAGCCCTAAAGTCTTTCTCCCAAAGCGATTGCCGCTACTGGCTTGAAATTCAACTTGTGAGTCTGAATTCCATCTAAAATCATATAACAGTACTTGCATGGGCTTTTATAAAAAGGCGGCTGAAGATTTAGTTAATTTTTAAAGGGACTTTTTCTTCCAAAAGGTTGCCTATTAATTAGCATATCAAAGATGAAAGAGCAACGGTCTTTACGGGGAAAAATATGGGAATCACCTCAATTTGAGGTCGACAAACGTTTTTTACAAAACTCTTTTTTTCTGGGTCGAATGGGGGAAGAAAATGAAGCCAAATGGAGGAACCCAAGTTGGGAAGATTTGCAGAATCCTTTTGAGCTTAAAGACATGTCAAAAGCGGTAGAGCGAATTAAAAAAGCACTAGAACAAAAAGAAAAAATTATGGTTTATGGTGATTTCGATGCAGACGGCATTACTTCAACAGCGGCTTTAGTGCACGGTTTAAAAACATTAGGCGCTTTGGTTTCTTATCGAATTCCCGACAGAATTAACGATTCGCATGGGCTCAAAAAACAATTAATTGAAGAAATTTCGCAAACGGGGACAACGCTTTTAATCACGGTTGATTGCGGCGTAAATGACTTTGTGGAAGTTGAGTACGCAAATCAGCTTGGTTTAGAAGTAATTATTACCGATCACCACAAAGTGGACCCAAATCGTTGGGCTAAAAATGCCTTGGCGGTTTTGAACCCTATGCGCCCTGATTGTGATTTTCCTACAACTCATTTAGCCGGGGTTGGCGTGGTTTTCAAATTACTTCAAGCCTTAAATAATTCCCCGAAATTTTTTGCACCATATGCGGCATTGGCGGCTATCGGATCGGTTGCCGATTGTGTTAAATTGCAGGGTGAGACTCGCACCTTGGTGCAACTGGGTTTAAAAGAACTTAATAAAAATCATTGGCCCGGCGTACACGCTTTACTCGATTCTGATGAGACCATTGATGCCGAAACGATTGGTTTTCAGTTGGCTCCTTGCTTAAACGCGGCTTCTCGTTTAGGGCAGGTGCAACACGCTGTTCAATTGTTTTTGGGTGATCAAAAACAAACGGCGGATCGGGTGGCATATTTAAAGCAACTGAACGAGCAACGTCGTGAATTTAGTCAAGCTTTTAGTGAGGAAGCCAAAGCCTTAATTCAGCCAGATCAAGCGGTGCAAATAATATTTTTAGAAACCTGTCCCGTTGGCGTTTTAGGGCTGGTAGCAAGTCGATTAGTCGAAAACTTGGCTCAGCCCATCATGGTTTTAACGCGTCATCCACATGGGGGATTGCATGGTTCGGCCCGAGCGCCGAAAAATTTTAATTTAGCCGAAGCGCTTGAAACGGTAGCTAACAAGTTAAATGCGTTTGGGGGGCACGCTGGGGCGGCTGGTTTTTCTTTAGAAGAAACACAATTAGCGGATTTTATAATGGCTATGCAAGCGTGGTTTAAAGCGCAAGCGCCCGTTCCCTTAAGCCTTGAAATTGCCGGACTCGTAAAACCAGATTGGCTTGATTTAGAGTGGCACCGGTGGGAAAAAACTATTGAGCCATTTGGTATGGGAAATCAAAAACCAGTGTGGCAATTAGAAAGCTTAACGTTAAGTCAGCTAAAATTTATGGGAAGTTCGGGTCAACACGTGCGTTTAAATTTTAACGATTCGCATGAAGTGGTCGCTTTTTTTGCGGCCGAAGTTGCATCAAAATTAAAACTAGGGGACTCGTATGAAATCGCTGTCACGGTGGCTCAAAACACCTGGAATGGTCAAACTAAAGTACAGTGGCAATTAGTCGATATTCGCACGGCTTAGGCTTTGGGGCGCACAAATTTTGCTTGCCCACGTACTTTGCTGATTTCGGCTAGGGGTTTAAATCGTAGCGGTCCTTTCTGGCCATTTTGTTCAAAGCAAGTGTAACTTTCTTCGTTTTTAGCCACTATAATAGCGGAATGTCGATCTTCTTCAAATATTACATGAACTGGAAATCCCCATCTTGAAATGGCTTCATCAGGATCACCTAATACCTCAAATTGCGCTAGTTGTTCTGGGGTTCGGGGAATTCCCCTGAGCCATATAGGGCTTAAATCCTCATTCGAATTTAAAATTTTTGAAGCTTTCATTTTCCCCCAATAATTGATCTGACCCATCACCAACTGAACCGTTTGATGACAATTAGAATCAATTACCGCCCGGCCAGATTCAAGACAAATAGGATCCTCATCCAAGTCATTCCTCTGTATGTCTTTTAGCAATCTAGACTGCAAAAATAAAAGAGCTCTGATTCTTCTTCCAACTTCTCCTGTAATTGAATCGGCTATTTCTTGAAACTCAGCGGTTTTGTCTAGGCAGTCTCTTTTCGCTCTATCGCTCCAGCTATGTCGAATGGCGGCTTTCACGTCATGTAGACGTGTTCTTTTGTAAGATTCTATATCCGAGGGATCTTGCAAAGATTCTAATAATTTTTGTTCTTCTTCATCAGGACGCTTTAGCATGGTTTGTGAAATTTATTGTAGGGCTCGCATATTGCTGGTGTAGCCATCATTTGAAATAGCCGTACCTGCTTCAACCTGAAATGGACTGGCTGAGGCGGGGACGCCGCCAGGAGGAACGACAAAGTTACTGGTGGTCGTAGTGCCTGGTAAACGACTGAGTATATCACTTGGCGTTTGGGGAGTCGGCAAGTTTTGGTAGTCTAAGACACGGTTTGGCAATACGCTAATAGGAAAAATAACCGAATCAGAAACGCCTAAACGGTCTCGAATGATGAGTTCAATTTCGTAGTCTCCAATCGGCAAGGTTACATTTACAACCGGGCCCGCTAGTAAGATTTGAGGTTGTCCCAGAACCTTCCATTTGTAGGTTAGTTTTCTGCCGCTACTTTGCGATCCATCTAAAGTTATTGGCTGATCAATAATTTGCCTTCTGTGAGATACTAAGACCTGCGTTTGCGGCTGTGGCATTGGTAAAATAGTCATACGTTTCGTCTTTTCTCCGACACGACCTTGAGGATCTCTTACTTGCAGCCGAACGTTGTATTCACCCGGTTTATCATAAATCCACCACCAACTATTTTGCGTTCTAAATTCACTATCCCAAACTCCATCAGCATCTGAATCGAAACGGGTCTCCACAAAAGCGCCAGATTGTTCATCGCCGGCTATAGCCGTGTATGTGACTTTCTCCCCTACGTAGTTGTTGGTTTGAGTAAAATCAAAATTTCCAAATGGGGCTTGGTTTTCTTCAATATAAACGGGTAATTCGTAAGATATACTTTTAAAATTCTCCGTTTGAATCAGAGGAATCGCTTCAACTTTAACAAGATATTGAGCGGCTTCATAATAAGTTTTATCAACGTAGTTTTGATTTAAGAAAGGCGTATCCCAAATTCCGTCACCCTCAAAATCCCAGCGGAAAGTGAAAGCTTGCGCTGGCATAAATTGACCTTGAACCTGCGCTTCAAAACGTATTTGATCAGAAGCAGTGGCAATTACGTAATCGCCAACGGGCTTAAGTCTCCCCGCATCGGTCATATTTTTCCAACCAAGTGTTACCAATTGGTCGTTTACCGACGCCGGATTAAGAAAAAGGGTTTGCCCTGCACTTTGCGCTCCAACCAAAAAGGCTGGAACAAAAATACACATTAAACCAATCTTTAGCCTTTTCATCACTTATTTTAATATAATTTTGACGCTAAAAGTCAAGAATCGTGTCTTCCTTTAGACCTCTATGGATTATTTTGTAAAAAAGTTTAAATTGAGGGTAATGCATTACCGTTTAAAAAATATAGAAGTGCCGGCTTATATTGGAGTCTATGAAAGTGAAAAAGGTCTTGCTCAAACCTTGTTAATTAATGTTGATTTCTTTTTTGATGCCAACAAAGCCGCCCTTTCAGATGCTTTAGAAGACACAATTGATTATTCGGAAATTGAAGCCTTAGTGCGAAAAGTGTGTTTAAGGGAGCACTTTCAGCTACTTGAAAAGCTACATCAAGTTTTGATTGCTGCGATTGAAGAATCTTTTCCACAAATTTCTGAACTAAGCGTTAGCCTAGAGAAATTTCCGTTTGAAAGCGGCAGTATAATTTTAAAATAAAAAAACTCCCTTCAAGGAGTTTGTGAGAACTGGAGCCACCTGTCGGAGTCGAACCGACGACCTGCGGGTTACAAATCCGCTGCTCTACCAGCTGAGCTAAGGTGGCGCCAAAATTTAAGTTGTCTAAACAACGAACAGATCGTAGAAAAATTTCTTGGGATGGCAACTTTTTTTCGCTAGCATAGATTTATATGCCTCACACAGAACAACTCGATACCAAGCGTTTATATTTAAGAACTTTAGCCGAAAGTGATTGTGGAGAACTTTATAGGCTCACTTCAACCTACCCGCAAATTGCTGAGCATATGACTTGGAATCCGCCAAAAAATTATGATGAAGTGCGCCAAAAATTCTTAGACAATAGAAAAACTGATGACCGGCATTTTGGGGTTTTTGTGAGAGAAACCGATGAATTTATGGGCCGAATTACCGTGCGCAACTTTCATTTAATGCAGCAAGATGCCGAGAAGAATTCAGTTTTCTTAAGTTTTTGGTTATCACCCGAACAACAAGGAAAGGGTTATGGAACCGAAGTTTTAACCGAAGTGTGCCGCTATTGTATTGTCGATTTAAAAATTCGAAAAATTTTCGCGGGCACGTTTGCCGAAAACATGGCGTCACAAAAGTTGCTGCTAAAAACCGGTTTTCGAGAAATTGGGACTTTGCGAAAACACTATCTTAAAAACGGAATTTTCTATGATTCACTTCGGTTTGAATTGTTGAATGAGGATTTCTTAGCCAATCGAACAGCGCCAACCGATTAGGTTAAGACTTAATTTTTTTAATCAAACGATACAGTTTATACCAAGTGGGGTTTAAAACGACCTCTCGCCCGTTGGCATAAGTGCTACGATAGCCCCCAAAACGAGTTTTAAACTGCGTTATGCCTTTATAAGGATGGTCTGGTTGATCTTCAGGAGTAATGCCTGTGAAATCATAGGTTTTGGCGCCCAGAGATTTGGCTTTTAAAATCATGGCCCATTGTAAGGCATAGGGAGCTCTTAAATCACGAGAGTCTGGATCTGAGCTTGAGGCGCCAAAATAGTAAATCGCTTTTTCGTGGTGCACGGTCAAAATGGCCGCTGCCACAGTTTTACCTTCATGCTGTGCCAAACAAAGGTAGGTAGCGGGTGACAAGGTTTTGATAAAATTTTCATAATACGTTTTATCATGCCCAAAAAATCCATCTCTTTTAGTCGTATCTTTATTTAGTGTTTGCCAATCATTAAAGTGCTCAGGCGTTACTTCTGATGCAGAAAGTATTTCAACTTGTACGCCGGCATTATCGGCGAGTCTCAGAGCTTTGCGGCCTTGACGGTGCATTTGGGCTGAAATAACGTCGGCCTCTGGTCGTAGGTCGAGCAGTAAAGAATCGGTTGGTTGAAAATTTTTAGTCGCGTTCTCAATTTGTAGGGTTTGGGCTTCTGATTTAATGGCGACCCAATCTGAGTTTTGCCAATAAGGATCCAGACGCCAAAACAGGCCTTTTTCTTTTTTTAAGTGCTCACTAATTTGTTTCAGAAAATCCGCTCTAATCGTTTTGGCTTCCGTTTTAATGACTGGGCCACGAGCCGAGTAATACCAATGCGTACTTAAAAAACCGGTGCTCATTTTAACACACCAAGTAGCGGCTAACCATTTACCACTTTTATCTACGGCATAAAATCCTAAAACTTGTTCCCGGCCAGGAATAGTTTTTTGAAATTCTCTCCACGCCGTGCATTGATGAATCGATCCATCTGAGGCTTCTTTAATAAAGGCGTCCCACGCGACGGCATCGTCTGTGTTAAAGGTTTTTAGTTCCCAATTCATGCCCTAATTTTCTATGTTTAGCGGAGTATAGACGACTTTTACTTGAGCCTCGCTTGATAAACCGTCTGGGCCAATAGCTTGAATGGTATAAGTGTTTTCGCCTTCTTGCATGTTTCCATTAGCACCTAAAGCAATGGCGGTGTACTGAAATTTAGTGTCACCAACCGAAAACTTTTGCAGTTGGAACCCATTAACCCTGACCGAGTTGGTTCCGACCGGAACTTCACCAAAAAGAGTCACTCGGTCAGATGAAGTTTGGTAAGTCGCATTTGGGTCGTCCGCAAACAGGGTTGGTGTTGTGACTCGAGGCGCTGGGAAATCAATACTCACTTCAGTTGTTTCTTCTGTTTCTGTTACAGGGGCACTCGTACCTTCGGCGGGAGCTTCTTCGGTTACGGCTGGTTCAACCGGCGCTGGAGTTGGAGCAGGTGCTGGGGCAACGCCTTCATAAGTAAGTCGAAGTTCGGTTACGGGTGATCGTTGCCCTTGGCGGTCAATGGCAATAATTTGGTACAGATTTTCACCGGGGTTTAAGGTGTTAAACTGAGTGGCTGCAAAATAAGTCCATTTTCGGTCGCCGGGTTCAAATTTGCTTAATGTGTAGCCATTGATTTGAATTTGGAAGGCTTGTTCAGGGGCAGTTCCTTCTAAAGTAATAGAATTTTGAGCGGCCGGAATTACGGCGTTTTGCGCCGGTGATAAAATAATTGGGGCTTCCAGGTCTGGGTTTAGGGGAGCCGTGGATTCTAAATCGGGCGATACTGGAAGTTCTGGGGTTGGAGCTGGCGCATTTCGAGCGTCAATTTTTTTTCGTGTAGCGGCCACGCCTTCAGGATCAAACTGTTCTAAATTGCGTAAATGCCATTCTGACTCTAAAAATTCTGGTTCTATAATTTCGAGTAGACTGGCTGGCTCAGCCATGCTAGAGGCATTATCGGATACCGCAATTTGTTGGCCAACACTCACCGTAACTCGGTTTTCAACCTCGTCTTCGGCATCAAGTAAATCTAGTTGAACACCTCCTTGAATAAGCTTTAGCTCATCAGATTCTTCCGTCACATTAATATTAAAAGTCGTACCGGTTACATTAACAATAGATCTGGGTGTATAGATTTTAATATCTGGTTTTTCGTCTGTTTGGGCCCAAGCGGTGTTATCAATTCTGGCCCACAATTGCCCGCGGTTGAGTCTCCAGTAGGCCGTAAACTGGCCCGATGACTTCTTTTCTAATTTTACGAGTTCGATATGGCTGTCTTCACCTAAGAATAAATGATGGTCTTCAAAAAAGGTGAGCTCAAGATGCGCATTTCTAGCGGTTTGTAGTTGGTCTCCTTCAACAAAGTTTTGACCACTAAATGCCGGAGTCCATTCGCTATCATCATTTGAAAGTCTAAATTCACCACGACCTTGCAAAATCTCTAATTGTGCTGAAGAAATCTCGGTTCTGACATTTGCAAACAGTAAAGAAAAGAACTGAAACAACGCCCACAGAAAAAATCCTAATACTAGGACAAACACAATTAGAGGCATCCAATTATGTCTTTTGCGGCGGGTATGCACCGATCTGCGATAGCGTCTTGGCCTTCGTCTCATTCATTTGATATTGTCTGAAAATTCAGTCCTGGTGCAAGTTTTTCGGCTGATTATGAGTGCAAAATCAAGCTGCAATTTGATTTAAGTGGCTTATTTGGCGTAGTTTGCAAGTTATTTAAGGGGGTTTTTTTTGCTTCACTACCACAACAACCCTATACTTCTTTAGAATATAAATATGAGATTTTTGTCCTTAAGTTCGCGCCTTCTTTTTGCCAGTCTTGGGGGGCTTTTTTTGACTTTGGTGGCACAGGCACAAGCCCCTTCGGCTGACTTAATTGCCGAACTAGAGGCGGCTATTGATGCGGGGGAAGTTATTGAAATTGAAACAGTTACTCGGATGGCAGCGACCATTAATTTTATTGGCCCAATTCAAGATAATGTGGCGCGTGGGATTGTTTCTTTGCCGAGTCCGATGCGCGATATTTCTCATATTGAGTTGCAAGTAATTCAGCCTGGTGGGGCGGTCGCACATACGGCTAGGCTTGATAATGGCGGTCGGTGGGGGCAAATTTTTAAAGATTATAAGTTTGGGATTGAACTTGAAGATATAGGCATTCAAGCGGGAGCACGTTTGGTTATGGAGCTTTATCAAGGAGCTCAAGCCGTAGCTTATGCTGAGCAACATTTACCAGAACAGCAAACGCGTCCAGATTACGTGGTGGATCAATATACGGTGACGCCAGGAGAAAACGATATTAAGCTTAATTATCGATTTATTAATTCTGCACTACAGCCGGTAACGGTTGTGCCACAGGTGACTTTTAGTAATCAAAATATATCTGAAGGGGAAGTTGTGTTACAGAAATTTTTGGATGCCCAGGTAATTGGGGCTAAAAGTGAACTTAACTTTGAACATGTTCTAGAAATTCCAAATCAGCCAGGGACTTATGAAGCCTTAGTTTGGTTGCTTGATACGAAAAGAAATTTAGTGACGGGGGCCTTGAGACAAATATTTGTTGTTGAAGGAGATTATGCTGTTTTTCAGTCAGTGCGACTGACTAAAGACGAAGATGGGAATGACTACTTTTTGGTAAAAGGCTCTGTGTCCCCGACAGTAACGGGTGAATTGAGTTTGGCTCTGATTGCTCAGCCTAATGTTGAAGGAGAGGTGGGAGAAAATTTAGTGCCCGATGAAACGCCTGTTGAGGTGTTGCCAGGTCAAAGATTCGAATTAAGTGTGCCCGTTGATGCGAGTAAGGCCCTAAATGGAGAGTTGATTGGGAAGGCTCAATTGCAACTCGCAGATAGGATAATCGCTGAGCAGGAATTCGCTTTTTTAGTGAGCCCGCAAGTGGCACCCGTAAAGAGTGTTGAAGTGGAGGATAAGCCAAATATAATTCCGGTTATTCCTGATTTTGGCGAGAAAGGGAGCCTTAAGTGGATTCTCGGTTTGATTTTACTGGGGCTGATTTTAGCCCTTATTATTTGGTTTTTATGGAGACGAAAGAGAAGAGCCCAAAATTTTATGGCTATTGGGCTTTTGGGTTTGGTAGGACTTGCTAATGCTCAAAGTGTAACACTCATTAACACGTGGTATTATCCTCAGCCAGATTGGGTTTATAATCCGGTTGCGGTAGATGATTACGCTAACTTTAGGCTAACTCGTTTTGATGGAAGCGTTTTCAACCCTCTTACTCAAGAGGGTTTTTTTCAAGTAGACCCAGAGTCAATAATGGTGCGTTTTGTAAATGCAGGTGAGTACCGTTATTCACAAGCCTTTACCTTTACAATTTCTGACTCAAAGCGTTATCAGTTAGATATACCAGTTCCGACTGATTTGAGTGAGAATAATTGGGCTTTAGAAATTTACTTCAAGTATGAAGGAAGTTGGTATGTTTCAGCCTGGGAGGAAGAAACAACCGGAGACGATTATTTTATTTCTGTCGATAAAACGAGGCCAGAATTACAAGAGTTCAATTATGATGGTCAAGTCTATGATTCCTCAAATCAACTGTTAAGACCCGGTTTAGATGTAATTGAAGATGAAGAAACAGCTCTGCTACAGGATCGAAAATCTAATTTTTTAGATTTGAAAGCGAATCAAATTTTAAGAAATATTGAGCGTGAAAATAGACAACAGCTTATTAAGCAGCGTAATGTATTAGTTACAAAATTAGCGCAGGAAGAATTAGCGCAAGCCAATCAGGAAGCGGGGGCTAATGTTACGGCTGATCCACAACAAGTGGTGAGTGATCTTAATACATTGGCGAGCAATATTAATAATGCGACTAAAAAATTGGGTGAAACCTTAGCTTCTTCTGATTTGTTTCAAACAAGTGATTTAGAAAACTCAAGCTTATTAGACCCGGTTGATTTATCACCGGCTTCCAATAATCCTTTCTTGTGTGCTAAAGATGTGGCGAGTACTAATGCAAATGTTTTACAGGCAACCACGGCGGCTTGTGTGAATTTTTTTCAAACGGACGTTAATACTCTTAATCCTCAAATTAGTGCGAAACGAGCCCAAATTAGATTGGCTAAAGATCGTTTTAAAAATAGTGCGATTGGAGTTGAATTTGTTTGTAATGACACTCTCTCGGGTTGTAATCCTTCTTGTAATGCCGGTGACACAGAGTGTGATATTTCCTGTGCGGCAAATCCTTTAAGTTGTACTAGGTATCAAGCAGATAACCCGTCTGGGTATTCAGCAAATTGTGCTGGGAGTCCATTAACTTGCAGCGTTGACTGTACCATTGACCCAGATATTTGTCAGATGCGCGGCTTGATTGCTGAAGTGCGAGGAAATTTTTGTGATGAAGATACTTTCTGTGACGAAACAGCGACTCGTAAATTTGAAGCCTGTGATAATGTTGGGAATTGTATTAGCTTAAGTGACGAAGCGGTTGAAACAGATTGGTATGATCCGGTAGCCCCAAATTTAGTGGGGATGGTGGTAACTCGAAATAAAGATGATATTGGCGGTACTGAAACAGTTTTACCGCTTGAGACTACAACCGGAGGGGTGATTGTAACTAATTGTGAAACTTTGCCTTCGGGCTTTGCGGGTGGGGCCGGGACAATTGGTGACCCGTATCAAATTTGTAATTTGGAGCAGCTCGATAATATCCGAAACAACCTCAACAGTAATTATCAGCTTATATCAAATATTGATGCGAGTGAGACAGTGAGTCAAAATGGTGGATTAGGGTGGTTGCCAATTCCAAATTTCAATGGCTCGTTAGACGGCCAAGGGTTTGTGGTTAAAGACTTGTTTATTAATCGGCCCAGCACTAATGATGTGGGTTTCTTGGCTCGAATCAATGCGACTGGAAAGGTGTCAAATATAGCCATTGTGGAAGCGGATATAACGGGGGCTACTAGAACCGGAATATTGGTAGGCTATTGGAATTCAGGACAAGCGGGGATTTCAATGTCAGGCGTTTACACGACCGGAACGGTAAATGGAGCAGCTGATGTTGGAGGTTTAATTGGGAGATTCCTCAGTTCTGGGGCAACGCTTTTAAATGCTCACAGCGACGCAACGGTCGTTGGTAGTGGTAATAACGTTGGCGGATTGATTGGATATTTCAATGATGTAGCGGGAGATGATCAGGGAAATATTAAAAAAGTGTATGCCTCTGGGAATGTAACGGGACAAAATAATGTCGGAGGCTTGGTGGGATCTATGTTGATCGGCACTTTAGATGTTTATGTATTAGAGGACGCTTACAGTCTTGGGAATGTTGTTGGCGCCGACATAGTGGCGGGTCTGGCTGGGAATGTGACTTTGGGGGGCGGATCTGTGGCGGTTATAGAAAATGTTTATGCTGCCGGAGAAATTATCAGTAGTGGCGAAGGAGCCGGAATTGCAAATACTGCTGCAAGTATTAACAACAGTTATTACCTTGAAACGGACAACCTTAATGTTGGCGTACTGCCTGCTGGCACCGGTGGGGCGCTGTTAAATAATGTTTATAGCTTTTCAGATTTACTCCTTAAGGCTCAAAGCAGCTCAACCGATCCACTACAACCTTACTTTGGTTGGAGTCAAAGTGATTGGAATTTTGGAACGGTTGGTGATTATCCAAAATTATTTAATAGTGCAGAATATAATGAGACTATTGCTGGCAACAGTGGACGTTTAGCGGCGAGTGATCGGTTTGCATTTGCCATTAATGCGAATGATCCTTTTAGCCCAGATGCCGTTTCGAATCCTGATTTATTTGATACAAATGCTTGTGGGAGCGCTTCTTCAACCGGTTTCTTTTTAGCTGAAGACGGTGATGAAGCTTGTTCACAAAGGTTTACCGCTTGTGCGTTGTCTTCAACGTTACGTGGGATTCAAGATAATTTACTAGGAACCGCTTGTTCGGTGGCTTGTCCGACCGTGACCTATGAAATTGATGGTCAAACCATTACTGAAACTTACGAAAGGCAGGGTGATTTATGTGTGCCAAGATGTGATTATCGTTTATTTGATGGTTGTTTCCCTTTTCTTCTAATCGGAGAAACGTGTGAAAATGTGAGTTGGTTGCCGCTAGAAACTTCTATTGATGAAGGGACTGTGTTTACCCAAACCAGTAATTGTGGTGATACCCGCGATTGGGTAGGAACGAAGCCAATTACGCAGTCTATTAAACATTTCCTCGACGGGAAAGATGTATTTGGAGTCTATTTTTATGACACCTTTAATGATGCCCCAGGCTTTACTGATATGGCTTATCGAGGTCAATTTTTAGTAAACTCTGATGGGTTTGTAGAAACTGATTCAGGTTCGGTGGTGGCGGATTTAACTTTAGAGGAAGGTTATTCTCCAGATGGTGGAAACGTCCTTAAAATTGAAAGTACCTCTCTTTCTTCAGGTTACGCGGCTTGGGAAAGATCTGGAATTAACGTGACTCCAAACACAGACTATATTTTAACCTATTGGATCAAAACTAATGCCGATACGAATCGCAATAATGATGGTGCTTGGCCCGCTTTATTCCAAAACGGTTCAACGGTATTGCACACTCAGTATTCAACCACGATGAAATCGGTTGATGGAGACCTGACCTGGCAAAAAGTTGAAGTTCCATTTACAACCGGGGCAGCAGCGAGCACGGTTACAGTCCAACTAAGATTAGAAGGGCAAAATGATAAGCTCGCCTATTTTGATGATGTGGTGGTTTTAGAAGAAAACTGGCGCTATGATTCGAGCCAATCTTGGTTCAATGAAACTAAGGGCGATGCTGGAGATGGTGTTTGTGATTATATTCAAGGGGACGGAGATGGCGACCCACGGCTGGGCAGTGATGTTCGTTGCGGGCAGGATTACTTTCCTGAAAAATCAGTTGTAGCCTTTACGAGTGATGGTATTTGGATTTTAGATGCCGTGGATGGTGTCATGTGGATGTCCGCTTTAGCCGATCCATTTGGAGGATGGCGTTATGTATTCTCAACCCTGCTTTCAGGGGAGCCTTTTGCTTCAAATGGTAAAATAATTTCGGCCTTTAGGTTTGAGCAAGGAGGAGGAAGAAATGGGGCTGTAATTATTGGGGATTATATTAATGATTCGATGTACTCACACCGGATGAGTAATTGTTTTACTTTGGCAGGATTTAAAGGGGTTGGATCTGGTTCAAGCAACTATGGGTGTACGTGGGGCACTCAAAATGCCACAAACTGGAGTGGTTTTGTTAATGACACACTTTCGCAAAGAAATGTGAACAGAGATCCTTGGAGTAATATTATGCCGCCTAATATCTCTCTGGGGAATCATCAGATTAATGCTATGCATTCTAATATAGTAGGCGGTAAAGAATATGTTGTTGTGGCTCACGATTTTGCGGGAATAACTATTTTAAATAAAACCGATGATACGGTTCAATATATTGAATTTGATGGAGATCAACACAACGATCCGAGTTACCCAGAATGGGATGATTTACCAGGGAATGCTAACAATTATCGGGATGTATTTTTAGACAGAGATGGTCGTCTTTTCTACTTATGGGATTACTATTTAGATACTAAAACGCGTCTGCATGTAATTGATGATATTACCTCACTTCCATTTAATGGCAGTACACTAACGGGCAACTCAAGTTTTGATCAACGAATTCAACCAAACAGTGCAAGTAGCAGTTTTCCAACGACAACTTTAAACGATACGGCGGGAGCTTTAGATGTTCAAGATGATAGAATTTTGTTTGGCGGTGACACAGGTTTTAATATGTACACGGGTACACTTGGGACAGATTCTCAACATCCAGAACTCAGTAAACAAAGAGTTTCAAGAAGCTTTGCAACGAGTCCATTATTTGGAGATGTAGAAGGTCATTGGGTGAATGGAATTTTAGATGTGAGCGGGAAAGCAAAAGACTTAACCGACGTCAATGGGGTCAATATTTCACTTTCAAATTTTGGTTCTGATTTACAACAGTTCAACTTTGATAATGTTTCTTATTTAGTGGGAAATCCTGGTGATTTTGCTTTCTCGACGGAGGTCACTTTTGGGAGTTGGATTTTTACAGATCCTGGGACTGACGATGGTGGATACATTATTGCCCAAAAAGATGTCGTAGATACTGAATACGCTTTATACCGAACTTCTGATAACAAACTAAGGGTTGAAGGGAACACTTCACATACCGTAAATGACTATAATTTAAATGGTTGGAACTTTGTGGTAGCCAGCTTTGATGGCACAACTAAACGCGCTTACATTGATGGTGTTAAAGTCCTTGAAGTCAGTGATACTATTGGAGTTGCTAGTGGAGGAACGGCTTTAGATCCAAGTAATATTACCTACTTAGGCGAATATGATGACAACAATGGTTCAGATAGTATTGATCAAACTACAGCGGTTGAAGTGGTTGGAAATTACGCTTACGTAACCGGAAGAAACGCGGATGCATTACAAGTTTTCGATATTAGTGATCCGGCAAATATTCAATATTTAGATGGGTATCAAGATGGAACGCGGATGTCTCGGGCTTATGATGTTAAAATTCAAGGTAATTATGCTTACGTGGTCAACAATCAACGGGATTCAATGGCCGTGATTAATATTTCAAATCCAAATAATGTTCAGTACGTGGCGGAAGTAAGAGATACCTCAAATATGAATGGAGCGATTGCTCTATCTATTCAAGGCAATTATGCCTACGTTGCCAGTATAAATGATGACTCATTGTCGATCATTGATATTAGCAACCCATCCAATCCTGTTTGGTTAAGTGAATATGAAGATAGTAGTCGAATGGAGGAACCGTATGCGGTTAAAGTCGAGGGTAACTATGCTTATGTTGCTGCCGGTAGAAGCGATGCCTTAGTGATAATTGATATCTCAAATCCAAATTCACCGACCTACGCCGGGCAATACCAAAATAATTCTCTAATGCAGGGGGCTAGAGGTGTAGCCGTCGTAGGGAATTATGCCTTTGTGGCGAATTACGATCGTTCTTCTATGGCCGTTATTAATGTAACCAATAAGTCGAATCCGACGTTTGTGACTGAAGTGAGAGACACGAGTCGACTAAATGGTGCCAGAGCTATTACGGTTGATGGTAAGTACGCTTTTATTTCTTCTTACAACGATGATTCAGTTCAAATGATTGATATCAGTTCTCCAACGGCTCCAGTTTGGGTTGGGGAATATCCAACTTCAAATAGTTTGAATGGAATTATGGATATTGCGGTTTCCGGGGACATGATTTTCACGGCAAATTACGCTGATGATTCGTTAACGGCACTTCAAATTGGACAAACCGTTTCTGCGTTAAGTATGAAAATAGGGGCGGGTGAAGATGGCGGAAATTCAACGACAATGTTCAACGGTACTATGGCATTGCCTTTTATTGTAAATGGAGCTTATAGCGATCAAAACGTACGTGATGTTTATAACGGAACTCGTGATTGGTTTGCCGAGAACGTTAAAATTACTTTGCAGGGAACTTCGGATGAAGTGGTTGATGTTAAATTTGGTGACTATGGAAGTTATTTTGTGGCCACGAATGGAGGCGGAATTACTCAATTTGATTACTCGGGGCGAGTCTTACGAACTATTTCCGCTTCGCCGACCTCAGACACTAATGTACAGCTGGTCTCCAATAATATAAATGCGATGGATTACCGAAATGGATGGCTTATTATTGCCTACCAAGGACGCGGGGTTGAGATTGTTAATATCGCCCCTCAAGTCAGTGAAATGCTGTCTATTTATGACGACGCAGAATTTGATCCCTTCTTTTTCTACTAAAAAAATATGAAAAATATAAAACGGATTTGTTTCTTAACAATACTGAGCTTTGCGGCTTCGGTCACGGCAGAGCCGATTACCATTACCACTCCGGTGGTGACCCCGGGTGATTTAATTCGAGCCGAAGATTGGAACCGGATTAAAGTTGATCTTGAATCACTTTCTATTGGATTGGATATTTTGACAAATCAAAGTTGGCTTCCCAATGGATCTGATGTGTATTTTGATATTGGAAACGTGGGTATAGGAACCAACAACCCACAATCGAGTCTTGAGATTTTCAAACAAAGCCCTATGCCAGGGTGGAAATTAATTCAGGCGGGAACGGACGCTGATGCAGACCGATTTAGTGTTGAAGCGGATGGAGATGTTTCAACTGACGGAAATTTACTGGTTCGAGGTGGGAACGTTTACGATAGTGATGGAAACTTAAGCATTAGTGGGGAAGAAAATTTATATTTAATGACTGATTGGGATAATGATGCCGCGGATACAACCAGTATTATTTTTGGCAAAAATAATGCCGGCCCTGGAGCGGCTTTCGAAGAATTAATGCGCGTGACAGAAACGGGTTTAGTGGGAATCGCAACCCCGTCACCTTTTGCTACTTGGAGTGCCCTACCACCAGCTGGAATTGAAATTTATGGTAACGGGGCGCAAATTGGACTTAGTTCTGCTGGAGGCAATCGTTGGGCGTGGCAAATTGCAGGCGCCAATTTAGAGTTGTATAATGATTCAACAGATTTCACGCCAATTATTGTTAACGCTTCGGGGCAAATTGGGATCAATCAACCGGCTCCACAAAGAGATTTACATGTTGGCGGATTTGCTCGTTTTGATAGCGGGCTCGAAACAAATCTTTGGTGTAATCAAACTGGGAGTGGATGCATCAGTCAATTGCTGGTGCAAAGCTTATTGGCCAGTGGAAGCGGACCTCAATCTTGTCCGTCTGGGTTTACCATGGTGGGCGGGGTTGGTCAAAGTAACACTTTTTGTGTTGAAACCAACGAACGTGTCGCGACTAATTTTTGGAATGCTAAAAGTATTTGTCGCGGTTTGAGTGATAGTGTACTGGGCAGGGCTCACTTATGTTCTGCTACCGAATGGCACACGGCTTGTGCCACCAGTAGTGGAAACGCGCTTACCGGAAACAACGAATGGGTAGACCAAGTAGATGCGACTCCAGCCGCTTTAGCTTATGGGGTGACGGCTTGTAATGATATAGTAAACTTAGCCGTAGCAGACGATAATTCGTTCAGATGTTGTTATTAAAAATTGAATGTTAAAAAATTTAAAAAAGGCTCTCGTAAAAAATAAGACTAAAGCCGTTAGTTTATTAACTGGGCTTTGTATAATTGCCCCCAGTTTAACGCAAGCGGCTATTGGAATTTCAACTCCAACGGTTAATTCTGGTGAACTCATTCGAGCTTCAGATTGGAACAAAGTGAAACTCGATTTAGAAACCTTGGCGGCAGCCGTGGGGAGTCTGCAAAATCAAACCTGGGAATCTTCAGGTTCCAACACTTACTACGATTCAGGAAATGTTGGAATTGGAATCAATGCCCCAACCGGAGTATTGCATTTGTTTGCAACTACCCCGCCAGCAAATTCAGTGTTACTACAATTAGGAACCACCGATGATCCCGATCGAGTTCGAATTGATGAAGATGGAGATATGACGATTGACGGTAAATTAGTCGTACGAGACAGTGATATCTATGAAAGTGGCGGAGATTTAGAGTTGAGTGGAGAAGATAATTTATATCTAAGTGTTGATTGGAACAATAACGATGCTGATACAAATGTGATTTACTTTGGTAAAAATAGTGATGGAGCGGGCGCTAATTTTGTTGAATTAATGCGTCTAACCGAAGCCGGAAGGCTCGGAGTAGGAATAAGTAATCCAATATCGGCATTGCATGTCGCAGGGGCGGTACAAATTGCAGGTGATGCTGCGGCTTGTGTGGCCGCTAAAGCCGGTGCTTTAAGGTATGATGGTGGCGCGATGGAAAGATGTGATGGAACCACTTGGGACGCCTTAGCCACTACAAATGTGAGTGATAATTTAGGGACTCATGTGGCGGAACAAAACATTGATTTGGATGGTTTTCGATTAGTCGGAGAAGGCGGCCTAGAAGGGATAGGGATTGATGCTAATGGTGCGGTTGGTATTGGGACCGATAACCCAATTACAATTTTAGATGTTGTCAGTGACACCGCGTCAAATTTAACCGTGCGAACCACAGCCGTAACCGGGCAAAATTCAGCGGTTATAATAACCGGAGCTCAAACGACCAGTACCACAGAAGACATTTCCGCTTTAAAGTTATTTAATAAAGATAGCACGCCTTTCGAAGGGGCCCGAATTTCTTTGAGAAACGGAGATGGAGCCGATTCAACGGCTGAAGGTGATTTAGTGTTTTCTACCAATACCGGGAGCGCAAACAGCTTGACCGAAAAAATGAGAATTTTAGATGACGGCAAAGTGGGAATTGGAACTAGCGGACCAGTAGCTCAACTTCAGGTTTTGGTGAACACCCCCGCGGCGAATGAAATTGTTTTTCAAGTCGGAACTAACGCTGATACCAATCGATTTAGTGTTGATGAAGACGGTGATGTTTTTAGTGATGGGAATTATTATGTGGGGGGCGGAAATTTACTTTCTAACAATGGTTCTGTTACAGCAGCAGGGGAAGATAATTTGTACTTAGTGACCGATTGGAATAACAACGATGCCGAAAATCGAGCTATTATTTTTGGTAAAAATGGTGTGGGAGGCGGTGGTGGTTTTCAAGAACTGGGAAGAATAAATGAAAATGGACGAGTCGGGATTAATGAAAATAATCCAGCGAATCGACTCCATGTGGTTGAAAATAATGCGATCGATCGAGTTGCCACATTTGTAAATCAAGCGACTACTGGAAGTCCTGAAGGTCTGTTGGTTGTAACCGGGCAAGGAGCGGGAGCGGGAGCGAATTTTGCAGTCGGTACAGGTAGTGAATCAAGTCATACTAAGAAGTTTGTCGTAACCAACGAAGGAAATGTTGGAGTGGGAACGCAGAGTCCGTTGCACCTTCTTCATTTAGTGGGGGGTAATACGTTGGGGGCATTTGGATCACTTACCCTTAACAATGCTCCGTTTAGAATTTTGGATGGGGCAAGTTCAAATCTATACATGGATGGAAATTCAATCATCACGGCATCAGCTCCATTTCTTTTAGGAACTTCTGATAATAATTCTTTATCTTTTGGGACCAATGACACAAGCCGAGTGACGATTACATCTGCGGGAAATGTAGGCATTGGCACTGCCAGCGCTGGCTCAAACTTAGAGGTCGCAAACACTGGGGAGTCAATTCGTATTGATGCTAATACTCATGTATCTGGTTGGGCAGGTATTTGGCTTGGGCAAACTTCAGTTTCTCCTACAGCTGCTAATGCGGTTTTACTTTCTAACGGGAATGAGACCGTTTTAAATGCTCCGACTGGAGAAGAAATAAGTTTCAGAATTGCTAACAGTCCCGTCGCAACTATGAGCAGCACTGGAGAACTAGAAGTTAACAGTGTTTCATCAGACGGCACGGGTAAGGTAGTTTGTATTAAAAATGATGGTAACTTAGGAACTTGTACTAATGCCCCAAATGCTTCTGGGGTATGTAGTTGTTCTTAGCGCAAGTTATAGCCCCCCCTTGTCAAAGGGGGCTAGGGGGTTTATTCCGAACTAATCCCTCTTACTCTCCCTTTGACAAGGGAGAAACCAAACGAAAAAAATTAAATGAAAAAAATCTTCCTTCTCAGTCTCCTCAGTCTTCTCTGGATGCCCAATGTATTGGCCTCTGGAATTGATTGGGAAGCCTCTATTATGAAGGTGGAATTTGACCCAGAAAACACTGAAGTTCCCACTTTTTCTTGTTTTGGGTTTTCACCAGATCGTTTAACTTCAGCAGGGGCCTTAACAGCGTGTAGCAGTTATAGTGGAACGTACACTAATTGTGCCTGGGAATATTTGTCGGTACTTGGGTATGATGAAGAAAATATAGAACCAGAAATTACGAACTGTTTTCAACAAGCGGGAGATTACCAAGTTTCCACCTTTTTGGTCGATTACGCGGAGAATGTGCGTGGGCCAGATACGAGCGTGTTTACCGTCCGAGCCGGTTCGCCAGACCCTGATATGTCGAGCTTAGTGGGCGAAAATACCTGTAGCAATTTGACGTTGGTCGCCAATGGCGTTGATACTTGTGATGTAACATTGGACGTTAGAGATGAATTTGGAAATCCAGTAACTCAATTAGCAGGCGAAACCTATGAATTAGCTTCAGATGCCGACTTTGTGGTGGATGCTAATAGTGGAGATTATGATTTTTTAACAGGAACCAGAGTGGATAATCAAGTTATTCCTCCCTCAAGTGCTGCTGGGATTGCCTTAACAATGGCTCTTTCGAGCGATGCGGTTACCAACACTTTTGCCGTGAGTGCATGGGCGCCTTCAATCAGGCAAGTTGGGGCCTATTTAGGAGTTAATGAAGCCTTTAATTTCCCTTTTATTTTGGAATTGCCGGCTATTGATGAAAGTGGAAACGTAGATCCGGTTGAAAAGGTAACTTTTGAATACGATCGATATACAATTCCACTTGGTTTTCAGCCTTGGACAACGACTACATTTGAGGTTTTAAGCTCACCCCCAGAATTCTTGCTGGATGTTGAAGGGCAACTAAAAATTATTCGAAATTTGTTGCTACCAACTTCTGGTGGACCAAATAATCAGGTGGAAGTTTTTATCGAAACAATCATGCCTGATGGACTTTATTTTGAAGGTTTACCGATTAATCCAATTCCTTTTGTGACCAGTGTTCAAGAGCGAATTTTAAATATTACACTGCGACTCCAAGATGAAGACACGGTTGTGTCTGGGAATTCATCTTTTGCTGGAGATGTCCGTTATCAAATCAATGATGGAGGTACACGAGATATTCGTTACCCATCGGGCGCTTTGGGGGCAGGTTTTGGAGAAGACTGTGACGAAGCCGATGATTGTGATGGCACCACCATTCGTTTAGGTTCTGTTGGAGCTTCTATTGAAGGAAAAGTTATTGGGGAAAATGATAAAGGGGTGGTGCAAGATTACAACGCTGTTCGTTTAGGAGATATTGAAAGCATTGATGATATTCGTGAAGAAGTGTTTGCCAACGCTTTTCAAATTACCCGAGGATTAGAGCCTCGACCTCAAGCAGGTAATTCAGTCTTTAATTTTAATAGTAATTGGTTTACTAATACGGACGTGGTGTTAATCGAAAATGCTGACGTAAAAATTGGGAACGCATCTTCACTTTCTAGTTTGCCAGAAGGTTCTAATACTCTCGTAATTAGAAATGGAAATTTAGTAGTGGAAGGCGCATTTACTTATGCCGATAGCTTAGATTCATTCGGATTCATTTTGATTAATGACGAGATAACCGAAGCCCCTGATACCGCTAATATATTTGTAAAAGACGACGTGAAACAAATTGCTGGAACTTTCTTTGCAGAGGGAAGTATCTTCACGATTCCAAACTCTATGATTATCAATAATGATGGCGATGTTGATACAGCAGATGTAACAAATGGGCATATCCCAGATAATGAAACGCAATTACTATTCGAGGGAACACTACTCACACATAATACTTTAGGAGGAGGCATTTTACTCGATCTAGATACAAACTACTTTACACCGTGGCGGGACACTATTGGGACTTCCGACCCGGAAAGAATTGAAGCCGAGAAATATGATTTAAATTTTATTCGTTCGTACCAACCCGAATACGACGGCGCAGATCCCCCAAACCAAACGAATACCAATGCTTGTTACCAACCAACGCTAGGCGTTTGTGATAGTAATATAAATGCCGTGATCGTGCGTTATGATGGACGGGCGGTAGAAATACCACCTCCAGGTTTCAATGGAACCAGTTTCCTAGGTCGTTAAGACCATCTCAAGACCTCTAGTATTGTTTATTTTAGCTTGTCATAGTCCCTCAAAAGTCTAAAATTTGGGAGATTAATTTTACAGAAATTTATGAGCGAAGAAAATACCAACGAAGAACCGCTAGAAAACGAACCACCTTCTGAAGAAGAAATTCAAGCACAAGCCGAACTGGCTTTAGAAGTTGAATCTGATACGTCTGCCGCCATGGTCTTTACCGCTTCGGATGGACATATTTTTGGTCGAGGACTCGTTTCTGAAATCGAAGAATCGTATTTAAGCTACGCGATGTCGGTGATTGTCTCACGGGCATTGCCTGATGTACGTGATGGTTTAAAACCCGTACACCGACGTATTTTGTACGCGATGCACGAAAACGGATTACGAGCCGGTGCAAAATACCGTAAATCTGCCACGGTGGTTGGGGCGGTTTTGGGTAAATATCATCCACATGGTGATACGGCTGTATATGATTCAATGGTGCGAATGGCGCAAGATTTCTCTTTGCGTTATCCACTGGTAAATGGGCAAGGGAATTTCGGTTCCATCGATGGGGATAACGCTGCGGCCATGCGTTATACCGAAGCCAAGATGACAAAAGTAGCCGAGCTAATGCTCGGGGATATTGAGAAAGATACAGTTGATTTTAGGCCCAATTACGATGCGTCTGCTCAAGAACCATCGGTATTACCAACCTGTGTTCCACAGTTACTGTTAAACGGAACTATGGGGATTGCGGTTGGTATGGCGACTAACATTCCACCGCATAATTTAGAAGAAGTGATTAAAGCCACGATTCGTTTACTTCGAAATCCGGAATCTACGATTGATGATTTACTGGAAGACATTAAAGGTCCGGATTTCCCAACTGGAGCCGAAATTTATGATGGCGGAGCGGTAAAAGAAATGTACCACACCGGTCGTGGAGGAATCATTATGCGGGCCAATTCAGAGCTTGAAGAAATGAAAAATGGGAGAATGTCGATCATCATCACCGAAATTCCTTATCAAGTGAATAAAGCCGAACTGATTATTAAAATCGCGGATTTAGTGAGAGACAAAAAAATCGTCGGGATTTCTGATTTACGTGATGAATCGAATCGTGAAGGAATGCGGATCGTGATTGAACTTAAAAAAGACGCTTTCCCGAAAAAAATCCTAAATCAATTGTACAAAGATACCGTCCTACAAAAAAGTTTTAACCTGAACATGATTGCGTTAGTCGACGGAATTCACCCGCGACTATTGAACTTAAAAGAAGTACTTGAATACTTCTTAGTGCATCGATTTGAAGTTATTGTTCGACGAACTCAATTTGATTTGCGCGTCGCAGAGGCCCGAGCGCATATTTTAGAAGGTCTTAAAATTGCTTTAGATCACATCGATCAAGTAATCGCGATTATTCGAGCTGCCGCGACAAAAGAAGAAGCGGGCGAAGAATTGATCAACAAATTTGGCTTAAGTGATTTACAAGCCAAAGCGATTTTAGAAATGAGACTGCAAACTTTAGCGGGTCTTGAAAGACAAAAAATCGAAGACGAATTAGCCGAAAAAATGAAATTGATTGCTGAACTTCAATCAATCCTTGATAGCCGAGATAAACAAGCCGACATTATTCATGAAGAACTTGAAGATGTTTCCGTTAAATTTGGTGATGGCCGAAAAACAAAAGTTCATCCGTATGCCCTTGGTAAATTTTCAGCTAAAGACACCATTCCAGATGAAGAAATGTTAGTCGTTCTAACAGAACAAAATTACATCAAACGAATGAGTCCGAGTGTATTCCGCGCGCAACGTCGTGGTGGTGTTGGGGTCGTTGGAGCCAAAACGAAAGACGAAGATATCATCGCCAAATCGGTTTATGGAACCAATCACAACGATCTTCTCTTCTTCACTAATTTAGGGCGCGTATTTAGTCTTCCAATGTACGAAATTCCAGAAGCGGGAAGAACCGCTAAAGGAACTCCAGTCGTAAATTTATTACAACTACAACCAGACGAAAAAGTTACTGAAATTCTAAACCTAAGCCGATCTGAAGGAGACTACATTGTGATGTGTACCACTGGCGGAACGATTAAAAAATCTGAGCTAGAGCTGTTTAAAAATATTAGACGTTCGGGGCTAATTGCTTGTGGGGTTAAAGATGGTGAAACCTTACATTGGGCTCGAATGTCATCAGGTACCGACCATATCTTTATCGTTACTCGTGAAGGGAAATCTATCCGATTCCCCGAAGAAGGCGTTCGGCCAATGGGGCGTGCGGCTGCCGGAGTTCGAGGTATTCGATTAAAAGGAAATGATGAAGTCATACAAATGGATATTTTGTATCCAGAGTCACCGGCTAAGTTACTAACGGTAATGGAAAATGGGCTTGGTAAAATGTCTAAAGTGGCTGAATACCGAGAACAGTCTCGAGGTGGAAGTGGGGTTAAAGTAGCGAATTTAAATGCTAAAACCGGTAAAGTGGCCGGCGCTCGAGTGATTGGCGAAGGCATGAAAGGAGATCTTCTGATAGTCACTAAAAATGGCCAAACCCTAAGAACTCCACTTGAAGGAATTAAAACCGCAGGAAGAGCCACTCAAGGCGTAATTCTGATGAAGAATAAAAAAGACCAAGTGTCTTCAATCTCAATTATTCACGACGAAGAAATTGAAGTCGATCCAATGGCTGATGAAGCCGAACTACTGCCGATCGAAACAAAATAAGTTTTTAGTGACAGATAAGCCTCGCACTTGCGGGGCTTTTTTTTATAATCTACAACGATGAAATCAATTCAAATAACAACGCCTGCCAAACAAGATAAATACGATATTTCTTTTCACGAAGATTTTAAAGCGCTTGGTTCTGAATTAAAAACGCAGATTGGGAATCGAAAATACATCTTGGTGACCGATAAAAACGTGCACGAAAAAACAGCTTTGATTGGCCATGAATTTGAAGTTCCGGAAAATCAAAAAGTGGTTTTGTTGCCGGGGGAAAGTGAAAAAAAATGGCTAACGATTGATAAAATTTTAACGGCTTGCTTTGAAGCTGGACTCGATAGAGGTTCGGTTTTAGTGGCGGTTGGTGGCGGCGTGGTAGGAGATATGACGGGTTTTGCGGCCAGTATTTTTATGCGCGGCATTCCTTTTATTCAAGTGCCAACGACCTTACTGGGTATGGTGGATGCGAGTATTGGGGGAAAAACCGGCATTGATTGTGAATACGGCAAGAATTTAATTGGATCCATTCAACAACCAGAAGCGGTAATGGTCTGTGATCATTTCCTTGAAACCCTGCCGGATTTAGAAATAAAAAATGGGATTGCTGAAATGGTGAAACACGGTGTGGTAGCCAGTGAAAAACACTTTGCGGATTTAGAAGCGCTGGCCAGCCAAGATTGGGCTCAAGTTAGGGCTAAGATTTTTGAGCTCGCTCCAGCGAGTATGAATATTAAAAAAACTATCGTTGAAGCCGACGAAAAAGAAGCGGGTAAACGAAAATTTTTAAACTTCGGACACACCTTTGGACATGCCATTGAATTGTGTTCAAGCTTCGAAATTCCCCACGGCCGTGCGGTCGCTATTGGGTGTGTTATGGCGGCGAATTATGCGGCCGAACGTGAGCTCTGCGATTGGGATTTAGTAGATAGACTTGAAAACATTTTCAATAAATTTGAAGTCGATTTAACCTGTGATATTCCCGAAGAAGATATTTGGAAGGCGATGGGCACCGATAAGAAAAAATTTGGCGACACTTTAACACTCATTCTGCCTAAAACCATTGGCGAAGTAGATTACTATGATGTTACGCTTTAGTTATTTAAGTGATATTTTGTTAATTTTACGAAATTTGTTGATATTTAATTATATTGTTTTTATATATAGAGGAATAATATTTTAAATGCTGAAATCGACACCCTTTCAGAAGCCGACAGAAGTTGACAGAGTAAATACAAATTTGCGTGAGGCAAAACCGATGTTCTCAAATCAAGTGTCTGAGACCCAGGCGGATTTTTTGGAGGCTTTTCAAACTCGGGCGCAACGACTACAAAATCAGCTAGGTCTAGAAAGTCTTGATGAGGCACGTAATCATCTTACGGACTTAGTGGAGCAGGTTACTTCGCTCATTTTAACGGCACTTGAGAATGGAAAAGGCAAGAAAAGCGGAACGGTTCCTGGGGCCTACAAAGAAGCGCTGCAAAAGATTAAAGATTTCCATGGCTCAACCGATCGTTTGAAAGAAGGAAAAATTGATTTACAGGCTCGTACTCAACAAATTGATTTAGAAAACCAGGAGGATTTAAGTTTAGAAATTGACGAAGCTAAATCTTTGCGCCCTCTTAATGAAAGGGTAGAAAACCTTGAAGCCACACTTTTTACCTTGCAACAAGAAATTGGGGGTGTTCTTTTGCCGCGCTTAAATGCGCTCATACAAAATAAGTTTGGTGGCGCCCGTGAAGATTTACAAATGGCTCATTTGCAGCTAACTCGTTCGAGAGCCTTAGTGGGGAAAAAAGCCTCAAAGGTACCAACAGTAGACCAGTTTAAAAGATCGGTGCTGTCGGACGTATTATCGGTTTTAAGTAAAGATGAAGCTTCTTCTTTAAATGAATTGAGAATATATGCCTCTGTATTAACTGAAATAGAGGGCGCCGTTTCAGACCTTGAAAAAGGTTTAAAAACCGTTCCCAATATGGCCACCACGGCGACTCAACAAATGAGAGCTAAAGGGTTTCATGACAATCGTGATTCAATTGAAAAACAATGGCACAAAATGAATCAAGCTTTGTGGCGGATAGATTGTTGCCTGGCTTGGGTGAATGAAACGGGGGTTGATGCAAAGAGCGGTATAAAACCCTGGTTAAGAATGTTAAGTGGTCAACTTGAGCGTTTAACTGGCACAAAATTTTCGAATTTAACCCCTTTAAAAATTGAGGAGGTGGATAACCAGATTTTAGGAGTCGAAACCGATCAGATTTTACCTAAAGTGGATGAACGAGGCGTTGAATATTCCGCGTTACCACAAGCCAGTAAAGTCGCTTCGAATAAAGGTAAAACGAGTCCAGATATAGTGGTGAAAAAGAAAGTTGGGCAAGCGCCTGGTCCGGCTCGTCCCCCAAAAAAACCACGGCCGGAGGTGTTTGGAACAGAGGCACGTGAGGCGCAAGAATCTTTAGACGAAAAAAGAAGAAGAGAAGCTGATGAGCGACGAGCACAGCCCGACTTTAACGAGTTCATGCAGTTTGCTAATAGTTTGGAAACCATAAATGGAGTGGCCTGGGAGCGACGTGATTTAGAGACAGAGATCCAAAATATTTTTGAAAAAGTGGTCGACAATTATATGACGCTTTTTCCCGAACCGGTTAAAAGATTTTGGGTGAATCGACAAAAATTACAACGTGCAGCGCATGAATGTGAAGCAGACGAAACAAAATCTCTTCCCCCTGAATTACTCGGGTATTTTATGCAGCATAAAGCCGAAGACTTTGAAGCGGCCTTTGCTGATTTTATCAGAAAAAAAAGACCTGAGGCGTTACCAAGTAGAGGGATTGATCAATTAGAAGGTAAAGCGTTAAGTGTCCCTTCAATTGATCGATTGGTGGCTTATATGTGTCGAGAAGTTCAGACTAAATTACCAAAAGAAGTTCAAATGGCCTGGGCTGAATTATTGAGAAATTTGGCTGAGTTTAAACAGCATAAGCAAGAATATGAAGCGCTTTGTGAACAGGCACAAGCTCTGCAGCAAAGAATCAAGCCGGGGATCGACATTGGTGTTAGACGAATTAATAGCGTATTGGAGAGTGTTGAAAAAACTTGTTTGGAAAGCGAAATATCATCGGCGAAGGCGAAGGTGTTAACCAGTTTAGCACTGGTGGAAAAATCTAATCCAACGCAAGTATTGTCTCACCTGGAAGCCGCTTTTTATGATTTTTTTGGAGACCACTGTGCGACTACTGATCTGAAAAGCTAGTCACCTCAAAACAACTGCGCAACGTATCAAACACCAGTTGCAAATCATCTTTTTCAATAAAGAAAATCAACTCGGTGAAAGTGGATGAAAACTCAATAATATTAACATTTTGCAGCATCATTTTTTGCATGATGAGATAAACGAGCCCCGGCTCATGAAAAAACTTTTCATCAAATTTTACTTTCACGGCCGTAATAGCGGAGTTCTGATATTTAGGAATCGCTTGCACTATGTTTTCGAAAATTGGGGCAAATTTTTTGTGAAAGAAAATGGTAATTTCACTGGTACTTTCACTGTATACAAAGTATTCCCCTTGTTTTTGAATGGCGTTGTAAGCCAGATTTATTTGCTCGTGATTTTTCACTCGTTTTTCATAAGTGGCCGTGGCTAAATTGGTTTGCACACTCAAGTTCTCAATTTCAAAATTATGGGCGTTTGGGAGCCCGGCTTGAATTTTTTTCTGAAGCCGAGATAACCCGGTTACCAAAGCCGTTCTTTGGATTGGTTTGCCGATACGTACTTCTACAATGGGCTGCACAATTTTGGCCAACTCACTTAAATTATAAAGCCGATGGGCTAAACCAAACTGTAAGAATGGATTTCCAGAAATGACCTGCTCAAGAGCGTCAGAAGTTTTCATAAACGTGCTGTTTTAAATAAAACAAATTTTGTTTAAAATGTATATTTTTGTTCAAAAAGCAAATTTATTTTTTTTATCACTTTAAAACTGGATTCAACATGAATCTTTATTTATTGGCTGTCGGTTATAGTGTTTCACGTTTGATCAATAATTACGCTAAGCGCCAGGGTTAGAAGAGCTTCATTTTTTATTATTTATAACATGCAATTTTTACATCATTTACCTTCCTCAAATGTTTCTCCTTCAAATTTTTTGTTTAAATTAGAGCTTGGGGAATTTTCAACACTGCCGGCTCATACATCAGAAGAATTACATATGCCCCATTTAAGGACGGCCCCAAATGAAAGTCTAGAGGCGGTGGTTGAGTCTTTACTCGACACGACTAATACGAATGAAAATATTAGTAGGAGAATCTTACCACGCCCAGAACTGCCCAACGTAATGCCGGCCTTGCCGACTATGTATACCGCTGAGAATCAAATAGATTATCCCGCTCAAGAAAAACTCATGCGAGATTTAGTGAAACAAGGCATCAGAGGTTTTGTGATCATGGGAACGACGGGGGAAAGTTCTTTAGTTTCTTTTGAGGAACATGAAGAGGCCGTTCAAAGAAGTATTGTCACCGCTCGCGTAATTTCATCAGAAATTAACGAACCGATTCGGATTGTTGCCGGCTCTGGAGCAAATGCGACGGCTGAACAAAAAAGACTGTCCCACCGAGCCATGAATATGGGGGCCGATGCAACATTATTGTTGCCGCCTTATTATGTGCGTGAACAATCGGACGCCAATATGATTCGACATTTTTGGCGCGCCTTAGACGAAGGCCCTGGTATTATTTATCGAGTGACATCTAGAACGGGCCGTGAAATTTCGGAAGAAATTATTGCGCACTTAACCAAACATCCAAATTTTGTCGGGGTCAAAGAATGTGATGGAAGGGTGATCCAACTACATCAAATGTTTGAGGATACTCAAGAAGGGCATCAAATCTGGTCTGGTGAAGATGGCGAAGTGGTGCGCGATCGAACACAAGGCGCTATTGGCAGTATTTCAGTGACGGCCAATGTACATCCAGAACTAGTTTTAGCGGCGAATGAAACTTCCAGCGATAATCGGGTAAATCGCGCGGCTGAGTATTTAGCGGCTGTCACTTTTAAATTTGGTAATCCGAGCACTGTACACGCGATTGCTGAAATGGTGCGCCAGGCTCATGGAGAAGAGCACATCCGTGGTTTTAGGTTACCGGCTCGCGCGTTAATACAAGCCCAACGAACCTGGACCATTGAAGCCTTAAAACGAGTTGGTGTTGTTAATTTAGCTGATTTTGACGATAGCCTTATTCGTAACTTTGACCGAATGCGTTAAAGACCTTTTTCAGTTTCAATTAAAAAAGGGCCTTTCGGCCCTTTTTCCTTAGGCTGACTTTTTTAAGCGACTTTCTGTCGAGGAAGCCCTCGTGGAACTAGATTTCGAAATGCTTGTTCGATTGATTTACAGGTTACGTCCCGACCCGCACCGGGTTTTTTCAAGATCACGGTTTCTGTATCATCCTGAATAATGATCACATTTTGTTCTGATGTTGCAAACTCAGAATCTCTTGTTACTTGTTCTAGTCCGACTGAAATTTCTTCACTTCCATCAGCATTAACTTTAATGCGAGCAATATGACGCAGTGTGTGGGTTTTAGTAATATTAGCTTCTACGTATTCACGCATTGGTTGGTTAACATGGTCAGCTATGGCTTGTATATATGCGGTCATCGTGTCTTTACTGTATTTTTCTCCAATAACTTTTGGTACAAACGGCATGCCCGCTTTTATATTTTCTGGTAAAGCTTGCAGACCAGCGCTCATAGCCATAATTCGGGCTTTAACCCAAGTATCACTTTCAGATTCACCAATATCGGTGTCAGCGTACGGCTCTGTGTTACCGGCTTTCCAGGCAGCGAAAACCAGGTCATGAAGTTCCACTTGTCCTTTTTGGTAAGCTTCTGATTCTAACAAGTAATTTTTTTCTCAGATAACCGGTAATCCACTTGTCCTTTTTGGTAAGCTTCTGATTCTAACCCTTTGCAAATTGCCAAGTTTGTACCAGAAACCATTGCATCGACTTGTAATAAACTTTCACGACTTTCAGGGTAACTCGCTAGATGCGCAATCGCATCCATACCCGCTCCAACGGTTGGTAATAATTCAACACGACCGCTTTGTTGGTAAGCATCAAATTCTGCTTTAGTAGCATAACCCAGCACCTTTTTGCTGACGGCAACGACCGCACTTTTAGTATTATTAACCACCTCATTGTATAGAATTCTAGTCTCTCGTGAATCGGTTAAATCAACATAACCAACGTGAGCTTCTTTAATTGGAACTCCACCCCCCCATTCGTTAGTGGCATTAATTTTAAATGTAATTTCTTTACTAATAGCCGTTAGGTCTCCGTTATGTGGGGTTCCTTTTTCAGCTAATAAATTTTTAACGTTAACTCGCGTGTTCTCACTCGCTCGTAACACTTCGGCAGAAATACCTTCAAGCGCTACATAATAATGCGTGCTATCAGCAATGGCGATTATTTTTGTAGGATGTTGATGATTGATTGGATTTTTCCCATTGGCTAAATCAGGATTATTTATATGTTCTCCCTCTGGATAATCGCTTTCTGTTACGCGCTCAATCAATCGGGTGCCGATATTACCTGACGCTCCTAAAATAACCATGCCTTGGTAATCAAAGTCTTCTGTTTGTAATCTTTCAGCCATATTTAAAAAGTAATAATTTTTTATATAATCTAAATATAAATCACGAAATATCAAGCGACGTATTGACTTATGTTGTCAAAGTTTTATAAATTGTTTAATGAGTTGTATTGATAGAAGTTTAAGCGGCCTGCAAGCTTTAGAGTCGGTTGAAAGAGCTGTGATTAAAATCGGTGGTGATAATGCAGGCCGTTTAATTCAAAATGCAAACCAAGCAATTAACCGCTTAAAACGAGGTGTTGAAAGTATACTAGTGGTTTCAGCGATTCGATCATCAGATGAAAATTATTCAAAATTTTCTCATGAAAGCTTAGCCTCCGATTCGGGAAAAAGCCGTGAAAAAGGTTTTAATACCACGAGCCATCTACTTGAAATTGCCCAGCGGCTAAATGAGCCATCAATAGACAAAAAATCGATTCATGAAATTATTGATAGAATAGGGGCGTTTACTCTTGAGGTCATTGAAGATAACGTTGGAAATGTTCACGAAAGCCTCCCTGCAATTAGAGAAATCGTCACAGAAACTATTACCTGGTTAAGAACGCAAGTAGACCATTTCGACCCTGAATCTGATAAGATTTTTAAGTTAGGTGAGGATACTTTTATTAAAACAAAAGACGGAAATTATTTCACAGTCACTGGTTTTGGAGAGATTTTAGCCGAGAAAATTTACAATACATATTTTAAGTCAATCGGGATTAATGTTGGGAGTGTTAAAACCGAAGACTTGCCGAATAGAGCTTATGATTCATCAGAAGATCCAGAAGCACAATTTGAAGATAGAATTAGTCGAGAAAAGTCGGTTTTGGCTGTTCGAAATCTAGTGAGTAAGCGGGTAAAAAGTGTTTTAAAAAATTCTGAAAGTCCGAAAGTAGTTATAGTCCCTGGCTATTGTCCGGCGCTAGCTGTGAACCGAGGCTATTCTGAAATGTTAGCCGCGGTAATTTTGGCGGAGCTAGTAAAAGATAATCGTGATAAAGTTAAAACCGCTTTATTAGTGGAAAAAAAAGTTCGTGGTGTTCTCAGTATTAATCCAGGATTACTCGCCAATCCAAAGTTAGCAAAAACAGTAGATGCAATTGGCTGGGATTTAGCTGAAGCCTTGTTTGGAGCGGAATATGGGGCTGATGCCGGGGTCGTGCAATCTGATTCAATTCCAGAATTAGAACAAGCGGATGCAGATGTGTTTGTATTTGATCCCGAGAATTTAGCGGAAGGCAAAGTCACCCACATTGCGAAGCATAATTTTAGACCTGGTGGTGTGGAAATAATTCAACCCCGAGATGGGGCTATTCTAGAATTTAAATACTCGGGTGTTCGGCTTAGAAAAGCGGATCGAGAAAAATTACAGGGAACTTTTAAAACTTGGGCTGAGACTAAAAACCTGGTTTGGATTGATAATAATTCTTCTGAAAACAGAAGCGTCAGAATTTTAGCTGGACCAGCGAGTCAAAAACTTACATCACAAGATATTGAGGAATTACAAGCTTTATTTAAAAGTGAAGATGGTCTGGGTGAAGATCGAATCAGTGTTAATTATAATCCAGAGGTGAGTATTATGTTTGGTTTGGGAAATAATATGAGCAAACCAAGTATTTCAAGTCGAGTAAATTTAGCTTTAGACGCGTTATCAGTCAATAGACTTGATTTAGGACAAGTCGGTCAACAAGCGCTATGGTATGCCGTCGATAAAAAGAGAGAAGATGAAATCGCTCGCGGTTTATATACATTACTGATCAACACGACTGAGGAAGTCTTTTGGCAAAAAGATAGAGAGGAAGGCGGACTCGAAAGTTTACTAGACAAAGCCTAGTTTCTGCTATCATCCACTTAATGATCATAGGAATAGATGAAGCCGGTCGCGGCGCTTTAGCGGGTCCAGTTGTGGCCGGAGCGGTAGCTTTTAAAGAGAATCTGACCCCAGAAAACTGTGAAGTTTTTGCCCTTATCAAAGATTCAAAAAAACTAACTGACCCACAACGTCGACAAGCTTACCAGTGGTTAACCGAAAATTCTTTTTGGGGCGCAGCTTTAGTTTCAGCGGTTCTCATTGATGAAATGGGTATCAAACCGGCGAACGAAATGGCCATGAATCAAGCCGTTGAAAACTTAAGAAATAATCTGCCGAAAAATAAATCTGGTATTCCCACGACGCACATACAACTGCAGGTTGATGGACGCGACAAATTTAAATTCCCTTACCCATCCGAAGATATTGTAAAAGGAGATGAGAAAGTGCTTAAAATTTCCGCCGCCTCGATTATCGCCAAAGTGACTCGTGACGATTATATGATTGAAGCCGCTAAAAAATTCACCGAATTTAGCTTTGAAACCCACAAAGGTTACGGTGCCGCCGAACATTTAAAACTTTTAAATGAAGGGGTTCACTGTGATGAACACCGCCAAAGCTATGAACCTTTAAAAAAGTGGCTAAACCAAGCAAAATTGTTTTAGGTACAAATCGGTAAAATCTTTTTAAGGGGAACTGAAGGTGTTCTATACTATTTTTGAATGAAATATTTAATCGCTTTTAGTTTTCTTTTCTCGGTGGCGTTTGCGCAAAGTTTGCCTCAGCAATATGCCGAGCTTAGTGCCGAGCAAAAACAAAAATATGAAACAGTCGCCTACAAACTTAAACCAACGCTTAAACCGTTGGAGGAGTCAATTAGAACGATCGCTAACAACGATAGAATGACTCGTTCAGCGAGACTTCAAAGTCTTAACACGATGGAAGCGCGGCTCGAAAACTGGGTAGGCGCTTCCGTTTTGAAATACACCATAATGCTCCCCATTAGGTCTACACTTAAAGCGCAGATGGTGAATCTGGCGGAAAAAATGCCACTCCGTGTTCCCTACAATGCGAATCAAATTAAAGCCCAATTCAATATATCTGGTGCGCAGCCTTACGCCTATGGAACCGATAATTTAGCTTTGATTCGTGGTAACACCGAGAAAGGACAATTTGCTAAAGGTGATCGAGTGATCGTTTATTTCAAGCAAGGTGGACCCGTTATTACCGAAATTCAAGAAATTGTGTCAGCACCAGGCGATAGGGAAGAAGCTTTTTTGCTCGCCGATATTATCGAAATTGAACGCTTTACAGGTGGGGCGGCCTTATTTATTCCACAGTCTTAAACAAAACTTATGAAAAAAATTTTATTGCTCGGCTCTGGAGAACTGGGAAAAGAATTTGTGATTGCTTGCCAACGTTTGGGGCAATACGTGGTTGCGGTTGATCGTTACGCGGGTGCTCCGGCCATGCAAGTGGCGGATGATTTTGAAGTGATTAATATGTTAGACGGAAAGGCCTTAGACGCTATTGTTAAAAAGCACCAACCAGACATTATTGTCCCAGAAATTGAAGCCATTAGAACTGAGCACTTTTATGATTTTGAAGCTCAAGGGATTCAAGTCGTTCCCAGTGCTATGGGGGCTAATTTTACGATGAACCGAAAAGCCATTCGTGATTTAGCCGCTCAAGAACTAAATCTTAAAACGGCCGATTATCAATACGCGACTTCTGAGTCTCAGCTGAGAATGGCCGCCGAATCAATTGGCTTTCCATGTGTGGTAAAACCCCTGATGTCGAGCAGCGGTAAAGGGCAATCGGTTTTAAAAACAGCCGACGACGTAGCGGATGCTTGGAATTATGCCGTTGAAGGTTCGCGCGGTGATATTGTAGAAGTGATCGTGGAAGCGTTTATTGATTTTCAGTATGAAATTACACTTTTAACCGTTACCCAAAAAGAAGGCCCAACGCTTTTTTGTGCGCCAATCGGGCATGTGCAAGAGCGAGGGGACTACCGGCAAAGCTGGCAGCCTTGCCCCATGAAACCAGAACTACTTCAAAAAGCCCAAACCATGGCCAAAACCGTTACCGAGGCTTTAGGAGGAGCTGGAATTTTTGGCGTAGAATTTTTTATCGGGGAAAATGATGTCTGGTTTTCAGAGCTTTCGCCTCGGCCGCATGACACCGGCATGGTGACGCTGGCGCAAACACAAAACTTAAACCAATTTGAATTACACGCTCGAGCAATTTTAGGCTTGCCCATTCCACAAATCGAATTGCTTCATTCAGGGGCCAGTTCAGTTGTACTGGCTGATAAAGAAGGTGAAGCGCCAGTTTTTAAAGGCGTAAAAGCCGCTTTAACCAACGTTCGGACAAATGTGTTTTTGTTTGGTAAGCCCACCCAAAGACCCTACCGCCGTATGGGCGTGGTAATGGTATATGATGAAGTTGACGCCGACATTCAAGCGGTAGTGGCTAAAGCTAAAAATATCGCCGCCGATATAAAAGTGCTTTAATGAAAAAACCTATAAAGAAATATTTGTTATTCGGTGGAATTCCGTTCTTAATTGTATTAGGGCTACTTCTGAACTTTAAACAACCACTCATGGTGGCTGACTGGGATGATGATGTGCGAGTTCTAGCCCAAACAGAAATTTCAGCTGATGAATCCGAAATTCGCTTCAAAGGGATTCGAGATTGGACTTACGCCAAAGACTTAGTTTTAACCGAAGACTATTTTGCTCAAACCTACCAACTAAAGGATTTAGAAAAAGTTTGGTTCTATTTACAGCCGCTCGATAAATCGGGTTTAGTTGCGCATACGTTTGTGGTGTTTGAGTTTGATGAAAAATATGGAGATAAAAAAAATATTGGGGTTTCGGTTGAAACTCGCCGCCGCCAAGGCCAAGAGTATTCACTTTTAAAAGGCGCCCTTAAAGGATTCATGCTGGTGCACACTTGGGCTACTGAGGCCGACTTAACTTCTCGCAGAACTGATTACTACGATTATAAGCTTTTTAAGCACGAACTAGTTTTATCTGAGGCCGATAAAAAAGGTTTGCTCAAAGCCTTCGCCCGGGAAACCGACAAGCTACATTCAAATCCTCAGTTTTATAATACGGTTACCAATAATTGCACGAATGCGCTGGCCTATTATGCCAACCAAATTAATCCGGGCAGTATTCCTTGGCATTACTCATTTGTTTTTACAGGCAAAAGCGTCGAGTATTTGAAGTCTTTGGGGTATATAAAATAGATTTAATAAAATTCCCCCAAAAAAGTTTTGACACGGCGGCAACTTGTTCCTATATTCCGTCGGCACTTGGCGCAGGTAACTGTTCCCCAAATGTACACTAACTGGCACTCATTCAAATATGGTAGTGCAAAGCGTGGGGGAAAGAACTCTTCTTTCTCATTTAACCAAAAGTTTCCGAGACAAATATCTAATTGCCTCGAAATTTGATTGCGAGATTAAACCATCGCAAATTCGTTAAGTTCTTTTTCATTTCGGACGCAACTCTAACAGATCCCTAGCCGGGCTGTTAGAAGCAACAAAAAATCAACGTTTATTCATTTGAATTTAAAAGTTTGTAAGTTCTTTAAAAACTTACATTTCGAGTAATAATGTAACATTTAATGTCACGTTTAACTTGATGCCAATATCAGTGTTCGTTTAGTACACGAACGCTCTTCTTTATGAAGTTATTGATCCCAACATATTTTTAGAACCCTCGGGTACGCTCGCAGATCTAACAACTATTTTGGTTTTACTATTCTTTACGAAGAGTTTGATCCTGGCTCAGGGTGAACGCTGGCGGTGCGCCTAATACATGCAAGTCGAGCGAGAGCTAAGTAAAGTTTACTTTATTTAGTAAAAGCGGCGGACGAGCGAGTAACACGTAAGCATCTGCCCCGTACTCAGGGATAACACAGTGAAAGCTGTGCTAATACCGGATGGTCCCGAAAGGGTAAAGATTTATCGGTACGGGAGGAGCTTGCGGCTTATCAGTTAGTTGGTGGGGTAAAGGCCTACCAAGACTATGACGAGTAGCTGGTGTGAGAGCATGACCAGCCGCGATGGAACTGAGACACGGTCCATACTCCTACGGGAGGCAGCAGTAAGGAATCTTCCGCAATGGACGAAAGTCTGACGGAGCGACACCGCGTGGTGGATGAAGGCCCATGGGTCGTAAACACCTTTTCTAAGGGAAGAAGATCTGACGGTACCTTAGGAATAAGCCCCGGCTAATTACGTGCCAGCAGCCGCGGTAATACGTAAGGGGCAAGCGTTACCCGGAATTATTGGGCGTAAAGCGTCTGCAGGTGGAGGCATAAGTAGGTTATTAAATACCGGAGCTCAACTTCGGTGCTGTAATCTAAACTGTGTTTCTAGAGGGTGGGAGAGGTATGCGGAATTGTGCAAGTAGGGGTAAAATCCGTAGATATGCACAGGAACACCAAAAGCGAAGGCAGCATACTGGACCATTCCTGACACTCAGAGACGAAAGCGTAGGTAGCAAAACGGATTAGATACCCGTGTAGTCTACGCCGTAAACGATGCATGCTCGATGTAGACCCCCTCGACCTGGGGTCTGTGTCTTAGGTAACCCGTTAAGCATGCCGCCTGTGTAGTACGGCCGCAAGGCTAAAACACAAAGGAATAGACGGGGACCCACACAAGCGGTGGATTATGGGGTTTAATTCGTCAATAAGCGAGTAACCTTACCCAGACTTGACATCCTATTCGTACCTTTTAGAAATAATTGGGTCGGTTCGGCCGGAATAGTGACAGGCGTTGCATGGTTGCCGTCAGCTCGTGCCTTGAGGTGTTCGGTTAAGTCCGTTAACGAGCGCAACCCTCGTCGTATGTTGTATTTTCATGCGAGACTGCCCGTTACAAACGGGAGGAAGGTGAGGATGACGTCAAATCAGCATGACCCTTATGTCTGGGGCTACACCCGTAATACAATGGTTGGTACAAACTGAAACGAAGCCGTAAGGTGGAGCGAAAACAGAAAAAACCAATCTCAGTTCGGATTGAAGTCTGCAACTCGACTTCATGAAGTTGGAATCGCTAGTAACCGTATATCAGTCATGGTACGGTGAATATGTTCCTGGGTCTTGTACTCACCGCCCGTCAAGGCACGGGAGTTGGGGGCGCTCGAAGTCTGCAAAGTAATTGTGGCCTAAGGTGAAACCAATGACTGGGCTTAAGTCGTAACAAGGTATCCGTACGGGAATGTGCGGATGGAATCCCTCCTCATCCAGAGGATAGTAGCTACTGAGTAGTAATCTTACGATTGTAAGAATGCTCTAAGAAGTTGATAAAGTTTTACGTAATTTCTTTATTCAACCTAATATGCTGCGGTCGGTCTGGCTTATTTTCTCACTAATCTGTTTATACTCTACGAGTCACTAAACTAACTGGTGAGAAGATTAGCCAGACATTGCGTCCGAAATGAAAGAGAATTTTCTCAATCAAACAAAAGAGAGCGAGCTCTCTTTTTTTGTTGTAGAAAATAATTTGCCCATTTCTCCGAAGGAGAAATGGGCAAGAATCTCTCAATCATTAAATTATTACTAACCGCATCTGCGGTTTTTTGTCGTGTCTGAAATATTAACTTTAAATCAAGCATGCTATTTGATCTTTTGATTTTTAAAAGTTATAAATAGTTTATGACAAGAGATAAGAATGTTGATGGTCGTATTCGAGCTAAAAGGTCGGATACAAAAATGGGTACTATAGAAAAAAAATATGGTAAAGATTTTGGTGTACGAAGCGATATGGAGCTTGGTACTTTTTTAGATAAAAAAGGGTATTCTTCTTTGAGTAAATTTTTGAGAGATGACTCTTAAACAGCTACATGAGATAACTTTTGTAGAAGTAGCTAATTTGCAGTCGAACAGATTTTCTTTTATTCAGAATGAAGACTTAAAAGAGAATATTTGTATTGCTTCTCAATATATTGCCTTCTTATTTGACCTATCAAATTCATATTCTGTGCCAGGCTCTGTAAAATATTCTATTTATAAAACTATTGTAATATATGCAGCATCTATTACGGAAGGTTTGTTACATTATTGTCTTGATAAAATGTCTAATTCCAAGCCTTCAAAAACGAAAGAGTATAAAAATATTAAGTCAATTTATAAGCTTGATAATGGGGATGAGCTTTTCTTATGTAGTAAAAAAATAACAGAACGTGAATGGTGTGATGTAAAGTTCGACGAACTAAATCGAACAGCTAAGAAAGAAAATATTATTGATCAGGGTTTATATGACAAATGTGACTTATTGAGAAAACAGCGAAATAAAATACATATTGGTGACTTATCAGCTGGTGATGATTTATTTGAGTTGCAAGAAATTAAAGTAATTTTCGAAACGCTAGGAGTTGTTATACTTAAAGTTAAATCTTTTACTCCAACTCTGCCCACACCTCCAACCGGCTCATAAACGGAGGCGTAAGCGGAGGATTATAGCCAACGGTTGAAATAGCACCATACGCTAAATCGTCTCGCTCTAAACGTTCAATTAACAGGGCTTCTTTGGCTTTAAATCTTTTGGCTGTAAAGAATCCACTAAATTGCAAAGCGGCAACTCTTTTGGCTGGCACTTCCACTAATTCTACTCGATCGTCATTTGGTTTCGGAAGATCTTTTAGTTTGTATTTAGAAGGAATCACGAAAGAGAATTCGCCGGCACTTTCATTTTGAATAACAGGGGTCGTCATCGCGATTTTTTCCGATGACTGTTTTTGTATGACGGGAGTGGTCATGGCAATTTTGTCTTGTGATTGGTTATCCCCAAAAATATAGCCAGCCACAATACCAAAAGCCTTACTGCTGGCACTTGCGACATTTCCCTCAATTTTTGTTTGTGCCCGAATATGCGCCGGATAATTGCGAATCTCGTAACCATTTTCTTTTGATTCTACGGTGTAAGAAAGTTGTTCCACACTGCGAACCGCCAAATATCCGTATACCACCCATGTGAGAAATACAAGGCCGATAACGCCAATAATCCAATACATAGCTTTGTTTTTAAATTTCATAATTTTACCGCACCATTATTTTTACTTCAGCGCTAGGCTAACTCGTCACTTTAAATTTAAAATTGCGTTATAGTAAGTGTAAACCAAATATGAAAAAAAATCTTTTTATCGCCTTTAGTGTTTTGTGTCTGCCGTTATGCGCTTTTGCGAATGCCGAATTAGTACAAATTGTGGCGTTTTCTTGGGATGAACAAAATGAAAAACTTTCGCCTTTTTCTTTTGGTTCTGGTACCGCGATCGATAAAGATTTTGTGATCACCAATAAGCATGTAGTTAAAGTTGAGGGGAAAACGGCGGATTTTTTGCTTTTGTGTCCAGCCCAGGCGCAAGAAACAAGATCGGTTAAATGTAATGTCGCTGCGGGTATTTCCGCCATGCATAATACGATAGATGTGGCTTTAATTAAGACTCTAGATCCAGATGATTTTTTACTATCAGTACGTCCATCGGCTTCTATTCGCAGTACTGATGATGTCATTCGAATAGTCGGGTTTCCAGTTCCAGATGGTTCAAGTGCTCAAAATTTTGGCGGAACGAAAACTTTAGAGGCTTTTGAGGCCTGGCAGAAAGATCCGACTAAAGGCTTAAATTTTAAGGGTGATGCGCCCACCACTACGCGGGGGAAAGTGCTCGCCCGTTACCGATTAGAAAACACTGGAGAACTGTATACGCAAACCGATGCCCGGGTAAATTTTGGTAACTCTGGCGGAGCGGCCTTTGATCAGTTTGGGAGTTATATTGGAATCCCGACTCTAAAGGATTCGCTTGGCCGTTCTTATATTTTGGAATACGCCCAACTCGATGATTGGGTGAGGCAATATTCAAACCGAAAAGCCAGAGTTGATAACGCGGCTTATTCTTATTATAAAAAACTGGTAAACATCCCATCCGCAAATGTCGCAAGCGCGCCAACGAGTAATAGCGTTTCGGCTCGGCTCCGTTATTACCAATCTTTGCGCGAAAAAACGACGATGACTTCTACGAGTAATTCGAATAGCCAAACTTCAGAACGTCGAACGACGAGTCGAAGATATAGCAGTCCATATAGTGGCTATACGACTTATCAGACTCGTTAATTCCTTTCCATAGAAAGGGTCTTACTAAAACTATGAAACTTCTCTTGACAGCCCATAGCTTCTTTGTACTATCGGCCGGCTTTATGGCTGTGTGTGTCAAAGCTTGAAAGAAGCGACAAACTACAGTCTAAACACATCAAATCTCCTTTCATGGAGTCAGATCAACTTCGGTTATCTGCTTAATAAATCTAGTTCAACTAGTTAATAACTCTCATGTTACAGCCTAAAAAATCCAAATACCGACGACAGCATCGTATGCGCTCTCAAGGGAGTGGCGTGGCGACTCGGGGAAATAAAATTTCTTTCGGGGAAATTGGTATCAAAGCCACTAGTGCTGGGGAATTAAATGCCCGTGAAATTGAAGCGGCTCGTCGAGCAATCGCTCGAGCGGTGAAACGAGGTGGAAAAGTTTGGATTCGAGTCTTTCCTGACAAAATCCTAACCGCTAAATCTGGTGAGGTTCCGATGGGTTCTGGTAAAGGGGCTCCAGATAAATGGGTGGCTCAAGTGCTACCAGGTAAAGTTTTATTTGAAATGGCTGGAGCCGATAAGGAGCTAATGCGCGAAGCGCTAAAGTTAGCAACCTACAAGTTGTCAGTTAAATGTAAGGTAATAGATAATCAGTTGTAAGCCATGAAAATCCAAGAACTACGACAAATGAATGTTAAAAAGTTGTACGAACAACTTAGAAAAACTCAGCGTGAGCTAGCGGTTAGCCGTTTCCACGTTAAAACTCAGCAAAGTGCTGATACATCACAAATCTCTAAAAAGCGACGAATGATCGCTCAAATTAAAACACTGCTAAATAACCAAGCTTCATAATGATTACCAAGCAAGGCGTTGTTGTTAAAATCTCTGGTGAGAAAACTATTAAAGTACAAGTTCGCTCGTACCAAACTCACCCGAAATACAAGAAACAATATTTACGAACTAAAAACTTTTTGGTTCACGATGAGAAAACTGAAGCCAAGGTTGGCGATGAAGTTTCTATTGTACAAGCTCGACCCGTTTCTAAACGAAAAACTTGGGCACTCACTAACATTGATAAAAAAGCATGATTCAAGATATGACTCGCCTTCGGGTTGCCGACAACACCGGCGCTAAAACCGTTATGTGTATCAAAGTTTTGGGAGGTTCAAAACGTCGATATGCAGAAGTGGGTGACGTGATTGTTGTTTCGGTTAAAACAGCCGCTCCTAAAGGAGTGGTTAAAAAGAAGAAAGTTGAAAGAGCGGTTATCGTTCGACAAGTTTCTCCACTGCGACGACGAGACGGAAGTTACATTCGTTTCGATGAAAATGCGGTCGTAATTGTAAACGATCAAGGACAACCTAAAGGAACTCGTGTTTTCGGCCCAGTGGCTCGTGAACTTCGACACAAAGGTTTTCAGAAAATTATTTCTCTAGCTCCTGAAGTACTATAAACATGAAAATTAGAGTAGGCGATAACGTAATAGTGCGAACGGGTAAAGACCGTGGCAAATCTGGAGTAGTTTCTAAGATTTACATAGCACAAGAGAAAGTTTTGGTTGAAGGCGTAAATGCTAAAATCAAACATGTAAAAGGTCGAGATGGTGTTCCGGGAGACCGAACTGAAATCTTTGTTCCAATTCACATTTCTAATGTGTCAGTGGTAGACCCTAAATCTGGCAAGCCAACTCGAGTGGGTTACTTGGTGGATGCGAAAGGCGCTAAAACGAGAGTTGCAAAAAAATCTGGCCAAGCTATTACCAAAGCCGCAGCCGCTAAAAAAGAAGCTCCTAAAAAAGAAGCCTCTAAGAAAGAAGTTAAAAAGATTAAAGCTTAACCATGGCATCTGAATTACAACAACGTTACCAAAAAGAAATTCTTCCTAAGATCATCAAAGATTTGGGAATGAAGAATGTCATGCAAGCTCCACGAATTCAAAAAGTGGTTGTAAACGTGGGAATGGGGTCTTACCTTCAACGTTTAGGCACTAAAGATTTCGGAACGGTTGAAGAAACTCTGACCAAAATTACCGGTCAAAAACCAGTATTACGAAAATCTCGTATGTCAGTTTCTAACTTCAAACTACGTGAAGGGATGCCAGTTGGTATGTGTGTAACCCTTCGAGGTGAAAGCGCTTACGATTTTCTTGATAAAGTAATCAATGTAGTTTTCCCACGGGTTCGAGGTTTCCGAGGTGTAAAACGAAACATCTTCGATAAAGACGGGAATTGTTCGTTTGGTTTCTCTGAGCATACCGTATTTCCGGAAGTGGATGTTGAAGATCCACGAAAAGTACACGGAGTTCAAGTAACGATTGTTACTTCAACTAAAGATAAAGAACACACCGTTAAATTGCTTGAAGAAATGAGCTTTCCGTTCATTAAGAAGCACGAAGTTAAAGAAGAAACTAATTAATTCAAAATGGTAAGAAAAGCAATGGTCGTCAAACAACAACGCATGATGGAGCGTGCACTCGCTAAAAAAGCGGATGGTTCATACGAACAAGTTAAACATGCCACCAAAGGAAAAGATAAGTACAAAACACGGGCTTATAACCGGTGTAAAGTTACGGGTCGAGTTGGTGGGTACATGAGTGACTTCGGAATCTCTCGATGTTTGTTTCGTGAACTAGCCGAAAAAGGGGAAATTCCAGGAGTTCGTAAATCTTCTTGGTAAACAATTTAAAACTTTAAACTTAAACTATGGTAGATCCAATCGCAGACTTTCTAACACGAATTCGTAACGCTCAAATGGCGGGACAATCACAAGTAAAAGTGCCTTACTCTAAATTAAAAGAGCAAATGGCACGAGTAATGCTTAAAAACAAATTCTTAGCTTCAATTGATGTTGAAGCCATCGAAGGGAAAGCATACAAAAACTTAGTGTTGGGACTCCCTGAAAAAACCCTAACCCTTAAACGAGTATCTAAGCCTGGTCAACGAATTTATGTTGGCAGCCAAGAGGTTCGTCGAGTTTTAAACGGACTCGGGATAGCGATTGTTTCAACTTCAAAAGGAGTTATTACAGGATATGAAGCGAGAGCTTTAGGAGTTGGTGGAGAGTTATTGTGTGAAGTTAGCTAATTAATCTGCGTTCAGCGCTCAAATTTATATTATGTCACGTATTGGAAAAAAACCGGTTACAATCCCAGAAAAAGTCGAAGTTAAAATCGATGGGAACGTGGTAAGTGTTAAAGGCCCGAAGGGCGAATTATCACAAACCTTTGAGTCTGAATTTGTTTCTTTGAAACAAGAAGACGGAACAGTGGTGGTTGAACGAGCGAATGATTCTAAATCAGCTCGTGCTCGTCACGGTTTATACCGAAGCTTGGTTCAAAACCTTATGGAGGGGGTAACAGAAGGTTTCTCTAAGAAGCTTGAGGTTCGAGGGGTAGGTTACCGTGTAGCTCAAAAAGGAACGGATCTAGAATTCAATCTTGGTTACTCACACTCGATTACTTTCCCACTTCCACAAGGAGTAGACGTAAAATTTGAAGAAAAAAATCAAAACATCTTCACTTTGATGAGTATTGATAAACAACTTGTTGGGCAAACAGCCGCTAATATCCGCGCTCTTCGAAAACCAGAACCTTATAAAGGTAAAGGGGTTCGATACGCCGATGAACACGTACAACTTAAAGCTGGTAAATCAGCCGCTAAATAATTATGAGCACTATTGATATTAAACGACAACAAAGACTCGCTCGTGCACGACGCACGCACGCGAAAGCCAAAACTTCTGGTCGACCTCGACTGGTGGTATACCGCTCACTTAAAGCTATCTACGCACAAATCGTAGATGACACCCAAAACAAAGTGTTGTGCGGTACTTCTAACCTTAAAGGTAAAACGGGAGTAGCTGGTGCTCAAGAAGTGGGTAAGGCTATTGCTGAAATGGCCAAGAAATCTAAAGTTGAAGAAGTAACTTTTGATCGAAACGGTTATCTCTACCACGGTCAAATTAAAGCTTTAGCGGAAGCCGCTCGAGAAGGAGGATTAAAATTTTAAGCATTGCGTTCTAAAACAACCTATTAAACTATGACAGAAGAAAACACGACCCCAAAAACAGAAGCAACTACAGCTCCAGCTGCAGATGCGGCTCCAAAAGTTCAAGCAGATGCACCGAAAGTAAGTGCAGACAAAAGAACTTCAGGGAACAATTCAGATCAAGGTGAACGTCGTTCTGGCGGAGGCCGAGGTCGTCGTGATAGAAAACCACGTGAAGCGAAAGAATTTGAAGAATCAATTATTCAAATCGATCGTGTAACGCGAGTAACTAAAGGAGGACGACAACTTCGTTTCCGAGTTTCAGTGGTTATTGGTGATCAAAAAGGACGTGTGGGGTACGGAATTGGAAAATCAGCTGAAGTAATGAGCGGGGTTCAAAAAGCCATTGCTGAAGCGAAAAGAAATATGGTTACAGTGCCAATTTTTGAAGATACAATTCCACACGCTGTAAGTTACAAATTTAAAGCGAGTAAAGTATTCTTGCTGCCTGCACCAGAAGGTAAAGGGGTAATTGCTGGTGGGGCGGTACGTAAAGTACTTGAACTAGCGGGTATAAAGAATGTACTTTCTAAAATGCACGGTTCACGTAACAAATTGAATTCGGTTTACGCGACGATGGAATGTTTACGAGCCTTACAAAATAGAGCTCCAATTGAAACTAAATCTGAAGATGAAGTAGCGGCTGAAGCTGAAGCGAAAGCCACTAAGGTGAAAGAAGCTAAAAAAGCACCTGCTAAAAAGAAAGACGCTTAATTGAGGTCTAGAACTTAAAGTTTAAAATTATGAAATTACACGAATTGACTCCGAAAAATAAAAAAGTTGCGCGAAAGCGTCGCGGACAAGGTAATGCTACCGGAAACGGTACCTACGGAGGTCGTGGAATGAATGGTCAAAACGCTCGTTCAGGCGGTGGTGTTCGTCCTGGTTTCGAAGGAGGTCAAACGCCTTTGATCAAACGTATGCCTAAGATGCGTGGTTTCCGAAGCCCAAATAAGGTTTACAACCAAGTGGTTAAACTGGCTGTATTAGAGGAAGCTTTTAAAGATGGTGCTAATATTGATTTTGCCGCTTTGGTTGAAGCGGGTTTAGTGACTAAAAAAGGTATGGGAGTTAAAATTCTAAATGATGGAAGTGAGCTAAAAAAGAAGCTTAATGTGAGTGAAGTTCTAATTTCAAAAACCGCTAAGGCCGCCATTGAGAAAGCGGGTGGTAAAGTTGAATTGACGGTGGTTGAAAAGCCAGAATCTAAAAAGAAGAAAGCTTAAGCAAAATTGTTTTATTCGAAATTTGTTAGAGCGTCCACCAGGGCGCTTTTTTTATGAACCAAGATGTTTGACAAATCATTATTTTAATTTAAAAGTACTTAAAACAACACCAATACAAATCGTAAGTTTACTAATATTTACTTTATGCGTGTTGTTTTATTGGTCTTCAGCTTCTTGATTTTTTTATCATTTGCGAGTGAGTCTTCAGCTCAATCATCAAGCTATCAATCTTTTAATGTGACGACGGTTAAAAAACCAGGTGGTATTACTCAATATTTTAGCAAGAAACCATGGGAAGGGCTTTTCTCTGCTAAGAAGTTTAGTCGTAATGATCAATCTGAACTTAAAAATATTCAAACAACGCTACAGGCATCATTGCTTGATTTACCGACTACTCATACAGCCGCTTTAAAAGAACTTGAAGTCAGAAAAGATAAACATGAGTCTCGCGGCTTAGCGAATTCGCAGATGATGATTTTAAATACTGAATCTATTGCGACCGACGAAGAGCTGCGAGCGGTATTTACCCATGAAATGGGACACATAGTTGATTTAGGCATGTTAACTACTAATTCTTATACTAAGACGGTGTTCTGGACTTCCGGAACTCAGGTTTATGCTAATGACCCAAGCTTAGATTTTTATCATCTCTCTTGGATTGATTATAAAACTAAAAGTCCATTGGCAGTACGCGGTGATTTTATTTCTGGCTACGCAATGACTTCTCCATTTGAAGATTTCGCAGAAAGTTATTTATTTTATCGACTTCATGGTGAAAAGTTTCGTCAGATATCGACCTACTCAAAAGTGCTAGCGGCAAAATATGAATTCATGAAAAACCAAGTGTTTAAAGGGGTTGAGTATCAAACCCAAAAAGCCGAGAATGGTTTTCTGCATAATTTGATTTGGGATGCTACGTTGGTAAAGTTTTAATAGAATGAGATTAAGAAATTTTGGTGAAATTGGCTTAGAGGTAGATAGAATGGCCGGCTTACGAGTGAGAGAAATTCCTCAATTAGGCGTGCGACACTGGGACCAATCTAAATCTTTTGACTCATTACCAGCGACTCTCAGCGCGGACGAGTCGCTTGTCTGGGAAGGTGACTTATTGAAGGCACAAGATATTGATTTGTTAATGGGCGCAACTCATTTTGATGGCCAGCCAAGGTTATGTCGCTTACGTTCAGGTAAAAATGGTTCGCCAAGACAGTCTGGCGCTTTGAGATTATTAAGTTCGGACGGAGACCATTTTGAACTGGGGTTATTTAACTTAAGAACCCAATCAGAGTTGATGAGACAAATTGCAAAGGTACGAGCTCAATCTCATGTAATATTAACGCTCGCATCGGTGGAAATGGTTCTTTTTAATGCAGAACGAGACAAGAAAAAATTATTACGACTTTCTTCTTCAGCTTGAATGCCGCAAGCAGTTCGTTAGATTAAGTTTATGGAAAAAATCCAACGAAAAGCGAATCGCTGGGCTCAAATAATCGGACATCTTCCAGGGGTCGCAGCCGTTTTTTTATCAGGCAGTATGGTCCAGGGAATTTCAAAACCGACTTCAGATATAGATTTTTTTATTATTGCCATTCCTGGAAGGATTTGGACGGCTCGTTTTTTTACTAACCTGCTTTTGAAGTTAACCTCTAATTTAGCTAAACCAGCTTATCATAGGGCTCGTATTTGCCCTAATCATTTTATTTCAGCCCAAAATTTAGAAATTGTTGAACAAGATGCTTATAGCGCCCACTTGTTTACCCATAATCTTCCACTCTATGATCCATATGATTTATGGCCCAAATTTATAGAATCAAATTCATGGGTAAATGCTTTTGGGGAAGCTTTTCCAATAGTGGTAACCTTAAATGAAAACCAAAGTAAAAATACCGTTCCGAGTAAAAAAATAAATTTTATTGAGACCACTCTGCGCTTCTTGCAAATATTCAAAATAAGACGTAACCCCGATTTCAAAAAACCTGGAGCTAAAATCATCTTAAAAGCCGATGAACTTCGTTTTCACCCTGACCCTAAAAATCAATATTGGGAAGCCAAACAAAAAAACGTAGATTTAGGAAAGCTAAATCGACAAGCTGATGTAGAAATTACGCTTTAAAATTATTTAAAAATTCAGCCTTATCGGTAATATAATTCGTCTCTCCCGGAAGGTAATGAGTAGATGAAAAGCAAAGAAGGATCGCATCCTCAGAAAAATCATAGAACTCATGCCAACAAAATGGAGCGACTTCTAAGGCTTTGTTTTTTTTGTCGAGGGTTATCACCTCATCATTCCCATTGGCATTCACTTTCGCCTTTACCGTCCCCTGAGCGGCGATAAATAACTCAGACTCAATTCTGTGGGCATGGCCCCCACGTGATTGATTATTTTTGGCCGTAACTAAATAAACTCGCTTCACCTTAAAAGGAAAATCATCATTAAGTTCAAAGGGAATTAAGCTGCCTCTTTGATCTATAAACTCCGGGAAATGGTGAATTGTGTAGCGATTCATATCCATTCAATCTTAGCTTAATCAACTGACTTTAGCTAGGATGACAAAGCCTAATTTGACAAGATCAATCCTTGCCTGTAAAATGGGGCTCGTAACTTATTTTTTTAATCTAAAAATCAATATGAAAAGTTTCTTGACCCTTTTCCCTGCACTAGCAGTAGCTTTATTGCTTACAGCTTGTGGAGCGCCTCAACAACCTCAAGTGCCTCAAACTCCTACTTCAGTAGACCGAGCTTTAAATGAAGCTATGGAAGAAGATCAAATGGACAACGACATGGATAACATGAACGGTTCAAATGAAGTAAACGTAGAACTTGATGCGGCTCTTGACACACTTGAAGATGAACTTGATGCAGCCCTTAGTGGTGACGTTGAAATGACCATTGATGACATGCCCGTTAATGAACCTGAAGTAATGACTGAAGCTGAAGTACAAACTGAAGCTGAAGTTAGCGCTGAACCAGAACCAGAACCAGCATCAGAAGAAACAGCTGGTACTGATGAAGAAGGACAAATTGATCTTGAAGAACAAAACCAAGAAGAAGAATTGATTGATCAACCAATTATTATTGAATAATCGACATTCGATTTAAATTCTCTTTTTAAAGACCTCACCGATGTGAGGTCTTTTTTTATTCTAAATACTTTGAGTGGGTGTTTTTTAGATCAGCATTAGCCACGTGAGTGTAGATTTGCGTCGTCACTATGCTGGCATGACCCAGTAATTCTTGAACAGATCTAATATCGGCTCCATTACGTAAAAGCTTTGTGGCAAAAGTATGTCGCATTTTATGAGGAGTGACTGGTTTTGTGATTCCCGCTTTTCTACCCCGGTCTCGAATCATTATCTCAATAGCGGTTCTACTGAGCCGTCTTGATTCACCATTTTTAAGGTGTTGATCAGCTCTTTCTTTGGCATTTATAAAGAGTGGGTGGAAGTCATCCTCTCGTTCCTTTAAATAGGCTTCTAACAGACGAATGCAGTTTGGAGTGATATAGACGTTCCGTATTTTGTTTCCTTTCCCTAGCACGCTAAATTCACCGGTTTTAAGATTGAGGTTTTCGCGGTTAAGGGCGCACATTTCAGAAATCCGTAATCCCGTGGAAAAAAGCATCTCCACAATAGTGCGATCTCTTAAGGCTATGGTCTTGTTTTTGGCTGGATTTGTTTCTCTTAGGCGCTCCAATTCTTCATCACTTAAACCCGATACATCACTAGGAAGAGTTTTAAGAAGCTCTAATTTCTCTGGAGCCAAAATGGGGTCATCGAGTTCTCGTATAATGGAGAACTTTAAAAAACTACGAATGGGTATTAAATATATGTTTCGAGTTTTACTACTTAAAGGCTGACCTTTCCTATTAGTTTTAGAGAAGACAAAATCTTGAAAGTCATCAATGGTATTTAGATTTAAATCTCTTAGATGCGCGTTTTCCCCAATAGTCTCGATTAGAAAATTAAGACTTTTCTCGTAATTTCTTAGTGTATACGGAGAGGCGTTTTTAACGTTTTTAAGATAACGAACGTATTTTTGTTTAGCTTCTGTAATTAACATTAGCACAATTATATTGTGTTAAGTAAAAAGCACAAAGGGCTTCACTTAATATTAAGCCAGCATGTCTGTGACGGCTTTCACTTCGTTTTTAGAACCAACAAATACCGTTGTGTTTTGGTGATAATCGGTCACTATCGTGTCTAAAATATCATTTCCTTCTTGGGTTTTACCAACGCCTTTAGCTTCATTGAACACAAAAGCAAATGGGGCACCTTCAAAGAGAAGTCTGAGTTTTCCTTGAGGTTGTTTCGTGTCACTCGGATAAGTAAAAATTCCGTGTCCTTTGCTTAAGATATGGTGTAAATCGGGGACCATTCCTCCCGAGTAACGAAGTTTGCTCTGTCGATCCAACCATCTTTCCATGCAGGCTCTGTACTTAGGGTTTTCACCGCAAACTTTTAAGTTTCCAGGAGCAAAATATGTCGTATCATCTTTAATCGTAATATCGGCTCTGGTCAGAATAAATTCACCTACGTCATTGAGTTCAAACTCATGACAGCCTTTATCTTTCAAGGCAATGGTGAGCGTAATTCGAGGACCATAAACCGCGTAACAAGCCGCCACCATGCCATCACCCGCTTTGTGACCAATCATATCAGGGCTTTCCCAAATCCCAAAAATAGTTCCAATGGCTAAATTAGCGTCGACTAAAGAACTGCCATCAAGGGGGTCATAAGCGACAAAATAGTTGCCTCGATGCGAAGGGAATTCAATCGACTCCTCTTGTTCTTCACTGGCAATTACTTTGGCTATTTCTGATTTTTCCAGTTCTTTGCTGATTATTTGATCGGCTAAAATATCCATCGCTATCTGACTTTCACCCGAGGCATTTTGGGTGACCGCACCCCCCGTGTTTCCGGCCCGAATAGAGAAGTTTATATATTTTACGCTTCGAGCAATGTGATAAAGCAAACTTCGAACATCCCAGTCTGCGCCACGTTCACGTAAGAAGTGATTGAAGGATTGGTTACTCGACATTTGAGGGGGAATTATTATTTAAGTACGCAGACTTTAGCAGAGCTACAGTAAAACATCTACCTTTGTCGCTCATATTTGTTACAATCGGGCTGAAATATTTAATCGACTGAATTATGAACTACTGGCTTTTTAAATCTGAACCGAATTGTTATAGCATCGACGACTTACAGAAAGATAAAATTCAAACTTGGGATGGTATTAGAAACTACCAAGCGCGTAATATGTTGCGTGACGATGTTAAAATAGGAGATAAGGTCTTATTTTATCATTCAAGCTGTCCAGAACCAGGCGTGGTTGGTGTTTGTGAAGTGGTGAAAGAAGGCTATCCAGACTCAACCGCTTTTGATCCAAAATCAGAGCATCCAGACCCTAAGTCTGACCCAGATAAACCGCGCTGGTTTATGGTAGACGTGCAGTTTGAAAAGAAGTTCGAACGTTTGGTCTCTTTGGCACAAATAAAAGAAATGAGTGAGTTCAGTGGAATGAAATTAATTCAAAGAGGAAACCGCTTAAGTTTGTTTCCCGTAGATAAAAATCACTTTGATCTAATCTGTAAAATTGGCCAAGCTTAACACACTAAAAACGAGTGAGTATAAAAAAAGCGCCAATGGCGCTTTTTTTTAATAGCTTATAATTTAAGACCTAGATTATTGCTCATTAAGTGTTTTGTTTTTGAAAACAAGACCTCGGTAAATCCAAACTTTGATTCCAATAACTCCGTACATAGTGTTCGCTTCCGCTGTTGCGTAATCAATATCAGCTCGAAGTGTATGTAAGGGAACCGTACCTTCGATGTAAGTTTCGCGTCGTGCGATATCAACTCCGTTCAAACGACCACCAATCATAACCTTTACTCCTTTAACGCCAGACTCTTTAGCTTTTTCAACGGCCATTTTACAAACTCTTCGGTAAGGAAAACGTCGTTCAACTTGGTCGGCAATATTTTGCGCGATTAGTTCTGCATCAGCTTCTGGTTTTCTAATTTCTTGAACAGAAACCGCAAAGTTCTCCGCAAATTTAGTCTTAAGTGTTTTTTGTAAAGCTTGAATTTCTTCACCACCTCGTCCAACAATCATACCTGGCTTGGCCGCGTGAATAATAATTTCAATTTTACCCGTGTTTCGAATAATTTCGATTTTAGAGACACCCGCTTTTTCTAAGCTTTTTTTAAGGTACGTTCGAATTTCTAAATCTTGTAGAAATTTGGTTTGGTAATCTTTTTGTGAGAACCATTTAGAGTCCCAGGTACGAGTGATACCAATACGAAGTGAAATCGGTGATACTTTTTTTCCCATATGCTTATTTAGATTCTAGTTCAATAGTAATGTTTGAGGTAGGTTTGTTTAGTGGCAACGCTCGACCTCGCGCTGATGGCAAGAAACGTTTGTAAACTGGACCTTTGTTAACAATAACCGATTTAATGGTTAGCGTTTCAGCTTTTTGGTTATCGTTGTTTTCAGCGTTAGAAACGGCAGAGTGCAAAGTTTTGTATAAAATTTGAGCCGCTTTTTTAGGGGTAAATTTTAAAATATCCAAAGCTTCAACCGCTGATTTGTTCCGGATTAATCCAGCTACAACATTAGCTTTCTTAGGAGATATTCGAATACGTCTTAAATGTGCTTTCATGATTATTTAGCGAGTTTACCACCGTGAGATCTGAATTTACGTGTTGGTGAGAATTCACCAAGTTTGTGTCCTACCATAAATTCCGTACAGAATACTGGAATATGATCTTTTCCGTTGTGAACACCGAAGGTGTGTCCAACGAACTCAGGAGAAATAGTACAGCTCCGAGACCAGGTTTTGATTACCCCTTTTTTACCAGTTTCATTCATGGCTTGAATTTTCTTCAAGACACGAGGGTCAACGTAAGGGCCTTTTTTTGCAGATCGGGTCATGGTTCAGAGAGTAGTTATGAGTCTTTAAATATAAAGCTTAAATCAAGCAATAGTTAGTTTTATCGTTTTTTCTTAGCTCGGTGACGAGATACTAAGATTGAAGCATCACTCGCTTTTTTACGTTTACGAGTTTTCACTCCAAGTGCGTGAGCTCCCCATGGAGTCTTTGGATACGCCATCCCAATAGGAGAGCCTCCTTCACCCCCACCATGAGGATGATCACATGGATTCATGGCTTTACCACGAACTTGAGGACGTCGTCCCATATGTCTCTTTCGACCAGCTTTACCGATACGAACTTGAGAGTGTTCTTCATTAGAAACCGTTCCAATAGTGGCAAAGTTTGTTTTTTCAACCAATCGAGTTTCACCAGAATTAAGTTGAACTTGAGCTTTATCACCATCTAAAGAGATAAGAGTCGCTGATTGCCCAGCTGAACGAACCACTTGTCCACCTTTATTAGGCGTGATTTCTAAATTGTGGATTTGGTAACCCACTGGAATGTTTTGAATTTGCATTCGGTTTCCGTCAACAATTTTTGCTTTTGTATCTGTGATGTAAGCGTCACCTACAGCGGCATTTTTGTGCGCTAAGATGTAACGTTTTTCACCATCATTAAATACAACAAGAGCAATATGGCACGTTCGTTTTGGATCGTATTCTATAGCCGTAACTTTTCCAGGGATACCCAGTTTGTCGGTTCCATTGAAATCTACCATTCGGTAATGTGAACGAGTTCCTCCTCCACGGTGTCTGATAGAAATAGTACCGTTTGAACGACCTGCGTTTTTACGAGACTTTTTTAAAAGTCCTTTAACACTTGGTTTTTTAGCGGTGACTTGGGCTCGATCTACATAACTCGTATCTCTTTGTCCGTTAGTCGTTGGTTTTCTCGTAATTACTGCCATGGTTGGAATATTTAATGTCTGCGAGAAGCTCTCGCTTAGTTATTATTTAAAATCGTTGAAGTTAAGGGTTTGTCCTGTCTTTAAAGTGACAATGGCTTTTTTAAGTTCAGGTCGTTTGTTAATCAATCGACCTCGGCCTACCACTCGGGTTTTAGCCGGCAAGCGCACAATGTTTACATTTGTAACATCTACACCGTAGAATGATTTTACGGCCTTAGCCACAGAATCTTTAGAAGCACCAGTGTGAACTTGGAAAGTATATTTTCCTGTTTGAGCTACTGTTTTTTCAGTAACAACTGGAGCAATGAGTACGTTTGAAGTAGAAATCATTATGAAGCTTTAGCAAGGAAAGTAGATTCGATTACCGCAAGACTTGAGTCTAAGAAACAAACTTTGTCAGCAATGAGTAAATCGTAAGGATTAAGATAGTTCGCTCGAAGCGTTTTAACTTGAGGTAAGTTTCGAACTGATTTGACGAACATTTCAGTTTCAGGTGTTACAATAAACAGAATTTTTTTATCTACTGGCAACTTAGTAAGAAGAGCGGCCATACTTTTTGTGTTTGGCGTTTCGATCTTTGGTAATTCAAGGGCGAATACCTCGCTGGCTTTAGCCTTAGCAGTTAAAGCAGAGTAGAGAGCTGCTTTACGTTCTTTCTTTGGCATCATTTTTGTGAAGTTCACTTGGTTGGTTGGACCGTGTGTCACTCCACCCCCTCGAAGAAGATTCGTTGAACGAGAACCTCGTCGAGCGTTCCCCGTTCCTTTTTGCCGTTGAACTTTTCGAGTTGAGTAAGATACTTCCCCCCGAGTTTTAGTGTGTGCAATTGGGTTTCGCTTGTTAGCTAAACGTAGAACTACCGCACGGTGCATTAGGTCTTCATTGATTTTAGCGTCGAACATAACGCCGCTTACCTCAATGTCACCTTTTTTCTTGCCGTCTGCCGCGTATAAATCGATTTTCATGGTTATGCGTCTTCGCGAATAAATACAAGTGAGTTTTTAGCTCCTGGAACCGCTCCCTTAAGAGCGATTAAATTTTTAGCCGCATCAATTTGAACGACTTCTACATTTCTAAGTGTTGTTTGCTTACCCCCTAAACGTCCCGGCATTTTTTTACCTTTCATAATTCGGGCTGGTTTCGCACAAGTTCCCACACTCCCAGGTTCTCGGTGGTGGTGTGAACCATGTGTTTCAGGTCCACGAGAAAAGTTGTGACGTTTAATTACCCCAGCAAAACCCTTCCCTTTTGAGGTGGCGGTGATTTTGACTCGAGAAACCCCCTCCATTGAACCAACCCCAACTCCTTCGCCGGCTTTAATACCTGCATCAGCATCAAGTCTTAATTCTTGTACAAATTTATAATTTTTATTCGCGTTTTTACGTGTTTTATTTCGTTCAAAACTAGCAAGAACTGCAGCATCATACCCATCTTTAGCAGTGGTTTTGATTTGCAGTACTTTTGCTTCTGGGGCTTCTAGTACCGTCACAGCTGTAATTCGGCCCGTTTCTGGGTCAATTAGGCGAGACATTCCAATTTTTCGAGCAAGGATTCCTTTCATGGTGTTAAATCTTATTTCTTAGTAGTTTTTTCTGAGAGGTTGAGATTACAACTTCAGACTCTAGAAACTCAAGTGATTTGAGTAAGGCTTTTTTGATTAGATCATTTTGATTTCTACTTCAACTCCGCCAGGTAGGTGTAGGTTTTGTAGGGATTCAATCGTTTTAGGCGTTGGCTCCTTGATATCAATCAAGCGTTTGTGCGTTCGCATTTCGTATTGATCACGAGCATCTTTGTTAACAAAGAATGATCGATTAACCGTAAACTTTTTAATTTTAGTTGGCATAGGCACCGGCCCTGAAACCATTGATCCATTGCGCTCAGCCGTTTCAACAATCGCTTTCGCGGCTTCATCGATAATAGTGTAATCGAATGATCGAACGACGATTCGAACCTTAGAGGCTTGAACTTCGTCTTTTTTGGTTGTTTTCTTGGTAGTCGGTTTAGTTGCCATATGCTTTAAAATAAGAAAAGAGCCCGCGGAATATAGATAAGAGTTTATGAGTGTCAAGGCTTTTTTGTGCGGTTATTTCTGCCAAACAGACATCAGTTGAATGATGATAATATAAGCTTGGGTTTCTTGGTGTTGTAAAAAGGTTTAATATTTGGTATAATACACTGAAATAAATACATATTATGACCGATCAAGTAACGGCCGCAGCACCAAAAGTTGAAGCACTCGAAAAAGCCAAAGTCGAAGTTGAGCGATATCCCGCCATGCAATTTGTGGTTAAATTTTCAAAATTAGTGGCCACCGTCATTGCCGTTCTTTTTCTGCTTTTTGCTTTAATGTCCATCATAACCGGCATTTTTAATGAAGATGCGAGCTTTTTATGGGGACTGGTTAATGCTGGATTCTATATTTTAGTTGGAGGGGTCCTGATTGGTCTTATAAAAGGAATGGGGGAAGCCTTTGAAGTTTTGCTTGATTTAGAGAAGCGAAAATAGTTCTCGGTTTAAGTTGTACTAAAAAAACGCCTTAAGGCGTTTTTTGGGGCTTAAATTTTGTTTTTAAGCTTTGGTTTTTGATAATTCTTTTATGCTCCAGTGTAAAAAAATAAGCAGAATCAGGCTTAAAACAAATTCACTGAAAGGCTCCGATTGTTGTAAAATTGCCGTATAGAGGTCTTTGAGTTCCACAATGGCGTAAATCCCGAAAGCTAGAAAAATCCAATTTAAATTATTTTTAATGCCGTAAACTATGTAGCCTAAGGTGACGAACGAAATAATGCTTAGGCCAAGCGTTGGATTATAGCCGGACTTGCCAATGACAAAAAGCGCTGCCAGAAAAGGGGCCAAGTTCATAAGGAAATGCACGAGTATCACATATTTTGCGGCTTTTAGTGAGTCGTACTTTGATTTGTCGGTGGTGTTAATTTTAGTTTTATTCATTTAGTTTCTAGTTTAATGCCAAATAATATTTATGGCAAAAAAAGACCCCGCATTGCGGGGTCTTTTAGATTTATTGATCTCTGCTATTGCAGATATATCTGATATTAAGCCTTACTTAAGGATTTTAGTGATTACACCAGCTCCAACGGTTCGTCCTCCTTCACGAATCGCGAATCGAGTACCAGCGTTAAGGGCGATTGGTTTTCCGAGTAATACTTTGAATTTTGCATTATCACCAGGCATTACCATTTCAACTCCGTCTGGAAGAATAATTTCTCCAGTAACATCCGTAGTTCGAATGAAGAATTGTGGTTTGTAACCTTTGAAGAAAGGCGTGTGTCGTCCTCCTTCTTCTTTTTTAAGAACGTATACTTCAGCTTCGGCTTCAGTATGTGGGGTAATAGTTTTTGGTTTAGCCATAACTTGACCACGTTCGATATCATCTCGTTCAATCCCTCGTAGTAGTAGACCAGCATTATCACCGGCTTCACCACGTTCAAGTTGTTTTCGGAACATTTCTACTCCGGTAACCGTTGTCGTAACGGTATCTTTAAGACCTACGATTTCAATAGTGTCCCCAACGTTGATCGCACCTTGTTCAATACGTCCAGTAGCTACTGTACCTCGACCTTTGATTGAGAATACATCTTCAACTGGCATCAAGAAATCTTTATCAGTTTCTCGTTTAGGTTGTGGAATTTCAGAATCAAGAGCGTTTAATAGCTCAAGAACTTTGTCTCCCCATTCTCCACCTGGTTCTTCAAGTGCTTTAAGAGCTGAACCGTGAACGATAACAGCGTTGTCACCATCGTAATCTCGTTTAGATAGTTCCTCTCGGATTTCCATTTCAACCAGTTCGATCATTTCAGCGTCGTCTACCATGTCACATTTGTTTAAGAACACGACAATCTTGTCTACACCTACTTGTTTAGCGAGTAAGATGTGTTCTTTTGTTTGTGGCATTGGACCATCTGTTGCAGCACAAACGAGGATGGCTCCGTCCATTTGAGCGGCACCAGTAATCATGTTTTTAACGTAATCTGCATGCCCAGGACAATCTACGTGAGCGTAGTGACGAGCTTCAGTTTCGTATTCTTGGTGAGAAGTTGAGATAGTAATACCTCGAGCTTTTTCTTCAGGAGCGTTATCGATTTGGTCGAAAGCTACTGATTTGTTACCAGCAAGTCCTGGGTAACGGTTATGGGCTACAGCTGTAATAGCAGCTGTCAAAGTCGTTTTACCATGATCGACGTGACCAATGGTCCCCACATTTACATGGGGCTTATTTCGTTCAAATTTTGTCATCGTAAGATGTGGGTTAGAAAGTAGAAAATTTGATATTCTTGATAGATTTTACCGCCACGATACTAGAAACCAAGAGTTTTTTGTCAAAATTATTTATCAAGACTGCATTGCCGTGGTTTAAAAGCATATTCTAGTTGGACTATTAAGTAGTTGATACAGGGCTAAACAGAAATTAAGGCTTTAAGTTAATGTCAGAGTTTGTGAGGGTAAGCGAAATTAAAATAAAAGGAATGTTACGAAAAAGTCTGCCTTTACGGAGCCGCCAAAACCTAACACCTTGTTTAGAGTCGATGTGGTAGCCCGAAATATTGAGCGAAATGGAACGGCTGTTTATGGAGGTGGCGTAGTAGGATTTTCAAATGTTGGATCTAACATCGGGACTCATGCTCGATTTATAGACGGTGATAGCCGTTCAATTTGCGATGTTTTTAGAACGCCATCCACACCAAATATTCGTTTATTTGTGAGTGCACAGGCTTCGGCCACATTTGATAAGATTTATCTTCGTGAAGTAATTGGAAATGCCTCTGTTAGCAATAATAATGATTGTGATATTTCCGACGGAATTGTGCTGGGGAGTGATGATTAAAGAATGATTATTCCCATTCAATGGTGCCTGGTGGTTTGCTAGTCACATCTAGAAACACCGCACTAATAGAATCATCTTTCAAAATTTCGGCGGTCACTTTTTCAAAGAATTCCCAAGGAAGTTTTCCGACCGTCGCGCTCATCGCATCTATCGAATCAATGGGTCTCAAAATGACCGATTCTTCTCCCGTATTGTTGAAACTTAAAGGGGCCAGTACCACTGGGAATTGCCAGACGTCATTATAGACGCCCATTTCGTGCATGGTTGTCGTCACAATGTGATCGGCTCTTTGTAAGCGTGCTACTCGTTCAAGATTAATATCCGCCTTTAAGACTTTCGTACTTTCGATCCGGCCTTTATAATTATGCCCTAAAGCTTTTACGCAGCGGTTAATATCTGGGTAATGGTTGATCAATTTCGTCGATAGGCTTTCTAGTTCCGCCAAGTCATTTTCTGCCACTGTAAGCATGCCTGGGTGCTTGTAGGTTCTAAAATCTCCTTGTACCCCAACCGACTTAAGCGGCAGAACGTCAAACGGTTTTTTATTTCGTTGTAAGGAAAAAGATTTTTCATCCCGATGTGTAGATTCTTCGGTAAGTTCACCAGAACATAAAATTCTAACTCCTAAACCAGGACCTGGAAAAGGATGTCGCCATACGAGTTCATGTGGAAGTCCCATCAGTTCACCAAGGGCTCTAACTTCGTCTTTATATAAATCAGCGAGTGGTTCAATGACTAAACCCGCATCGATCATTTTTTGAATTTCTGGCACTCGATTATGGTGCGTTTTTATAGTGGCCGCATTTTTAGTTCCGCCAGTTTCAATAGTATCAGGATAGATAGTTCCTTGCGCGAGCACGGTGTTTTCATCTAACTGATGAGTTTTGAAAAAGGCTCGTTGTACTTCAAGGAAAGTGTTACCAATAATTTCTCGTTTTTTCTCCGGGTCATAAACTCCGGCTAAATTGCCAAGAAATCTATCGGCTTCATCCATAACCGTTAAGCGCGCTCCAATATCAGTGATTGCTTTTTCAACGTAATCTCGTTCGTCTTGGCGCAGTAAACCGGTATCAACAAATAATCCTTGCACGCGATCAGCACCCAAAATTTTTGAAAGTAAGGCAAAAGCCACCGTAGAATCTACGCCACCAGAAACAAAGAGCACGACGTGCTTGTCACCGATTTCTTTTTTTAAACTGGCTTGGTGTTCTTCGTAAAATTTTTCAATGGTCCAGTCTCGGTTTACCTCACAGATATCGAGAAAATTTTTGAGTAATTGGCTTCCATGCTGAGAGTGAGTTACCTCTGGATGAAACTGGATACCAAACAATTTTTTGGTTTCGTTCCAAACCGCCGCGTTGTGGCACAAATCAGTGCTGGCACAACCGTCAAACCCTTTACCGAGTTCCGAGACTTCGTCACCATGACTCATCCAGAAAGGCGATGTTTTTGGAATATCTTTAAAAAGCGGGCAGTGTCCATCGTGGGTTAAATCGGCGCGCCCAAATTCTTTCCCTGAATCTTTACCCGGAATGACTTTTCCGCCCAAAGCTTGGTTTAAGAATTGGTGACCGTAACAAATGCCGAGAACGGGGATGCCCAGTTCAAAAATGGCTGTATCACAACTAGCGCTGCCTTCATCATAAACACTCTGCGGGCCGCCTGATAAAATAATTCCTTTAATCATTTCATCTTGAAAGAAGCTTAAATCGACTTCATCTGGTTGGTGAATTTCGGCTAAAACTTGCTCGCGCCGAATGCGGCTGGCAATTAAATGGGCGTATTGACCACCGAAATCGAGAATAATTACTTTCTGGTGCATGAATTAAGGTTAGCAACTTTTAAAATTTTGAAAAGATGCCTTTGCTATTTATAATTATTGGCATGACACCCTTTAGAAAAATTGAACTTGAGACTGGTGAGCCTTCTTTAGGCCCAGGAGAGAATTTGCCGGGGCCTAAAAAACTTAGTCAGCAAAAGCCAAGACCGTTTGATTCGGCTTCTGCTCAAGTGCCAGCCGCGGTAGAAATGGTTTTAAATCCAAAAGAAAAGTAAGTTAGTAGCGTCGTATAGCTATGGATTTGATTTAAATTGTGAAAGTTTTATTTTGTGTTTGATTTAAATTATCAAACATGGGATCAGAACAACCGCCACAAACACTTGAAGAAGAAGTCGAAGCCTATAGAAAAAAAGGCTTTGAGGCTGAAATCGTAAACGGTGAAATTCATGTGACTTTGGGAAGAAAACGCTCAAAAGAAGTTGTAGAGACAACTGGTGCGAATGTTTCGATGGTCCTGGCGCCTTCGGGGTTGCCCGCGGTAAAAAAAGGCGTGTTACTGCATCCAGGAACTTTAGTATTCGATGAAACGGTTAGGTCTATGAAAGGCCGAAGCTAATTTGAATATCATTCCCAATTGTCTGCGTCATTCGTAATTGAAATTGGTTTAAATTTACTTCTTTGGTGAAGCTCGGTTTGGCGGTATCACCACAAAATATTGGCGCTGTAAAAATTTCAATTTGATCGATCAAATTAGCTTCAAGTAAGGAGGAATTCAGCTGTCCGCCGCATTCGGTCAAAATAGAGCCAATTTTTTTTCCCTGGCAAAAGGGGATTAAAGCTTCTAAATCTTCTATTAAAAATACCTCACGATTTTGAGTTTTATAAATGGCGGCTTCTTTGGGAATGGTTCTTTTACCGACGACAATTATGTCAGGCGAACTTGGTGCGTAATCTAGCCCTGAGCAGAATCGAACATCAAGCCGAGGATTATCTTCTAAAATAGTTTCTGTACTGGTTAGAAGCACTTGGTGGCTAGCTCTGAAGTTATGAACCAAAGACTGCACTTTTTTTCCCGTGATGGTACGGGCTCCGGATTTGTAGTCTTTTAAGGCTGGGGTTATTTTTCCGTCTAAGCTTTGGGCTACTTTAAGGGTGATAAAGGGTTTTTGCTGGGTTATCCAGGTTTTAAACCAAGGGTTTAGTTTTTCGTGATGAGCCGAATTTAAGACTTGCACTTTGATGCCGGCGGCTTCAAGTTGAGCCACTCCTTGCCCTGGAAAATGAGGATCAAGCGCGCCGACAATGACGGCTTCTGGTTTTAGTTTTATAAGTAAATCAGAACAAGCCGACGTTTTTTTATGGGCACATTTAACACAGGGTTCAAGCGTGATAAAAACTTTGGACCGTTTTAAGTCTGGGGCTTCAAAATCTTTCAGCGCATTTACCTCAGCGTGGGCTTCGCCAAATTTTTGGTGTGCGCCGTGAGCTATAATTTTGCCGTCTTGAGTGACAAGACAACCAACCCGCGGGTTGCTTTTAGTTTGGTGCGGATCAACCCTGGCGGCTAGTTCTGCCGCCAGATTAATATATTTAAAGGCTTCCATGATTAGTATCGAGCAATATCGGTATCAGCTTTTTGGAATTCTGTTTCCCCTTCAGGTTTAACATAAAGTTCAATATCGACATTTCCTTTAATGCCTGTGGCGGGAACAAAAATGTATTTGTATTTACTTAAATCTGACCAGGTTTCTTGATACAGAATTTTTTCTGGTTGAGAAACCACGACTTGAGCTTCGTCTAAAGCTTCAAAATTTGGCAGCATCAAGCTGACCGATAAGGTTCGGAAGTTTTTATCCACTTCGCTGATGTTTGGGAGTTCGGCTTCTGAAAAGGATTCACGCGTTACATTTATTGGAATTGATTTTTCGGTTTTCAGTCCAGATTTATTAGCCGCTTTTATGTTTAGCGTACGTCTTCCCATTGTATTGCCTGTGTTGAAATTCATAACATACGGCGCATTGTTTTTGAAACCTAAGCTTTGGTTGTCAAGAAAGAACTCAACCGTTTCAATTTCAGATCCGGCCACTTGGGCTACGATTTGAGCTTCTGAATCAAGGGCTAAACTTTGATTAGCTAAAGGGCCTAAGAAAATAATCTCTGGTGGACCATTATAGCCGTCACCGCTACTGGTTGGATTATTAGAATTTGTGTTGGTGCTTGAAGCGCTCACGGTCACTGAAACGGTGTCTTGAGCGGAACGGAAATCATCACTTGAAGCCACCGCTTTAATGGTGTGCGTTGTGCCCAGTCCGGCATTGGCTGGGATTCGGAATTTACCGGCATATGGAGCCCGAACGGCTTTATAAATTAATCGGTCATCCCAGAAATAAGAGACTTCAGCGAGGTCAACGTCTCGATCAATATTAACCGTCACTTCAATTTCACCGCTGTTAACAAAAACGGTTGGGGAGGTGATTTGGAAACTGAAATCACCGCTGGTTCCCTCTGGATTGTTTTCATCTTCCAAAGGCGTACTCATGATCTGAGTCCAATCGGCTTTAGTTCCAGTGAGTTCGGCTAAATTCTCTAGTTGTCTCCATCGTCGTTGTAGGTTTACTGGTAGATCGGCTATAAACTCGACAGGAACTCGCCAACCCGCGTCAGTTTCGGCGTCAGGATTTTCTTCTTCAACTACTTTTTCAGGATCCATAATCGCGCCCAAGCTGTTCATAAAAATAGGGTGATTTCGAATCCATTCTTGAACTGGAGCCATCCAGGCTGGATCATTTTTAAGCGAAGCCAATGGAATGTAATTGATTTCTCTAACGGCAAAATCAGGGGTTTCGTCGGTCGCATCTTCGCCGGTAAAAATATTAATCTTTTTGCTAGAAGCATCGTTATCCATTTCTGTTGGCAATGAATAGCTTGGGTAAACTTCGGTAATTCTAAGGTGTGCTGGGGTTTGCTCGGTCGCTCGTTTACCCGTTAATCGGTTGATTTCTACTGTCACCAAAGGGGTTGGTTCGGTGTATTTTTTATCTGGATTAGCCCCATTTTCCACCAAAATTTTGTGAGCTTCATCCATAAAGTTTTTCCAAACCGGAGCGGCAACTGTCAACCCAGTGGCTCCAGATTTCATGGGCTTACCACGATTATTACCCACCCAAACACCCGCCACTAAGTGAGGCGTAAATCCAATCGTCCATGAGTCACCAGGAACCGTTAAGAATTTACGATTCCCGTCTGATTCTGGCTGATCCGCGTTAAAGGTTGGATTTGGAATGACACGGTTTGAAGTTCCAGTTTTGGCACCACTGTTAAAGTTTGGTGCGAGTTCTAAAAAAGTATTCCAAGAAAATCCTTCGGTCGTAGGACGAGATTTTTCGTCGGTTAAAACATTTCGCACTAAAGCAGCAATTTGTGGGTCCAGCCCTTCTCGTTTGTTGGCATCTGGGTCAATTTTCTCAAGCACTTGTCCGGCGGCATTTCTTATTTCTAAAATAGCCACAGGATCGTGAATACTACCGTCACCAGCAAAAGCCTGGAAAGAAGCGATATGCGCCAACGGTTGCACTTCAGCGACGCCAATTCCAATGGCAACTCCGTGTCTATCGGCATCGCCTTCGTAGGGAATGTTCAGTTTAGCGGTTAATTCAAGCACTTTTTCAGCGGTTGATAGCGCCGCCATTTTAATGGCTGGAATATTTAAACTTTGATTCAAAGCTTTACGTATTGAAACGGGACCTTGAAATTTCTCATTAAAATTTTGTGGTGTGTAGCCAGCACCAAAGTCGGTTTCAACATCAAACACTACGGTGGCTGGAGCGTAACCGGCCATGAAGGCCGCGGCGTAGACTAACGGTTTAAAACTAGACCCTGGTTGTCGACTGGAGGTTAAGACGTCCACTTGTCCGTCGGCTTCGGCGTTGAACCAATCTTTGCCTCCAATATAAGCCAAAATTTCACCATTATCAGGATTAATAGCTGCCATGGCAACATTCTCAGCACCATATACATTCGCGTAGCCTTCGGTTTTAATTTTTACCGTTTCTTCTGCTTGAGCTTGAATATCTGGATCTAAAGTAGTGTAAATTTGTAAGCCCCCTTGGCTTAAAAATTCTTGACCGTATTTGTTCTCTACTTGTTCCCGAACGTAAAATACAAAGTGCGGCGCGTTAATATCGGTCGCTCCACGTTTGAATTCAATTGAATTTCCTTCACTCCAGGCTTGGTAGAACTGATTTGGGGTAATCATTTCTAAATCCAACATTCGTTGTAAAACCAAGTCTTTACGACCTTTTTTGTAGACCTTTAATTTGCCTTCATCTAGGTCACCAGGAGCCAAAATAGCTTCAATTTCTTCGGGACTTGAGTTTTCACTTTCTTCCTCGCTCTCGCCTTCTTCGGCCGCCCGCGCTTCAGCTTCAGTGCTAAAATTCTCGTATTCATAAAAACCCAGCAACGAATCTTTGTTCGATCCGTACGGGCTAAATCTGGTTGGAGCCAAGGGGATACTCGCTAAAATACTGGCCTCTGCTACGGTTAAGTCTCGTGAAGATTTGCCAAAATAAGTTCTGGCAGCGGCTTCAATTCCAAAAGCATTATTCCCATAGGGGATTTTATTGAGATAAAGCTCTAAAATTTCATCTTTGCTGTAGTGCCATTCAAGTTTTATAGCGAGTAAAAGTTCTTTGAATTTACGGGTGTAAGACCGTTCTCCACTGAGAAACACTTGTTTGGCTAGCTGTTGCGTGATGGTAGATCCACCTCGTTGGGGGCCAATTCCAAAAGCTTCATGCAAAAAAACTTTTACCAAGGCTGGAACATCAAAACCAAAATGGTTATAGAACTGATCATCCTCAATAGCAATGGTGGCTTGCGGGACCCAAGGTGAAATTTCTTCCAATGGAATATAATCCCGGTTTTCGTCACCATGAATGACGTATAAAATATGGTCTTCTGGTTTTGCGCCAGGCTCTAAAGCGCCACGATCATAAATAATCGTAGATTCAGCGAAGTTTAATTCTGCGGCGTCTTTAACATCCGGCAAGAAATAAGCGCCATAAACAAACATAAACACGGTGAAACCGATACCTAATACCGCGAATCTTATTGTCCAACGAAATCTTTTAACGGGTTTGGTTGGATCTTTTTTCCAAAAATTTAAGCGAGACCAGACGCTTTGGCGCCGACGGAATTTGTTTATACGCATACAAGAGAGGTTTACCCGAATTTAAATGAAATTCAAATTACTCTAACGTACGAACGCGTTTTAAGGTGACAATTTAATCAATAGATTGAATCGCCATAGCCCTCGGTAAAAGGCAGAACCTATTGTTCAGCGATGGTCTCGGCTACAGCAGCAGTTGCAGTCTGTGTTTGTGCGGCTTTCCAAGCCTCGTAAACTTGGTTTCGTCTAGAAGCATCTGCGGCAATTAGGTTTAAGATGTCTTGGCTTGAAGGAACTTTGTCTTGCTCGTCTATTTTTTGGGCTATTTCGGCTTTATCACCACTAATAGTTAAATCAACATCACGATCATTTCTAAATCGAAGTTGTAGGTTTCCACTAGCGTCACCTTTCGCAAAAAGCGTCCAGCCTCGATAAGCTTCATTGCTTGCATCGCAACTAGGGTCTTTAAAACCAAAATGTATTTCTGCTCCAAGCTGTCTTTCTTGATTTTGTTGTAAACCTTGAAATAAAATTTCACCTAACATTGTTACGGGCGTTTCATCGCTATTTTCCATTTGAAATTAAAATATGAGTTAGGGTCTTTTTAGAACATCTAAAAACTTAAGTCAATATTTGGAATTTGATTGAAAGTGTTAAGGTGAAGATATGAAAATTTCCCCTTCAATTTTGGATGCTGATTTTAAAGCCGTGCAACAAGATTTAGATTCGATTGCTACCGCTGACAGAATCCACTTAGATGTGATGGATGGGCAATACGTTCCCAATCTTAGTTTTGGTCCTCCAGTACTAAAAAATTTAAATTACCCGGTTGAATACGAAGTTCATCTAATGGCGCAAAACCCAGACCGGTTTGTGGATTTATTTTGTGATATGGGGGTTTCAACTTTTACCTTTCATATTGAAACCGTGACTGAAGAAAAAGCGCTGGAGCTTTTTAACGGGCTTAAAGAAAGAGGGGTTAAAGCAGGAATTTGTATTGATGGAGCGACGCCCGTTTCGGCTTTAAGTGACGAAGTTTTAGACCAGGCAGATCAAGTGTTAGTCATGAGTGTGCAAGCCGGCTTTGGCGGCCAAAGCTTTATGCCAGAATCAATTAATAAAATTAAAACTCTGCGAGCGCGAGGGTTTAAAGCAGAAATTGAAGTTGATGGTGGCGTGAATTTAGACAATGTGAAACTTCTCGCCCAGGCGGGCGCTGACATTGTTGTCGTCGGTAGTGCTTTGATGAAGCAGCCGACAGCATTACGCGCAAACCTAATAACTCAATTCCAATCTTCATAATTATCACAACATGGTGCAAACTTTAGTCGTTATCGTTGGTCATCCCGAGGCAGGTTCTTTAAATCATGCCGCGGCTGAGGCTTTGGTGGTGGCAGGTGTCTCAAAAGGATTAGAGGTTCAAGTGCTGCGGGCTTACGATTTTCCTTTCTTACCGAATGATCCTTCTAAGCATGGATTTCCTGAAGAATATGAAAAAGCAGTACAGTGCATTGAACAAGCCACTTACTTAGCCGCGGTAACACCAATGTGGAATTTATCTATCACGAACGGTTTAAAAAACTTTATTGATGGGGTTATGCAACCACGGCGATTATTTCAATACAATAAAAAAGGTAACCCAGAGGGGTTGTTGAAAACTAAAAAAATGTTGATTGTCTGGACGAGTGGAGGTCCAATCTGGGTTTATAAAATTGTTTTTGGAAATCCGGTTTATAAACAAATAAAAGCTGTATTTAAATTTTGTGGTGTAAAAGCCTTTGATCAAAAAGCCCTTGGTAAAGTCTTAGGGAAAGATTCACCCGAAGAAAAAGCTCGTGTGAGCAACTTTATTAAGGAACTAGAAACTTATAAATTTTAAATGTTCACGGGAATTATTGAGAAAGTCGGCAAAATTAATTCGATTGAGGCGAATCGGTTTGTGATAAGTCATGATTTTGAAGAGTCTTTTGAACTAGGCGAATCAATCGCTTTAAATGGCATGTGTGCAACCGTGGTAGAATTTTCTTCAAATGATATATCGGTCGATATAATTCAAGAATCCCGAAAGCTAACGACCTTTGGAACCGCGCAACCCAGAGATTTAGTGAATTTAGAAAGAGCCGCCAAAATTGGACACCGAAATTCAGGACACAATGTAACCGGGCATATTGATGAAGTTGGAGAAATTATAAAACTTGAATGGATTGAAGATTTTTGGTTAGTTCGAGTTAAAATTAATCCGCTGCATCGGGCTTGGTTAGTTCATAAAGGCTCTGTTGCGCTTGAAGGCATTTCTTTAACCGTTAGTGGAGTGAGTGATTTAAAAGCGAATGATGCCTGGTTTGAGGTTTCAATTATTCCACATACCTGGGAACACACGACGTTAAAAACGAGAGCTGTGGGTGACAAGGTGAATGTTGAATTTGATATCTTGGGTAAGTACGCCCTGAACCAAGTTTAATGTGGAAAATTTTATTATGGCCTGACCAAGCTTTAGCCAAGATAAGTATTAAGTTGATTAAAATTTATCAGGCTACGTTTTCGCCTGATCACTCGGTTAGTGGTATTGGGGATCCTTTGAAAGGCTGTAAATTTTATCCTAGTTGTTCTAATTACGGCATTCAGGCCCTCGAAAAATATGGATTTATAGTTGGGGTGCCTCGTACTATTTGGCGAGTTTTGCGCTGTCATCCCTGGAGTCACGGGGGCGTCGATTACCCTTAAAAACCTAAATACGAATTTAGAAAAAAGTTGGTGCCGACCCGCAATTAAGCGGGTCGAGCACATTTTTGGCTGAGGTTTCTGAGCCCTTTACCTTTCGGTAATTTGTGGCAAATTGTGCCCGCGAATGATTTCCATTCCGATCAAGTCGGCGCCTACCATCGCTGCCCAAAGTAGGGCAGAGATGAATGACAAATCCTGAATCCAGGAAGTGGGCGTTGCCAGCCTGCTGGCGGTAAGCCAAAGCGGTACAAAAGTTATCAGCGCCAAATAAATGGCGGCGATCAGAGCATCGCCTTCGGCGAATTTCAGTGCCAGGTCGTACATTTTGGATTCTCCAAAATTTTGAAAGATCTCAGCCAGCTCGACCGAGAAATTTCTGGTTGGGCCCCCGCCCAATTCGAATTTCCATCAAAGTAGAGTTATTGTGATTTTAGCACAATAATAAAAAAAAGTCACGCTTTGGGGGTTGCCCTAAATTTTGCCATCCATCATTTTATTCTTACACTCGCCCACGATGATTATATTTTCGATCTTGGCTTTCTTACTGATTTTTTCGACGCTTATTATTGTGCACGAGTTTGGGCATTATTACGCGGCTATTAAGTCGGGCGTAAAAGTAGAGGAGTTTGGTTTAGGGATGGGGAAAAAATTATTTGGTTATAAACGAGGTGAAACAGAGTTTACTTTGAATTTAATTCCTTTTGGGGGCTTTGTCAGAATGCTCGGTGAAGAAGACGATTCAAAAGATCCGCGTAGTTTTGGCCAGGCGAAATTATGGAAACGAATGATTATTACTCTAGCTGGGGTATTTATGAATTTTGTCATGGCTATCACGTTTCTAACTATTTTATTTACCGTGGGAACGGACCCTATTTTGGTTTCTCAAGCTGATGTAGAGCGAGCTTATGACAACGAAGTGATAGCTTTCACCGTAAACGGTGAACGAATGACTCCGGATGAAATAAAAGCCTTGGATGAGCCAAATGCACCGGTCGTGTTTGAATATTTACAGCAAACTAAAGCGCCTTTCCCTCAGTCAATTTGGCTGGCTACCACCGAAACAGTTCGTATTTCTTGGGCCGTGCTTGAGAAAGCCGCGGAAATTCCAGTAGAGCTCATTCAAAAACAAAGAGTCCCAGAAGGTTTAGCTGGGCCAGTTGGAATCGCAGAAGTAACGCACAAAGTTTTGCCACAAGGTTTTATGGCTTTAGTAAAACTAACGGCTTTGCTTTCAATTTCATTAGCCGTTATGAATTTACTCCCAATTCCGGCTCTTGATGGAGGGCGATTTGTTTTTCAAATTTTAGAGTTAATACTCAAGCCATTTAAAATTAAGCCAAACGAAAAATGGGAAAATTTCGCTCATATGGGCGGCTTTGCCTTACTAATGGGGCTTTTGCTTATTATCACTTGGAACGATATAACACGCATATTTTTAAGCTAAAAACGAGTACATTTAAGGATGCGAGCTTTTCGGGCTTGACAGTTAAAGCCGCTTTCATAATATCGCGCGGCTAAATTAAAGAATTTAAAAGAAATTATATATGGCTGAAACGTACAGCTTGGCTGCCGAAGTAAGAGAAACTACTAAAAAGTCTGCTCGAGATACTCGAGCTAAAGGACGAGTTCCTGGAGTGCTTTACGGTCATGGTGTTGACACTCAAGCCTTCAGTGTAGATTACTCTGAATTTTTACGTTTGATTCGTCGAGCCGGTCAATCTTCATTGGTTGATTTAGACTTCAATGGTAAAAAAACAAAAGTACTCATTCACAAGTACGATCAAGATCCAGTACAAGATACTTTTACGCACATCGATTTGATGGCGGTGAATTTAAAAGAAAAAACTATGGTTCACGTTCCATTAGAGTTTGTGGGTGAATCTGAAGCGGTTAAATCTAAGGGCGGGGTTTTGAATATTGCTCACACGAGTTTAGATATTCGATGTCTTCCAAGTGATATTCCACACGAGATTGAAGTTGATATTTCGGGTCTAGCTAACATTCATGATCATATCAGTATTGCAGATTTGAAGCTTTCTGATGATATTGAGATTATGAATCTTGATGAAGATACTCAGCTTTGTTCTATTATGGGACGAGCCGCTGAAGAAGAAGATTTAGACGCTCCTATTGAAATGCCAGACGCTGATTTAGCGCCTGAAAAAGATAAAGAAGAAGCTTAATTAGCAAAAAATTAATTCCTAAAATAAAAGTCGCCTTTGGCGGCTTTTTTTTTAAGCTAAAAACAAATGAAAGTAATTTTTAATGGCGAATTAAAAGAATCTGGTGATCCAAGTATTTATGTTTCTCCATTTGGTCCGGCTTTAGAATTTGGTCAAAGTGTTTTTGAAACTTTTAAAGTGACAGCTGGTCGACCACCAGCTTCAATAAAGGAACACTGGGAGCGACTTTTTAAATCCGCTCAAATTCTAGAGTTTCAGGTGCCACCGAGTCTAAAACAACAAACTCTAGACTCGGGCTTAGCGCAACTTATCAGCACCCTTGATTTAAAACATGAATACCGCTGTAAGGTTTTAGTCTGTGCCGATTTTTGGTGGATTAAGGCTATGCCACTTTTACCTTTTCCAGAGAGGCATTATATCGAAGGGGTGGTGGTGAATGAGGCCGTAGTTCAACGTATTTTGCCTGAAGCAAAAGCCGCTTCCCCTTTATATTCTTTGTATGCCTCTCAGCACTCTAATGATGGTATTTTTGAAACCCTTTATTTCTCTTCGGAGAATCAACTACTTGAAGGGAGTGTGAGTAACGTTATAGCTGTTATTGATAACGTATTGGTAACTCCAAATCAGAAAGTTTTGCCTGGTATTACGGTTCGTGAGGTTTTAAAAAAGGCTCAATCCGTCGGACTTAAAACTGAATTTAAAGTGGTTAGCCGGGGTGATCTGATGAAAGCTTCTGAAATTTTTCTAACGAATTCAATAAAAGGACTCGTTCCCGTTAAAGCTTGGAATAATTGGGAAAAAAGTTCATCGGCGGTTTATGACTTATTAAAATGAAAGTTCAAATTGTCATTTGTTTGAAATATTGCTATAATAGATTTAAATGTCTAACCCACAGGTATCAATTATAATTCCGTCTTTTAATGAAGGCGCTTGGCTTGAACGCACGGTGCGTGGTTGTTTAGAGAAAACCGATTACCCTGATTTTGAAATTATTGTGGTAGGGGATGGCTGCACCGATGGCTCAATTGAAGCCTTAGAGTCCAGAAAATTTCCTAATGTTAAAATTATTAATCTAGATAAAAGTGCTGGAGCCATTGTAACAAGAAACAAAGGGGCTGAAATTGCGACCGGTAAAGTGTTAGTGTTTATTGATTCTCATCAAGAGCCGATGACCGAAAATTGGTTGAAGGTGTTGGTGGATTTACTAGAAAAACCAAACTGTGGAGCGGCTACGGTAAATATTGCTTCCATTGGCGAAGTCGATCGCCTGGGTTTTTTGTACACACTGAAGAATTGGTCTTTAGAGCCTACTTGGGTACGCCCTGAAAATGCAACGGCTCAGATGCTGGCCCCAGCCGTTCCTGGAGGGTGTTTTGCCATTAGAAAGCAATTATTTGTTGAAACCGGGGGTTTTAATAATCGCCTAAAAAAATGGGGACGAGAAGATTTTGAGTTTAGTTTGCGTTTGTGGCGAATGGGATATGATTTATGGTTCTCAGGAGATGCCATTATGGGACACGCATTTGATCACAATCGAGCTTTTGAAATTAGTTGGGAACAGGTTGATTTCAACACCCTTTGGACGGCTTATACCCTTTTTGATTCCGAAAGCTTGGAATTAGTTGAAGCCGAGATTAAAAGCGTTCGCCCGAAGGTGTTTGAAAAACTAAAGATGAATTTTAATTTATCTGAAATAGAGAAAATTAAAGAGAATCTTTCTATGAACAGGTCTTTTGCGGAATACAAGGAGCATTTTATAAGAATTTAATTAGTTGCGTTAATATAAAACTATTAATACAATTCAATTATTCATTACTTTTTAATTATTTAAAAAATGAAAAACTTACGTTCAATTGGTTTCATATTAATGGCGAGCTCGTTTTTTTCGGTTTCCTTTGCTGCTAATTCCGCGCTTATGGATGAAGAGGCAGGATTGGCGACTGACATCGTAGAGACAAATAATATCATACAAGTTTATCAGTATGAGGGCATGTCTTCTGAAAGTGGCCCGATGATGTCTACTTTTAATGAAGGAGAAGATTGGACAAATGTTGTCATTCCTCCTGCGACGACACAAAGGTTCTACCCTTTCTCAATGCCAGTGAGTAGTTGGGTTAAAAATCAGTTTAGAGTCGATACGGGAATGGTTTCTGGCATGGAAACTATTGATTACGTAGAAATGATTGATAGTTGTACTGAGGCGGGTAATTACTGGAATTACAAAACCGATGCCTGTGAAAGTAACTAATTTGTTCGTTATTAAAAGGGCGGTTAAATGCCAAAAATCTAAAGGCAATTTATAATCACTTTATAGATTGCCTTTTACTTTGCCGAAGCTTAACGTGACTTTATTCATTATTATTTAATTATTAAAAAATGAAAATCTTCCGCTTAGTTGGTGCCGTTTTCATGTCGAGTTTATTTTTTTCTGTTTCGATGGCTTCTTATTCGGCCATAATCGATATCAATGCTGGGATGGCTTCGGATATCGTTAAAAGCAATAACGTGGTGCAAGTTTACCACTATGATGGCGCATCGTCAGAAAGTGGCTTACAAGGTTCAACCTTTGATGAAGGTGAAGACTGGTCAACCCCTTATGCACAATATTCTAACTGGAATACCTCTAATAATAGGCCTTACGTAAAACCAGTTAGAACTTCTACCAGTATTCAATTTACTCAACAATTGAATTCAGGTGTCACACAAGCGGTTACCTCTGATTACGTTAAAACAATAGATGCCTGTACAGACGCCGGAAATTACTGGAGCTATAAAAGCGATACTTGTATACAGGGTTAGTAGAATTTATGACGAAACGTAAAGAGTCATTCCCAGAGGGCTCTTTTTAAATAAACGCTTGTTATTTTGAGGCGAAATTGTAGATTGGTGATAATAATTGTTTTTTAATACTCTGAAAATGAAGATCTCTCGTTCACTTGGTTTAATGGCCCTCAGTTTATCGCTTTTATTGACTACCTTTGCGGCGAGTTCAGCCATTGCTGACGTTGAGTCTGGTCAGGCTACTGATATCGTAACCTCTGGTAACGTGATTCAGGTTTATACCTACATTGGGGCTTCATCTGAAGCGGGGATGATGTCTACATTTAATGAAGGCGAAAACTGGCTAGATATTGCTGTAACACCGAAAACAACCACAACGACTAACAGCACTCGGGTTCGTGGTTCTAGAAGTATTAGCCCGTATCAAAAGGAGACGCCAAACTCTCTTTATAGCCGAAGTAATCGAACCACTGCAGTTACAGTTGAATCGGATTATATTAAAGCCATTGATGAGTGTACCGCTTTGGAAGATAAAATTTGGGATTACCGAACCGATAGTTGTATCGATAGCTACTAAGTTTCCTCCCATTTAAATTGGAGAATAAGGCTCATCTCTTCTGGGATGAGCTTTTTTAAGTCGCCGTTAATTTAAATTTGGTCTTTAATCACAGGGTGCTAAGATTCCGCCAACATGGACTATCAACAAAAATCAATTGCGGCCAGAATGTCTCATGGTGGGGCAATCTTCACTGGACTGGTGGCAGAACCAAGTAACAAAGAAGCTCTGTCGACTTATTACAGTCCTGGAATTGCAGGACCTTGTTTAGAAATTGCAAAAGATAAAGCTAAAGCGTTCGACTTAACTATTAAGAAAAATACCGTAGCGGTTATTTCCGATGGAAGCGCTGTATTAGGTTTAGGTAATATCGGGCCAGAAGCTGCTTTGCCGGTAATGGAGGGAAAATGTATGCTACTGAAACACTTTGGAGGGGTAGACGGAATTCCAATTGTGTTAGATACGCAAGACACAGAAGAAATTATTGAAACAATTTTGCGAATCGCTCCTACTTTTGGGGGTATTAATTTAGAAGATATTTCGGCTCCACGTTGTTTTGAAATTGAAGCCCGTTTGAGTGAAAAGCTTAATATTCCGGTTTTTCACGACGATCAACACGGAACCGCCATTTGTACGGTGGCGGCTTTAATAAACGCTTTGCAGGTGGTAGGAAAAGAAAAAGAATCGGTGAAAGTCGTAATTTCTGGCGCGGGAGCTGGCGGAATTGCTATCGCCAAGTTGGTAAGACAGTGGGGCGTTAAAAACATCGTTATGACTGATTCAAAGGGAGTTGTTAGTTGCGCTCGTGACAATTTAAATGAGGAAAAACAGAATTTCTGTACTCATGATTCGAGCCAAACTTTAGCCGAAGCTTTGGTAGGCGCTGATGTTTTTATAGGAGCTTCAAAGGCGAATATTTTAACCCCTGTAATGGTTCATACAATGGCGAAAGATCCGGTTGTGTTTGCACTGGCAAACCCGGATCCAGAAATGCATCCATCTCTCGCAGAACAAGCCGGGGTAGCCGTTATGGCGACTGGACGCTCTGACTACCCAAACCAAATTAACAATGTTTTGGTTTTCCCTGGGTTATTTCGAGGCTTGCTCGATCACCGAATTAAAAACGTCACCGATGAAATAAAATTAAGCGCTGCACAAACTTTAGCCGCTTTAGTCGAAAATCCTCGTGTAGACTGCATCATCCCCGATCCCTTTGATGTAAAGGTGTCACCGGCCATGGCAAAATCCGTCTTAGGTTAGGTACCTAAATTCTAGATGTCATTCCATAGTTTGCCTTCTTGGCAATTGATCTTTTGTGATCGCGCCCTAAAATTTACTAGTAATATATACACATGCCGCATTATCAACGAAACGTTCGCTTTATACTCTTTCTGATACTCCCTATACTTGGTTTTTTATTGGGATGGAGCTTGAGTCAGAAAAATAATAATAGCCTAGATCAAGAACTCGCTCGACTCGAAGACAACCAAGAAGTTATTGCCAATTTGAATCTAAACGCCGAGACTTCTCGTCCCGCAGTTTTTCGAAAAACTGATCCAAAGGAAGTTGATTTATCAACTTTCTGGGAGGTTTGGCATTTAGCGGAAGCCAATTTTTTAAGAACGGAAAACTTTGACACACAAGCACAGGTTTACGGTGCCATTAAAGGTTTAGTAGAATCACTGGATGATCCTTATACTGTTTTTATGACGCCTGAAGAAGCTTCAAGTTTTGAGGAATCTATGTCGGGTGAATTTGAAGGTGTTGGAGCCGAAATTGATCGACGAGATGACCAAATTGTAATTGTAAGTCCTCTCAAGGGGAGCCCTGCTGAGGCCGCTGGTTTGAAATCTGGTGATATTGTTTTCGAAATTGATAGCGAACCGACCTATGGAATCACGCTTGAAGAAGCTGTTACACAAATCCGAGGACCTAAAGGGGAAGCGGTAGTGTTGACGGTTATTCGAGAAAATGAAAGAAAACCAATTGATATCACCATTGTGCGGGACAGTATTGTGTTACCGACCCTAGAATGGGAACTTAATGAAGAGGATATCGCAATTATTTCATTGTATCAGTTTGGGAATAACGCGGCGCGTGATTTCCGCGCTGCAGTGGAATCGATAGTGCTAGAGTCACCTAAAGGGATTGTGGTTGATTTGCGTAACAATGGAGGCGGCTTGCTGGATGCGTGTATTAAGATTTTATCTGAATTTGTTAAAGATGATGTGGTGGTTCGAACCGAAGGCCGACGATTTGGAGACACAGGAGACCTTAAAACGGGAAAAGATGGCAGCTTACTTGATTTGCCGCTGGTGGTTTTAGTTAATGAAGGTTCTGCGAGTGCCTCTGAGATTTTTGCCGGAGCGGTTCAAGATTTAGACCGAGGTTTAGTTGTTGGACGAAAAACATTTGGTAAAGGATCGGTACAAAATGTGATTCCATTATCGAATGGCGCAAATCTTAAAATTACAGTCTCAGAGTGGTTAACTCCTAAAGGCCGTTCCATTCAAAAACACGGAATTGATCCGCATGTGGTGGTTGAATATGACGAAAATGCACCAGAAGGTGTCGATCAAATCCTTCAAAGAGCGTTAACTTTAATTGGAACCTCTGAAATGTATGAAATTATCGCAGACGGCGTGCCTTTACCTTCAGAAGAAGATGAGGATGAGTCGAATAACGAAACGCTTGATAATTTAGAGGAGACTGATACAAACGCTGGTACAGAGGAATAAAACTTAATGAAGCTCCTGAAATTTAAAACGCTTGCGTTTGGTCTCATCGCCACCAATTTGGTGGCGATGGAGCTTCGAGCCGAAGAAAAAATTCCAACCCGAATTACGCTTATATTCGAAGACCGTTTACTCGCTCTCGATTTTAGAACTCACCCTGAACTTCTTCAGCAAACTCCAAACCACTTTTTAGTTATGGGGGAAAGTCGTATTCCGGTTTCTTTTGGTGAAAATTTACCGCCAAGTGATGGGCTAGCAAAGTTGGAATCTGAATTCAAAACCACAGTGAATCCTCAGGCTTTAGCGAATTTTTTGAAAACGACTTCACTCGTGAGCCAGAGAGAATCTGAGCCGGTTAAATTAGAGCTTAAAGGTGAGAGTGTTAGTTTTTCTGGGCGACCAACGACGGGGCATTACGATATTGATGAAGTTAAATTATCTTATTTGTTAAACACCGCCTTAGAACAAGGGGATTTATTCGTTCGAGTTCCAGCAGAAAAAACTTTTGCCCCAGTAGAAGCGAGTGAAGAATTAAAAGAACGAGGGATTGAATCGGTCATTGCGATTGGTCGCTCTGATTTCACGGGCTCTTCAGACGCAAGAGTACAAAATATTCTTGCGGCAGTTCGTAAGTTTAATGGACTTATAGTGCCACAAGGGAAAACATTTTCTTTTAACTCGACCCTTAAAAATGTGCTTGAATCAGATGGATTTGTGCCAGAGCTAGTCATTAAAGGAAATGAGACAGAGAAAGAACTTGGCGGCGGTGTCTGCCAAGTTTCAACGACTCTTTTTCGAGCTGCTTTTAATGCGGGCATGCCGATGATTGACAGAAGGAATCATTCTTACGCCGTACCGTATTATCAACCGCATGGTTTAGATGCAACGATTTATTTAGGCGGACAGGATTTTAGGTTTTCAAATGACACACCAGGGGATGTGGCTATGCAAGCTTTTATTAGTGGCAGTAATCTTTACTTTGTTTTTTACGGCCAAGATGATGGGCGGAAAGTAGCCGTTGAAGGGCCATTTGTATCTAATTACCAAGAGGCCCCAAGTCCACAATACATTGATACAGACGAGCTACCTGCAGGGGAAATGATGCAGGCTTCGCCAGCGCACGATGGATTTTCAACTCAATGGGTTAGACGGGTTTGGAAACCAGGTGAATTGCCTCAAGAAGAAGTTTTAAAATCGTATTACCGTCCTTGGGCAGCAAAAATTTGGCGTGGGGTTGATTCTCAAGAGCTTGCAGCTGATGAAATTGAGTCAGTGCCTGAATCACTATCGTTTGAGTCAGATGAAGCGGCCATGACAATAGAGCCTTAGTCTGAGTTGATCATCAGCAGTATAAAGCGCTTATTTGTCGAGCGTGCTTATTTTACTTTTTACTTCAATTAACCGAAAATTGAAGCTGTATGAAAGCGTTAAAGCTGTGGGTTTTGGGAGGATTATTATTGGGACTCTTTCCATTTCAAATTGGACAAGCCCAAGTTATAGAACCGAGCCAGTTAACAACCGTCCCAACTCGAGCGGTTGAACCGCTCCAAATACTTATTCGATCTGATATTGAAGACGATTATTTTGCGGGTGAAGTGCTATCACGTCGACCGCTTGAAGCGGATATTCTGCAGTTTACTTTGCTCAACGAATTTAAAGGTGTGACTTGGAGAGAGAATCTAACTTTACCCTCCCAATCGCAGCGAATTATGCCCTTTTACTTTGAGCAAATTGAAGCGGAAAAAACCTTATTTTTAAGTGTTCAAGCTTATGACCAATTCGGGAATACCGTTGGCAGTGGTAGTAAATACATCGACTTTCCTGAAAAAACGCCTTCGGTTGAGCTAAATTCTACAGAAGTATTTTTAGACGATACCGCACAGCTAAATATAGATCTATTTGCTATGAATGGTTTGGTACGTCAGAATTACGTACCTCAAATAAAAATATATCAAGGGTTAGAATACTTTGGTGATTTAGTCACGAGCATTGATAAAGAGATTGTAACTTTAGATCCCAGACAACGGCAAGAATTGAGTTATAAAGTTCCTTTTGAATACCCTGCGGGCGTGTATGAGATAGTGATTTCTCTGCTGGACGCGTCCAGCAGAGAACCGCTTTCGGCCGCATATCACCAACAAATATATCGCTCGGGTGATTTTTTTAAAGTAGTTGATTTAAAAGCTTATTATACCGCAGCAGATAAGTCTTCAGCTCGTCTTGAGCTTGATGGACTTTCAACGGTGGTATTAACGGAGCCCGTGCAAATGCAGGTGCGTTTGCAAAACCAACAAAATATCTATTTAGATAAAAATTTTAGTTTGGCGTTGCAGCCTGGTTATTTCACCAAATACATTGATTTAAGTTTACCAGACTACGTGACTGATATTAAGGGAAGTGCCATCTTTTATTTGCAAGGGAAAAAGATTCAGACGATTGATTTTAAATCTGAAAACTCCAATTTAGCTAATTTGGAGATTCCAGCAGAAAGCAAAGTTACAGAACCTCCTGAGAAAATCCCGCCTTTTGTGCCTTACGAAAAGAAAATGTCACTTAATGACACCCAAATTTGGTGGATCGTAGTTGCGTGCACGGTCTTACTTTTATTGATCGTGATTTTTGCATGGGCTCGTTCACGTTGGTTGGGGTTTATGTTGATATCTATGGGGGGAATGGGATCAACTTTGACGGCTGTTTATGCTTTAACGGTAGGCCGAGATGTGTTCCCTATGGTGGAATGGTCTAATCCAATCCCGCAGCAAAATATGGTTTTTAATCCTACGAGCGAAGCAGGATTTCAATGGTTTCCAGTTAAGGGGCGAATTTTTAATTACTTAACCCAAACGAGTCTTTTAAAAGGAGACGCTTTTAACGAAATCCGCTTTAATTTAATTAGTCCAACCAAACGATCTTATCAATATAAATTAGACTCAAGCCTACTGAAACCAGAGTCAAAAATTTATACGAATACCAGTTCAGGAGATTACTATTTTGTTTTAGATTTAGGGGCAATGTCTGAAATCAATCCTATTGCCAAGGCAGAACCTTTGATTTGGGAGGAAGGGAATTGGCAGCTTCAACTGATTTTCCCCTACCACCAAAAAGATGAAGATACCGTTTATTTGGCTACACCGCTTGAGGGATTTGGCTTTTTCAGAATTGATCAGCAACCTCCTTTGTGGCAATGGCAGCTTAAAAAGTCTAATGGTGAAATATTAGCCGAATCAGATTTTACTAATGAGCCAGTTATGGTCTCAATCTCATGCCAAGATCAGGGGAGCAATTGTGTGACGCCACTGCAGAATTTTAATGTGGTGGGGAATTTTTGCAGCGATGCTTTACAGTGTAATACTGAAGCCGCTCGTGATTTTGAAGTTTGTGATTCGGCTGGTAATTGCGGTACACAAATGATTGAAATAGAGGGTTATGACCCGGTTCCACCAAGTATCGAAAGCTTACTACTTGGAAATTCGGAGGCGGCGGTCGCTACTGAAAACACAAGTTTAAGTCTCAGATATTCAGACCCTAAAAGAATTAATGCCGAAGATTTAGCGATTCCCTTTGATGCGCAGCTATGCGGGGCTAATAATCCATTTTTTAGACTCGATAATCAATCATGGAAATGTATTGAACGCCAAGAGCCATGTGTACTCGTTTCTGAGCAAAATGTATGGAGAGGGCAAGCCTATAATGGTCTTTGTGAACCCGCTTGCCCAGAAGGCTACACTTATGAAAATGAAAGTTGCCAAATAATTTGTGGCATCGGAGCTTTCTCCGCTGATCGCTTATGCTTACCCTTTGATTTGAAATTAGATGAAATTTAATAAAATTGCCTGCTTTTTGCTATTAGGGGTGATAAATAGCGCCTTGGCTCAAGTGATTCCAATTCCTCAGTCTGGCATTAATTGGCAAAAATCCACACTCTCAATTGTGCGTTTCCAGCCAAGCGATCCAAGTCATCGTAGTAATTTTAAATGTTTTGAGGTGAATTATGACGGCTTACCCGTTGTTAAAAGTTTAGCGGATTTAGGTTATACAAATCCAGATGGTGGCCCGCTTACGCTAACTCAATCACTTGAAAAGGAGAAGTGTTTTCAACAAGCCGGGTGGTATGAAGCCAAAATAGAAGTGAATGATTATGCGGGGAATTCTACAATTTATGAAACGGTTTTAACGGTTGTTCCAGCCGATCTTAGTTTAGGTGATTCAACCATTGATGCCGTCGCGACTAAAACTAGCGGAGGCCAGAGTGCAATTGTGGATGTGGCAAAACGTGCCACCTGTAGTAGTACCAGTTTATTGGCTGATGGATCAGATGAATGTATTTTAGAAGTTAATCTGCGAGATCGTTTTGGCAATGTAGTAAAACCAGAAGGCTTGAGTGGAAAATTAACGGTGAACTTGCCGACAGAATCTGCCGCTAAAAACTTAGATGCGAGCCAAAATCCTTATGGGGCCTTTTTAGCAGGGCTTTATTTCCCTGATGACGAAAAAAGTGTTCAGTTTGAGTTACCGCAAGAAGATAAAAAGTTACAGGTAGGATTAAGGGCTTATGTGCCATCTTTAGAGCCTGAAAGGGGTGAAAGGAATCTAACACAGGCTGTGAATCAAGTACCTCAGCCTGTTGAGTTAGAAATTAACTTTGAGCCAGATGACAGTAATCTCCCGGGTGGAACTATTTCCAAAACGATCTCCCCACTGTTTAGTCCTTGGGTTCAAATGTTGGCGGCGCCCAATAGTTCAATTGAGAATTATGTGCTACTACCGCTCAATCGTTCAACCAAGATTCCGTTGCAGCTCAGTAGTATAGTTGAAAAAAAATTGCCTGAAAAACTAAGCATAGACTGGGAATCACCAAATCTGGAATCTTTGTGGCTCCGTTTTGATTCAAGCACCACCGAAGATAAAACCACTCTAAGAGATTTAATTGGCATTGAAAAAAATCCGCAACCTTATGAAGTGACCGTCTCGCTAATTCAGCCAGAAGGGATAATTGCCGATACCGCTTTTAGATTAAAGCCACTCGTTACCTACCTACAAAAAATAAAAGGTGAAAATGCACTCGTACGCTACCCAGCCACTATTATGCAGGGTAAAGCTCTAGATCTTTTACCGGCATTTCAACCACTTTTACTGAGAGCCTCTATTGAAGGAAAACTGGTCACAGAGAATGTACCAACCTCGTCTTATAATCTTATCCTTTCTGACGATGATAAAATCTTATTTAGTGATTTTCGTCGTCGAGCCAGTCGGAATTTTATCTCACTCATTCGAGGCCAAGCCCCTAGCACTGAAACGACCTTTAACGTTAACACAGGGTTTGGAAACTCGGATGTGGCTTATTTTAAAGGGGTAACACTTGATTTGACTGGGGAAGGAAATCTAACCGAGCCGATTGTTTTTGATCAAGGGGTTAAGACTATTATTGTGGAGGATGGAAACCTGCTTTTAAGTCGTGACCTTATTTATAAAACAGTTGAAGATTCGCTAGGTATTATTGTGATTAATAGTCGTCCAAACGACCCAGATCGTGGTCATGTGTTTGTAAACAGTGAAGTACAAAAAATGGTTGGAACGTATTTCTTAGACGGAACCTTAGTGAGTACTGAAAAATTCGCTCAACCGATAGTTTCAGATGTAATTCAAAGTAGAGAAACTACACCTAACCAAGATCTGCAAGCGCCTCTTGGGAAACAATTAATACTTGAGGGAACGCTTGTTTCCAGAAATACTTTAGGCGGAGCGGATCTAAACCCAGCCCAAGGGCCAAATGGCCAAAAAGTACAACGAGAGTTAGCATTGATTTACGATTTAAATTATTTACGACGTTATGAGCCACTCTTTAGTTTAGAAGGAGACCGGCTGGCTGACGGTGAAAATGAGTACTGTTACAAACCCGATACAGAACTCTGTTACCCTAATTCTGCCCCATTTGTGATCCGGTATGATGCTCGTGTTCAAGAACTGATACCACCAGGTTTTGAAGAAGAATCTTAGACGTTAAGGGTGCCTTAACAGTTCTGGTGGCGTACGGGTGCTTTTTGACTTAAAATTCCAATTGTATGGATTCTATTTTAATCGCTCTTGCCTCGGGACTAGGACTTGGCGCTGTTGCCACTTGGTTAAGTTTGAAAGTATGGCCAAAACTTGGGTGGCTCGATTTTCCTGAACGCTATGGTTTAACACGAGAACGTTTACCCTATCCTGGAGGCATCGTTTTTTGGATACTAAGTGTGGTAGGTGTTTGGATGATTGAACCTCTCAGACCGCTCATTATTCCGATTCTAATTTTAGGGTTTGTCAGTTACAAAGATGATCGAAAAGCTTTGCCGGCTTGGTTAAGGCTTATGGTTCATTTTTGGATTGCTTTGTTTTTAGTTTTTCAGGGCGTGCAAATTTATTATGTCAGTAACCCCTTTGCCGATACTAATTTTGCCTTAGCGGAAACCATTCCTTTTTTAGCCGTTTTGCTAACGGTGGGCTGGATTGTAGCGATTCAAAATGCCATGAATTGGTTTGATGGTTTGCCAGGACTCAACGTTGGAATTTCTGGCGTCGGTTTTTTAACCCTGGCTTTGCTGGGGGTCGTAAGGCCAGAACTTTGGTTTGATCCAAATCACTTTAATTTAACCTTGATTAACTTCTATTTAGCCGCCTTGTGCGCAGGTGCATTTTGGTGGTATTGGAAAGGAAAAATCATTCTAGGGGATACGGGTTCTCAGTTATTGGGTTGGTTACTCGCGGTGATGGCTATTTTTTCTGGCGCTAAAATTGCGACGACTTTATTGGTGCTCAGCTTGCCATTGCTTGATTTTGGCTGGGTTATTTTTAGACGGGTTTGGCTGGAAAAAAAGTCGCCTTTTAAAGGCGATCTATTCCACCTTCATCACCTGTTGGCAGCCCGAGCTAAAGATTCTAGGGTAACGCTTTATTTAGTGGGCGGTTCATTGTTACTTGGGTTAGCGGCTGTTTTTTTACCCTCTGAAGCAAAATTGCCGAGCTTTGCGGCAATTGCGTTAGCCGTTACGATTGTGAATTGGCGTCTGTGGAGTCGTCGAAAAGCTAATTAAAAAAAGACCGATCTATTTAAAGGCAGATCGGTCTTTTAAAATTAAGAAGAGGGGAGGTGACTTACGTCAATGAAGCTTGGTAAATACTTTCAATACTTTCATCCAGCATATCGGTAAACTCGCTTTCTGTTTGCTTGGCGCTTAAATCTTGGCTTAAAGCGCGTGAAAAGCTAGCTACCATGCCTTTGTTTTCGCTCAGTCTTCGGTTCGCTTCATCTCGATCGTAACCACCAGAAAGTGCCACAACTTTTACGACATTGGCGTGATCTTGGCAGTCTGAATAATGGTTTGGCGTTTCAGGGAGTGTTAATTTAAACATAACAAGCTCTTCATCGCTTAAGCTTTCAAGCGCCGCAAGTAAGGCGTCTCGAAGTAGTTCTTCACAGTCTGATTTATCAGCTGCGTGAATATTAATTTCAGGTTCAATAATTGGAACGAGGCCGTGCGCGCAAATTTGTTTTCCAACTTCAAACTGCTGTTCAACAATGGCTTGGATTCCATCAGGGTCGGCACTATTTATAACTGATCTCATTTTAGTTCCAAAAATTCCGGCAGCCTTAGCCCGGTCTAGTAATTCATCTAGTTCTGGCATGGGTTTCATAAGTTGAACGCCGTTCGCTTCATCGGCCAAACCTTTATCGACTTTTAAAAAAGGCACGACGTTTTTTTCTTCCCATAAATATTGTGAAGTTGGTTTTCCCATTACGGCTCGATCCATCGTGTTTTCAAACAAAATAGCGCCTAGAATTCTTTTACCAGTAAAAGCAGAATTGGTCATAATTCGAGTTCGCATTTCGTGAACCCGGGTAAACATTTCTTCTTCCCCATCGTATTGGTCTTCATTAACGCCATACATTTTCAACGCTTTTGGTGTAGAGCCTCCACTTTGGTCTAGTGCGGCAATAAAGCCATGGCTTTCACGAACTTTTTGTAACTGGTCATCAAACACGGTCATATAAATTAAGGGATTATTTTCAAAATCATTTTCTAAAATTTTGCCGCTTTGGGCAAGCCGAAAAAAGCCTTTGTGATAAAAGGGTAAGTACAGATCGGATGAAAATTAGTGTGGAGGGACTGGTGGCAATTTTTTGCTCATTCAGTCCCTCCAGTTGGCTCCCTGTTGAACGGCCCAACAATAATTTCTCTGCTCGGTTAAACCTCACTTTGAAACTAGTTTGTGTTGCAGTGGTTTTGTCTTAAAGCTCCTCCCAAGGAAACAAAACCGAAGCTCCATTAGAGCTGAAACATTTCCTTTTTAGTTTCTCGACGAACCTTAAGCGTTCGGAGTACTAACGGTAGAAATGTTAATCAGTTTGGCAACACGGCAAACTGAACTATTTAAACGCGTCTGAACAGGGGGCTTGTCCAGACGCGCTACGTAAAGCCTCTGCTGCGAGCAGACAACAACTTTACGTATTCGAATAAAATAGAGGCCCACCAGTGGGTGACAAGATTTTGGGGGCAGCCCAAAATGCCTCAAGGTGGGGATTAGGAAGCACTTGAGCCTCACTAACCGCTGGCGGTAACAGAAATCAATTTTGTATCGCCTCAGGCTTTCTTTCAAAAAAGCTCAAGGCGACACAAAAATATTCATCCGATCTGTGAAAGATCTGAACTTCAACTTAAAAGCTGAAGTTACTTCAACCGTCTCAGATTTTAGGCTCAACAAAGTCTGTTAGCGCTAAAACAACTGCAGACGAACAAGTTTTTATTCTTCGCTTAAAGAAAATCAAGCTCTTTTTAAAATTAATAAAAAAGCCTTTTGTTAAAAAAGATAAATACAGATCGGTTAAGTTAGAATGGTAAAAGTGTGAGTGTGCGCATCCCCATACGCACACTCTTCGCCAGCAATTTAACGTCCGTGAGGTGTGCTGGCTCCGAAGGATAAAACCTCCAGTCGATCGTCGGTACACTACTCCCTCGATCGAATTTGATAGATCTCACTCAACCTAAGTTAGGGAGTGAGTTCCGCCTTGTACTACCAGCCCAAGTTCCAAAATTATACGATTACTGGGGATAATCATGGGGGCGAACATGGGGAAGAGTTCCAAGACTTACACTTTAAAACAGCTTAACTGCAAAAGTGTCGAAATTTGTTGGACGGAATTTTCTCCTCCGTCCGGGGAGTTGTTTCCGGGCCGCCAAGTAGGGCGGCCCGGAATAGCGTTTTATTCAGCTGGTTCTGCTTGAAGTTCGCGCTGCTTGATGCCGGGCACGAAGCTCAGCAACAAGAAGAAGACAAAGACGCCGAGCGACATCAAGGCGCCCAACTTCAGCGCGTCCTGAACGAGACCAGCCTCGTAAGAGAGACCAGCGACGAACAGGGCTACGGTGAAGCCAATTGCCGCGATGCCACCGATCAGGAAAAGCATCCAGAAGGAGATCTTCTCGTCGAGTTTGACCTGGTTTGGCAGCAGCCTCATCCCGATATAGGTGACCAAGGGTATACCCAAGGTCTTACCGAGAATCAAGCCGCCGAGAACGGCCCAAGTGCCGACACCGATTTCACCGATCACAACGCCCGCGTTGACAAAGGAAAAGAACCCCAGGATGATCTTCACCATCCCTTGCAGCTCGTGTTCCATCACCGACAGCGGGTCACGCCGATTTTCGTCTTCTTCGAACAGAGCATCACCGCTTTCGACACCATGGCTGCGAGGCCAAGGCATGGCGAAGGCAACGGGCATGAATCCGAGCGCCGGGTGTACACCAGACTGAACGAATCCAACCCATGAGATGATCATCAGCAGAAAGTAGAACCAGGCCCCGTTTTTGACGCGAAGCACGTAGGTGCAGATAAGTGCCACTCCGACCGCCGCCAGGCTCAGGAAAAGCCAGGCATATTGAGAGAGACTCCCTTCGCCAAAGAAGATGGCGATGAGAAGAACGCCCCCAATATCGTCGAGAACGGCTACGGCCAACAAGAACTTGAAGGCCGGATGGTTGGCGCCAAAGATCCGACGCCCGATTAACGCCGAGAAGGCGATGTCGGTAGCGGTCGGAACCGCCCAGCCGCCGGCATATTCGACGAAGTTGCCCGTCCAAGTGATGATGGCGATGTAGACGATGATAGGTAATCCCATACCGCCCACCATGCCGAAGAATGGGGCGAAAATCTTCCGCCCATGTAGGGCGCCGCCGGGCAGTAGAGATTCGAAAACCTCTTTGCCAACGATGAGAAAGAAGAAGGCCATCCCCACGTCGTTGATAAGCCAGTGAGTTGTAATCACCCAGTGCCCATGGTGAAGTTCGCCGAAGTGCAGATCCAGCCCGAAGACGTGGAAATGTGTATCGGCGATCACGACAGCGTGTACAAAGGCATAGTAGTTCTCGTAGTTCATCCACGGAAGCATTCCGCTTTGAAGTACGTTGTTGGCCATTACCAGCGCGAGGATCGCGCCCGCAATCAGCCAGCCGTCGATGGCAAACAGCCATCCGAACAGCTTTTGTGTGGTTGTTGGTGGGTGATGCATAACTGCATCCTTTCTTCTCTTTTGCCCCGCCGTCAGTACGGAGTCTGGTTTATATTGTGACCTTGCGGCCTGTTAAAACTCGCTGTTAAGCGAGCTGAACCGCAAGGGGTTCGGCTAGTCTTATAAAAAACTAAATCGAACCCCTCGCGGAGAAAAAATTTAAATTAACCGATCTGTAAAAGAACGGAACTTTAGAAATTTCTAAAGTTACAAAAACAATGTTAAGCGAACGCTTGTACTAAGTTTTTAACTTTTGGTAAAACCATCACATTTAACATTAAAAAATTAATACCTTTAAATACAAAAAAATCAAGTGTCAAATGCCGCTCTTTTAAATTAATAGAGGGTGTTTAAAAGCTTAGACAGGTTTGCACTCTGAGGCTTAATTAATTATGTTGAAACCTCTAAAATGAAGTTAAACCTTATACCCGCAAATCCTAAAATTTTACTTTATGGCTATGGCCTAGAGGGAAAAAGCAGTGAGGCTTGGGCCCAGAGAAATTTAGCCCCGAGTTTAGTCGAAATCTTCCAAGACGAAGCAGGAGAGAAACCCAATTGGGAAAGCTTTGATTTAATTATCAAAAGTCCAGGCGTGCCACCCAGCGCTGTGCCAGAGCATGTTTGGTCTAAAGTGACCTCAAATTTAAGGCTCTTTTTAGAAAACTTATCGGAGCAAGATCGAAGCAAAGTTATTGGAATAACGGGGTCAAAAGGAAAATCGACCACCGCTAAATTTACCCATCAATTACTGCAAACCGCTGGCTTTAAAAGCACTATTATTGGGAACTTTGGCGTTCCGGCTTTAGATATTTACCAAAGCGTAAATGATTTAGATTTTATCGTAGCAGAGTGTTCAAGTTTTCAACTTTATGATCTGACGGTTTCCCCCAAATACGCCATTTTTCTCAGCTTCTTTCCTGATCATTTAGACTGGCATAATGCTTCTGAGATGGATTACTTTAAAGCCAAAGAAAATTTGTGGGCGCATCAAGTTGAAGACGATTTACTGATTGTTCCCGACTCTTTGCCAGCCACCATCGGGATGGCGTTGACTTACGGTGAAGCGAATCAAAGACAAAACCCCATTGTGTTCTCGGAGCCGGTAGATTCAGATTTTTTCCCAATAGATTCAAATCTACAAGCCCTGCATTTTCGGCAAAACCTGGGAACCGTTTGGGCTTTGGCCGAGCAACTTGAAATTCAAAATTTAGAAAGTGTTTGGAAGGAAACAGCGGCTCAGTTTGAACCCATCGAACATAGACTAGAAAAAGTGAGAGACTTTAATGGCTTCAGTTTTATTAATGATTCAATTGCCACAAGCCCTGATGCTACTGAGGCCGGAGTTGCCTGGCTAAATGAAAACTTAAGGGTTTTGATTTTAGATGGCGCCGATACGGGCGTGGGGGATTTTGATGATTTAGTAGCGACGTTACTAAACGATTCACCAGATGCATTAATAATTCTGCTGAGTTCTCCAATTGCCGATAAATTTTTAGCGGTACCGGATTCTAAAAAGCTAAAAATAGCTCAAGTTGAAAACTACGATGACGCCTTGGAAATAACTTTAGCTAAGGCGAAACCAGGTGCGGTGCTTTTCAGCCCAGCAGGAAAAAGTTTTAATCGTTTTGATAATTATGCCCAGAGAGGTAAATTTTTTAAGAAACTTGTGTTAGCGCTTTAGGCCATGAAACTCTGTGATCAAATTCAAAAAGCTTTAGAGGCTCATTTCAAAACGGTTCTCATTCGTGATGAAAGAGGGGACGGTCATTTTGTTCAGGTGGTTTGCGTGGATGACATTTTTAACGGCCAAAGTTTAGTGGCGCGTAGCCGAGGAATTAACAAAGTAGTTTTGCCTTGGCAAGAAAAAGTTCATGCATGGAGCGTTAAAGGTTTTACTTTTGACGAATGGGAAAGGAAAAAAGACACCTTTGAATACCAGCAGTATCAACACTATCCAAAATATTAACATGACCGAGCTCTATCCACACACCGAAATTAAAGCCTTAATTGCTTCAAACCCGATTGTCGTATTTGGAAAAGGGGAACAAGGCCAGCCAATGTGTGGCTTTACGGCAAAAGTCCAAAACGTGTTTGAAGATCTAGACCTTGAATACGCGATGGTCAATATTTTAAAAGACTCCGATTTAAGAGCGGAAATGAAGACCTTTTCCGATTGGCCCACTTTTCCACAAGTTTACTTGAACGGTGAGTTTATTGGCGGCTGTGATATTGTGCTGGAAATGCACGAAAATGGTCAGTTTATAGTGGAATAAAAAAAACCTTCAAGCAGGGAAGGGGCTGTGAATTTCGTATTAGTCTTTTCGACTTAAAAGTCGTCGTCTTCGGTGAAGAGTTTAATTTTGATTGGGTCTTCTTGCAGAATCAAAATTTCAGCCCCACACAAAGCACACTCTAGCACTTCATCTTCTATGATGTCTGCGCCTTCCAGTTCAAATCGTCCGCGACAATCGGGACAAAAGAGAGAAACCAGGGTTTGGTTGTCCATTCGTAAGTTGTAGGTTTAGGAAGTGGGAGTTCCTGAGCTTGTTTTTAACCTTTCTGAAGTAAATTGCAAATTTTGAGCTTCTCAATAGGCTAAACGATCTTGCATGACTTGAGAAAGATTATTAAATAATGTGCATAACTCTTAAAGTAAAGTTGGCTTTTAGACACACTTAACTTCGATTAACTATCATAATTCCGTCATCTTTATCCAATTTTTCAATGGAGTAAGTCCAAAGGCTTTGATTTTCAATCCAATCATAAAAGCTTTGCATTTTAGATTTGAACTTTAGAACGTCATCTATGACTATGACTCCGTTAAGCGTGAGTAGGGGGCTGGCAATTTCAAAAAATTCTAAGGTGCTTTTTTTTATGCCATCGATAAAAATAAAGTCGTATTTGGTACTCGAATCAAATTCAGATTGAATGACTTTTTGGGCTCGGCCTTGATGTTGGGTGACGCTTTTTTCTAGCTTAGCTCGGTATAAATTTACTTTGGCTTGGTTAAAACTAGGTGGGGAGTGTTCAATAGTTGTCAAATGTCCGCCATTTTTTTCAAACGCGTCCCCTAACCAAATAGTTGAATAAGCGTGGGCCGTTCCAATTTCGAGTCCTGAGGTACACTGCCGACTTAAAACTAAATTATGTAAAAACTCTGCATTGGGTTCAGAAACACTGGGAACATCTGCTTTTAAGTCCGCTTTTTTCAGCTGTTCAAGTAGTTTTTTCCGTTCGGGTTTCATCGTTTTATAAATTTTTTAATTTATAAACCATCTCTAACGCTTCTTTAGGACTTAAATCGTCTGGATTTATGTCCGCTAAATAGCTCTCTACGGCCGAGTACGCTGGAACTTCAACTACTTTTTCGGTGACGGCTGCTGTGCTGAAAAGGTTTGGCTTGCCGCTGAGTAAACTCTCAGACTCAAGTCGTCGTAAAACTTCGCGGGCGTTTTGCACCACGCTTTCAGGCACTCCCGCCAGTTTAGCGACTTCGATTCCAAAACTATCGGAAATACCACCCGGCTTAATGTGCCGTAAAAACACAATTCCGTCTTCATTTTGGGTGACCGAAACGTGCCAGTTAGCCGCGCCATTTAAATCTTCGGCCAAATCAATTAGTTCATGGTAGTGCGTGGCAAAAAGGGTGTTGGCTTTCAAATCGTTATGCAAACTTTCGGTAATCGCCCAGGCGAGTGAAATGCCATCAAAGGTGGAAGTTCCACGGCCAATTTCATCGAGCACGACAAAACTTTTCGGAGTTGCCGCGTGCAAAATACGAGCGGTTTCGGCCATCTCTACAAAAAAGGTCGACTGCCCCGCGGCTAAATTGTCGCTGGCTCCAACACGGGTAAAAATTCGGTCGTATAAACTCAGTTCCGCTTTTTTGGCGGGCACAAAGCTGCCAATTTGCGCCAGTAAAATAATGAGGGCGTTTTGCCGTAAAAAAGTCGATTTTCCGGCCATGTTGGGCCCAGAAATTAAATGAAACCGTGATTCTGGATTCATTTTTAAATTATTGGCGACAAAGCTTTCGGTGCTCAGTTGCTCAACCACGGGATGTTTTCCGCCTTGAATATTTAAATAGCCCACGTCGTTTCGAAGCGTCGGAGCCGTCCAGCGATAAGCGCGGGCGGTTCTACTCAGGCTCAGTAAAGCGTCAACGATGGCTAGGTTTTGGGCCGCGGTTTGAATTTGTGGTAAAAACTTTAAAACCTCGTCTTTAAGTTCAATAAACAATCGGTGTTCAAGGGCGAAACTTTCGGCTTCCGCTGATAAAGCTTTGGTTTCGTATTCGGTTAGTTCTGGCGTGGTGAAACGCTCGGCGTTGACTAGTGTTTGCCGACGAGTCCAAGATTCCGGGGCTTTGCCGGCGTGCGATTTACTAACTTCAAGTGTAAATCCAAAGTTTCGCGAATACGTGGCTTTTAAATGGGTAATGCCAGTTTGTTTGCGACAAGTTTCAACGTAGTTTTCCAGCCAGGTTTTAGAATCTTGAGTCAGGCTTAAAAGCGTATCGAGTTCCGCTTTAAAACCGCGAGTAAACATGCCACCTTGGGTAATTTCTAAAGGCGGATTTTCAACAAGCGCCTTTTGCAACAGTTCGGTTAAATCACCAAACACACTTAAGCTTGTGGGAGTTTTTCCAATTAAATCAGCTTCCGCTAATTGCAGCGTTTTTGCCAGTTCTGGAAACACCGTAAACGCATCACGGAAAAAAGCTAAATCACGCGCATTACCTCGTCCACTAGAGAGTCGGGCCAGTAAACGCTCTAAATCAGGGAGTGTTTTAAGCTGTGCTTCGAGCGGTGTTCTTAGATTTGGTTTCTCACCGAGTTCTTGCACAGCACTTAAACGCCGATTAATTTTCTCTAAGTCTATCAGCGGATTGCACAGCCAGTAGCGCAGTAGTCGACCGCCAGGAGCCGAATAGGGGCGTTTGAGGGTTTGCCACAAAGTGGCGTTGTGTTCGCCTGGGTTTAGCGATCCAAAGATTTCTAAATGACGAAACGTTTGCGCGTCTAAAGCCATCACTTCATCGACGTTTGAGTGTTTGATTTGGTTGATGTGACGCAACTCTGTTTTTTGCGTGTCGGCTAAATAGTTTAGTACTCTGGCAGAAAGCACGAGTAAGGTTTCCATTTTGTCAATTCCCGCCACATTTAAGTGATTGGCCGGAAAATGGTCGCTTAAGGTTTGCACGGCGGCTTTAATTTTAATTTCTGGTCGAGGCGTAAATAAGGCTTTTGGTAAACGCCTTGTCAGGCTTTCTTTATTAAAATCAGTCGTTGAAAGTAAAATTTCTTTAGGCGCGAGTTTGTACAGTTCGTCCCACCATCGTGCTTCATCTTTAAATTGTGCGGTACAGAATTCGCCCGTAGAGACATCCGCGTACGCTAATGCAAAAGTTTGCTGGGCTTCATTGTGTTCTAGTGCCAGCAAATACTGGGCCGCGTCTGGTTTCAGCGTTCCGGTTTCGAGCGTGCTGCCTGGCGTCACCAGTCGAGCAATATAACGCGAAATTTTACCTTCATCGTCTTCGCGTTGTTCGGCAATGGCCACTTTATAACCGGTTTCAATTAACTTTTCTAAATAGTCTTTGTGCGCGTGATGCGGGAACCCGGCCATCGGCATTTCGTTTTCAGTGCCTTTGTGCCGAGCGGTTAAAGTGATACCAAGAACTTTAGAACCAATGTGAGCGTCTTCAAAAAATAGTTCGTAAAAATCACCCAAGCGAAAAAACAAAACCGCTTCTGGATTTTGATTTTTGAGTTCCCAATATTGCCTTTGCACCGGCGTGGCCATAATATTTTTTGTGGAAGAGGGGTCGAGTATGTTTTACCAAAATTACGCTTAAAGGCAAAAACAAGTGCGCTGGGAAACATAGTTTTTTAAGGCAAAGATGACAGTTGTTAAAAATTAACTACTTTAAAACTTGATGCGTTACTTATTTTGGGCGTGCTTGCTTTGTCTGATTCCAGGACTGCTGATCCGAATTCCCTTTGGAGGCGGCGGTATTTTGCTGTCAGATTTTTTAGCGCCTTTATTTGCTTTGGTTTGGTTTGCGCAAAAGGTTTTGATTGAAAGAAGTTTACCCTCGTTTCGTTTCATAGCGCCCGCCATGGCGTTTACCTTTGTGGCGTTAATAAGTTGGGTTTGGGGCGCTTGGGATTTACTTTTAAAAGAACAAGTGCTGACTTTTTCTTATATCGTTCGGTTTATCAGCATTGTGTTTTTGGGATGGTATATGCTCGATCAAACCAAAAGCAACGTTGATAAAACGCTGCTAAACTTATTTAAAATTGTGGGCGTGGTGGTGCTCTTGGGTTACCTGCAGTTTTATGTGTATCCAGATATTTCTAAGTTTTCGACCGTGGGCGGTTTTGATCCGCATATCGGAAGACTTTTGGGAACCTGGATGGACCCGAACTTTGTTGGAGGTTTAATCGCCTTTATGACGCCGCTAATGCTGGGGTATTGGTATCAAACTGATAACAAAAAAATTAAGTACTGGCTTGGCGCTATTATTTTGCTGTCTATCTACGCTTTATTTTTAACTTTCTCACGTTCGGCTTATTTAGCCGCCGTTGGAGGTCTATTTATTTTCTTTTTATTGCGTGACCCAAAAGTTATTTTGGTGGGCGTTTTGTTAGCCTCTCTTGGCCTCGCCAGCAGTGAACGCGCTCAACAACGAGTGGGGGAATTAGCCGGAACGATGGCCTCTGTGGTTTTACGTGACACCGACGAAGTGGATGCGACCGCTAAATTACGAGTCCAAAGCTGGCAGCGCAGTTTGATATTGTTTGATAAATATCCCGTCATTGGGATTGGCTATAATACCTATCGCTTCCGAGGCGCCGAAGAAGGAGTAGTCGATGAAAATTTCTTTTCGGCCGGGGGTTCTGATTCGACGCTGTTAACCGTTTTAGTCACCACGGGCATAATTGGGTTTCTTGCCTTTATGTGGTTTTACGCCGACTTATGGATTCGAAATTTTATTCGCTGGCGTAAAGCCCCACGACGAAATTCTTTTTTAAGTGGAGGAGAATTAAACCTTGGTTTTGTGGCCGGTTGGTCGGCAATTTTAGTGCACAGTGTGTTTGTAAATTCGCTGCTCTTTCCTCTCATTTTTATTCCCATTATGGTGGTTGCCGGAGCCCTAGAAAGACAGTCTAAAAAAGAGAATTAACCAAAAGTTATTTCTAAAAAATTATAAGGTGAAGCCGCGCCCGAAAGATAAATCTTCGGAACGCGGCCATCACATTTGGGTTCAGACAGGCTCAGTTTCCGATTCCGAGAGCACACGCGCTAAGTCAAACAGACGTCGCCGTTGTGCCTCAGGGATGGAGAAGTAAGCCCGAATCAGCTCCAGCGCCTCCTTGTTGCCGAGCAGGTCAGCTGGAATACCGCTTTGGTCTATTTTCGAGTCTTCATCCAGACCTTCCCAGAACCACGATACGGGCACATCCATCGCTTGTGCGATGTCCCACAAGCGGGACGCAGAGACGCGGTTAGCCCCCGTTTCATATTTCTGGATTTGTTGAAATTTGACACCGACCTCTTCAGCCAGCCAGTTCTGGGTTTTCCCCATAAGCCACCGGCGATGCCGGACTCGTTTGCCAACGTGAATATCAACGGGATGTGTCATAGCTTTGCCCTCCTCAGGCGTGTTTTTTGTGAACCCAAATGTAAAAGAACAGGGTTCACTTGTTACGGTTGTAAAAGTTAAACCACTAAAATTAAATTAAATTAAATAAGCAAAAAGTCAAATATGTTGGGTTCGCGATTATTTCATTCTTGTTTACAATGATTTTCGATGTTTCGCCTACTCGGGTTTGGCTTGGTAGTTTTCAGTATTTTTGGACTGAGTTTTCAGTTTATAAATGCGAAAATCCCTGAGTGGAAAAATTCAACCAAAAACTTATTAATTGAGGCTGAGTTAGCTGGGTTTAACCCGGAATTATGGCAGCAGGTCGTGCAAAAATCGCGGGACGATTTACCACGAGTGTACCCGTTTAGTCGCGTACAAAACGTACTGCAAGAAGCGAGTGATTTAGTGTTTTTAGTGAACGAATTTCAAGACGAATTTTCGGTTAGTTTCTCACTTGAATCACAAACTATCGACCCGAATGATTTACGACAATTTTTTGCCTTGCTGGGGCAAAGTGACCGCAGCTTGCAACGCATTTTAAGGAATTTAAATAGTTTGCCGGCTTGGGCTTTAGATGATGAAACCAGAGCGCAATATGAAAACAGAATGGCCTGGCTCGACTATTTGCAAACACAAGTGCAGGACGCACAAACATTTGAAGCGGTATTTAACGGTTTTTTAAAAAAAGAAGAACGTGTGTTGTTGTTACTGCAGAACCAAAATGAACCCCGATCAACTGGAGGATTTGCTGGAAGCTTGGTACAATTTGATTTCAGTGAAGACGAAATTACGTGGAAGTTTTTAGATATTTACGCACTTGATCGTTTAGTACCTGGGGAGGTTCAACTTGAAGCGCCAGACTTTTTTAAACCCCTTTCACAAACCATTTCTTTGCGAGATGCTAACTTTTGGCCGGATTTCCCAACATCAGCGCGTGCCTACCAGAATTTTTTAAAAGCCGCTGGGCAACCTGTACCGAGTACCGTCGTGGCGATTAATCTAAATACAATTCGTGAAATACTGCGTTTCACCCCACCGGTTCGCATTGATCGGTGGGACGTGGCGCTCGATCAATATAATTTTGATGTCGTGCTGCAGTTTTTACTCGCTTCGCAAATTACCGGTCGTTATAACGTGAAAGCGCCGGTTGAAATTTTTGCGAAAGAATTATTTCAAAAAGAAAATTTAGCCGAAATCAATTGGCAAGATTGGGCGCTGTTTGACTGGGAAGAGTTTTTAGCGACCAAAAATATACTGGCTTATTCTTCAAATAATGAACTTCAGCGGTTGTTTCAAAAATGGAAACTGGCGGGAATATTTAACCAAAACCCTGAAGCGGATAATTTTCTGCACTTTGATTTTGTGTCAGTCGGGGCGAATAAATCTGAAAAATTTGTTTGGACAAAACTCGAACACGATAGTGATATTCAGGCTGATGGAACGGTTCTAAATACGCTGCGGATTCGCCGAACTCACTCCCTGAAGCCAAACGAAATCCAAGACCTGCTTGGTTTTGAACAATTAAGTGAAAATGTGAAAAATTTGTTAAATGAAGATTTGTTGTGGACATTAGGGGCGGGTGAAAATCGGACGGTTTTGCGTGTTTGGGTCCCTCGAGATGCCGTTTTGTTGGGAGCTAGAAATCCTAGTGGAACGGTGCAGTGGAAAGAAGATGCCGAGCTAGAAGCCTATTATTATGAAGTGCCAATGAATGTTTTGCCAGGTGAAAGTTTAGTAGCAGAACTTCAATATACGACTCGCTTAGGCCGCGGTTCAGTCGGCTGGAGACCTTATTACTTACAATTACTTGGTACACCTGGCCGCGATAAAACGAGTTTGATTACCACTATTTCAACGGGTAGTGCTGGAAGTTTTACGGCGTCTACTCAAAATTTGGGACGTCCTGCCAAACTAACCGACCAAGATTTTAGAGCTGTAGTAGAGTTTAAAATCCCAGAATTAGAGCGTTAAATCATGCTTGATTGAATCACTTTACCACCTACAATCGCACCGTGATTGAATGGTTATTACTGGCTTACTTTTCAGACCAAGGACAAACTTTTTTGTCTACACCGAGCCTTGCTCCAAGGTCAGAAACGGTCTTAATTAGTCCCGCCGCCCTGCCAACAAAATCGGTAGAAAAACTGGAGCCAAAATTATTGGCCGATCCTGATTTAGCCGTTTACGCTCAAGACTTGGGTTCTGGGAAAATGCTCTTCAAAAAATCGAGTCAAAAATCTCAACCAATAGCGAGTTTGACCAAAATTATGACGTATTTGGTCATTCGAGAAGAAAACGATTTAGATGAAATTGTGACGGTTCCACTGGTGGCAACCCAAACCGAGGGAGCTAAAGCGGGTTTATATGCCTATGAAAAATTAAGTGTCAGAACGCTTCTTGAAGCCTTGCTCATTCCCTCTGGAAATGATGCCGCCGTCGCTTTAGCCGTTCATAATGCGGGCACTGAAGATGATTTTGTGGTTAAGATGAACCAGAAAGCGGCTCAGCTCGGCTTAAAGTCGGCAGAGTTTTTTAATGCTTCTGGGCTCGATATTTTTGAAGTAGTGTGTTCCGATGAGGACTGTGATGAGGTTTTAGATGAAAGTGTTTTTGGAAACGTAATGTCGGCTCAAGATATGGCCTTAATGGCTCGGGTGGCTTTGCAAGATTCCTTTTTTAGAAACACGGTGGCAAAATCTGAATTTTACGGCACATCAACCGACGGAGAATTTGTGCATCAAAAAGCATCTACCAATCAATTACTCGGAACTTTTGTGAATTCAAAAGGCGTTAAAACAGGCTTCACCGGTTTGGCAGGCCAGTGTTTAGTAAACTTATCCGAAGACGAAGACGGGCAAGAAATTTTAACGGTTGTTTTAGGGTCTTCAGATCGTTTTGGCGAAACCAAAAACTTACTGACTTGGATTTGGGACAGCTTTGTGTGGCGGTAGACAGAAATTAATCAGGTCTTGAGTATTGTTTAGCCGTCTTATTTGTGGTATAATGCTCTAATGTTAAAAGCTTTATTCGCTTCTTTTGTAGTTATTTTGGGACTTACTGCGGTTCAAGTACATGCAATTCCAGATGATGGAAATGCAGCCCCGTATGTTAATAATGGTAATAATCCTGGGAATCCAAATGCACCAGGGTATTACCCAACAACCTCATCCCCTTTAGCGCCAACTACGTCACCTCGGCCCGTAGCACGACCTACGACTGGTACCGCAGCCCCAGCAACTGGCGGCGGAGCGGCGGCACCTTCAGCCGCTGAAAACGCTCAAGCGGCACAAGAAGCCATTACAGCAGCAATACAGGCTTATGTAATACCAACTAGCACTCGAAATTTTAGCCTCGGTAACTTGAGTTCTGATAGAGAGGCCAGCTTAATTATTAGTAGTGGGAACGAAGATAATAATATTATCTTTCGGATTATTCGCTTAATCGCCATGTTGATCGGTACGGTGGCGATTCTACTTTATATCGTAGCTGGTTATTTCATGATTTTCTCTCAGGGAGACGAAAACCAACTGACCAAAGGAAAACAAATTGTGACTTTTACCTCGCTTGGGTTAGTAATTGCTTTTGGCGCTTACATGATTGTTCAATTAGTAATGGGCCTTATTTATTTTACGAGTTAAGGATGAAAAAAATAATTTTTACGTTAGCGGTTGTCGCTTTTGGTTTTAGCACAATTGATGTGGCTAAAGCAGACCCATATGTACCAGGTTTAAATAGCCCAACAGGAACACCAGGACGAGGGACTGCTATTGAGGCGACTACACCCGTTGCGGCTCCAACAACGGCGGCTCCTGCCACAGCGGCTGCACCAACGCCTGCAGCACCCGCGGCTGCCGCGCCTCCAGCGGTTGCCGGTAGCGCTGGTTATTATCAAGTAAAATTACAAGAGCCACTAAGTGGACAATCGGCTTATATTTCAGCTTCAAACGGGGTAGATTTGATTAATCAATACATCAGCATGATTTACATGTGGATGGCCAGTATTGTGGGGATTATTGCCGTCTTAATGATTGTCGTTTCAGGCGTACAAATTATTTTTGGGGGCGCCAGTCCAGAACTCGTGAGTGACGCTAAAAACCGGGTGATGCAATCACTTTTAAGTTTAGTGCTTCTATTCGCCACAGCGATGATTTTGCGGACGGTTAATCCTAACTTTTTTGGATTTGGTTGATTCTAAAATTTAAGCGCCTTAGGGCTTGGACGACGGGTAAAATCATTTGCCTTAAAACTGAGCTCCCCGTTGACCCAGGTGCTCACTAATTGACCCGTTAAAGGATAATCTTCAAACGGTGTCCACTCACATTTAGAATTCAAGTTTTTAGCCTTGATGGCATTTTTTACGTTTGGATCATATAAAAAACAGTCCGCTTCAAAACTTGGTTTAATGAGGCCTTTTAAGTTTTGCACCTTGAAGGTTTGAAAAGTATTAAAACTCGTCATCGCACTTAGTTTTTTTAAATCATAACCGCGCTTAACAAATTCGGTATAAAGCAGTGGGAAAAAAGTTTCCACGCCTGGAATTCCATAAAATATTTGGTCAGATAATTTTTCTTCTTTGGTGTGCGGCGCGTGATCGGTGGCAAAAAAATCAATCGTGCCATCTTCTACGCCTTCCCACATGGCATCTAAATCATCTTGGGTCGCGAGTTCTGGTTTCATGCAGCAAAAAGCGCCGTGTTTTTCTCGGTCTTCGTGGGTCATAAACAAATGATGCGGGCAGACTTCAATCGATATTTTATCCTGCAAAGCCGGATTTTTTTTGATATTTCTTACCAGCTCAACCTCACGTCTTAAGCTAGCGTGACAAAGGTGTAAATGACCGTTAGCGCCACATTCTCTCCAGATTTCTACCGCTCGCTCAAATACCGGTCCTTCTGCATGCAAGGCCACGGTTTTGCCTAAATTAAAAATTTCTCGCCAGCGGTCTTCGTCGTCCATTTTTAAATTTCCGGTCGTGGTGTTTAAATACAATTTTGTACCCGGAACACCCTCAACGTTTTCAATTTCGGTTTGGTTGTCTGGTCCCGCCCCAAAATAAAAACCATAATTGGCCCAGCTTTTTTTGGCGGCTAAGGCTTTTTTTGCACTCAATAATTCGCGAGTAAAGGTGGGAGGATTTGTGTTTGGCATATCAAAAAAACTGGTCACCCCAGCACTGATAGCCGCTTTAGAACCGCTTTCTAAATCTTCTTTATATTCAAAGCCTGGCTCCCGAAAATGCACATGTGGATCAATACACCCAGGGAATAATTGCAGCCCACTTCCATCGATAATTTCGTCTGCAGTAGTGACGGTTTCCGGTTCGGAAAATTGCCCGTTTACGATCAAAACATCTTTGATTTCATCTCTCTGGGCGTCAATTACACGAACGTTTCTTATAAGGGTCGATTTCATCAAAAACATAATAGTTAAAAAGAAAGTCTTTGCGAGCGTTGTTAGAATTCAAATCTTAAAACACGCGGTAATCTACTTTTAAGTTTTTTTAATTCCTTTTTTTGTTCGCCCAAAAAAGAAAGAAAAAAGGACTTCCCGTGAAGCAATTTTAAAACTTTAAGTCGCTCACTCTCTAAATTTATAAAACTCAGGCTAAGGCCCTCAGACAATTCTAAATTTTAGGTTCGATTCGTGAAAGGGGTTAGTAAAATTGCTTTAATGGGGTATTCGAAAAATATAATAATTAAATTAATCCGAGTCCGCGAGCAATCAGTGCCATTCTAACCGGTACTCCATTGATGGCTTGTTCAAAATATTTCGCTTGAGGGAGCTCGTCCACTTCGTAAGCAATTTCATTCACCCGCGGTAGTGGATGCATCAAAATGGCGTTTGGTTTCATTTTATTAACTTTTTCAGCGTCGAAATGAAAAGCGTTTTTATGCTTTTGGTAGACTTCTAAATCCAGTCTTTCTTTTTGAATTCTGGTATCATAAATAACATCAGAGGTTTCTAGAATTTCATCTGTTAGTTCAAAGAATTTTTTATCGACCGAAGGATCAAAATACTTATCAGGAATTTGAATTTCTTTTGGTGCCACAAAATTAATTTTAATATTGGGAAAGTTTCTCAGCAGTTGTGAGCAAGAGTGCACCGTTCGACCAGCAATTAGTTCCCCTACAAAAGAAACCGTGATAGGAGATTCGCCTAGGGAAAATATTTACTGATAGTATACAGATCGAAGTAATCCTTGGGTTGGATGCTCGGCCGATCCGTCACCTCCATTTAGCACCGGCACGCCAGAGTAATCGGCCATGATTTTAGCGTCGCCAGGCGTTTTAGATCGAATCGCAATAATGTCTGCATATCCGCCGACAATGCGGGCGGTGTCACTTAAAACTTCGCCTTTGGTAATAGAGGAAAAATTAACATCGGTTTCTGAAATAACCGCTCCTCCTAACCGGTGCATAGCGGCCTCAAAACTAAGCCGGGTTCGGGTGGAGGGTTCATAGAAAAGAGTGGCTAAAATTTTACCTTTGGCCATATCACTGCCACCTTTGGCAACAATCTCCTCCATATCAGAGGCCTGAGCCATAATTTCTTCTAATGTTTTGCGATCAAACTGGCCAGCCGATAGAACGTGCTTCATTGGGACTATATTAACTATTTGACATCAGCGTTCAAGTTAGTACTTTTGCGCTGTCTTAAACGACTCGGCTCGGGATTCAAAGCGTCTTTTTACTAAGGCCTCCAGCCAGTGTTTCTTAACCCTTTTAAAGATGATAGCTGTCGCAAAATTTGGTGGTCACCAAGCCATTGTAACTGTTGGAGAAATTTTACGTGTTGATAAAATCGATGTTGAAGTGGGCAAAATGGCTCAATTTGAAACGTTGTTAATTGCCGATGCTGACGGTAAAAATTGTACTGTAGGAGCGCCAATGATTGAAGGAAAAATGGTAGAAGCGAAAGTGCTTGATCACGCTCGTGGTGATAAAATCAAGGTTTACAAAATGAAACCTCGTAAACGATACCGACGAACTATCGGTCACCGTCAAGATTACACAGAAATCGAAATTACCAGTATTGGTGGCGTGAGCACTAAAGCTAAACCAGCCACTAAAAAAGAAGAACCTAAAGCTGAAAAAACAGAAGCCAAGAAAGCGGCTCCAGCGGCAAAAGCCCCAGCAGATAAAAAACCAGCGGTAAAAAAAGTTGCGAAAAAAGACGCTTAAGCGTCATAATAGATTCAATTTATAAGGAAATAGTTTATGTCTGATCAAGCACAACCTCCCGTACCACCTCAAGATCCTAATGGCACGCAACCGCCACAAGATCCTAATGCGGGAGCCGCTCCAGCTCAAAATCAACCAGTTGTACCCGCTGGTGAAACTCCTTCAGCGGCCGCAACCAGACAAGGTCAATTGTCGCCTCGAGCCGGTCACTTGTTTTCTATTCCGCCACATCCAAACACGCAGTTTGATGAAGAGAATTTTCTAATTTTATTAGAAGGTTCAATTTCATTAACTATGGAAGAGAAGAAGCGAGTGATCGAAGCGATCCCTCGACTTTCAATCGAACAAATCAACGAGTTAATTTCAATCTTTCAAGAAGAGAAACAGAAATTTGCGGAACTTGAAAACGAATTTGCCGATGATGTGGCTAAACTAAAAGCTGAACGCGAAAAAGAAATAGCGGTGACCGAAATGAAACAAGAAGAGCAAGGTGAAGACGCTGAAGCGAAAGCAGAAGCCGAAGCGCTTAAAAAGCAATTAGGGCTTTAGTTTCACACGTTTAAATTAGATTAAAAACCGTCGAGAGGCGTTTTTTTTTTACTATTTCCGATTTTTGTGCGTTTAATCTGTAATGCGTGTTTTTAATTTTTTTTGCGTCGCCAAAAAAGAAAGAAAAAAACCGCCCATTCGGGCGGTTTTTATAAGTCGCAGATTTAAGTGAGTTCGAGAACTAAGCTAGTTCAACCGTAGCACCAGCGTCTTCGAATTGTTTTTTCATCGCTTCAGCGTCTTCTTTTTTCACGTTTTCTTTAATCGTTCCTCCGTTATCAGCTAAAGCTTTAGCTTCACCAAGACCTAGTCCAGTGATTTCTCGGATTACTTTAATAACCGCGATTTTTTGTCCACCAGCGTCTTTTAATTCAACGTTGAATGAAGATTTAGCATCTTCTTCAGCGGCAGGAGCAGCACCAGCAGCAGCTGGAGCAGCCGCAACGGCTGCAGAGATACCGTATTTTTCTTTGAAGTAAGTCGCTACGTTGTTCGCTTCGATTACGGTTAGTTTCTCAATAGAGTCAACTACCGCTTGTTCTCCTTTTGAGAGTTCAACAGTTACAGTGTTTTCTTCTGACATAGTAATAAATGAGTTAATAATAAATTATGAAGCTTTTGAGAATTTCTCAGCTTCTTTAAGGGCAGCAAGAATACCTTGCATACCGTGAGTAAGACCAGCATGAATACCGGTAACTCCGTGATTTAGAGCTCCTACAATCGCGCCAAGAGATTCTTCGCGTGATGGGGTATCGGCTAAAATGGCTGTTTTTGAAGCGTCTAAAAATTTTCCTTCAAATATTGCGCCGGCAAAATCAAATTTGCTGGTTTTAGTCGCTTTACTGAAGTGTTCTTTTTTAAGCGCTTTAATAGCTGCTGCTGGAGCAATTTCATCGTCTTGAGAAACGATAATTGCTACCGAACCTTCTAATTGGTCTGAATCAAACTCGCTAAGACCAACGTTTTTAGCGGCAAGAGACATAAGTGTTTTTTTCAAAACGCTGTAGCTCATTCCTTTAGCACGTAGATCTCGTCGGGCTTGTTGAACATCCATAACCGTCGCGCCATTGAAGTGCACGAAGGCCACTCCTTTAGCGTCTTTAAGCTTGGTTTCAAGCTCTGTAAGTTGATATTGTTTTTTGGCTCTCGAGGTTGCCATATTCAATTTTTATTAGGTTGAAGTTTATAATAAAATAAACCCTTGATGCGTTATCAATGGCTCTCGGGATGAAGCGACCTAAAGGATAATTCCAGGCTCTAGAGCTAGTTTGCTCTGAGCGCTAAAGATTGGAATCTTTTACCTTCATTCATCTCGGCGGGACTTATTTTGCTTGCGCAAGGCCTGCGGTCTTTGATAAAGCAAGTGGAATCTATTGGGATTTTTGATTGTGTCAAAGGTTTTCTACCAAACTTAATGCTCCAATCATCCCTGCTGTCGTTAGGGTTTCGGGTTTAAGTAAATAGGCTCGCGTTGCTTTTAGGCTCGGTAGTTTTATGAGCACAATTTGCTCCGCCGGTTCTAAGCTTGGCTTTTCGGTGAGTTCGGCATTTTTGGCTAAAAAGTAATGGTACTTCATGCGGCTCCCAGTTGGGTTACTATACACGGTTTTCAAATGAATAAATTCTTCAGCGGTGTAGCCGGTTTCTTCTTGTAGTTCACGCGCGGCGGCTTGGGAGGGTGTTTCACCTTCATCCACCATACCCGCGCAAAATTCGGTTACCACTTCGCCCCCGCCATGTTTATATTGTTGCTGTAAAATAACCGAGCCATCTTTAAGCACGGGAATGACTATCACAGCGTCCGTGTTTAACGAAACATACCAATCAGCGGTAGAACCATCGGGTAACTCGACTAACTGTTTTTCTATACGGCAAAATGGCGAGTCAATGAGTCGTTCTTGGTTTAAAACTTTAAAGGGTTTCATGCATTCAATACCGTTATAGTAATTTGCAGAACGGTCGCAAAACTTACCCAAGCCAAGTACGGCAGGTTAGCAATTGCAATCCATTTATTATGTTTCCAAATGGCGGCCATAAACCATAAAATAGTGATTAATACGAGTCCAATATCAATTGCGGCGAGTAAATTGTTTTGCAACCCAAATTGTAAGGGCGTAAAAGCCGCGTTAAAAAATAAATTTAAGGCAAAGGGAAGGGCCACCGCTCTTGGGATTTCGCCTTTATAAATTTTATAAAACACCCAACCAAAAGTGATAAAAATAATGGTGTAAAGCACGCTCCAAACGGGACCAAAGAGCCACGCTGGTGGCGCCCATTCTGGTTGAATATAGTTTTGGTACTGACTGGCTTCTTGGGTATTTGAGCTAAAAAAAGTATCCATCTAGTTAAATTTATGAAGTTTTAAAATGGCCGATTACAGTGGTATTCTGCCCTTTTGGAAAAGCTTTGTCACGTCGCCAACTCGCCAAGTCTAAATCTTCAAAAGTAGAGCGATTATCAAAATGCGCTTTGGGCAGCATATAGGCGAGACACTTTTTAAATTCAAAAAAAATGCCCCCAGCATCAAAGGCAAAAAACTGATCGCCAAATTTTGCTTTTATGAGTTCAAAACAGCTATCTTCTTGAATTTCAAAGCGGGGGAGAATCGGGCCAATCCAAATATTCATCCCGGGATGGTTTTCCACATCATCCCGGGATGAGTTCGAACTGAGTTCAAACTCAAATGCTTCTAGCATATTTTCAATTGCCCCGTTAACGGTGCCCCGCCAGCCGGCGTGCAGAACCCCAAATTGATCTTTGTTCCAAATACAGATAGGTGCGCAATCGGCGGTTTTAACACCAAGAACAAACTTGTTATTTCGAGTCCAAACCCCATCACAGTCAATTAAACTTTCGTTGCCATTGATGATTTCAACAACCCTAGAACTATGGCTTTGTAGCGGTAAAATCAGCCTTTTTGGCAAGGCTTCTTCTGGCTTAAAGGTTTGAATTTTGATTTCGTCATTCATGCCAATTTACTATAGTTAAATTAAATAATTTCCCCAGCCATGAAATTCTACCACTACCCACATTGTCCTTTTTGCCAAAGAGTCCGTTTAGTTTTGAAAGCGAAAAATATTGTCTATCAAGACGTGCCATTAAGCTACGCGGATGTTAAAACTCCGACGGAGCTGATTGGCGCTAAAATGCTGCCCATTATTGATTTTGAGGATGGTAAGGTAATGGGGGAAAGTTTAGATTTAATTAAAGAACTAGAAAAACGTTTCCCAGAGCCGTCTTTAACGCACAACTGGATTGAACCCGATTTAGATTGGGCTAGTAATATTGTGGTGCGTGCTCCTAAATTTTTTGACGTAGTGTTGCCCTTTTATTTAGACGAGTTTGAAGGCGCACCCGAATTTGATGAAGCTGGAGCTAAGTATTTTCAGGAAGGGAAAGAAGCCAAGCGAGGGAAAACGTTTGATGAACTTAAGGCTGATGCTCCAGCGATGTATAATCAAAATTTAGTGATTATTTTAGCCGAAATAATAGAACGCGTTGAAGGCGGTTGGATTGGCCAGCACTTTAGCATGGCGGATTGCGTTCTCGCTTCTGATTTAAGCGGATTACGTTCGGTAAAAGGGATAGAGTTGCCCCCTCAAATTATTCGTTACATTGAAAAAGTTGAATCCCAGTGTGGCGAAGACTTAATAGATTGGTAAAACCTAGTCTTTTCTAACAACTCTAAGACTTGCTTGGCGAGTTTTTACCACTAATTGAGGGGTTGATAAAAGATATTGTTTTAAAAAACGGAGAAACACTCTTTCATAAACAGCGCTGCTTTTATCGGTACTTGAAAATTGATCGGTGGTGATTTCGTTAACTCGAATTAATAAAGCTTCAATTTCTGTCGGTGTTTTTTGAGCTAATTTGTAGGCAATTATGGCGGCGTTGGATTGATCATCGCTCCAAACGTCGACCGTGTCTAAGTTTGAAATTTCAGTTATTTCTTCCTCAGAAACGCCAGAAATAGCTTGTAATAAAATAGGAGCATTTGGTACTCCTTCTAGCTCATTCACATAACGTAGAGCGATTTTTAAAGGGTTTGGCTGAGGTTTCAGAGCTAGGGCAGTCTTAGTTTCCATAATAACTTTAAGTTTAATTAAAAGCGTTTTATTTTTTTAGGTCAGAAGCGCAAGTTTTAATTCAGCTTGAAGCCAATTTTTACTATCTCTCATGGTCCAATTGATATAGTGGATTAATTCCGCGTTCTAAGTTGTAACCAACGAAACGACTTAAGTTTTCATATCCTGGCGGTTGGTAATTAAGCGTGGCTAAAGCGCCATTAATATTTTGCAAAGCGATGGGCGCCTTAAAGGTTCCCGCTAATTTTGTGTCATGCGCCAGCATGGTGTTCGCTAAATCGCGCCAAGTTTCTCCAACCGAGAAAATGGCCACACTACCGGGTTTCAACGCCCCACCGTTTGTATTGCCCGCCCAAAGCAACACCGTGGCATTAGGTGTATAGCCCACCACAATATCGTCGACGGGCATGACTTGCCCATAAACTCGTTTAGAAGAAGTTCCGGTTTTAATTGCCATTGGCTGAGCGGTGGCTACCAGCTTATTCCAACTCACGGGCCGTGCCGATTCATCGCTTAAAATCTCAGAAATAAAATAGTTCGTTGTTTGGTTCGTTCGTCGAGCAATTTTAACCTGACACGGATGACTGACTTTTTCGCCCTTAATAGTGGTGATGCTTAAAATAGGGCACAGTTCTTTTTTCTCATTACTGCCAAGAGTCGCGTAGGCATTGGCTAGATCTGAAATTTTAACGGGAGCGGTTCCAAGGGCCAGCGTCCAACCAAAAAAGTGTTTCGGGTAAGATGCATTTATATCAAAACCAAAGCGTTCATCTAAATAACTTTTCACCACACTTTCGCCTCCCGCGAGTAACATCGCTTTAGCCGCTGGAATATTTCGCGAATAAGCCAACGCTTGCTTCATCCGAATGCCTCCCAAAAAGTGACCGTCAGAATTACTCAGCCGAAACGCATCATTTCTAAACCAAGTGACTGAATCATAAAAAATAGTGGGCGGCTGATAACCTTTATCAATGGCAGCTGCGTAAATAAAAGGCTTAATGGCTGAGCCCGTTTGTCGTCGTGACTGCAACATATCAACTTGGCCTTCAATGCCTTCGTTCCAATAATCTTTTGATCCAATCCAAACAAGCGGGCCTCGGCTTTTATGGTCAATCACAATAGTGGCTAGATTTGAAATCCAGTGATCGGCGAGTAAGCCGTCACTTTTTTGGTCAATTTGGGCAATAAATTTTTCTTGCAAATTCTTATCGAGAGTGGTTTTAATCACTACTCCATCGCCCATTTCAGCCGTGGTTAAATTGTTTTCAGCTAGAAAATTTTCGAGATAAAATCTAAAATGTTGAAAATCATCGTTCACCCAAGATTTGGTTTGGGGAAGTTCAATGTCTCTTAAATCAACCCAAACTTGATGCGCTTTTTCGGGCGTCCATTTTAAATTTTCTGCGACTGCAAACAGTAATGATTCTACCCGAGAAAAATCGTAGTTTAAATCTTTAAACGGGCTACAAGTGTCTTCGATAAATTCCATGGGGCATTCTCCCAACCAAGTTTCGATGTTGGTTTTGCGTGCTAATCGAACTGGGTCTTTTGGCAAAACCGCCAAGACTAAGCTTTCAGAAGGTGTTAACTCAATCGGTGATTTTTTAAAATATTCTTTGGCCGCCACCGATACGCCGTTGGTTCTGGGGCCGTAGGGCACCGTGTTGAGATACATTTCAAGAATTTCGCTTTTGCTGTAGCGGCTTTCTATGCCCAACGCGATAAACATTTCTTTTAGTTTTCTTTCGTAGCTGCGTTCATCATTTAAAAATATTTTCCGGGCCAGCTGTTGGGTAATAGTAGACCCCCCTTGGGTGATGCCGCCGGCTTGATAATTTTCCCAAGCCGCTCGCCCAATCCCTTTTATATCAACCCCAAAGTGCGAATAAAAACGCTTATCTTCGGCCATAATGGTGGCCAATTGAAGCGTTAAAGGAATTTCCTCTAAGCTAATCCATTCGCGGTTTTCTTGGTCAAAATTTCGATATAGTTCTTCCCCGTTTTTGTCGGTAATCACCACCGAAAATTCAAGACTGTCTAAATTTAAGTTTTGTCCACGAGCAAAATCTTCTTTCCCCCATTCCCACAATGATTCTGCGGTTCCAGTCCCAGCGCCAACCAGAGCACATAACAGCAAGAAGAAAAACTTTTTCATACTACTTTTATAAAATAAATTTAAATAATGTCAAAAATATTGATTAGGTCTGTAAAATATAACCAAATACAAAGTGGGGAAAATTTTACTTTTTGAATTTTTTTAATAATTTAAAGTGTGTAATTAACCTATTTTTTAAAACATGCTTAATGACTTCAAAAAATTTTTAATAAAAGGTAATGCCGTAGATTTAGCGGTTGGTTTTATTTTTGGTGCGGCTTTTGCCACAGTGGTAAAATCTTTCGTTGAAAATGTAGTTATGCCACCTTTAGGCTTGCTTACGGCTGGTATTGATTTTGCGAATCTCAGTTATGTTTTAAAACCTGCTACCGAAGAAACAGAAGCTGTTACTGTTAATTACGGAATATTTATTAATGATATCGTAGCGTTTATTATTTTAGGTTTTGCGGTGTTTATGATTGTTCGAACGATTTCTAAGTTTGAAAAGAAAGAAGAAGCCAAACCGACACCAACCCAAAAAGATATTGAATTATTGACAGAAATCAGAGATTTAATGAAAAAATCTAAGTAGTTTTTTTTTGTTTTTTACAGCTAAAAAACACGGTTTAAAACGCCGTGTTTTCTTTTAACTCAAAGCGGGCTTAAACAAGTTATTGATTTATGCCAGAATCGAGTACAATAGTTTGGAAGACATGAAATTTAAAAGACTCAAAAATATATATAAAACCTTAGGATTCAGTTTAATGCTGTTTCCGTTTGCTCTTACGCAGGCATTTTTTGTAAACGTGAGTGATACTTTTGCTGGGGATGAAGCAATGCTTCAAATAACGGGCTTAACCAATTCAGAAGGGGTTAGCGCACAGCTGATTCGCCCCGATAAATCGACGCTAAATCTTTCGTTTCAAGCTGATTCTGAAGGGGTAGTTAAATCTGAAATTTACGGACTGCATTTGCAACAAAGTGGAGGCTATCAACTTGAGGTGGTTCGCAGTAGTGCCACCAGTTTAACCGAAAAAGAAGTTTTCACCGTTCAACCTGGAGCGGCTTCTAAATACCGATCGACTATTAAAAGCGCTGTGACGACTTTACCCGCGGATGGAGTTTCCCTTTCCCCAATAACCGTTCAAGTAAAAGATGCGTATGGCAATGCCGTGCCAGGGCAAGCCGTGAAAGTTTTTTCTTCAAGAAATGAAGACGTCATCAACTTAGCTGGAAAAACCGATATCAATGGTTTAGTTAAAGGGACTGTTTTTTCTACCACTCCTGGAGTGAGTATTATTTCAGCTTTAGTAAATGAGGAGATGTTGTTTGAAAAAGCAGAAGTGGTTTTTCATTTGCCGGCGACTCCAATGGGGGCAGCGGGGCAATCGGGGATTGGGCGATTTTTAAAGGCTCAACTTTTTACTGATGATTTTGAGGAAGTGGCTTACCTCAGTATTGAAGGTTTACCAGCGGAGGTTTTAACTGAAGAAGGTTACACTTTTCGTGTTTTAGCCAAGGATACTAATGGGAATGTTGTAAAAAATTATGAAGGACAGGTTCGTTTTTCTTCAAACGATAGCGGTGCGAGCTTGCCGGTTGATTATACTTTTACCCGAACCGACCAAGGTCAACACGAATTCGCGGTCGCAGCGGCTTTTGCCACGCCAGGGAAACGAACTTTGACCGTAACCGATATTGCCGCTTCAACCATTCAAGGTCAGGTTGAGTTAAATGTTGTCAGTAAAGACCGAGTGGTTGAACCACCAGTTGGTGATGGCCTCGTCATTTTAACGCCAAACCCGGGAACTTTTAGTTCCCCAAGAATGACCATTACTGGGCGGGGAGAACCGGGCGTGCCCATTAAAATTACCGACGGACCTACGGTTTTGGTGGAAGATTTAAGTCTTGATATAAACGGCGATTTTTTCTATCAAACGCCAGCATTAGCTGATGGAAGACATTTATTTCGAGCGGAGTTAATGGATGGCTCAACTTTTTCAAATGTGGTAGAAATTCGAATTGATAATACACCGCCTCGAGTTTTGGCGGTTGAGGTTGACCCACCAAATGGAGTGGCCGCTGGAGGAGTGTTTAGAGTGAGTGTTTCTTCAAATGAACCCCTTTCAACTGCTACGTGTACTTTTAACAGTGTCGCAAATGCTTTAAATCGTTCGGGGGATAATTTTGTAGGCGATATAAACGCAGGGCAAACCTGTGGTACCTTTCCTTTGGCCTGTGTAGTCGCTGATATTTTAGGAAATGAACTTCAAGAAAACGCCGCCGCCACCGTTCAGGTTTGTGGAAATGAGCCGATTGTCTCAGGACTTGATACGGATGCTGATGGTCTAACCGACGCTGTGGAGGGCGCTACCGAAGATGAAGATTCTGACAGTGTGCCCGATTACTTAGAATCGAATCTAATTGATTCTAACGGGAATGGAATTGTAGATCAGAAAGATCCAACCAATGATACCGACAAGGGCGGTAAAAATAATATTACCGAAAAAAATGAAGGACTAAACGCTTTAATTCCTTCAGATGATGGCGGTGTAAATTTACCGCCAACGTCTGTTTCTAACTTGAGTGCAACCCCAGGCGAAGAATTGGTGACGCTTTACTGGTCACCAGCCAGAGATGATAAGGCTATTGCTCGTTATAAAGTGATTTTTGGTGAATCTCCAGAGAATATGTTTGGAGTCAATTTAACCCCCGATAATAGAACCCAGTGGTACGTTGATAAATTGAAACCAGCCACTAAATATTTCTTTAAAGTAATTGCCGTAGATTCGGATGGAAATGAGGGCGTTGGAAGTAATTTTGTAGAGGCTTCAACTTTTGGAGAAGTTTTTCAGTCTGCTGCAGTGCCAGAATCCGGTTCTGCTGATAATATCTGGCTTCCACTGCTCTTGTCTTTTTTAGGGGGTATTTTATTTCTATTCTTTGGAAGGAGAAAAGCGTAATTATGCTTTATCAAAGGGCTAAAGTAGGATATAATGTTTAGATTTTCAAAAAAAACTAAAACAAAAAAACGTTCATGCGTTATCCTGCTTTTAAACCAATCGTTGCGTCGGGTCTGATATTTGGACTGCTTTTTTCTTATCTGCCAGCGCAAGCAACGGTATACGACGTAAGTGGTATTCCGCCAAAAAACACCGGGGATGCGATTACCGCAGCAGAGGTAAACTTGATGGTAGACATGCTGCGAAATCTTAAAAAAGATGATCGTGGTGATACCGACACTAGCAATGACCGATTGGGAATTGGGATCGCCGGAACGCCAGGATACATGTTAGACGTGAACGGTACAGTTAATGCCGCCGCCTTCAGAGGGGATGGTTCGCAATTAACCAACCTGCCAAATCCAGGGGCATGGCAAATAACCGCGAATGATATTTATTACAATGCCGGAAAAGTGGCGATTGGAATCAATTCAAGTCCGACTTACCAATTAGAAGTTCATGCTGCTGGCGACTCAGCCATTCAGGTAAATGCGGGCGGTTCTGGTAATGATGCCACACTACGTCTTAAAAATGACAGCCAAGAATGGATTATCCGAAACAACGGTGGTGCGGGTGATAACTTTCAAATTAACAATGTCACCACGGGTACTACCGCGATAGATGTGGATTCAACTTCAAACAACGTAACGATTGCCAATGAATTAACGGTTAACAACGATATTACTACAACCGGAATTATTTACGCGGCTGAATTTTACGATACCGATACAGGTACCCCGATAGGAGGCGCCGCTGGATTATGGGAAGAAGGCGCCGAAGTAGATGAAATTTATTATGACGAGGGGAACGTGGGGATCGGAACGGCTAATCCGGCTTACCCATTACAAGTAAGTGGAGACGTTAAGTTAGACGACCACTTAGCCGTGGGTGGTAGCGCAACGGTTAACACAGACCGAGTGGCTTATATTGATGAAAACTTTAGTAACGACAACAATAATTATTTATTGATGGTACAAGGAACTGCTGCTGGTTCGACCACTGGTACTAAAAATTTTTATGGAGGTTATATTGACGCCGAAACGACTCAGACTGAAAGTTCTGGTAACGCCTATACTCAAGGGTTGTATTCTCGTGCTAGATCAAATGGAACCGCTACTTTTAATACGCTGCGAGGTTTAAATGGAACGGCTTACAACGATAGTTCTGCCGGTTCTGGGCTTGGAAATTTGATGGGGGTTTCTGGGGAAGCCTATAATAATGATAGTGTCGCAGGGGTTAGCGCCGCCTATGGAGGATATTTCACTGGTCGTGGACGAAGCACTGGGCCAGCCGGTTCAATTGCAAATTTATACGGTATGCGTTCTGAAGCCTCTGCCTACGAATCAGAAATCACAAATGCTTATGGAGCTTACAATATTGCTCGAACCGTAAATGGTGATGGAGGAAGTATTACTACCGCCTATGGTTCGTATAATAATGTAGAGGTTGATTCTGCCGCTGGAGGTGATATTACAACTGGTTATGGGGTTTATTCTGATTTGGGTGGGCGAGCGGGTTCGACACAATTTACTAATGCGACCGGTATTTACTCAGATGTTAATAATGCACTCACGGCTTATGCTGGTCGATTTTATGCTGACGACCCAACCGCTAATTTGAATTATGGTTTAGTTATCGGGGCTTCTGGAGCCACCAACAATTACGGTATTTTTGGAATCGATGGGGATTGGGTTTTAGATGCCGATGGAGATGGAAATCTTGGCGGTACTGGCAGCGATTTAATCATTGGGGAAGATGGTGATTTAAGAATTTATCATAATGGCACTAATTCGGTGATTGATAACCGAACGGGAAATCTAAATCTAATCGGATCTAATGTTGGTATCGGCACTTCAAACGCCGCATTACCTTTAACCGTGGTTGGAACTGGGGTAACAGTTCCGGTTGGAGGTTTAAATTTTAATGCGGTTTCTATCTTTTCAAACACAGATAATGGAGCGGGGATAGTGTTGGGGGGAGAAACAACTGAAGGCGATGGTTTTATTGTTTCGAATACCGATGGGAGTGATTTGATTTTTGCTAATAACTTTTTGGGAGTCGGTGCGGCCGAAGCTTTGAGAATTGCGAGTAATGGATCAATTGGTGTCGGAGACTCAACCCCAGATGGCACTTTGAAATTAGACGTTGCCGGACAAATCGGAGCGACTGAATATTGTGATGCTAATGGCGCAAACTGTACGGCTGCTGGAGATCTAGGTGGAGGATTGTGGACTGAAAATGGGACGAGTGTATTTTATAATTCAGGTAGAGTCGGAATTGGAACCAATGTCCCAAGTAGTGCACTGACGGTTGTTGAGGGAACGGTTCCTTCTCAGCCAAATACGGGAGGAGCGGTAATAAGTGTCGGTAAGAATGGAGATGCTTTTATTGGGGTTGATAGTACTGATAATGCCGGTAAATCTGGTATTTCGTTCTGGGGAGCTGGCGACAGAGGGAGTGTTTATGGAAATTCTAGTTATGACATCGTGATTGAACCAAATGCACAATTTGGTGGAGGTGACGTTATTATGAATGCCAAAGGTGGGACGACAATGAACGTAGGGATTGGAACGACAAGTCCAGCCGAAGAGTTATACCTCACTAAGACTCAAGCGAATCCAACCACGATGGTGGTGCAGAATTCATCGGCTGACACTGGTGCCAATGTTCGTTCTGGGGTTACATTAGCTTCAAATGGGGCTCAACTTGATTTAGCGCTTTATGGAACCGGAGCTTCTGGAACTTTAAGTGGCGAATCAAAATCTGATGCGGCATATATTCGTACCACAAACGGAGCACCAGTATCGAGTTTAAATATTGGGAATGGTGGCAGTGCTCCCATTAACTTTTTTACGGGTGATACGAAACGAGTCACGATTGGAAACGATGGAAAATTTGGAATTGGCGCGCCAAGTCCAACTAGTTCTTTGACAATTTTAAATACGACGGATGACAATGGTTTTAACATGGAAACGGTAAACGGACGAGTTTACCAAAGTTACGCGAGCGGCCAAAACCGAATCTTGATTGGTGAAAAAAATGGTGGAGCGGGTTCAGCCGGACTTTACTTAAATGGAAATGACGGAGATATATCTGGTTCCGATTATGCCGCGATGGTTCATAGTGGAACGACGGGTGATTTAACCTTAACCACGACTTCAAACTCTGGAACTTGGGCGAATGCCGATATTATTTTAGCCCCGGCTGGAAACGTCGGAATTGGAATAGGAACGATTAGCGCTGGCTTGAAATTAGAAGTTGGTGGCCGAATTGGAGCCACAGAATACTGTGATGCTAATGGCGCCAACTGTACGGCGGCTGGAGCCCTTGGTTCTGGTTACTGGAGTAAAAGTGTGACCGATGATGTTTATTATAATGGTGGAGAAGTAGGAGTTGGGATTTCAAATCCATCGGAAGAATTAGTGGTTAATGGGGCCCAAACAGACCCAACCACTATTGCCATTCAAAATAGTTCTTCGGCGGCAAGTGCCACGGTGAGAGCTGGATTAGCCCTGCAAAGTAACGGGAACACAGTTGATTTAATGACTTATGGAACGGGGGCTACCGGGACGATTGGCGGACAAAATCGTGCCGACAGTGCCTTTTTAAGAACGGCTTCTACCAACCCGGTTAATACTTTGAATTTAGGAACGGGCGCAGCGAACGACTTAAATTTATTTACGAATGATACCACTCGGCTAACTGTGGACGGTTCTACAGGTAATATCGGAATTGGTACTACATCACCCTTAACACCGTTACAAATTAGTGGCACTGCTGGTGGGCTTGAGTCAGGAACAGCTACGCCAAATGGTTACATGGGATTAGGGCCATCTACGAGCGGTGGGGCAGACGTAATGTTAACGATGGGAGCGAACCCAGTTCCGCCTGGATTTCATTCATGGATTCAGTCAAGAAGCGCTAGTTCTACAACTGTTTATCCGTTAGCCTTGAATCCTAGTGGCGGAAATGTTGGAATTGGGACATATGGTCCATCCGAAGAATTACACGTTTTTCAGAGCCAAGCTAATCCTACAACGGTCGCAGTTGGAAATACTTCAACTAGTGCCAACACAAATACTCGGTCTGGTTTCACCACAGCCTCAAATGGTGCACAGTTAGACATTGTAACCTATGGTTCTAATGCTACCGGTACTTCAGGCGGACAAAACCGAGCGGACTCAGCGGTGATTCGAACGGGCACGACTTTAGCGCCTTCAAGTTTGAATGTAGGTACCGGCGGCACTCAAGATGTAAATTTATTTACCAATGATACGACTCGGATGACGGTTGATGGTACCACGGGGAATGTCGGTATTGGGACAACCACACCAGACGGAACTTTATTACTAGACGTTGCAGGAAGAGTTGGTGCCACCGAATACTGTGACGAAAACGGGAATAATTGTACGGCAGCTGGTGCTTTAGGAACTGGCTACTGGAGCAAAACCGGCGATGATGTTTGGTACGCCCCAGGAGCCACCGGTGAAGTAGGAATTGGTTTAAGTAATCCAAGTGAAGAATTAGTGGTTAGTCGAAATCAAGCTAGTCCAACAACCGTAGCCGCCTTAAATAGTTCGGCTAGTAATAATACCAATACCAGAGCTGGTTTTACCGCGCAAAGTAATGCAGCTGCGATGGATATGATGGTTTACAGTAGTGCCGCTACTGGCGCAATTGGAGGGCAAAATAAAGCCGATGCGGCTTTTGTAAGAACTTCAAGTAGTGCGCCAGTTTCAAGTTTGAATATGGGAACCGGCGCCGCAAATGATGTAAATTTATTCACCGCAGATACAACGCGATTAACGATTGATGGTACGACGGGGAATGTGGGGATTGGAACGGCAAATCCTCGTTCAATGCTAGATATTAATGGAACTTCGGATTTTATCACCCTTGGGACTGATGCAGGTCAGGTAGGAGAGCCAGCGAATAATCCAGCTATGAAAATAGGAGAATTTAGTGATGTTGGAAGTGGTTCCGATATTTGGTTTGATGATGCAGCTTTATTATCAGCCGAAGATAGTTTAAACATTAATATTGATGGCGACGCCAGCACTGCGGGGGCAGCCACATTTACTATTGGGGCTAACTCTTTAACAAATACAGCGAATGAATTATTTCGTGTAGAAGAAACGGGCGATGTAGGAATTGGGACGGCGGGTAATGCAGAAAGTATGTTGCATATCTCTGGAAGTGCAGCAAACGTACAAATCACAGACACTGATACTGGGGCCGACTTTATGGTCTTGACCAATTCGACTGTTGGGGGCGCGATTTTGAGTGCGGATCGAAATAGTGAAGTTGCGAGCAGTTACTTAGATTTAAGTGTAGATGGAGCGACACATTTAAGAGTGACGGAAACAGGGAATGTAGGGATAGGAGATACGACGCCAGACGGCAGTTTGAAACTTGATGTAGAGGGGCGAGTGGGAGCAACAGAGTACTGTGATGCTAACGGGGCAAATTGTTTAACGGCAGGATCATTGGGCGGGAAATGGTTAGACGGTGTAGGCGCTAATGAAATTTATTATAGTGCGGCAGATGTAGGGATTGGAACCGATGCACCGGTTACACGTTTGCATATAGTTGATACTGGCGCGGAAGTGTTACGGGTGCAACGTTCTGGAAGTAGTGCCGATGCCGCGATGGCATTTGTAAATGATACGAACTCGATGTACGCAGGAATCAGTAATGCAGAAGAGTTTGGGATTGGTACGTCTAATAATATCGACGCAGCGTTATTAACCGTAGAGAGAAATGGCGAAGTGGGAATGGGAACGGTAAACCCAAGTGAAGAGCTTCATGTGTTTAATAGCCAAGCGAACCCGACGACGATTGTGGCCGGGAATACCAGCACGAGTACAGATACGAATACGCGGGCTGGGTTTACAGCGGCGGCAAATGGCGGGCAATTAGATATTTATCATTCTGGTAGTGCGGCGACAGGAAGTGTGGGTGATCAAACGAAAGCCGACGCGGCCGTGATTAAAACGTTAACGGGGGCCCCTTCTAGTAAAATGATAATTGGAACAGGCGGAGCAGCACCGCTAAATTTAATGACGAATGATTTAACGCGAATGACGGTAGCAGCGAATGGGAATGTAGGGATAGGGAATACAAGTCCTGGAGCCCAATTACATATAGGAAGTTCAAGTAATACTTTAGGGACAACGGCAGGGAATGATATAACGTTATTAAGACTGGAAAGCGATTCAGCAAATACCGATTCATTGATGTTCACGAGTGAAAGAATTAGTAATGGAAGCGATTGGACAACCGCGGCACAAAGAATCCAGCGTTTGGTTGATTCGACTAGTATGGGATATATGCAAATGGGGAATGCGGGATCAGATTTAATAACGTTTGGGGAGAACAATACAGAATATATGCGTATTGATGGTTCTGGAAACGTAGGGATAGGGGATACGACGCCTAATGGAAGTTTGAAGCTAGATGTAGAAGGGGCTATTGGCGCCACGCAGTATTGTGACCAAAATGGTGCCAATTGTACGTTAGCGACTGAACTAGGTTCTGGCTACTGGAGCAAAACAGGGGATGACGTGTGGTATAACCCAGGCGCTACCGGAGAAGTTGGGATTGGACTTTCAAACCCGACTGAAGAACTAGTCGTAAACCGAGCCGCGAATAATGCCCCAACTACGATTGCGGTGCAAAACAGTAGTGCGGGTACGGGAACCAATACGCGAGCGGGCTTTACGGCGGCTTCAAATGGAGCGCAAGTAGATATTATGGCGTACGGAAGTGCGGCGACAGGCACGATGGGTGGCGTCAATAAAGCCGACGCGGCGATTATTCGAACGGGTACTACCTTAGCGCCTTCAAGCTTGAACGTAGGAACGGGGGCGGCACAAGATGTAAATTTGTTTACGAATGATATCACTCGACTAACGGTGGATGGTTCTACTGGGAACGTTGGGATAGGAACGACAAATCCAGACAATAATTTAGAAGTGGTAGGAAGCCTAAAAGCCAAGCTAGCTGTAGCCAATAACACAGGTATTTATTTAGGAAGTGATGCAACAAATCGACCAAAACTTGGCTTTCGAGCTTCTGATGACTCAGAAAGATTTAAAATGCAATTTGAAGGAGTTAACACGGCAGTAGAAAGACTAGCCGTTACAAAGTCAAGTGGGGGTAGCGCTGAAGTAATGAGTGTGCTCGCAAATGGAGGTGTGGGAATTGGAATTAATAGTCCATCAGAAGAACTGCACGTATTTAATAGCCAGGCGAACCCGACGACGATTGTGGCGGGCAATACGTCAACGAGTACAAACACTAATACTCGAGCGGGCTTTACAGCGGCGGCTAATGGCGGGCAAATTGATATCTATCATATGAGTAGCGGGGCGACTGGAAGTGTGGGCGATCAGACAAAAGCTGATGCAGCGGTAATTAAAACGTTAACGGGTGCCCCTTCTAGTAAAATGATAATTGGAACGGGAGGAGCGGCACCGCTAAATTTGATGACCAATGATTTAACAAGAATGACCATTCTTGATAATGGAAATGTAGGAATTGGTAATACTAGTCCTGGTCGTGCCTTAGAGGTTTCGGGTGATATTGAATCTACTGGGGATCATTACTGGGGTGATGGGAAGCGATTGTTCCGTTTTAATGACGCCTGGCTTCGAATGAATCCTAATAATGAGTTTACGACGGGTATTTACGCTGGAACGGGCGTATTTAGAACCGATGGCGAATTTCAAGTCGGTGGTACTAATGGCGGTGATTTTGTAGTAGAGACCAGCGGGGAAGTTGGGATTGGTAATATCAATCCGGCAGCGCCTTTAGATATAGTGTCGGCACAACCAAATATTTTACTAGCGGATTCTGACACCGGAGCTGATGCAGGCTTCTTAGCTAATTCAGGAGTAGGAGGCGTACAAATTGCGGCCGATTTAAACAGTGAAGTTGCTGGTAGTTACGTTGATTTAAGTGTAGATGGAGCGACACATTTAAGAGTGACGGAAACAGGGAATGTGGGAATAGGAGATACGACGCCAGACGGCAGTTTGAAACTTGATGTAGAGGGCAGAGTAGGAGCGACAGAGTACTGTGATGCCAATGGTGCGAATTGTCAGACTGCAGGGGCCCTAGGGGGGAAATGGTTAGACGGAGTGGGCGCAAACGAAATTTATTATAGTGCGGCTAAAGTCGGTATAGGAACGAATAATCCAGCGCATTTATTTCATACTTATCATGCCACGGTTAACGCTCAAGCTTTCTTTGAGAGCGGTGATACTACGGCTAATATTGGAATCGGTGATAGTACGGGGTCGGTAATGTTACTGACAACGGGCGATGGGGATTTGCGATTCTATGTTGGAGGTGACGCAGGCACTATGGGAACGAGTTCTATAATTGCGCAAACTATTCTTGATACTGGGGAAATTGGAATGGGAACCGCGGGACCAACCGAAGAACTCCATGTGTTTAAGAGTCAAGCGAACCCAACGACGATTGTGGCGGGCAATACGTCAGCGAGTACAAATACGAATACGCGAGCGGGCTTTACAGCGGCAGCAAATGGCGGGCAACTAGATATATATCATTCTAGTAGTGCGGCGACAGGAAGTGTGGGGGATCAAACGAAAGCCGACGCGGCCGTGATTAAAACGTTAACGGGTGCCCCTTCTAGTAAAATGATAATTGGAACAGGCGGAGCGGCACCGCTAAATTTAATGACGAATGATTTAACGCGAATGACGGTAGCTACAGATGGGAATGTCGGTATTGGAACGGCTCCAACCACCGCTAGAGCCAGTATTGAAGCGGCTGGGAACAGCGTTCTAAATTTAAATTTAACGGGCGCCAGCGCCGATACAGTTTTGCAACTTGATTCAAGCGACGGTGTGATTGCCGCAGGTTCAAAATTCTTAAGTGCGACCGATGGGGCTAAAGAAGTATTTGTCATTGATGGAAATGGAAACACGACCATTAATGCCACGGGGACAATTGGGGGGGCAAACATTGGCAATAGTTGGCTCCGTTTAGATAGTGGAGCTTATAGTTTAGGCATGGATCCAAACGAGATTTACACCACGGGAATTGATATGAATATAGGCACTATTGGAGCCTATGATATAAATCTTACGTCTAATGGTTCTACTAGTTTGCAAGTAGAGGCGGATGGCGACGTGGGGATCGGAACTACAACGGCCTCTGAAGAACTCCATGTCTTTAAAAACCAAGCCAACCCAACCACAATTGTCTCTGGTAATACTTCGGCCAGTACGAACACCAACACTCGTGCCGGATTTAATGCCGCGGCAAATGGGGGACAATTAGAGATGTATCACTTTAGTAGTGCCGCAACTGGTACTACGGCAGGAGTTAATAAAGCCGACGCGGCGTTTATTAGAACCGCCAGTGGCGCGCCAAGTTCAAGTTTAAATATCGGTAATGGCGCCGCAGCTCCTCTAAATTTATTTACGACCGACGTGGTACGAATGACCGTTGAAGCCGGAGGAGACGTAGGGATTGGGTTAACCAATCCAAGTGAAAAACTTGAAGTGGCGGGAACAGTACGAGCTTCAGCGTTTATACAGTCTTCAGATGAACGGCTTAAACAAAACATTGAAACGATTAAAGACCCCATGTCGGTGATGGGCATTCGCGGGGTGACCTTTGATTGGAAAGCCGACGGCAAATCAGACTACGGTTTTATAGCCCAAGAAGTCGAAGCGCTTTACCCAGAGTTAGTGACCACTAACCAAGAGACGAGCCTCAAAGCCGTCAATTATACGGGCATGACACCAATTTTACTCGAAGCCTTGAAAGCGCAACAGGCGCAAATTGAATTACTCACCACTCGACTTGAAAAATTAGAGGCTCAACAAAAATAAAAACTTAAAAAGTATGTTTAATAAAAAAATTCGGTTTCTAAGCAGCTTACTACTCATCATTACGGTGTTTAGTAGCAGCACTTTTAACGCTCAAGCAGCGGTCTCTAATTTCAATGATGGAATTACAATAGGTTTGGGTAATACCACGCTTGGGACTGGCTTATTGCTTGATGTGGATGGAAATATTGGCGCGAACAGTTTTTGTGACGCTAATGGCGCCAATTGTACCGCCGCCGCGGGTATTGGTGGCAAATGGTTAGACGGTGTGGGCGCGAATGAAATTTATTACAGTGCGGCTAATGTGGGAATTGGTATTAGCAACCCAGCGGCACCATTGCATCTTTCAAATAATAGTGCCACCTTACGAATTGATGATGCGAATGATGCTTCTGCCACGGCTGATACTGTTATCAGAATGTACGACAATGCCAGTGCGCAAATGTCGTGGTTAGGAAGAACTAATAACATTTTATATTTTAGAAATGTAAATGGGGATGATATAAGAATGGGAACCAGTAATAGTGATGATTTGACAATAGAACCATCAGGGGAAGTGGGAATCGGGACAACGACTCCGGTCGAAGAACTGCACGTATTTACTTCACAAGCGAATCCGACAACGATTATTGCGGGCAATACGTCAACGAGTACAAATACTAATACGCGAGCGGGCTTTACAGCAGCGGCAAATGGCGGGCAACTAGATATATATCATTCTGGTAGCGCAGCCACAGGAAGCGTGGGTGATCAAACAAAAGCGGACGCAGCGGTGATCAAAACGTTAACGGGTTCGCCCTCAAGCAAAATGGTGATCGGAACGGGCGGAGCCGTGCCACTTAATTTTATGACGAATGATTTAACGCGAATGACCATTTTAGCGAATGGAAATGTGGGGATTGGCAAAACAAACCCAGGGACTGCATTAGATATGACCGGGCAAATCAGAACGACTTCACACATT